>Ga0078972_1000307_pt1 | contig 204362 bp, 202 predicted proteins | sample YelNatPaOPGAMG01_FD_67568 | JGI IMG/M metagenome (GOLD analysis project Ga0078972, IMG submission 67568) | Hot spring thermophilic microbial communities from Obsidian Pool, Yellowstone National Park, USA - OP-RAMG-01 (SPADES assembly) (version 2) | ecosystem: Environmental > Aquatic > Thermal...
CGACACCGGGAGGCCTCCCGGGTTCCGATCCGTTTCGCTTTCCGCCGTGCCGTGGTCTCAGACCCCGCCGGGATCTCCGGTGCCCTCGCCTCTTGCGGGCACCTACTTTCGCCTTCCGGCACTTTGACGCCGTCGGCTCCCGGATTGCGACCCTATCGAGGCTCTATCCCTTCACCCTTGCGGATTACGGCCCGGACGTCGCGCTGTCTACGCTTGACGGCCGCCCTCACGAGCGTCCGCCCAAGACTCGCTTCCACGTGGCTGGCTGGGCCTTCGTGGGCGGGAATCTCACCCGCTCGAAACGGTCGGCTTATCCCGGCGCATCAAAGTAGAACGTCTGGATGACCGGCGGTGGGAGTCCCATGGCCAGATCGAAAGTGGCGAGGTCGGATGTGTTGGCGCTCCCCCATTCAAAGAGGTCGATGGTCTGCCCCTGTCCCTGCGCCCCGGAGTCGAGAAGGGCGTTCATGTCATAGGCGTCCATCACGTCCGAGACGGCAAACCCCTGTGCAGGCACCAGGGCGGTCGGCGGGCTGCCCGCCACCGTGAAGGAAGTGGTGCCGGAGGTGCTGACCGCCCCTGCGCTCACCTGGGCCGCCAGGGTGTAGGACCCGTCCGGCGCATTCTCCGGCACACCGATGGCGGCCGTCAGGCCGTCGCCCGCTCCCAGGGCCGGACGCACGGTCCCGTCCGGCCACGTGATGGTCCAGACCGCCGATGGCGTCGCCCCGCCCGGAAGGCCCCTCGGCGTCGCGGTGGCCTCGAGGGTGGATCCCGGGCTGACGCTTTGTGGATCCGTCAGGATCCCGACGGACGGTGTCGTGAGGGTGATCGTGGCCGGCGACGGCTGGTACCTGACCTCCACGCCCAGAAGGCCGGCGAGGAGGCGGATCGGTACGTAGGTCGTCCCGAGGACATTGACGGCAAGCGGCAAGGTCATGCCGCCGGCCTCATAGGAGGCAGGGTTCGGAGTGCGGTCGACGCCGTCCACCGAGAACGACACCCCGGACGGCTCGACGCTCATGCGCGTGGGAAACGACGGGTAGGTTGGCGGTCCGGCCGGAGGCTCGGAAGGGGTGCCCGCCGCCAGTGAGATGCGACGGGTGGCCGGCGTGTAGGTGATCGCCTGACCGGTCAGCGTCGCCGCAAAGCGAAGTGGCACATAGGTCGTGCCTGCGATATTGAGCGCACCCGGCACATACGTGACTCCGTTGAAGAAGGCGTTGTGGGAAAGGGATGCCGTTCGTCCATCCACGACCCAGTGCGGCGCCACCACGACGGCGGTCGCCGCCGCCGCACGCACGGGGACGAGCGCCGCCAAGAGGGCAGCCGTCGCCAGAGTGGCGATGGCTACGGAAGGGACCTTGCCAATGCCCGACGTACGCATGCGGGGCTGGATTCTCCCTTCCCGGCCCCGGTCCCTCTGTTCGGAAAGAGGTCCTCCCGGCAGAGCGAAGCGGCCGCCCTGACCATCCAGGGCGGCCGACTGTCCCCGGCCAGTGCTAACTCACGTCGCCGTCCATGGTGATGTTCGACTGTGCAGTTCCGTTCACGTAGTAGAGGGTCCTCTCCGTGAAGCCGGATGTGACACTGAGCGACGTCACATCGGTGCCCGTCGGACTGGTCCTCCAGGCTCCTCCGTGGCTGTCCGAAAGGGTCAAAATGCCAGAGGACGTCGTGTAGACAGTGAGGTTGCCGTAGGCGTCGACAGCTTCAAGGGTGAGAGCGACCGGACTGTTGGCCGCCACCGTGAGCGTGCCAGTGTCGGCGATGCCCACGTCGTTCCCGACGATGGCCCCGCTCGACGTGACAAGTGCCCAGCCGGCCCACGCCCCGGCCAGAACGGACAGGCCATAGGACCCAGTCGGTTGCGTGGCCACCGACGTATCAACAGCCGATAGCCGGACTGTCCCGGTCTTGTATGCGGTGGCGGTCACCGTACCAGTGCCGCCCGCAAGGTCGACCGTCCACGTCCCGTCCGAGTTCGCGGCGAGGCTCGTCGGAGTGAGGCTCCCCGTGCCACTCAGCGTCACCGTCAGAATGTCGTTCGTCGTCACCTGGTTGTTGTACTGGTCCTTGGCGGTGAACGTGATGCTCACCGGGCTACCGGCCGTCACCTGGTAGGGCGGCGTGGCGGTAATCGAGATCTGGCTGGCGACAGTCGACGACGCATAGTCGATGTAGGCGGTCTGGGTAGTGGTGAGCGACGGCACCTTCACCGTGAAGCCGAATGTCTGATAGCTGGACAGCGGAACGGTGGCGGTCACCTGAGCCTTGCCGTCCGCGTTGGTAGTCGCCGTCGCAGACGACACCGAGGCGTTCGTGGGAGCGGTGAAGTCCACCGTGACTCCAGCCTCCGTGACCGGGTTGCCCTCGGCATCGTAGAGTTGCGCCCAGATCGGAGCGGAGGGGGAGGACGCCCCCACATAGACCGTCGGGGAGACCTTGAAGCTTGAGACGGCACCGGGCATGACGGTGACGGTGACGGTCGCCGACGTCAGGTTCCCCGCCTCGTCCGTCACCGTGAACGTGTACGTGCCGGCTGTACCGTTCCCCTGGCCGTAGAGCGGCACAGTCTGGCTGCTCTGGGAGGAGAACGCTTCCGCCAGCGTGCCGGAAGCGGACCCCCCCATCACGACGTTGCCTGAGGTCGTTCCACCCAGGGTTTCCGTGACCTTGGCGGTGCCGCTCCAACTCGTTTCGTTCCCGTTCCGGTCAACCGGGGTGATCGTGATCGTGTCGAACGGACTGAGGATCGTCGAGCCGGCAACAGTGTCGGCATTGGCGGACGATGTGGTCTGCGTCACCTTGAAGGCAACCGGGGCTCCCGTGAACACGGCCTGCGTCGTGCCGGTACCGGCCTTCACTCCGGACATCGCGGCTGTGACCGTGAGGGTGATGGTCCCCGCGGACCCCTGCACGTTGTAGAGCGTGAACGAGGCCCCGGCGTTGGTCGCGGTGCCGTTGCCCACGTAGGCGCCTGTGATCGTCTTGTCGCCGCTGGCGTCGAGGCTCGCCGGCCCCGTCACGGTGGCCGTGAGGCTGTAGCTGCCGGTCAGGATCGGGATGCCCGCCTGGTCGACGACCGTGGCGTAGGCCTGAGCGGTCGTGCCCTGGGTGTTGGCCGGCAGGGACTGCGGCATGGTCACCTGGATGGATGTCGCCACCTGTGGGGCTGCGCTCACCTGTGCGGTCGCCGTCGGGAGGGAAGTGTCGGTGTTGTCCTTCGCCGTGAGGGTGTCCGTACCGCCGGCGACGGTGCCGGCTCTGAATGTGAAGGTGGCAACGCCGTTGACGGCGGAGACCGTGGTGCTCGTGGGGGTGTTCAAAGCCTGCCCGTACCCCGAGATCGTGATCGAGTCGCTCGCGTCGCCGACTGTGTTGCCGGATGCGTCCACGACGTCCACGCTGACGGTCTCGCTCGCCGAGCCGTTAGCCACGATCGTCGACGGAGCCACGATCCTGAGAGTTGCAGGCGCTCCGTACACGGTGATGGTGAGGCTGGCCCTGGCCCCGTCGGATGTCGTCCCGGTCACCACATATGTCCCGGGCTCCGTGGCGACGAATGTCGACCCGGAGATGACGGCGTTGGTGGAGTTCACTGAATAGGTGACCGACTGGGTCGTCCCGGAGGCGGACAGGGTTACCTGCTGCCCTGAACCCACCGTCGTGGACGAGGCCGTGATGGCGAAGTTCCTGTTCGCGGCCGCGGTCTTGTACTGGGCGATGAAGAAGCCTTCGTCGGACGCCGTCATGAACTGGCCCGGCCGATAGGTGTTGTCGGGGTAGCCATGGACCAGGCCCAGGGCAACCGCTTCGGCCACGTACCCTCGGGCCCACGATGGAATCGTGGCGTCATCTGAAAAGGCCGTCTGGTGGGAGGCAAGGGACATCGCCTCGGCTCCAAAGCCCAGGCCAAGCACCTCGACCTTGGCGATCTGGGCCCGCGTGAGGCAACCGAGCGGACTGAACGTCGTGGCCGACGTGCCGTTAATGATCCCGGCCTTCACGGCAGCCTCGATGTAGCCGTAATAGGGCGACGCCGCAGGTACGTCGCTGAATGTGGGCGTCGCCGGGTAAACCGGCGAGATGGACGCCGCCTCGTCAAAATCGAGCATGAACTGCTGCCGGGTGACGCACGTCACCGAATTGGCCGAGGCAGACGCCGGCGGAACCGTCATCACAGCCAGAAGGGTCACGGAAATCAACGTCACCAAGGCCTGTCGGATGCGCACTGGCGGAGGCCTCCCCTGATAGCTGGCAACCTTGACCCACCGCAGCCCGTGTTCCCTGCGCGATAGCCAAACGGCGCCGATCCATAGATTAGAGATTGCAGGCAAAAGTTCCCTCTCAAATTGTCGTTCAGTCGACCATCAATGCGGGGACAGGACGCAATCGACCGTCCCGGCGGGGGCCTCCTTGGGATACGCTCCAATGAGACACGACGGGGCGCTCATGGCCCGTTGTGGGCCAAACGGGGGGGGATCCTGATGGCCGTATCGGATCTCACGTCCATCTGGCGTCTGTCGTCAGGTCCCAAGGGCGACCTCACGGACGTCTCAGGAATTCGCGTCGGGCACCACACGCTGATCGATGAGGCCGCTGGTATCAGGACGGGTGTCACGGTGATCGCCCCACCCGCCGTCTTCCCGGACGAGGAGATCCCTGCAGCCGCCTTCGCTTACAACGGAACGGGCGAGATGACGGGCTTCCTCCAGGTGAACGAGTGGGGCCTGCTCGAGACCCCGATCGCCCTCACCGGAACCTCCGGCGTCGGCGCTACGTGGATGGGCCTCCAGATGCTCATGATCAAAGCGTCGCCCCATGTCGGCAGGGATTTCGCCCCATCTCTGCCCGTGGTGGGCGAGTGCAACGACTCCTACCTGAACGACAGCCGGATCCTCTCCCTGCGTCCAGAGCACGTGATCGAGGCTGCGAAGGGCGCCGTCTCCGAGGGCGTCGCATGGGGCGCCGTGGGCGCCGGCACCGGCATGACGGCCTTCGGGTTCAAGTCCGGCATCGGGTCTGCGTCCCGGCTGGTCGAAATCGACGGGATCCGGGGAACGGTGGGCGTCGCCGCCCTCGTGAACTTCGGGCAACCGGGAGACCTCATCGTGGCGGGTATCCCGGTGGGACACCTGCCCGGTGAGACGGAGCGCACAAAAACGCCGGCTGAGACGCCTCCCGATGGCTCACTCATCGGCATCATCGCCACCGACCTGCCCCTCGACCACCACGGGCTCATGCGCCTTGCAAGGCGGGGCCCGCTCGGCATGGGCCGCGTCGGCGGCTATGGCCGCCACGGCTCCGGCGACCTCTTCCTCGCCCTCTCCACGGCGCCCAGAGAGGTGCGAGGCCCCCTCGTGGGGGGACCCGTCCTCAGCTCGCACCACCTGAACGATCTCTTTCTCGCCGTGGTGGAAGGTGTCGAGGAGGCCATCCTGGATGCCCTGTGGCGGGCGCCGTCCGTCGTGGGGAGGAAGGGTCATGTCTCAAGTGTTCTGCCAAAGACCATCGTCCTCGAGAGACTCCGTGCCCACGGGGTCCCCCTCACGCACAGTTAGGGACTCATGCTCGCCTGATTGACGCCCACCGCCCGTTGGGCCAGCATTTGACAGACTGCTTGTGCCGGCTCGTCCTGTAGGGAGGACCTCATGCCCAAGGCACCGTGGAGCGCCCGTTACCGCTTTTGGATCATCGCCGCCTGGGTCGTCCTCATCATCGCCTCGGCACCCGTCGCCATGGGCGTCACGAAGAACCTCTCAAGCGGGGGTTTCGAGGCCCCGAAAAGCCAGGCCGTCTGGGCGGACGACCGCCTGAAGCTCCTGAACGCCCCTGCTTCCTCCTCGCCCCAGCTGATCCAGGACTGGTCCCCGTCGGGACGCACGCTCTCCATCCCAACATCCTGGCTGCACAGGGTCTCGAAGGTGGGCTACCTGCTCCTCGTCCCCGCCGGCACGCCCCTCTCCAAAACGAATGGCTTCCTTCGCGCCGTCCGGGGCGAGGGCGGCAAGACGACGGCCGTCACGGAGTCGAAGATCGGGGATGAGCTGAGCACCGACTCCGTCTCCACGCTCCACACCTCGACCGCCATCGCCCTCCCGATCCTGGCGCTCCTGCTCCTCATCGTCTTCGGCTCCGTCGCCTCGGCTGCGCTTCCCATCCTCATCGCCATCGTGGGCTCTGTCCTGTCGCTTGCCGTCATCTCCGTCCTCGAGACCCACATCACCCTGTCCGTGTATCTCACCGACATCGTCACGTTCCTCGCCCTCGGCGTGGGCGTCGACTACGCCCTTTTCATCAGTTCCCGCTTCCGCCAGGCCCTGGCGGAAGGGACGCCCACGAGCGAGGCCGTCGCCCTCTCCATGAAGACGGCGGGCCGCTCGGTCTTCTTCTCGGGGCTTGCCGTGGCGCTGGCGCTCGCCACCCTCCTCCTCGGCGGCACGACCTACTGGCACGGGCTCGCCCTAGGCGGAGCCGTGGCGGTGGTCGCCGTGCTCCTCGCCACGCACACCCTCCTGCCGGCCATCCTCTCCTACATGGGAAGAGGCATCCTCTGGGGCAGGCTCCCGCACTTCGAGCGTCTTAAGGGATTCTGGCCGGCCCTCGCCCGCTTCGGGACGAAGCTCCCCGCCCTCGCCATGCTCCTCGGCGTGGCCATCCTCGTGATCCCGGCCATCTTCGGGCCCCGCTTCTCGATGAAGGTCCCGGCCAACCTGAGCTCCATGCTGCCGAAGTCCTCGGCCCTGAGGCAGGCGACGCAGGTGGAGCAGCAGGTCCTGGGGGCCGGCTCCCTCACGCCCTTCCCTGTGGTCATCGAGATGCCCACGACCGTGACCGACGCCGCCACCTGGGATGCCATCGCCACCGTCACACGCCGCCTTCAGGACCTTTCCGACGTGAGGAGCGTCGGCTCCCCGACCACGCTCGGGCTGCCCTCAGCCCAGTTGGCCACCGCCATCTCTCACCCGGACGCCGCTCCCGCCCAGCTGAGAAGGGCCCTTCGCAGCTTCATCAACCCGGCGCGCGATGGCCACCTCGTCGTCCTCTACGTGACGGCGAAATCCGGACCCGACGCGCCGGCGACGCAAAGCCTCTTCAACCGGATGAAGAGTCTCCTCCCCACCATCGTCCCCTCCGGGGCCCGCGTGGGGGTGGGGGGCACCGTCGGTGTCCTCTCGGAGTTCAACGCCTATATGAACACCCGCCTCACCTACATCATCGGGGCGGTCGCCCTCGTCGCCCTCCTCGTGCTGCTCTTCGCCACCGGGTCCATCCCGCAGGCCGTCGTCGGCGTCCTGATGAGCGCCCTGGTGGCGCTCGCCACGGCGGGCATCCTGGTGTACACGATTCAGGAGGGCCACTTCGGCCTCGAGCCCCAGTCCCCCAACACCGCCATCGCCCCGCTCATCTTCGTGCTCCTCTTCGGGCTCTCCATGGACTACGAGGTGATCCTCCTGCACCGGGTCCAGGAGGCACTAAGAGGCGGGGAGCATGCACGCGAGGCCGCCCGCCACGGCATCGCCATGACCGGCGGCATGATCACCGGTGCCGGCATCATCATGGTCACCGTGTTCCTCGTGCTCCTGGCGAGCCCGCTCGAACTCCTGAAGACGCTTGGCATCGGCATGACGGCGGCCCTTCTCCTCGACACCTGGATCGTGCGGACCTTTCTCATTCCGGGAAGCATCGTGCTCTTCGGCAAAGCCGCCTTCTGGCCGTGGGGCGGGGAGAGGACGCGATACCAGCCGAGGCATCTGAAGAGGGCGTGACGTCCCCCCTCCGCTCAGGGCAGAACCCCGCACGCGGGCCGCATTGAAGGGAGCCTCCAATCTCGCTTTGGCCGCCCGAAGATGAGGCCCCCCTGCGCCCGCGAGACGTCGCCCAGAGCGGCTTTACTGGTGCTCCCCGGCGCATGCACCCGTGTGCGCGGGAAACTGGTGTCACTTCCAAGGCCAAAGCGGCTGGCCTTAAGTTCACTGTGCCGTCTCAGGGCGACGGCGTGGACCAGTCAGGCCCGAACCGGATCGGGTCGTCACCGGGGCTGGACATGGCCTTGACGGTTGCCCCCGGGTCTTCCATGAGACCCCACGATGCAGAGTTGCCATGGACTCGGAGGAACGTGGATGGGCGAGACGAAGGCATTTGTCACATGCACCATGCGACGGAGGTCGAGGGCGTGGTGAGATTCGTACGGCGGTGGGTGGCCATCGGCGCTGCCGCCTTCTTGACCCTTTTGGCGTCGGCCGTCCCGCTCTCCGGTCCGACCCCGTCCGCCGAGGCGTCGCCCCCTGTCCTCAGGGCCTGCGTGAACGAGGCCAAGGACGGACTCATGCGGCTCATCTACCCCGGCCAGAGATGCCTCAATCCGCGCAACATGGTCACCTGGAACATGGAAGGACCGCCGGGCCCGCCAGGACCCCAGGGGCAGGACGGCACCTCGATCCTGAGCGGTGCGACACCTCCCTCGGCCGCCGTCGGCCAGCCGGGGGACTTCTACCTTGATACCGCGACCGAGGCACTTTATGGACCGGCCTCCGGCGTCGCCGGCGACCTGACGTGGGGAACACCCCTTCCCCTTCAGGGGCCGGCCGGTCCCCGCGGCGCGGCCGGGCCCGCCGGCACCAATGGCATCAGCGGGGCCCAGGGTGCCACGGGACCGAGCAACACCTACTACACCCCGATTGCGCCCAATGTGCCCGTGCCTCCGCTCCCCTTCCTGACCGGCCTGGGAACACTCACCCTGCCAGAAGGAAGCTACCTCGTGTCTGCGGTCGTCGTGGTTCAGGGCGAAGCTGGTGACAATGTCAACTGCGATCTTGGGCCCGGATCCGCGGACCTGCTCGAGGGACCTCCCGCCGACGCTGAGTCTTTGGGCACCATGGCCGGGACGTACATGACCCTCGACGTGACGTTACCCATCGTGCTCACAGGCGCCTCGAACACGGTGAGCATCGGTTGCTGGGCGAACACCTCCGGAGTGTTCTCCTACGATCAGGCTGACGCTTCGTATCTCACCGCCACCCTCATCGGACAGCTGACCTCCCAGTGACCCGAGACAGCATCGGAGCATGCTGAGGACGCTCGTTTCGGCAGTCGCTCTCTGATTGCGCGGGCTTCACACCTCGCGCCGCAGGGCAGGGGAGGCCGAAGCATCGGCCCACCAACCAAGGAAAGGGATGGCTCCCGCCTCGGATCGCGCCGTCATCGGTTTCCCTCGGCTAAACCCTGCCCACCCGGGCCGAGACCGACAGCGACGTACCCGGACGAGGCGGACGAAGTGAAGGGCGGGAGAGGGCCTCCTTGCCTCTTGTGACCCCATGCAGGAGCGATCCTATCAGAGGCGGGGACGCCTGGCCCTCACCATGATCATGGGCTGGCGTCCCATCTGGACCGTGTCCACGTCCACGAATCCTGTGGCGGCGATCTCGCCCGCGAGGGCAGAGGCCTCCCTCGACGTGAGGCCGTGGGCGGCATGGCCGTGAGCGCCATCGGCGGCAAGGCGCTCTGCGACGAGGAGGCGACCGCCGGGTATGAGGACCCGGTGGATCTCGGCGAGGCCTTTGGATTTCCTCGCCCAGTCGTGCAGGGAGCTCACCGCCCAGACGACCGTGGCGCAGGCGTCGGGAAGTGGCAGCGCCTCCGCCCGCCCCTGAGTCCACGCGGTTTTTCGGGAGCCGCTCGTAACGCTCATCACCCGGGCGAGGAAGAGCATGATCGGATCGGGATCGACTCCGCTCACAGCACCGGCGCGCCGACTCGCCTCGCGCGCCGCTCTGCCGGGGCGTCAGCCGACGTCGACCACTCGGTCATCCGAGGACAGCTGGGCGCGCTCGGCGACGATGCGGGCGGCCTTTCCCCGGCCCACAGTCATCGAGAGCGCCGTGACCAGCCGGTAGGGCCACCCGACCATGCGTCCACCCCAAGTCCTTCTCCCGCCGACGCTTCCCGAGGGGCCATATCCTCCGCCATGCGCAGGGTCGGTCGCAAGGGAGGCGGTGGGGGCCGTAGAGGTCCGGGGCGGTGCGGAGGACGTCCTCGTCCCGCTCCGTCTTCGGGGTGCCCCTTGGGCGCCGGGGCGTACCCGACCCGGGACCTTGACGGCGATCCCGTCCGGTCCCGAGCGATCCCGGACCCACAATGTGATCCGTCTACACCCGGCGGGACCCAGCCCGACGTCGAGCGGAGCTTCCTCCCGTCGGGGGAGCGCATGCACTGCCGCCCCGGCGTTGCGTTCTTACTTTCTCAGGACATCCCTCAGCCGTTCGTACTCTGCCTCGGAGATCTCCCCCTTGGCGAGCCGCTCACGCAGGATGGCTTCGGCGTCCCCGTGGTCGGCGGGGTGGTCCCACGGACCATACCAGCCGCCCCAGCGCCGGTAGTAATGGCGGTGCCAGAACGGTCCGCCCCAGAAGATCCAGCGGAGGATGGCGAAGACGATGAAGACGCTGATGATCCATCCGAAACCGTAGAAGGGCCAGGCGATCCAGCCCACCGAATTCATGGACGTGGAAAATCCCTCCCCTTACCCAAGAGTACCGCACCTGACCTGGCCGCGATCATCGGCGCCGGGCGGTCTGGTTCGTGTATGGTGGTGGGAGAGGGTTCCAACTCGAAGGGAAGAGGCCTGTGGCCGAGAAGAAGGTCCGCCTGCCTGTGCGCATGTCCGAAAACATTCCGTCCTACTACGCCCATGGACTGTGGGGCGGGATCGGGCCCACGGGCGAAGTCATCGCCTACCTCCTCCAGGACAGCCCCGGGATCCCCGAGTCGTTCTCCCTGCGGGTCGACGAGGAGACGGGGCTCGTCCAGGGCATCGACGCCGAGATGGCACCCGGCATGGACCGCTCGGTACTCGCCAAGATCGTGATCCCGGCCCCGCTTGCCCGCTCGTTCGCCGACTGGTTCTCGATGCGGGCGCGAGACTCCGAGCAGGCTCAGGGACGCCCCCCGGCGGGGTCCTGAGGTTCCGGCGGAGGCCTGCCGCCCTCACGTTCTTGCCGAAGGGGCCTCATCCCACGACCATGGATCTGGTGTCCGGCTCGTAGCCGGTAAGGGCCTAAGGTGTCCCGGGGGGCGCCCGTCAGCCGCCTTCCCGTCCCTGAGAGTCATCCCAGGCCTGGCGAAGGGCCCCGCCAAAATGGCGGGGCCCTCTTCCCAACGGCTACTCGTCGTGCGCCTCGTCGAGTTTCTCTTCCCCGAGCCGCACGAGCTTCTTCACCATGTTGCCGCCGACCTTCCCGAGCTCCCTCGCCGTCAGGTCGCCGTTGTCGCCCTCCTCCTCGAGGGGGACGTCGAGTTCATCGGCCACCTCCATCTTCAGGTCCTCCAGTTCCCTGTCGTCCTGCCGATCCTGGTGTCTGCCGCCGTCATCGTCCACGTCGGGATTCCCCTTTCCATCATCGATGCGGGACGGGAGACCCTCGCCCGGATTGGAGCCGACCCAGCCGCTCGGGCGAGCCGTGCCACGCCGGGGGGGCGGCGTGGCCATGACCTCCTCGATCTCTTCGCGCTCAGGTCCGCCCGCCACGTCGCTCCTGGCGAGCGGGGTGCCCAGGGCGTCGACCATGCGGGCCTTCAGTTTCCGGTTCTCCTCGGGGGTCATCGGTCCGAGCCGTCTCGCTGGCGCCATTCGCCGTCCTCCCCCTTCTTCAACAAGATGCGCGAGGCCAAAGCGCTCATCCCGATGAAACGTGGGCGCATTGCCAACACCCTGGCCGGTTTGGCGCGATCCCGAGGCAGGCTGCGAATGACAAGCGAAAAGGGAAAAAGTACACCGGCGTTGACATCAGCGTCCTCGGCGGCTTGACGGAGCCTCAGGGCGATCTTAGTATGACCACAGTAGTCACGAGGCAGGTGACGACCTGTGGACGTGCCACCACGTGCCGGGATCCGGGAAACCAAGGCCCATTTCAGCGAGATCATCCGGATCGTCGAACGAGGAGGACAATTCGTGATCACAGATCGCGGCAGGCCTGTCGCCCGCATCGTTCCTGCTGATCTGACGGACGCCACCGTCAAGGAGCGTCTCTTGCAACTGGAAAGACAGGGTCTTCTCACGCGCCCCCAGGGAAGGGGCGTTTTGGACCTGACGCCGGTCAACATCGGCCCGGAAGGGGCACAACGCTACCTGGAAGAGGATCGACATGCCCGCGACTGGTGATGCCGCCATCTACTGGGACACGTCGGCCGTCATCGCCACACTGTTTGAGGAGCCTTGTTCGGCGAGGGCCCGGTCGACACTTGCGCGAGACGATCCACACTTCATGAGCAGCCTTGGCTGGGCAGAAGTGCTGTCGGTGATCGAACGGGTCTCGCGCGCATCCCCTCACGCGGATGTCGACAGGGCCCGCGAAGCGGTGGGAGAGGGCCCATGGCTTAGACTCTCCCTCTCTCCTGACTGGGAGGTGGCACGAAGCCTCTCCCGCAAGTGGGCACTTCGCGGCGCGGACCTGTGGCACCTCGCATGCGTGCTCACCTTGCGCCGATCCCTGCCGGTTCTCCTCTTCGCATTCGACGAAGCTTTGCGGGAGGCGGCGGCGGGAGAAGGCATCCTCCTCCCGGATTAGCCCTCGGGATGGCGTTCCGGCCAAGCACCTTGCCCGTCGCTCCGATGGCAGTTCGTTCCAGACGAACCAGTGCCGCCGCTTGTCGGCGAGCCTCCCTTCTTCGTGCTGAGATTCTTCGCCGAGTCGCCGACGTCGACCGGAAGGATGGCCAAGTCGAGCCCGGTTGCGGATCACCCGCTTGTCGACGCAACATTGAAAATCCTCGAGAGGGGATTTACCGACTCGCGTTTGGATGGAGTCGTCGCCTACGCGGGGTTCTTCGGCACCCGACGGGGCGATGACGCCTCTGCCACCAGAGCACGTGAGTCCACCGAGTCGGTGCGCCTGTTCCTCGAGGGATGGGCAAGTGGCCCATCTACCCCTCGAGAACCTTCCGCTTGACCTCGCGCCGCAGGACCTTGCCGGTCGCCCCGATGGGCAGTTCAGGCCAGACGAGGATCCGGCGTGGCCGCTTGTAGTCAGCGAGCTTCTCCTCGCACCTCGTGGAAAGGGCCTTCACGTCGACCGTGGCGCCCTCCCTGGGCGATACGACGCCCACGACCTCCTCGCCGCGCCTGTCGTCAGGCACGCCGATGACGGCCGCCAGGGCGACGTTCGGATCCTCCACGAGGACGTTCTCGACCTCGGTCGGGTAGACATTCTCACCGGAGGTGATGATCATGTCGAGCTTGCGGTCCACAAGGAAGAAATAGCCGCTCTCGTCCTGGCGGGCGAGGTCGCCGACGGACATGAACGCCCCGCGGAATGCGGCCGCCGTAGCGTCGGGCTGCTTGTAGTACTCGGTCATCAGGGTGGGGCCTGCCGTGTACAGCTCGCCCACCTCACCCCGGGGCACCTCGTTGCCGTCGTCGTCGAGGAGCTTCACAACCTGGGCGAGGGCGGGAAGGCCGATGGAGCCGATGACGGAGGTCGGGCTGTGGCCGATCAGGGTCACGGCGCCGAGCTCCGTCGCCCCGTAGATGTCCCAGAGGTGCGCCCGGGGGAACGCCGTCAGCATGCGGTCGCGAAGCGTGGTCGAGAGCGGTGAGGAGGAGGAGAGGATCACCCTCAGCTGCTGCGGGTTCACGAGCCCCTTCTCGGCGGCGTCGGCGAGAAAGGTGAGCATGGTCGGCACGAACATCGAGTACGTGGCCCCGTGCCGGTTGAGCTCCTCCACCACGTGGCTCGGGTGGAAGACCTTCTGGTGGTAGATGGAAAGGGTCGTGCCGATGCAAAGGGAGAGGCACACGAGCCACAGCGAGTTCACGTGGAACATCGGCAGGATCGCAAGACCCACGTCGTCGGGCGAGAGCCCGATCTGCGTGGCGAGGAGGAGGGCGATCATGAGGTTCGACTTGTGGGAGCGCAGGGCGCCTTTCGGCCGGCCGGTCGTGCCGGAGGTGTAGACGAGGACCCAGGGCTCGTCCTCGTGGACCTCCACCCCGGGGTCACGGTCAGGCATCTTCGCCCGCTCGCTCCCGTAGTCCGGGATCCCCTCGGGCCCCTCTTCGTGCGTGAGGATCGCACGGAGCGACTCGCCGGGCTTCATCCCCGAGGCGAGCGCCGCCTTCAGGAGCGGTCCGTAGCCGACCAGTAGCACCGAGTCCGAGTGCAGGAGGACGTAGGCGATCTCCTGGGGCGCAAGCCGCAGGTTGATCGGCACGGCGATGGCTCCGATACGGGCGCAGGCGAAGTAGAGCTCGGCGTACTCCAGAGAGTTCGGGAGCATGAGGGCGACGTGCTCGCCCTTCTTCACCCCGTACTTCAGAAGGAGCTGGGAGGCCTGGTTCACCCGGGCGTCGAGCTCGGCGTAGGTCAGCTTCTCCTCGTCGAAGATGAGGGCCACCTTGTCCCCGTACCGGCGTGCGTTGTTGGCGAGCGCCTCGCCCATCGTCAGCACATTTTGTCTTCCCTTCATGTGGCACCAGCGAGGAGAGTTCGCCTGCGTTGCGGCAAGCCCTTCCCGCCCCGGAGGCCGGCCTTCATCGTGTGTACTTGCGATATACTGAACCAACGGCAGGGGGTGCGCTATGGACCGGCTCCTCGATGGCATACCGCTCGTTGACAACCACTGCCACGGTCTGAGGCTCCAGCAGGACCCGGGGTCGAAAGAGGCTTGGCGACGCCTTTTCACCGAATCGTACGCCCCGGCCATGGCTGCGGACCACGTGCCCCAAACCCTTTTCTTCCACCGCCTCATCCGTGAGATGGCGGACCACTTCGGTTGCGACGCCACCGAGGACGCCGTGCTGACGGCACGCTCGTCCCGCTCGGGCGAAGAACTCATCCGCGAGTTCCTGGGCGACGCCGGTCTCTCAGCGCTCCTCGTCGACCAGGGCTTCCCGCCGCCTTCGGAGCTCCATCCCGACCAGGACGTGACGACCCTCACCGGGGTGGCCACCTACCCCCTCCTGCGTATTGAGCTTCGCATGCAGGAGTTCATCCTGGAGGAGCCGACCCTGGCGCGGGTCGAGGAGCGCCTCGAGGACGAGGTGCAAGACGTCCGGGCGAGGGGTTTTGTGGCGCTGAAGTCCATCGTCGCCTACCGCACCGGTCTCGAGATCAGGGAGTGGCCCGAGGACGAGGTTCTCTCGTCGTTCACCGCGGCGAAGGCGGAAGGATCCGCCAGGGGAACCCTCCGGCTCGCCCATAAGCCGCTCCTTGACCATCTCCTTGTCATCGCCCTGCGCCACGCTGCCAAGCAGGAGCTCCCCGTCCAGTTCCACACCGGCTACGGTGACACCGACACCGACCTCAGGCTCGGCAATCCGTTGCACCTGAGGTGGCTCCTTGAACACCCGGATCTCCAGGGGTTGCGTGTGGTCCTCCTGCACGAGAGCTATCCGTTCACACGGCAGTCCGGCTTTCTCTCCGCAGTCTACGAACACGTCTACTCGGACCTCTCGTACGGCATCCCGTTTCTCTCACTGCCTGAAATGACGGCCCTCACGCGCGAGGCGATGGGGGTGGCCCCGCTCTCGAAGCTCCTCTACAGTTCGGACGCCGTCGGCATCCCGGAGCTCCATTGGGTGAGCGCACGGCACGGACGGCAGGCCATCGGCGCCGCTCTGGAAGAGAGCGTCCGCGCAGGTGAACTCTCGCTTGCCGAGGCCATCTCGCTCGGCACCATGATTCTCGGCGGCAACGCGAAGCGGCTCTACGGCCTGAAATGAGGGGGGACGGCATGGGACGACTGGAGGGCAAGGCCGCCCTCATCACAGGCGCCGGCGGTGCGATCGGCAGGGCGAGCGCCCTCGCCTTCGCCCGGGAGGGCGCCCGGCTGGCTCTCCTCGATCTTCGCGAAGAGCCCCTCGATGAGACGGTCCGGATGGTGGAGGCCGAAGGTGGAAGGGCCAGGGGGATCGTCTGCGACGTCGGCGACGAAGGTCAAGTTGCAAGGTCCGTCGACCAGGCTGCCAGAGAGTTCGGCGGTCTCGACGTCCTCTTCCCGAACGCCGGCATCATGCCGCACCAGGACAGTAGCGTCCTGACGATGGATCCCGCCCTCTGGCAGGCGATCTACCGGACAAACGTCCTCGGGACAGCGTTCGTCCTGAAGCACGGCATCCCGCACCTCGTTACGCGCGGCGGCGGATCGGTCGTGACCATGAGTTCCTTCCTGGCGATCATGGGCTGCTCGAACCCCCAGGAGGGCTACAGCGCCACGAAGGGGGCCATCGTGTCCCTCACGAAGTCCACCGCAATCCAGTTCGGCCCCAAGGGCATCCGCGTGAACGCCCTCCTTCCCGGTCCGGTCCTGACCGAGCATGTCGAGAAGTTCTTCCCGACAGACAGGGACAGGATGATCCGCCTGGGGCGCATCCCCCTGGGGCGGTTCGGCCGCCCGGAAGACGTGGCCGAAGCCGCCCTCTTCCTCGCCTCCGAGGCGTCGTCGTGGCTTACGGGCCAGGCCATCGTCCTCGACGGAGGCATCTCCTGCAACTACTTCTGAGGGATCCGAAGGGAGGATCACGCCATGTGCCGCCTTCTCGCCTTTTCCGCTCCCGAGCCCACGTCGTTCGCCGATCTCGTCGGCCATGCCACGCGCTCATTCATCGAGCTCTCCCACAAGCATGCAGATGGGTGGGGCGCCGCCTGGGTGAACCCCGACGGAACCATCGGCGTGAAGAAGTCGGCGCGCCCGGCCTTTGACGACCCCGAGGCTCTTCCCACGTTGAACGACGTCCGGTCCACCGCCCTGATCTTCCACCTGCGCTGGGCCTCCCCCGGCAGCCCTGTCACCCTCGGCAACGCCCACCCTTTCCTCTTGGGACAGACCGCATTCGCCCACAACGGTTCGCTCGATGTGTCGGACGCACTCAGGGCGAGGATTCCGGAAGATCTGAAGGAGGGTCTCGAAGGGACGACCGATTCCGAGGTCTATTTCCGCCTCGCCCTGGCCATCCGCCGGAGGGCGGAGGACGGCGCGCCCGCCCTCAGCCGCGCTGTCCAGGCCATCCAGGACACCTGCCGACACACCGGGCTGAACGCCCTCCTCCTCACGCAGGACAGGCTCGAAGCCGTGTGCTCCTTCAATCCGATGTCCCCCATCCTGAACGATGACGGGCACTACTACGATCTCCATGTGTCGCAGATCGGCGGGGCCACCCTGGTGGCATCATCAGGCTGGGATCCTGCGAACGGCTGGGACGAGCTCGGAAACGGCCGCATCCTCTCGATAAGCCATGCCATGGGCGGGCGTCAGGTGACGGACGTTGCCTGAGGCGATCCGGGACGGGCAGCCCGCCCTGCGGGCAAGCGACGTCGCCTACGAGGAGATACGCTCCAGGGTCCTCGACCTGAGGCTCTGGCCGGGTGAGACCGTCGACGAGAGGCGGCTCGCCGCGGAGCTTGGCCTCGGGCGCACACCTGTGCGAGAGGCGCTTCTTCGCCTCGGTGCGGACCAGCTGCTGCGTGTCCTGCCCCACCGCGGCTTTCTCGTCCCGCCCATCGGCCTCGGCGAAGTGCGAGACCTCTTCGAGGCGCGCATGGCCGTGGAGTGCGGGATCGCCCGTCTGGCCGCGTCGCACGCCGATGACGGGGATCTCGCCCGCTTCCGGGAGCTCGTCGAAGAGGCGGAGCCCCCCACGCCGCACGCCGACTTCGAGGACTACCTCGTCAAGGATCAGGCCGTGCACAGCTTCCTCGGCATGATGGCGAGAAATGGCCTTCTGCGCGACGCTCAGGCGAAGATCCTGCAACAGAACATCCGATGCTGGCGTTATTACTTCGCCGAGCGCGGCTTCACCACGACGAGCGTCGTGACCCATCGCCCGCTCGCCAAGGCGCTTGCCGGCGGCGATCCCGGTCTTGCCGGACGTGCGATGGCGGAGCACGTCGAAAAGTCGCGCCTCCTCCTGCACTCCCTCTTCTAGATCCGGCGTCTCCCAGGGAAAGGAACGACATCCGTGCCCTCCATCGACCGGAAACTGCGCCGGATGAAGGCTTTGGGCCAGAAGATCGCGGCCCTCACCGCCTACGACTACCCGTTCGCCCAGATCGTCTCCGCTTCCGGGGCGGACCTCATTCTGGTCGGCGACACGCTTGGCCCGATGCTCCTCGGACACAAGTCCATCGCGGACACCACCACGGACGAGATGATCCACCACGGCCGGGCGGTCGTCCGCGGGGCCGGCAGCACCCCCGTGATCGTCGACCTCCCGGACGGTTCGTACGAGGGTTCGAGCGAAGAGGCACTGGCCGCGGCAGAAGCCGTCCTCTCGGGCACGGGCGCCGATGCGGTCAAGATCGAGGGCGGCTTTGCCGTCATCCGCCAGGTGCAGGCGATCAGCCGGAGAGGCTGGCCTGTCTTCGGCCACCTCACGGCCGCCCACGGCAGGCTTGAGGATCTGGCGAAGTCAGCCGTCGCCCTTGAGGAGGCCGGCGCCTCGGCCATCGTCCTCGTCGGCCTCCAGGACGAGGAGGCGCTGAGGGTGACCGCCGCCCTCTCGTCGGTCCCTTCCATCGGTTTCCGGTCCGGTCCCGGCTGCGACGGGCAGATCTACGTGACGCCCCTTCTTTTGGGCCTCGTCCCCGGTGATGACCCGAAGCCCGGTCCCTACATGAATCTTGCCGCCGACCTGAAGGCGGTCTTCTCGACCTTCGTGGCAGACGTGCGTGAGGGTCGCTTTCCGCCGCAGTCATAAGGGTGTCGCCAAGGAGGGATTGGGGCACCCCACGTACAATCAATATCTCACGGATATATCGTAGGGAAGTGAGTGGTGTGTCGAGCGAGTCCGCGCCGGCCGGGGCCCAGGGTCTTCGCAGGAATATCCTTTCCGTGCCGAATGCCATCGCCTTGTCTGCGGCCTCCATGGCGCCCGTGCTGGCCGTCGTCCTGAACGCTCCGGCCGGCGCCTCGACGGCGGGGGCGGCCCTGCCCCTGTCGTTTCTCGTCGCTTTCGTGCTCTCTCTCTTCGTGGCGAGTTCCGTCATCCAGTTTGCGACCCACCTGCCGTCGTCCGGCTCGTTCTATGTGTTCAACCGTCACGGCCTGGGGACAGCCGGCGGCTTCATGACCGGATGGATGTATGCTCTGGGCTACGCCCTCTTCGACCTCGGGCTCTTCACCGCGTTCGGGGGCTTCGCCCAGACTTACGTCCAGGGCACGTTCGGGGCGATCCTGCCTTGGTATCTGTTCTCGGCGCTGGCCATGGTCATCGTGCTGGTGCTGTCCATCCGGTCCATCAAGACCTCCGTGCAGGTGGACCTGACCATGCTCGGCATCGAGATCACGGCGTTCGTTCTTCTGGCCGTCATCGCCATCGCCCGGGGTGGGAGCGGCAACGACATCGCCTACTTCTCACCCGCCATGTCCGCCTCCGGCTTCTCCGGTGTGGGGTACGGCGTCGTGTTCGCCATCCTGTCGTTCGTCGGCTTCGAGGCGGCGGCGACGCTCGGCGAGGAGACCAAGGACCCCCGCCGCAACATCCCGCGGGCCGTGCTCACGGCCGTCGTGGTGGTCGGAACCTTCTACGTCTTCGTGATGTACGCCCTGGCAGCCGGGTACGGGCTCAACAACCCGGGTCACATGGCCCAGTTCGTGCGGGACGCCAACCCGTTCATCACCCTTGCCCGCATCGACGCCCCGTGGCTTACCCAGATCGTCTCCCTCATCGCCATGTTCGGGATCTTCTCCTGCTTCCTCGCCATCCACAACACCGTCGTTCGCGTCCTCTACTCGATGGGTCGTGATGGCATGCTGCCGAGGGGGCTCGGCAAGACCCATCCGAAGTTCCACTCGCCTGCCAACGCCATCTGGACCGTCATGGGCTTCACGGTGCTGTGCGGCGTGCCGATCGCCATCTGGATCGGACCCGGAGCTACAGGTGCCTACGGATTCACGGGGGCTATCGGCACCGTGCTGGTGGTCGTCGTGTACCTCATGAGCCAGGTCTCTCTGATCCGGTTCTCCAGCGGGCTCAAGGACAGGAACACGTGGAAGCACGTCATCTTCCCCGTCATCGCCATGCTGGGACTCCTCTACCCGCTGTGGGCATCCATCCAGCCCGGGTCAGCCCCCTTCAACCTGGTGCCGATCATCGACGTCATCCTGATCGTCGGCGGGATCGTCATCTTCCTCGTGGTGCGGGCCAAGGATCCCGAAAAGGTGGAGAGGCTCGGCTCAGTCCTTGCCGAATGAGGGCAGGGGGCGGCTGATATTCTGTCGCCCCCGTTCCTCTCCTGTGGTCATCCGGAAAGGGGGGTTCACGTGATCACTGTCGCAGGCAAGAGCGTCCTCACCACCATGGAAGAGCTCGTGGACCCCAGCCGTGCCGCCCTTCTCATCGTCGACATGCAGCGGGACTTCTGCCTTCCCGGCGGTGCCTTCGACAACTACGGCATCGACCTTTCGATGTACCCGCCCATGGTCGGCCGGCTGCGCCTCCTCCTCGACGGGGCAAGGGCGACCGGCGTGCGGGTCATCCACATCCAGATGACGGTCCTGCCTGAACGGGTGTCGGAGTCCGGCCCCCAGATCCGGTTCAACATGCGCCTGCATCAGGGGCGGCACCAGGCCGCCGAGCCGCTCCTCTACACGGTGAAGGGCACGCCCGGGCATGACTTCGTGGCGGAGCTCGCCCCACAACCAGGTGAGGCCATCGTTCAGAAATACCGCTCGAGCGCCTTCTGGGGGACAAACCTCGACCAGCTCCTGCGGTCGAACGGTGTCGAGTCGGTCATCGTGACGGGCTGCACCACGGAGGGATGCGTGGAGTCCACGGCCCGCGACGCCCAGTTCAGCGACCGCTACGTCGTGATCCCGGAGGACGCCGTCGCATCGGACGACCGCTCCCAGCATGAGGCGTCGCTTCACCTCATGCGCCACCGCTTCGACATGACCACCTCCGACGAAATCCTCGGCATCTGGAAGGACCTAGCAACGAAGGAGTGACGATCCATGAGTAAGCTCGAAGGAAAGGTCGCCGTCATCACAGGGGCCGCCAGGGGGATCGGCCGCGGCATCGCCGAGGGGTTCGCCCGTGAGGGTGCCGCCCTCGTCCTCGCCGACGTGGCGGAGAGCGCCGATCCCGTCCTCGACGCCATCAGGGCGCAGGGCGGGCGGGCAGACTTCGTCCGTACCGACGTGTCGGACGAGGATCAGGTGCGCCATCTCATCGACACGGCGCTCTCGCTCCACGGCCGGATCGATGTCCTCGTGAACAACGCCGGAATCTTCACCCAGTCTCTGGTGGAGGACCTTCCCGTGGCGGACTGGGACAGGGTCGTGGGGGTGAATTTGCGCGGGACCTTCCTTTGCACGCGCTTCACGCTCCCGCACATGCTCGAGCGGGGTTCGGGCGTGATCATCAACATGGCGTCCCAGCTCGGCTATCTCGGCGGTACCGAGGTGGCCCACTACTGCGCCTCCAAGGGCGGCATCATCGCCTTCACCAAGGCGCTGGCACGGGAGGTGTCGGCGCGGGGCGTTCGAGTGAACGGCATCGCACCTGGACCCATTCTCACGGACATGATGGCTTCCGAGACAGAGGAATGGAGATCGGCCAAGCTCAAGGACCTTCCCATCGGCCGTTTCGGCGAGGTCCACGAGGTTGTTCCGACGGCCATCTTTCTCGCCTCCGACGACAGCTCCTATTACGTCGGGCAGACGCTTGGACCGAACGGCGGAGACGTGATGCTGTGATGGCAGGCGACAGGACCGGAATGACGGCTGCAGACGTCGTGAAGGCGGCCAAGGACGCCGGAATCCAGCTCGTGCGCTTCCTCTACTGCGACCATTCCGGCGTCACCCGGGGGAAGGTCATCCACGTGAGGCATCTCGCGGACAAGCTGAGAGAGGGTGTGGGCCTCACGAGGGCCCAGATGGCGATCAACCTGCTCGAGGAGCTGCAGGTGGTGGCGGGCATGGAGCCCGTCGGCGAGATCCGCCTCGTCCCTGACCCGGAGACCTTCTCGGTCCTTCCGTGGGACCCGCTCTCTGCAAGCGTGATCTGCGACCAGCTGGATCACGACGGCAGGGACTGGGGCGCCTGCCAGCGATCGTTCCTGAAGCGTGCGGTGGAGAAGGCGGCTTCGATGGGCGTCCACATCGAGGCCACATTCGAAAACGAGTTCTACCTCGCAAGGGAGGTGGATGGCAGGTACGTCCCACTCGAGCCTGTCCCCGTGTACAGTTCGATCGGCCTCGACCAGACGGCGGACGTCATGCACGAGATCGTCGGCGCTCTCGAGGACCAGGGTATCCACGTCGAGCAGGCGATCAATGAATACGGTGCCGGGCAGGAGGAGATCTCGGGCGAACACGCCCCGGCCGTCACCGCCGCCGACCACCAGATCAAGTTCAGGGACACGGTGCGCGGCGTGGCCCTGCGCCACGGCCTTCTGGCGAGTTTCACCCCGAAGCCGTTCCCCGACGAGATCGGGGCCGGGGCGCATATCCACTTCAGCCTGTGGGACAGGCCGGGAGGCAGGAACCTCCTCTATGACCCGGCCGCCCCGGGGAAGCTCAGCGCCTTCGGTGAACACTTCCTGGGCGGAGTGCTCACGCACCTGAGGGCCCTCACGGCCCTCACCTGTCCCAGCTACAATTCATACCGACGCTTGCAGCCCCACGCCTGGTCCTCGGCGTACACGGCCTGGGGATATGACAACCGCGAAGCGGCGCTCAGGGTCGCCTCACCCTTCTGGGGACGGGAAGAGGCCACGCTCAACTGCGAGCTCAAGACGTCCGATGCATCTGCGAACCCGTACCTCTCGCTGGGCGGGCTCATCTTCGCCGGCCTCGACGGGGTGGAGGGGAAGCTCGACCCAGGTGAGGGCGTTTTTGTCGACCCTGGGAACCTCACCGACCGCGAGCGGGCCGAACGGGGCATCCGGCCCCTTCCGTCCTCCATGGACGAGGCGCTCGACGAACTCGAAAAGGACGTCCTCCTGATGGGGGCCATGGGGGATCTCCTCAGGCGGTCCTACCTCATCGTCCGCCGTTCCGAGGCGAAGACCTTCGCCGAGAACGATGCGGACTTCGAGATCGCCCACCATTTCTACCGGTTCTGATGGGCCAGCGGCGGCCCGCCTCCCGTGTGCGAGGTATCTCATCTTCGGCGACGCTGGCTGCTTCCCGCCTTGTCCGGGAGATGCGCGAGAGGGGCATCGACGTCATCGACCTCGGCGTGGGCGAGCCGGACTTCCCGACGCCCCCGCATGTGGTGGCGGAGGCGAAGGCTGCCCTTGATGCCGGGGCGACCCACTACGCCCCGCCGGCCGGGCTGCCGGTCCTTCGTCAGGCCATCGTGGAGCGGGCCGCCGCAGACTACGGGCTCGATTACGATCCCGGGCGCGAAGTCGTCGTGACCCCAGGTGCCAAACAGGCCCTCTTCGAGATTTTCCTCGCCATGGTCGACCCCGGTGACGAGGTTTTGGTACCTGAGCCGGCCTGGGTGTCCTACGGCGAGGCCATTCGCCTTGCCGGCGGCAGGCCGCGCTTCGTGCCGCTCGATGCTGCAGACGGCTACCGCCTCACGGCCGACCTCCTCGAAGAGGCCGTGCGTCCCCGAACCGTCGGCATCGTGCTCTCGAACCCCACCAACCCGACGGGACGCGTCCTGTCATCACAGGAGCTGGAGGTCCTCGCCCTTGTGGCCGAGCGGCACGACCTCTTCGTCGTCTCGGACCAGATCTACGAAGAGATCCGTTACGACGGCCGGCCGCTTCAGAGTGTCGCCAGCCTGCCGGGCATGAGGGATCTGACCTTCATCGTGAACGGCTTCTCCAAGGCTTACGCCATGACGGGATGGCGCCTGGGACACCTTTTGGGGCCCTCGCCCTGGGTGGAAGCGGTCCTGAAAGTGCACGAGCACTCGGTCACGACTGCGGCCACCTTTTCCATGCAGGCCGCCGCCAGAGCGCTCAACGGGACCCGGGAGCCCCTTCGGACCATGCTCCAGGCCTTTGAGCGGCGTCGGGACATCGTGGCCCAAGCCCTCTCGGCCATCCCGGGCATCCGCCTGACCCCCATCGAAGGGTCGTTCTATGCCTTCCCCGACGTGGGAGCCCTTGGCCTCGACTCAACTACGCTGGCCCGCAGGCTGCTCGAGGAAGCGCATGTCTCTGTCACCCCGGGCTTGGCCTTTGGGGCATCTGCAGACCGTCACGTGAGGCTGTCCTTCGCCACCAACGACGAAACGCTGAGGGAAGGGCTTCGCCGGATCGAACGCTTCTTCGAGGCTGACGGGCGGCGCGGGCGGCGGGCGCAAGGTCCGACAGGCGACCCAGAAGCGGGCTCTTAGGTTCACGTGGTCCGGAACTGCGTCGATAGGCGCCTGGACACTGACACGGTGCTTTCGGAACCTTCCGGAAGGGTCCCACAAGGCGCCCGGCAGGGCGTCCGGAAGGTGAGCGCCCGGGGCCGTGCGCTTCCGATCGGTTCAATGTGAAGGCGCGGCGACCCGGACGCCGTGGCCGGGGCCGCCAGATGGGCGTCGGCGAACGAAAGCCGGACGTATCGCGCCACCGGCCAGCACCCTGTGTATGGCCGGGACGGACTCAGGACCAGACCCTCACGCGAAAGTCATCCCAAGCGGCCGGGGACTGCTTTCATGTCCGATCGACCGGTCGGTGGCAGGCCGCTGTCGGCGCACATGCAAAGAGGCCGTCTTTCGATGAGGCGGCCTCGTCGGTTCCTTCGAGTCTCAGCCATGCAGGAGGTGGCGCTTCACCTTCCCGGCCGCCGACTTCGGCAGCTCCTTCACGAAGAAGATCTTCTCGGGGCGCTTGTAGGAGGAGAGATACGCCTTGGCGTGGGCGAGGAGGACGTCCTCGGCCCTGGCTTCGGCCACCTTGCCGGAGAGCACCACCCAGGCGGCCACCCTCTGTCCCAGCACCGGATCGTCGATGCCGCCCACCGCCACATCGGCCACGGCCGGGTGGGTCAGGAGCACCTCCTCGACCTCCCTTGGCGCCACCTTCTGGCCGCCCCGGTTCACCATGTCGGTGCGCCGTCCGGTGATGAAGAGGTACCCGTCTTCGTCGACGAAGCCCAGGTCCCCGGTCAAAAACCAGCCGTCCCGGAAGGCGGTCTCGCCGCCGACCGCATAGCGGGTCACGACGCCCTCGCCGCGCACTGCGATCTCGCCCGTCGCCTTTCGGGGCACGACCTTCCCGGCCTCGTCCAGGATCCGGATCTCCGTCCCCCTCGGCAGGCCGACCGAGCCCCGCTTCCTCGTCCCGGGCGGCATCGGGTTCGCCGCCACCTGGCTTCCCGCCTCGGTGAGGCCGTACGTCTCGATGACCGGGATGCGAAATGTCGTCTCGAAGGCCTCCAGCACCGGCACGGGCAGCGGCGCCGACGCCGAGCGCACGAACCGGATGGGCGGCAGTCCCTCCTCGGGGATGGGGCGCCTCGCCATGATAGCGAGGATCGGGGGGACGGCGTTCACCCAGGTCGCCCCGGATCCCCTCACCTGGTCCCAGAAGGCGCTCGCCGAGAACTTCTCGCCGACCACGAGCGTCGAGCCGGTGACGAGGGTGCCGAGGATGCCGACCACCTCGGCGTTGATGTGGTGCAGCGGCAACGGGGAGAAGGCGACGTCGTCCTCCGTGAGGCCATGAGTGTCACGCACGGAGCGCGCCGTGAAGAGGAGCTGTTCCTCGCTGAGCCCGACGCCCTTCGGCGCGCCGGTGGTGCCGGAGGTGAAGAGGATCTCGGAAAAGCCGGGGAAGATGTTCCGCCGCCTGTCCAATCCGAAGAGGGCAAGCCTGCGTCCGGCCGTCTCGATGTAGGTCCTGGGCTCCCGTCCCGTCACCCGTCTCCAGTCCCGCAGCGACAGGGGCGTCCCGACGAGGACGAGACGCGGCTTGGCCAGGCCGAGGATGCGGTCCATCTCGGCAAGCGAGGCCTCCGGGTTGACCGGCACGGCCGTGATGCCGTGGGCGAGGAGCGTGAGGTAGACGACGGGGAAGGCGGTGCTGTTTGGAAGGACGAGGGCGACGCGGTCGCCTGGAAGGACGCCGCTAGACGCCAGTTCGGGCCCGAGCTTCGCCGTCGCCTCGAAGAGCTGGGCGTAGGTGAGGCGCCGTCCTGACGTATCGCCGACAAACGTCTTGGCCGGCCGGCGGGCGGCGTTTTCCTCAATGAGCGCCGCGACGGCGTTTCGTCCCTTCACGATGACACCTCCGGTTGCAGTTGCGCGGCCCTCTGCCGCCTTGCCGACCGGCCTCGTCCCACGAGCCACCCGAGAAGAGGCAGATGGGCCATGACCTCGGTGAGGAGGAACGAGACGGTGAGTGAGACGAGCCAGGTCACGAGGACGAGCAGGGGCAGCGGCATCTGGACGCGGGGATCGAACTGCTTCAGGAACAGGGAGACGAAGAAGACGTGCATGAGGTAGATGCCGAAGGAATTGTCCGCAAACCGCCTGAAGCCTGCCGAGATTCGCCTGCCGAACCGCCCCCAGGCGTCGAGGGTGAGCGGCACCAGGTAGGATCCTACGATGATGGCCACGGAGTAGGGGATCATGATCGGCTGCAAAACGGTCATGACGGAGGCGTAGCTCTCGTGCGTCAGGTTGATGCCGATGACGTAGCGCGCCTCGAGGCCGAGCGCCATCGCCAGCACGGACCATGTGAGGATCCTCCGGTACCTCTTCATGAAGGCCATGATCTCGTCGAGGTAGAACGCCGCCCACATCCCGAGCACGAAGAAGAAGATATAGGTCATCACGAAGTGGCTCTGGTAGAACGACCCGAACGGCCACAGGGTGCCCTCGGGATGCACGTTGGCCGGGCCCAGGAAGATGTACCAGGCCGAGGTGAAGGCGGCGGAGGCGAGCATCATCCAGGTGCGCCAGAGGGCATGCCGCCGGAACAGGAAGAGCAGCACCGGAAAGATGATGTAGAACTGGAACGTCACGAGCATGTAGTAGAGCTGGTACGACGCCGTGCCGAGGAGAAGGCTCACCCAGATATGCCGGAGGATCAGGCCGAACGACTCGTGAACCTGCATGTCGGCGGACATGATGTAGAGGATCGACCAGAACACGTAGGGAATGACGGTGGGCGTGAAGCGCCGGGCCCAGAAGTTCCACACTGTGATGTCCCGATCATGGTACTGGTAGGCGAGCACGAGGCCGGTCAGGAACATGAATGTCTCTCTGGTGTAGTGGAGGAGGACGACGACCGCATCGGTCGGTCCCACCGTGCCGCCGGCCCCGAAGTAGAGCCCTGTGAGGCCGACCGAGTGGACCAGGACGACGCCGGCGATGGTGAGGGTGCGGATGACGTCGAGTTCACCGAGATGGCGCTTGGTGACCGAGACTTCCGACCTCCTCCCGGGCAACACGGCCCGAATGACCTCCTGACGCTTCACGGACGTTCGACGAAGAATTCGTGAAGGCTTCCTCATGTTAGACCCGCCGTCCGGGAAAGTGGGTCTTCCACGCTGAGGTTTTGCTGAGGAGATGGGGACTTGCGTGCGCTTGTGACCGGGGGTGCGGGTTTCATCGGCAGGCACCTCGTCCGCAGGCTTCTGGATCGGGGCGACGAGGTGGCGGTGCTCGATGACCTGTCGTTCTCGAAGAGGGCCGAAGTCCCCGAAGGAGCGGCCTTCACGAAGGGCGACGCCGCCGACCTCGCCCTCGTCGAGGACCTCGCCCGCCACCGGGACGTGATCTTCCACATGGCGGCGATCGCCTCGGTGCCCTTCTCCCACAAGGATCCCCTGAGGGCGCACCGCTCGAACGCCGTGACGACCCTCGCCGTCCTGGAGGCGGCACGGCGCACCGGCAGCCGGGTGGTGGTGACGTCCTCCGCCGCCGTCTACGGCGACGGCGGAGAGGTCCAAAGGGAGTCCGACCCCACCCGGCCCAAGAGCTTCTACGGGGCGGACAAGCTTTACGGCGAGTCGGTCCTTCGCCTCTACGCCGAGACCTTCGGCACGAGGGGCATCTCCCTGCGCCCATTCAACGTGTACGGGCCCGGACAGCCCGCCGCGTCCGGGGCGGTCGTCCCGCTCCTCGTGGAGCGCGCCCTCACCCATCGTCCCGTCGAGATCGACGGGGACGGGCTCCAGACGCGCGACCTCACCTATGTCGACGACGTCGCCCGGGCCTTCGTCCTGGCCGGCGACGCTCCTTCGGACGTGCTCGACGGGCGCTCGCTCAATGTCGCCCGCGGCGAGGGGACGACGGTGCTCGACGTGGTGGAGGCCATCCGGCGGGTTATAGGCGAGGTCGAGGTGCGCCACCGCCCGATGCCGGCCGAGCGCAAGGGGGACATCCGCCACTCGCGCGCCGACATCGCGAGGATCGGCCACGATCTCGGCTTCAGGCCGGAAGTGGAACTCGACGAGGGCATCGCCAGAACCGCGGCCTGGTGGCGCCAGCGTCTCCCGATCGCCTAGGCCCGGCGCGGATCGGTCGGCATCCGGCCCCGGCTGCATGGGCGCCATCCACCCCGGGTGCGGCCCTTCGGGATCTCAGAGCGGCACCTCCCATCGGAGGCGGCCCCTGACCGGAGCGGATGCCCCGTGCGGCGCGGGGTTCCCCTGTCCATCCACGGCCCCGGGCGACCGCACAGCGCGGCATCGAGCCGCGACGATGCAGGTCCCGCGCCCTCTCGCGCAAGGTGGTACGGCGCGTCGCCCACGGTCAAGTCCCCGGCCGGGTGCCCTCTTCTCCTTACCCGCCCGAATTGGGCCGAATCTGTATCTGTCTCACGAAAGCGCTTCCTTTCGCAGGGCTTCCTCTTTCTGGCAGGAATGTGGTGATGGTCGCCGAAGTGTGACGTGTCAAGGGGGAGGATCGTCGTGGACGGAGTTCATGACCTCCTTGTTCTCACCGTCAACGGCTCCGGTCGCATCATGGACGCCCACCCGCAGGAGGCAGAGGGCATCATCGGCCAACCGGCCCTCGACTGGCTGGAGCCCATGGACCCGAGTCCTGGCCTGGGGCGTCCCACAGCGGAGGGCAGGCCCCAGGCCCGACCGGTCTGGACGAAGCAGGGACGGCTCTACCTTCTGTCCGTTTACCAGAAGGGCGAGAGCGCCACGTGGCTCCTTCGCGACGTGACCGACCGCGTGCCGCTCGAGGCGGTGGAGCATGCCGCCTTCCCGGTCGCCCTCTGGACACTCTCCGCCCAGGTCCTGAAGGCGAACGCGGCCTTCCTGGCGTCGATAGGGGATCCGGGTGTCGCCCTCACGGAGCTCGTATCGGGCCGTGATGCCGGACTTCCCACCCTTCCCTTCTCGGGCCAGGTGATCCGGCAGGGCATGCTCTCCGTCGAAGCTACCGGACGCCACCTCGCCACCACCCTCGTGCCCTGCCTCGTAGAGGGGCAGCCCGTCGCCATCCTGTCCACACACCACGACATCACCCAGGAAGTCATCGACGCCTCCCGGCGGGAGACTCAGTCCCTCAAGACGATGACCGCCATGATCCTCCACGAGGCGAGGAACCCCCTCGCCACGGTGAGGGGGTTCCTGCAGCTCATGGCAACCGAGGCGAACAGCCAGGCGAAGGGATGGTGCGAGCTGTCGATCCGCGAGGTCGACCGAGCCTCGCGCATGCTCGAAGAGGCCGACGTTGTGGCGGGGCCATCGCCCGAGCGGCTGGCGCCGATTTCGGTACGGTCGACGGTGGAGCAGGCCCGCCAGCTGCTCGAGGCATCCGGCACCGATCAAGGCGACGTCCGGATCACGGTGCCCTCGGCGCTCACCGTGCTGGCCGAAAAGAACCACTTCACGGAGATCCTCCTGAATCTTCTGCGAAACGGCATCGAGGCCGGATGTCCGGTCTTCATCCGGGCCAGGCGACGCGGCAGGACCGCCGTCATCGAGGTCGCCGACTCCGGACCAGGCGTGCCGCCCGGCGTGGAGCGGCTCATTTTCAGCCCCTTCTTCACCACGAAAATGCACGGCAATGGTCTCGGCCTCCACATCTCGCGCACCCTCGCCGAGCGCCTCGGCGGCACGCTCGATCTCCTGCCCCCCGAAGATGGAAAGGGTGCCGTCTTCTCCCTCTCCCTTCCGATTTTTGACGAAGGCGCCAAAGGACAACTCGCCGAAATCTGATCCATGTCGCTGCGTCTTCGGATCGCCCTCGTCCTGCTGATGGGCGCGATCCTGCCCGCCCTGCTTCTGGGAGCGTGGGCGCTCAAATCCACGCGGGCGGCGTCGCGCGCCTCCGAGGCTTCCTCCATCGGCGCCATCCGCCGGGAGGCGCTGGCCCGCAACCTTTCCGCCCTGGAAGAGGCGGCGAGCGTCGACGCCGGAACCATCAACGCCGCCCAGAACCTGTCCTACACCGCCGCCCGCTACCTCGGCCGCACGGCCTTCCTCGCCGGCTCGTCGTACTCGTACCCGCCGTCCACCACGGTCGGCTGGCACTTCTCGGCATCCCGCGCCATGGCCTACTACATCCCGAAGGGCATCCTGATCTCGCCTCTGGGTCGCCTCGAGATCGCCCGCTACGGAGACGTGGCTGACCTCCTCGAGAGCCAGCCGACGGCGTCGACGCCCTTTCGCCTGACCGTCGTCTCGCAGACCGGCCTCGCCTGGTCCTACCCCGGAACGACGGGAAGCGGGATGACCATCGGCGACGCCCGCCTCACCCGGGACTACTACGAGGCGGCCCTGCCGCTTCAGGACCCCTCCAGCCAGCCGGTCTGGACGGGAGTCCACCCCTCGCCGTTCACCGGGGATCTGGTGGCGACGCTCCTGACGCCGATCCATGCGAGCGGCATCTTCTATGGCGTGGTGGCGGTCGACGTGCCGGTCTCAGCCCTCCTCGCCCCGGCGCCGACCGCCAGGAACACCTCGAACGTCGTGGTGGGCGCCGCCCCCTGGCGGATCTTCGCCTCATCCGGCGCAGCCACGCCCATCACCGACACCGCCCTCGCCACCGGACCGGCCCTCCTGCCGGTGCGCCAGGCGCTCGCCGCTGACCAGCCGGGATCCGCCATCGTCACCTTGGGCGCCCACACCTACCTCCTCGCCTACACCCCAATCGGCACGAGCGACCTCGGCGTGATCTCCACCTTGCCGGAGGCGGACGTCAACGCCGACACCGCCGCCATCGCCTCGTCCATCTCGCGTGCCGCCTTCTCCAACACGAGGACCTACGCCATGGTCCTCATCGCCCTGACCCTCCTTCTCATCGGCCTCGGCTTCGCCCTTTCGGCGGGGCCCGTCCGGCGCCTTCGCTCCTTCGCCGACCGGGCCATCGCCTTCGGCGACGACATGACGATCCGCCTCGACGAGAGGCGGCACGACGAACTCTCCGTCCTGGCCAAGGGATTCAACCAGATGGCCGCCACGGTCCAGCGCCTCACCGGGAACCTCGAGGACGAGGTGCGCGAGCGCACCGACCTCCTCACCCGCCAGGCCCGCGCCCTCGCCGCCGTGAACGGGCTCGGGCGGGAACTCTCGGCGCTGCGCTCCCGTGAGGAGATCGTCTCCCGGACCCTCGCCACACTCGGCGAGATCGGGTACAGGGAGCCGCGATTCGGCTCGATCGGCGGCTCGCAGCGCACCGCGGTGCGGGTGACCGGCTTCGGCGAGCGGCAGAGCCTATCTGTGGCCGGTCCGGACGAGCTCGGCGTGCTTCCGGCCGTCGCCGCCGAACTCGGGGCGGCACTCGAGAACTGGCGGCTGTTCACCCTCGAGGCGCAGCGCCAGGAGGAGATCCGCACTCAGGCCGTACTCGAGGAGAGGTCGCGTCTCTCGCGGGAGATGCACGACACGCTCGCCCAGTCGTTCCTCGGCATCATCCTGCACCTCCGCAACCTCGATCCCGGAGCGGACCCGGCAGCACGGAAGGCGCACCAGACCGCCCTCGATCTCGCCACCCGCGGTCTTGAGGAGGCCCGCCGCTCCGTCCTCAACCTGAGGCCGGACATCCTCGAGGCACGCCGGCTCGACGAGGTTCTGCGCGACGAGGCGGAACGCTGGTCCGACATCTGGGGCGTCCATGTCGAGCTCCGCCTGGCAGCAGTCGAAATCCAGCCGGAGCGGGCATTCGCCCTGATGCGCATCCTGCAGGAGGCACTCGAAAACGTCAGGAAACATGCAGGAGCAGACCACGTGATCGTCACACTGGGTGAGGCCACGGACGCTGTGTACCTGACCATCGAGGACAACGGGCAGGGTCTGCCGCCCGAGGCCGAAGTCGGCGGCCACGGTCTCGACTTCATGACCGAGCGGGCGCAGGGCCTGGGCGGCGAACTCACGGTCAGGAGCGCAGGCGGCGTGCACATCGAGGTCACGGTGCCCAAGCGGGAGGAGATCGCGTGATCGTCAGGGGGCGCCTTCTCATCGTCGACGACCACCCTGTGGTCAGGGAGGGCCTGGCGGCGATGGTGGACAGGCAGGAGGACATGGAGGTCGTGGGCTTCGCCTCGGACGGCATGGAGGCCGTGGAGGCCTATCGGCGACTTCTTCCCGACACGGTCCTCATGGACCTGAGGCTGCCGCTTCGGGATGGACTGACCGCCACGCGCGAGATCCTGAAGGATCACCCCGATGCCCGGGTCGTCATCCTCACCACCTTCCAGGAGAGGGGTCTCGCCCGCCGGGCGCTGGCGGCCGGGGCCAAGGGCGTGCTCCTGAAGGACGCCGGTCCCGACGAGCTCCTCGCCGCCATCCGCACGGCATGGGCTGGCGATGTCACGGTCCACAAGACCCTCGCCTCCTCGCTCGACGTCCCGGACGGAATGGCCGGGGGCGAGCTCTCGGCCCGCGAGGTGGAGATCCTGGCGAACGTGGCGGAGGGCATGACCAACCGGGAAATCGCCAGGTCGCTCTTCCTCACCGAGAACACGGTGAAGACGCACCTCGCGAACCTCTTCGCCAAGATGGGCGTCCACGACCGGGCAGGGGCCGTGGCAGAGGGTGTGCGCCGGGGCCTCATCCTGAACGGGGTCGGTGGCGAGATTCGCCCGAACGGGTGAGGCCCCTATCCCCCTGTGGGGCTGTCAAGAACATAAATGGTCGGTTATGATGGGGTCGGTTCAGTGTCCTCCGGTCATCCGGATGGACGGGTTCCGTCCCGGTCCCGAAGGTCTTCCTCCCCGCAAAATTAGCGGCCCGGTGCCCTGCTGGAGCCAGGCAGGGCAGGGGTGAGCGGGCGGGTCGAACCCGAGGGGTGCACTGCAGGTGTCCGCCGTCAGGCTTTCATGGTCGGCGGCGCCTGCGGCGGGAGGCGGGGAGGTCGACCCTCCCCGCTGGGAGCCACGGCCCGTTGGAAGGCGGCGCATGCCGCCTTTTTCTCTTGCTCGATCGGTTCAGCCATAGGGGCGTTGAAACGGCGAGGTTCGAGGGCGTGCCGGGGTTCTGAACGGCTAGCATTGTACCTGTTCATATCTGTGCGATAACGTCCGATATGGAGAGATTGGCTGGCATCGGTGCGGCTGCCAGGGACCTGGGTGTTTCCATTTCCACGCTCAGGCGGTGGGAAGCCCAGGGCAGGATCGTTCCCGATCGCACGGCGGGGAACCATCGCCGGTACGATCTGGCCAATCTCAAGCCGGAACTGTTCCGCAGCGCACCAGACGGGCGCCACACCATCGCCTACGCCCGCGTATCCAGCCGTGATCAGAAGGGCGACCTGGAACGGCAGAAGCAGGTTCTCGAGCTCTACTGTGCACGCCAGGGCTGGACTTTTGAACTCGTGTCCGACCTGGGGTCGGGTATGAACTAAGAGCATCCACATCCCGAAGCTTGGTAGGGTGCGGATGCGCGAAGCACTGCGCTTCACCGGCAAGGTCTTGTCAGCTACGGTCTCCCGGGAGGCCGACCGATGGTTCGTCGCCATCACGGTCGACACGGCCGATGCGCCGAAGCGTCCGGCAGAACACGAGGGTGCGGTGGGGGTGGACCTCGGGGTGCTCACCCTGGCCACGCTTTCGACGGGTGAGCGCATCCCGGGACCCCGAGCGCTCAGGGAGGACCTCAAACGTCTGCGCCGTCTCAGCCGGGGTCTTTGTCGCAAGAAGAAGGGCTCGAAGAACCGCGCCAAAGCGAAAATCAAGCTGGTGCGCCTTCACGCCCGGATCGCCCTCATCCGGCAGGACTCCCTGCACCAGCTCACTGCGGATCTCAACCGCCGCTTCGACGCCATCCTCATCGACGAGGTGGGCTATACGCCCTTATCGCCCGACGGCGCCAGGCTTGTCCTTCAGTTCTTCGCCGACATGTACGAGCGCCATGACCGTCGACCGCACCTATCCGCGTCCCGTAGAATGAGCGTCAAGTGAAAGAAGACACGCCCACCGGGGGGACGCATCCTTGCCGCCACGCGTGAAGCCCATGAAGCCGAGGCCGCAGCCGGTCACGGCACATCCCAAGTCCTATCTCTTCCTTGCCGCGGGCGCCATCGTGACCATCGCCATCGCCGTTCTCGTCGGCACCTCGATCACGGCGTCCCAGGCGCCTGCCGCCACCGCCTCCTACAATCCCGTCCCGACGCCGACCGCCACCGCTTTGGGCATCCACGAGCCGGTCCAGCCGCCGACCCTGCCAAAAGGGAAGACGCTTGCGAGCTTCGCCTACAACTCGAACCCGCCCACCTCAGGCCCCGGGGCGTCCCGTCTCGTCGCCAGCTATGTCAGCGCCAGAGCCCTCTCGAAGGCCGAGGTGGCGGCACTTCTCGCCAAGGGCAATGTCGTCATCGCCTACGGTCCGGGAGCGGACACAGCCTCCATCAGATCCTTTGCGAAGAACCTGGACTCGGGACAGGCCGGCGTCAGTGCAAGGCTCAAAGCCGGCGACGGCGTGGTCCTGATGCCCTGGCCCTCGCTCAAGGGGGGTGAGGTGGACCTCCTCGCCTGGACGCGCCTCTGGCAGTTGCCATCCTGGAACCTTTCGGACGCCCAGTCCTTCACAAAGGCCTTTCTCGGAAACGCCCAGAACATCGCCCAGTGAGGGCGAAAAGCTACGGGGGCCGCCCAGGTGGGCGGCCCCCGTTTCACGTCCGGCCGCGGGAGCCGGACGTCGATCCCCCCAAGAGATTGGGAGCTGCCCCGGGAAGGGAGGGCTCGCTCACGAAGTTTGTTGAGCGGGGAGATCGATACCATAACGTTCGGCACACCTCGCCCCTTTGTGGGGGTCGACCCGACATTTCCTCTTTCTTGAGAGGGGGCCAAGCCCGGTGCTACACTCAGGGCACTTCTCTCAAAGGACGGCGATCGGGTGCCCGAAAAGGTTGTCGTCGTCGGCCTGGGATTCGTCGGCCAGCCGCTGGCGCTCTCCTTTGCCCGCCGTGGTGTCGCCGTCAGTGGCCTTGACGTCAGCGCGTCGCTTGTGGCGGATCTCGGGGCCGGTATCTCGCGCCTTTACGAGGAGGATGACGGCGTCCCCATCGCCGACATCCTCAAGGAGGCCCTAAGGGCCCATCTCTTCTCCCCCACCACCGACCCCGCAGAGGCATACCGCGACGCCGGGGCGGTCCTCATCGCTGTCGGCATTCCGGTCACGGACGGCAGGCCCGACGAGCGCCCGCTCGAGAGGGCCTTCGCCACGCTCGCCGAACATGTGCAGCCGGGAACCACCGTGATCCTGCGCACGACCGTTCCACCCGGAACGACGGCGAGGTCGCTGCGGAGGGCCCTTGAACGGAAGGGCCTTCGCATAGGCCAGGACGTGTTCCTGGCGTTCGTGCCGGAGCGCCTCTCCGAGGGCCATGCCTTCGCGGAGTCGAAGAGCGTCCCGATCCTCATTGGCGCCCCGGATGCCGCCTCCCGGCAGAAGGCCAGGGAGGTGATGGGGAAGATCTGCGACGCCGCCATGCACGAAACCGACACCTATGAGGCCGCGGAGCTGTCGAAGCTCCTCGAGAACGCCCAGCGCGACGTCAACATCGCCGTCACCCAGGAGGCGGCCCGCCTCACCGAGGCGATGGGGCTCGACATCCGCGAGGTGATCCGGCTTGCCTCGACGCACCCCCGCGTGCGCCTTCTGGACCCCGGTCCCGGCGTGGGCGGCTTCTGCATCCCGAACGCATTCAGGTATATGGATGAAGTGGCCACAAGGCTCGGCGTCCCGATGCCGACCTTCGCCGCCGCCCGCCGGACGAACGACGCCGTGCCGCGCCTTCTCGTCCAGGTGGCCCTCGACGATCTCGGCGACGCCCCGCCCGAGGGTGTGAACGTGGGGGTCCTGGGTCTCGCCATGAAAGACGACTCCGTCGACGACCGTCAGTCCCCGGCCGTGTGGACGGCCGAGGCGCTCCTTGGGGAGGGCTTTTCGGTGCGCGCCTACGACCCCCTCGTCAAGGGCCGCCCGTATCAGGTGGACTCCCTTGAGGAGGCCGTCTCGGGCGCCCGCTTCGTCTACTACCTCGTCCGCCAGCCCGGCATCCCCCGCGACGACGCCGCCTTCCTCTCGTCGATGGCGAAGGGCGGGCTCGTGATCGACGCCCGCGGGACGCTGGGCCCACGTCGCGACCAGATCACCTCCATGGGGCTCCGCCTGTGGTCCCTCTGAAGGCCGACCGGACCGAGCGCATCCTCGGCGTGCCCGTCGACGCCCTGAGCTTCGAGGAGGCTGTGGCACGCCTCGTCGGTCTGGCCGAGGAGGGCACTCCGGCCATCGCCGTGGCGGTCAACCCGGAGAAGGTCATCGCCGCGAAGCGGAACCCCTGGCTTCTGGACTTCCTCGAAGAGGCCGCTCTTCGTATGCCCGACGGCGTGGGCATCGTCTGGGCCTCGCGCCGCCAGGGGGGCGGCATCAGGGAGCGGGTCACCGGGGTCGACCTCTTCCTCGCCCTCTCCCGCGAGGCCGCCCTCAGGAAGTGGCCGGTCTACCTTCTGGGCGCCAGGGTCGGCGTCGCCGCCACGGCGGGGGGCAACCTCGCCAGAAAGTTTCCGGGGCTCGTCGTGGCCGGCTCGCACGACGGGTATTTCCCGCTGTCCGAAGGGGGGCGCATCGCCAGCCTCGTGAAGGACTCGGGAGCCCGGGTCGTGTTTGTGGCCATGGGCTCGCCCCGCCAGGAGCAGTGGCTGGCAGAACACTTCAGGAAGACCGGCGCCGTGCTCGGCATGGGGGTTGGCGGCGGCTTCGACGTCACGGCGGGCCACATCCGCCGCGCCCCGGCCTTTGTGCAGGCGCTCGGGATCGAATGGTTCTACCGCTTCGTGCTCCAACCGAGGAGGCGCTACCGGCGGTTGGGGACGCTCGCCCGCTTCGTGATGAGCGTCCTCTTCCAGAAGGACGGCCCCGGGCGCAAGGGAGACGTTTCGGAGGGCTGATGGAGACGCTCACGGACGGCGTCGTCAGGCTCAGGCCGCGGCGTGAGGGCGACGTCGAGACGGCGCTCGCCTGGTACCGGGACCCCCATGTGCTGAAGATGTCCGAAGGCACCGGCGCCACGCCCTTCGACCGCCCCCGGGTGGAGAGGATGTACGCCATCCTCGAGGGCATAGGCGAACTCTACATGATCGACGTGCTGGACGGCGGGCGGTGGGTCACCGTCGGGGATGCCACCCTCGCCCACTCGACCCTCCCCGTCGTCATCGGCGAGTCGGCCTTTCGCGGACGAGGATTAGGCGGGCGGGTGCTCGACCTCCTGATCGCCCGGGCGAAGGCGCTAGGCTGGCGCCGCCTCGAGGTGAAGGGCATCTACACTTATAACGACGCGTCGCGCAGGCTCTTCGAAAGCCGCGGCTTCAAGCCTGCAGGAACCCGCACCGACGAGGGCGGCCGAACGCTTTTTCGTTACAGTCTCGACCTCGCTCCGGCCTGAGGCGCTGGCCCAACGGTCACGCCGTTTGGGATGGGGCAGGCCGCCGCATCCTCTCTCGGGGTCCACCACCGAGGCCACCAGGGAAGAGCCCTCGCCATCGACCCTCCCCACCCCTCCGTCTGCCGGTGATCCGGCGCAGAGCAGACGGCAGAGGCCGCCCCCCATGGAGGCGGCCTCTCGCACGCGGGCCGGATTCAGGCGTTCTTCGGCACGCTGACCCTGATCTTCGCCCTGGACTTGAGGTTCGAGATCAGCTTGTTGACGGCGGTCGTCTGGGCCTGGTTCGCAAGGTAGCTCTGGATCTGCGACTGCACTGTGGAGAACGGTTCGACCGAGGCCGGCGTCACGCTCATCAACTGGATGATGTGGTACCCGTACTGGGAGTGTACGACCGGGCTGATCTCTCCGACCTTGAGCTTCTGCACGGCGGCGGCGAACGGTGCCACCCAGCCGGAGAGCGGGGAGGGCGGCAGGTCGCCGCCCTGGGCGGCCGAGCCCTTGTCGATCGAGTACTCCTTGGCGAGGGTGGAGAAGCTGGCGCCACCCTTGAGCTTTGTGAGGATCGATTCGGCGAGGGCCTGTGACTTCACGAGGATGTGCCGGACGGTGTACTGGGCGGGTGTCGTGAACTCGGCCCTGTTCTGGTTGTAGTAGGCCGTCTCCTGGGCCGTCGTGACCGTGGGCGCCGGCACGACATTCGTGACGTACGCCTGGAGGAGCGCCGAGAGCCGGGCGTAGGCCGTGACGTCCCCCTGCGTGACGCCGTACTTCTTCATGGCCGACGTCACGGCCGACGCCGACTTGTAGGTCTGGCCGATGTCCTGGGAGAGGTAGCCCTCCGCCGAGGCGAGGTCGGACTGGCTCGCCTTGGTCCCGGCCTTCTTGGCCGCCTGGGCGAGGACCGCCTCGGTCACGAGCTCGTCCGTGAGCTGCACCTTTGCGCTGTGGCTCTTGAACTGGCTCGCAGCCGTCGGCTGCAGGAAGGTGATCAGGTCGATGCGGTCCTGGACCATCTGGCCCGTGATCTTCTGGCCGTTCACCGTCGCCCACGTGGCAGCGAGGTTGGCATTGGCGGCAGGAGTGCCGCAGGCCACCGCTACGGTGAGGACGACACCCGCCACGAGGAGCGCTCCGAACTTGCGGTACACGGAGATCCACCTTTCTTCATCGGGAGCCGGGTGTAGTGTGCCCGTCCATCCTAGCAGATGTGAGAAAGGGTGCGGTGCGATGCCCCGACGATCCTAGGTGGGCATGAGGCGGCTCTGCAGGCGCCGCCAGACGAGCCGCGCCTCCGGGACGTTCATGGCCAGGGCGACGAGGGCGGCCACCGCGAAGCAGGCGACGAGACCCATCCCGCCCGCAAGGAGGGCGCCCGAAAACGTCACGCTTCGCACCACGCCGGCTATGAGGGTGGCCGCCACGCCACCCAGCGCCGAGGCCGCTGCGACCGGCAGGGCGCTCCTGGCGATCCCCGCCGGGGTGAAATCCGGCAGGTGCCTCCTGAGCCCTGCGATGAGCACGACCATGAAGGCACCGGTCACGAGCACCGTGGCCATGGCGATGCCGGGCGCCGCGAAGTACTTCGCCCCCACGTAGTCGGCGACGGCGTTCAGGACGAGCGTGAAGGTTGAGACGATGCCTACGTAGGATGTGGCCTCGAATGTGAAATAGGCCCGGGTGAGGAGCAGGAGGAGCGACGACGGGATGAGGGAGACGGCAAATCCGTCGAGGCAAAGGGCCGTAAGGGAGGACGCCGCCTGCGTGAAGGCGCCGTGGCGGAAAAGCACGTCGATGAAGGGCCCGGAAAGGGCGAGAAGGGCCGCCGTGAGCGGGAAGGTGAGAAGCACCACGAGCCTGATGCCCCGTTCGAGGAGCCTCGTGAACTCCGGCCGGTCATCGGCTGCGAGCGCCTCGGCGAAGCGGGGGTAGAGCACCGTCGAGACGGCGAGGCCAAAGACCCCGATCGGCACCTGGATCACGCGCAGCGAAAAGGCGAGCGCCGTGATGCTGCCCGTGGGCAGGAGCGAGGCGAAAAGCCGGTCAGTGATGATGTTGGCGGAGCTCACCGCCGAGGAGAGGAAGACCGGCCCGGAGAGCCTTCCCATCCGCCTCATCTCGGGGTCCCTGACCGGGGGGCGGCTTCTGTGCGAAAGCGCCTCCGGCAGGAGCGGAAAGGCCTGCAGGAGGACCTGTAGGATGGCGCCCACGAGAAGCGCCCAGGCGACCAGCTCGATGGCCGGGTGGGCGTCGACGAAGAGCGCCACCACCGCGGCGAGGGACGCCAGGGACGGGGCGATGGCGGCATAGACGAAACGGTGGTGGGCGTTCAGGACGGCCCCCAGGAAAAAGCCGATGATGGAGAAGAAGACGTAGGCCATGAGGACCTGGACGAGCGAGGCGGCGAGGAGCTTCTCGGGCGTCGGGAAGCCGGGTGCCAGCACGTCCAAGAGCGGCACGGCCACGATGGAGAAGCCGACGCAGAAGACGAGCGAGGCGACGACGAGCCAGAAGAGGGCGGCGTAAATGATCGCCCAGGCCTTGGCGTCGTTCCCCTGAGTGCGGTGCGCCACGACCCGGGGGACGAGGACGGAGTTCAGGGCGCCGCCGATGATGGAGACGATGAAAGCCGGCACCGTGTAGGCCACGAGGAAGGCGTCGGTCGCCGTCGAGGCGCCGAAGCGGTAGGCGATCATGGTGTCGCGGAAATAGCCGAGAATGCGCGAGAAGGCCGTGAGCGCCATCAGGGCGATCGAGGCCTGGAACCAGCCCGGCCTCATGCCTTTGCCGCTGGTGCCTGACGGGTCACGCGCCAGCGCCAAGCGGCGATGCCGGCTGTGAACCACAGGAGAAGGACGACCTGATGGACCTCGAGCAGGCCCGCGAAGGCGGCCTGCACGGTGAATCCGATCGCCCCGGCCGCGGCCGCGAGCGACACGGCCCGGAAGAGCGGATCGGGGTCCCGCCGCATCGCCGAGATCCCGGTGCGCACGATGGCGACGATCAGCCAGAGGATGGCGAGGAGGCCCAGGATGCCGGTCTCGGCGGCCGTCTGGATCCACTGGGAGTCGACCGTGGACATGCTCTCGAGCCCATACCTGAGGAGCACCGGCGAGGAGAAGTCATAGGCCACGGACCCCCCGAAGAGCCCCGGCCCCACACCGAAGAGGGGGTGTTGAGCGATGATCGTGAGGCTCTTCTGCCAGAAGTAGAGGCGCCCATACGACGACGAGACGGCGCTGTAGGTGTTGGAGAAGGCAAAGAGCACCCGGTCGAGGAGCTTCGGGTCGACGGCGATGGCGAGAAGCACCAGGCCGACCATCACGATGAGCACCCGGGGCTCACGCACGATGCCGATGACGACCCCCACGGCGAGCACCGCGAAGAGCGCCTCGCGGCTGTAGGTCCAGACCAGGGCGAGAAGGGCCAGGAGGAGGCCCACGCCGACGACGGCCTTCAGCCAGCGGGCGACGTCCTCGACGAGGAACGCCGCAAGGAGGGCGATCAGCAGCACCAAGTAGCCCGCGTAGGTGTTGGGATTGGCCATGGTGCCCGGCACCCGGGTCGTGATGCCCTGGGCGGCCTCCGAGGCCTGGACCCAGGCGTGGGGCGTGGCGATGTGCAAAAGGTGCTGGGCGACCCCCACGAGCGCCATCAGGATCCCGAAGAAGATCACGCCCAGAACGAGGTTCCCCTTGTCCTTCGCCGAGAGCGGGGCAGCGGCGACCACGAAGAACACCACGGCGTACTCGAGGTACGCCCGCATGCCGAAGATCCAGATCTTCGCCGACTCATTGATGAGCGCCGCGGAGATGAGGCCGACGACGATGAAGGCGAGGATCGGCAGGTCGAGCGGCGAGGCCCGAAAGGCCCAGCCGCGCGAAGGCATCGTGAGGAGGTAGAGAAGGGCCGGGAAGGCCACGAGGGCATCCGAGAGATACTTCACGGACGCCGGCAGCAATGTGATGGCGTACAGCTCGACCGGAACGAAGAGGATGAGCCCCCACAGGGCGAGCCTCACGAGTTCGGTGCCCTGCGTGTCGCCCTCCGGACGGACCCTCACGCCCTGCGCCAGTCGCGCCAAGAGGGCACTTTGGTAGGTCGCCTCCGCCCAGCGGGGTGAGGTGAAGAGCGTCCCCAGAATGGCACTTTCGCCCGCCGCACATCCGAGACGCCTGGCGGCGCGACCGGCGAGGCTCTCGTCCAGGAGGGCGAAGAGCCGCGTCAGCCATGAGCCGAGAAGGCGAATGACGATGCTCTCGTCGATCGCGGCGATGAGCGGGTTCAAGGCGAGATCTTGATGAAGCTGCCGGTGAGCTGGACGGGACCGGCCTCCAAGACGGTGAGCTGGCCGAGGTAGATCGGGTTGCCATGGACCGTGTAGGCGCCGGTCGTCCCGCCCGTGGCGCTAATGTCGACGGTGATCTGGATGAGGCGTTGGGCGGGGTCCGTCGTCGGCACCAGCTGCCCCTGGGCGTTCGGGGCGGAGGTGTTGTCAGGAAGGACCCTCACTGAGGCGAGCGTGCCGAAGGCGTAGGTGGTCCCACCGTAGTTCACGTTGACCGCCACCCCGGGGAAGAGCCGGCTTTCAAGTGGCGCCCAGGTGTCGGTCGGCTCCGAGAGAAAGACGGCGTGGAGCGGTTTGGACGCCGTGCCCCCGGTTGTCTGCTTGGGCAGGAACTTCCCCGCCAGATAGATCAGGGCGAAGACCACAAGGAGCAGGATCAGGAGGTCGACGATATTGAAGCGGCGGCCCTTCACGCACGCACTCCTCCCGGACGCTGGCCGATCCCCGCAATTATAGCCCAAGCGCCGGATTTGGCACCTATGTCGCCAGGCGCCGTCATCCCAGAAAGGTGCTGTCTTTTGGGAGCGGCTCGTCGGTGAAGCGCTCGGTCCCGGAAAGCGCCCTTTTCAGCCGGGCTGCGAGATAGGGCAGGTAGAGGCGAAAGTAGGCCCGCCGGCGGGCCAGGGGGTCGAGTTCCGCCAGCACCTTTCGGGTGAGCGCCGCACCTTCGCGGCTTTGGTCCCGGCGAAAATAGAAGAGGTAGCGGTGGCACTGGGCGGCCATCACCGTCTGCCACACGGCGTGGGAATACTTCTCTTGGAATACGGGCCGCAGGTCCTCGAGAAGATCGAGACTCGACCTGAGGTGCCTGAGACGGAAGTCGGGGTGGTGCTTGGGCGTCTGCCGGTAGAGCCACAGGACATCCCAGCACATCCACGCAGGATGACGCCCCGCAAGGCGCGCCCAGAGGTCCCGGTCCTCCAGTCCCGTCCGCTCCCGCCTGAATCCCCCCACCTCTTCGAAGCGCTGGCGGCCCACCACGACGCCGCTCGGGCAGACAAAGTAGCCGTAGGCGAGGGCGAGGAAGGACAGCTGCACCACCTGGCCGGTGGCCGCCGCCCCCCTCCACCCCGGCCGGGCCCAGCCGGAGTGGAGGAAGGCCGCCTCGGGATGGGAGCCCATCACCTCCATCTGCCGGGCGATCTTGTCCGGGAGCCAGATGTCGTCTGAGTCGAGGAAGGCGAGGACCTCGCCCTTGGCCTCCATGACGCCTCGGTTTCGCGCCACCGCCTGTCCCTGGTTCTCCTGCTCCACGACACGCACGGAGGGGTACCGCTCGCGGATGAAGTCCGGCGAGCCGTCCCTGGAGCCGTCATCGACGCAGATGACCTCGATGGGCTTCCAGCTCTGGGCGAGGGCGGACTCCAGGGTCTCGGCGATCCACTGGCGGGAGTTGTAGACCGGGATGATGACGCTGACGAGGGGACGCCCGGCCGTCGCTCAGGACCCCCGTCCCGACGCCTTCGAGGTGCGGTCGAAGAGGCCCGGCCAGAGGTGGCTCTTCGTTCCCGTCTGGCGCCAGTCGATGTCGGGGTTCACGTTCTCCGGGACCACCCGCTCCCGGTGGTGCTCGATGATCTCGAACATCTCCAGGATCACCTCATCCGAGAGGAAGTGGGGCTCGAGACCCAGATCCAGAAGGTGCGTGTTCACGGCGTGGAAGTAGTGCTCGTTCATCTCCGTGCGGGGATTGGGCAGGTACTCGATCACCGCCCCCGGGTAGAGCCTTTGCACCCGATGTGCCAGATCGCCCACCGAGAACTCCTCCGTGAACTGGTTGAACACGCGGTACTCGCCCGGCTCGGGCGGGTTCGTCAGGGCGATCTCGATGCAGCGCAGGGTATCCCTGATGTCGAGCATGCCGCGGGTCTGCCCGCCCTTCCCGTAGACCGTAAGGGGGTGGCCGATCACGGCCTGGACGGCGAAGCGGTTCAGCACTGTGCCGTAGACCCCGTCGTAGTCGAAGCGGGTGGCGAGAGCGTCGTCGAGCCGGGTCTCATCGGTGGCGTGGCCGTAGACGATACCCTGATTGAGGTCGGTGGAGCGCAGGCGGAAGTTCATGCAGGCGAACATGATGTTGTGGCTGTCGTGCACCTTGGAGAGGTGGTAGAAGGACCCCGGCTGCTTCGGATAGGGGAGGACGTCGGTGCGGCCCTTGTGGGTGATCTCGATGAAGCCCTCCTCGATGTCGATGTTGGGCGTGCCGTATTCTCCCATGGTGCCGAGCTTCACGAGGTGGCAGTCGGGCATAAGACGGGCGAGGGCGTAAATCACGTTCAGGGTGCCGACCACGTTGTTGACCTGAGTGTAGACGGCGTGGTCGCGGTCGATCATGGAGTATGGGGCGGCGCGCTGCTCGGCGAAGTGCACGATGGCGTCCGGCTGGAAGTCCTCGATCATGTCGAGGGTCTTCTTGTAGTCGGTGAGGTCGAAGACGTAAGGGCGCAGGGTCTGGCCGGTGGCCTTGTGCCAGGCGTCGATGCGCTCGCGCAGGGTCCTGATCGGGACGAGACTCTGGGAACCGATCTCATCATCGATGGTCCGGCGCGAGAAGTTGTCCATGACGCCGACCTCGAATCCTCGGGACGAAAGATGGAGTGAGGTAGGCCACCCCAGGTAACCGTCAGCGCCCAGTACAAGGACACGCAAACCGCTTTCTCCTCTCCCGGTGAAATAATGAAAAGTTGTCGGTTTTCATGTTCATCCAGACGGTGCCTCTCTCCTTCCCGAAGCCCCTGGAAACTCCACTCCCCGGCTATTTCGGCCCGTGCCGCGCAAGGGGTCTCGCCCCGGGTTATGGAACGAAGGTGCGATGATCGCTGCCCGGAACAGGAAGTGTTCCCATGTCCGAACGTCTGAGAGTGACTGAGGTGTATGCCGGCGGCGGCGTCGGCGGGGCGATCCAGCACCTCATGCTGCTCTTTGGGACCCTGCCCCGGGAGGGCCTTGACCTCACGGTGCTCTCCCTGCCCCCGCACGCCGCCGCCGAACCGGCCTTGGCAGCCGGTCTTCCGGTCATCCGGGTGGCCGACGAAGCCGAGGCGATCCGGGCGCTCGGGGAGACGCCCACAGACGTCGTCCACACCCACGGCCTGCGCCCGACGGTCATCGCCCTGCGCTCGTCCTTTCACCCCTGGGTCCGCACCGTGCACAGCCACCTCCGGACGGACTACGCCTCCTTTTTGAAACGCCTGGCCGCCACCATGGCCGAGCGCCGGGCGCTCAGGGTGGCGGACGCCACCATCGCCGTCTCCCATGCGGTGGCCGGGGAGAGGCGACGCCTGGGGGCACCCGAAGGGCGGCTCGTCGTCATCCCCAACGCCGTGACCCCGCCCCCTGCCGGGGTGTCGCCCTCGACCCTGAAGGAGCGCCTCGCCATCCCGCGCTCCGCCCGTCTCGTCCTGATGCTCTCGCGCCTTCAGCACGTGAAGGGCGTCGATCGGGCGGTCGCCGCCCTTGCCGAACTGCCCGGGGAGTGGCATCTCGTTGTTTTCGGCGAGGGCCCGGAAAGAGATGCCCTGACGGCCCTCGCCGAGCGCGCCGGGACGGAGGGGAGGCTTCACCTGCTCCCCTACGAGAAGGACGGAAGGCGCTATCTCGAGGCGTGCGATGTCGTCCTCATCCCCTCGCGCGACGAGGGGTTCTCCATGGTCGCCCTCGAGGCCCAGGCAGCAGGGGCGGCGGTGGCGGCTTCACGCACCGGCGGGCTGCCATTGGCCCTCGGGGATGCGGCGGTCTTCTTTGACGATGCTTCGCCTCGAGGCGTCGCATCTGCCGTCCTTGAGGCCGATCAGATGGCCTCCGATCTCGGCGCGAAGGGCCGCGAGCGGTGGAGGGAGCTCTTTCGGCCCGAGGCCTTCGCGGCCCGCACCGCCGAGGTCCTGAGAAAAGCGGCAGGATTCCCCAGAAGCGGCAGCAATTACGTCTCCTGAACGGCTCTGCCTTTAGAGGAATGGATGGCTTCCCCTTGGAAGTTGTCCACGTTCCTAGGAGGCTATGTCCATGTCTCTTCGACGCGTCGCCACCGCGGTCGGCACCTTTGCCCTGATCTCCGTCACCATCGTCCCGACCCTGAAGGCGGCATCGCCTTTCTCGGATGTCCCTCCCTCCTACTGGGGGGCGACGGCCATCGACGCCATGGCGGCGCAGGGTATCGTGAACGGCGTCGGCGGCGGTCTCTTCCTGCCGAACGCCAGGATCACGCGCGAAGAGCTCGCCACCATCTTCGTGCGAGCCAAGGGCCTCTCGCCGACCCTCACGGGCCCGCCCTTCTCGGACGTTTCGCCCGCGAACTTCTACGCCCCCTACATCGAGACCGCCACCGGTGACGGGTTCATGCAGCCGGCGACCGCCACCACCTTCGGTGGGACGGCCGACATCACACGGGCCGACACGGCCGTGGCGATCATCGACTTCCTCGGTCTCGAGCGCGTGGCGGCCGCCATGTCCGGCACCCACCTCACGTACAGCGACACCGCCCAGATTCCGTCCGCGGACGTGGGGGCCGTGGCGCTCGCCCAGCGTCTTGGCCTCATGGTCGGCGACAACAACGCCTTCTCACCGACCGAGATCCTGACCCGCGCCCAGGTGTCCGAGGTCGTCTGGAGGGCCCTCGGGCTGACCCAGAGCCAGATCGCCGGAGCCGTCGCTCCGGCCGCCTCCTCCCTGTACCTGAGCCCCCAGAGCGTGAGCCTCAACGTCGGCCAGTCCTTCACGCTCCATCCCTACGTGCACGACGCGGCGAAGGACCTCATTCCGGCCAGCGTCACCTTCTCGGCGAGCCATGGCACCATCGCCGGCACCACCTACACCGCCACCTCGCAGGGCCAGGACACGGTGCGGGGCACCGTCCCCGGCACGTCGGTCTCCTCCACGATGGCGGTCACGGTCTACCAGCCGCAGAGCCTTTACGTCTCGATCCCCAGTGTCGACGCCGTCCAGGTCGCCGTGCCGCTCGAGGTCCAGGTCAGGGCCAGCGCCGGCGGCCTCGACGCCGCCGATGGCGGGCGCGTGATCGCCGTCGCCTACTCCGGCCCCCAGTCCGGGACTCTCTCCCTAACGGACTCGGGCGGCGTCGCCGACGGCTCCGTCACCTTCCCCCAGGCGGGAACCTACACCCTCACGGCCACGGCGAGCGGCCTCACAACCGGCACCAGCACGGTCACGGTCCTCGCAGCTGCCGGGGGGGCGTATACGCTCACGCTCCCCTCGACCGCGTACGCCGGCACCAGCCTGCCCATCACCGTCAATAACCCCGATCCCTCGCCGCTGCCGCTCCACATCTCGGTGACGGGCCCGGCCACCGTGAGCGGCGTCAAGGGCTCGGCTCCCGCCGGCACATCGACGGTCGGTACCCTCACCCTCACCGGCCAGGGACCGGTCACCGTCACGGCGAGCGCCCCCGGTGGGGCGGCAGGGAGCGCCCAGGCCCAGATCACGGCACAGGCCATAGGAACCCTCTCCCCCTCGAGTCCCTCTCTCACCGTCCAGGCGGGCACCCAGACGACGGTCTCCTACACCGTCTCGGGCGCCATGGCCCCCCCGGCCGGGCTTCCAGTGTCCGTCGTGCCCGTCGAGCCGAACGGATCCCAGATGACGAGCGAGAGCGGCACCATATCCTCCTCAGGCACCTTCTCCTTCACGTTCAGACCGGAACGATCCGGAAGCTACACCTTCCAGGTGAGCGCCCCTGACTTTACCCTCGGGCCAGCCCCGGCGTTCACCGTCACCCCGGCCCCAGCCGTGGGGCTCGCAGCGACGCTGACGCCGTCCACCGTGGTCCGGGACGGCCAGAGCGCCACTGTGGTGGCCGCCCTCGTCGACCAGTACGGCAACCCCGTGAGCCAGGGCTTTAGGGTCGCCGTCACGGCGCAGGGCACGCAGGAGGGCACCATAACCCCCGACGCCTCCTACCTCCCCGGGCCCGGCACGGCCGCCACCTTCACGGCGACCGCCGCCTCGGGCACGTCGACCATCACCGTCTCGAGCCCCGGCTCCTCTTACGCTCCCGTGACGATCACGGTGCGCGACGTCGCCGACTCGAACACCGGCGTCCTCTCCGGCTACGGGGTATGGATCCCCTACTGGGAGTGGGTGAACATGCCCGACGCCACGATCCTCTCCGACCTCACTCAGGCGGGCGCCACAAACGTCTACCTCGAGGTGGCCACCACCGACAGCAATGGCTTCTATGGCGGGCCCGGGCTCGACGACCTCCTCTACAAGCTCCACAATGCCGGCATCGCCGTCTTCGCCTGGGTGTACCCGAACCTCAACACTCCCGGATCGGACCTCGCCTTCACCCAGACCGTGCTGGACTACGCCTCGCCGCTCGGTGCGAGGCCAGACGGGCTCGCCATGGACATCGAGGAGAACATGGCGCCCTCCGTCGTCGGCTCCTATGTGGCGGCCGTCCGGCAGATGGCGGGGGGGGCGGTGCCGCTCATCGGCGTCACCTACCCGCCCCAGCAGCGCCCGAGCTATCCCTTCGCCGCCATGGCACCCTACGTCGACGCCTTCGCCCCGATGGACTACTGGCACGGGCTCGAAAACGACGTGAGCTACAACCAGGTGCTCGCCTTCGTGAACACCTCGATCTCCGAGACCCGGCAGCTGTCGGGAGAGCCTTCCGCCGTCGTGGTCCCGATCCTTCAGACCTTCGACCTCTACTACACGAAGGGACCCTACAACCCGACCTTCATGGAACTCGAGGGCGGCCTCGTCGCCTCGCAGCTGGCCGCGAACGTTCCCGGCGCCTCGTTCTACGAGATCAACGACGTGACGCCCGCGGAGTGGCAGGCCATCGAGACGTTCCCCTGGGGAGGGCGTCTGCCCGGCCAGTGAGGCTCCGGCGTCCCCTCTGGATCGTGATGACAGGCGCTTGACGGCTCGGATGCCCCGCTCCGGCGCTCGTGTACAGGCAAAGGCCCCGCCGCCCGGCCTTCGCGCGGCTCTGGCGAGGGGGCCCAAGGCCATGGTCGAGCCTATCTCGGACCCGATCATGGCGCTTCGTGGGAAGCGTGAACTTCCAGCCTCTCTTCGTGGATTTCCTGGCGCCCCAGGTCGGCTCGACGGGTGGCGGGAAAACCTGGACGACGTTCAATAGGTCGTGAGCAACGGCTTTGAACAGGTCTGGCCCAGGCCAGGCGTGGTGGCGCCTTGGAACTCGAGCCCAACCTTGACCCCCGACGCCCTTGGGGAGGATCATGGATGGGCTGGGAGGTGATCTGCCGATGGTGACCGAGGATCTCGTGAGGGAAACGCTCAAGACCGTCTACGACCCCGAACTCGGCGTCGACATCGTGAACCTCGGCATGGTCTACGGCGTGGACATCACCGATGAAGGCAAGCATGTCGTCGTCACCATGACCCTCACCACGATGGGGTGCCCTCTCTACGAGGAGCTGAACGGCGAGATCAAGGAGAAGGTGGGCGCCATCGCCGGCGTCGAGGATGTGTACGTGAACCTCGTGTTCAGCCCGCCCTGGACACCGGAATTCATGTCGGACGAAGCGAAGCTTCTCTTCAAGTATCTCTTCTGATGATGCGGTCCACATCTTTCCGGCCACCTGCGGGAAAGGACGGCCGGAATTTGTTGTCGAAGCATTTTCGGCTGCACGAGCAAGGAGAGATCTGATTGGTCAGTCTCAAACGGGCGGTGGCGCTCGCGGTCGCTGTCGCCATCGTCGCCTTCGCCGCCGGCTGGGAGATCGCCCCGTCCGCGAGGGCCCAGGGGAGCACCGCCTCGTTCACGGCGACGGTGCCGCTCTTTCAGGAAGTCCTTCAGACCATCGAGCAGGACTACGTCACCCAGCCCAGCGAGTCGAGCCTCATCCAGGGCGCCATCAGCGGCATGACGGGTGCGCTTAACGACCCCTACACCGAGTACTACACGCCGACCCAGTACCAGCAGTTGATCGACGAGCTCAACGGATCGTTCTCCGGCATCGGCGTCGAGATCAACCAGGTCGGCCAGTACATCGTCGTCCAGAGCGTGCTGCCGGGCTCCCCGGCGCTTTCAGCCGGCCTTGAGGTCGGGGACCGCATCACCGCCGTCGGCTCGACGAGTCTCCTCGGCGTGACGCCGGATGACGCCGCGAACCTGATCCGGGGGACGCAGGGCTCAAAGGTGACAATCACCGTCCTGCGCGGCATCAAGTCATTCCCCGTCACCCTCACCCGTGAGCCGCTCACCCTGCCGACGGTGGAGAGCAAGATGCTGCCCGGCGGCATCGCCTACATCCTCCTGAACCAGGTCGCCTCGAACGCCGCCGCCGAGTTCACGGCCGCCGTCTCCTCGCTCAAGGCCCAGGACCCGAAGGGCTGGATCCTCGACCTCAGGAACGACCCGGGCGGCCTCGTCGACCAGGCGGTCTCGATCGCCCAGACGATGATCCCCTCCGGCACAATCGTCTCGTTCAAGGGACGCGTCGACAATCAGGTCTACACCTCCACCTCCGGCCAGAAGTTCTCCCAGCCCATCGTCGTCCTCGTGAACAGCGGCACCGCCTCGGCCGCCGAGATCATCACAGGGGCGCTCCAGGACGACAAGCTCGCCACCGTCGTCGGCACCAAGACCTTCGGCAAGGGCATCGCCCAGGAGATCATCCCGATGCAAAACGGCGGCGATCTCAAGATCACGGTGGCCGACTGGTACACACCGAAGGGTCGCAACATCGAGCACACCGGGCTTCTGCCCGACATCTACGCCGATGGCAACGAGGCGCCGCTCGTCATCGCCGAGAGGCTCCTCGGGGTGCACGCCCTGCTCATCGACAGGACGACGCTCGGTTCCCTCGAGGCGACCTCAAACGGTGTCTCCACCATCCTCGACACGCCACCTGTCATCCATGACGGCCAACTCTACGTCTCGCTCGAGACGGCCATCCAGCTCCTCGGCGTGAACGCCGTCCCGAACGCGACCGGCAACGCCGTGACGCTGCGCTACGGGACGTCTGAACTCGACATGAGCGAAGGCAGCACGCAGGCCCGCCTTAACGGGGCCATCGAGATCGTCCCGGAGCCGTATATCGCAAACGGCATCCTGATGATTCCGGTGCGCCCGCTGCTCTCCTTCACGAACACCCAGGAGCACGTTTCGGGCACGTCCTACACCTTCGAGAACAGCTCGGGCCCGACCACCGGCAACTAGGCGTCACAGAATGAGGGCGCCAGCGGCCCGGATGCGCACGGATGACGTCGGGATCCCTCCGCTACCAGATGGCGGCGAGGAGGCTCGCCTTCCCGGTGTCCGTCAGCTGCACCATCAGCGTGACCTGTGTGCCGGGGGCCGGGAGGGCCGTCGCGCTCACCCCTCCCGACTGGTACGTGGTCGCAGCGGTCAGCGCCGCCGTGAGGGAGCCGTCAGGCAGGAAGGCACCGCCACCGCCTGTCACGGTGAAGGTCGCCTCAGCGCTCGTGGCGGAGTCTACGGTGGCGCTCACGGCCCGCAGGACGACGCTCGAGAGATCGAGGGCAGAGGATGTGGAGCCCGGGGCAACCATGGCTCCGATGAGCTCATCCGGGGTGACAGAGGCCGTAGTGGCGCCAAGGCTCACCGTCTGGGGAGTGGTGACGCCAAGCGTGGCGCCGTTCGAGAGGTAGAGCGCTGACTGGGAGGCATTTTCGACAGTGACTGACGTCGGTCCGGGCGTGAAGTCGATGAGCTGAGCGACATCGCCCGACGCTCCCACGATGCCAGCCACCATGTCGCCGGGCTCGAGCTCGTAGAGGTTCCCCGCCGTCGTGCCGAAGGTGAGGGACGCTCCTGCGGCGAGGGACTCGAGCTTCCCCGAGGCCAGCGTGAAGCCGCCGTATGGGCCGGCAACCGAGCTCGAGATGGCAAGCGAAGCGTCGTCTGGGGCCACGAACTTCCCGACCGTGCCGGCCACGAGGCCGGGCACGCCGGCGAGATTCCCGATGTAAGGCTCAGCGCGTGAGAGCATGACCGCGAACTGGGCCCTGGTCACGCTCGCGCCCGGCCGGAAGGTGCCGTCCGGAAACCCGGTGAGGATGCCGTCTTTCGCCAGGAGGTCGACGTAGCCCGCCGCCCAGGTGGGGATCGAGGCCTCGTCCCCGAATGCCGCACTCCCCGCTTGGGGGGTGAGGCCCATCGCCCGGCCGATGAAAGTGGCCGCCTCGGCCCGCGTGACATCGCCTCGCGGCAGGATGAGGTCGCCGACGCCCTTCAGCCAGCCCCTGGCAACCATCGCGCTGACCCCGGCCTTCGCCCAGGCGTCGATCGAGGGGGCGTCGGGGTAGGAAAGAAGCGAACCGGTTCCGGTCAAGGCAAAGGCCCTCGCCAGGATGACGGCGAGGGCCTCTCGCGTGATGGCTCCCGATGGGTCGAAGGTGGTGGCGCTGCTTCCCTTCACCACGCCTTCAGCGGCGAGGAGCCGGATCGATGGGGCGGCCCAGCTGACGGAGCCCAGATCCGAGAACCCGGCCGCACGCAGGGATGTGGCCGGGGCGAAAATCATGACGGCAAGGACGAGGGCGGCCCCGAGGGTCGAGGGGATGTGGCGTGACATCGGCTTCCTCCTCTGGTCGATCCTGCCAACGCCTTAGACGCCAGGTTTCCCATATCCTCCCTGTTTTCGTGGAACTGCGACAGGAGTCGCCGCTAGAGTCGGAAGTCGCCGAAGGGCGGCAGCCAGCGGAAGACGTCGCTCGCCCTGTCGAGCCTGTCCCCGGCCTCGTCCGTTAGCGTGATATCGCTTGCCTTCGTGTTCTCTGCGGCCTGCTCGGGGCCACTCGCCCCGGCTATGGCGGAGGACACCCCCCGCCTTCCGAGGAGCCAGGCCAGCGCCACCTGTGCCGGCGTGGCCCCGATCTCCTTCGCCACCTCCAGGGCCATCTCAGCCACCCCCACAAAGGGTTCGGCGGACGCCTTCTCCCTGAGCCCCGCCGAAAACGCCGCCCGGGAGTCCTCCGGGATCTGGCCGCCCAGATACTTGCCCGTCAGCACACCCCCCGCCAGGGGAAAGTAGGTGACGACGCCGAGGCCCTGGTCCCGGGCAGCGGGGAGGACCTCCCTCTCCACGACCCGGTCCGCCAGCGAGTACGAGACCTGAATTGCCTGATAGCGGACGAGGTGGTGCCGGTCGCTCGTCCAAAGCGCCTTCATCATCTCCCAGCCGCGGTGGTTGGAGCAGCCCACGTAGCGCACCTTGCCCGAGCGCACCAGGGCATCGAGGGTCGAAAGCGTTTCGTCGAGAGCGGTCTCGGCGTCAAAGGTGTGAATCCACAGGAGATCGATCCGGTCCGTCTTGAGGCTCCTTAGACTCTTCTCGACTTCTCCCTGGATGTGCATGCGGCTCGACCCGGAGCCGTTCGGCCCCTCAGCCGCGCGCAGGCCCACCTTGGTGGCGATGACGAGGCGGTCCCGCTCAGACCTGAGTGGTCCTGCCAGCGCCTCGCCTATGATCTTCTCGCTCGCTCCGCCGGTGTAGATGTTGGCCGTGTCGATGAGGGTGACGCCCGACTCCACGGCGGCGGCGAGCGTCCTGATCGAGCGCTGGGCGTCCGACTTCCCGCCAAACATGTTCGTGCCGAGACCAATCGCCGAAACCCGAAGGCCGGTGTTCCCAAGACGCCGGTATTCCACTGTGCCGTCTCCCTTCGAGGGCCGGGCCGGGCCGACCCCGTCCTCCATGATGCCACGCCTCGCCGCCTGACGTCTGGGGTGGTGCCCGGCCGGTCGGGTGCTGACCCCGTGCCCGGGTGCGGTGATCATGGTGCCACCTCCCATCCGAGACGCATCCCGCAATGGCCCCCGGGAACCTGGGGCCAGGGTGGAGCATCTAGCCCATGAGGTGAGCCCCTGGCCGACAGCGAACCACATCTTCCTCGCCGTCCCGTTCGGGCACCCGATCACCGATGAGGTAGAAATCGAGAACCTTGCTGGGGTGCCGCAATCAGGCGCCGCCGCGGCCTTCGACGGCCCCGTGGCCAATGCGCAGGGGGTTGCCACCTTCAGCCTTGCTCCCCAGAGTGCCATCGTCGCGGAACAGGCCATGCTGGGACCTGGTCTTTACGCCCAGACCTACTTCGACATCACGCCGAGTGCGACGACGGGCCTCACCGGCTTCCCGCCGCCGCTCGCCGGATCCCCGTCCCCCGTTTCGTCCCCCATCCGGACGCTTTCTGGTGATGGCGTCACCTATTACGACGTGGCTGACTTCCTTGACAACGTGGGAGGCTTCGCCGATTCCACGGACCCTCTGACGTGGAGTTCCCGAGGAAAGTCAGTGACGGCCTACGGCGGCAGGGGCGGGGCCGTGATCGACCTCGTCTCCGGTGAGCTCGACGCCACGGCGAGCGCCTAGGCGCCGAAGCCGTTCGGCCTCGTCACGCCGCTTGTCAGAGGCGGGCAGCTGTATCTCTCCATTCCGGACCTCATCACGCTCGGCAATGCCCTCGCCTGGGCCGCTCCCGACGCCATGGCGGGTTTTATTTCTCGGACGCCGTCATCTACTGAGCTCCGGGCACGCACAAGGGGCCGCCCACGACCCTTCGTGGGCAGCCCCTTTTGAGTAACCGGTTTCAGATGGCCCGGGCGAGCTCGTCCGCCAGCTGGGACTTCGGACGAAAGCCCATGAGGCGCTCCTTCAATTCGCCGCCCTTGAAGATGCCGAGCGTCGGGATCGCCATGACCTTGTAGCGCATGGCCGTCTGCGGGTTGTCGTCGACGTTCAGGGAGAGGAACTCCATCTTGTCCTTCATCTCGCCAGCGACTTCTTCGATGATCGGCTCAAGCATCTTGCACGGACCGCACCACTCCGCCCAGAAGTCGACGAGAACCGGCTTGTCCCCTGCGAGAACCTTGGTGTCGAAGTCGCTATCCGTAACCGCCGGGAGTTTGGCCATCTCCACGAACCCTCCTTGAGAATCGCTCGAACCGCCGCTAGGCGGCCGCCCCTTCACCAGAGCCGCTCCTACACGGCGATAACGGAGTTCACCTCGGGGATAATGCGGCGCAGGTTCATCTCGAGCCCCGCCTTCAGGGTCAGGGCGGAGATGGGGCAGCCGATGCAGGCGCCCTTGAGACGCACGTACACGTCCCCGTCCCTGACCTCGACGAGTTCGACGTCGCCCCCGTCGAGTTTCAGCATCGGCCGCAACTCGTCGAGCGCCGACTCGATCTCCCTGGTGATATCCACGGCTTTGCAAAACCCCGCCTGAAGCAGACAATATCGAAGGGATCCAGCCTCATCTTACGCTCACCCCCAAGGGACCAGCAAGGCCCGCCGGGGTGTCATGGAGGGTCCATGGTGCGTTGGCGGAAAGTTGCCGTCGCGGCGGGCATCATCGCCGTCGTGGCAGTCGTCTTCATCGTCAGGCAGACGCTCGCCGCTCCGGCGGCCATCGGCGTCGCCGTCGGCGAGCGCGCCCCGAACTTCACGCTGAAGACCCTCGACGGCCAGACCATCTCCCTCAGGAGCCTGCGCGGCAAGCCCGTCGTGATCAACTTCTGGGCGTCCTGGTGCGGGCCGTGCAGGGCTGAGCTGCCCGCCCTCGAGAAGATCCACCAGACATACTCCGGTCAGGTGAACGTGATCGGCGTCGACCTCACGGTGGAGGAGACATCGCCGGAGGGACTCAGGGCGTTTGTCGAAAGCCATGGCGTCACCTATCCCATCGGGCTCGACGGGACGGGCAGGGTGGCCGTGGAGTATGCGGTCTCCGGCATACCCACGACCTACGTGCTGAACGGGGACGGGATCGTCGTCGACGTGCTGACGCAGTCGACGTCCTATGAGGGGTTTGTCCAAGCGATCCAAAAGGCCCTGTAGGAGGTATCCGCCATGGCCGTTCGCACTGTCCGCGCTCCCCGTGGCCCCAGACTCACGGCGAAGGGCTGGCCCCAGGAGGCCGCCCTTCGGATGATCCAGAACAACCTCGATCCGGAGGTTGCCGAGCGTCCCTCCGACCTCGTCGTGTACGGCGGACGCGGCAAGGCCGCCCGCAACTGGGAGGCCTTCGACAGGATCCTCGAGACGCTCACCCGCCTCGGCGACGACGAGACGCTCCTCATCCAGTCGGGGAAGCCGGTCGGGGTGTTCCGCACCCACAAGATGGCTCCCCGGGTCATCATCGCCAACTCGCTCCTCGTCCCTCACTGGGCGACCTGGGAGCACTTCTGGGACCTCGAGGACCGGGGCCTCACCATGTTCGGCCAGATGACGGCCGGCTCGTGGATCTACATCGGAACGCAGGGCATCCTGCAGGGCACCTACGAGACGTTCGCCGAGGCCGCACGCCAGCACTTCGGCTCAGACCTTAAGGGCCGCGTGGTGCTCTCCGGGGGTCTCGGCGGCATGGGCGGCGCCCAGCCGCTCGCCGTCACCATGAACGGCGGCGTGGCGCTCATCGTCGAGGTCGACCCGAAGCGCATCGAGCGCCGGGTTGAGACCGGCTACCTCGACGCCGGGGCAGGGAGCATCGAGGAGGCCTTGCCCCTCATCGAGAGGGCGAAGGCCGAGGGCAGGGCGCTCTCGGTGGGCCTCCTCGGCAACGCCGCCGACGTCTTCCCGACGCTTCTCGCGGGCGGCTTCGCCCCCGACCTCGTGACGGACCAGACCTCGGCCCACGACCCCCTCAACGGCTACATCCCGAAGGGCCTCACGCTGGAGGAGGCGGCGAGTCTCAGGAAGTCGGACCCCGACGACTATGTAAGGCGGGCGAAGGGCTCCATGGCCGACCATGTGCGGGCCATGGTCGGCTTTCTCGACAGGGGAGCGCACGTCTTCGACTACGGCAACAACATCCGCCAGGGAGCGAGGGACGGCGGGTTCGAGGAGGCCTTCTCCTTCCCCGGCTTCGTGCCGGCCTACATCCGTCCGCTTTTCTGCGAGGGGAAGGGGCCATTTCGCTGGGTGGCGCTCTCCGGGGATCCAGAGGACATCAGGCGCACCGATCAGCGCGCGAGGGATCTCTTCCCCGACAATGCCGGACTTCACCGCTGGCTCGACATGGCGGAGGAGAACGTCCGCTTCCAGGGTCTTCCCGCCCGCATCTGCTGGCTCGGGTACGGCGAGCGGGCGGCCTTCGGCCTCGCCATGAACGAGATGGTCAGGCGGGGCGAGCTCTCAGCCCCGATCGTCATCGGGCGTGACCACCTGGACGCCGGCTCCGTCGCCTCTCCCTACCGCGAGACGGAGGCCATGAAAGACGGCTCGGACGCCATCGCCGACTGGCCGGTCCTGAACGCCCTCCTGAACACGGCGGCCGGGGCCCACTGGGTCTCCGTCCACCATGGCGGCGGGGTGGGCATTGGCTACGCCATCCACGCCGGCATGGTGGTCGTGGCTGATGGCAGCGACGAGGCGCGCGAGCGACTCGAAAGGGTTCTCACCACCGACCCCGGATCGGGTGTCATGCGCCATGCGGACGCCGGTTACGAGAAGGCCATCCGCTTTGCCCGCGAGCACGGCATCGACCTTCCCTCCCTCTCCTAGGGACCTCTTGCGAGGGGGCCTTACCGCCCTGGGCCACGCCCACGCCAACCTGAAGCGCTTTTTCTAGGCCGCCAGCCTCGCGCCGTGGGGTGCGGGCCGGCCCCGGCGATCCCGACGCCGACATGTGTGGCAGAGCCTTCGCGTCCTGCAGCTGCCGATCGTCGCTCAGGCGGAGCGCACTGTCCTTGTGGATTGCGGGAGAGCGAGTCCAGATCGGGCCGGTGCCAGGCCGCCATCGACCATCCCCCTCTGCGGGCCGGGCGGTGCCCGGGGGACTTCCCCGCCTGCCCTGTCAGGCGAACCAGCCCTTGGCGCGCATGTAGAGAAGGATGGACGCCGAAACCACAACCATGAGCCCGATCGAGTAGGCGTATCCGAAAGACCAGTGCAACTCCGGCATGTTGAAGTTCATGCCGTAGACGCTGGCGATGAGGGTAGGGGGGAGAAACACGATCGAGACCACGGTGAGGGTTTTCATGACGCGGTTCATGTGGTTGGCGACGACCGAGGCGTAGGACTCTACGACCGCCGCCATGCTGTCACGGACCCCGTCGACGTCCGAGGCGATCCGCTTCAGGCGGGCCAAGGCGTCGTTGATGTAGGGCGAGGGGTGCCTGCCGTCCGGGTTGGCCCCCGCCCTCGGGTGGTCTCGCAGCATGGTGACCGCCTCGATCTCCGGCATCAGAAGCTGGCGCATGGTGAGAGCATCCCGGCGCAGGCGGTGGATGTCGTCGTAGAGGTGAGGAGCCCCCTTCAGCACAAGGTCGTCGATGGTCTCGCTGCGGCGGATGAGGTCGTCGACCACCTTCGTGTAGCCGTCGAGGATCGGGTCGAGGATGGCGCCGACGATGGCGTCGGCTCCGCCCCGAATGAGCTCCTCCCGTTCCTTCCAGACCCGCTCGATGACGCCCGCCCCCCATGTCACCGTGATGAGCCAGCCCGGTCCCGCCAGAAGCGACACCGCTGTCGCGGTGAGCGGCGGGAAGGTCTCATCGACGGCGAAGATCGCGGCCGCCACGCTTCCCAGGGCGTAGGTGTGGCGGGGACGTTCCGGCTCCTCGCAGAGATAGCGCTCGGCGTGCTCCCTGTCACCGAGCCCAGAAAGGAGGTCGACGTCGTCAACCGGGCCGTCGACCACCACCCAGAGGTAGCCGCCCTCGCCGGGGGCGGCGAGGTCCTTCACCCCGTCCTGGATGCTGCCGCCCCTCGTAAGCCTCGCGGCCCTCACGCAGCCCCCCCTCCGTGGCGCGGGTTCAGGCGCAGGAGCCGACGCGGTCCCTTCCTCGAGTAGGTGAGCGGCTCCCGGATGAGGATCGAGGCGAGAGCGCTGAAATCGAACGGGATGAGAGGCCAGAGGTAGGGGATGCCCCAGGCCGTCATCGTGGACAGGTAGGCGAAGAGGGCGGCGCTGCCGCCGATCAGGCCGTACCAGCCGAAGATCCCGGTGAGGACGATGAGGGAGATGCGCACGAGGCGGTGCGCCATACCGAGCTGGATGGATGGCACGGCGAAGAGGGCGACGGCGGCGATCGACGAGTAGACCAGCACCTCGGGCGTGAAGATGTTCGCCTTGGTGGCGAGCTGGCCTAAAATCACGGCGGCGAGAATGCTCATCGCCGTGGCGATCGTCGAGGGGGCGGAGAGGATGGCCCGGCGGATGATGTCGATGCCGACCTCGGCGGCGATGAACTGCCACACGAGGGGGTAGGTCGGTGGGGAGGAGGGGCCGATGACCTTCAGGGCGGGGATCGGATGCGTCGCCAGCACCAACCACAGCGGGGTGACCCAGGTGCCGATGAGGAGGGCGAGGATCGTCACCCAGCGGAGGAAGGTGCCGTTCGCCGGCGAGACGTGGTAGTCCTCGGGGCTGTGGATATGGGAAAGGTAGGGCACCGGCAGGAGGATGACCATGGGCGAGGTGTCCACGAAGACGGCGACCCGGCCCTCCATCAGGTTCTCGGCCACCACGTCCGGCCGCTCGGTGATCCGCATCTTGGGGAACGGGTCCCACATCGTCCGCCCGCCGATGTTCTCCTCGATGGCTTCCTCGGCCATCGTCACACCGGCCGCCCTGATCGCCCTGACCCGCTCCTTCACCTGCTCGACGAGGGCGGGGGAGGTGTAGCCTTCGATCCAGGCCACGGCCACGTCGATCTTCGTGTGCTCGCCGACATGGACGAGCTCGGCCCGGAGATTCGGGTCGCGCATGCGCCGCCTGACGAGGGCGACGTTGAACAGGATCGTCTCGACAAAGCCGTCCCGGGGTCCCGTGATGACCCGCTCGGTGTCGGGTTCGCTGGGGTTGCGCTCGGGGTAGGAGCGGGTATCCAGGATGAGGAGGTCAGGGCTGCCTTCGACCACGATGCCCATGGGTCCGGAGAAGATCTCAAGGATGAAGGCGTCGACGTCCCTGGTGGTGGTGGTGGAAGGATACGACAGGCGGGTGTCCCGCAGGAACCTGTCCGGATCCTCGCCGAGCCCGCCCTGGGTGATCTGGCGGATGATCTCGAGCTGCAGGAGATCCTGGCCGAAGCCGTTCACGAAGTAGGTGGCGTAGCGCCTGCCGCTCACCGTGAACTCCTTGAAGATGATGTCGAAGCTGACACCGACGCCGATTTTCTCGTTGATGTCCTTGACGGTCTCGTCAAACGAGGCGCCAGCCTTGGCCAATGCGCTCCCTCTCTCCTTGAGTCGCCGCGGGAAGAAGAGTAATCTCGCCGGGGATCCTACCGTCATTGTGCCCGCGCCCCTTCGGGCGCTATGCGACCGGGGATCGGGAGGTCTGGAGCCTTGGAGAGCGTAGCGATCATCGGATCCGGTTGCGCCGGAGCCACCGCCGCCATCTACACCGCAAGAGCCGATCTTTCGCCCGTCGTCTACGAGGGGCTGCAGCCGGGCGGCCAGCTCACGACCACGAGCGTCATCGAGAACTATCCCGGATTCGTCGACGGCATCGACGGCTTCGAGCTCATGAGCCACATGAAGTCCCAGGCCATGCGCTTCGGGGCGCGCTTCACCTCGGACAAAGTCCTTTCGCTCGAGCGGACGGGCGATCACTTCACGATCACCCTCGGCGGCGGCAACAGGGTCGAGGCCCAGGTCGTGATCATCGCCTCAGGCGCCTCCGCCCGCTATCTGGGCCTGCCGGGGGAGGAACACCTCATCGGCCACGGGCTGTCCTCGTGCGCCACCTGCGACGGGGCCTTCTTCCGCGACCAGCGGGTGGTGGTGGTGGGCGGCGGCGACACTGCCATGGAGGATGCCATCTTCCTCACGCGCTTCGCCAGGGAGGTCGTGATCGCCCACCGGCGCGACACCCTTCGGGCGTCGAAGATCATGGGCGACCGGGCGAAGGCAAACCCGAAGATCACCTTTGCCTGGAACACCGAGGTCGTGGAGATCAAGGAGGAGGGCGGCCAGGTGGCGGGCGTCGTCTTCCAGGACACGAAGACGAAGGAGCGCCGCGACCATGCCTGCGAGGGCCTCTTCATGGCCATCGGGCACGTCCCCAACACCGACTTCCTGCCCCATGGGCTCCTGCCCCTCGATGAACTCGGCTATATCGACGTGAAGGGCGTCGTCACCGACATCCCCGGCCTCTTCGTGGCAGGCGACGTGGCGGACCACCACTACCGCCAGGCCGTCACGGCAGCGGGCGAGGGCTGCAAGGCCGCCCTCGAGGCCGAGGCCTACCTCTCCGAGAAGGGACTCTGACGGGCCGCCTTGAGCCTCGGCCCCGGTCGCCTTCGGCTGGAGCCTTCGCCCACCCCCCCATCGATCCGGTCGGGCGGGCTTCTCCCGCCATGCGTGACGTTTTGGCGCGAACCGGCGCGTTTCGTGTCGGCTCCTTGGGCGCGCACCCGGGCCTATTCCGTGCGCAGGGCCTCGACCGGGGTGAGCGCTGCCGCCCTCAGCGCCGGCAGGACGCCAAAGATGGCGCCGACCACGGCGGAGAAGGCGAGCGCCTCGATGACGGAGGAGACGGTGAGAGCGACGGGGATGCCTATGGCCCTCGCAGCGATGGTGGCGGCCAGCCAGGCCAGGAGCACACCGACGCCACCTCCGATGAGGGCGAGGACCACGGACTCCAGGAGAAACTGCAGGAGGATGTCGCCCCGACGGGCCCCCATCGCCTTCCTGATGCCGATCTCCCTAAAGCGCTCGGCGACCGTGACCAGCATGATGTTCATGATCCCGATGCCGCCCACGAGGAGAGAAATCCCGGCGATGCCGCCAAGAACCGCCGTGATCGTGGAAAGCGTGCCGCTGATCACGGAGAGGATCTGGGTGGCCGTGATGATGCGAAAGTCCTTCGCGGGGTGGCGGACGCCCATGAGCTTCGTGATGCCGGCGGCGGCGCTCGTCACCTGACTGGTGCCAGAGGCCTCTGCGATGATTTCCGAGACGTGCGTGGTCCCGGCGAGACCGAGCGCTGTCGGGGCGCTGACATAGGCGGTGGTGTCCGGATCGCTGCCGAAGAGGTTCCCCGAAGCGGCGAGCACGCCGGTGACGGTGAAGGTGGTGGTCCCCACCTTGACCGGACGGCCGATCGCACCTCCAGCCGGGAAGAGGGTGGCCGCGACCTTCGCCCCGAGGAGGATCCCGTGGCTCGAGGGTGCCGGGAAGCTCCCGTGGGCGATGGTGAGGTGCTGCATGCTGATGAGGGAGGAGGAGGTGCCGACGACGGAGGTGCCGGCGAGCATCCGGGTGCCGTTTGTGACCTCGGTGGGGACGGCGACGATGCCTGCGGCGCGGGCGACGTGGGCGACACCCCGGATGGCCCCCACGTCACCCATGGTGAAGGTGGACGGCGGCGGGGCGGAAAAGCCACCGCCCTGGCGGCCCCGCGGGATACCGGATCCGCCGGATCCCGCCAGCGCAGGCGTGATCGTGATGAGCTGGGCCCCGAAGGACGAGAACTGGGACGTCACGTAGGTCTTCACGCTCGTGCCGAGCGCCAGGAGCGAGACGACGGCGAACACCCCGATCACGACGCCCAGCGCCGTGAGGGCGGAGCGCAGCTTGTGGTGCCAGACCGAGTCGATCGCGATGGCGATGGGGTTCATCGGGCCGGCTCCTCCCCTGCGATCTTCCTCTGTGCCACCGTCTCATCGGCGATGACGCGGCCGTCCTCCATGCGCACGATCCGTTCGGCATGGCCTGCCACATCCGGGTCGTGCGTCACGATGACAATGGTGAGGCCGAGTTCCCTGTGAAGGGCCTGGAAAAGGGAGAGGACCTGCCGCCCCGACTTGCGGTCGAGGGCCCCGGTGGGCTCGTCGGCGACGAGGAGGTCGGGACCGGGGGCGATGGCGCGGGCGATGGCGATCCTCTGCGCCTGCCCGCCCGATACCTGCGTCGGGTAACGGTGGGCGAGATCCCACACGCCTACCCGTTCGAGGGCGGCCCGTGCTCGCTCTTCGGTCTCCCGCCTGGCCATGCGGGAATAGACCATCGGCAGGGCGACGTTGTCGACGGCAGAAAGCCTCGGCAAGAGATGGATCCCCTGAAACACGAACCCGATCCTCCGTCCCCGGATCTGTGCCGCTTTGAGGGCGGAGATCCGGCTCACATCCTCCCCGTTCAGGAGGTAGGTGCCCCGGGTCGGCAGGTCGAGGAGCCCCAGGATGTGCAGGAGCGTCGACTTGCCGCTGCCCGACGGGCCCATCACGGAAAGCATCTGGCCGGTGGGAACGGCGAGTTCGACGCCCCGCAGGGCCTCGACTCTGGCAGCGCCCTCGCCGTAGGCCTTCCCGATCCCTCTCATGTCCACCATCGTTGTCATGTCGCCTGGCTGTCCTCCTGTACTACGGTGGCGAGGAGCCTTGATACGAGGCTCACGAACTGGGCCCGCTCGCTGGCGTCAAGGGCTGCGAGCGCCCGCTCGAGCTCCCGGGCGAGGAGACGTCGCATCCTGGCGAGGGTCTCGCGTCCTTTCCCGGTGACGCACAGGAGACGCACCCTGCGGTCTGCCGGGTCCTCCCTGCGCTCGACCAGCCCGCGCCGGACGAGGGCGTTGCCGATCCCGGTCACCGAGGTCGGGGTGACGCCGAGGCAGGCCGCCAACTCCCGCATGGGCTGCGGCCCATCCCGCTCGAGCATGTGGAGGACGTGCATCTGCAGGCGCGTGAGCCCGTCCCGGTTTCGGTTGCGCCGTTCGGCCAGGTGCGGCAGGGCCGTCTGGTAGAGGTTCAGGAGCTCCTGCCTCGCTTCAGTCACCGCGAGCGGTTTTATGCGTATCACCAAACAATTTGTATGCCTGTATTATCCTGGCGTCAAGCGGGCTTCGGTCCTTCTCCCGGGGCCATCCGGCGGGGCGTCCAAGGTGGACGTCACCCGGCTCTGCCGCCAGGCGGCCCTCCCGACCCTCCGTCATTTTCCCCGAAGAGAGCATCCGCCTCTCGCACGATGGCGTCGAGGTCGTCCGGCAGCCCACCCTCCCCGTAGCGGTGGGACTCATAGGCATCGACGAGGTGCGGCACCTCCTGTCCGGCGCCCCGGAGAGCCTCCCGCAGCGTGGCGGAAGGGCCGGGCCACAGGCCCAAGCGCCCGAGTCTCTCCTCGAGCGCGCGCACGGCTTCCCGAAGCCTTGTCCCGGCCGGGGAGTACGGCCATCCCTCAGCCGGGGTCGATGCCTTCGCCCCCACGTGGCGGGCGCTGTAAGCGAAGCGCTCGTCGGTGAAGAGGGATTCGTCCTGCCGCATCACCGCCATGCGGGAGAACACCCGGTAGAGGACATAGAGGGCGACGAGGGCGACCAGGATGAGGAGGACGACCTCCACAAAGTGGGCTGAGGCCGGATGGTGGATGAGGGTGGAGGCCTTCTTCACCGGCGAGGAGACCGGCTGAGGCTTTTGGTGGTGCGGCGGGCCGGCGAGGAGGCCTATGAGCCACTGCCAGATCGGCAGGATGAAGCCGACCACGAAGCTCACGAGATAGATGAGCCAGTAGGCCAGGAAGAGGGCGGCGGCGCTGGCGACGCCCAGGATCGGGCCGAGCGAGGGCGAGACGATGAGGGCGAGGATGAAGGCGCCGAGCGCCAGGGCACCGATGAGGAGCATCCCCGTGCGCCGGAAGAGGCCTCCGCCGACCCCGGAGTCCTTGAGGCGCGAGAGGATCCCGAGGTTCTCGGAGCGGGCCAGGACCATGGCGATGAGACCGGCGATCACCATCGTGAAGGCGTCGCCGCCGAGGTTCTTTGGTAATCCGGCATGGATCGGGAGGAGATCCAGGGCGACAAGCCCCGTGACGAAGAGCCAGAGCCCGAGGGCGAAGGAGGACTCGATGGCATAGGTGCTGGTCGTCTGCGTGGCGACGGACTGCATGCGCCAGGCGAGATAGAGAAGGACGGGCCCTGAGGCATAGGCCGGGATGCCGAAGACCATCCCGATGAGCGCCATGGCGACGGCCGCGCCCGGTCCCACGTACCTGCTCGCCTTCCCCGTGCGCGCCGCGAGGCCGAGCACGACCGCCCCAGCGAGGATGACGGGAAAGCTCACGGCGGTGCCGGCGAGGAGGCCCAGCCAGAGGTAGACGGCTGCCGTCTCGAAGACGGTCCGGCTGAAGGCGGCGAGAAGGGTGGTGAGGCGACCCGTCATGCCGTCACCGCCGTGGAGCGGATGAGGCCGACGCCTGGTGGCGCCGCCGGATCGTCCGGTTCCGGGTCCCAGAACTGGACGACGATCGGGCGCACGCCCCTGGCTCTCACCCCGGCCAGCGCCGACGCGTAGGCGGGCGTGAGGAAGGGCGTGAGGAGGAGGAACGTCGCCGCCTTGGCCCGACGGCGCGCCTCGGAGAGCATCAGGGACGGCAGGTCCACATAGCGTCCCGCCGGCTCCACGCTCCCGAGGAGCGTTAGCACCTCCTCGAGGTGGCGTATCTGCGAGGAGGGCCTGAGGGCGGCGCCCCTCCCGGATCCGGGGTGCATGCCGTTGGCGTAGACGCCGACCGCGATCTTCCGCTGGATGAGCTCGCGGGCGAGGCCTGCAGCCGTCTCGATGACCTCCTCGACATAGTCTGGGTTGGTGCCGTCCCAGGGGAAGCGGGCGGTGTAGAGGTTGACGAAGAGGCTCACCTCCACCTCGCCCACCCGCTCCCTCTCCCGCACGATGAGGTCGTCGTCGCGTCGGGCCGTCGCCCGCCAGTCTATGGAACGGGCGGGATCGCCGGGTCGCCATTCGCGCAGGGTCCGCACGAGGAGCGGGTCGTCGAGGAGCGAAGGGGTGCGCACCGTTCCGCCGAGCTTCAGGAAGGCGGGTGGCACCTTCACAGGCATGCGCCGCGGGTAGACGGTCACCTCGGGGTAGAGCCACCTGTCCTCGTAACGCCTCTCGGTGAGGGCGAAGCCGAGGGGATCGGACAGCCGCAGGAAGGTCGGGCCGAGGCGGTAGTGGCCGCGGGCCTTCCCGACGAGACCCATCTTCCGGCGGACGATTTCCCGGGGCCGCACGTTGAAATAGAGCTCCAGCGTGTGCCGGTGCGGCTTGCCAGGGACGAAGAGGCGGTCGTCGGACATCGTCACCTCCTCCGGCCAGTCACTCTCTGCCACCAGAAAGGAGAGGGGCATGGCGCCGGCGTTCGCCACCTCGGTCGTGCACTCCATGGGGTCGCCGGGGAAGACCTTCTTCGGTGTGACGCTCTGGCTGAATTCCACGTCCCCGAGGCCGCGCGTCTCGAAGAGCCACACGAAGACGGCGGCGAGCAGGAAGATGAAGGCCGCCGCCATGGCGAGCGGGGCGTGGAGGACGGCACCCGCCACGAAGAGGAGGGCAGCCGCCCCGTCCGCGTATCGCCGGACCCTCATCGGGGGTTTTCGACCGGCGCCTCGGTCGCCTCGACGACCTCCCTCACCACGTCCTCTGCCCGCCTGCCCCGCAGGAGAGCGTCGGGGGTGAGGACGAGGCGATGGGCGAGCACCTCGCTGGCCATACCCTTGACGTCATCGGGAATGAGGAAGTCCCGTCCCCTGACGAGGGCGTATGCCCGGGCTGCCCGAAGGAGGGCCAGCGACCCTCTGGGACTGGCGCCGACGGCCACGTCGTCATGTGCGCGGGTCCCCCGGCAGATGCGGGAGATGTAGATCACGAGGTCATCGGTGACCGTCACCTGCCTGGCCCTCTCGATGAGGGCGAGGACATCTGACGCCGTGCCGACGGGCTTGAGCGAGGCAAGGGGGTCCCAGCCGCCGTGCAGGCGGAGGACGCCGGCCTCCTGCTCCTCCGTCGGGTAGCCCACGGAAAGGCGCATCAGGAACCGGTCGAGCTGGGCCTCGGGCAGGGGGAAGGTGCCTTCCATCTCGATCGGGTTCTCGGTGGCGATCACCACGAAGGGGCTTGGCAGGTCGTGGGTCTCGCGCTCCACCGAGACAGTGCGCTCGGCCATCGCCTCGAGGAGTGCCGACTGGGTGCGCGGCGAGGCGCGGTTGATCTCGTCGGCGAGGAGGATCTGGGTGAAGACCGGGCCCGGGTGGAATGTGAACTCCTCGGTCCGGCGGCTGTAGACGAGGCTCCCGGTCACATCCGAGGGAAGCAGGTCGGGCGTGAACTGGATCCTCTGGAACGACATGTCGAGCGAGCGGGCGATCGCCCTCGCCAGCATGGTCTTGCCCGTGCCCGGGACGTCTTCGAGAAGGATGTGGCCCTGGGCGATGATGCCGGACAGCACCTTTCGCACCACGTCCGTCTTGCCGAGGATGACCTTCTCGACAGAGGCCGTGATCTCATCGATGGGGGATGCCAAACCGTCGCCTCCTGAACTGAGTGCAGTCTTGAGAGTTGGACTTTTCGCCCTTCCTGTCCTCCCCGGTCCACATCGGCGTCCTCTCGCAGGGGGCGTGCAGGCGGGAGGCTTCGTGCGCGACATTATGGAGGACGGAGCGGCACTCCGGGGAGGGGATGCGGTTGAGGCGCCGCCAGGATTCCTGGTCGGTCGCACGCGACCGCTTCGTCCGTGCGCTCTTCGGGCTCTTCGGGGTGCTTGCCGCCGGCACCGTCCTCCTTCACGTCGTGGAACGCACGCCGTGGGCCCAGGCCCTCTACGACGCCATCCTCATCGCGACCACGATCGGCGCCTCCTTCCACCCGCAGGGTTCCACGCAATACCTCCTGGTCGCCGCCGTGGCGATGACGGAGGTGGCGCTCGGCTTCTACGCGCTGTCGACGCTGACCGGGCTTCTCGTCGAGGGAGACATCCAGCAGGTTCGGGGGAGGCGCCGCATGGACAGACGGATCGCCGCTTTCAGGGGCCACCTTGTGATCGCCGGCGGCGGCCGGGTCGGCCGGGAGGCCGCCACGGAGGCTGCACGCGTGAAAGGCCAGGTCGTCGTGATCGAGAGAGATCGCCAGCGGGTGGAGGAGCTCATCGACGCCTCGCTCCTGGTCATCCCCGGCGACGCCACCGACCCCGACACGCTGAAGGCGGCCGGGATGGAGCGGGCGCGCGGGATCATCTGCTGCCTGCCGAAGGATGCCGAGAACCTCTATGTCGTCCTCGCCGCCCGCGAACTGAACCCCGCGGCGCAGATCACGGCCCGGGCCGAGGAGCTGAAGTCGGAACGCCGCCTCCTGCAGGCCGGCGCCCACCGGGTCGTGTTCCCGTCGCGCATCGGTGGCCGGCGCCTCGCACGGCTCGCCATCCAGCCCGCCTCGTATGAGCTCGTCGACTCGTCCTGGCTCTGGCAGAGGGGGCTCGACCTGATGGAACTCGATGTCCCGGAGCATTCCGCCCTCGCCGGGCGCTCGATACGCGAGGTGCGGGGCGACATGGCGTTTCTCGTCGTAGCCCTGGGACGGGACGGGGACGTGACGGTGACGCCGTCTCCCGACATGGTTGTGGCGCCGGGGGACAGGCTGGTCCTCACCGGAGAGCGAGGCGAGCTCGAACGGCTCCTCCGCACATCCGGGGGAGAAGAGAGGGTCGACTTGACCGAGGAGGCCAACGGATCATGAGAACACGCCTTCACGTGAACTGCAGCATGCACGAAGTCGACATCGAACCGAGGAAGCTCCTCGCCGATGTGCTGCGCGAGGACCTCGGCCTCACCGGGACGCACCTCGGCTGCGAGCACGGCGTGTGCGGCGCTTGCGCCGTCCTCGTCGACGGCCGGGAGACCCTCTCCTGCCTCATGTTCGGCGTCCAGGCCGAGGGGCATGAGGTGACGACGGTGGAGGGGCTCGGAGAGCCCAGGAACCTCTCGCCGGTCCAGGCGGCGTTCGTGGAGGCCCACGGCCTGCAGTGCGGCTTCTGCACGCCCGGCTTCATCGTGGCGGCCACCGCCTATCTCGCCGACCACCCGTCGCCCTCCCGGGACGACGTCCGGGTAGGGCTCTCCGGTCACATCTGTCGCTGCACCGGCTACCAGCAGATCGTCGACGCCGTCGTCGAGGCGGCCCGGAGGGGCGCCTGATGCCGGGATACATCGGCGAGAGCATCCTGCCCGAACACGACCTCCTCCTCACCACCGGGCGCGGGACCTACGTCGCCGACGCGAACGCCCCGGGCCGCCTCGTGATGGCCGTCCTCAGATCCACCTACGCCCACGCCCGGCTTCTGTCCGTCGACGTGTCTGGAGCGCGGGCCCGCTCGGGGGTCGTCGGCGCCTTTTCGGCCAGGGACCTGCCCGAGATCGATCGGCCGATGCCCGCCCCGTTTGAGGATCCGCGCCTTCAAAACGTCCTGAACTTTCCGCTCGCCGACGGCACGGTCCGCTACCTCGGCGAAGCCGTCGCCGTCGTCCTGGCGGATAGCCGCTATGCGGCGGAGGACGCTTTGGAGCACATCTCTGTGGACTACGACCCCCTCCCGGTTCTGGTCGACCCTGAGGCGAGGGCGCCGGTCCTCCATCCCGAGGTCGGCACGAATGTCGTGGGCCGGGTTGAGAACCGCTTCGGCGATCCGGATGGCGCCTTCGCCGCCGCCACGCACGTCATCGAGGTGACCCTTCGGCTCTCCCGGATCGTGGCCCATCCCATGGAGCCCCGCGGCATCCTCGTGACGCCGCTTCCCGACGGGTCGCTCGACGTGCTCGCAGCGACGCAGGGGCCGCACTCCCTGCGCCGCCTCCTCGCCGCGGCGCTGCGCCTCGACCCGGCGAAGATCAGGGTCCACCTGCCCGACATCGGCGGCGGCTTCGGGGTCAAGAACCGGATCTACCCGGAGGACGTCTTGGCCGCCCACCTCGCCCAAAAGACAGGCAGGCCCGTCCTCTGGACCGGGGACCGCCGGGAGGAGTTCCTTGCCACCATCCAGGAGCGGGACCAGATCCACCGGGCGGCCATCGCCCTTTCTGCGGACGGCACCCTCCTTGCGGTGCGGGACCACTTCATCCACGATGCCGGTGCCTACACCACCGCCGGTCTCATCGTGGCGAGCTCAACCGCCGTCTGCATCCCCGGACCCTACCGACTGAAGAGTCTCGACGTGGTGGGCGACCTGGTCGTGACGAACAAGGCGCCGACCGGCCCCTACCGCGGCGCCGGGCGCCCGCAGGCGGCGTTCGTGATGGAGCGCCTCATGGACCGGGCCGCCGACGCGATCGGGATGGACCGTCTCGACCTCAGGCGCAAGAACCTGATCACGCCCGACGAGATCCCCTACACCCGCCCGGCACCGGCCGGGGGGTTCGGAGGGGCCGTCTACGACAGCGGCGACTTCCCGGCCTCGCTCGAGAAGGTGGTCAAGGCCCTCGGCCCCAGGCCAAAGGCGTCCTTTGGCAAGAGAATCGGACTCGGCATCGCCTGCTGCATCGAGAACGCATCCGGCTTCGGCTTCGAGGACGCCCGCCTCACGCTCGACGCCGACGGCGGCATCACGGTGCGCACCGGGACCTCATCCCAGGGCCACGACCATGTGACCACGTTCGCCCAGATCGCCGCCGACCGCCTCGGCGTGCCGATCGGGTCGGTCCGGGTCGTGGAGGGCGACACGGGGGAGATCGGGCGCGGCATCGGCACGTTCGGCAGCCGCAGCACGATCATGGCCGGCAACGCCGTTTCGCTTGGAGCCCAGGCGCTCAGGGAGAAGATCCTGGCGGCGGCGGCGCAGACGCTCGAGGTCTCGGTGGAGGACATCGCCATGGCCCGTGGCGAGATCGCCGTCAAGGGCGCCCCGTCGCGCTCGCTGTCCCTGAAGGACGTCGCCGCCCGCGCCGGCGCGATCGAGTCGCAGGAGACGTTCGAGTCAAGCGCCTCCACCTACGCCATGGGCACCCACGGGGCGCTCGTCGAGATCGATGAGGAGACGCGCGCCATCCGCATCCTGCGCTACGTCATCTGCCACGACGCGGGGGTCGTCGTGAATCCCCTGCTCGCCGACGGCCAGACCATCGGGGGGGCCGTCCAAGGCATTGCCACCGCCCTCTTCGAGGAGCTGGCGACGGATGCCAGGGGGCAGGTCCTGAACACCAGCCTCGCCGACTACATCCTCCCGCTCGCCACGGACGTCCCCGACTTCGAGCTGATCGAGGACGACCACCCCGCCAGCACGAACCCGGAGGGCGTGAAGGGCATCGGCGAGGGGGGCACCATCCCGTCGGCGGCGGCTGTCGTCTCGGCGGTCGAGGACGCCCTGCGGGACGAAGGCGTCCGAATCGACGCCATCCCGATCACGCCGGCGAAGCTGTTCACCCTGACATCGAAGAGAACGACCGATTAGGGAGCTGGGGCCGTGTACCAGAGCAAAAGCTACCCGCCGCCCACGGACGAAGAGATCCTCTCCCTCATCGAGGGAGCCTTCCATGGCAAGCTGATCGCGGCGGACAGCCACGGCGAGATCTTCGCAAGCCTCCTGCCGTTCACGTTCGAGAAGGCGCCCGACGGCCTCATCGGCAGCACCTTCGAGATCCATATGGTTCAGGGCGACGGCACGTTTGGGGCGATCCGTGAGACGGGACGCGCCGCTCTCCTCGTCGACGACCCGCTCGCCTTCACCCCGCACCACCTCGTCGAGGCGGAGGACGCCAGCATGGCAACCCTGCACTTCAAGGCGGCGCTCTTCCGTTGCGACGCCCGGCTCACCACCGACCCCGAGGAGGTTGCGGCCGTGCTGGCGCGCCTTGTGAAGAGCAAGGAGGGCGAGGGCGGTTACCGTCCGATCGAGGCCGGCCCTTACTACGGCCCGTCGCTGGCGGTCCTCGCTGCGGCGACGCTCACGGTGCGGGACATCGAGGCCAAATGGAAGATCGCCCAATCGAAACCGGATGACGTCGTGCGTCGGCTCGTCCACTATCTCAAGGCACAGGGCAACCTCCGCGACCTGAGGGCGGCCGAGGTGCTCGAAAGGGACCGCCTTGGCCGTGGCTGAGAATGTCTGCCCCGGCGTCTAAGGGTTACACTGAGGCTGCTTCCTCTTCCGGGGGGTCGTACCCTTGCCTCCAAAGCTCGCCCATCTCGGCTTCTGGGGCTGGATGGAACCGCAGGTCCTCATCGTGTCGCTCCTCGTGGCGGGGCTCTACCTCCTCGTCGTCGACGGGCCGCTCGGACGGGCCTTCCCGGATCGCGCCCCGGTGCCGGCGGCGAAGCAGGTCGCCTTCGTCGGCGCCATGCTCGTCGTCTATGCAGCCTTCGGCGGGCCGCTCGACGTCCTCGCCGACGGCTACCTCTTCAGCGCCCATATGCTCCAGCACGTGCTCGAGGCCATGGCGGCTGCGCCGCTCCTCCTGATCGGCACCCCGGACTGGCTGTGCCGTCCGCTCCTTCGAAACCGCGTGACGGGCTGGCTTCTTAGGAGGACGACCAGGCCCGTGCAGGCCATCGCGATCTTCAACGTGATCTTCGCCCTGGCTTTCTGGCCAGGGTTCTACACGCTCATGGAAGTGAACGGCTTCGTCCACTTCGGCTACCACGCCATCCTCCTCATCGCCTCCCTCATCATGTGGTGGCCGCTCCTCTCGCCGCTTCCCGAACTGCCCCGGCTGCACCCAGGACTCCAGATCCTCTACGTGTTCCTCGACGGGCTGCCGATGCTCGTCCCGGGCGCCATAGTGGGCCTCACCTACTACACGGTCTACAGCTTCTACAACCACACACCGCGCCTTTTCGGCTTCAGCCAGCTCGGCGACCAACAGTTCGGCGGCATCCTCTGCATCGTCTCCATCCACCTCGTCTTGGGCGCGGCGTTCATCGTGGCTTTCAGGAAGTGGGTGCGCGAGGAGCGGGGGAACCGCGCCCTGCCGACCGCCCAGAGCATGGGCGATTTCGAGGCCGACGGCTATGTGCCGGGGACCGGCCGGCGGGCCGTGTGGGCTGACCAGGACTGAGGGCGTGCCCCTGGCCGCTTCGGCCATAGGCTATCCCAGGTTGAGGGCCTTTGGGGTGTCGACGTGGGCTGACGGCGGGGAGAGGTTAGGCGACCGGCGGCGGTTCGCCCCTTCTACCTTGACCGGCAGGAAGACATATCGGGCGTCAGCGGGAAGGGTGTCGCGCCGGTGGGCGACGTCCTGCCGTCGGGAAAATGTGTGCTCGAATGGCGGTCCAGAATGCGAACGCTGACCGTGTTCGAATCACTCGATCAGGTGTCGCGTATCCACGGTCACGGAGGCAGGTCGGCGATCCGCTTGGGGGTGCCGCCCGACACCCGTGGCCGGGATCCGCTCCGGCGTGGGACCGCAGGGGCCCTGGGCATCATCCTGGACGAAGATTGGACGGACCTGGAGCCTCTTCAATTGGGGGCTTCGCAAGGTCTGGCTTGATGCCGGGAGGTCCGCAGGGCGGATGGTCCCCCCTGCCATCCTGGCCAGGCTTACGGGAAGGCGAAGCGGTCCCCGTGTCCCCCGGCGGCTTCCCCCATCGGATGAAGGCACATCGTAGGAGCAACAGCAAGCGGGTGCCCACCTTGGTATTCCCAGTGAAGCCGAAGGCGGGGCCCGCACTCGTTGTCCGGTAGACATCAGATCCGCTCTTCTGCTTCACGTTCCGCCGAAGCCTAACCACCTAGAAGACATCACAGGTGATGACCGGTGCGGCCAGTCAGAAAAAGGTGCGGGGCCCATCCGATAGGCCCCGCACCTGACTCGTCCTGACTGTTCCACGAGGGGCCGGCCCGCCCCACCGACCGTCAGCTCGACGGGCTGTGGGGAACCATGGCGCCGGTGAGTCCGGCGTGTCCGGGACGGCGCCATGCGGCCCGAGCCCTTTTCATGCCGCCCTTCTTCTTTCCGCTCGCCCTCTTGGTGCCAGCAGCGGCCATCTTCTTCTTGCCCGCCTTCTTGCCGACTGTCTTGCCCCCGGCGGCCGTCTTCTTCCCGGCACCCATCTTTGCAGGAGCCTGGGCTGCGTGCAGCGGCTCGGTGGAGGGCTTCCTCGGGGCTTTGCCGTTCAGCTTCTCAAGGGAGGTCCAGAAGTTCGGCTGCTCCATCCCGACTTCCCAGATGGCAAGCCCGTGCAGGCCCATCTTCTTGGCGATGTTGACCTTGTCGATCATGGACTTGGTGTTGCCGTACCAGACGACGTGCACGTCACCGGCGGCGGTGTACTGGACGTTGGCCTCCTTGGTGGCCGCATTGAACGTCGTGGCGCCGGGCTTGATGGTGGCGGCCTGCTTGGCCGGGATGGTCGTGGCGGTCTTCGTGGTGGTGTTCCAGTTGTAGCCGTAGGTGTTCACGCCGAGGTAGATCTTGTGGGCGGGGACGCCTTGGTGGAGGGCGTGCTTGACGGCGTTCACAACCCAGGCGTGCGGTGAGATCGGACCGGGCGGCGAGGTGTTGTCGTGGTGGTCGTAGGTCATGAGGATCAACTGGTCGGCGTAGCGGGCGAGCGTGGCCTCGTCGTAGGCCCCGTGCTGGCCCGCCTGCGAGAGGGTCGGAATGATGTTGACCGTGAGCAGCTTGCCCGAAGGGCGGAGCCTCGCTGACAGCGAGTCCATGAACGTGTTGAGCGGGACCCGGTCGTCCTGCTTGAGGCCCTGGAAGTCGATCGACACTCCGGCGAATCCCTGCCGCTTCACGGCGGCTACGATGGCGTTCTCGGCGGCAAGCCGGGTCTTCTCGGTCTTCAGGAACTGGTCGTTGGTGTTCTGGTTGTTGATGAGCGGCATGATCGGGATCTTGTTCTTCCTGGCGAAGGCCACGACGTTCGGCTGCGACTTGTTCACGAGTTGCCCGCTCGGCGTGACGGAGAACCAGAGGGGCGAGAGGTAGCTGATGGCGCCCGGCTTCTTGGCGAGGGACGCCAGGCCGCCGCCGGCGCTCGTGAGGTCGTTTGTGGTGAAGCCGATGATCTGCAGCTTCGATGTGGTCTTCTTGGCGCCGGTCGCTTTCTTGCCGGCTTCGGCGGCGGTCTTGCCGGCCTTCTTCGTGGTCTTCGTGGCCTTCTTCGCCGTCGTGCCGACCGCCCCGAAGATGCCAGCCTTGCCCTTGGCCCCGTTCTTGGGCGGCTTCAGGGATAGGGCCCTTCCGGTTTTCTTGAGGGTCGATCCACCCTCGGCCATGAGCTGGCCGCTGCCTGTGGCAGCCTTGCCGGGAATGCCCATGAGGTCAGATGGGATGCGGTTCACGCTGGTGCGGGCGCGTCCCCCCATCTGTCCCATGGAGGTGCGGTTCGTGGTCATCGTGGTGCGGCCGGCGTTCGTGCCGGTCGTCTCGGGTCCCAGAATCGTCCCACCGTTGCCTGCGCCTTTCGCTTTGGTGGGACCGGTGGCACTGAAGCCGGCGTTGGGACCGGCGGTGACATTGGAGGACCCCATATTGCCGGTCGTGCCGACGCCTGTGCGGGTGCCGGCGATTCCAAGCCCGTGGGTCGGAGGGGTCGTGCCCGTCATAGGCGTGGTGCCCGTACCTGGGGTGGGCGCGCCGCCGTAGCCCGGTGGGGAAGCGTAATTTGTGCCTCCCCGCCCGGCCCCCTGCGGCGACGCGCCCATGCCGCCCGTGCAGCCGGTGAGGATGGTCAAAAGGCTCAGTGCCAGCGTGGCTCCGGTGAGTCCAAGAGAGCGTCTCAAGGCCGCCTCACTCCTTACGTTCTCATCGGGGCTTAACGTCTCCCTGGCCCCAGGGGACGAACCCACGCATTTGTGGCGACCCGTCAAAAAAGTGGGGCTCGTGTCAGAAATTGCCGACGCCCGATCGACGTCGCCCCCTTCTTCAGAGGGAAAGCTCTCGCGGGGAGGAAGGCGCGTGGCACGAAACGGCCTTGGCAGTGGAGGGCGAAGCATCGCCGCGATGCTTGCCTGGGCCACGGCGGCAGGCCTTCTTCTTCTCGCCGGGGGCACGGCGATCGCACTAGCCCAGCCGCTCACGCCGCGCCCGCTGCCGGCCTCGACGCGCGTCCTCGACATCGACGGGCGCCAGATCGGGCGCATGGGTCCGGTCAACCGGGAGAACATGGCGCCGGATGAGATCCCCGACTTCCTGAAAAGGGCCGTCATCGACACGGAGGACCGCGATTTCTATCGCAACCCCGGCATCGACGGACGGGCGATCGCCCGGGCAGCCCTCACGGACCTGAGGACCGGCCGCTTCGTACAGGGCGGCTCCACCATCACCCAGCAGCTCGCCCGCAACCTCTACCTCTCACGCCGACGCTCCTTCCTGAGGAAGGCCGTGGAGGCCATCGACGCCCTGCGCCTGACGCGCACCCTCAAAAAGGACGAGATCCTGGCCCTTTACCTGAACGACGCCTATTTCGGCGAGGGCGCCTACGGCGTGGAGGCGGCGGCCCGCACCTACTTCGGCCGGGGTGCAGGGGAGCTTGCGCCTTCCGATCTGGCCCTTCTGGCGGGACTTCTCAGGGCGCCCTCCGCCGACGACCCGAGGCAAAACCCGGAGGCGGCCCTCCTGCGCAGGCGGGAGGTGCTCTCCAGCATGGTGGCCTCGGGTGACCTCACGCCCAGGGCGGCGCGCTTCCTCGGCAACGCCCCCCTAGCCCTCGCCCCCCGCCGGGCCGCAGGCTCGTACGCCATGGATGCCACGCGGCGCGAACTGAAGAGGACGGACCCCGCAACCTATCAGGCGATCCTCTCTGGGGTGCCGCACACCGTGCGGCTCACCCTTTCCTCCGCTCTCCAGGACGAGGCCGAGGCCGCCGTGCGGGCGACCGTCTCGAGGCTCCCTCCGCACACCGAGGCCGCCCTCGTCGCCATCGATCCCAAGGACGGCGCCATTCGCTCGCTCGTCGGCGGATCACGCTACGCACCGGGGGCCTTCGACGCCGCCCTCGACGGGGCGAGGCCCGTCGCCAGCACCTTCAAGCCCGTGATCTGGGCAGAGGCGCTGCGGCGCGGCTGGTCCCTCTCCTCGCGGCTCCCCAATGCCCCGGTGACCTTCCGGGGAAAGGGGGAGACCGACTACCGTCCCCGGGACGGCATCCCGTCCACCGCCCCCACGCTCTCCCTGCGGGAGGCGCTCGCCCGCTCCGACAACTGGGCGGCGCTGAGGCTCATGCACTGGCTGGGGCCAGGCGCCGTTCGCACCCTGGCCCGGGATCTCGGCTGGCGGGGCGAGCTTGCGAGCGACCTGAGTGTCGCTCTGGGTTCGGCCTCCGCCCCGCCGGTGGTGCTGGCCGGGGTCTACAGCGCCTTCGCCAACGGCGGGGCGGCCGTGACGCCGCACCTCATCCAGGCCATCGACCAGAGGGTGGTGCCCCACGCCAGGAGACCTGTGCTCAACCCCGTGACGGCGTACCTCGTGACGGACGCCCTCCAGAGCGTCGCCACATCTGGCACGGCGCGCGCAATCGGCCTGCCGGCGGGCGTCGGGGCCAAGACCGGGACCGGGGAGAACGGGAATGACGGCTGGCTCATCGCCATCTCGCCCCGCCTCGTGGTGGCGGGCTGGGTGGGAGGTCCAGCGCCCCTGGCCGGGGACGGCGCCCACACGGCCGGCGTCATGGTCTCGAGCTTTCTCAGGAAGGCCGGGCCGCTTGGCACCTTCACCCCTCCGCCCGGGATCACGCACCTTGTCGTTTCCGGGCGCACCGGGCTCCTGCCAAACGGCGTCGATCCCGTGACGACCGAGGTCTTCGCCGCCGGGCGCGAGCCTCGGGCCGTGAGTCCGCTGCCGGTCCCGTCCCGGGTGGATCCGGCGCACGAGGAGCCGCCGGAGCTCGGTGACGACGGGGAAGAGCGGTCCTCGCCCATCGAGGAGATCTGGCGGGAGCTCTTCGGCAGGCGGTTCGGGGAAAGGCGTGGAGCGGGTGTGAGGACTTGAACCCCAAGCCGGACCTGGTCGGACCGGTGACGACCAGCGCCCACCCGCAGACAGGGTCCAGTGTTCCCGCCACGCCCGTGGCCGGGGATGGGAGATTTTGTCCGGCATGGAAAGGGGACTTTCCGAGAGGCTATAGCCCATGAACGTGCGCATTCTGGGCGAACACGACCGCCTCGCCTACGAGACGGCGCTTGAGACCTTCCCACTGGGAGACTACGCCCAGGCCTGGTCCTGGGGCGAGCTGAAGCGCCTCTCCGGGTGGGAGCCCATCCGGCTCGCCATCTCCGATCGCAGGGAGACCCGCCTCGTGGCGACCCTGCTGCTGCGTCGCCTGCCGCTCCCCTACGTCGACTGGCACATCCTCTACTGCCCTCGGGGCCCCGCCTGCGACCCGCAGGACTGGGACGCCATGCAGCGGTTCTTCGTCCTCCTCGCCGATCTCGGTGAGGAGCGGCGGGCCATCCTCGCCAAGATCGACCCCGACATTCCCGACGCCCCGGAGGTGCGCGCCCAGCTCTCCTCCTTCGGGCTCGTCCCAGGGCGCCTGCGCGGGCCGTTCGAGGGATTCCAGCCGCGCCACGTGGCCCGGCTCAGCCTTTCGGGGACGCCCGCCGAGACGTTTCAGTCCTTCCATCCCAAGGGCCGTTACAACGTCCGGCTCGCCTACCGCCACGGGGTGCGCGTGGTGGCCGGGGAGGCGCAGGACGTCGCCGCCTTCTACGCCCTCCTCACCGACACCGCCCATCGCCAACGCTTCTTCGTGCGGGAGTTCGCCTACGTGAAGGCGGTCTATGACGCCTTCGTGCCATCGAATCGGGGCATCCTCCTCCTCGCCCACCGCGAGGGCAGGCTCCTCGCCGGGGCCCTCGTGGCGGCCTCCGGACGAAAGGCGAGCTACCTCCTGGGCGCCAGCGCCAGGTATGGCCGGGAGCACATGCCCGCCTACCTGGTGCAGTGGGAGGCCATCCACTGGGCGCACCGCCAGGGGTGCACGGTCTACGACTTCCTGGGCGTGGGGCCTCCCGGCAGGCGGAGCGCCCTCGATGGCCTGTGGGCCTTCAAGTCGAAATTCGGGGCGAGAAGGGTGAGCTTCATCGGCGAGTGGGACCTGCCGATCAACCCTGCGGCACACGCCCTGTGGCGCACGTTCGAGGGACCGCTCACGAAGGGGCGGGCCCTCGTGGCCAGGGCGCACCTCGGAAGGGCGCCCCTCCCCCAGGCGGTGCGTCCGTGACCGGGTTCCGGGTGCGTCCGGTGCGCCAGGACGAGATCGAAGCCTTCGAGCGCTATCTTGCGGCGAAGGGCGCCGACATCCTGCAGACGCCGGCCTGGGGGAACGTCAAGGCCGCCTTCGGCTGGCGTGCCCACCACCTGTGGGTGGAGGCCGGAGGCATGGTGCGGGGGGCTGTCACCATCCTCGAGAAGCGCATCTTCTGGCGCTTTTCCATCCTCTACACCCCGCGCGGTCCCGTGATGGACGCCGTTCCTGAAGGCTGGCGAGCCCTCGCGGCCTTCGTCCGCCGATGGCCGACCTCGAGGCCGCTTCTCCTGCGGACCGACCCGGACCGGCTGGCCGCCGACGGTGAGGAGACGCGCCGTCTCGCCGAGGCGGCGGGGTTCGTTGAGGCGCCACCCTACGGTCCCTTCGCGGGCATCCAGCCCCGGCGCGTCTACCTCGTGGACCTCACCCGGCAACCCCTCTTCGAGGGACTTCCCGGCAAGACCCGGTACAACATCCGTCTCGCTCGGCGCAAGGGCATCACGGTGCGCCTCGGGACCAGGGAGGACGTGCCTGCGTTTCACCGCCTGGTGGTGGAGACGGCGCGACGGGACGGCTTCACGCCCAGGAGCCTCCCGTACTTCCTTCGCATGTACGAGTGCCTGAACGAGCGTGATCTCGCCGAACTCCTCATCGCCGAGAAGGACGGGGAGTGGGTGGCCGCCAACTGGGTGGTCCACTTCGGCCGACGATCGATCTACTTCTACGGGGCGTCAGCCTCCCGCTTCCAGCACACCATGGGCACCTACCTCGTGCAGTGGGAGGCGATGCGGCGCGCCCGCCGCCTGGGCTCTCGCCTCTACGACCTGAGGGGTGTCCCGGTGAGCGACACGCCGCGTGGGTTCGCCCAGGGACTCGCCACATTCAAGGGACGATTTGGCGAGCCCGCCGACCTCATCGGCGAGTGGGACCTGCCGCTGAGCCCCGTCCTCTATTGGGGATGGCGAGCCCTCATCGGTCTCAGCCGCCTGAGGGGTCCCTCCCTCATCCGTCCCCGACCCGCCGCGGCCAGGTGATGCGCCGCTCCCTCGTCAGGGACAGCCTCGCCGTGAGCATCGGCTCCGTCCTCAGGAAGGCCTCGGCCTTTCTGAGGGAGGGTGCGCTCGCCTACGCCTTCGGCGCCGGCCCCGCCTCCGACGCCCTCCTCGCCGCCATGGGCCTGCCATCCCTCATCGTGGGGCTTACCGGAGCCGCAATCGGAACCATCGTCGTTCCGCTCTGGCGGAACGTGCGCGGTCATCGCCCCGAGGAGGCGCTCGGGCCGTTCAACCTGATGATCCTCGCCACGGCTTTCCTGCTCCTTCTCCTGGAACTCGCGGCTGGGGCCATCGTGCCCCTCCTCGTACCGGGATTCTCGGTGCAGGAGACCGCCCTCACCGTCGCCCTCACGCGCCTTCTTTTGGCGAGCAGCCTGGGTCTCGTCACGGCCGCCTTCTGGAAGGCCGTCCTTGAGGCGGAGGGCCGCTTTTCGGCGGCGGCGCTCTCCGCCCTGCCGGTGAACCTGGCAAGCGGCGCCGGCTTCCTTCTCGCCGCACGCCACGGCGTCACTTGGGCGGCCGTCGCCGCGGTGGGCGCCCAGTTCCTTGAGCTCGGCTGGCTCTTCGCCCTCGTCAGGCGCCACCTTCCCGCCTGGAGGCCGGACCTCTGCCTCTCGCGCACAGCGGCGGCGCACATACCGCAGCTCGTGCCGGCGCTTTTGGCGGCCTTCGTGGCCCAGGCCGGGCTCGTCGCCGCCCGCATCTTCGCCTCGGGACTGCCGGCGGGGAGCCTCTCCTCCCTCGTCTACGCCTTCCAGCTGGCCTCGTTTGTGACCGGCGTGAGCGGCGGCTCCTTCGTGACCGCCGCCTATCCCCGCCTCGCCGCAGGGGCCTCCTCCCGCGCCCGGGAGATCGAGCGGGCCTTCGGCTGGATCGTGTTCGTCACCCTGCCACTCGTGCCGCTCCTCCTCCTCGTGGCGCCGGACATCGTGGCAGCGGCCCTTCTGCGGGGGCGCTTTGCCGCCGGGGCGCTCTCCCTCACGACGGCCGCCTTCCGGGGCTTCGTCGCAGGGCTACCGCTCTCGCCGCTTCTGGGGCTTTGCATGCGGGCCGCCTTCGCCCGTCGGGAAGGCGGGGTGGCGGCCCTCGCCTCCGCCGCCTCGGTCGGGGTGATGGTGGCCGGGGACCTCCTCCTCGCTGCGCCGCTCGGCGTCTACGGCATGGCGGTCGCCGCCTCGGCCGGACAGGCGGCGGGGCTCGTCGTGGCGATGGCGACCCTCTGGCCGGGACGGGCGCTCCAGCGCCTTCGCACCGGTGGGGGACGCCTCGTTCCCATCGCCCTCTGCGCCCTGCCCTGTGCGGCTGTCTCCTGGCTGTGGTCGTACCGTCAGGCGGGGACCGTCCCCGACCTCGCCGTGGCGGCAGCCGCCCTCTTGACCTACCTCCTCCTCGCCCACCTGGCCCGCGTGCCCGAGGCCAAGCGGATCATGGGGGCCCTTTACCGACGGGCGTCGTGGCGGCCGCTCCTCGGCGGCTAGCAGGGGCCCGGAAGAAAGGAGGGAAGATGAGGGGGGACGGGAGGGATGGACATGGAGGCACTCGTCGTCCGGGTCTTCGTGGGGGAGGATGAACGTGGCGGCAACCCGCTCGCAGTCCTTCGGGATGCCCGACCGCTCTCGCCGGCGGCGAGACAGGAGGCGGCACGCCGCCTCGGGTACAGCGAGACGGTCTTCATCGACGACGAGAGGGATGCTCGGCTGACCATCAACACACCAGCCGCCTACCTCCCCTTCGCCGGCCACCCGCTGGTCGGGACGGCGTGGCTGCTCGGCGAGTGGGGACGCCCGGAAGGGACCCTGCGCCCGCCGGCCGGAGAGGTGCCGTACTGGCGCGAGGGGGAGCGCGTCTGGATCCGGGCGAGGGCCAGCTGGGTCACCCCTTCGGTCCTCGTCCAGCTCGACTCCCCAGAAGAGGTGAGCGCCCTCACCTCCGCTCCCTCGCCTCACGAAGAGTCCTACATGTGGGCCTGGATCGACGAGGCAGCGGGGGTCATCCGCAGCCGCTTCTTCGCCCCGGGGGTGGGCGTGCCCGAAGACGAGGCGACCGGATCGCTGGCGGTCCGGATCACGGCGGAGCTGGGCCGTCCGCTCGTCATCCGCCAGGGCACGGGCTCGGAACTCCTCACCCGCTTCGATGGTCCCGACCTGGCCTCGGTCGGCGGCAGGGTGAGGCCCATGGGCCGACGGGAGATCGACCCGGGCCCGGTCCCTGGGCCTTAGGGCATGCGGCAGCCGGCATTCGGCCCTGTGTCAGACTTCCTGTGAAGAGGGGCGGGCGTCACCTTGTCAATCGGACTCGCCACCGTGCTCGGCATCACCCAGGGCATCTCCGAACTCTTCCCGTTCTCGAGCCTCGGCATCCTGGTCGTCCTGCCGGCCGTCTTCCACCTTCCGTTCCACCTCACGGGTGCCACCTATCTGCCCTTCATCGTCGCCCTGCACGTCGGCACGGCGCTGGGGCTGCTCCTCTACTTCCTGAAGGACTGGGTCCGACTCATCGTCGGGGCCGTCCGCTCGCTCGCCGGCAGGGACGACCGCCACGGGCGGATCCTCGGCCGGCTCTTCATCGCCACCGTACCCGCTGGCATCGCCGGCTACCTCTTCAAGAGTCCGCTCTCCTTCCTCTTCGGCGTGCCGCTTGCGGCGGCCATCCTCCTCATCGTGAACGGCGGCGTCCTCTTCCTCGCTGACGCCTGGAAGAGGGCCCGGCGGCAGGAACTCGCCCCCGACGCCATGAGCGTCAACCAGTCGCTCTCGGTGGGGTTCTTCCAGATGTTTGCCCTCTTCCCCGGCCTCTCGCGCTCCGGCCTCGCCATGACCGGCGCCCTCCGGCTCGGGCTCTCCCACGAGGAGGCGGCCCGCTTCGCCTTCCTCATGGCGACGCCGATCATCGGGGCGGCGGGACTCCTCGAGCTCCCGCACCTCGGCCACGGGGCGATGGCGGCCCTCCTCCTTCCCTCCATCGTCGGCGGCGTCGTGGCGGCCATCGTGGCCGTGGCCTCGGTCCACTTCCTGCTGCGCTACTTCGAAAGGCAGGACCTTCGTCTCTTCGCCTGGATCTCAGTGGCGATCGGCGTGGTCTCGCTCCTCATCATCCGCTGACGCCTCCATCCCGCCCGGGACCACCGCGACCACGCCCGCGAAGGGGAGGGTGGGAGGCGCGCGGTATCTGTCGCATCCGGACGATAGGACGAAGTGAAGGGAGAATGAAGGAGTTCCCCCCCATTTTCGGAGAAGGCGGTGGTGATCTCCCCGTCACTGGGGGTGGGCCTATGCCGAAGTCCAATCCCGCCAGCCGCCCACCCGACCGTCCGGTCGGTTCGCCCCCTGCGCCGTCCGTCAACATGCGGCGCCGGCGCGTGTTCACGTCGGCACTCGACCTCGCCCGCGAGTCGACGGTGTCGAGCCTTGTCGCGGCGACGGGTCGGATCTTCCAGGAGATGTACCCGGGGGACAGGGTGGAGTGCCTGCAGGTCATTGAGGATCGTCCCGGGAGACTGCGCCGCTACTCCCTCGGGCCCGGACGTGAGCCCGAGATCTCGGAGATCGGGATGGAGCGCATGGGGGTTGTCGCCGAGGTGCTTGCCACCGGGAGGGCGGTGCGCCTCAAAGACAACAGCCAAAGCGGCGCCTATGTGACGCCGGATCCCAAAACCGCCTTCGCCTCGTCTCTCGTCGTGCCCCTCCTCTCGGCAGGCAGGGTGGTTGGGGCACTCGACATCGAGAGCCTCATCCCAGGACGCTTCAGGGAGAGCGACGAACTCCTCGCCACCACGCTCGGTCTGCAGTTCCTCGCCGGGCTCCTGCACTTCGAGGAGAGGTCTCGGCGCGAGCGAGCCCTCCTCAGGACCATCTCCGCCCTGTCGGCGATGGTGGAGGGCAAGGACGACTACACTGAGGGCCACTGCCAGCGGATCGCCGAGATGGCGACCGCTTTGGGGCGACACATGCCCGGAAACCAAGAGATCCGCCTCGAGGACATGACCTACGCCGGTCTTCTCCACGACATCGGGAAGGTCGTGGTGCCGGACGCCATCCTCCTGAAGCCCGGCCCGCTCACCGAGGCCGAAACCGCCGTCATGCGCACCCACACCTCCGTCGGGCGGCGCCTCCTGACGGGCATCGAGGGCCTCGAGCGGGTGGCGCTCGTGGTGGAGCAGCACCACGAGCGCCATGACGGGACCGGCTACCCGAAGGGGCTGGCCGGAGAGGACATCCTCACCGAGGCACGGATCATCTCCGTCGTTGACGCCTACGACGCCATGACCTCGAGTCGTCCCTACCGCAGGGCCCTCTCCGTCGCCACGGCGCGCGACGCCATCGCCCAGGGGGCAGGAAGGCAGTTTCACCCCGAAGTGGTGGAGATCTTCCTCGACATCTGGGCCCCCACGACGGGCGGAGGGGCATCGCCGGGCATCCTCACCGGCGGACTCCCGCCCGCTCCTTAGTCGGTCGCCGGGACGGACGCCATCACCGCCCAAGGGATGGGCGGCCCTGTGATGGCCACACCCGGCCATCAGGGCCGGAATTTTCCTTTAAGGGCGACGAAAGCCGACCTGGCGCCGGGCGAAGTCGGCGGCCACCCGGGCGGCCTCGATGAGGCTCACGGGACTGGCAACGCCCCTGCCCGCAATGTCAAAGGCGGTGCCGTGGTCGACGCTCGTCCGGATGATTGGGAGTCCCAGCGTCACGCTCACGGTGCGCTCGAAGTCCTTCATCTTGGCCGCGATGTGTCCCTGGTCGTGGTAGAGGGAGAGCACGCCGTCGAACTCGCCCGCATCCGCCCGGTGAAAGACCGAGTCTGCGGGAAGCGGCCCTCTCACGTCCTTCCCCTCGCCCCTCGCAGCCTCCACGGCCGGGGCGATGTGGCGGATCTCCTCGTCCCCGAAGAGTCCGCCGTCGCCGGCATGGGGGTTGAGGCCGGCGACGGCGAGCCGGCCCTCCTTGACGCCGATTTCGGAAAACCCTTCGTAGGCGTCGCGGATCCCGGCCAGGACGCTCTCCCGGCTTAGGCCGGAAATGGCGTCGGCGAGGGCGACATGCCGGGTGAGGAAGAAGATCCTGAGGCGTCCCACCTGGAACATAGTGGTGGCCTTTGGGGCGTGGGTGAGGTCGGCCAGCATCTCGGTATGGCCGATGTGGGGGACGCCCGCCGCCCTCAGCGCCTCCTTGTGGATGGGGGCCGTGACGACGGCGTCCCCGCGGCCCGAGAGCGCCAGCCTGACGGCGGTCTCGATGGCGGCCGAGGCCGCCCGGCCGCCGGCCGCCTGCACCCTACCCGGCTCGATGGGCTCAGGCGGCAGGCCGCTTTCAAGCACGGCGACGGTTCCCGGAAGGAAGGCGGCCTCCTCCGGCCGGGCTGCGGGGCGCAGGCGTCCCCCTTCGCCGATGGCGGAAAGCGCCCTCTCCATCGACGGGACGTTCCCCACGACGAGGATCTTCGCCAGGGCGGCGAGTTCCTCATCGAGGGCGGCCGCCGCCGAGATCTCGGGGCCGATGCCGGCCGGGTCGCCCATGGTGACAAGGAGGAGCGGTCTCTTCATGGCGGGTCCTTCTCTCCCGGTATACGCCTTCCCTGTCCCATGGCGCCCTCAGGTTCACGGGCTCTTCCGGAAGGGGCGTCAGTCCTGGCCGCCCGTGAGGCTGGCGGCAAGCGTCCAGGTGGCCCCGGCGTCGGTCGTGGTGTAGAGGTAGGTGTCGGTCGCCCCGTTTTGCGGGTTGTCGACCGTGATCTGGAGCGAGGCGTTCGTGGCGGTGGAGAAGATGGGCGTCGTCGGCACGGCCTTGCCCGTCGCCCCGGACGGGAGCGGGAAGGATGTGGCCCGCCAGTTCGATCCACCGTCCGTCGTGCTGTAGACAAAGACCTCCTGGGGGGTGTCGTTCGGGTTCACGGTGACGATCCAGCCGTCTGTCGCCGAGGTGAACGTAAAGGCGAGGGCGACGTCGCCCGTCGGGAAGCTCCCGCTCGCCTGGGTGGAGGAGAGCTTCTGCCATCTGCTGCCGCCATCCCTCGTGCCGAAGAGCGTCCATGGCGCCTGCCCTGCGCCCGGCTGCCCCTCGACCATGATCCAGCCGGAGGAGGCGTCGAGGAACTTGACCTCGGCCCTGCCGATCCCGTCCCCGGAAGTGGCGTCCCTGGAGACGAGGCTTTGGGTGAACGTCTTGCCGCCGTCGTTCGAGACCTTGGCGAAGATGCATCCCGTCTGGCCGTTCCAGTAGACGTCGAGCACCATCGGATCGAGCGTCGCCGTGGCGCTCTCGGTGGACCCGGACGACGGAGCGCCGGGGCAGAGGGCGCCCTTGGCCGTGGCACCCTTGGTGGTCGCCCGGGGGGTGGCGGCGGGGACCGGGGTCTTCTTCGGGGCGCTGCCGCAGCCCACGAGGACGACGGCGGCGAGGCAGGCGACGGCCGGCACCAGGAGACGTCTCATGCGAGAGGGTCACACTCCATTGCGCCTTGCGACTACCGCACAGCATTTCGACACCATGCGCCCGGTTTCCGGCCCTCACGCCACGGGTTCGACACCCCATTTCCGTGCGGCTTCGGGGAATGAGCGGAGGAGCTCCTCGAGTCGTGCCTCGATCACCGGACCCAGCTCTCGGAAGGGAGGACGGGGCCGGGGGTTGGAAATGAGCCCCCGGCCCGTGAGGAAGGCCTTGCGGATGCCAAGGCTCATCACCGGCATGGACTCGAAGACGAGCCAGGGCAAAAACGCCTCGTAGAGACGGCGGGCCCGGGCCCTGTCGCCCTCCCTCCGGGCCGCCACGAGGCCGACCAGGACCTCGGGAAAGGCGAAGCCGGTCATGGTGCCCTCGCACCCCGCGTCCAGCTCGTCGAGGAGCGAGAGCGCCCCCAGCCCGCCCAGAAGCGTGACGTCCCGGGGGGCGAGGATCGGGACGAGCTCTGCGGCCTTGATCGGCGTGGGCGGCGCCTCGAGCTTGACGGCGGCGACGGCGTCCGTGGCCGCCAGGATGTCGCCGATGAGGCGGGAGGGCATCTCGACGCCAGATGACGCCGGGTGGTCCTGCACCACGATCGGGAGACCCGCCCGGCCGGCCTCGGCGAAGAGGTCGACGATGGCGCTGCGGCCCATGCCTGCACTCGGCGAGAGCATCACCCCGGCGGCCCCCAGGCGACCGGCCTCGTCGATGCGGCGGCGGACGACGGCATGGGAGGGGGCGCTGACGCCGACGATGACCGGAAGCCCGTCGGCCGCGCCTAGGGCGGCCTCGATGACCGGACGCCGCTCCTCGTCGGCGAGCTTCGCCGCCTCGCCCATCACGCCGAGCACGACGAGCCCCCGCTCCCCAGCCTTGCGGTAGAAGGCGGCGAGGCGGGCCATACTCTCACCATCGACGGAGCCGTCGTCGGCAAACGGCGTGGCGAGGATCGCCCAGGCGCCCGGCGGAACCTTCCGGCTCAATAGCCGCGCCCCCACGGAACCTCCCCCTCCATCGGCTCGCCCGCCTTCAGGTGGGCGAGGTTCTTGGCGAACATGTCGGCCGCGTCAAGGGCGTGGGTGGGCCCGGAGAGATGGGAGGTCACGACCACGTTGTCCATGGACCAGAGGGGACTCGACGCCGGTAGCGGCTCCTCCTCGAAGACGTCGAGGATGGCCGCCCCGGGCCGCCCCTTTTGGAGGGCCTCGATCAGGGCCCTCTCGTCGACGACCGGGCCCCGCCCCACGTTCACGAGGACGGACGCCTCCTTCATGGCGGCGAGGACATCTCTCCCGACCAGGTGGTGCGTCTCCCCGGTGTGGGGAAGGACGAGGACGAGGTAGTCGAGGTCGGCGACGAAGAGCGCCCAGTCATCGCCCGTATAGACGGCTTCCAGGCCCGGCACCGGCCCACCGCTTCGCCGGAGCCCCGTGACCCGCATGTCGAAGGCGAGGGCCTTGCGCACGATCTCGCCGCCGATGGCGCCGACACCGGCGATGCCGATGCGCTTTCCCCTGAGCGTTCCGGTCGGGATGTGGCGCCACTCGCGCCGGGACTGCATCTCCCGCATCGTTGAGAGCCTGCGCTCCCTGTAGAGGATTTCGGCGAAGACGTACTCCGAGATCTCCGGCCCGAACGGCCCTATGGTCCGGGTGAGGCGCACGCCCTCCGGCAGGGGCCCGCCCTCCAGGATGCCGTCGACGCCGGCGCCCAGGCACTGGACCCAGGAGAGCCTCTTGGCGAGCGGCTTCAGTTCGGCCGGGAAGCGAAAGGCAAAGAGCACGTCCGCTGTTGCGATCTTCCCCGCCGCCTCCTCGAGGCTTCTGGCCATCTCGATCTCCTCGTCGACGCCCCGTTCGCGCAGGGCGTCGACCAGCGTTTCCGGCTTCTGGGGGCTGTAGACCAGGATCTTCAAGGGGCGAACCTCCCCACGCGTGCTGGCCCGAAAAGGGTCAGAGGGCGCGCACCAGGCCGCCGTCGACGAGCACGGCCTGGCCGGTCATGTATGAGTTCTCGGGTGAGACGAGAAAGGCGGCCACGCGGGCGAACTCCCGAGGCTCCCCGTAGCGCCCAAGAGGGATGCGGGCGACCTCCCTCGCCTTGGCCTCGTCGGCCGGGATGCCGAGCCTTCTCGCCCGGTCGGCGTCGAGGACGGCGATGCGCTCCGTGGCGATGCGGCCGGGGGCGATGGCGTTCACCAGGATGCCGTCCTTTGCCAGACCGAGGGAGAGGTCTTTCACGAGGGCGCGTATGGCGGGCCGGAAGACGTTCGAGAGGGTCAGGTTCTCGATGGGCTGGAAGAGGGACGAGGACGTGAAGGCGAGGACCCGGGCGGCGTCCGAGTGCCGAAGGAGGGGGAGCGCTCCTCGAAGCAGGCGCACCACGCTCATGAGCGTCAGCTCGAAGGCCGTTTGCCATCCGGCGTCGTCGAGGTCCTCGAAAGACCCGGGGGGCGGCCCGCCGGCATTTGTGACGAGGACGTCGAGCCTTCCGTGGCTCCGCCCGACCTTGGCCATGGTGTCCTCGATCCCCGCGGGATCCGTGACGTCGAGGCGCATGGCCTCGGCACTGCCACCCCTGGATGCGATCTCTCCGACCACCTCGTCCGTGGCGGCTGCGTCCCGTCCCGTGACCACCACATGATTCCCTGCCGCCCCGAGCTCCAGCGCCAGCGCCCGTCCGAGTCCCTTCGACGAGGCGGCGATGAGGGCGATCCGCATCTCACCATCTCCCTTAGGCACTTGGTACGCCCACCGCCCGCCACACCCCTGCGCCGGGGGGGGGTCGAGGAGGGAGGAGGGCACTCTGGCACGAACATCGGTCCGATCGGAACATCCCGCCAGGGCGAGGGAAGACATGCGACACACCAGGAGCTGGTTCGGTTGGCTCATCGTGATCGTGGGTGTGCTCTGGGCCCTCTCCATCCTCGGCGTCGCACACGCCTCGCTGGGACGTCTCATCGCCACCTGGTGGCCGGCCGTCATCGCCCTCTGGGGGCTCATCACCCTCTTCGACAGGAGCTACCACCACGAGAGGGGGTTCTTCCTCCCCCTGACCGCCATCGTGGTCGGGCTCCTCATCCTCGCCGGAAACCTGAACCTCTTCCGGTTCTCCACGGGACAGGTCTGGCTCCTCATCCTGGCGCTCGTCATGATCGCCATCGGGCTTGAAGCCGCCCTCGGCAAGAGCTTTTGGAAGCATGGCCGGACGCTCCGCCGTCAAATCGGCCATGCCTCCCGTGGGACGGATTCCACGTCGTTCTCGGCCCTCGACCGGGAGATCCACCTGCCCCTCGGGGAGGTGGATCTCGACGTGAGGGATGAGGAGCTGCCGGCAGGGGACACCGCCCTCGACGTGTCGGTGCAGATGGGGTCCATCCGGATCGGCGTGGACTCCCGGGTCGGACTCATGGCGCACGCCCAGGTCGGCGTCGGTGAGATCCGCCTCGTGAGCATCGTCGCCGAGGGAGCGCAGCGCGCCGCCGACTACACGTCAGAGAACTACGCAGGTGCCGCAAAGCGGCTCACGCTCCGGGTGAGCGCAGGCGTGGGCAGCATAGGCGTCCGGCACGGGTGACGATTCCGGCGACGGCCCATCCACATCGGTGCCGACGCCTTCGCCCCCACGTCGGGGTCAGGCGATATGGCGCCCCATGGTCCCTCACCCGGGTCCAGGCGTCAGAGGCCGCCGCCTCGCTCCTCGCCTGAGACCTCCACCTGGAAGCAGGGAAACGTCCCGCTCCTTGCCGCCTCGCGAAGGAGCGGCAGGAGGGGCGTCACAAGGATCCCATGCACGTCCCCGGGACCCGGTTCAAGCCGGAGGAGCGCCTTGGCGGCCGTGCTGATGGCGCCCCTCGGGTTCCCCCTCGAGGCGTGGAGCGCAGATGCGGCCACAAAGATGAGGGCCCGGATGCCGTCGTCCCTGTAGAGCCGATCGCCCGGCGTCTTCCAGGGCTCCTCCAGGATCTCGTGGGCAAGAAAGAAATCGCCGCGGTTCATCGCCTGAGCGTAATCCCGGATCTCCCTCGGGATCACATCGACTCCGGCGCACCCACACCCAGGATGCCGAGCGCCAGCCTGAGCACCTGGCCCACGGCGGCGACGAGGCGGAGCCTCGCCTTTGAGAGGTCCTCCTCCACGCCCAGCACCCGGTGCCGGTTGTAGAAGGCGTGAAAGTCCCGGGCGAGGAGAAGGGCGAAGCGGGCGATGTGGTGCGGCTCCCTGAGCCTCGCCGCCATCACCAGCTCCTCCGGGAAGGCGAGGATCGAGCGCACGAGCGCCATCTCCTCCGGCGAGGTTAGGAGATGCGGCTTGCCCGCCCCGCGTCCCGCCCCTTCCTGGCGGAGGATGGAGGAGATGCGGGCGTGGGCGTACTGGACGTAGAACACCGGGTTCTCGTTGGCCTCGCTCCGGGCGAGCGAGATGTCGAAGTCCATAGGCGTGTCGGCCGAGCGCAGGAGGAAGAGAAAGCGGGCAGCGTCCTTGCCGACCTCGCCGAGGAAGTCGGCCATCGGGATGAATTCCCCGCCGCGCTTCGACATCGAGACGGCCTCGCCGTCGCGAAGGAGCCGCATCCACTGGACGAGCTTGACCTCGAAGGAGGCCGGGTCGCGTCCCAGCGCCACCACGGCGGCCCGCATGCGGTCCACGTAGCCGTGGTGGTCGGGACCCAGCACGTCGATGAGGGTGTCGAAGCCGCGCTCATACTTGTCGCGGTGGTAGGCGATGTCGGCCGCGAAGTAGGTGGGAAGTCCGTTCGAGCGGACCACGACCCGGTCCTTGTCGTCACCGGCCATAGTCGTCCTGAGCCACAGCGCCCCGTCCTCGCGCTTGAGCACCCCGCGCCTGTCGAGGTCCCGGATGGCCGCCTCGACGGCGCCCTTCTCCCGGAGGTCGCGCCTTTCGGAGAAGAAGCGGTCGAAGCGGATCCCGTAGAGGGCGAGGTCCCGCACCACACCCTCCATCAGGCACTCCAGGGCGAAGCGCCCGAGGGCGTCGTCCCGCTCCGCCTGGGGGGCGGCCAGGATCTCCATGCCGTGGCTTGCCCGGTAGCGGGCGGCGATCTCCTTCAGGTACTCTCCCGGATAGCCGTTGTCGGGGAGGGCGAACGGCTCTCCCTCCATCTCCAGAAGGCGCGCCGCAAGGCTCGCCCCGAGCGCCGCGATCTGGGCGCCGGCGTCGTTCACGTAGTACTCGCGCCAGACCTTGTCGCCAGAGCGCTCAAGGAGGTTGCCGAGGGCGTCGCCGAAGGCGGCCGCCCGGGCTGAGACGACGTTCAAAGGACCCGTCGGGTTCGCCGAGATGAACTCGAGGAGCACGCTCCGTCCTGTGGACGGCTGCCTGCCATAGGCGTCGCCGGCGGCTTCCACGGCCGAAAGGGCGGCCGCCACGGCACCTGGGGCGAGCCGGGCATTCACGAATCCCGGGCCTGCCGCCTCGATCCCCTGGAACCAGTCGTCCCTGGGCACGGCGCCGACGAGCTCCTCTGCGATCTGGCGAGGAGGCTTGCGCAGGGTCCTGGCCAGCACCAGCGCCCAGTTGGCCGCCACGTCGCCGTGGGTGCGGTCGTCCGGGATCTCCACCTGAAAGTCGGGGAGATCGACAGCGGGCCATGCGCCCGATGTTCTGAGGGCGTCGGCGCCCTGCCTGAGAAGGGCGGCGTAGCGCTCTCTCAGCGTGGGCTCGTCCCCCTTGCGAAGATGATCAGGAGCTCACGCAGGAGTTTCGCGGCCAGGACCTCGGTTCTTCCCGAAAGATCGAGTCCTGGGGCCACCTCCACGATGTCGGCTCCCACCCACATCTTACCTTGAAAGGCGGCGAGGTATGGCTCGAGGTCGTTCCAGGTGAACCCGCCCGGCTCCGGCGTCCCGGTCCCCGGCGCCTCGAACGGGTCGAAGCCGTCCACGTCGAAGGTGAGGAACACGGGCCGGGACCCGATCTCCTCGAGGGCGCGGGGGAGGGCCTCGAGGGAGCGCGAGAGGAAGTCCGCGGTCTCGAACTCCTCCTTCGTCCCGGAGCGGATCCCGAACTGGAAGATCGAGTGGGGTCCCAGGATGTCCTGGCAGCGCTTCATCACGGTCGCGTGGGAGAGGGATGAGCCCAGGAACTCCTGCCGCCAGTCGGTGTGGGCGTCGAACTGGAGGATGCAGAGGTCCTTGTGCCTCCGGGCGAGGGAGCGGATGGTGCCAAGCGTCACGAGGTGCTCCCCGCCGAGGCCGAACGGGAACTGTCCCCGCCCGTCGATGGCGTCCACCGCCTCCTCGATCCGGGCGAGCACCGCCTCGACGCTCGAGACGGGAAGGTCGAGGTCGCCCATGTCGGTGATCGCATCGAGCGGCAGCTCGGCATCCTGGATGGGGGAGTAGGTCTCAAGCCCGTAGGTGGCCTGGCGCACGCCCTCGGGGCCGAAGCGGGTGCCGGGCCGAAACGATGTGGTGCCGTCATACGGCATGCCGTAGAGGACGACCTTGGCCGAAGCATCGTCGCCCTGGGCGAACATCGCCCGACCCCGGGGCCGGTAGTGACTCATCTGATGAGCTCCTTTACGAACGGCGGAAGTTCGAGGGCGAGGCGGTGGATCTCGGTCGTGTAGTAGCGCGTGTCAAAGGCGAGCGGACGCTTCGGCGAAAGGTCGCCGGAAAGCCGTCCCGTCCCGAAGGCCCAGAGCGCTCCCGGGTACGAGGGGGCAAGGCCCAGGTAGAGCTGGGCCTTCGGGAACGTCGCCGAAAGGCCGTTCATGACCTTGCGCACGTCCTGCCCGCGGGCGATCGGCGACTCGGCCTGGGCCGAGATGATCCCCCCCGGCTTCAGGGAGGCGGCGAGCGAGGCGTAGAAGGGCTTCTCGAAGAGCCCGACCGCCGGCCCGACGGGGTCGGTGGAGTCGACCAGGATCACGTCGAAGGCGCCCCTCTGCTCCTTGATGTAGACGAGGGCGTCCTCATGGAGGAGGGTGGCCCGGGGGTTGTCAAAGCCCACCGAGAGCGTCGGGAAGAAAGCGCGTGAGGCCTCTGTCACCCGCTGATCGATGTCGCACAAAACGCACTCCTTGACCTCGCGGTGTTTCAGCACCTCCCGGAGCGTGCCTCCGTCGCCGCCTCCCACGATCAGCACTCTCTCCGGCAAGGGATGGGCGAAGAGCGGGACGTGGGCGATCATCTCGTGGTAGAAGTACTCGTCCTTCTCGGTCAGCATCACGCAGCCGTCGAGGAAGAGGGCCCGTCCGCTCTCCGCCGTGTCGACCACGAGGAGCTCCTGGAAGGGCGTCATCTCGTGGCGCAGGATCTCCGTCACCCGCCAGCCGAGGCGCAGGTGCGGGGTCTGGTTCTCGAACACCCAGAGGTCGGGCGTCGTCTTCGGGTCGGTCATCCCCACAGCACGACGGCGGCGAAGGCCGCCCCGCACGTCACCACCCGGTGCTCCGCCACCTTCACGAGGATCTCGTCCAGATGCCGCTCGCGCATCCGGAAGGCGTCCTCGACCATCTTGCGGATGGTCGCCTCCGCCTCCCTGCCGGTGCAGTGGCCGGACATCTCCATGATCACGCCGTATTCGTCGTGGGCGGCGCGCCCGATGGCGATGGCGGCCGAGATCACCTCTCCGGGCTCCTCGGAGTGGGCCCACCCGAACGCCGTCGGGATGAAGGACCCGGGCACGGCCTCGAAGCGCGGCGACTGCTCAGCGTCCGGGGGCAGGATCGATGAGATTTTCACCAGGTTCATGTTGCCGACGCCCGCCGCCAGGAGGGCGTTGTCGAACGCGTTGAGGTGCGTCTCGCCCTCCGCTGTCCCGGCTACGACCGTGAAGAACCGGGGCTTACCGAAAAGAGGGGCGGCCATCGCCAAATGGATCCCTGCCTTCGTGGCGCACCTTTGGGACGGCGGCATTATAGCAGACGCGCCGGGCCCCGCATCCCCATGCGGCAACATAATTTTGCACCTCGATTCCCATACTGACGGCCAAGGGGGAATGGGGCCGTCGCCACGCGCCTCGAAAGGCTTGGATCACGCCGGGACAGCCATCGCAGGAGGCGCCGTTCGGACCTCCTGTGGCTGGCCCTCGCCGTCGTCGTGGCGGCCTTCGGGTTTGGGGCGATCTACGCCGCAACGGTGCCGATGCCAGACCCGCACGCCCTCGGCCCGACGCGGATCCTCGCATCCGACGGGGCGCTTGTCACCACCGTCTTCCCGGGCGGGCGCGACCCCGTCCCATACAGCGACCTGCCGACATCCCTGAAGGACGCCATCGTGGCGACGGAGGACCACACCTTCTGGACGAACTCCGGCCTCGACCCCCGGTCGATGGCCCGGGCGCTCGTCGTCGACGTCATGCATGGGCGCATCCTGGAGGGCGGCTCCACCCTCACCCAGCAGCTGGCGAAGACCCTCTTCCTCACCCAGAGCCGTTCGATCGGGCGGAAGTTCATGGAGCTCTTCCTCACGCTTCGCCTGGCGGCGACCTACTCGAAGCCGGAGATCCTCGACCTGTACTTCAACAACGTGTACTTCGGCGAGGGTGCCTGGGGCATCCAGAATGCCGCCGAGACGTACTTCGGCGTTCCCACGAGGAAGCTCACCCTGGCCCAGTCAACCCTTCTCGCCGGCCTCGTCAACGCCCCCTCCGCCTATGACCCGTTCGTCCACCCGAAGGCTGCCCTGGCGCGCCGTTCGTTCGTGCTCTCCCAGATGGTCCTGCGCCACATGATCTCGAAGGCCGCGGCAAACGTCGCCGCCCGAAGTCCGCTCGATCTCTCCACAAGACCGTCGCCCTCCGAGGTGGCGCCCTATTTCGTGAGCGACGTCCTGGCAACCATAGCCGCCTATGATCCGGAGCTGGCTGCGGCGGTGGAACGGGGCGGCTACACCATCCGCACCACGCTGAATCTCACCGACCAGCAGGCGGCGGACGCGGCGATGGCCTCCAACCTGCCGCCAGGCGGCGCGGGGCCGGAGGCCGCCATCGTGGCGCTCAACGCCCGCACCGGCGGCATCGTCGCCATGGTAGGCGGGCGGAACTACGCCTCGGCGCCCTTCAACCGCGCCACGAGCGCCCTGCGCCAGCCGGGGTCCGCCTTCAAGCCGATCATGTACGCAGCGCTGCTCTCGACCGGGAAATACACCGCCGCCTCGGTGATGGACGACGCTCCGGTCTCCTTCCCCGGCCCGACGCCCTCCTCGCCGCCCTATACCCCGCAGAACTTCGACCACAGGTTCCACGGCCCCATGATCATCCGCCGGGCCCTCATGATCTCCGACAATGTGGTCGCCGTGAAGTGGCTCTACGTGCTGGGCATCGACCCCGTGGTGAATCTCGCCCGCTCGCTCGGCATCACCACGCCGCTTTCCCGGAACCTCACCCTCACGCTCGGGAGCTCCCCCGTCACGCCGCTCGAGATGGCACGTGCCTATGCGGCCTTCGCCAACGGGGGGTACGCCGTGCGCCCCTACGCCGTCGAAGAGGTGGTGAACCCCGAGGGCCGGGTCGTCTACTCCGAGTACCCGCACCTCACGCCGGTCATCTCGCCGCAGGTGGCCTTCATCCTGACGAACGTTCTGGAGAGCGTGCTCGCACCGGGCGGCACCGGGGCCGGCCTCTCCCAAAACCTCGACTTCCAGGTCGCCGGCAAGACCGGCACCTCGAACAGCGACGAGGACGGATGGTTCGTCGGCTACTCCTCACGCCTCGTGGCGGCGACCTGGGTCGGCTACGATTCGCCGCGGCCCCTCACCGGCACCGGATCGATGACAGCCGGCCCGATCTGGGCGGACTTCATGGCCGGGGCGGAGGACATGAACCCGCCGCCCGACTTCCCCGTCCCGCCGGGCGTCGTTCCCGAGAGCGTCTCGACCATCGACGGGCTCCTTGCCAACGGCACCTCCCCGACGAGCGAGGAATGGTTCATCGACGGGACGCAGCCCACCGCCATCTCCCCGATCACCTACTACGGCACGTCCCAGTGGCCCGACGCCACCGCCCTCTACTACGCCGCCCACGGCCCGGACCCGGCGGATGCCCGCTGGAACCAGATGATGGGCTTCACAAAGGCGTCCTCGCCCTCGGCAGCCTCGCCCCCGTAAGGTCCGGGAGGCCGGAAGGCGGAGCGTCGAAGGCGGCCCTCGTCTCCTCCAGCATGGTGGCGCAGGCGACGACGATGTCCGGGATGTGGGGGAAGCGCCTGTCGTGCCGGTCTTGGGAGAGCCGGAGCGAACCGTCCCCCGCCTCCACCAGGAGGTGGCGCTGCCTGAGCGTCGTGATCTCCCGCCGGATCCACCTCGGCCAGTCCCCTCTCGAGGAGGGGAAGAGGCAGGCGTCGGGAGGGAGCGTCTCGAGCCCAGCGAGCGCCCGCAGGGCGATCTCATCGGGGGTAGCCGGCGCGCCTTGGCGAAGGAGCGCCTCCGCCAGCACCTGGCTCACCGTGACCGGCCGGTGAAGGAGGATTTCCCGGCGCAGGTCGGGTGAGTCGGCCCGGACGATGTGGATGGCGACGGCTATGCGCCCGGGGGCGAAGGGGTCAGAGGAGAGGGCGGCGACGTACACCTCGTCGGCGAGCGGCAGGAGCACCGGGAGGATCTCCTTGAACCGGTGCAGGCGGCCATCGGGGGACATCATCCCCTCGGGCGTGAGGTAGAGGGTGCCGCCGTGGGCGAGCACCTCCCTCATGCGCTCGGACTGCGAGACGACGGCGCGCCGGGTGAGGGCCCTCATCTCCTCCCGGCGGCCGGGAAGAAGCACCCGGTAGGAGACCTCCCGACGCCCTGCCTCACGCAGCCGGGCACGGCGCCAGACGTCCGAGATGCGGGCATCGCCGATGTCGCCTCCTGCCGCCCCGGCCAGCTTTGCCAGGCCCTCCGCCGTCAAGACGGAGGAGAGCGGGAGGTCTCCATGCTCCTGAAAGAGGGCGTGGAGAAGACTCGCCAGAGGACGCCGCCTCGGCTGGTTCTCGATCGGAAGGACGCCCAGGGAGCGGAGGATCCCATGAAGCGGGAGCCAGCCGACGAGCCACCGGAGCCATCTGGGGGCTCGCCCCCACAGGAAGTACGGCTCAAACAGCCGGCGCGACCCGGCGGAATGCACCGGATGGAACCACGGCCCGCCCAAGAAAAGCGCCGCCGGCAGCACCATGCCCTCAAGGTCCTGGATGTGGTTCGCCACCACCAGCGTGGCGCCCCGGTGGAAGGGGAGGCGGCCGATGATGCGCGGCCTGTAGGCGATCCTGACGTAGGCGGTGAGGAGAAGGGAGACCAGGACCATGAAGGCGGAGTGCAGGACCGAAACCCGGTCGCCGGGGCGGCCCACGCCGAGCACCACCGCCGACCCCATGATGAGGCAGGCCCCGGACACTGCGAAGAGCGCCCGGTAGCCCGCCGCCGGCAGGGCGTAGCGCGTGATGATAAAACCGCCGATGGCGGGGGCGATGACGTTCGGCAGGCTTGAGGCGATGCCCCAGATGCCGAGGTCGCGACCCCGGTGGTCGCGATCCGGCAGCGTCGTGAGGGCGAGCGCCCAGTCCGAGGAGAGAAAGGCCCCGTATCCCAGCCCGTACAGGATGCCCAGGGCGAAAATGATGCTCTCGCTCGGGAAGAGGGCGAACCCGATCACCGCCATCGCCATCGGCACGCCGCTGGCGGCGACCACGTAGGATTTGCGGATGCGGTCGGACATGCGCCCGATCGCCCAGGTCGAGACGACGGCGCCGAAGAGCGCCACGCCGGCGACGGCGGCCGTGCCCTGGCCGGGGTTTCGCACGTGGAGGACGTCACGGAAGAAGTAGAGCACGAAGGTGAGGAGGAACGTCACACCGAGCAGGATGAGGAAGCGGGCGACAAACGTGACGCCGAAGTCGCGTGTGTCGCCCGCCGCCTCCTTGGGCATGCCGGCGGCCACCAGGGGGTCCAATCCCGCCTCCTGCACCCCTAAGGTGAGAAGGAGGGCGAGCCCGGTCGTGACGGCCATGACGTCGTATGCCCAGGCCGCACCGAGAAGGCCCGCCGCGATGAGGCCTACGATGCTCCCCGAGAGGGTGGCCACGCCCATGGCGCCCGAGGCGCGCCCCCAGGCGCTTTCCGGCACCACGTCCGGCAGGAGCGCCTCGAAGGCGGCGAGCGCCGAGTTCTGGCCGAGCATCGTGACCATGAAGGCGACGGTGAGGGTGAAGACGCCGCTCGCCTGGGCCATGGCGAGAAGGCCGGCCACGTTCACGACCGCCCCGGCCGCAACGATCGCCCGCCTCCCAATCCCCCGGCGCTTCAGGCGATCGGAGACCCAGCCCATGGCGGGCGGCACGACCATCGACACCACGGCGCCCATCGCCGCCACGCGGGCAAGCGCCGCTGTGTGTCCGATCCCGGCAAGGCGCAGGAGGCTCTCCGGCACCGCGATCGCAAGCAGCGCTGCCGACTGGACGTTCACGGCGAACCAGTAAGAAGAAAGAGGAAGAAGACGCGTGCGGCGATGTTCCTCGGCGTAAGCCACGGCATCGCACCCCTGAGGCCAAGTGGCGAGGGGACCCGGGAAAGGGTCTCACCTGCTCTCCGAGTCCACTTTACTTTTCGAAGTGGAAGCTGGAAAGAGGTGAGAGACGTCTCCCGGCTATCCTACGCCTGGCTCCCGCCGATGACCCTCGCCGCAAGCCCGAGGCGGCCTGCCGCCTCGTTCACGAGGTCCTCGTCGGTGCGCTCCAGGACGACGTCGCCGAAGTCCTGGAAGCGCTCCGTGCCGCGCCCCAGAAGGAGGACGACGTCGCCCTCGTCCGCGGCCTCGAGGGCGGCGGTGACGGCGTCTTGCCGGTCCTCGACATAGACGGGCCGGGATCCCGCCTGGCGGATGCCGGAGGCGATGAGCGCGGCCAGCTCCGCCGGCGACTCGCCCTCCGGCGTTTCCGAGGTCAGGATCTGTTGGTCGGCGCCCGCCAGAAGGCGGCCCATCTCCGGCAACTTGCCGCGGTCCCGATGGCCGGGTGCGCCAAGCACCGCGATCACGCGGCCTCCCCCCGCCACCTCCCTGGCGGCGGCGAGGGCCGTGGCGATGCCGGGCGGATTGTGGCCGTAGTCGATGAGGACGATGGCCCCGCCCACCCGCATCTCCTGCAGGCGCCCCGGCACGGCGGTCATGGTGCCAAGGGAGCGGGCGACGTCCTCGAGGGCGGCCCCCTTGGCGACGGCCCAGGCTGCGGCCGCAGCGGCGCTCTTCGCCATGCCGGGGCCCGGCAGGTTGATGGCAAAGGCCGCCTCCCGCCCGTCATGGCGCAGAAGGGCCTCGGCCACGCCCTTGAGGAAGGGCGACGTCCGCTTCACCTCGATGCTCCCCCCGCTCCCGTAGGTGATCACCCGGGCCCTCGTGCGCGAGGCGAAGGAGACGGCCTCGGGGTCCGTCGGCAGCACGGCGAGCGCATGTGCGGGAAGGTTCCGGAAGAGGCTTCGCTTGGTGGCGATGTAGCGCTCCATGGTGCCGTGGAAGTCGAGGTGGTCGCGTCCCAGCGTGGTGAGGATGGCGCCGTCGAAGGCGAGGCCAGCGATGCGCCGCTGGGCGATGGCGTGTGAGGTCACCTCGACGACGACGGTCCGGCTGCCGGCACGGGCGGCTTCGGCGAGCGAGCGCTGAAGGGTGAGGGCACCGGGTGTCGTGAGCCCCGGTGCCCCCGCTGCGATGCCCGGCCGGCGCAGCGAACTCAGCGCCTCGACCTTCTCCCCCAGGGAGGAGAGGACGTGGCAAAGCCATTCCACCGTCGTCGACTTGCCGGCGGTGCCGGTGACGGCGATGAGCCGGAGGCTCCTTCCGGGGTGGCCGTAGAACGCCGCGGCCACCTCGGCCAGGGCGACCCTGGCGTCCTTCACCGCGACCACGGGCACGCCCGACCCACCGACCGCCCTTTCGGCCACGATGGCGACGGCGCCCCTCGCCACCGCCTCGGGCACGAAGGCGTGCCCATCGAAGCGGCTGCCGCGAACGGCGACGAAGATGTCTCCCGGCGATACGTCGCGGGAGTCGTCGGCGATCCCCGTCACCTGCGGACCGATGATCCATTCGCCGCGGGCCCGGCGAAGGGGCGGGACGTCGTGCAAGGGTGCGCCCCCAAAGAGGGATTCTCCCTCTAGGCTTGCCCCAGATGGGGACAAAGCGCATGAGGCGCCTCTCAAGTTGTCCGTGAAAAATTCATGGATCTCGTCCTGGACGCCGGTCAGGCGGGCGGATACCAGCCAAAGACGGTGGCGCCCCAGGTGAGGCCGGCGCCGAAGGACACCATGAGGATGGTGTCGCCGCGCTTCACGCGTCCCTCCTTCACCACGTCCGAAAGCGCCATCGGACAGGCGGCGGCGGATGTGTTCCCGTAGCGGTCCACGGTGATGACGAGCTTGTCGTCGGGGATGTCGAGGCGGCTGGCGAGGGCGTTGATGATGCGCAGATTGGCCTGGTGCGGAATCACGAAGTCGATGTCGGAGAGGGAGAGTCCTGCGTCGTCGAGCGCCTTCTGGCAGGCCTCCCCCATGATCTCGACGGCCTGGCGGAACGTCGAGTTGCCCCGCATCTTGAAGCTGTGGAGCCCCTTCTCGACGGTCTCGGCGGAGGCCCTGAGCCGCGAGCCGCCCGCCGGCATGTGGAGGAGCTCCCAAAGCGATCCGTCGGAGCCCGTGTAGGTCGACATCACGTGCGGCTCGTCCTTTCGGGCGCGCTCGAGGACGACGGCGCCGGCGCCGTCGCCGAGGAGAACGGCCGTGGAGCGGTCCGTCCAGTCGAGGATGCGCGAGAGCGTGTCGGCGCCGATGACGAGAACCTTATCGTGCATCCCCGAGGCCACGAGGGCGACGCCGGTCTGGAAGGCGTAGAGGAAGCCGGTGCAGCCGGCGCCGACATCCATCGCCCCGGCGTTCTTGGCCCCGAGGTGGTCCTGGACGAGGCAGGCGGCGGAGGGGAAGGGCATGTCCGGAGTCACGGTGCCGACGACGATGTACCCGACATCCTCGGCCCGCACCCCGCCCATGGCGAGCGCCTGGCGTGCGGCCGCAAGCGCCATGTCCGAGGTCGCCTCGTCGGCGGCCGTGATGTGCCGTTCCCTGATCCCCGTCCGGGTGGTAATCCACTCATCGGAGGTATCCATCATCTTCTCGAGGTCGGTATTGGTGAGCACCTTGGCCGGCGCATAGGAGCCGACACCCGTCACCTTGACGGGATGGGGCACGATCCACCCCTCCTCTTTCAAATGGTCGAGCGGCGGATGCTGCGCCGGGGAAGCGGCAGCGATTCGAGAAAGCGGGTCAGGGGGGCCAAAAGGGCCGTCTCCGCCCTCATGGCGGCAAGGCCGAGGATGGCGCCCAGGATCCCGCCGACGATCACGTCGCTCGGCCAGTGGGCCCCGAGCGACACGCGGCCGAAGCCGATGAGAACGGCGGCGATCCACACGGGCCACGCCTTGGGGTAGGCCGCCGCGAGCGGCACGGCGATGGCGAAGGCCACGGCCGTGTGGTCCGAGGGGAAGGACGAGTCCGGCGAGACCTTCACGATCGAGTGGATGAGGTGTGGATAGGCGATCGCCGGGCGGGGCCGGTAGTAGATGATCCCGATCACCGTCGAGAGCGCCAGCGCCGCCGCCGACGCCGCCGCCGCGGCGACGATCGCCGCCCTCTGCCGCACCGGCGTCCCCGGCAGGAAGAAGACGATGGCCACCACGAGGGCAAGGATCTCGGGTCCCCACTGCCCGAAGACGAGCGCCGGGACCTGGAGGATGGGCGACGCGTCGACGACCCTCGTCAGGGCCTCGACGATGGAAAGTTCGATGGGTCCCGCCCCCTAAGACCATGTCCTAATCCTTGGTATTATCACCGGGTGTTCGAGATGCTGTCAACGAACGCTTCCCCGCCGATATCGGCGAGTCGCGGCAGCGATGGGAGAGCCCCCCTGTGGCCGGCGGCATGGGCACCGGCGGCAGCTCCCAGGCGAGCGGCGACGGTGAGTTCGAGATTGCGGGCGAGGCCCGCCGCCACGCCTCCCAGAAAGGCGTCTCCAGCCGCCGTGGCGTCCACTTCCCGGGTCGGCACGGGGGGAATGTGCCAGCTGCCCTCCGGCGTCACCACCACAGCCCCCTCACGGTCGCACTTCACGATCGCCGCCCCGGCTCCCATGGCGAGGAGGCGCTTGCCGGCCGCGGCGGCGCTCTCGATGTCCTTCACCTCCACGCTGCTCAGGCGTGAGGCCTCGTGGCGGTTCGGAAGGATGATGTCGGCGAGTTCCACGAGTTCCCCGTCCACGTCCTCGACGGGCGCCGGGTCGAAGAGGACGCGCCCTCCGAGCCCCCGCGCCCGTTTCATGGCGAGGCGCACCGAAGCCTTCGGCACCTCCATCCCGAGGGCGACCAGGGGCACTTCGAAGGCCCGGTCGGGAAGGGCGGCCACCACGTCCTCGGAGAGGCGGTCGTTGGCGCCTGCGTAAATGGCGATGGTGCTCTCCCCGCGCACCTCGAGGATGACGGCCATGCCGGTTCTGGTGTTCCGAGCGGCGCCAAGCCCCGAAATGTCGATGCCCTCGACCGAAAGGGCCCGGGCCGCGTCGCGGCCGGGGGCGTCATCCCCCGTCATGCCGACGAAGGCGGTCCGCACACCGAGGCGCGCCATGGCCACCGCCTGGTTCGCCCCCTTGCCGCCCGGCCCCCAGGCGAGGGAGGAGGCACGGAGCGTCTCCCCGGGACGCGGTTCACGGGGGAGGGCCAGGGTGGCGTCGATGTTCACGGAGCCCAGGACGAGGGCGTCTGTCACTTCCGTCCCCCGAAGGGCCAGCGGAAGCGGGCGGCCACAACCTCGCCGGGGTCTGGAGCGGCAGGGTCCCGGGCATAGGCCACACAGGCCTCGCCGTAAGCGGCGAGCGACGCCTTGCGCCCCTCGCTGAGCCGGCGCCTGGCCCGCGCCAGCGGGTGAAGGCGCCTGCCGTCGGTGAGGCAGAGGTAGGGCTCCCCGTCCCCCTCCCGCTCCCAGGCGGCACCGGTCGCTTTCCTCACCGCCTCGCCGAGGAAGGCGCCCACCACGTCCGCGATGGTCTCGGGGTCACGGAGCGTTGGCGGCAGGTGCCGGTCGAGCAGGTCGTCGAGCGTGGCGAGGCTCTCCACCTTCGTCCAGAGCATCTCGCCCAGGATCTCCCTGGCGGCCTGCCCCTGGATGAGGGCCCGGGTGCGCATCGTTTCGCCTAGGGCGTCGTCCATGCCAGCCGGTCCTCCTTCGCCCCAACCGTACACCGGGTGGCGACGAAGATGAAGGTCAGGAGGCGCCCGCCTCGGGCATCGAGCCCAGGACCACCTTGAGATCGATCTTCTCCTGGCCGCGGCGCACCTCGAGGTTCACCGTCTGGCCGATCCGGTGGCGGGAGAGCACGACGTAGAGGTCCTGAAGGGTCGTCATCGCCTTGCCGTCGACCGAGAGGATCACGTCTCCCGCCTGGATCCCGCCCACCTGCCCGGGCCCGCCCGGGTACACGTCCTGGACGAAAAGCCCGGCCCCGATCGGCATCCCGAGCCGCATGGCCGCCTCCGGCCCGAGGAGGCCCACCCCGAGCCAGGGACGGATCACCTTGCCGTCGGCGATGATGGCCCGCGCCACCTCCTCGACGATGTCGGAGGGAATGGCGAAGCCCATGGATTCAAAGCCGGGCGTCGCCACCTTCACCGAGTTGATGCCGATCACCCGGCCCTCGGCGTCGACGAGGGGACCACCCGAATTGCCGGGGTTGATGGCGGCGTCGGTCTGGATGAGGGCGTAGGCCCGCTGCGCATAGCCGGCGCCCAGGGAACGCTTGAGGCCGCTCACCACCCCGACCGTCACGGTGCGGGAGAAGGCCGGCCCCATCGGGTTGCCGATGGCGATGGCGAGCTCCCCCACCTCGACGTCCTTCTCGGGGACGAAGGTGGCCGGCCTGAGACCCTTCGCCTCGACCTTGAGCACGGCGATGTCGGTGAGCGGGTCGGCGCCCACGAGGCGCGCCACGAGCGTGCGCCCGTCTGCGAGCGTCACCTTGATGACGGATGCGCCTCGCACCACGTGGTCATTCGTGACGATGTATCCCTGGGGCCTGATGATGACCCCGGTTCCCGAGCCGCGAGGCAGCGTCGGGCCGTCGGGCGCGCCGCGGTAGGACACCACCCCGACGACGGAAGGCATCACCTTCTCGGCGACCCCGACGACCGGCCAGGTGGATCCAGCCGGCGTCCTCGCCTGCGCAGGATGCAGGAGCCCGCCGAGGATGGCGAGTACGACGAGGGTGAGAAGCACACCTGCGGGAAAGGCAACCGAACGCCGCACGAACACGTCGCCCCCTCACAGGGGGCTAGTCTTCCCTCTCCTGGAGGCCGTCATCGGCCCTTTCAGGCATTGGGCGGCCCCAGTCCCTCGAGCGGGATCACCTCGAGAAAGAATCCTTCCGACGTCTCCAGCCGAAGCTCGCCGCCAAACGCCGACACGCCGACGTCCTCGTCCTCGGCGAGGGGCAGGGACACCTCCCGGTAGAGGATGCGATCGGCCTTCTCGTCGAAACTCCCGGAGAGGACGAGCCGGAGGTCCTCCGCCAGCACGTCCTCCAGGACGAGGTCGGTGCGGGCGAGGAGGATCTCCCCGAAGGCGAGCGTCACCTGGACCTCGCGCCCGATCAGCGACCGGAGCGCCGTGAGGGCGTCGACCATGCCGTCTCCAGCCAAAAGCGTCGTCCTCCTTCATGTCCGCCTTCCAGCGATTTTGTCACAAAGCCTTCATCGAGCGGTGGGCGACGCCCTTCCCGCCGATGTGGTTCGCTGGGTGGGCACCTGTCCATGCTTGGTAGTGGGGGTGTATGCGTCATGCACCCTTTCGGAGCGGGGGTCAAAAATCTCCATGTGCGGCATTTCAGGCGTCGTCGCCCTGAGCCAGGCAGCCCTGCCGCCGAGCCTCGAGGAACTCGGGCGGATGGGCGACACGCTTTTCCATCGCGGCCCCGATGAGGCGCAGGATGTGATTCTGGGCGACGCCGGGTTCGCCTTCAGGCGCCTCGCCATCGTCGACCAGGCGCTTGGCCACCAGCCCTTCACGAACGAGGACGGCCATCTCCTCCTCATGGCGAACGGGGAGATCTACAACGCCCCTGAGCTTCGCGCGGGACTCGTCCGCCGCGGCCACACCCTGAGGACCCACTCCGACTGCGAGGTGATCGTCCACCTCTACGAAGAGAAGGGCCTCGGCGCCATCTCCGAGCTGCGCGGGATGTTTGCATTCGCCCTTTACGACAGCGGAAAGAGAACGCTCACGCTCGCCCGGGACATGTTCGGCATCAAGCCGCTGCACTATGCCGCCGCCCCCGACGGGAGCCTCCTCTTCGGCTCCGAGGTGAAGTCCCTCCTCGCCTCCGGGCGCCTTCCGGCAGAGATCGACCGGAGCGCCCTCTGGCACTACCTCACGTTCCAGTTCGCCCCGCTCGAGATGACTCTGGTCAAAGGCGTGCGCCGCCTGCCCCCCGGCGGCTACCTTCAGTTCTCATCGGCCGGCATGGCCGTCGACCGGTGGGTGCGCCCGAGCTTCGCCCCGGAGGAGAACCTCGATGTCGGTGCCTGGACCGAGGCGTTTCGCTCCGTCATGAAGGATTCCGTGGCCGCCCATACGATGGCCGACTTCCCGGTCGGGGCGCTCCTGTCGAGTGGCATCGACTCGAGTTACGTGGCGGCCCTTCTCGCCTCCTTGGGGCCGCTGCACACCTTTTCGGTGGGCTTCGAGGGCTCCCATGGCGCCTTCGACGAACTCGGACCGGCGAGGGAGGTGGCGGCGGCGCTCGGCACGCAGCACCACGAAGTGCATGTGGGTGCAGACCGCTACGTCGATGCGGTGCGCCGCCTCGCCTTCTACCAGGACGATCCCGTCGCCGACCCGGCGGCGCCGGGGATCCACTTCGTAACCGAGGCAGCCCGCCCGTTCACCAAGGTGGTCCTCTCCGGCGAGGGCGCCGACGAGCTCTTCGGAGGCTACCCGATCTATCACGAGCCGTTCTCCCTGGCGCTCATCACGGGCCTGCCGGCGCCCTTCCGGCGGAGCCTGTCGTCCTTCGCCCGGCATCTGCCCGAAGGCGTCGCCGGCAGGAGCTACCTCCTCAGGGGATCGCTGACCCTTGAGGAGCGCTACATAGGCGGCGCCAAAATGTTCTCGGAGGAGGCGAAGGCCGCCCTGCTGCCGGACGAGGCCGGGGACCACGTGCCATCGGCCTCGCTTACCGAGCCCTTCTACCGGAGGAGCGAGGGGCTCGACCCGGCCACGCGCATGCAGGAGCTCGACCTGGCATTCTGGCTTCCGGGCGATATTCTCGCCAAGGCAGATCGCATGTCGATGGCCAATTCTGTAGAATTGCGCGTGCCCTTCCTCGACCGCGAGGTGTTTCGCATGGCAAGGGTTCTTCCCCTGAGGGCCAAGATCGCCGGGAGCACGACGAAGGTCGCTCTGCGTCGAGCCGCCCTGCCGTACCTTCCCACCGGCGTGGCGGCGAGGCCCAAGCTGGGATTCCCGGTGCCGCTCCGCCAGTGGATCGCAGGTCCGCTGCGCGAGGTCTTCCACGATACCCTCAGGTCAGCGGGCGGTCCGGACGGCCTCGACCGCAGGGCTGTGGCGACCGTTTTGGAAGAGAACGACCGCGGGCTCGATCGCGCCCGTCTTCTCTTCACGCTCTTTTCGCTCTACCTCTGGCACGAATCCATGATCGCCGGGGCCGGGCGGCTCCAGGCTCTCGCCCCGTGAAAAGGCGTCGCCGCCGGGTCGGACGCTGGCTCGTCGCCATCGTCCTCTTCGTCGCCCTCGGAGTCGTGGCGGTACGGCTCGGGATCGAGAACGGCACGCCGCCGCTCGCCACGAAGCACCAGCACACCCCGCCTCCCGCGGCCAAGGCGGATCCGCCGCTCCTCGCCTCGGTCAACATCAAGGTGCCGGGCCAGAACCAGCACCCGCAGCTGGCCAACGGCTGCGAGATGACGAGCCTCTCCATGCTGCTCACCGCCGTCGGCCACCCCATGAGCAAGATGACGCTCGCCGGCATGATCGCGAAGGATCCGACGCCGCTCGTGCGCGGCCCGGGCGGGAAGATCATCTCCTGGGGCAACCCGAACGTCGGCTTCGTCGGGTCCGAGTCCGTCTACAGCGACGGTTTCGGGGTCTACCACCACCCGGTCTACGAGCTTTTGAACCGAATCCTGCCGGGGCGGGCCGTCGACCTCACAGGTCAGTCGGTCTCCGCCATCGAACGCCAGCTGGACCGCGGCGTGCCCGTGATGATCTGGGTCAACACGACCCTCGCGCCGACCAACCTTTTCTGGGTCACCTGGCAGACTCCCGAGGGGCCCTTCACGACGACCCTGGATGAGCATGTGGTGCTGGTCGTCGGCTACGACAGCCGGTATTTCTACATCAACAACCCGCTCACGGGGCAGGCGGACCAGCCAGTGCCTAGGGCAAACCTGATCGGCGCCTGGCGCCAACTCGGCGAGCAGGCGATCTCGGTGAAGCCAGACTAGCAGCCCGGGCGTGCCCTGAGACACGGTGCACGTGGCCTCTTCGCCCGTCCCGCCCAGGCCGGGCTCCATCCGTGACCGGTGGGGCGCGGTTCACGCCGGAAGTCCCTGCCCTCGGCAAAGGTCTCGCGTCAGCGTAGGTTCTCTCCCGTGTAGGCGTTCACGTCGACCACGCCACGTTCCGTCGTGATCCGCCAGACCGGGGCCACCTGCGCCTCGCCCTGGATGGCGGGGGATGTCGGGTAGCCGAGCGCGACGCTTTGCACCTCCGGCGATCCGCCGGCCGCCACGAAGTATGTGACTGCCTCGTCGGCTGGCAGGATCGAGGACTGGGTGTCGCTCCTCTTCGCCAGGAAGAGCCTCATGTCGAGCGTTGCCGGGCGGCCGGCCGTGATGGTCACCCTCGCCCCCGCGCCGAAGAGCGGCACGCCCTGGGCGACCTCCTGGTAGACGAGGATGTAGGTCTTGCCCGTCCTCGTCACGTCGGGCGTCGTGAGGAGGGGCGAACCTACCTCGCCGAGCAGGATCTCCGCCGTTGCCTGGGCGTCTGCCGGGCCCGTGATCGTGGTGTCCGGCGGCAGCGGCAGGGTGACCACGATGTGGCCGCTCGGCGTTAGGAGTACCTTCGTGTTTTTGTGGACGTAGAGGATGCCGCTGGCCATCTGGCTCGCCTCGGGAACCGTGGCGAAGACGGCGGCGAGGATCGGCTGGAGCTCGAGCGGGTGCAGGACGATCGTCGGCAGGACGTGATCCCCGACGGGCAGGGGGTCCCTCACCGCCGAGGTGCCGATCCGGGGCAGCGTCACCCCGGCTTCGGGGAGTGCTGAATTGGCGGCGTTCTGTCGGATCAGGACGAAGAGGAAGACGTCGAGCGCCAGAAAGGCCGCCATCAGGATGCGGCGGGTGAGCGTCCAGTCCATCAGGAGCCGCCGCCCTTGGGAGCTACCACGAACATCTCACGGCCCGAGGCGAGGAGGAGGTCCAGTCCTGCCTCGGGCCCCTGGGCGCCCTCATCGATCGCCGGCACCGCCTCCACGACCTGCTCCCGCTGGGCGGAGGGCAGCGAGGCGAGGGTCTCCACGGGCGACAGGCTGACCTCCCCGCCGCTCGCGTAGGGGCGGAGGACGAGGGAGGCCTCGCCGACCCTGGTGCCATACAGGGTGAGGGATGCCGCCGCCCCACCGAGGATGGGGATGCCATCCACCTGGGGCACCAGCCCGACCGTGGTGGCCAGGCCGTAGGACGTTCCGGACGCTTCCTCGGAGAATGCTTCGAGTCCCGCCGGGAACCCCGGATGCTCCGCCACGAAGGCGAGGGCGACGCCCACGGGATCCGCCGGGGAGAATGCGCTGGAGGCCGACGACGTGTAGGTAAAGGCGCCCGTCGGGTAGCGGCGCAGGACGGCCTTGCCGTCGGTGTAGGAGGTCACACCTCCCGCCTCGGCGATGGACCAGACCATGAGCGGTTCGGAGAAGAAGGCGTTCACGAGGGTGCGGGCCGGCGGCGCCGAAAACGAAGGCATAGGTCCGATCTGGATGTGGCCTGACGGCAGCGGGAGGAAGGGCGTCGCTGCCGAGGCGGCATTCACGACCGTGCGGGCGGTCTTCGGCAACGCATGGAAGATGGCCCCCGCCTCGCGGACGGCAAGGACGGCGGTGGCGTCACCGGCCGGTGAGACCAGCACGACGAACGGACGGGCGCCCCCGGAGATCAGGATCTCGCCGTCGAGGGAGGATGCCCAGGGGACGATCGTCGAGAAGGTGAGATCCGGTGAGAGCTCCACCGCCAGCACCTGGGGGGAGGTCTTCAGTCCGTCGAGGACCGCTGTCGAAGCCGGCATCGGCTTGGCGTCGGCGAGAGCTACCCGGATCTCCTTCCACAGGAGGCCGAATCCGGGATCGTCGGGCAAGAGCCCGGCCATGTGCCCGGCCGACGACCAGCCGATGAGCAGCGGGGTCTCCGGCGACACGGCGACACTCGGGGAGGGCACCTCGGCTGTCTGCGCCTTCACCACGTCGGGGTTCGGGAGGGATAGCCACAGTGCCCCGGAGAGCGCGACGGAGAGCGCCACGAGGATGATGAAGAACCCATTCTCGATGAGGGTGAGGGGGCGTCTCACGACGCGCTCTCCCTTCGTCTCTGCCTCGCGGCGGGGAGCGTCACGGTGACCTCCGTTCCGGATCCGAGGCGCGAGGTGATCGTGACATCCCCACCGTGCGCCCTCGCGATCTCGCGGGCGATGGCGAGGCCGAGCCCGGTGCCGCCGAGAGAGCGGCTACGCGCCTTGTCGACGCGGTAGAAGCGGTCAAAGATGTGCGGCAGGTCGTCCTCGGGGATGCCGGGGCCCTCGTCCGCCACGCGGATGGCCAGCTGACGCCCGTGTGCCTCGGCGCTGACCCCAAGCGTCGAGCCGGACGGTGAGTACTCGATGGCGTTCAGGACGATGTTGGCGAGCACCTGGATCAGGCGGTCGCGATCTCCCCTCACCCTGGGCAGGTGATCGCCGATGTCCCGGCGCACCTGGATGGCCTTCGAGGCGACAGAGGGCTGAAGCCGCTCCAGGACGTCCTCAATCAGGTCGTCCGGGGCGATGGCGTCCTTCGCCATCGGCAGCGTGGCGGAGTCTGTCTGTGAAAGGGTCAGGAGGTCTTTCACGAGGCGGACCATGCGCTGGGTCTCGGCGAGGGCCACGCCCACAAAGCGGTGGCGCACGGCGGGCTCGATCCCGGGCTCCGAGTGCACGGTGTCGAGGTAGCTCTGGATGGTGGTGAGCGGCGTGCGCAGTTCATGGCCGACGTCCGCCACGAACCTCCGCCGGGCCTCCTCGATGCGGGTCTCCTCGGTCACGTCGTGAAGCACGACGACCCGGACGTCCTGGCCCGGCGTGAGCGCCGTCTCCGCCCGCACCTGACGGTTTCCGGCCTCCCCCAGCAGGCTGAGCGTCACCTCTTGGCCGACCGGCAGCCCGACCACGGCCTCGCCGCCCAGCGACGTGCCAGGATGAAGGGCCCTGCCGAGGAGGTGCTCGGCACGGGGGTTCGAGAGGACCACGGTCCCGGCGCTGTCGACGGCGACGAGGCCGTCGGACATCTGGTAGAGCACCGTCTCGAGCTTGACCTTCTCGTCGGCGATGGCGCCCAGGGTCTCTTTGAGGCGGGACGAGAGGTCGTCGAAGGCCCGTCCCACATCCCCGATCTCATCCTCCGGCCATCTCTCGGCCGGCAGGTCGAACTGGCCCTCCGAAAGCCGGGCCACCCGCCCGGACAGCCGTCGGATCGGACGGCCGACCATCTGCGAGAGGATGACGCCCAGGAAGATGGCGGCGATGAGCGCCAGGATGGTCGCCACAAGGAGGATCTGGCGGACGTGGTTGATGGTGTCGAGTGCCGGCGTGAGGAGCTCCGTCAGGTCCACGGCCCCTTCGACCTGCCCCCGCACCCGGATCGGAAAGGCCATCTCGAGGTCCTCGGCGCCCGTCGCGTTGCGGGCATAGACCGCGATGCGCCTGCCGCGCAGGGCGGAGGAGATGAGCGCCGACTGCAGCCGGTCGCCGAGCCGGGCGTGGAAGGCGCCGGAGGTGCCGACGATGCGGCCGTACCGGTCGACCACAATCGTCGACTCGCCGGCCTGCGAGCCGAACTGGGAGATAAGGGGGGAGAGGTCGGTCCTTTGGGTGGTGGAGCCCATGTAGGGGGCGAGAAACGAACCCAGGAGTTCGCCCTGGGTGGCGAGCTCCTGGGAGAAGTTCTGCATGTAGTAGCGGTTCAGGGACGTGATGAGATAGCCGCCCGCCACCTCCATGGCGAGCAGGACGAGCAGGAGGCTGACGAAGAGCATCCTCCACTGGAGGCGGCCGAAGATGCGCCTAGTCGCGCGCCTCGGGGTCGACGTAGTACCCCACCCCTCTCCTCGTCCGGAGGTAGCGCGGCGAGGCCGGATCCACTTCCACCTTCTCGCGCACCCGACGTACCGTCACGTCGACCGTCCTCTCGCCGCCCTTGAAATCCGGGCCCCAGACGCCGGCGAGGAGCTCTTGCCTGCGGACCGGCTGCGGGGCGCGGCTGGCGATCAGGCGCATGAGGGCGTATTCGCGTGGGGTGAGGTCAACATTCCTGCCGGCCACGCTGAGGGTGGCGCCAGCGGCATCGAAGATGAGCGCCCCCACGGCGAGGCGCTCGTCATCCGCGGGTCCGAGGCGGGCGCGGCGCACGAGGGCACGCACGCGGGCGATGAGTTCCCTCGTCGAGAAGGGCTTTGTGACATAGTCGTCGGCGCCGACCTCGAGCCCCACGACCTTGTCGACCTCCTCCCCCTTGGCCGTGAGCATCAGGACGGGAACGGAGGATATCCGTCGGATCCCCCGGCATACGGCGAGGCCGTCGAGGCCCGGGAGCATGAGGTCGAGGATCACGAGGTCAGGATGCTCGCGGCTGAAGGAGGCCAGTCCCTCAGGGCCGGTGCCTGCCGAGATGACCTGGAAGTTCTCCTTCTCGAGGTGATAGGCGAGGATGTCGACGATGGGACCCTCATCCTCCACCACCAGGACCTTGGTCATGAGGCCCCTCCCTCCGCCAGGGCGCCTTCGAGGTCGGCCCAGATGTCATCTGCGTCCTCGACCCCGACCGACAGCCTGAGGAGCCCTCCCGTGATGCCCATAAGGGCCTTCTCCTCCTCGCCGAGGCCGCGGTGCGAGGTGAGGGAGGGGTGGGAGATGGTCGTGCCCACGTCGCCGAGGCTCGGAGCGAGTGGGATGAGACGCAGCGCCGCGATCACAGCCGACGCCTTGCGCTCGTCGCCCACATCGAACGACAGGAGTGCTCCCGGTCCCTGGAAATCAGGGCCCGCTCCGCCGTAGAGCGAGGGATGGTGGACAGCCTTCACCGCAGGATGGGCGGCAAGGAGGCGGGCGAGGTGCGTGGCGTTCTCCTGGGCGCGCTCCATCCGCACGAAGAGGGTCTTCGCCCCTTCGGTGGCGAGCCAGGCGGCGTGGGGATCCGGCGCCAGCCCCAGATCCGAGGCCATGGTCCTGGCCCGGGCGATGACCGCGGCCGGGCCAGCGAGGGCGCCCAGAACCACATGACCGTGACCCGAAATGGCCTTCGTGAGCGAGTGCGCCACCACGTGGGCACCCCTCGTAAGCGGCTGGCAGGCGACCGGTGTTGCGAGGGTGTTGTCGACGATGAGCCTCGCCCCCGCCTCTTCGCAGTGCGCCGCCAGGTCGGAGATGGGAGCGGGCCGGATGAGCGGGTTCGAAAGGCTCTCCACGAACACGACGTCGCCCTGGTGCACGGGCGGCGCCTCTCCCCAGGCGTCGAAGGAGACGACTTCGGCGAAGTGGGGGAGCCAGGTGCGGAAGAGGGCGATGCTGCCGCCGTAGAGATCCGGCGTGTAAAAGGCCCGTCCGCCATCACCCAGGGATGCGAGCACGGAGACCAGCATGGCGCCCTGGCCGGAGGAGGTGACAAGGGCCTCCGGCGCTCCTTCCAGCCTCGCGATCTGCATTGCGAGGGCGTCCGCGTTCGGGTTGCCCATGCGGGCGTAAATGAAGCTTCCCTTGGTGTCGAAGGCCCTGTCGACGTCGCCGAGCGAAGGGAACGTGAAGACGCTCGACTCGTAGACGGGCGTCACCAAGGGAGGGGTGCCAGGTCTCAGGACAGGCGGGTGCACGGCCGCCGTCTTCGGTTTCATCGCGTCTCACCTCGGCCGTCGTCAGGGTGGGCATTGGCGAATAGTGCTGCGCTCTCCTCCCGGTCGCCCTTGGTGAGTCCTGCCGTTCGTCCGGAGCCCTGCCCCTGGGCGAGCCTTGGCCCGTTCGACCCCGGTGCGGAAATCGCCTACAGTGGTCGCAGCAGGACAAGCCGAGGAGGTTCATCATGGACCGTCCGCTCGTCACCATCAACTACTGCATCGAGTGAGGCTACCTGAATGAGGCCGCCCGTGTGGCGGTCGAGGTGCTCGGCCAGTACTTGGATGCCTTGGCTGAGGTGAGACTCGTCCCGGGTCACAAGGGAGTCTTCGAGATCTGGCTGGGCCGCCCCGGTGAAGAGGGCGCCAGAAGGATCTACGACAAGAGGGAAGCGGGTCGCTTCCCGGCCCCGGGCGAAGCCCTGCGTGTGATGCGGCCGCTCGTGGAGGGCTGACCCGAAACCGGTAGGGAGGTCGCCCTTCAGGCGGCACCATCACATCGTCCCCGGCTCGCCGGCGGTCCCGCACGAATCCGTGTGGGGCCCAAAGACCCGTCCCTTCATCCGCCTCGCTCCGTGTGGCAGCACACCTCGAACCGGTTGCCGTCGGCGTCCTCGAAGAACGTGCCGTAGTAGGCAGCATGGTACATGAAGTCCGGCACTTCTGCGTGGAGGGCTCCCGCCCTGGCAACGGCCCGGTAGACGGCGTCGACCTCCTCCCTGGTATCGGCGGCGAAGGCGATGCGGATGGCGTTCCCCTGATGCGCGCCGTCCTGCGTGATGGCAAAGTAGGGGGTCGTCATCGGGGCGCGGGCTTACTCGATCCACGCACCGCCCTCATCCACGCGCCGCATGCCGAGGGATGCCATGAACGCCTCGTAGAGCGGGCGGGACACGGACCAGTCCTTCACGCGCAGGTCGACGTGATCGAAGAGCTGTGTTGCCCAAAAAGAGCACCCCGACTGAGGTTCCTCGATGTGCAGACGGTCTTCGTCGTCCGTCTCCTCCTTCCTCCAGCCGGGCTTTGGCCGCCTTGCCTCAGGGCCCCGTCATGGAGCGGTCCAGTTGGACGCGGACGACAAGACGGACGGTCCTGGCCTTCGCCAGGACCGGTCGGTAGGCGATCTGGCGCGGGTCCACCCCATCCTTCATCAGGGCGGCGATGGCGCCTTTGAGGTCCTCCAGGATCGATCGCGCGATTCCGGTCTCCATCGCCTTGTCAGAGTACCCTTGCCCTGCCAGTGTCTCCCTTTCGTCGAGGCGTCCCTCGCCGCGCCAGTTCAGCCGCACCGACCCGTCGGCCAGCTCGGTGGCGTCGGCGTAGGCGCGCCGCATCCGGAAGATGAGGGAGTGCGGGGCCATCGCCGGCAGCGATACCCGGACGGTGTCCGGGCCGGCGGCGACGAGAGGATGCATGACGGCTGCAGCATTGGTCGGCAGGAAGGAGCGCTGTCGGCCGCCGACGACGACGCTTGCTCCCTCGAAGCGGGCGAGACCCTGGTCGACGGCGAAGACGGGAAGCATGACGGCGAGATTGGACGTCGTGGCGTTGCCGGCGACGTTGAAGAGCCGCTCGCCGACGAGGACACTGTTCACCAGGGACTGGGCTGTCAGGTTGAAGTAGATCGGTTGCCTCGAGGCGATGGAAGGCGAGGAGACGAACGTCGAGGCCCTGCCTTTGACAGCGGTCACGACGGTGTTCTCCGGAATCTCCTGCAGGCGGGCCACCGCCAGCACCGGTTCCGCCGCACCCGCGGCCAGGAGGTCCTCCCCGATCAGGACGATGCGCACGGCACCATAGAACGTCTTCCCCGGAAGGGTGTTCTCCAGGTCCGCGATCGCCTGCGATGCCGAGGGCGCTTTCTCGGTCACAAAGGTGAGGCCATCCGACGATGAACTCGTCGCGCCCTGACCCCCGCCGCCACCCGAGCCACCACCGGCGTGCAGGTCGAAGAAGCCGTAGGTCACGGCGTAGCCTCCCTCGCCATCGGCATCGAGAGCAATCTCGTCGACGATCGCCCTGCGGTCGACATCGAGCGTGTCAGTGGAGCAGCCGACAAGAAGCGTCAGCACGAGCAGGCCCGTCGCCAGCCGCCTAAGCCCCCGCAGGGAGCAGCCCCCCCACCCGGCGCCAGCGCAGAAGGAGCGAGGCCGCCCACGGGCCGATGACCACCACGGCATAACCCAGATAGGACCAAAGCGCGAGGAGGCCCATCGTCATCGTCACGTCTTTGGCAAATTGGGCTCCCGCCAGAGACAGCACCACCATCGCCGCCACGGCGGCGGGGGTCGGGATGCCCAGCCAAAGGCTCATCACCCGTGCCGCGCCGAGGATGGCCCCCGTCACGACGACCCACGAGACGACGTACCAGGTGACGAGGGTGACGGGCAGGATGCTCTCGAGTCCGATGAAGGTCCCATCCACGGTCCCGACGGCGGCGAGCGGCGGGAACTCGAGCCTCATGAGGGTGGGCAGGGGGAAGATCAGATGGGGCAGGAAGGTGAGGAGCGAGATGATGACGATCGATGCGGCTATGGGGACGAAGAGCCAGGCCGGCTTTTTCGCAGCCTCACCCCATTGGCCGAGGAAGGCGAGCGCCAGGGCAAAGCCCCGGGCTCCAAGCGCAAACCCGAGAAACGACGAGGACACCGTGAGCCGCGACGGCATACCCGCAAAGTCCCAGTGGAGCGGTGTGACATAGGCGATGAACGCCGCCAGGAAAATGCTGGGGACGGCGACGAAGGAGGCGATCTCCGTCGTCCTCGCGTAAGCCCGGGTGCCGAGGGCTGCGGCGTAACCGGCGGCAGCAAGGATCAGGGCTGCGACGAACCAGGTTGAGGTGTGCCTCAGGGTCGTCGTCTGGATGATGCGCAAGAGCATGGCGAGATGGCCGAGAGGGGCCCAGGCGAAGAGGTAGAGGACGAGTCCGCCGAGGAAGATGCTGCCGGCGACGGGACCGAAGGCGTTCATCGCCACGCTGGCGATATCCCCGTGGCCCGCCACGGCGAGCCTGAGGACGCCCCACGTCCCGAAAAAGGTGACCGCGGCCTGGGCGAGGAAGGCGATCCAGATGCCGCCTCCCATCTCGCCATGAAGGGCGGCGAAGCTGAACGGCGTCACGCAGAAGGATGAGATGAAGACGACGGAGGCGATCTGCCAGGGGCTCAGGGGACGCGGGGAAGAACTCCCGTTCACGGCTCAAGCCCCCCCTGCGGCTGCCTGCGCACGATGGGCGGCCGGTAGGTGGCGGGTCGGCGAATCCGCTGCCCCTTAAGACGCGCGAGTATGGAATACGTTCCGAGCGAGCGGGGCCTGACCGGGCCGAACGGTGCGGTGAAGGGGGCATCAAGGGACTCAAGGGAGACGAGATGGATGGTCCCCGCAATGAGGCCGATGGCGATCCCGTAGAAGCCGAACAGGGCGGCAAGGCCCGTCAGGGGATACTTCGCGATGCGCATGGCGTAGGCGAATGGCAGGTCGGTGATGAGCAGGGTGCCGATCCCGGTCACGGCGGCGACTATGACGACGAGCTGGCTTCCAAGGTGGGCCTGGGCGGCCGCCTGGCCGATGATGAGCCCGCCGACGACGGTGACCGTCTGACCGATGGGGGATGGCGCCTGGTAGGAGGCTTCGATGACCATGTCGAGGAGCACAAGGAGCCCCATCGTCTCGAAGAAGACGGGGTAGGGGACGCCGACGCGGGTCCTTGCGACCGCTACAAGCGTCTCGGCCGGCACCAGCGTCGGGTCGACGCCGAGGAGCGCCACGTACGTTGCCGGGATCAGGATGGAGAGAAGTCCCCCCATGACGCGCAGCAACCGCACCAGGGCGACGATGGACGGGGCGCCGAAGGCGGTCTCCGTGTACTTGATGAGGGCCCCCAGTGTGGCCGGGACGAGGATGGCAAAGGGGTCGTTGTCGACCAGGACCGCCACGCGCCCCAAGGCGAGGGCCCGCGCGACGTGGTCCGGCCGCTCGGTGCGCTGCTCCGTGGGCACCGGCGACCAGGTGCGGTGGAAGGCGACTTCGATGACGTCCTCGGAATTCAGGATGGTGTCCACCTGCACCTTGCCGAGCCGTTCGACCACACGGTCGACGAGGCCGGGGGACGCGACGCCGTCCACCCAGACGACGGCCACCTTGGTGTGCGTGAGGGTGCCGATGTCGAGCTGGTGCACGCGCAGCTTCGGCGTGGCGAGGATGCGTCGCACGAGGGCCAAAGACGTCGAAATGTCCTCCGTGAACGCCTGCTTCGGGCCGAGCAGGGAGGCGCCGGTTGTCGGTTGCGACACGGAGCGCGTGGGCGAGGCGTGCACGTCGACAAGCGCCACGTCCCGTGCGCCCCGCATCAGCACGGCCACCTTGCCGGCGAGGACCCCTGCCTCCACATCCGACGCCTGCGCGGTGAATGCGACGTCGGGAAGCGCACGGCGGGGGTCAGCCGAGTGGGCCAGGGCGAGAGTGCGGCCGACATTGGCGAGGAGTTCCTTGCGATCGACGAGGGGTTCCATGTACGCGACGAAGAGGTCGGCCCCATTCGCGCGCACAGAGCGCACCGTGAGGTCGTCGCTGTCGAGTTTCCCTTTCAGCCACGCGGGATCGTCGAGGCGCGACGACACGTCCCCCATGATTCCGGCCAGAAGACCGCCGACTCTCTTCGCGTCGTCGGCGATGGACTTCACGACGTCCTGGCGAAACTTCCCCATGGACGTAGGGTCCGCCACACGGTCTCCTGCCTATTCGGAGGCAGGTGCGCGGCCGCGCACCCCTTACTGCCCTTCCTTGCCCGGCCTGCCGTTCACCTCTGTCCGGTAGGACAGATTGCCGGCGGTCCTCAGCGTGGCGGCAACAGGGCAGTATTTCGTCCATGAGAGCTCGACGGCGCGCTCAAAAGCCTCCCGCGAGGACTCTGGCCCATCCAGGCTGTACATGACCCGGAGGACGTCGAAGACCTTGGGATGCGTATCGTGCTCTTCCGCCTCCACCTTGAGGGTGAGGCCGGTGAAGGGTGCGCGCATCTTCTCCATGATCGCCACGACATCCATGCCAGTGCAGCCGAGGAGGGCGCCGAGGAGCAATTCCTTGGGTCTGGGGCCGGAGTTGTCGGTGTCGGAGCCCATCTCCAGCGTCACGCCGGAAGGGAGCGTCGCCGAGAAGTGGAGTCCCTCCCGCCAGGTCGCAGTGGCTACCTTGGTCATTTGCTCACCCCCATGGGAGTTTCGAGGACGACGCCGACAGGTCCGCCGGGCGGGAGGCTATGGGTGTCAAGCCCATTGTTCCCAGTTTTGTGGATGCGTCCTGCCGCACCCTCGAACGCCTCCAGTGTCTCTAGGAAGTTCACGGCCGCTGTGCGGTAGTGCATCGGAACAATCCAGCGGGCGCCGAGCGATGTGCCGATTCCCCAGGCCTTCTCACCGCCTATCGTCGGGCCGCCGCCAGCCGGGATGAAGGCCAGGTCGACCCGCCCGATGGCGACCTTCTGCTCCGGCCTCAGGTCCGACTGGCCGAAGTCGCCGAGGTGGGCGATCCGGAGCCCTTCGAGCTCGAAGACGAAAATGGTGTTGGGCCCGCGGCGCGTGCCCGCTTCCGGGTCGTGCTCCGACGCCACGGCGAGAACCTTCCCGACGGGCGTCTCGAACGTGCCGGCCGTCGAGCGTACGACCGCCTTCGGCTCCCTCACCGAGCCGGCATTGTTGTGATCGAAGTGTTCGTGGGTGATGAGGAGCAGGTCGGCTCCCATCTCCGGAATCGGGGGGTAGGTGAAGGCGAGACCCCGCGTGCGTGCGCCCGACATGTCACCGAACGGGTCGATGACAACGCTGCCCTCCCTCGCCTCAAGGCGATAGGCCGACTGACCGTACCAGGTGCCTATCACAATCACACCTCCTCATGGCTTCCCGTCGAAAACGCCCAGAGTTTCCCCTGGGCGTCCGGCTGCACAAGACTGGAGCTGGTGGACGGATTCGAACCGTCGACCTACGCATTACGAGTGCGTTGCTCTACCAGCTGAGCTACACCAGCAAAAAAACTGGAGCGGGAGACGGGATTCGAACCCGCGACCCTCGGCTTGGGAAGCCGATGTTCTACCGCTAAACTACTCCCGCAGCGAAATCCATTATAGGTGCGCAGCCAAGGTCGCGCAACGAGCCGGCGTTCCGGCGACGCGCTCTCAGCGGCGCTCTGAGGGCGAAAAGAAGTCTTCGAGGATGAGCGTGTCCCCGCGCTCTCTTCCCGTGGACAGAAAGGTGATCGGAACGCCGACGGCCTCTTCGATGCCGGCGAGGTAGGAGCGTGCCCCCGCCGGCAGGGCCGAGAGTTCCCCGATCGTCGGAGGGAAGGCGTCCCAGCCGGGGAAGCTCCGGTAGGCCGGCACGGCCTGTTTCAGCACGTCCAGGGAGGCGGGGAAATCGTCAAGGGTGCTTTCGCCGACGGTGTAGGCGGTGGCCAGACGGACTTCGGGCAGGCCGGAGAGCACGTCGAGGTGGTTCAGGGCGAGCGACGTGAGGCCGTTCACCCTTGCGGCATAGCGCAACGCCACGGCGTCGAGCCAGCCCACGCGCCGCGGCCTGCCGGTCGTGGTGCCGAACTCACGCCCCACGTTCCGGATCCGGTCGCCGGTGTCGTCGAGGAGTTCGGTCGGCATCGGGCCGTCGCCCACCCGCGAGGTGTAGGCCTTCACGACCCCCAGCACCCGGTCGATGCGCGTGGGACCCACGCCCGAGCCGATGGTGACGCCGCCCGCCACCGGGTGCGACGAGGTGACGTAGGGGTAGGTGCCGTGATCGACGTCGAGCATCGTTCCCTGCGAACCCTCGAAGACCACACGCTGCCCGTTGTCGAGGGCGTCGTTGACGAGGATGGCCGTGTCGGTCACGAAGGGCTCGAGTCGGTCCGCCGCCCTCTCGCAGGCGCTTTGGATCTCGTCGAAACTGACGGCCGGATGCCCGTAGACGCGGTCGAGCACGTGGTTCACGCGCTCGACGTTGTCCCTCAGGAGATCCGGGAAGTGCGCTCTGTCCATGAGATCGACAACCCGTAGCCCGGTCCGGGCGTTCTTGTCCATGTACGCCGGCCCGATTCCCTGCAGCGTGGTGCCGATCCGGCGCTGGCCGCGGCCCTCCTCCTCCAGGCTGTCGAGCAGCCGGTGGTAGGGGAGTACCAGATGGGCCCTGTCCGAGAGGGCGAGGCCAGCGATGTCGATGCCCAGGTTCTCCAGATATTCGAGCTCGGAGATGAGGAACGTCGGATCGACCACGACGCCGTTCCCGATCACGGACCTCACGCCGGGGTAGAGGATCCCCGAGGGGACGAGATGCAGTTTATAGATGTGGTCGTCCACGACCACGGTGTGACCGGCGTTTGACCCGCCCTGGCTCTTCACCACCATGTCGGAGCGCTGAGCGAGGAGGTGGGTGACTTTGCCCTTCCCCTCGTCACCCCACTGGGCGCCCACCACGGCTACGGACGGCATGCGCTTCCTCCCCGCTTCCGACACCGATGTCGGGATGCCGGCGGCTCCAAGGATAGCGGATCGTCACTCCTGTGCGCGCTCGTCGAGCGTGTAAAAGCGCCCGATGTCCGCGAGGAAGGCGAGGCGGACAGTGCCAAGTGGTCCGTTCCGTTGCTTGGCGATGATGATGTCGGCCACGTCCGTAACGTCCGCCTGGGGGTCGTAGTACTTCTCTCGGTAGATGAACGTCACAAGGTCGGCGTCCTGCTCGATGGCCCCTGACTCCCTGAGGTCCGAGAGTTGGGGGCGATGGTCCTGGCGGGATTCCACTGCGCGGGAGAGCTGGGAGAGCGTCACGACCGGTACGTCGAGCTCCCTCGCCAACGCCTTAAGCCCCCGCGAGATGGCGGAGATCTCCTGCTGGCGGTTCTCGGTGCGGGTCCGCGACTCCATGAGCTGCAGGTAGTCGATGATGATGAGGCCGATGCCCGCCTCGGCCTTGAGCCGTCGGCAACGGGCCCGCAGGTCGAGGATATTGAGCACGCCCGAGTCATCGATGTAGATGGGGAGGCGGGAAAGAGCCCCAACCGCCCGTGAGAAGCGGTTCCAATCCTCGTCGTCCATCTGGCCGTGTCTGAGCTTCTGGGCGCTGACCCCGCCATAACCGCAGATGAGGCGGACGGCGAGCTGCTCACGGCTCATCTCGAGGGAGAAGATGGCGGTCGGCACGCCCTTGTCGGCGGCGTTCCTGGCGAGGTCGAGGGCAAAGACCGTCTTGCCCATGCCAGGCCTGGCGGCGATCACGATGAAGTCGCCGTCCTGAAGACCGCTTGTGACCGCATCGAGACGTGGGAATCCGGTCGAGATGCCGGCGAGGCCCTTGCCGTAGACCTTGTCGATGCGGTCGACGGCCTCGTTCAGGACGTCGTAGATCCGATGTGCGGTGGGCTGCCCGCTGTGACCCAGCTGGAAAAGCGAGCGTTCTGCCTCGTCGACGAGCGTGGGTACGTCGCGCTCGCCCTCATAGGCGCCCTGGACCATCGACGTACCGACACGGATGATGCCGCGCAGCACCGAGCGCTCCTTGACGATCTTGGCGTAGTGCTCGAGGTGGGCCGCCGTCGGCACGGTGGAGGCGATGTCGGCCAGTGTGGCGGCTCCTCCGACGGCCTCCAGCTGTCGTTTCACCTTCAGGGCGTCCGCCAAAGTCACGAGGTCGACCGCCTTCTTCTCCTGGTCGAGCTCGCGCATGGCGCGGAAGATGATGCGATGGGCCTCCCAGTAGAAGTCCTCGTCCGTCAAAAGGTCGAGCCCATGCTGCAGGGCCTCCGCCTGGATGAGCATGGAGCCGAGCACCGAGCGCTCGGCTTCGATGCTGTGCGGCGGAAGGCGTTCCGCGGAAAGCGGGTTCGGAAGGCTCATGACCCCCCGGTCTCCCTGACAGGGCGGACCGTCAGCGTCACCGTGGCGCTCACGCCCTGGCCGAGCCTCACTTCGATGGTGTGCTGTCCGACGTGTTTGATCGGTTCGCCCAGAACGATCTTGCGCTTGTCGATCCTCTCATCCAGGGCCGCCTCGAGCGCCGTGGACACATCCTGCGCCGTCACAGCGCCGAAGAGGCGGCCCGTCTCGCCGGCCTTCACATCCACGGTGATCACGAGGTCGACCATCCGTTCCGCCAGCGCCTTTGCACTCTCGAGTTCCCTCGCCCGCTGCCGGTCCGCCATCGCGCGCTGGGCGGCGCGGTCCCTGAGGGTGCCTTCGGTGGCGGGGGTCGCCAGATGGCGAGGAAGGAGATAATTGCGTGCATAGCCGTCGGCGACCTTCACGAGGTCACCGCTCCTGCCGAGCCCCTTCACATCTTCTGTCAGCACAACCTGCATCAGGGCTTCACCTCATGACATCTGGGTCTGGAGCTTTCGCGTGTTCGCCACCACGTCGACGGTCCCGAAGATGGCCAAAATCTCCTGCAGGGACGGGATCAGGAGGAGCAGGATGCTCCCTGCGATGCGGGCTACGGGCGGCAGGTGGATCCTGCGCCCGGCAAAGTTGAGAACGGCCAGGGCGTGGATGACCAGCACAACCTGTCCGACGGAGGTGATGTTCGCTCCCACCCAGCCCAAGGGGGAACTCGAACCGGCCGCAAAGTAGAGCCCGAGTCCGCACAGGTAGGCGGCCGCCACCCAGGGGGGGGCCGCCCATGTTTCAAACGCCGGCACGTCGGCCACATCTGAGCCGATGAGGCGCAGGATCCAGGCTGCGAGCAGCACGGCGAGACCGACGTTGATGATGAGGAGGATGGTGGCGGCGGAGGGAAGCACCGGAAGAAGCGGTCCGAGCGTCGCCCTCACGGTGGCAGCCTCCTTGGCTGCAGCGGCCTGGCCGGAGCCGGCGGCGACCGCCGAATGGCCCACAGCGGTCGCAAACGCCTCCACCGCTGCGACGTAGCCGCTGCCGATCGCCCGGGCCGCCACCAGCAGGTGGGACAGCCCGTACATCGAGGCGGCCACGACGACGGCGGCAAGCGCCAGTCCGCCCCATTGAACGCCGATGACGGCAAGGGCGATTCGACCGAGTGACGTCTTCCCGGCCAGGAGGTGGCCGAGGAGGACGCCGCCCGAGAGCAGGAAGAAGAAGGCGGCAAGGGCCGCCGGCAGTTCCCCCACGAGCGGCACGCAGAGGAGGGCAGCGCCGAGGGTTCCGATCCCCGCGCCCTGCCGTGCCGTGAGGACGGCCACGCTGACCCAGACAAAGAAGAGGGCCGGGCCGACGATGCCGAGGGACTCCCCGAAGCCGAGGACGAGGAACCCGAGGGCGAGGATGAGGGCCGACTCCTTGAGCCCCTTGCGCCAAGAGGTGGAGAGGATGGCGGCAGGGGGCTGCCCGGGCGCGCTCTTGCCCGCGCCCTGAACGCCCCCTACCCCCTGGCCGTCGGTGCCCATCCCTCGCCCTCCCTGCCGGAGATCGTGCCGCACTCAGTCGATGGTAAACGGCAGTAGGGCCAGATGGCGGGCTCTCTTCACCGCCACCGTCAGCTGACGCTGGTGGCGGGCACAGTTGCCGGTGATCCGGCGCGGCAGGAGTTTGCCTCGCTCGGTTGTGAAGCGCTTGAGCTTCTGGGCCTCCTTGTAGTCGACCTGCGGGATCTTGTCGACACAGAAGGAGCAGATGCGCCGCTTTGGTCGCCGCCCGCGTTCACGTCGCAATCGGTGTCACCTCGATTCCTCTCTCAGAAGGGGATGTCGTCGTCGCCCGCCTCGGCCTCGGAACCCAGGTCGCCGAATTCGTCGCCACCGGGCCCGGCCGGCGGCCTGTCGAGGAAGGCCACGTGGTCGGCAATGACCTCGGCGACCCTGCGCTTCTGGCCGTCCTGGGTTTCGTAGCTGCGGATCTGCAGTCGGCCCTGGACGGCCGCCAGGCGACCCTTGGTCATGTGGTTGGCCACCGTCTCGGCGAGTTTTCGCCAGACCACGATGTCGATGAAGTCGGTCTCCCGCTCGCCCGACCGGTTCTGGAAGGGGCGGTCGACCGCCAGCGTGAAGTGCCCGACGGGCACTCCGCTCGGAGTGTAGCGGAGTTCGGGATCCCTGGTGAGCCTCCCGATGAGGATGATCTGGTTCAGCATCTCGTCCTATCCCTCCGGCGTGTCTTCCGGGGAAGAGGCCTCTTCCACCTCGACTTCGCCAGTCACCTCTTCGACGCCTTTCGGGGCCTTGGCCCGCGAAGCCCGGGGTTTCTTGGCCGCCGGTGCCTTCGTGGACTCCGGTTCCGGGGCCGCCACGGCCTCTTCCTCGGCCTTTGCGGGCTCTGCAACCGTCGACTCGCCGGCTTCAGGCTCTGCCTCGGACGCAGCGGCCGCCGACGGGGCCGGGGTGTCCCCGGTCTCCGGAGACGATGCCTCGGACGCCTCCTTGACCTGCTTGGCCGGGATGAAGACCTCTGTCTTCTTCGTCACGATCCGCGGCTCGATCACAGGTGGCTCTGGGATGGCGTGCACGATGAGGTGTCGCAGGACGCTCTCGTTGAGGCCGAAGTAGTGCGTGATCTCGCCGGGCACGTCGGTGCCGGAGGAAAAGGGGATGTGCACGTAGATGGCCTCTTTGTAGTGCTGGATCGGGTAGGCGAGGGGCCTTTTCCCCCACGTCTGGGTCTCCGACGGCGTGCCGTCTTTGGCGATGATCTCGCGCACGCGCCCCACGACCTCTTCGACCTTCTCGTCGTCGAGGTCCGGCTTCAGGAGAAACGTCAGTTCAAACTCGCGCATGGATGCATTCACCTCCTCCCCACGGACCCGCGGTGTGCCGCGGGGCTCCATACGGTGGAGCGGGGAAGCGAGCGCCAGTATACCAGACGTTGGCGAAAGCACAAAGTCTCGGGAATCGATTACATCCGCTCGACTTCACGGTTCATGCACTTGCGAAAGGACCGCTCCAGGCGGACGCGATCCATCATGATGCGATGCCCGCACCCCGTGCACACGAGCCCGATATCTGCGCCGAGCCGCACGATCTCCCAGGTCTTGCTCCCGCACGGATGGGTCTTCCTGAGTTCGAGGACATCGCCGAGGCGGAAGACGAGAGGGCCTCTGGCCTTCATTTCGTGAAGGGCGGCGCGTACCGCGCCAGGTACCGGGTGTAGAGGTGGGACTGTACGAGGTAATGGCCGAACGGCGAAGTGACCCCGCCGAGGAGAGGCGCCAGGATGAACAGGATGATGCCGGCGATCACGAGATGCTCGGCGAGTCCTGAAAGCGCTCCCAGGAGCCTGTTGAAGATGCCGGCGACCGGCACCCGGTTGGCGAGCGTGAAGATGGGGATCACGAGGCCCACGACGATCTCCACCACCAGGATGATGAGGAAGAAGGCGATGGCGTCGATCACTGTCGGTGTGACAAAGGACCCCGAGCCAGTCGGGACGTGGACCAGGACGGAGCGGAGGAACGAGGTGTCGGCCGCCGTCGCCACCGTCAGGTAGTAGCGCTCGGCGAGGAAGTAGGCGAGGACAAACCCGGCGAGGCTCGCCAGGACAGCGAAGAACCCCTTTGCCCAGCCGTGCCAGAGCCCGATTACAAGATAGGCGACAATAACCCAGTCAAGGAGATTCACTGCGGCACCCCCGGCACTCGCTTCAGACCTGTTCCACGGACAGGATTACAGAACCTTGTGCCGCTCGGGCCAGAGCATGACGGTCGGCCAGACCATCGCCGGCAACAGCACTCCGGGCGACCACTTGAGAAGGCCATGGGCCACGGTGAGGACGACGGCGAGGACGATGCCGAGAATGGCGCCCTTCAGCGCCTCGATGCCGACGTCAGCGAAGAGCAGGCGCTCTCCTGGGAAGGAGATTCCGCTCAGCACGGACACCGCGATCCCGATGGCGGTGAGGAGGATGGGAGCCTCCAACCACACGGGCGTGGTCCAGAGGAAGACCCGTTCGACGACATAGGCCACGGCGAACGTGGCGACCCACAGGAGAACCCTAAGCAAGGTGCACCAGGAGCACGGCGACGGCGATGAGGGCGCCGATCACGACGATCTGGGCCCCGCATCCCGCCAGGGACGGACGAGGTATGGCGCCTCCCCCGGGGTTGTTGACTTCGTGCCGCCGAAGCCGGTTGTACGTCTTCATCTCCTTGGCCATGCCGCTGATGTCATTGCGCTTCTTGAGGAGGGCGGCCAGGTTGCGGTGGGGAAGGGCGGCCTTGGGATCGGTCTCGATGGCGAGGCGGTAATAGGTCTCCGCCTGGTCCAGCTCCCCCTTCTCAAAGAAGAGGTTCCCGAGGTTGGAGAGTGCCGAGGCGTTTTGGGCATCGGCAGCCAGAGACCGGTTGAAGAACCTTTCAGCTTCTTCGCGCTCGCCTCTGCGCGCCGCCAGCACACCGAGCCGGTTCAGCGCCGGCGAGGGGTCTTCCGCCTTCGCCACCATGTCTTCGTAGATGGACCTGGCCTCATCCTCGTGGCCAGTGTCCTCGAGGCGTCTCGCCTCCTGGAACCGGGTATCGCTCTCCCGCATCTCAACCCCCGCTGATCCAGCGCACCACAAAGGCGGCGAGGAGGGTGCAACTCACGAGGCCCATTATAGGGTACGCCGTGTCCACAATGGCGACGAGGCCGCTCGACGAGACGACCAGGCTTGCGGCCCACAGGGCCATGAGCGGCCAGGGCCGTGTGAGCACCGGATAGCGCGTGGTGAGGGCGATCAGGTAGCTGATCAGGGCTCCGGCCGTGGCGGCGGCGATGGCGATCGCCATCGCCGGGACGAGCCAGTGTGGCCCGCGTGCTGCGGCGAACCAGGCCGGAAGCGGGTGTGACTGGGCTCCGGGACCCGCCCGCTGCACGACGTCAGCAATGGCATAGATGGCGATGGCGATCGCCATCGCCCCGGCCACTGCTCCCGTCCGCCGCTCGATGTGGCGGGGCGTCTTAGCGGCGAGGGCGGGAAGGGCCGCAACTGCCAGCATGACGTTGTAGCCGACGTAGAGGAGATGGCTCCCGTAGGCGTGGGCGCCGGCCCCCGTCCACAGGGCGGCACCGGCGGGAACGGTGGCGTAGGCCAGGAGGAGGGCCGACACCAGGATGACCATAAGGACCCCCTGGATCACCCGAAGACGCCGGCCCGTAAGCAGAAGGGCCAGCACTGCCGAAAGCCCCCACAGGGCTGAGGCGGGAATCCTCGGCATGCCGGTGAGGCTTCGCAGGAGTTCCCCGCCGCCCGCCTCAACGGCGCAGAAGGTCACAAACACAAACGCCCCGAGCACGATGTCAGCTGCCGGCGCGGCCGGGCCCGCCACCTTTACGAGGAGGTCACGGTAGTTCGTCACCTCCCAGCGAGCGCTGAGGTCGGTGATGACGATCCCCAAAAGGGCGAAGAGAACCGCCGTAACGACGATGCCCCAGAGAGACGGCCCCGGATCGATGAAAAAGACCTGTATTTCGCGCCCGGATACAAAGCCCGCGCCGACGATGGCGGCGACGTAGCCGACTGCGAGCGCGGCGATGCGGTACGATGCCACGACGCACCCCCGTCTGCCCACAGAATAAGTAGCCAGAGCCTTCCATAGACTCTGGTCAGCCCTCAGGTGGAGGAGGGTACCCAATCCCGCCTGACATTCGCTTCCCGCATGACGCTCCTGAGGCTCAGCTGAGGCTCGGAAGGTACATTCGCGACGCCCGCGCCCGCAGGGCCCCCGGTTCCGCCTGCTGGGTCGTGGGCATCGGGACCGACCGATCGACGGGCGATGCACTCGGCCCGCTCGTCGGCACATCCGTCGCGTCCCATAACCTTGCAGGCGTCAGGGTGTTCGGCACCCTGGACGCTCCCATCCACGCCGCCAACCTCGAGCACATGGTCCGGACCATCGAGGCGGAGGGGCGCCGCCCGTTCGTCGTGGCGATCGACGCCTCGCTCGGCAAGGAGGAGCATGTCGGCTGGATTTCGGCGTGTCATGGCCCGCTCCGGCCGGGGCTCGGGGTGCAAAAGCACCTGCCGGCCATCGGCGACGTCGCGGTCTCCGGGGTTGTGAACGTGGGCGGGTTCCTCGAGTTCTTCGTGCTCCAGAACACGCGCCTCGGTCTGGTGGTAGCCATGGCGCGGGTGATCGCCTCCGGCGTGGTCTGCGCCCTCGGTCAGAGTGCCCTTCCCCTGGACGAGATCGCGAACGGGGCCTCCCCTGCGGGAGGCCCCTGATCAGCCCTCGTCCTCGATGTGCCTCAGGCGCCGGATGACTTCCGTGGGCGTCATACCCTCGGCAACGATGACCGGAACGTCGACCTGAATGGCTTCGTCCCCCAGGAAATCGTCGTCCTGACCGCTCAGCACGACGGCAAACACATCCTCGCCATCGGCATCGTCTAGGGGAACAGGCTCGAACCCCTCCTCCTCGAGCTCCTCCCAGACTGGCGTGAGGGAGTCCTCGACGGCCACTTTGCGCTTCGTCTCGCATCACCCCGGCCCAGTGTGCCCAGGGGGTGTCGCGGCCTATCCAGCCCCCGGCATGGCCTCCGGGATCGTCCCCGCCAGAAGGCGAAGACTTTTCGGGGCGAGCGAGAAAGTCATCGGCGTTGCATGGGCGGCTTCCCCGTTCAGGTGGCACATGAGCGGACGGTCCGATTCGACCTTCACCGATTTCGCGCGATGGAACGTCACCTTGGGGTGGTTCCGGTGGGAGCCGGAGAACGCTTTGGGCAGGAGGCCGAGCGTGCCGACGGTGCTGAGGTCGCCGATCACGACGACGTCGAGGAGTCCGTCGGTGGGTGACGCATACGGGGCGATCCGCATCCCGCCGGCGTAGTATTGGCTGTTCGCCACCGCGATCAGGAGGGCCTTCGTGTCGATGGCCTGCCCGTCGTCGAGGGTGAGGCGCACCGCCGTCGGCCGGTATGAGACGAGCACCTTGAGGATGGCCTTGAGGTAGGGGAGAGCCCCCCTCATCCCCTCGCTGCGGGACTTCGCGTCCTCGGCCGCCACTTCTGCGTCAAAACCCGCCCCGGAGATGGTGAGGAAGCCTTGGCCGTCGTCGGAGAGGCCCAGGTCGACCACCGTCTCCTTCAGGGTGTCGAGGGCGGCCAGCGCCGCGGCGGGGTTCCTCGGAATGCCGAACCCCCTTGCGAAGTCGCATCCCGCCCCCATCGGAACGTGGCCCATCACGGCAGGCGTGCCCCTGAGACCGAGGGCGACTTCCGCCGCGGTGCCGTCGCCGCCGACAGCCACCACACGGGCGGCGCCATGGGACGCCGCATCCCTGGCGAGTTCGGTGGCATGGCCGGGTGCCTTGGTCCAGATGACCTCGTGCTCCTTGTCGAGCGCCTTCTCAAGCTCCGGCCACTGATCCCTGGTCAGGCCTCGTCCTGCTTTGGGGTTGACGATGAAGACGGTCGTCACCGGGTTGCCCCCTCCATGGCGCTGGCGAGCGCATGTTTCTCTTCATCGGAGAGGGCGAAGGTGGAGGTGCTGTTCTTCAGGGGTTTCAGGTAGAGGCGCGTGTCCTCCCTGCCGTAGAGGCCCGTGAGAACGACGCCGGTGCCGGCTTCATCCACCATCGCCAGGGAGAAGGAGAGGTCGGGACCTTCGCCGGGATAGGCACTGTAGCGTACAACCCCGATCCGGGTGATGGCTTCGGCGAGCCGGGCGCGTGTCGCGCGGGCGAGCGCCTCGACCGCCGCCAGGCGCGCTTCGTCTGCCTGGACATGGCCCATCAGGTCATGGGCGAGCTTCTCCCAGTCGGGCCCTTCCCCCTTTCCGAACACCTCGTCCAGCCGAAATCCCAAACGACGCGTGCGCCTCGCCTGGGCAAAGAGCGCCCCGGCAATCGCGCACTCCGCTAGGAGCAGCACCACGACGACTGCCGCGAGGATGCCCAGATGCCCCGCTGCGAAGATGTTCAACTGTGCGATGTTGGATCCTCCCCGAACGTTGGACGCAGCCCTGATGTTTCACGTGAAACACTCAATCGCTGTCTACGAGGCGCCCCACGATTCTCTCGAGTTCATCCTCCCCCGAAAAGGTGATCACGACCTGGCCGCGGCGGGCGGAGCCGGTAATCTGGACCCTTGCCTCCAGCACCTCCTGCAGGCGGCCTTCCCACTCTTCAAAGGGCGACCTCGATCGCGCCGGCTCCCGCGCCCGGCTCCCGAGTCGCCTCACAAGGGATTCCGTCTGACGCACGGTGAGGTGCCGGCGGAGCACCTCGTGGGCAGCGGCAGGCTGCTGTCTCTCTCCGAGTCCCAGAAGCGCCCGGGCGTGACCGGCGCTCAGCCGGCCCGACCTCACCTCGGCCTGCACCTCGGGATGGAGCTGGAGCAGCCGTATGGAGTTTGCGACGTAGGGACGCGACTTTCCAACCTTGTGGGCAACCGTCTCCTGACTGTCGTCGAGCCTGAGCAGTTCCTGCAGGGCGAGCGCCTCGTCGAGAGGATTCAGGTCCTCCCGCTGCAGGTTCTCCACCAGGGCGATCTCTGTCAGGCGCCGGTCATCGATTTCCCGCATCACGACGGGCACACGGTTGAGGCCCACCTGCTGGGCCGCCCGCCAGCGTCGCTCGCCGGCGACGATCTGGTACTTCGGCCCGTTCCTGCGGACGACGAGCGGCTGGATGATGCCGTGTTCCCTGATGGATTCGGCGAGCTCGGAAAGGCTCGTGGGATCCACCTGACGGCGCGGCTGGCCGGGATTCGGCTCGATGGCCGAGACGGCTACCTCGGTAGCCTGTTCTCCCGGGCTGACCTCGGTCTCCGGGATCAGGGCGGCCAGGCCCTTACCCAACCCTCTCTTGGCGCTGCTCACGTTCGAGCACCTCCCGGGCGAGCTCGAGGTAGGCCTCGGCCCCCTTGGAATGCGGATCATAGGCGCCGATCGGCATCCCATGGCTCGGTGCCTCGGCAATCCTCACGTTGCGCGGAATGACGGTCCGAAAGAGGCGATCCCCGAAGAACGCCTTGGCGTCGGCCATGACCTGTGCGGAAAGATTGGTGCGGGCGTCAAACATGGTGAGAATCGCCCCGCTGATCTCAAGTCCCGGGTTGAGGCCGGCCGCGACCCGCCTCAGGGTGCGGACGAGCTGACTGAGTCCCTCCAGGGCGTAATACTCGCACTGCAGGGGGACGAGCACGCTGTCGGCGGCAACCAGGGCGTTCAGCGTCAGGAGGCCGAGCGACGGCGGGCAGTCGATCAGGACGAGATCGTAGACAGGCTTCATCCGCATAAGCACGTCAGCCATCCTCCGCTCACGCGAGGGCGCCGATACCAGCTCGATCTCCGCCCCTGCCAGCTCGACGTTGGCCGGCAGCAGGTCAACCCCCTTGACCGGGGTGTGGAGCAGCACGTCGGTGGCGATGGCCTGGTCGAGAATCACCTCGTAGAGGGTGGCCGGCAAGCTTCTCTTGTCGACGCCGAGCCCCGTCGTACAGTTCCCCTGGGCGTCGGCATCGACCACGAGCACGTGCTGGCCGAGTTCGCCCAGGCAGGCACTGAGGTTCACGACTGTCGTCGTCTTCCCCACGCCGCCTTTCTGGTTGGCAAACGCCAGAACGCGTCCCATCCGCCACTCCACTTCCTGTCCTCAGGCGTCCTCGGGGACGTCCGGCCACGCGCGGGGCCGTCCATGTGATTTGTCATATGTCTCTTCTAGACCTTTGTGCGCACCACGGTTCCGACACGCTTCGCGGACCGCGGATACGGCGGCGGCGTCGGCATCTCCTTCTCGATGATGGCGACAAAACCGAGGCGTTCCTCGCCAAGCACGTCCGGCTCGCCCACGGTGCGCAGCCGGCCGCCCATGATCCTGGCGAGTTCGCTAGCAGGGGCGATCTCCGCCCGCTGGGAGGGCCCCTTGGGCAAGATCGCCCGCCCGCCCATTGCGAGGAGCGGAAGAATGAGTTCCGTAAGGTAGGGCAGGGCGCCAACGGCCCGCGCCACGCCGACCTCAAACGATTCCCGCCTCGGCGTGCGGCCCAGAGCTTCGGCAGGAGTGCACACCACCTCGATCGTGAGCCCGAGCCGCTGCGCCGTCGACTCCAGGAAGCGGGCCCTGAGCGGTCGCATCTCACAGAGCGTGAGGCGCCTTTCCGGCATGGCCGCGGCCCACACCATGCCAGGCAGTCCGACGCCAGAGCCGACATCGACCACGGGTCCCCTGCCCTCGGCCAGGGGCAGGAGGCTCAGGGAGTGGAACACCCCGCCCCGGATGAACGCCTCCTCGCCACGAAACCCCGTCAGGTTTGTCAGGCGTGAGGCCTCCGCCACCAACCGGACGTAGGACGCAAGACGCGCCTCGGCGTCGGCCGCAAGGCGCACCCCATGCGCCGCAGCAAGCCGTCCGATCAGTTCACGGGCGGTCTCCTCGCCCCGCCCGTCGTTCAGTCGTCGCCCTCAGGGGAAGCGTCAGCCTCATCCGGGGCGTCCTGCCCGGTCAGGGCATCGGCCTCCGACCTGGGAGTTACGTCCCTCCCTGGCGCCAAAGCGTCGGGGGTCACGCCCTGGGTCGCCCCGATGGGTTCGACCACCACGCACCGAAAAGGCTCCTCGCCCTCGCTGCGCGTGGTGAGTCCCGGGTAGCCCTCGAGTGTGATGTGCAGGATCCGCCTGTCGTTTGGCGACATCGGGCTCAGCTTCTTCGTCTGCCTGCTGGCGAGCACCTCGGCAGCGATTTCGTGCGCCATCTTCTCGAGTTCCAGCTGCCGGCGCTCACGAAATCCTCCCAGATCGACGGTGACCCGCTCGCTGCCTTCCACCTCGCCTCGCTCGACGGCCCTCTGGGCCACGAGGTTCACGAGCTGCTGGAAGGATTCGAGGGTCTCGCCCTTGGGCCCGTTGAACCAGTCAAAGTCACCTTCGGCCGTGACCGAGATCCGGTCACCATCGGGGCGGGCGACGACAATCGTGTCCATGCCCGCCTTCTCGAAGAACTCCCGCACGAAGGCCTTGGCGATGTCGCCCTTCCCCTCCTGGACCGTGCCCCGAACGAGGGCTCCCCGGCCGCCCAGGCCGAACATCCCGGACCTAGGCTCCTCGATCACCTCGAAGCGGATGTGCTCCTCGCTGACCCCGAGCTCCCGCGCAGCGGTGGCCCGGGCCTCCTCCACGGTCTTGCCGCGCGCCTCCGTACGCTTCATCAGGGCTTCGCCTCCGCCTTGGCCGGGGGGCCGGACACGCTCCCGACGAGAGCGTACTGCTGGGCGATGGCGAAGAGGTTCGACACCACCCAGTAGAGGGAGAGACCGGCCGGGAACTGCCAAGCCATGTAGCCAATGAAAACCGGCAGGAGCACGCTCATCAGGATCTGCTGGCTCTTGTCCGTCGACTGCTGCGGGGTCGAGATCCTCGTCTGCCAGAATGTCGTGGCGGCGGCGAGGAGCGGGAGGACGAATCCCAGGGCGTAGTGGCTTCCTGCCAGCGACATGCTGGGGATCCACAAAAACGCCGATGACCCCACGTATCTGAAGTGGACCAGGGCGTCGTAAATGATGTAGAGGAACGGCAGCTGGATCAGGGTCGGCAGGCAGCCGGCGAGCGGGTTGACCTTGTATTCGCGGTAGAGGTCCATCTGCGCCTGGTTCAGCCTTTGCGGGTCACCCTTGTACCGCTGCTGCAGCTCCTTGATCTTCGGCTGCAGCTGGGCCATGGCTCGCATGGACGTCATCTGGCGCTGGTAGACCGGCATGATGAGGATCCGGATCCCGATCGTGAGCAGGATGATCGCCAGGCCATAGGAATGCGTGAAGGAGTAAAGGCCCTGGATGATCGACGCGGCGAACTGGATCAGCTGGTTCCACAAAGCGGGTCCGACCTCTCCTTAAGGGCACCTCTGGCTTCAGGGGACGGGGTCATACCCTCCGGCATGAAACGGATGGCACCTCAACAGCCGGCGGACGGCAAGGTACGAACCGCGCCATGTGCCGTAGCGACGGACGGCCTCCTCTGCGTACTGCGAGCAGGTGGGCGTGTACCGGCAGCTCGGCCCCAGGATCGGAGACACAAAACGCCGATAGCCGCGGATGAGGAGGATCAGGAAAGCCCTCATCGCTCGCCCTCGGCCCCTGCGACGAGCCCTGCTTTCTCCACCACGTCCGCCAACGCCTGCTCGACGTCCCTGAGGCCCGATCCAAGCATTCCCGCCCGCGCCAGCAAAATCACATCGACGCCCGGCTTTGGCTCAGGCCCGGAAAGCCGCCACGCCTCCCGCAGAAGACGTCGGGCGCGGCTGCGCTCGTGGGCCTTTCCATACTTACGCCCGGCGGCCGTTGCCAATCGCGCTTCGGGAGATGACGGTGTGGACGCGAAAAAAAGGGCGATCATCTCGTTCCTCACGGATCGCCCTTCATGAAAGACCCGCTGGAATGGCCCGCCGCCGCCCAGGCGGCCCCAGCGCAGCGGCATCACGCGGAAAGGGCGTGGCGCCCCTTCTGCCGGCGCGCCTTGATGACCCGCCTGCCTGCCGCGGACTTCATCCGGCGACGAAAACCGTGCACCTTGTGGCGATGCCTGTTGCTCGGCTGATACGGTCTCTTCATGGGGGCACCCCCGCATCTGACAGGCTTACATTCTAGGGTGGGACCCTTCATCGGTCAAGAAAACCGCCGGAGGCCTCCCGGACCGAACCCACCAGGAGGATCCGAAGGGCCTTGGGGGGGAGGGCGAACCCAAGCGAAGATTCCGGTTTTTCGTCGATCCTTGGAAGGAAAAGGGCGGGTCCTGACGAATGACCGTACCGACAAGGACCGACCCGGGCGTGCCTCCGTTATCTTGTCCCTCGTCCGGGGTTTTTGTTAGAGTGAGGGTCCTCCAACAGAGTCCCCTGACCGCCACGGGCGGGAATGGGGCCTTTTCATTATCCACACGTTGTGGACAAACCTGTGGGAAAGGGTGTGAGTTGTCTATACCCCGCATCTCCAGTTGACGGTGTCCGTTACAGTTTAGGAAAGACGCCCTTCGCCCCCTGCGCCGTTATCCATGAGGAGCGCATAACCCCTGCCCCACCCGGCCCCGGGACTCTTCGCACTCATCCTTCGTCCTGTTCGCTGGAGGGAAAGCCCGTGACCGACGAGGTCAGAAAGCTTTGGAACGAGACCCTTTCCCAGGTGTCCCACCTCGTTCCCCGACCAGGGTACGAGGCCTGGGTGAGACCTGCTCAGGCAGTGGAGCTTGAAGGGAGCACCCTCGTGCTCGGGGTGCCTTCGACAAAAGCGCAGCGGATGGTCGAAGAGCGCTACCTCGACCTCCTGGAGGAGACGGCGAGCGCCGTATTCAAGAGGGATCTCGCCATTCACGTCGTGACCCCGGGAGCGGCTGAGGCCGCCCTGTCCTCCCAGCCCCTGCCACAGGAGCAGACGGACACCCGTCCTCCATCGTCGGGCACCTCCACGCTCAACCCCCGTTATGATTTTGAATCTTTTGTGGTGGGCAACTCGAACCGCCTTGCGCACGCCGCCGCCCTTGCCGTGTGCGAAAAGCCAGGCCGTGCCTACAATCCGCTTTTCATCTACGGCGGCGTGGGCCTCGGCAAGACCCATCTCATGCACGCCATCGGCAACGAGGCGCTCAGCCTGAACCGCAAACTGCGCGTCCTCTACGTGTCCGCCGAATCGTTCACCAATGACGTGATCAACGCCATCCGGGACGACAAGACGCCGGAGCTTCGGCGACGCTACCGGCCGATCGACCTCCTGCTGATCGACGACATCCAGTTCATCTCGGGCAAGGAGCGGACCCAGGAGGAGTTCTTCCACACCTTCGAGGCCCTCCACTCCGCCTCACGGCAGATCGTGATGTCGAGCGACCGCCTGCCGCGTGAGATCCCCACGCTGACGGAGCGGCTGCGATCCCGGTTCGAGTGGGGACTCATCACTGACGTCCAGCCCCCCGACTTCGAGACGAGGGTGGCCATCCTGCGCAAGAAGGCGCAGAAGGAAATCCTGGACGTGCCCGACGAGGTTCTCACGTTCATCGCCGACCGGATCCAGACCAACATCCGCGAACTCGAGGGCGCCCTGATCCGCCTTGTCGCCTATCTCTCCCTGACCGAATCGCCATGTACAATGGCAGTGGCCGAGGAGGTCCTGCAGGACCTCCTTCCCCATCCGAAGGTGCTCTCCGTCACGGTGATCCAGCAGGAGATCGCCCGCCTGTACGGGGTCAGCGTGGACGACCTGTGCTCCGCGTCGCGGGCCCGAAATGTCACCTTGCCTCGGCAGGTGGCGATGTACCTCGCCCGCCAGCTGACGGACGCTTCGCTCCCACGCATCGGGCAGGCGTTCGGCAACCGGGACCACACCACGGTTCTGCACTCCATTGAAAAAGTGCAGGCGTTCCTTGCCTCGGATCCGTCCTTTCGCGAGGTCCTGGAGGACGTGGCGCGAAAACTCAGTGGATAACCTGTGCTCTCGAGTGTGGGAGATTCGTGGACAAGTCCCTTTCCACAGTCAAGGGGGAGAAAGCCCACGTTCATCCACACCAGCCTGTGGAGCCCAAGGCCCGCATCGGACAAGTTTTCGAAGGCTTATCCACCTTCTCCCCAGCCCTTACTACGACGACGGTTTATCTGAAGAACAGCACCAGAAGGAAAACATGTGTGGGGAGTGTCGACCATGCTGTCGTTCGAGACCCGTGCAGGGGCCATTTTCGATGCCCTCTCCACCGTATCGAGGGCCGTCGCCTCAAGGGACCTCATACCCGCCCTCACAGGTGTGCATGTGGACGGCAGGGGAGGCGACATCTCCCTCACGGCAACGGACCTCGAACTCGGGCTTCGCACGAATCTGTCGGTGAAGTTGTCCTCCGAAGGGGAGGCTCTTCTCCCGGCCAGACCGCTCGCGGAACTCCTGAGACGAATTCCGCCAGCGGAGAACGTGGAGTTCAAGATTCTGGACGGCAGCACGGCCATCCGCTTCGGAAAGAGCCGGTTCGATCTTCCGACCTATGCCGTCAAGGACTTCCCGAAACTTTCCTTCGAGCCGGAGGGGAAGGCCGTGACCCTTCCCGTTTCGCAGTTTCGCGAGGCGATCGGCAGGGTGGTTTACGCTTCCGCCCAACGCGAGGACAGCCTGCCGGTGCTGCTCGGCGTGAAACTCGCCCTGCGCGAGGATGGGAGCCTTGAGTGCTGCGCCTCGGACAACTTCCGCCTGGCGTGGGGGAGGATCCACACCCAGACGAAGCGTGAGAACGAGGATGTCGTCGTGAGGAGCCGCGCCCTCTCCGAGCTCATGCGTCTCCTTGGAGACGACGAGATCAAGATGTGCGTCGGCGAGAGACAGGTCACGTTCACGGCCGACCGGGTGCAGGCGTTCTGTTCCCTCGTCGAAGGGACATTCCCCGACCACACGAAGCTCGTGCGTGACTCCTACCAGACGAACGTGCGCTTTGCCGTGGAGGACCTCCTCGTGGCCTGTGAGAGGGCGTCTCTGGTCGCCGATCCGAAGAGCCCACAGGTCACGATCAAGGCGGGTGCGGAGGGCATGTCCATGTCTTCCGGCTCGCCCGAGGCCGGCTCTTCGATCGAGGAGATTCAGGCCGAGGTGGAAGGGGAGGACCTGGAGATCACGTTCAACCCGCGCTTTCTGGCCGACTCCCTGAAGTATTTCGGCTACCCGAAGGCCGAATTCGGGTTCAACGGGCCCACGAGTGCGGCCCGGCTCAAGCCGCTTGACGGCGACGATGCCCTCTCCCTCGTACTGCCGATCCGCCGCATGTAGGCCCCCCATGGAAAAGGTGCCGATCGCGACCCCGTCGATCACGCTGCAGGCGTTTCTCAAGTGGTGCGGGGCCTACGGGGCAGGAGGAGGAGCGAAGAGGGCGATCCAGGAGGGCCTCGTCCGGGTGAACGGGAGCGTCGAGACGAGGCGCTCCGCCACCCTCCGGCCGGGGGACCGGGTGGAAGCACGGGGCCAGGATTACCTCGTGAGCACCGATGAATCTTGAGTCGCTGAGGGTCTCCTCCTTCCGCAATCTCGCCGATGCCCGGGTTGTCTTTCCGCCCGGACTCACCGTCATCCACGGCAAGAACGCCCAGGGCAAGACAAACCTCCTCGAGGCTGCCTACACGGTCCTCACGGGCCACTCCCACCGCGCCACGAGCGACCAGGACGAGATCTCCTTCGGACACGAGGAGGCCTTCGTCGAGGCCCTCTTCTCCCGACCTTCTGGTGAGCTCACCCTGTCCATCGCCCTCCACCGCCACCACCGCAAGGTCAGGAGGAGAAACGGCAAGGCATTTCGCCCCGCGGAGGACCCCCTGGGGGATCCGCGCGTCATTCTCTTCGCCCCAGAGGACCTGCACCTCGTCCAGGGGGCTCCGATCGACCGGCGGCGTTTCCTCGACGATGACCTCGGACAGGTGGTACCGGGGCACGCCAGACTGGTGCGCTCCTACCAGAGGGCCCTCTCCCAGAGAAACGGGGCCCTCCGGCGGGACCGGCCGGACCTCCTGCCGGCGTTCGACGCCGTCTGGGCGCCGCTGGCGCTCCGACTGACTTTGGCCCGCCGGTCGCTCGTCGAAGCGTTCGGCCCTTTCGCGGCCCTCTCCCATGCGGGCATCGCCCCCGGGGACCCCGCCCTCTCGGTGAGCTATCTCCCCGGCCTCAGAGGGACGAGTGAGGAAGAGATCCTGGACCACCTCCACCGTCTCAGGCAGGAGGAGATCGCCCGCGGCACGACGGCCATGGGGCCGCACCGGGATGACATCCGCCTGGCGTTGGGCGACAATGATCTCAGGTCATTCGGCTCTCAGGGCCAACAGCGCACGGCAGCCGTCGCCGCCAAGGTCGCGGCGGTGGCCTTCGTGGAAGCGCGGGAACACACGGCGCCGCTCCTCCTTCTCGACGACGTGCTCTCGGAACTCGACAAGGACCGGCGCGAGGCGCTCGCCGCCGTCGTGAGACGGGCACAGACGATCCTCACCACGGCGGACGACGGGACGCTCCCCACGGGACTTTCGCCGTCCGCCATCTATGTCGTGGAAAGCGGGAGGGTGAGTCCGTCTGGCACACATCTCGCAGGTGGCAAGGGAACTCCTTGAGAAGCGGGCCTTCCGCCCGGCCCGCTCGCGCCGGGCCATCTGGGTCTGGCAGGAGGTCGTCGGCCCCCAGCTGGCCGCGAGGTCAGAGGCCTACCGCGTGGATGGGCAGACACTCTTTGTGAGGGTTCCTTCTGCGCCCTGGGCCGAGGAGCTCTTCCTCATGAAGGCGACGATCCTTATGAGGCTTGCCGAGCGCCTTGGGAGGGACGCGGTGAAGGACATCCGTTTCGAGGTGGCGAGGCCGGCAAGGCCCGCGCACGGCCGCACCAGAAGGCGTGTGGAGAAGGTCTCCTTTCCCGAACTGGGCGAGATGCCAGCGGGCGACGGCTGGCCGGAAGGCCCGCTGGGGGATGCTCTAACGAGCGCCCACCAGCATGCGGCCGAAAGGGGCAGGTCATCTCGCTCGTCCATGTCGGAGGCGACGTCGTCATCCGTCTCGAAGACCTTGTCATGATCATCGACGAGGCGTCCGCCCGCTCGCAGATCGCCACCCGGGAGTTCTTGCAGGTGGCGAGGAGCGAGGGAAGGGAGCGCCTCGTCGGGGAACCCGTCCGGAGTTACGTGGTGCTCACCCACGACGTGGTGGGATCGCCGGTCCTGGCCGAGACGATCGCACACCGTGCCCAAGGAAAGGACTACGACTAAGTGGCAGCTCGCAAGGACGCCTACGATGCCTCCCAGATCCAGGTCCTTGAAGGGCTGGAGCCCGTTCGCAAGCGTCCCGGCATGTACATCGGCTCCACCTCCGTGGCGGGCCTCAACCATCTGATCTACGAGATTGTGGACAACTCGGTGGACGAGGCGATGGAAGGCTTCGGCTCGCTCATACAGGTGAGTCTCAACGCTGACGGGACCTGTATGGTCCAGGACCACGCCCGGGGCATCCCGACCGACCTCCATGCGGTCGGCCGTCCGGCTGCCGAGGTGGTCATGACCACGCTGCATGCCGGCGGCAAGTTTGGCGGCGGCGGCTACAAGGTGTCGGGGGGCCTCCACGGTGTCGGGCTGTCGGTCGTGAATGCCCTCTCGGAGTGGCTCGAGGTCGACATCCGCCAGCGCGGCAAGGTGTTCCACCAGAGGTACGAGCGCGGCAAGCCCGTGACTGATCTCGAGATCACCGGCACCGCCGACGACACCGGTACCACCGTCACGTTCATGCCCGACAGCGAGATTTTCGAGGTCACCCGCTTTGATGCGGAGCCGATCATCCAGCGCATGCGAGAACTGGCCTTCCTGAACGCCGGACTGGAGATCGACCTCTTCGACAGACGCACGGGCGAGGAGCACCGCTTCCACTTCAAGGGCGGACTTTCGTCGTTCGTCGAATGGCTGAACCGGGGCAAGGAGGCCCTTCTCCCGCGCCCGATCAACTTCAAAGGGACCCGCGACGGCGTGATCGTCGAGGCGGGACTCCTGTGGACCATGGGCTATCAGGAATCGATCTTCTCGTTCGCCAACAACATCCGTACCACCGAGGGCGGCATGCACGAGGCCGGGCTCCGGAGCGCCCTCACCCGGGTGGTCAACGACTACGCGAGGCGATCCGGCAGCCTCAAGGATTCCGAATCGAACCTGCAGGGAGACGACGTCCGAGAGGGCCTCACGGCGGTCGTCTCGGTGCTCCTTGAAAACCCGCAGTTCGAGGGCCAGACCAAGACCAAGCTCGGCAACTCGGAAGTCCGGGGAATCGTCGAGACCGTCGTCGGCGAGGGGCTAGGGACCTTCCTCGAAGAGAACCCGTCGGTGGCGAAACGTATTGCCGAAAAGGCGGTAGGGGCCTCCCGTGCCCGGGAGGCCGCCAGAAAGGCCCGGGATCTCACGCGCCGCAAGAGCGCTCTTGAGATCAGCGCCCTGCCCGGCAAACTCACGGACTGCATCAGCAGGGATCCGGCGGAGTCCGAGCTCTTCCTCGTCGAGGGCGAGTCCGCCGGCGGCTCCGCCAAGACCGCCCGCAACAAGCATTACCAGGCCATCCTCCCCCTGCGGGGCAAGATCCTGAACGTGGAAAAGGCCCGCATCGACAAGATCCTCGGCAACGAGGAGATCCGGGCCATGATCACGGCCATGGGCACCGGGGTGGGCGAGGACTTCGACATCACGAAGGCACGCTACCACCGGGTCATCCTGGCCTCTGACGCGGACGTGGACGGAAGCCACATCCGCACGCTTCTCCTCACTTTCTTCTATCGCTACATGCGAGCCCTGATCGAGGCGGGCTACATCTACATCGCCCAGCCGCCCCTCTACCTCGTGACCAAGGGCAAGACCAGCCGGTACCTCTACGACGACCATGCCCTCGAGGCATTCCTCGAGGAGCACGGCCGCGACAGCGTGAAACTCCAGCGCTTCAAGGGCCTGGGGGAGATGAACGAAGACGAGCTCTGGGCCACCACCATGGACCCGGAGAACAGGACCCTCCTGAAGGTGGCGCTCGAGGACGCCATCAACGCCGACAAGATCTTCTCGATCCTCATGGGGGACCAGGTGGAGCCCCGGCGGGAGTTCATCCAGGAGAACGCCCTGCTCGTCAGAAACCTCGACATCTGAGCACCTGGCCACTGCGCCAGAGGCTCCCCGCCGATCGAGGGGACGACGCCATGACCTCTGCGAGTTCCGTGAGAAGTCAGGGCCGATTCCCCTCTCAGCCAAGCGACCGAGGTCGTTGACGGTGACAAAGAAGCTCTCCCGTCCGCCTCTGCCGTCAACTGCCGACGCTGGGAGGCACATGGGAGAGCACACGGTGAAGACTTCACCCGGTCTCGAAAGCGGCCCGGGCGGGATCATCCTCGAGACCAGGCGGGCGGTCTTTCACGCGGCTCAGAACCTCCCTCGGCAGGTAGGGCGCCTCACGCCGGGGCGCCCTCTTTGACGGGGTCGTCGGGGCCTGGATACCCTTCGGCGGAGTCGTCCGTGAAGGGAAGCCCACCGTTATTGGAAAGCCAGCCGAGGATCCGGATCAGGCGATCGACGCCGCGCCGGGGCTTGGTGATGGCGTGGTGCTCCTCCTGGTAGATCACGAGTTCCGTGGGAACGCCGCGCTTCTTCAGGGAGAGGTAGAGCTCTTCCGCCTGCGAGAGCGGACAGCGCCAGTCCTCCTGACCGGCCATAACGAGGAGCGGGGTGCGGATGCGGGAGGCTCCCGACATGGGCGACATGCGCCGGTAGCCCTCGGGATTCTGCCAGGGTGCCCCGAGGTCGTCCTGCCACCAGATGTGGCAGTCGTCCGTGCCATAGGCCGCCATGTAGTCCCACAGCCCATGCTCCGTGACGGCGGCCCGGAAGCGGTCGGTGTGGCCGACGGCCCAGTTCGTCATGATGCCGCCTTGCGAGAAGCCGGTGACGAAGAGCCGGTCGGGGTCCGCCCACCCGCGGGCGATGCACTCGTCCACGCCGGCCATGACGTCGGCGTGTTCGCGTGGTCCCCAACTCCCCTGGATCACCTTGGTGAAGTCCTCTCCATAGCCGATGGACCCGCGGTAATTCACCATCAGGATCAGGTAGCCGACCGTGGCGAAGAGCTGCTCGTCGAAGTGGAAGCCGGGGAAGTCGATGGCCATCGGCCCGCCGTGGATCATCACGAGAAGGGGCAGACGCCTCGCTCCGAGCGTCTCGCCGGGAGGGACGACGACGAGGCCTTCCACCTCCACGCCGTCGGGGTCTAAAAACGTGAAGCGCTCCTCGCTGGCCGTGATCCGTGCCTTCACCATGGCCTGGTGGCTTGTGAGCGTGCGGGGCGTGCCCGCCTCAGGCACGAAGACGAGCTCCTGTCCGCCTGTGGGTGTGTCCATGACCGCCACCACCCCCGCCGGACCCGCCGCGTGGTCGAAGACGACGGCCAGCGGATCTGTGGGTAGGGTGATGCGCCAGGTTCCGTCCAGGGAGGCCTCGACGAGACGGAACTGCGCCCGGTCCGTGACGGCGGCGACCACGGTCCGCTCGTCCTTCCAGGCGAGGGGCCCCATCACCACCCGGTCGAGTCCGTCGTCGAGCGTGTGGCAGGGGGTCCTGCCCGTCGCCACGGGGTAGACGCGGGCCGTCGTGACCGGGTCTTCCCCGACCTCGTCCGGGACGACACCGCCGATCGTGGACCAGCCGGTGCCGAGGGCGCTGAAATCGGGGACGGGGGTGCTGTCTGCCACGTCGATCACGGCAAGGCGGGTGAGCAGGTAGGCGTTCTCCGGTCGCCCGACCGGAGTGATGAAGGCGACGTGCTTCCCGTCCGGCGAGAAAGCGCCAGCGGAAGCACAGACATCGCCCGCCGTGAGCCTTCGGATCTCGCCCGATTCTGGAGAGACGAGCCAGAGGTCGAAGCGGGAGTTGTTGTCTGGATCGCCGGTGCGGTTAGAGCGAAAGAGGATCCACCCTCCGCAAGGCGACCACCGCGGGTCCGTCTCCGAGGCCGGTCCCGATGTGAGGACCTTCTCGACGCGGCTCCCGACGTCGACGAGGAAGAGGTGGGTCTTCACGTTGTCGAGGTACCCCATGCCATCGAACTTATGCTGCACCCGGCCGATGACGAACGGGCCCTTGTCCTTGCGGATGCTCTCCAGATAGGCTGTCTCGGGCTTTTGGGGGTCGCGGGCGGCGATGACGATGCGCCTTCCGTCCGGGGCCCAGTCGAACGCCTCCACGCCTTCCGGACGACAGGTCAGCTGGCGCGGCTCGCCCCCCACCAGGAGATCGAGCACCCAAACCTGGGGCTTCGGCTTCTGCTTCTCCCCGCCCTCGGGGGCCTCGCTCTGCCGTTTGTCCGACCGAAGGGCCGCCGTGGACTCCGCCACCTCGATCTCGTGCGGCCGGGTGGAGAGGAAGGCCAGGTAACGGCCGTCCCTGGAGAAGGCGGGCGCCGACTCCGACGTGGGCGTTCGGGTGAGCCGGTGGGCCCCCGATCCATCGGTGAAGGCGAGATAAAGGTTCTGGTATCTCTCGTTCTCGCTCTTGCGGTATCCGGCGACGATATAGGCGACACGGCTTCCGTCGGGAGAGAGGACCGGCGAAGAGAGCGAAGCCTGTTCGTAGTAGTCCTCGAGGCGAAGGCGTGATGGGGCGTCAGGCATCCTCGACCATCCTTCCGGGGGATGCGCTCTCACTTCACCAAAGCCGCCAGCCCTCCCTCCGCCCGGGAGGAGGGCCCATGGGCCGATACGAAGCCTTCGGTGCCCAAGATGGGGGGAGTCAGAGCATGCCCAGTCCGGATGCAAACGTCAGGGTCCTCTTCAACCGCGGCATACAGATGCACGACGGCGTGCGGCTGTCGGCTGATGTCTACCTGCCGCGCCAGGGCGACAGGCATCCCGTGGTGCTGCTGCGCACCCCCTACAACAAGGAGGACGACGCCACCGTCGAGACGGCGCTTTCCTGGGCGAGGGACGGCTACGCCTTCGTGGCGGTCGACGTCAGGGGGCGGGGCGACTCCGAAGGAACCTTCGTACCCTACCGCAACGACGCCAGGGACGGCGTGGACGTCATCGCCTGGTGTGCAGGCGAGGCCTGGTCCACAGGGCGCGTCGGCACGGTGGGCGGCTCTTACTGCGGACGCATCCAGTGGCTGACCGCCCTCCTCCGTCCCCCGGGGCTCTGTGCCATGATTCCTCTGGTGAGCCCGTCCGACGCCTTCGTCGAATGGCCGACGGGCACGCGGCACCCGATGGACATCTCGTGGTACGCCTCGACGGATGGGCACACCATGCAGAACCCCGGCCCCGTCGCGTGGATGCGGGTCTACGAACACCTTCCGCTTGCCACGATGGACGAGGCCGTCGGGCGCCAGCTCGCCAACTGGAAAGAAGACCTCGCCCACGAGGGCAAGGATGCCTACTGGGCGGCCCTCGACTACCAAAGCCGCATGGACGAGATCGACGTGCCGGCACTCCACATCTCGGGCTGGTACGACGACGAGCAGGTCGGCACCCCGCTCAACTACCGGCTGGCCCGGGAGCACATGCGATCCGCCCACGCCCGCGACGCGCAGCGACTCCTCATGGGACCCTGGGGGCACGGCGTGAATCGGGGAAGGACGTTCGGGGAGCTCGATTTTGGCCCCGAGGCCGTGATCGACCTGCACGGCTATGAAAGGCGCTTCCTCGACCGCCACCTGAGGGGGATCGAGAGCGAGGAGACGGACCTTCCCCCCGTCCGCATCTTCGTCATGGGAGAAAACGCCTGGCGGGACGAGGACACCTTCCCGCCACAGAAAGCCACCGCCACACCCTACTTCCTGCACAGCGGCGGGAGGGCCAACAGCCGCTTCGGCGACGGGCTCCTCGCCACCGAGCCCCCATCGGCGATGCCCCCGGACAGGTACCGGTCCGATCCCATGGACCCGGTCCCCTTCATCACCGAGGAACGGCACAACCAGATCGGGGGCGCCGACGACTACAGCGCCGTGGAGCGGCGCGACGACGTCCTCGTGTATACGACGGCCCCGCTCGAACACGATGTGGAGGTCGTCGGCAAGGTGGACGCCACCATCTACGCCGCGACCACCGCCCACGATCTGGACGTGATGGTGAAACTGCTCGACGTGACGCCGGGCGGCAAGCCCATCCGGGTTGTGGACGGCATGGTGCGGGGGCGCTTTCGCCACGGCATGGCGAAGGCGGAGCCGGTCGCCCCGGGCGAGGTCATGGAACTCGCGGTGGACGTGTGGTACACGTCCCTCGTGTTCAGAAAGGGGCACGCCATCCGCATCGAGGTGGCCTCCTCGGCCTTTCCCAAGTACGATCGCAACCTGCAGACCGGGGAGAGCCTCGCCCGGGGGACACGAACAGAGGTGGCGGACGTGAGTATCTACCACGACCCGGCGCACCCCTCCCACATCTCCCTGCCCGTGGTGACCCGCCCATGAGGGCGGGCGAGGGTGATCCCAGGGATGCCAGGACGTTCTTCGGTGAGCACGCCGAGGCGTACAGGAAGAGTGCGGGGCACAGGGGCGGGGCGGATCTCGAAGAGCTCATCCGGGCCGTGCGGCCACATCCCGCCGACACGCTCCTCGACGTGGCCACCGGGGCAGGCCACACGGCCCTCAGCCTCATGCCGCTGGTCGGCGAGGTCGTGGCGCTCGACCTCACCCCCGAGATGGGGGGCGCCTTTGGCCGCGAGATGAAGGAGCGGGGTCTCTCCGGGGCGCGCTTCGTCGTGGCGGACGTCACGAAGATGCCCTTCCCCGACGCCTCCTTCTCACTCATCACCTGCCGCAGGGCCGCCCACCACTTTCCGGACAAGACGGCTGCGCTCGCCGAAATGGTGCGCGTTCTGGCTCCCGGGGGCCGACTGGCCGTCGCCGACATCACCCCCCACGGAGGCGATGACGTCCTGGCTTTCGCCGACCGACTGGAACGCATCCGGGACGCCTCACACGCCGGGTCGTGGAGCGGGCCGAAATGGGCTTCTGCCTTCCGGGAAGCGGGCCTGGTCGTGAGGGTGTCCTGGTCGGATGTCGAAGAACAGCCCTTCGAGACCTGGCTCTCGCCCGTAGAGGCGGACCCCTCGAGACAGGAGGCGTTCGAGAGGGCCATCGCCGCGGCGCCGGCGCAGGTGCGCGAGGCGGTCGTGCAAGACAGGGAAGGGAAGCGCTATTTCCTGAAGGGCAGGTCCGTCATTGTCGGCTGGAAGCCGGTCACCCCTTAGCGACCCCAGCACCCTCTGGAAGGCGGCCCTCGCCGCAGTCGTCCTGGTGGGCGTGCTCGTCATCTCGTTCCACTCGGTTTACCTCGTCAAGCGGATCGACCCTCGAGGCTGGCACTCGCTCGTCGCACTTGCCCGCTCCCCGGCCGGGGCCGCCATCGTCCTGGGGCTCCTGATCGTCCACGGGGCGGTGCCCTATCCCGTGACGCCGCTCATCATTGCCTCGCTCGCCGCCTTCGGGCCGGCGAAGGGCGCCGCCATCATCTGGAGCGGACTCATGATCTCCGGCTATGTGAGCTATTTCATCGCTCGCTGGCTTGAGGGTCCGATCCTGCGCCGTTTCTTCTCCGAGGAGGCGATCGAGCGGGCCCACCGCTGGGTCAACCGCTGGGGGGCCTGGGGGCTCTTTCTCGCCCGGGTGCTCCCGATCCCCTTCGCCCTGGGCTCCTTCGCTGCCGGGCTCTCCACCTTGGGGCTGGTGTCCTTCGGCGTCGCCTCGGGGCTAGGGCTGCTGCCGGGCCTCGCGACCGAGATCCTGGCCTCGCTGCACAGCGAGAGCCTCGCCTGGGACGTGGGCATTTTCGCCGGGACGCTCGCCGTCTTCATGGTCGCCTTCGCCCTTCAGAACCGTGTCGAGCGTGAGCGCGCCAGGGAGGGCGCCCGGCAGGGGCCACAGTAAGGTACACTCCTTGCGGAAAGGGGGCGGGCCATGTCCTCGCGCGTCGCCAGACTTCGTGAACGTCTCGGGTACGGTGCCTTCGCCGTCATCACGCACCCCGTCTCGATCCGCTACCTCACGGGCCTTGCCATATGGCCTGGCGAGAGGTTTCTCGCACTCCTCGTCCCGCCCGGGGCCGAGCCCCTCCTGGTGGTTCCCTCGCTGGAGATGGAGCGGGCCGGGAAAAGCCCCTTCGACAAGCTGCCGGTGGGGGACTCCGACGACCTCGCCGCCGTCCTCGGCCCCAAGGCGCCGAGGGGTGGGGAGCACCTCTTCGTCGAGAAGGGCCACATGACGCTCGACCGCCTTGAGATGCTCGAGAGGGCGTGGGGAACGCTTCGCCCCGAGGCGCTGGACGATGTCCTCGAGGACCTGCGCCTGGAGAAGGACGAAGACGAGATCGCCGCCCTCGCGCATGCGGGAGACCTCATCGACGCTGTCGTGAAGAGGGTGCCGGATATGCTCGTGGACGGGCTCAGCGAGCGGGACGTCGCCCGCGCCATCGACGACGCCATCGCCGAGGAGGGGTCATCCCCGTCGTTTCCCTCGATCGTATGCTTCGGGGAGCACGCCGCCTACCCGCACTGGTCTCCCGACGGCACCCGCTTCAGGAAGGGCGACCTCGTCCTGGTGGACATCGGCTGCCAGTGGGACGGGTACGCCTCGGACATCACCCGGGTATTCTTCACGGGCGAGCCCAAAGCGAAACTCGCCGAGGTCTACCGAGTTGTGCTGGCCGCCCACGAGGCGGCCGCAGCGGCGCTCGGCCCGGGGGTGCTCGCCTCGGCCATCGATGATGCCGCCCGGAAGGTCATCGCCGATGCGGGGTACAAAGACTTCTTCCCGCACCGGGTGGGCCACGGCCTGGGTCTCCAGGAGCACGAGGCGCCCTCCATGCACGGTGCCAACGCCACGCCCCTCAGGCCCGGGACGATCGTCACCATCGAGCCCGGGATCTACCTGCCGGGCACGGGCGGCGTGCGCATCGAGGACGACTACCTCGTGACGGCAAACGGCTCGCGACCGCTCACCGGGTCCCCCAAGGACCTCTCGAGCGTGATCGTCGCCTGACGACGAGGCTCTCCTCAACCGGGAGATTGGGCCCGGGGCCTTCTCCCAGAGCGGGCGGCACGCAGGCGATGGATAGGGCCGCTGTCAGAAGACGGCGGCCCTGACACGATCGCGGACGAGGTTCCGAAAGCCCCGTTCCGTCAGACCTACCCAAAGCTACGCAAGGACAGCTTTGGCGCTGACTTCCTGCTTCGACGGGGTCGGTTTCACAGCAGCCGTTTCACTGCTGCCAGCCCACACGACCATCGATGACTGCGCCCAGAAGATGCCGGAGTCCCTTGTTCTGGTAGTTCATACCCGTCCTTGGACCTGGGCCCGGCATCCCGCCCATGCAGAGGGCAAAGGACAGCTCCTTCGGTTTTTTCCCGCACGGGCCGAGGGCTCGCCGTTGACGCAGATCCGATGCGCCTTGCCCGCACCAGCCAAAGCGGCCGGGCACGGCTGCGAGGTTCACGGATGGGCGAGAGCGACACCGATAAAGTACGTGATGCCGCCTTCGATCGCTCCGACGATCATCATCTCGAACCCGCTCTTCCACCAGGGCCGGACCGTGACAAGACTCTTCGAGGCGCCCACGCCGAAGTGGGCCAGGAGGCTCACGGCGGCCGCCACCATCACGGCCGGCAGACCGTTCAGGAAGAAGAACGGGATCACCGGGATCATGGCGCCGACCGCCGTCGAGAGCCCGCCGGAGACGGCCGAAGTCACTGGGTTCTTGACCGTGTCTTCGGAGATGCCGAGCTCCTCCTGAGCCATGGTCCTCAGGAAGGTCTCCCGGTTTTGGCCGAGCTTGGCGGCGACGGCGTCGGCCTCCTTTTCGGAAAGGCCCTTCAGCTGGTAGAAGAGCGAGAGCTCGGCGCGCTCCTCCTCGGGAGACTCGCTGATCTCCATGCCCTCGCGGTGGATCTCCGCCTCCCGGATCTCGGCCTCCGACTTCACGGAGAGATAGGCTCCCGACGCCATCGAGAGGGTCGAGGCCAGCATGCCGGCAAGCCCGGCGATCACCACGAAGTGGCTTCCCCCGGTGTAGCCGGCCACGCCGGAGACGATGCCGAAGATGGCGCCGAGGCCGTCGTTGACGCCGTAGATGGCGTCCCCCAGCCAACTGCCGGTGCTGACGTGCCACCTCTCCCGGCCCCGGATCTGGTCGAGCCTCTCCTGCACTGCCGACACGGGGGAGAAGTCCCGGCCGAGGCTGGCGAGCATCCGGGCGTGGCCCCTCTCGTCCTTCGAGATCTCCTCGAGGATCTTCCCGTAGCGCTCGGCACCCAGGGCCTCCACCTGTTGCCGGTACTCCTCGGCATGGGCGTCCTCGGACGCCTCCATCTCCTTGATCACGGCCTCGGCCCGCTGGCCGTCGACCTGGTTCAGCACACGCTCCCTCACGCCCGCATCTTCGGGCGGCACGCCAGTCCCGAGCCTGCGAAGCTCCCCCGCCCAGCGCCTGCCGTGGGCGTCTTCCATCTCCGCCATCCGGGTGAGGACGCGCCGTCTCCGGACATCCTTCTCGCGCTCGGCGAGCGCCCGGTAGATGAGTGACGCCTCGATTTCCCGCCGCAGGTTCTCGGCGATCACCTTCGAAAGGCGTTCCCTGTCGGTTCCGGTCGTGGCCACCTTCCCCCACCCCTTCTCAGCCGATCGCGCCGCAAAACGCCCGTGCCGGGGCCCTGGAGGGAGATCCCCGGGAGCGCCGCCGCTGCCGGAATCATTCCCGTGGCCACCCGTCCCGATGATAGAGGGGCCCGCCATCCGCGGCCGGTTCCTTCCCTTTCGAGGAAAGGGCGTCCCCGGGCCTCGCCCAAGGGGATGCCCCACCGCCCGGGCTGGGCCCATGAAGGCATCGGGCCCGCCATTCACCCCGGAGCCTGGCCCCGATGGCGGTTCGGGGGCGAAGGATCTGCGTGCCGGACCACCGGAAGTCCCCCCGGAGGCGGGATCTTCCCGAACACCAGCATTATAACCGGGGCGAAACGGGGCTTCCCAGACCTTCCCGGGAGCGAGCGTGACGTGCCCCGATCTGCTCCCGGGCAGCACCGGGATAAGGTGCGAGAGTCCTTGCCACAAGGCTCCGGTCGCATGGACGGGGCCATCTCCTACGGGTATTCTTGAGAAGTACAGGGGGCTTTCCCGAAGGCCCCGCGGGAGGGCGCCGGGTGGCCGACATCGGCAGGATCCTGAACGTCGACATCGAGCATGAGATGCGGCGTTCCTATATCGACTACGCCATGAGTGTCATCGTCGCCCGGGCGCTTCCGGACGCCCGCGACGGACTGAAACCGGTGCAGCGCCGGATCCTTTACGCCATGCACGACATGGGACTCACCCACGACAAGCCGCACCGGAAGTCGGCGGTGGTGGTCGGCGAGGTTCTGGGACACTACCATCCCCATGGCGACATGGCGGTCTACGAGGCCATGGTCCGGCTCGCCCAGGGGTTCTCGATGCGTGAGCCGCTCGTCGACGGACACGGGAACTTCGGCTCCGTCGACGGCGACCCGCCGGCTGCCTCCCGCTATACCGAGGCGCGCCTGTCGAAGATCGCCTCCGAACTGCTGCGGGACATCGAGAAAGAGACGGTCCCCTTCGTCCCCAACTTCGACGAGAGCACCACCCAGCCCGAGGTGCTGCCCTCGAGGTTCCCCAACCTCCTCGTGAACGGCAGTGCCGGCATCGCCGTCGGCATGGCGACCAACCTGCCGCCCCATAACCTCGCGGAGATCATCGACGGCTGTCTGCTCCTCCTGCGCCGCCCCGAGGCGGCCACCTCCGAGCTCCTGCAGCGGGTGAAGGGGCCGGACTTCCCGACGGGCGCCCTGATCCTCGGACGAGAGGGGATCCGCCAGGCCTTCGAGACGGGGCGCGGTTCCGTCGTGATGCGCTCGGTGACCGATGTGGAGGTCGCCTCCTCCGGCAAGTCCCGCATCGTGGTCACCGAGATCCCCTATCAGGTCTCGAAGGCCAAGATCATCGAGAAGATCGCCGAGCTCGCCCGGGAGAAGCGGGTCGACGGCATCACGGACCTCCGGGACGAGACCGACCGGGCGGGCATCCGCATCGTCATCGAGCTGAGGCGTGACGCCAATGCGCAGGTCGTCCTGAACAAGCTCTTCAAGTACACCCCGCTCCAGCAGTCCTTCGGCGTGATCATGCTGGCCCTCGTGAACGGCCGGCCCGAGGTGCTCTCGCTGCGGGAGGCGATCCTCCACTACCTCGACTTCCAGCGCGAGGTCATCGTCAACCGCACCCGCTTTGACCTCAGGAAGGCGGAGGAGCGGGCCCACATCCTGGAGGGGCTCCTGATCTGCCTCGACAACCTGGATGCGGTCATCAGCCTGATCCGCTCCTCGGCCGACGCCCCGGAGGCGAAGGACGGGCTCATGTCGAGCTTCGGCATGTCGGACAGGCAGGCCCAGGCTGTCCTGGACCTCCGGCTGCAGAGACTGACCGCCCTCGAAAGGACGAAGATCCAAGCCGAGTACGACGAGCTCCAGAAGAGCATCAGCTACTTCCGGGCCGTGCTGAACTCCGAGGACATGGTGACGGAAATCCTCGAGACGGAGCTCAGGGAGATCCAGAAAACCTACGCCACCCCGCGCCGGACGAAGATCATCGCCGACCCGGGCGAGATCTCCCTGGAGGACCTCATCGCCGACGAGCCCTGTGTGGTGACGATGAGCCACCAGGGCTACATCAAGCGCCAGCCGACCACCGTCTACCGGGCGCAAAAGCGCGGTGGGCGCGGCATCGCCGGCATGAACACGAAGGAAGAGGACTTCGTCGAGCGGATCTTCGTCACGTCCAACAGGCGGACGGTGCTTTTCTTCACCTCGAAGGGGCGCGTCTTCCGCCTGAAGGTCTACGAACTCCCCGAGGCGGGCCGCACGGCGAAGGGAACGGCCATCGTGAACCTCCTGCCGATCACGGGCGAGGAGAAGATCACGGCGGTCGTGCCGCTGGACCCCGAGGAGACCGAGGGATACCTCTTCATGTGCACCCGCGAGGGGGTCGTGAAGAAGACGCTGGCCGAGGACTTCGCCTCCATCCGCTCGACCGGCATCATCGCCATCAACCTCGACGAGGGCGACGAACTGATCGACGTGCGCTTCACGAGGGGCGACCGGGAGGTCCTCGTGGTCACCCGCCACGGCCAGGCCATCCGCTTCGGCGAGGCCGATGTGCGCCCCATGGGACGGTCGGCCCGCGGGGTGCGCGGCATCCGGCTGCGGATGGGCGACAAGGTGCAGGGCATCGCCGTGGTGGAGGAGGGCCTCGACCTCCTCATCGTCACCCAGGGCGGCATGGCGAAGCGTTCGCCGCTCGCCCACTACCGGAGCCAGGGGCGTGGCGGAAGCGGCATCAAGGCCATCACCCTCACGCAGAAATCCGGTGAGGTCGCCGGGGTGCGGATGGTGGAGCGGGACGACGAACTGATGCTGATCACCGGCAATGGCATCCTCATCCGCTTCAAGGTCTCGGACGTGCCGGCGAAGGGGCGCACGAGCCAGGGCGTCAAGGCCATGCGGCTCGATGACGACGACCGGATCCTGGCCGTGGCGAAGCTCTCCGAGGAGGAGGACATCGACGGGGACGAAGAGGGCGGCGGGCGGTGAGAGGCGTCCTCACCGTGACGAACGTCACGGCGAAGGGTGCCGTCGTCGCCAAGCGGGCGGAGCACGCAAGGACGTTCTGGAGGCGGCTTTTGGGGCTCATGGGACGGTCCGGGCTCCCGTCCGATGGCGGCCTTTTGATCTCCGGCGACAGCTCGATCCACACGTTCTTCATGCGCTTCCCGATCGATGTGGTGTACCTGGACCGGGAGGGGCGCGTGCTGCGCAGGGACCCCCGCATGGGGCCCGGGCGCATCGGCCCCGTCGTGCGGGGGTGCGCCCACGTGCTCGAACTCGCACCGGGTCGGCTCGACGACGTTCCGGTGGAGGTCGGCGACCAACTCACATGGTCTTAGTCGCCTCTCATTTGCTAGCATGAACGCGACGCCGCCCGGAAAGGTGCGGCGCTTCACGAGAAGGTGGATACGTGATGGCTGACAGGGGAACGTTCCGGGTCAAGTCAGGCCTCGCCGAGATGCTGAAGGGCGGGGTCATCATGGATGTCACGACGGCAGAACAGGCCGTCATCGCCGAGAAGGCGGGCGCCTGCGCCGTCATGGCGCTCGAGAGGGTGCCGGCTGACATCCGCGCCGCGGGTGGCGTCGCCCGCATGGCGGATCCGGTGAAGGTGAAGGAGATCCAGGCCGCCGTCACCATCCCGGTGATGGCGAAGTGCCGCATCGGGCACTTCGCCGAGGCGCAGATCCTGGAGGCGCTCGCCGTCGACTACATCGACGAGAGCGAGGTCCTCACCCCGGCCGACGAGGAGTTTCACATCGACAAGCGCTCCTTCACGGTGCCGTTCGTGTGCGGTGCGCGAAATCTCGGCGAGGCCCTCCGGCGCATCTCCGAGGGAGCCGCCATGATCCGCACCAAGGGCGAGCCCGGCACCGGCAATGTGGTGGAAGCGGTCCGGCACCTCCGGCGCATCAACCAGGAGATCCGGGACGTCATCGCCACGCCCGACGACGAGCTGTCCTCGCTGGCGAGGGACATGGGCGCCCCGCTCGAGCTCCTGTTCGAGGTGAAGGCGAAGGGGAGGCTTCCGGTCGTGAACTTCTCCGCCGGCGGCATCGCCACCCCGGCCGACGCCGCCCTCATGATGCAGCTCGGCGCCGACGGGATTTTCGTCGGCTCGGGCATCTTCAAGGCCTCCGACCCCGAGGCGAGAGCGCGGGCCGTCGTCCGGGCCACCACGCACTACAGCGATCCCGGCATCCTGGCCGAGGTCTCCGAAGGGCTCGGAGAGGCGATGCGCGGCATGGAGATATCGACGCTCACCCCGGCGGACCGGATGCAGGACCGGAGCCGCTGAGCATGAACATCGGCGTGCTGGCCCTCCAGGGCGCCTTTCGCGAGCACGTCCAGACGCTCGGGAGACTGGGCGTACAGGGCGTGGAAGTGCGTCGCGGGCAGGACGTGGCAGGGCTCGACGCCCTCATCATCCCGGGGGGCGAGTCGACGACGATGGGCCTGCTCATGGGGGAGTACGGCCTCATAGACCCGCTCGTGTCGGGGGACCTGCCCGTCTTCGGGACCTGCGCCGGCATGATCATGCTGGCCCGTGACATATCGGGATCCGACCAGCCGCGGCTCGGGCTCATGGACATCGGGGTCGACCGCAACCACTTCGGCCGCCAGCGGGAGAGCTTCGAGGCGAGGATCGCCGTGGAGGGCGTGGGAGACGTCGAGGGCGTCTTCATCAGGGCTCCCGTCGTCACCCGCACGGGCCCGGGGGTGAAGGTTCTCGCCCGCTTCGGGGGCGAGATCGTGGTGTGCGAGGAGGGACGATGCCTCGCCGCGGCGTTCCATCCGGAGCTCACATCCGACACGCGCCTTCACGCCTACTTCGTCGACCATTTCGTGAGGGTGCGCCAACACGCCTGAGTCAGCGGCCGGCCGCGAAAGATCCCCCCGGGCGGGACGGCTCGTCGACGACGTCACGTTCTTCCCGGCCATCGCCATCGCCCTCGCCGACATCCCGATCCGCCTCGACCACCTCTTCGCCCTGCCGCGGGTGGGCGATGAGTGGGGCGAGGCGCTTTTGGCCCGCCAGATCTTCTCCGGCCAGGCGCTGCCGCTGCACAACCGGGCGCATGACATCGGGGCTCTCTTCAACTACCTCCTGGCTGCCCTCCTGAAGGTCGTGGGACCGAGCCTCTTCGCCCCGAGGGTCTTCGTCATGGCCGTCTCCATCGGTACCGTCTTCCTGACCTACATCCTGGGCCGGATGCTCTTCGGGCGCTGGGTGGGGCTTCTCGCCTCGGCGCTCCTCGCCACCGACGCTGCCGATATCCTTGTCACGCACATGGCCTGGTCGAACGATGTGACGCCGTTCTTTGTGGTGCTGGCGACGCTCATTCTCGCCCTGGGCATGAGCCGCGGGCGGTGGTGGCTCGTGCTCGCGGGGTTCGCCTGGGGCCTCGCCCTGCAGACGCACTCCTCCGTCGCCGCCTTCCTGCCGGCGGTGGTGGCGCTCGCCGTCTGGGGCCGTCAGGGCGAGGTGAGGTCCCAGACCCGGTGGGTCATCGCCGGGGTGGGCGCCTTTCTCGTCGGCTACGGCAACATGATCGCCTACAACATCATCCATCCCCTGGGATCGCTCAGGTGGGTGCTGGCGACGAAGTCCTACGCCTTTGTTCCCGCCCGCACGCCCGCCGCCTACTTCACCCATCTCTTCCTTCTCGTCGAGGAGCTCGCCCGATCGCTCCTCACGGCGAACCTGAAGAGCGCCATCTTCCTCCACCACTTCCCCGGACCGATCCTGATCCTCTCGCTCCTCCTCTGGGCGGCGGGCTTCGCCATGGCCATCCGCAGGAGATCGCTCCTCCTGCCGGCCCTCGTCCTCGGGCCGATCCTCATTTACCCGCTCCTCAACCAGAGCTACGCCTTCATCGTCGACACCCGGTATATCGATGCGCTCGTCCCGCTCGGGCTCATCTTCGTCGCCATGGCGCTCATAGGCGCCGCCAAATGGGTCCTGGCCCGGGCCCAAAGCCGGTGGCGGCCGGCGTTCATGGCGGGGCTGGCGGCGCTTGGCGTGGTGCTCGTCCTGAGCCCCATACCCTCGCTCCAGGCGTACTATGAAGCCGGGGACCGGTCCGGCCTCTCGAACGCACCCCTTTATCAGGTGAGCCTCGCCCTCCAGAAGGTCGCCGGGGGACACCTCATCCTCATCGACTCGACCGTGGACTTCGCCCGGAACCTGCCGGCCGTGCTCGCCTACGAGCGGCTCCGGGACCACCTCGTGGGAAACGCCGCGGCGAACCGGGGCCACGGCACCTTCGATGCCGCCAGGTGGGCGGCCGAACTGCGGGCACACCCGCAGGCGATTGTGGTCGTCTCGCCGCAGGACCTGGCCCGGCTCCTGGGAGCGGCCAGGCCTGAAATCCTCTGGAGCTCCCCGCAGTACGTGATCGTGCCGGCAAGGGACCTGAGCGCTCCGCCGGCGGGTGCCGTTCCAGCCTGAGCGAGTCCGGGTGGAGGTGGGCCAAGGAATGATCCCCTATCCGCCGGCGCCGGTGCTGTGGGCGATGGCGGCGCTCGACATCGTGGCCACCATCGTCGTGTGGAGGCGCCTCGATCTCCTTTGGGTGCTCGGCATCTGCATACTCGCCAGCCTCTACCTGACAGTCGTGGGCCTCTTTTCCATCGGGCCCCTCTACTTCGTGCTCCTGATCGTCCAGATCGTTCGCCTCGTCGTGGTCCTGAAGCGCCTGATCCACCCGCAGGTGTGAGGGCGTGTGAAGGGACGGCGACATGGGGAGCCTCGTGACGGGAGCACCTCCCGCTTGAACCGGCGAGAATTCGACGCCGGGATGACCGAGCGCAAGTGGGGACGACCTGGTTGACGCCCGAGCACGACCTTGGTACATTCGCACATACGATGGCAACGAAACTCGCGTCCGCCGCCGCCGTGACCCGGGTCCTTCTGGCGAGGAGGCCCAGGATCTGGCGCGCCCTGGAGCGTTTCGCGAAGACGTCCGGATAGCAAGGGACGTCCACGACGGAGCCCGGGGCCGCAAGGCCCCGGGCCCTTTTTGTTGTGTGCCGGGGTGTCCGGAGGAGGAAGGCCCATGCCAACGACCCTGACCCAGACCCATCTGCTCTCGCTGGCGGAGCTGTCGGCGGGCGAGATCCACGCCCTCTTCGACCTCGCCCACGACCTGAAGGGGAGGACCCTCTCCCTGGCGGCGGGAAAGACCCTGGGCCTCGTCTTCACAAAGCCGTCGACCCGCACCAGGGTCTCCTTCGAGGTGGCGATGAACCAGCTCGGGGGTCACACGGTGTTCCTCGCAGCGGATGCCACGCAGCTGTCGCGCGGAGAGCCGATGAGGGATACGGCCCGCGTCCTCGGCCGCTATGTGGATGCCATCGCCATGCGGACCCACCACCATGCCGACGTGGAGATCCTGGCCGCCGAGAGCGGCGTGCCCGTCGCCAATGCCCTGACGGATCTCTACCACCCAACGCAGGTGCTCGCCGACCTCCTCACCGTGCGGGACGCCAGGGGCTCCCTCGAGAACCTGACCGTCGCCTGGGTCGGGGACGGCAACAACATGTGCCACACCTGGATCCTCGCCCAGGCCATCCTCGGCTTCACCCTGAAGGTGGCCGCCCCGCCCGCCTTCCGTCCCAAGGCGACGGTGCTCTGCCATCCCCTCGTCGAGGCCCACCCGCCGCTCCTCCTGACGGATGTGGACGACGCCGTGGCTGGCGCCGACGTCGTCACCACCGACACCTGGGTCAGCATGGGGGACGAGGACGACGGGGAGTGGCGGCGGGAGGTCTTTGCCCCTTACCAGGTGAACGAGGCGCTCATGGCAACGGCCGCCAGGGACGCCCTCTTCCTGCACTGCCTGCCCGCCCATGCGGGCGAGGAGGTGACGGAGGAGGTCCTCTACGGGCCCCGGTCCGTGGTCTGGGATGAGGCCGAGAACCGGCTCCACGTCCAGAAGGCTTGGCTTGCCGCCGTCCTCACCGCCTAAAGGAGGATCCAGGAATGAAGGAAACCGTCGTCCTCGCCTATTCGGGAGGTCTCGACACCTCGGTCGCCATCAGCTGGCTGAAGGAAAAGTACGGCTACGAAGTCGTGGTGCTCTCCCTTGACCTCGGCGAGAGCAGGGACCCCGAGGGACTCAGGAAGAAGGCGCTTGCCATCGGGGCCAAGGCCGCCTACGTGGAGGACGCCAGGGAAGTCTTCGCCGGCGAGTACCTCACCTGGGCGATCTATGCCAACGCCCTCTACCAGAAGGAGTACCCGCTCGCTACGGCCCTTTCCCGTCCGCTCATGGCCCGCCGCCTCGTCGAGGTGGCCCGCGAAGTGGGCGCCTCGGCGGTCGCCCACGGCTGCACGGGCAAGGGCAACGACCAGGTGCGCTTCGACGTCGCCGTGTCCTCGCTCGCCCCCGACCTCGAAGTCGTGGCCCCGGTGCGGGAGTGGGCCTGGACCAGGCTTGAGGAGATGGCCTACGCCCGAGAGCACGGCATCCCCGTGCCGACCACAGCGGAGAGTCCATACAGCGTCGATGCCAACCTGTGGGGCCGTTCCGTCGAGGGGGGCGTCCTCGAAGACCCGTGGCAGGAGCCACCGGAGGAGTGCTACGCCTGGACGGCGCCGCCCGAGGCCGCCCCGGCGGCCGGGGCGGAGGTCACCATCACCTTCGAGGCCGGGCTGCCGGTGGCGATCGACGGGGTGCGCCGCCCGCTCGTGCCCCTCATCGAGCAGGTCTCGGCGCTGGCCGGCGCCCATGGGATCGGCCGCCTCGACCTGATCGAGGACCGGCTCATCGGCATCAAGAGCCGGGAGGTCTACGAGGCTCCGGGCGCCACGGTCCTCATCGCCGCCCACCGGGCGATGGAGGCGATGACGCTGCCGAAGGACCTCCTCCAGCACAAGTCCGGACTGGAAGAGACGTTCGGGCAGCTCGTCTACAACGGCCTCTGGACGAGTCCCCTGGCGGACGCCATCAGGGCGTACCTCCGAGCCTCCCAGGAGAGCGTGACGGGTGACGTCCGGCTGAGGCTCCGGGCCGGGAGCGTGAAGGTGGTGGGGCGCCGCTCGCCCCTGGCCCTCTACCGGCCCGAGCTCGCGACCTACGGCGAGGGCGACGCCTTCGACGCCAAGGCCGCCACCGGGTTCATCGCCATCTGGAGCCTGCCGCTCAAGGCCGGGGCCATGGTCCATGCACGGTAAACTCTGGTCCGGTGGTCCGGCCGCCCCGCCGGACCCGGACTTCGAGGCCTTCAGCCGCTCACTGCCGGCGGACCTGCACCTCTTCCGGGCGGACGTCGTCGGCTCGCTCGCCCATCTCGCCGCCCTCGCCGACGCAGGCATCGTCAGTGCCGAGGAGAGCGCATCCCTCACAAGGGCCCTCACCTCCCTCCTCGAGAGCGATCCCGACGACATAGCCCTCCTGCCGGAAGACGAGGACATCCACGCCGCCATCGAGCGCCTGCTCGCCGAGGAGGTCGGGGAGGCGGCCCTTCGGATCCATGCCGGCCGCAGCCGCAACGACCAGGTGGCGACCGACGTGCTGCTCCTCGTGCGCGCCTCGGCCCTGGAACTGGCCGGGTCCGCCTGCCGCCTCGGCGGGGCGCTCCTGGCGCAGGCCGACGAGGCCGGTGACACCGTGACGGTGGGGTATACGCACCTTCAGCGGGCGCAGCCGGTGCTCTTCGCCCAGCACCTCCTGGCCCACGCCTGGGCGGCGGTGGGCGACGCCGACCGCTTCCTCGACCTCGAGGCCAGGGCCAGACGCTCCTGCCCGCTCGGGGCGGGAGCCCTCGCCGGCACAGGCCTGCCGCTCGACACGGAGGCGACGGCCCGTGCCCTCGGCTTCGACGCCCCCTCGCCGAACTCCATCCATGCCGTGTCGGACCGGGACAGCGTGCTCGAGGTGACCTTCGCCTGCGCCCTCGCCATGACGCATCTCTCGCGCCTCGCCGAAGAGGCGGTGCTCTGGTCCTCGGCGGAGTTCGGGACGATCAGGCTTCCCGACGGATTCGTCACCGGGTCGTCGATGATGCCGCAAAAGCGCAACCCGGACGCCATGGAACTGGTGCGCGGGCACACCTCCGGCGTCGTCGGCTCGCTGATGGCGCTCTTCACGCTCATGAAGGGCCTGCCGCTCGCCTACATGCGGGATCTCCAGGACGACAAGCCGCCGCTTTACGCCGCCGTGGAGACGACGAGGGCTTCATTCGCCATCGCCACCGGGGCGATGGCGGGGGCCTCGTTCTCGCCCCCTGCCGTTTCCCGGGGCGACCTCTCCCTCGCCACGGACCTGGCGGATGTCCTCGTCCAGAACGGAGTGCCCTTCCGTGAGGCCCATCGGGTGGTGGGCGGGCTCGTGCGCCTTGCCCTCACCCGGGATGGCGGGTTCGAGACGCTCACAGCGTCCGAGTTCAAGGCCGCCAGCCCGCTCTTCCCGGACGACGTCGCCTCCCTCATCGACCCCAGGGCGTCCGTGGCCAGGCGACAGGCGAAGGGCGGCACTGGTCCCGCAGCAGTCGCCGACCAAAGGCGCGAACTCGCCGCTTCTCTGAGCGCCCTGGGAGAGCGGACACAGGCGGCGATGGGGAGGCTGCCCGCAGGCCTCATATCCCCGGGCTAGCCTCCCCGGGACCGGAACGTTGGGGAAGGCGCGGCCGGCTTGACGCCTTCCCCATGGCGCCCGTAAGATGGGCGCAGGTCGATGCAGGAGCAGGCATCGGGCCACCTCCCAGAGAAGCCGCGGCGGTGCGAGCGGCCCGGTGGCACGAAGGCCCGTCCACTCCGAAGATGCCGGCGAGGAGCCGGCCGCCGCCCAGCGATAACGGGGCCGAGTGGATCCCTCAGGGGATCAATGAGGGTGGTACCGCGAGCGACGCTCGTCCCTTTTTGGGACGGGCGATTTTGTTTGGATGGGGGAAGGGCGATGTTCGACCTCAGGGCCATGCGCCAGGACCCGGAGCACTACGTGAGGGGCGTGGCGAGGAAAGAGGCGGGCGGCGTCGAGGAGATCCTGGACCTCGACCGCAGCTGGCGGGCGCAGCTCGCCGGGGTGGAGGAACTGCGGGCGAGGCGAAACGCCGCGTCCCAGGAGATCGCGCAGAAGAAGCGGGCCGGCGAGGACGCCTCGGGCGACATCGCCGCCATGCGGGAGATCGGGGCGCGGATCCGGGAGATCGAGGAGGGCCTGAAGGACCTCGAGCCGCGGATCAGGGACCTCATCGCCCGTCTTCCGAACATTCCCCACGAGAGCGTCCCTGACGGCGACGCCACCCACAACCTGGAGCTCCGGCGCGTGGGCACGCCGAGGAGGTTCACCTTCACGCCGAAGGCCCACTGGGACCTGGGAGTGGAGCTCGGGATGGTGGACTTCGAGCGGGCCTCGAAGGTCTCGGGGCCTCGCTTCGCCTTCCTCACGGGCGCCGGGGCGAGGCTCGAGCGGGCGCTCGTGAGCTTCATGCTCGACATGCACACCGAGAAGCACGGATACACCGAGCTCTTCCCGCCGTTTCTGGTGAACGACCGGAGCGCCTTCGGCACGGCGCAGCTGCCGAAGTTCGCCAACGACATGTTCCAGACGACGGACGGCTACTTCCTGATCCCGACGGCCGAGGTGCCGGTCACCAACTACCGACGCGAGGAGATCCTGGCCGCTGACGAACTGCCCCTCAGGTACTGCGCCTACTCGGCCTGCTTCCGCTCCGAGGCGGGCTCGGCCGGCCGGGACACCAGGGGGCTCATCAGGAACCACCAGTTCAACAAGGTCGAGTTGGTGCGCCTTGCGACCGAGGAGCGCTCCTACGACGAACTCGAGATCCTCACGAAGGACGCCGAGGATGTGCTTGAGGCGCTTGAGCTGCCGTACCGCGTGGTCGTGCTGTCGACCCTCGAGATGACCTCGGCCTCGGCCAAGACCTACGACCTCGAGGTCTGGCTGCCGTCCTACAACACCTACCGGGAGATCTCGTCGTGCTCGAACTTCGAGGCCTACCAGGCACGGCGGGCCGAGATCCGCTACCGCGACGCCGACGGCAGGCTTCACTACGCCCACACGCTGAATGGCTCCGGTGTGGCCGTCGGCCGCGCCTGGGCCGCCATCGTGGAAAACTACCAGGAGGAGGACGGCTCTTTGGTGATCCCGGATGCACTTCGCCCGTACATGGGCGGGCTTTCGGCGATTCGCCCGCAGGAGGCGTGACGACGCCTGCCGAGGGCAGGGATCCCGGAGGCGCAGCCGAGGTCCTCTGCGAGGAAGCCGACGGGATCGTCCATGGATGGGAGCCTCACCACACGGAGCGAGGAGCGCAAGTCTGATGACGGACGGCGGCTGGGACTTCCCGGCGGGCACCACGGTGCGTATCGCAAGGCAGGCTGTGGCCCCGGTCCGCGAGATCCTGGGGTTTTACCGGGACGGGCTCGGACTGCCAGAGATCGGCCGCTTTCATGACCACGAGGGCTACGACGGGCTCATCCTGGGCCTTCCCGGTACGGGAGCGCATCTCGAATTCACCTGGTGCGACGCCCCTGCCGCCCCGCCCCACCCCGAGAGTCTCCTCGTCCTCTAGCTGGGCGGGGAGGCGGAGGTCCGAAGGTGCCTCGCCCGCCTTGAGGCGCCGACGGTGCCGGCCGCCAATCCGTACTGGGACCGGGTCGGCACCACCGTCGTCGACCCGGACGGATTTCGAGTCGTGCTGGTCGCCGACACCTGGCCGAGGAGGGGAGCGGCGCAAGATGGGTAGCCGGGGAGGGAGCGACGGGCATCGGATCACGTCGTTCTCGGCCCCGTGGGTTTCGTGACCCTGGGGCGCTCCGAAGCGGTGACCTCCGCCAGGTAGACGCTCCACTCGGTGTGATTCTGACCCGGGAGCGCCGGGAGGCGGCATGAAGCGCCGGCACCCTCCGGAAGGGCTTAAACAGTTTGATCTCCGTCCATTTCAAGTCTGACGGAACGGAGAATCGCCGATGGATCTGGTGGATGCGGTGCTCCGGCGCTCGAGATCCCGTTTTTCCTGCGCTCTCACACCGGCGTCGCCGCATTCTATTACGCGACGAACGAGGATCCCGCGTATTGGGCTTCGACCTCCTCAACCTGCCCTTTTCGATCGAGAGGGTCCGGGGCTTCCCGGTGTTCTGCGCCCGGACGCACTTCGGCGCCCCGGGATACAGGTCCGTGCTCGGGTGGACGCATCTCGTCCGGGTGAGGCCGTTTGACGGCGGTTTGCCGAGCGTCTTTCTGGATATGGAGCCGAGGCAGTACCCGGTGGTCTTTTCGTACGAACCCGCCTTTTTCGATGCGCCGGGCCCAACCCACTCCGAGACAACGAAAAATTGGCGTGTCCCGATGTGGCGAGGAGCCGGCGCATCGCACCGGTGCTCGGGGTGCGCTGGGGATATGATTTGGTGCAAGGCCGCGTCCGTCCGCTTCCGCTGACACGTCTCGATGGTGAAGCCTGGCAGGCGCACCTCCCTTTTCTCCGATCGGCCTGCCCGGAGTGGGACATGGGGGCGTGACAGCTGTGATGGCGCCACGATCAGGCGGCCGGCTGCGGTCGGGACCGCTACCATGGATCAGGGAAGCGCGTGATATCATGTCCGTGCGCTCACCTTTGGAGGGGTGACCGAGCGGTTTAAGGAGACGGTCTTGAAAACCGTTAGGGTGTCAAAGCCCTCGTGGGTTCGAATCCCACCCCCTCCGCCAGTTTCGGGAGAAGAACGAATTTTTGCAGCTCCTTCCCGACCGGACACCGACGCTTCGCACATGGGCGGCGATCCGCCGAGCAAAAGGGTCCATGAGCCCGGCCCCGGCGCAGAAGCCGCCGGGGCCGCATGTTCGCAATCGAACAATCGCCCCATCACAAACGCCGAACGTCCCCTGTCCACGGGTACCCTATACTGGGCGCATAGGCAGGATGTGAGGGGCCGTCCATGCGCTACGGGCTTGTCATGGATCAGACGAGGTGTTCGGTTACCACGCCTGCACCGTGGCCTGCAGATCCGAGCACGACATTCCCCTTGGCTCCTTTCGGACATGCTGCCTTCGAGAAACTCTTCAGCCTGACGAGGCCGAGGATGCGGCAGGATTCAGGATCCATGGGGCTCGCCTCCGAGGACTCCCCTCAACCGTTCCGATACCTCGTTTGACAGCCCGGAACATCTCCCCGTTCGGCTTGCACGACTCCACCACCGGACCGGCGGGGCCAAGGGCAGCGGCCACGGTGACAGGACCCCTTCTCGCGACCCCTTCTCGCAAGGCAAAACCTCGTCCGCACGCCGCCGCCTGGCGCGAGGATGGCGAGGGCGGGCCTTTCGAATCGTGACAGGGAGGCGGCTTCATTGCCTGACCAGTGGCACGATCCGGAGTTCGTCGAGCGTTGGGACGCCAAGGTGAGGGCGGGCGGCGCCCACCGTGCTGAACAGCTGGACATCGTGATCACCGCCATGGACCCATCCGTGCCGAAGGGCGGCCGCGTGCTCGACCTGGGCGTCGGCACGGGGCTCGTCGCCGAGGAGATCCTCCGCCTGAGGCCGGACGTGGAGCTCGTCGGCATCGACTCCTCCGAGGCCGCCCTGGAGATCGCCCGGGACCGCCTCGGGCGCTTCTCCGGCCGCCTGCACCTCACAAGGGGCGACATGGTGGACGATATGCCGAAGGGCGCCTTCGACGCCGTCATCGCTGTCCAGACACTGCATCACATCACGGACGAGGCGAAGGAGAGAGCCCTCGGGAAGGTCCGTGACAGGCTCGCGCCGGCCGGCATTCTGGTCGTCGCCGAGCGGCTGGCGTTGGACACCGCACACTTCGCTGATGAGATCGGGGCCCTTCGGGAGAGGCTCGAGCGGCTGGCGGGAGAGGGGGGCCATCACTCCCACGCCGGGGTTGCCGAGCGAGCCGATCACCAGGAGGAATGGCCGCTCGGCCTCGACGGCATGCTCGCCTGGCTCGGACGAGGCGGCTTTCACGCGACCTGTCTCGACCTCCACCTGGACCGCGTCGTGATCGCAGGACGTCTGAGGAGGTAGGGCGACGGACGGTCGGATGACGGTGAGGCCGCCTTTCGAGGACGAGTACAACGCCGAGATCGGACAGGTCGATGCCCGGTGGGGTGGGAGACCGGTGTCGGACCTCTTGCCAAAGCATTCTTCCAGAACTTCGGGGACACCGGCTTAGCAGTGGAGGACCCGTAGGGGCGCCTTGTCGCCCACCTCGTCGGATTCCTGTCGCGAGGCCGGCCGGGCGAGGCCTATATCCACTTCGTCGGCGTCGACCCCGAGGAGCGGGGAAGAGGGCTCGGCAGGCGGCTCAAGGCGGGGATCAGGCGGACCCGGCCATCCCAGCCTCAACGGCCGTCAGTTGGTCACCTTCTGCCATGTCGCCCCGCCGTCGGTGGTGAGGTAGAGAGCGCCGTTCGAGTGAGGGTTCGAACCCGGGATCCCCACGGCCCATCCCACCTTGGGGTTGGCAAAGCTGATCGGGGCATAGAGGTACAGGCCTGCCAGAGAGCGCGAGGTGGCCGCCCCATGGGGCACCACTGTCCACGTCGTGCCACCGTCCGTCGTGCTCGAGACGTAGCCTTCCTGGTCGATCACCACGGCGGTCGTCCCGGTGATGACGTCGGTGCCGGTGGCGATACCGAGAGAGGGGTCAGCCGACGGGGAAGACGGATTGTCGGACACCTGGAACGGATCCACCTGCGCAGGGCTCTGCCAGGAGGCCCCGCTGTCCACCGTGACGAGCGGGAAGAAGGAGGAGAGCTGCGGGTCGGTGAGGTCGTTGAATACCATGGCGCGGGGGCCCGTGAAGACAGGGGGGGTCGTCCCCAACTGGCCCCCGAAGGTGACCTGGGATACGGAGGGCGACCAGGTCCGCCCGCCGTCGCTCGTGCGAAAGAGGATTGGACGACCCACCATCTTCCCGGATTCATAGACGACAGACATCGCCCCGTCCCTCGGGTTCAGGAAGGCGAGGGACCCGAAGCTCGGGAGCGCTCCCGTGCGCTGGGATGACTCGGTTCGGGCGATGAGGTGAAACGTTTTTCCGGAGTCGTCGGAGGCGAAGAGCTCGGCGGACACGACAGAGTTGCGCACGAGCGAAACCGTGCCAACGTCCAGCCAGATATGGCGCCCGACCTGGGCGAAGGAGGCTGTGGCGCAGGGGGCCCCGCCACCGTTCATGAGCGTGGTGGGCCGAAATGTCGTCCCCGGGTCCTCCCGGATCGGGAAGGGTGTGCTTCGCCTCCATGTGGCTCCGCCGTCCGTCGTCACGTACACGGAGGCCGAACGGCCGGGGACAAAGCTGGCGAGGAGGGCGCTTAAAGGACCGGTCGGCTGGAAGGCGATCGATTGCCCGACGCCCCGGGGCGTGATGTCGTGCCAGGTGCGTCCCTGGTTGGTGGACCGGGCGACTCGGCACCCCTTGGCGCTCGTTACGAACGCCCAGCCGGTCGTCGGCGACTCCATGTAGAGGTCCTCGAAGTTGGGGTTCAGGAGGACCTGTCCCGTTGAGCCCACATTCAGGGAGGACGCGGGATGGGGCGTGCTCGGGCGAGGCCCCTCGTTCAGGAGCAGCAGCACAAGCACGGCCGCCGCTGCGCAGGCTGTCACCACCCACCAGCGCCAGGGTCGGGCGGGCTGTGGAGGAGAACCGCTCAGGCCGGCCTCGTGGCGCATGGCCTCGAGGACCTCCTGCTTCCTCGCCGCGGGAAGCATCCCGCTTTGGAGTGTTCTCAGCCCGTCGAGAATGACCTTATCGACGTCATCGTGACCGCCGGCGCCGTTCATGGGCTCCCCTCCCTTTGCCGGAACCGATCCCGGAGTCGGGCCATGGCCTTGTTGAGGACCACCCGGACGTGGCCCTCGGACATTCCGAGTCTTCGGGCCGCATCCGAAGTGGAGAGATCCTCCACGATCCGAAGAATCACGACATGGCGCTCCCGCAGGGGGAGACCTTGCAACAATCGCTCCCATTCGGTCGGCTCGGGATCCGTTCCCGAAGCCGCGTCGGCGGCGAGGGAGGCCTCCCGATGGCGATCATCCCGCGCCCTCTTCCTGGCCCAGTCCTTAAGGGCGTGGCGGGCGATGGACCAAAGCCATGTTTCAGGCGATGATCGGCCGGCGAAGGACGGCCATGCCCTGACGGCCCGGAGGAACACGGACTGGACGATGTCCTCGGCCTCGTGTCCTGAACCTGTCACGTGGCGGGCATAACGGTAGAGAGCGTCGGATTGCGCCTCGAAGAGGTCCGTGATCACATCCAGGGCCCGCCTGCCCCCTTTGGAGAGCCGACATCGATTGGTCGCTCTGAGACGGGAATCCGTTAGCACTTCGATGCAGGGGCGAGGCTGCCGCTCCCCCCGTTCCCAAGGTCCCATGGCGGCGCCGGCCGACAGGGGTGAAGCCGCACCTTCCTGGCCGCGAAAGCGGGCCACGGGACCGGGGGCGGCGGGCGGCGACGCTAGGGATTCCACATCCCCCCTCAGGGATCGATGAGGGAGAGAGAGCCAGTCGCCGCCCTCTCTCCTTCGAGCCCGATCCGGCTACGGGTTGGGAACGCGGGCGACGGGAAGGGCGGGGTTTCGCCCGGGCGCCCCCGGACGGTGTCCCGAAGCGCGGTCATCGGTGTCAGCCATGCCATTCCTCGGCGAGGAGCCCGTAGACCACATGGTCCACGTAGCGCACGCCCGCCCAGACGACGACGTGCCGGAGAGTGCCCTCCTCCCGAAAGCCCAGCCTTTCCGGAACGGCGCGGCTCCTCTGGTTGTCGGGCTCAGCCCGGATCTCGAGCCGTGAGAGGCCGAGTTCGCCGAAGGCATGGTCGATGAGGGCCCGCACGGAGCGTGTCACAAGGCCCTTGCCCTCGAAGGGCTTGGCGATCCAGTACCCGATGGAGGTCATGGCATTGGGCCAGTCGATGGCGTGAAGGCCAACTGATCCGGCCAGTGCGCCCTCATGGACGATGGCGCACTGGACCCCCAGCCCATCCGCGTACTGACGCATCGCCCGCCGGATGAACTCCTCGGCGTCGGTGGCGGAGTAGTCCGCCGTGGCAAAGGGCAGCCACGGATGAAGATGCTCCTGGTTCGCCTGGATGAGGGCGGCCAGCCGTTCCGCGTCCTCGAGGGCCCACAGGCGAAGCTCGAGGCCGTCACCGAGATCCCATGCGAAATGACCCAATGTCGTCGTGCCCCCCACGTCCCGGAAGATTAGACCAATCGTGGTCCCATTCCCTCCGTCCTCGACATGGGGCGGGCGGTCAAGGGACCTGTCGCATCAGGGGCGAATCTTCCTGCGGTTTGATCTTGCGGGCGAGGAGTGGACAGATGGCGTCGGAGGAAGTGAGCTCACCCTATCTCGGTTGGCCGGGACGGCCGCGGCTGTCGGTCTGGAACCAGTTCTCCCTGGGTCTCCTGTGGTTCCCGTCCAACATCATGTGGACCGCCCTCATCCTGATCGTCATGCCAGCCCAGGTGTCGGTGCTCGTCGGCCCGCACGCCGCGACCGCCGTCCTGTCGGCCACGACGCTCGCAGGGACCGCCATCGCCATCGTCTTCGCCCCCGTCTTCGGGGCCATGTCCGACGCCTGGCGCTCCAAGCTGGGTCGCCGCCGCCCGATGATCCTCATCGGTACGGTCCCGGCCATGGCAGGCGTCCTTCTCATCGTCTACGCGCCCACGGTGGCGCTCTTCGTGATCGGCTACCTGGGACTCCAGTTCTTCAACAACTTCGCCCAGGGGGCGTACCAGGGCTTCATCCCGGACCTCGTGCCCCACGAGCAGCGGGGCGCCGCATCGGGGTTCATGGCCTTTTACCAGGAGCTCGGCGTGATCGTCGGCGGCATCCTCGGCGCCTTCACCGCCCCCATCTTCTTCGGCTGGGCGGTCGCCCTCTCGACCCTGGCCGCCTTGGGTGTCACGGTTGGCACGGTGAAGGAGCCGCCCTCCCTCGACGCCCCGGCGCCGCGCTGGAAGGAGCGCTTCCGGAGCTTCATCGTTTCCGGCCCGACCTACCGGGACTTCCGCTGGGTGTGGCTCACAAGGCTTGTGGTGATGACGGGCCTCTACGTCCTCGAGACGTATCTCCTCTATTATCTCGAGTACGTGCTGAAGATCCCGGCCGCAGCAGCCAAGACGGACGTCTTCCTGATCCTCGTGGCCCTGTCGGTGACGTCCGCCATTTCGAGCCTTGTCGCCGGATACGTCTCCGACCGGATCAGAAAGCGCCGCATCATCGTCTGCGGCGCCGGCATCCTGCAGGGGCTCTGCGCCCTGCTTTTCGTCTTCAGCCAGGGCTTCACCACGGTCCTTGCAGCGGCGGCCCTCTTCGGGCTCGGCTACGGCGCCTACCTCTCGGTAGACTGGGCGCTCGCCGTCGACACGCTGCCGGCGGGCGGGGCGGCCAAGGACATGGGCCTGTGGGGCATCAGCCTGACGCTTGGAGAAGAGATCGCCTCTCTCCTCGGCTTCGTCATGGCCGCTGCGGTCATCCCGGCCATCGGGGTGATCGGCGGGTACAGGCTCCTCTTCGCCGTGGCCGGCCTGCTCTTCCTGATCGGCTCCCTCATGATCTGGCAGGTGCGCAAGGTCGCCTAGGCCGATCCAAGCGGGCCGTCCAGGCAGAACCTCCGGCTGTCGCCCGCGTCCGGGACGTTTGCCTGAAGGGCGAGGAGCAGGGCCCCCCTCACGGGGGCACGGCGCAGGAGCCGCACATCGGCCATGGGCATGAGCCTCGATGCCTCCTCCCGAAATGGTGCTTCGATGAACGGGCTTCCTGACAGCGCCAACCCTCCGGCCAGAACGAGGGGGAAGGCGTCGTCCAGAGCGAGCGACGCCTTGGTGGCGGCCCCGACGCCGAGACGGGCGAGGGAGAGGCCGACGCGGGTGAGGATCTCCCTTGCCACCTCGTCGCCCTCCCGGGCATGTGCCGTCACGAGCGGGGGCAGGCGTCCCACGAGGGACAGGAGGTAGTTCTCCCCCCCGCCGAGGCGCTCCGACAGGGCGTCGTAGTCGGAAAGGCCGGTGAGGGCGAGGACGGCCTCCTCGAGGGACGTCTTCGGCCCGGTGCGCTCTTCCGAGCGAAAGGCGGCGTGGAGGGCCTCACGGGTGACGTCGTAACCGCCCCCGAAATTGCCCTGGACAAATCCCTTGGCACGCAGGGCAACGAAGGAGCCGTCCCTCCTGCGGCCGGCAGCGTTGGCACCGGTACCGGCGGACACCACAACGGCGGGGCCCTCCTCCGGCGCGCCTGCCGTGAGTGCTGCCGCCATGTCGTTGAAGAGCTTCAGGCGCCATCCGGGAAGGACGGTACCGAGGGCAGTCTCGATGGCGATACGCTCGGCGGGCGTGTCGACGCCGGCAAGGCAGCAGGCGGCGCCGGCAGCGGCCTGCGGGTCCGCCCCGGCGCCCCGGGCGAGCCTTGCGATCTCACGGGCGGTGGCGTCGGGCCCGAAGAACTCCGGGCTCACGCCCGGCCCCTCGGCGCCAATGAGCCGCATGTCCTCCCTTAGGACGAGGAGGCGCATGTGCGTGGCGCCGCCGTCGACGCCGACCAGAATCACCGGAAGAAGCCGGGATGGACGTGCTCCCGGTGGGCTTCGAGGAGGTCCGCGAGAAGGGCCTCGGCCGTGCCGACGTCAGGAACGAGGGGATGGGCGGCGAGGGCGGCCAGGGCCGTGTCCCGGTCTCCCGTCACGGCCGCCTCGATGGTGAGCTCCTCGTACGCCTTCACCGCCCGCACGAGTCCGGCGATCTCCGGCGGCAACTCACCATGCGGCAGGGGGTGGATGCCGCCTGCGCCGACAGCCGCATCCACCTCGATCACGGATGTCGGGGGAAGCGACGGCGTGGCGCCGCCGTTCACGGTGTTCACCACGTGGACCGCCGTGCGGCCTGTGGCGAGCGACTCCATCACCTCGAGCGCCGCCTCGGAATACCAGGCACCGCCTCGGCGCGAGAGCTCTTCCGGCGGCTCGGCCCGCTCCGGCTGGCGATAGAGGGAGAGGAGGAGCTCTTCCACCCGCATGACCTCATCGGCGCGGGTGCCGCTTTGGTCCTCGAGGCCCTTCATTTCATCCGCCAGCATCGCCTGCGGCAGCAGGTAGTAGCGCAGGTAGGGATTCGGGATGCGTCCCAGTCTCTTCATGAGGCGGACCATCGCCTTCACCGGCGCCTGGGCGGGGTCGAGCCCAGGTATGTTGGCGACGAGCTCCTTCACGCCCAGGTCGGAGGCCAGGATCATGGGCGTGATGTCCTTCTCCCGGGCGAAGATCCTGGCGAAGGACAGGTGGTTGAGACCGATCATGCGGAGCTCGACGTCAGCTGGGTCGATGCCGAGCGCCCGGGCCACGCCTCGCTTCAGGTGCAGGGGAATATTGCAAAGCCCAACCGTGCGCACCTCCGGCACATGGTGCATGAGCGCCTCCGTCACCATGCCGGACGGGTTGGTGAAGTTCATCACCCAGGCCGAGGGGGACAGGTGGGCCGTGCGCCTTGCGATGTCGAGGGCGACAGGGATGCTCCGCAGGCCCATGGCGAAGCCGCCCGGCCCGGTGGTCTCCTGGCCCGGGATGCCGTAGCGCATCGGTATGCGCTCGTCCTTGGAGCGACCCGCGAGGCCGCCCACGCGAAACTGGTTGAGGACGAACGAAGAGCCCTCGATGGCGGCATCGGGATCAAACCCCGAAGTCACCCGGGTGGCGAGGTTCGCTCTGCGGAACATGCGCTCAAGGAGGCCCTTCACCGCCTCCATGCGCTCGGCACCCTGGGCGACGTCGACGAGGGCGATCTCCTGAACAGGAAGGCTCTCGCGCCGGGTGACGAATCCCCGGGCGAGTTCGGCGGTGTACAGGCTGCCGCCGCCGATGACGGCGATCTTCATGGGGCAAGGCCTCACTTCAGGGACGGCACGCAACGCTCACCTTCGACGGGACAGGCGGCTATCCCTAGGCTTCGCGTGGACGCGCCTCGTGGGCCGGATGGGGATGCCCTAGAATAGGCGAGGCGGTTGCGAGTGGGGGAAAAGGGTTTGCGGATGACTTTTGCGGGGCTTCTCGACACGACCCGCACCATCTACGCCACCGAGTGGAAGGCGTTCGTGGGGATCGGACTCCTGACGCTCGGGCCGCTCATGGTGTATGAGATCCTCGTCTACACCCTCGTCCCGGGCCGCACCCTCTCCGCCGTGTGGCTGAGCGAGGTCGTCATCGGCCTTCCGGCGTACCTGGTGGGTCTCATCGCCCTCGGGGGATGGGTGGCCCTTTCGAGATCTCTCTATGCCGGCAACGCCACCGGCGCCGGCGGAGCCCTTCGCGAGGCGCTCTCACGGACAGGGCCCCTCCTTGGCGCCGGGTTCCTCCTTCTCGTGGGCTGGACGGTGGGCTTCATCATCGTCGTCGTGCCCGGCATCTGGTTTTACGTCACCTACGTCCTCGTGTATCCGGCGCTCCTTTCCGGACAGGGTCTCGGCACCTCGCTGAAGACGGCGGCGAACGTGACGCGCGGCGCCTTCTGGCGCGTGGGTGGGGTCCTGCTCGTCATCGGCATCGTGCTCTGGGCTTCGCGCCTTGTGCTGGGCCTCGCAGCGCACTTCATCTCCGGACTTTCCATCCCGGTGATCATGGCCCAATCGGCGACCAGCACGACGGCAGGCGTCGCTGCCGCGCTGGTGGCCTTCGTCGCCGGGGTCATCGCCGGGCCGACGTTCGGCATCGCTCTCGAAGTGCTCTATCGCGATCTGAACGGCGAGGGCAAAGTCTCGAGCGCCGCCTGAACCCGGCGATGCCCGTCCGGATGGTATAATGATCTTCGCTTTTCAGCCTTGCGGAGGGATACCCAAGTGGCTGAAGGGGCGGTCCTGCTAAGACTGTAGGGGGTGTAAAAGCCCCGCGAGGGTTCAAATCCCTCTCCCTCCGCCAGATTTGAGCCCGCCGATGATGTCGGCGGGCTCATTCTTCAGGCTTCCTCACCCGCGCCGCGCGATGCGCAAAGGGCCGTCTCAGCCTCTCGTCTTTGCGCCGTTCGGCCATTCGGCGCGCTCCGTCAGGATCTCAGCGAGGATGGTGGCGTGGTTGGGGTCGGAGCGCGACGCGGTGAGGAGCGTCACCGGGCCGGCCATGAGGCGTCCCGAGAGGTCGCGGATGACATCAGACGCCTCGGGCGCCGACTCGATCTCCCTCAGGTAGCGTTCACGGAAGGCGGGGAAGTCAAGTTTCCCGGCGTGGTAGGCCTTCCTGAGTTCGGTCGAGGGAGCGATTTCCTTCAGCCAGGCATCGAGGGCGAGGTCCTCCCTGCGCATGCCCCTTGGCCACAGCCGGTCGACAAGGACGCGGCGGCCGTCGTCAGGAGATGGTGCTTCATACACGCGTCGGACACGAACCATGCGAAAGGCCTCCTCTTCGACAACGGAAATCGACGAACATCGCGGGACAGATCGGAAATCGTATGCCATCCTGTATTCACGGGGCATCCCGCAGCCGGGGGTGAAGGGCCACGCCAAGCAAGCAGGAACACGTCTACGACGCACTGCATCGGGCCATCCTCGAGGGCACCTACGGCCCCGGGTTCCGGCTGGTGATCGGCTCGCTCGCCGAGGAGTTCCGCACGAGCTCCATCCCGGTGCGGGAGGCGATCCGGCGTCTTGAGGCCGAAGGGCTCGTCGTCTACGAGGCGAACAAGGGCGCCCGGGTGACGGCGGCTGACATCTCAGGCTATCAGGGTGCGCTCGAGACGCTCGCCATCCTCGAGGGCCGGGCGACGCGCCTTGCCGCCCCGCACCTCGGCCAGGAGGAGATGGACGAGCTCCGGCGGCTCAACCGGGAGATGACCCTCACCCTCGACGCCTTCGATGTCATGCGCTACGCCGAGCTCAACCGGACATTTCACCGGCTGATCTGGGAAGCCTGCCCCGGCCGCTATCTGCGCGAGACGGGGATGAGGGTCCAGCGCGACATCGACCTCATGCGCCGAACGGCCTACCAGGTCGTACCGGGTCGCTCGAAGGAGTCCGTGCGCGAGCACGACCGACTCGTCCGCATGCTCCTCGAGAAGACCGACCTCGACGGCATCGAGAGGTTTGCGCGGGACCACAAGATGAAGACCCTCGAGGCGTATCGCGAATGGGAAAAGGCCCACGGGGCCGGAAGAGGGGAATAGGACCATGGACCTGATCGAGGCCAAAAAGAGACTGCGCGGCTCCATCGTGCCGCTCGTCACGCCGTTTGACGAAACCGGCGAGATCGACCGCGGGCGCCTCAAGTCCCTCATCGACTGGCAGATCGCCCATGGCACGCACGGCATCTCGGTGACGGGGACGACGGGGGAGCCGTCCTCTCTCTCGCTCGAGGAGCGGGAACTCATGATCTCGCTTGCGGTGGAGGGCACGGCGGGGCGGGCGCCGGTCGTCGTCGGCAGTGGCACCAACAACCTGAAGGAGACCCTTCGCCTCACGGCCCATGCCGGGAGGGTCGGCGCCGACGCAGCCCTCGTCATCGTTCCCTACTACAACAGGCCCTCGCAGGAGGGACTCTTCCAGCATTTCAAGGCCGTCGCCGAGTCGACGGCGCTTCCCGTCATCATCTACAACATCCCGGGGCGCACCGCCGTGAACATGAACCCCGAGACGCTTGCCCGCCTTCGCCAGGCCTGCCCGAACGTCATCGGGGTGAAGGAGGCGAACGTGGACCTGCAGCAGATTTCGGACGAGCTCCTCCTGTGCGGCCCGGACCTCCTCGTGTACTCCGGCATTGAGGCGCTCTGCTACCCGATGCTGGCGCTGGGTGGTGCCGGTCACGTCTCCGCCACGGCGAACGTGGCGCCCAGGGAGGTCGCCCGCCTCTACGACCTCACCGTGGAGGGCAGGTGGGAGGAGGCGAGAGCGCTGCACTACCGCCTCCTGCCCCTCAACAAGGCGCTCTTCCTCGAGACCAACCCCGGACCGGTGAAGACCGCCATGGGCTGGCTGGGCCTCATCCACCCGGACCTGCGCCTGCCGCTCGTGCCACCCTCCGCCGCCAACCAGGAGAAGCTCCGCCTGGCCATGGAGGGCCTCGGGCTCATCGCCCGCGCCTCATGAAGCGCGTGCGCTTTCTTCGGGACGGGAAGGCCTTTCACGGCGTGTGGGACGATGCCTCCGGGAAGATCGTCTCGGACGCCGGCCTGTTCGCCGCTCAAGAGGTGACCTGGCTACCGCCCTGCGAGCCCACGAAGGTCGTCGGCACCGTCCTTACCTACCTCGACCACGCCGACGAACTCGGGCTGGAGCGGCCGGAGGAGCCCATACTCTTCCTGAAACCGGTGACGAGCCTCGTCGGGCACCGGCAGAGCGTCGGCTACCCGAAGGACGCCACCTACATGCACTACGAGGTAGAACTCGCCGTCGTCATCGGCAGACCCTGCAAGGAGGCGGACGAGGGGGAGGCCCTCGACTTCGTGGCCGGGTACACCATCGCCAACGACGTCACGGTGCGGGATTACATCACGGACACCTTCCGGCCGCCCGTGAAGGCAAAGGGCTGGGACACCTTCGGGCCGCTCGGCCCGTTTCTCGTCGACCGGGATGACGTCCCCGACGCCGGGAACCTCACCCTGCGCGCCTTCGTGAACGGCGAGCTCCGCCAGGAAGGCACCACCCGCCAGTTGGCCTTTTCCCTGCCGAGGATCATCTCGGACATCTCCCAGGTGATGACGCTTTTTCCGGGCGACGTGATCCTGACGGGTACGCCAAAGGGCCTCTCCCATGTCTATCCGGGGGATGTCATGCGCCTGGAGATCGACCATCTGGGGGCTCTCGAAAACGAAGTCGTGGGAGGGTCGAGACCTTGAAGCGGATCGCGCACTTCATCGACGGGGCCTTCGTGGAGAGCGCCGACGGGACGACATTTCCCGCCCTCAACCCGGCCACCGACGAGGTCCACGCCCTTGTCGCCGACGGGAAGCGAGCCGATGTGGCCCGGGCTGTCGCCGCGGCGAAGAGGGCCTTTCACGAGGGCCCCTGGCGCAAGGACGCGAAGCTCAGGGCAAAGGTGCTGCGGGCGATGGCGGACGGCCTCGAGCGTCGGGCCGAGGAGCTTGCGGCCGTCGAGGTCGAGGACACCGGCCTTCCCGTCACCCAGGCGAAGGGGCAGGGCGCACGGGCGGCCCAGAACTTCGCCTTCTTCGCCGAGATGGCGACCCGCATGACCGGCGAGAGCTTCCCCATCGAGGGGTCGTTCATCAACTACTCGAGGCGCCGGGCCGTGGGCGTCGCCGGGCTCATCACCCCCTGGAACACGCCGCTCATGCTCGAGAGCTGGAAGGTGGCGCCGTGCCTTGCGGCGGGGAATGCTGCCGTCCTGAAGCCGGCCGAGTGGTCGCCGGCGTCGGCCCGGGTGCTCGCCGAGATCGCCAGGGACGCCGGGGTGCCGGACGGCATCCTGAACGTCGTGAACGGCTTCGGCGAGACGGCGGGGGCTTCGCTCGTGGCCCATCCCGACGTGGCCCTCATCTCCTTCACCGGCGAGACCACGACCGGCATGGAGATCATGCGCAACGGCGCCGCCACCCTGAAGCGGTACTCCATGGAACTCGGCGGCAAGTCGCCGGTGCTCCTCTTCGCCGATGCCGACCTCGAGCGGGCGGTCGACGCCGTCGTCTTCGGCGTCTACTCCCTGAACGGGGAGCGCTGCACGGCGGGAAGCCGCCTTCTCGTCGACCGTGCCATCCACGATGAGGTCGTCTGTCGCCTCGAGGAGAGAGTCCGGCGCATCCGCGTCGGCGACCCCACCGACCCCAAGACGGAGGTGGGGCCCCTCATCCACCGGGACCACTGGCAGCGGGTCAAGGGCTACTGCGACCTCGCCCCCCGGGAGGGCGCCCGGATCGTGACGGGCGGTGAACGCCCGGCGGGGCTCGAGGGGGGGAACTACCTCGCTCCCACCCTCATCACCGGTGTGCGGAACGACATGCGGATCGCCCAGGAGGAGATTTTCGGGCCGGTTCTCACCGTCATCCCCTTCGACACGGAGGAAGAGGCCCTGGAGATCGCCAACGACGTGAAGTACGGCCTCGCCGCCTACATCTGGACGAAGGACGTCAGCCGGGCCCACCGGCTGGCCGGTGAGATCGAGGCGGGACTCGTGTGGGTGAACTCGCAAAACGTGCGCGACCTCCGGACGCCGTTCGGCGGCGTCAAGATGAGCGGCATCGGCCGCGAGGGCGGACACTACTCCTTCGAGTTCTACACCGAGACCACAACCGTCCACGTGGCGACGGGGGAGCACCCGATCCCGAGGTTCGGAGCCGCACCAGACTGACCGGAGGTGAGGGCCCTTGCCGGCCCGGACGGGAGAACAGTTCCTGCGGGAGATCGATGAGCAGCCGAGAGACGTCTGGATCGAGGGAGAACGGGTCGTCCAGAACATCTCCCAGCACCCGGCGTTCCGGAACATCGTGCGCACGCTCGCCACGCTCTACGACATGCAGCACGAGCCGGACCTCGAGGAGCGGATGACCTACGTCTCGCCGACGTCCGGCGAGAGGGTGGGGATGAGCTTCCTGCAGCCCCGCTCTCGGGACGACCTCGAGCGCCGGCGCACCATGATGCTCACCTGGGCCCGCTACTCCGGCGGCATGCTGGGAAGGACGCCGGACTACCTGAACGCCTCGCTTCTGGCGATGGCGGCGGCCAAGGACTTCTTCGCCGAGGCCGATCCGCGCTTTGGCGAGAACGTCAGGAATTATTACGAGGAGGTCAGGGAGAAGGACCTCTGCCTCACCCACACCCTCATCAACCCTCAGGCCAACCGCGCCGTGGGACCCTCGAAGCAGAAGGACCCCTACCTCACAGCCCGCATCGTGAAGGAGACCGACTCGGGCATCGTGGTCCGGGGCGCCCGCATGCTGGCGACCCTTGGACCGGTCTCCGACGAGATCATGGTCTTCCCGTCCACGGTGCTGCGGGGCGAGGCTGACGATGCCCCGTACGCCTTCGCCTTTTCCATCCCGTCCTCCACGAAGGGGCTCAAGTACATCTGCCGGGAGTCCTTCGACCTCGGCCGCTCCCGCTTCGACCACCCGCTCGGCTCCCGCTTTGAGGAAATGGACGCCATCGTCGTCTTCGAAGACGTCCTGGTCCCCTGGGAGCGGGTTTTCCTCATGCAGGACTTCAGGAAGTGCAACGAGGTCTTCGCCGCGACCGGGGCGGTCGTCCACATGACGCACCAGGTCATCTGCAAGAACATCGCCAAGAGCGAGTTCGTCCTCGGCATCGTCCTGTCGATCATCGACATGATCGGCATCGAGCAGTTCCAGCACGTGCAGGAGAAGGCCGCCGAGGTGATCCTGGCCCTGGAGTCGATGCGGGCGTTCCTGCGCTCTTCGGAGGCCGACGCCGAGATCGACGAGTGGGGCCTCATGCGCCCCGCCTGGGCACCGCTCAATGCCGCCCGCAATATCTACCCGAAGGTCTATCCCCGCCTCATCGAGATCATCCAGCAGCTCGGCGCCTCCGGTCTCATGGCCGTGCCGACCGAGGCGGACCTCAGGGGGCCGGTCGGCCCGGTGGTGGAGCACTACCTCGAGGCCAAAAACGCCGACGCCCAGGAGCGCATCCAGCTCTTCCGCCTCGCCTGGGATGCGGCGCTCTCCGCCTTCGGCGGCCGGCAGGTGCTCTACGAGCGCTTCTTCTTCGGAGATCCCGTGCGGATGGCGGGCGCCCTCTTCCAGTCCTACGACCGCCAGCGCTACATCGACTACGTGAAGGACTTCCTCGCCCGCAGCGATCGCTATCCGTCACCGCCGGAAAGGCGCGGGTAGCGTGGCGGCCATCGACGGCCGTGACTTTCGCCGGGTGATGGGGCGCTTTGCCACGGGTGTCGCGGTCCTCACCACCCAGGTGGGGCGCGAGATGCACGGCATGACGGCGAACGCCCTGACCTCGGTCTCGCTCGATCCCCCGCTCGTCCTCATCTGCCTCGACGGGAAGACCCACATGCTGGGGCTCCTGCGCCAGAGCGGGACGTTTGCCGTCAACGTGCTCGGCGAGCAGCAGGCGCACGTCTCGGACTACTTTGCGAAGCGCCCGGTTCCCGTGCCCGAGGAGCGCTTCGTGCCGTGGGAGTGCGGGCCCCGCCTCTCGTCGTGCCTCGCAGCCGTGGCCTGCCGGGTGGAGACGAGCGTCGAGGCCGGCGACCACACCGTCGTGATCGGCCGTGTGGTGGCGCTCTTCGAGGGGGACGCCGCCAGCCGCCCGCTCCTCTTCTTCGCCGGCAGCTACGGAGACTTTCGTCGCCGCGGGGCTGACGGGGCGGCCGAGAACGTCCCCCTCGGTCTTGGGGACCAGCGCATCTTCTATGATCCGGGGGAGGGATCCTGATGCCAGGAGCGGATCTGCCCTTTTCCGTGGTCCGTACCCACCACGGGGGACTCGTGGTCACGGACCTTGAGCGAAGCCGCCACTTCTATGTGGACCTGCTGGGCTTCGTGGAGACGGAGCGCACGCCGGACGCCCTCTACCTGCGGGGACTTGAGGAGCGCAGCCACCACTCCCTCGTGCTGCGGAGGGGAGAATCCCCCGCCTCGGACCACCTGGCCTTCAAGGTGGCCTCGGAGGAGGACGTGGATCGGGCGAAGGCGTTCTTCGAGGCGAGGGGCGCAGCGGTGAAGGAGGTCCCCGCCGGGGCCGAAGCCGGCCAGGGGCGGGCCATCCGGGTGATGGATCCCCTGGGCTTTCCGATGGAGTTCTTCTTTGCCATGGACGATGTGGAGCGCCATCTGCAGCGCTTCGACCTCTACCGGGGTGCCCACCCCATGCGCCTCGACCATATGAACCTCTTCGTTCCGAACGTCCAGGCGGCGCACGACTGGTACACGAAGGAGCTGGGCTTTCGCTGCTCCGAGTACACCGAGACGGAGGAGAAGGAGCCCCGGGTCTGGGCGACCTGGCTCCACCGCAAGGACAGCGTGCACGACGTTGCCCTCATGAACGGGCTCGGGCCTCGGCTCCACCACCTGGGATTTTGGGTGCTCGACACGGCGAGCGTGCTCACGGCCTGTGACGTCCTCGCCGCCGCCGGACACACCGCCTCGATCGAACGGGGACCGGGGCGGCACGGGATCTCGAACGCCTTCTTCCTCTATCTGCGGGATCCGGACGGTCACCGCATCGAGCTCTACACCGGCGACTACCTGACGGCGGACCCGGATTTCACGCCCATCCGCTGGTCGCTCAACGATCCCCGCCGCCAGACGTTCTGGGGGCACGCCGCCCCGCCGTCGTGGTTCGAGGAGGCGAGTCCCGTCCTCGATCTCGAGGGGGCTCCCATCAGGCCCACCGACGCCCTGCTCTCGGACCGTCCGCACTTCGTCACCTGAGGACAGGGGGCGTGAAGGTGACGACGCGGCTCATCGGGCACACCGACGTGCGCCGCCTCCTGCCGATGCAAGACGCCATTCCCGTCGTGCGCGCCGCCCTCATCGCCTATGCCCGGGGTGAAGTTGTCCAGCCGTTGCGCCAGGTGGTGATGGCGCCCGGCGAAGGTCTGCGGGCGCTTGCCCTGATGCCCGCCGTGGTGGGGGACGCCATGGGTGCGAAGGCCTTTTCCGTCTTCTCCGGCAACGCCGGGACGCCGCTTGAGACGCACCAGGGCGTCCTGCTTCTCTTCAACCACGCTGACGGGCGGCTTCTCGCCATCATCGACGCCGCCACGGTGACCGAAATCAGGACGGCCGCCGCCTCCGCCGCGGCGACCGACGTCTTGGCCGGCGAGGACGCCGGAAGCCTCGCCGTCCTCGGGTCGGGGACACAGGCCCGGGCGCACGTCGAAGCGATGCGGGCGGTGCGCAGGCTCAGGGAGGTCCGCGTCTGGTCGCGGGACGCGTCGCACGCCCGGCGCTTTGCCGACTGGGTCGGCAGACAGGGACTGGCGGCGAGGCTCTTTCCGACAGCGCACGATGCGGCTTTCGGGGCGGACCTCATCTGCACCGTGACCGGGGCCCGCGACCCGATCCTCGACGCGGCGGACGTCGCCCCGGGCGCCCACGTGAACGCCGTCGGCGCCTCGGTGCCGTCCTATCGTGAACTCTCCTCGGCCCTCGTGAAGAGAGGCCGGCTCTTTGTCGACTCCCGCCAGTCCGCCCTCGCCGAGGCGGACGACGTGCGGATCCCGCTTGGAGAGCACGCCATCCTGCCGAGTCACGTGCAGGGGGAGATCGGCGAAGTGCTCGCCGGAGACATCCCGGGCCGCACCTCGGCGGAGGAGCTGACGATCTTCAAGTCGCTGGGACTCGCCGTGGAAGACGTGGCGACGGCGGCCCATCTCTACCGTGCGGCCGAGGCCGCCGGTGTCGGAGAAGACATCGAGATCACGGGGACGAGGCCCGGCTAGCGGAGGGACCACCCCAGGTTCACCGTGGTCGGGACGTTCGCGCCCACTGCGCGCGTCCGGTGCTCCACCTAAATGTGCTGAAGCCTGAGTTCTTCGAGGCGGGTGATGTCCTGGGGGTGGGCGAAGATGCCCGCCCATGCGTCGTTTCCCATGGCGAGGCGACGGGGCACGCTCCGGATGGTGAAGCCCTGGGGCCATGCAAGGTGGACCTCGTCCCACGTCACCGGGCAGGACACGGCAGCGTTTTCATTGGGGCGCAGAGAGTAGGGGGCTGCCATGGTCCGGGTGGGGGCGTTCTGCCCATAGTCGAAGTAGACCCCGGATCGGCGTGCCACGCGCCGTTCGAGCGTCACGAGATCCGGCAGGGCCAGCGCCGCCACCTTGCCGAGGCGCCTCATCGCCGCCTCGACTTCGCGGGATGTCAGGTCCCGGTGGATCGGCAGGAAGATGTGGATGCCCGTCTCGCCTGAAAACTTCGGGTATCCCCTGAGCCCCAGATGGTCCAGCGCCTCCCTGACGACCATGGCGACCCGCCTCGCCTCCTCGAAGCCGGCGGGCGGGGTGGGGTCGAGATCGATGACGGCGAAATCCGGATGCTCCATATCGTCCGCCCGGGAAAGCGGCATGTGGACCTCGATGACGCCGAGCTGCACGAGGAAGGCGAGCGTCGCCCGGTCGTTCACGAGGAGGTGCCTCGTCTTGTGCTCAAGCGACGTCGGGATCCACTCCGGCGTGCCTGATGGCGGGTTCTTCTGGTAGAAGGACTTGCCTTGGACACCGTCTGGCCAGCGCGTGAACGACAGGGGACGCCCCTCGATGTAAGGGAGCATGGCGGGAGCGACCGCCATGTAGTAGGCGAGCACATCGCCCTTCGTCGTGCCGTTCGGCCAGAAGACCTTGTCGAGGTGCGTGAGGCGGATGTCCCGTCCGTCCACGCGGTAGGTCTCAGGGCTCTCCACGAAGGCGGAACCCCCTCCACTGGGGATGCCGGAAGAACCCGTCGGGGGTGATCTCACGGTAGCGCACCCCGGCGGCGAGGGGAGGTGTGATAGTGAAGAGCCTCCCGCGCCGGATCACCGTGACGTCCTGCAGGACCCGCTTTGGGATGTGGGCGTCGGGGATCGGGACCCTTCCCCGGGGCACGCCCCGCTCCTCAACGTGGGCGACCCATGCGTGCGCAGGTGTCTCCTCGATGCCGACGACGTCGACGAGCGCTTCCTTCACGTTCAGGAACTTCTGCCACAGGTGCGAGCGCTGCCCCGGCAGGTAGGGCGAGTCGAGGCGTTTTGCCATCACCCCCTCGAGTCCAAGGGCGGCGACGGCGGCGAAGAGCTGGCGCCCGTTCGCCGCCTGGTGCCGGCTCACGACAAGCCCACCGGACGGCTCATGGCCGACGAGGTCGACGAGCCGCTCGCGCCGCATGGACAGTGGCTCGGAGATCACAGGCGTGCCCTCGATCTCAAGGATGTCGAAGACGACATAGGTGAGGCGACGGTCCGCCTGGCGCAGCCGGTAGAAGGAGGGTCGGCCGTCGTCGTCGAGGGCGACGAGCTCGCCGTCGAGCACCGCCCCCCAGGGCAGGCCCCCGATGATGTCGGCCATCTCCGGGAAGGTGCGGGTGAGCTCCGTCCGCCTGCCGAAGACGCGCACGACGGGGCCTGTGGCCACGATGGCCCGAAACCCGTCCCACTTGAGCTCGTAGGACCAGCCGGGGTCATCGAACGGTGTGGGCGACGTCACGGCCAGCATGGGCCTGTACACCGGAACCTTCCTCCCGTGCCCTGGCGATGGACGCCTGAAGGGCCGCCATGAGATCCACGACCTTCCCGACGGGGACCCCTTCGGGCTGTGTGGCGAGCGCCACCTCGGCCTTCGTCGCCAAAAGATCCTCCAGGGCTTGGCGGTACGTGTCGGGCACCTGCGCCGGCTCGAAGGGGCCGGCCAGGGCGTCGACGAGCGTCATGGCGAGCGAGAGTTCCTTCTCGCCCACCTGGGCGGCCTCGGGGATGGTGAGCTCCGAGGCGTCGCGCACCTCGTCGGGGTCGAACAGGGTTTCGAGGAGGAGTGCTCCCGTCTGATGGAGCCGTATGAGGCCCAGGACCGGCTTGGTGCGCAGGGTGAGGCGGACGAGTGCCACCCGGCCGCTTTTGGCCATCGCCTGGCGAAGGAGGGCGTAGGGCCTGGCCGCCCCGTCGAGGGGCTCGGCGTAGTAGGCCCTGGCGAAGAAGATGGGGTCGAGGCTTTCCCCCGGCACGAACGCCAGGATCTCCGCGGCGTGCCTGTCTCCCGTCTGGAGGTCCTTCAGTTCCTCTTCGGGGACGGGGACGTATCGGCCGGGCGAGAACTCGTAACCCAGCGCGATGTCCGATTTCTCAAGGACTGCGCCGCACCGCGAGCAGACCTTCTGGTACTTCACGGGGGCGTTGTCCGCTGCGTGGAGGTAGTGGAGGGCGGGGTCCTTCGATTCCGTCGCCAAGTAGAGGCGGATGGGGATCGTGACGAGTCCGAACGTGATGGCCCCTTTCCAGAAGCTGCGCACGGCGCCACCCCTTCCATAGAGAGTGTCCCCTCCCGTCGCCCGTGGGGAGGGTGGAAGGTTGTGGGGCCAGAAGACCTGCCGGCAGAACGCATGTGGAGGGATCGCCTTCGTGAAGCTCGCAGCGCTCTATGACATCCACGGCAACCTGCCCGCCTTCGAAGCGGCTTTGGCTGCAGCCTCAAAAGAGGCAGATCTCCTTCTCATCGGGGGCGACGTGACGTGGGGCCCCATGCCCGATGGCGTCACGGCGAGGCTCAGGTCCCTGCCGCTGCCGGCTCTCTTCATCCGGGGCAACGGCGACCGGGAGGTCGTCGAGGCCTACGACAGGCAGCACGGGCGCGCCACGACCGGCGAGACGATCGATGACATCACCGAGTGGGCTGCCGGGCGCATCACCGAGGCCGACCGTGACCTCCTCGCCTCCAGATGATCGCCATCAACCGGGCGAGGCTCGGCGAGCGGGTGTCGAAAGTGACCTACGTCGAGGCGGACCTCTTCGCATGGGAACCGAAGCGCACCTGGGATGGCATCCTCTTCTGCTTCTGGATCAGCCACGTGCCCGAGGCCAGTCTGGGCGACTTCCTCAGGAAGGTCCGCCGCATGCTCCGTTCCGGCGGGTGGGTCTTCTTCGTGGACGGGCGGCGGGAGCCTTCGTCCACCACCAGTGACCACGTGTTGCCGGAGGCCGGAGTTGAGACGATGATGCGAAGGCTCGATGACGGTCGGGAGTTTCGCATCGTGAAGAACTACTGGTCCTCTGTCGACCCCGAGGGGCGCTGCAAGGACGCGGGCCTCACCGTCGATGTCCGTGAGACGTCAACCTACTTCCAGTACGGCATCGGCCAGCGTCGCTGACCCATCCGGACGGCAGGGGACCAGGGATGGCCGAGCAGTCTGGGCTTCCTTGGGCTCGGCCACGTGGCTCTCTGCTACCATGGGGGCCGGGAGGCCACGCGATGCCCAACGTGGATGCAGCCGAGAAGGTATTGCTGCCTGTGCTCAAGGAGACAGCAGGCATCGCTGGCGCGTACCTCTTTGGATCTGTCCTCGGCAAGATGAGACCGGACAGCGACATTGACCTCGCGATCGTGAGCACGCCGGGCGCAGATCCCTTCCGCGCGGCGGCAGATGTTGAAAGCCGCATCCGGGAGATCGAGGGACACCCCCTTCAGGTGACGATCCTCTCGGAAAGCGGAGTCCGCTTCGCGATGGAGGCGATGTCCACCGGTCAGCTCATCTACGTCGCGGATGAGGAGGCTTTGACGGACTTCATGGAACGTGTTTCCGTGAGATTTGCTGATGCCGACTACCTCTACAGGCGGGCGATGGAGGACATTTATGGCTGAGATCGACATCGCACGCATCCGGGACAAGCTGTCCTTCCTGAGGGAACAGTCGCAGATGATCAACCAATCCCTTGCGGCCTACGAACGAGAGATTGCTTCGGCCGAACCCGCTGTTCCGCCCAGGACTCTCTTTCTGGGGCTGGAGCATGCCCTCCAGACGTCCGTCCAGACCGTCATCGACATCGCGCATCACATCACGGCAAAAGCGTTGAGAGTAGCTCCCCGGGATCCGTATGCGGCGCTTGAGGGACTCGTTCGGGCCCGTGCCATCACGGAAACGACGGCTGCCACCTGCAGGGGAATGGTGGGATTCAGGAATCGGCTGGTCCAAGGGTACGAGACTGTTGATCCTGCGAAGGTCTTGGAAAATGCACGAAGGTCGGGCGATTTCGAGGTTTTCGCGAGAGAGATCGAGGACTACCTCGACCGTTTGACCAAGGAACGGTAGCCGCTGCAGTCCGTCGCCGCTGGGAACCGCGACGGAACAATGCGCTGGCACTCCAGCGAACCTGATACCATCGGGTCATGGCGGAACAACTCCGGGTTTCGGGGATCAGCGCCTCACTTGCCTTCGAGCAGAAGGTGCTCGTTCACGCGTTCACCCGGCGCTCCGCAAGGCCGATGCTTCTCGTCTTCGATCACGCTGACGCCCCGGAGGCCGGCACACAGGTGCCGGGTGGCACGGTGCAGCACGGCGAGGGCGTCGAACGGGCCGCCCTTCGCGAGCTGGCTGAAGAGACGGGCATCACGGACGCCCGCCTGCTCGGCCTCGTCGGTCCGTATCTGGAACGGATGGCGGACGGCGGCATGGTACTTCGTCACATCGCCTCGGTGAGCCTGGGCAGCCTCAAGGAGGATGCCTGGCGCTGGCGGCACATCGTGACCGGCAACGGCATCGACGCCGGCATGCGCTTTGACTGCTACCTGACGGACGCCCGGGATCCGGTGCCGCTCGTGGTCGGTCATGCCGAGCACCTCGATAGGACACTGCGGCAGTTTCTTGACGACATTGCAGACTGATTGGCAACGATTGGCCGGTGGCCACTGCGGTGCGCCCGAAGCCTCGCCCTCACGTTCTTTCCTGCACCCTGCTCGCGTTGATCGGAAGGCTGGCCCTGTGCTATGATCGCGTGTGCTCCTTACGCGCCCATAGCTCAGTGGATAGAGCGCGTGGCTACGGACCACGAGGTCGAGGGTTCAAATCCTTCTGGGCGCGCCACTTTTATCGCCCCTGTAGCTCAGGTGGATAGAGCGGGGGTTTCCTAAACCCTGTCTGCCGGGGGTTCGAGTCCCTCCAGGGGCACCATTTGGGGGCATGCCGGCTGCTGCGAGACTACCTCGAAGAGGCTCTCAAGGAAGCCCAGGCCGCGCTCGACGAGGGAGAGATCCCCGTCGGGGCCGTCGTCGTGAAGGACGGGCGGATCGTTGCCCGGGCGCATAACGAGCGGGAGGCGGCCCATGACCCCACCGCACACGCCGAACTCCTCGCCCTCCGGCGAGCGGGGGAGGCGCTTTTAGACTGGCGGCTCGACGGCTGCACGCTCTTTGTCACGCTCGAGCCGTGCCCGATGTGCACTGCCGCCATCGCCGACGCCCGCCTCGACCGGATCGTCTTCGGAGCGCCGGACAGGGAGCGGGGAGCGTGCGGGTCCAGGTGGAACCTCCTCGCCGAGGTCGGCGCAGGACGGGAAATTGAAGTCACGGGAGGCGTTTTGCAGGAGGTCTGCGAAAGTCTTCTCAGGCGGTTTTTCCTGACACGGAGGGGTGTCTGAGCGGTTGAAGGAGCCGCACTCGAAATGCGGTAGGCGGGCAAAAACCTGCCTCGTGGGTTCGAATCCCACCCCCTCCGCCATACTTTCCTGGAGAGGTGTCCGAGTGGCTGAAGGAGCATGTCTGGAGAACATGCAGGCGGGCAAAAACCTGCCTCGTGGGTTCGAATCCCACCCTCTCCGCCAGATTTTCATCCGAGCCTTGGTCGTGCTAGACGGGGAGGTAGCGGTGCCCTCAGCCCGCAATCCGCTAGAGCGGGGTTGAAACCCGGCCCCCGGCCGGCCCCCTCGGAATGCACCGGAGGATGGCCCGTCGAAGATTCGGTCCCGCGCGACGGCGACCTTCGAACCCCGTCAGGCCCGGAAGGGAGCAGCGGTAAGGAGCAAGCGCCGGGTGCCGCGGGGAAGCCGGGTTGGAGGGCCAGATCCCGGAGGGCATCCGGGTGGGCCCGGTCAAAGGCCGGTGCACGGCCAACCCTTCGCCGCCTTCGGGCGGCGTTTTCTTATCCGGAAGGATCACCCCCGGAGGGCACGAATCGGTTGGGGATGGACAAAGCGTATCAGGCGCTCTATCGCTCCTACAGGCCGCAGCAGTTCGCCGACGTGGCGGGCCAGGCCCACGCGGTCGCCATCCTGAAGAACGCTGTGGCGAAGGGGCGGCTGGCGCACGCCTACCTGTTCTCCGGCCCGCGCGGGACGGGCAAGACGACGCTTGCCCGCATCCTCGCCAAGGCCGCCAACTGCGAGCACCCGACAGAGGGTGAGCCCTGCCTCGCCTGCACACCGTGCACCGAATCGCAGCTCCACACCGTGGAGATCGACGCCGCCTCCAACCGTGGCATCGACGAGATCCGGGACCTCAGGGAGCGCTCACGCTACCTGCCGCCCGTGGGGTCGAGGAAGGTCTACATCGTCGACGAGGCCCACATGCTCACGCCAGAGGCCTTCAATGCGCTCCTGAAGACGCTTGAGGAACCGCCCGGGCACCTCCTCTTCATCCTCGCCACCACAGAGCCGGAGAGGATGCCGGAAACGGTCCTGTCGCGCTGCCAGCGGATCGGGCTGCGCCGCGCCGACGACGCCGAGGTCGAAGCCCTCGTGCGCAAGGTGGCCGAGGGCGCCGGCATCAATGTTGAGGCCGACGTCTATCCGTTCATCGCCAGGAAGGGCGACGGGAGCTTTCGCGACGCCCTCGCCCTGCTCGATCTCGTGTCGTCCTTCAATCCCGACAAGGCCACCCTGAAGGACGCCCTCACGGCCCTTGGCTCGGTACCGGCGGAAGCTGTGCGGGAAGTCGAAGAGGCAGCCCTTGCCGGGGATGGCAGGGAGGTTCTCGCCCGCATGGACGCCCTCGCCCGCGAGGGGGCGGACTTCCACCAGTTCGGAGCGGACCTCTTGGACGATGCGCGCGCCCGCCTCGTGAAGGCGTACAGCGAGGGTCACGACGAAGGGAGATCAGCCCTCCTCGCCCTGGTGAGGGCCCTCGCCGATTTTTCCATGGGGCCCCGCCACGCCAGCGATGCGCGTCTGGGACTCGAGGTCCTGCTCCTCTCCCTCGGACCCTCTTCCGGGGAGGCCCCGGCCGGGGCCGGACCGAGAGCGCGAGAGGGGTCCTCCCTCCCCATCGCCCCCCGACCGAGGCTGGAGAAGAAAGCTGCCCAAAGGGCGGGTGAGGGCGTGGACCTCGCCCCTCTGCGCGCCCATTTCGATCGCCCGGGCCGCCTCCATGTGGCCCACCTCCTCGCCAATGTGCGGGGGGAGCGCGAGGGCGACACCGTGCACCTCGTCTTTCCGCTGAAGGGCGGCGAGTTCGTGCGGGCCTCGGAGCCCGACATCGAGCGGCTGATCGCCGAGGGTGTGCACGCGGTCTTCGGGAACGATGTGTCGGTGACCATGTCGATGGAGGCCAGGGAGGGCTGACACGTGGGCTTTGACATGAAGAAGATGATGCGGCAGGTCCAGCAGTTGCAGGCCGAGGTCGAGCGTCTGAAGGCGGAGCTCGCCGAGCGCACGGTCGAGGGGTCGGCCGGAGGCGGCGCTGTCACGGTGGTGGCGACGGGAGCCCAGGAGGTGCGCTCCGTGCGAATTGGCGACGGGATCGTTCCTGAGGAGGACCGCGAAGCCCTGGAGGACCTCGTCAAGGCCGCCGTCAACGACGCCCTCTCCCGCTCGCGCCAGATGGCGGAGGCCGAGATGGGGAAGGCCACAGGCGGCTTTGGCCTGCCGCCGGGATTGTCGTGACGAACGAGGGGCCGATCGCAAGGCTCGTCGACGAACTGTCGCGCCTGCCGGGCGTCGGGCCCAAGAGTGCGCAGCGACTCGCCTACTGGGTGCTCCGCCAGGACGAGGCGAAGGTCGAGTCGCTGGCCCGCTCCTTCATCGAGGCGCGCCGCGGCGTGCGCCGCTGCTCGACCTGCCAGGACCTGACGGACAGCGATCCCTGCCGGATCTGCAGCGACCCCGCCCGAGACCGCTCGGTGATCCTCGTGGTGGAGGAGCCGAGGGACGTGATCGCCATCGAGCGCACCCGGGAGTATCGGGGGCTCTACCACGTCCTGGGCGGGGCCATCTCGCCCATGGAGGGCGTCGGACCCGAGGAGCTGCGTGTGCGCGAACTCATCGACAGGCTGCGGGACGACGCGGTGAAGGAGATGATTCTCGCCACCGACCCCGATGTGGAAGGGGACGCCACGGCCCTCTACCTGTCGAAGGGCCTGCGTCGCCCCGGTCTCAACATCACCCGCATAGCAAGGGGACTTCCGGTCGGGGGGGACCTTGACTTCGCCGATGACGTGACGCTGGTGCGTGCCCTCGAGGGCAGGACGACCTTCTGAGCGGGACGGGTCAGGATGTGGTTCGGGCCGAAGGGCGGCCGGCACGCCTTTTCGGGCGACGCCTCCCGCCGGGTCCTCAGGAGACGGCCGGATCGACGATGCTGAGGCCTTCGCCATCAAGCCGGGCCCTGACGCCCATCGGCAGGGTGAGCATGGGCGCCGTATGGCCGAAGTCGATGTCGGCGAGGACCGGGAAGGCGAATGGGCGCGTGGCCTCCTCGAGCACCCGCAGCAGGAGGGCGTGGTCCTCGAAGGAGTAGGAACGGGGCCGTCCCACGATGAGGCCCGACACTCCGGCGAGGACGCCCATGACGGCATAGTCGGCGAGGATGCTGGCCACGAAGGCCGGCGAAGGCGCCTCCTCGCTCGTCTCAAGGAGCAGAATCGCTCCCTTGAGGTCCGGCCAGAACGGTGTGCCGCGAAGGTGCTGGAGGGACTCCACGCAGCCGCCGATGAGGGGGCCCTCGGCCTCCCCCCGGCGGATCCAGACGGAGCCGGGATTGAGGAGCATCGTGCGCTCGTAGGTTGCATCGGCGCCTGTCGACCAGTCCGCCTCGTCCTCCGTCCACTCCTCGGAGACAGGCGTCGCCCCGAGCGGCCTGTCCGACATCACGGCCGCCTCAAAGGCGTTTGCCGTGAACGGAAGGAGATCCGGGAACTCGCCGAACTCGCCGATGAAGCTCGGTCCCTGAAAGGTGACGAGCCCGGTCATGCGGTGGATGGCCAGATGCAGGACGGTGACGTCGGAGTAGCCGACGAAAATCTTCGGGTGTGCGCGGATCAGGTCCCAGTTGATGAAGGGGAGCATCTCGACCGAGTGATCGCCGCCCAGGGCGGCGATGATCGCCTTCACCTCCGGGGCTGCAAACATGGTGTTCAGATCCTCCGCCCGCTCCTCGCCGGAGGCGGACACCCAGCCTGCGTCGCCCATGGCGTGCGGGCCGTAGACCACCGAGAGCCCGAAGTGGTCCTTGAGGGTGTTCTCGGCCTTGGCCATGCGGTGCGGAAATCGCCTGAGCGCCGGGAATGACGGGGTGATGACCCCCACCGTGTCGCCGGGATTGAGGCGGGGAGCCAGGAGGAGAGGGCGCGTCTGTTTCATGGGAGGATTGGACGGCCTTCATCAGGTGAGTGTCAAGACTCGGGGGGCGCCCATGGAGGTGACGCCGGCGCCGGAACGCATCTTGAGGGCGAACAGGATCGGCCCGGATGTGCCGCAAAGACAGGAGACGCTTGAACCGGAGCCCGGGATCGTCCTTGCCACAAGCATCCCTGCCTGCGGCTGCCACAGGTGCAGCTCCACCATCCGCTCATCCTTCGACCCTGGCCCCGTCAGCGAGAACACGAGACGACGGCCGTCCGCCAGCCGCCGCACCGCCACGCGGCGAAGGGGCGATGGGACGGGGGGGAACATCGCCGCCGGCGAGGGCAGAGGCGTCTCGAGGGCGATGCGCCCCCCGGCGGGAAGGTCAAGGGGGGCGATCCGCGCCACCAGGGCGTTTTGCCTGACGAAGGCCAGGAGGATGGGCCGCAGGAGCGTGAGCTGGGTGCGGTGGGCGCCAAGTGCCGTCACCATCCGCCGCCTGAGGGAGGAGGAGATGGGGACGGCATACCAGCGTGTGCCCGATGCGACAAGGGACCGGGGCGGGGAGAGCGCGAGGCCCGGATGATGGCCCTTCGGCAGGGGCCATGGGCCGCTGTGGACGAGATAGCGGTAGAGCGCAGGGTGGCTTTGGAGGCGACCCGACGCCTCGAGGTCCGCCAGGGCGAGTTCCGCAAGCGCCCCGAGGGCACGGTGGTCCGGATGGGTGTCAGAAGGGTGTGGGGCGAGGACCACATCCGGCTGGGCGGCGACCATCGTCCGCTCAAGGGCGCCAAAGAGGCCGCTGGCGTCCTGTCGCAGCCCGTCATCCCCCGAGGACCCTTCGGTCCGGCTGTTTTGGGTGTAAGGGGAGCGGTGCACACGATCCCCCGTGAGTATGGGCAAGAGCCCCCGATCTGAAAAGCCGAGCCGGACGAGACGGGGGACCCGGCGACGGTCCATGAGAAGGACCAGCCCCTGAGCCTGTTCCCGCCGTCGCAGCCGGCCGAAGCGCTCGAAGTCGGCGGGCGTGGTGACGGCCTTCTTCATGCTGAGGGCCACGGCCGGCTTGAACGCGTCACCGTCCGTCACGGCGATCACGGTCGCCCGGGGGCCGTAGGAATCGAGAAACGGTGCCGCCGCCAGAAGTTCGTCGTCCGGGTGGGGAACCACCGCGGCGAGCCTGCCGCGGCCGTCGGGGACGAGGACTCCGTCGACACGTGCGGTCAGCTGGGCGGCATGGATCGACCACAAGGCTGGCAGGACTGCCACCATCCCCAGGAGGACCGCAGTGAGTGCCCTCTTCAGTATTGACGTTTGCAAAACTCCCTTGGGCCGCTACACTGACATTTAGTGTGGGCGGTATCCGACGCTTCCTCGCGTCGTGAGGGTGGAGGATATTGCCGCCCCGGACCCGTTTCGTCCCCGGCCCACAGTTTTTGACACAGGAGGGAAGACGCACCCCTTCCGGGTGTACGCGCGTGGCGTTTTCGAGCGTGTCCCTGCCCCTCATCGGGGCCGTGGTCGGCATCATCGTGGGTATCTTCCTGATCTTCCATGTCCTGTCCCGCAGCGCCGGCACGGAGAGAATGCAGGAGATCAACCGCGCCGTCCAGCAAGGTGCCGCCGCCTATCTCAACCGGCAGTACACCACGGTGGCCATGGTCGCCGGGGTGCTGTTCCTCATCATCGGGTTTGGCCTCGGCTGGGAGAAGGCTCTCTTCTTTGTGGTCGGCGCAGTTCTCTCGGCGACCGCCGGCTATGCCGGCCTGAACGTGGCTGTGCGCTCCAACGTCCGGGTCGCCCAGGCGGCCTCGACAGGACTCGGGCCGGCGCTCCGGCTCGCCGTCCGGGGCGGCGCCGTGACCGGGCTGCTCGTGGTCAGTCTCGCCCTGCTCGGAACAGCTGTGCTCACATTCCTCTCGGGCGGCAGCCTGGAGGCCATCGTCGGGTTCGGGTTCGGTGCATCCCTCATCTCGGCCTTCGCCCGTCTGGGCGGCGGCATCTACACGAAGGCCGCCGACGTCGGTGCCGACCTCGTGGGCAAGGTCGAGCAGAACATCCCTGAGGACGACCCCCGCAACCCGGCCGTCATCGCCGACAACGTCGGCGACAACGTCGGCGACTGCGCCGGCATGGCTGCCGACCTGTTCGAGACCTATGTCGTGACGTCCGTTGCGGCGATGCTTCTTGGCTACCTCTACTTCCACGGCACCAACATGATCGTGCTGCCGCTGGTCATGGGTGGCCTCGCCATCGTCTCCTCGGTGATCGGCATCCTCACGATGCGCGCCCCCTCGGCCAACCCGCGCGTCGTGATGCGCTCGCTCTACACAGGTGTCTGGGTATCCGGGATCCTCTCGGCGATCGGCTTCTACTTCGCCACCCAGGCCCTCGGGCGAGGCATCAACGACTTCATCTCGGCGGCGGTCGGCATCGCCGTGACGCTCGCCCTCATTTACATCACCGACTACTACACCTCCTACGAGTTCAAGCCGACGCGCACCATTTCGGAGGCGTCCCAGACCGGGCACGCCACGAACATCATCGCCGGGCTCGCTGTCGGCATGCGCTCGACCGCCTGGCCGGTCATCGTGATCGGGATCGGCATCCTCGTGGCGTTCGGCTTTGGCGGCGTCTACGGGGTCGGGCTGGCAGCGATGGGCCTTGTCACGCAGGCAGGCATCATCGTCACGCTCGACGCCTACGGGCCCATCACGGACAATGCCGGCGGCATCGCCGAGATGGCGGACATGCCCGAACACGTGCGTCAGACCACCGACGTGATGGACGCCGTGGGCAACACCACAAAGGCGGTGACCAAGGGCTACGCCATCGGCTCGGCGGCGCTCGCCGCCATCGCCCTCTTCGCCTCCTACACCGAGGAGCTCTCGAAGACGGCCCATGTCACCTTCTCGTTCGACCTCTCGAACCCGCTCGTGCTGTTCGGGCTCTTCATGGGAGGCATCCTGCCCTTCCTGTTCTCGTCCATCACGATGCAGGCCGTGGGTCGGGCCGCCTTCCACGTCGTCAACGAGGTGCGCCGCCAGTTCCGGGAGATCCCCGGCATCATGGAGGGCACAGCCAAGCCCGACTACGCCAAATGCGTCGACATCGTCACCCGGGCGGCCATCCGCGAGATGTTCGTGCCCGCCCTGATCCCGGTCGTGGCGCCGATCCTGGTCGGCCTCGTGCTGGGTCCGCAGGCGCTGGGCGGGGTGCTCATCGGATCGATCGTCGTCGGGCTGTTCGTGGCCATCCTGATGACGGCCGGCGGCGCCTCCTGGGACAACGCCAAAAAGTACATCGAGGAGGGCAACCTCGGGGGGAAGGGCACCGAGACGCACGCCGCCTCGGTGACCGGGGACACCGTGGGAGACCCCTTCAAGGACACCGCAGGCCCGGCCATCAACCCGATGATCAAGATCGTGAACATCGTGGCGCTCCTCCTGGCGCCGATCGTGGCCACGTTCTGGCTCGTCCACATCTGACACGTCAGCCGGCAGCACGAGGAGGGCCGCTTCCCCTGGGAAGCGGCCCTCCTCATATGCGTCGTGGGTCGATCCGGATCGACGTCCGAAGGCGAAGAACAGCGCTCGGCACCGAGTCGACCGAAGGACCGCCCGGGGACTACTGCTGCAGGCCCGAGGGCAACGGCAGCGGCGAGGAGTAGCTCCCGATCACATCTTCGGTGCCGGGCGCCAGCACAATCGTCGAGATGTCGAGCGGGAAATAGTTCTTCGCCCCCACCGTCCCGAGCGGCAGGTTGAGGAAGGAGACGACCTCGACGGAGGTGCCGCCGGTTCCCCTCTGAAGTGTCGCCGGCAGCGACGACACGGCGATGGTGTGGACTCGGATGCCGATGATGTCCGTGATGATCCTGGCCGTCGCCCGGTTCGCATGAAGCTTCGTCAGGACGGCGAGGTCGTGCCCGGAGGCGTAGCCCGCGAGCTGTGCGGCGTCCATGCTCGCAAAGGTGGCGTAATACGGCATTCGTGAGATGACCCTGGCGTTCGCATCCTCGTAGAACACGTACGGGGAGTTGGGCAGGTTCTTGAGCGTGACAGCTTCGATGAAATAGGTGCCGCTTCCCGTGAGCTCGGCGAGCGTGCGCGGCAGGTAGGGCTTCAGGTCCCGGCCCGAGGCGGCGAACGGCGGGTGCGAGAAGGTGTCACCGGGAATCTCGGCGGAGGCGTTGTTCTCGATGCTGGTCGGCGAAGCACCGCCTGCAAGGGCGCATCCTTGGGCGAGCAGCAGGACGCCGAGGAGGACTGCAGGCCGGACAAACAGTCGTCGCAATGTGGATCTCGTCCTCCTTCACACTCCTCCCGAGTTTAGCACCCGCGGCTGACAAGCACCGTGGTCAAACGCGTTTGGATCTGCCATATCCTGGGTAACCTCTCTGTCAAAGGAGGCGTGACTCAGATGACCATCGCCCTCAAGGAGCAGCTCCTCATGCATATCAGGAAACTCCTCGCCCCGCCCGAGCCGCAGACGAAGGCGCCGACGCTGGACGAGGCGATTGCCGAGGCCCATGAGGAGTGGGAACTCGCCAAGCGTTATTTCGAGACGGTGAGCGAACCGGAGCTCGTGGAGCACGCCACCTATCTGATCAAGGCCACCGAACGGCGCTACATGTTCCTCGTGCGCCTCAAGCGAAGCGAGGCAGGGGAAGGGTCGCCCCTATGCGGGAGTCTGCCGGGCGGGGCCGATGCCCTGAGGGATGAAGCCAAGGCATGAGGGGACGAGACCTACCATAATCTCCCTGAACAAGGGGGGAGGTCCGTGTCCCTGCCTGGCTTCTGGCCCTGGATCCTCGCCGCAATAGCCTTCGTGGCCCTGCGCATCGCCGGTTATCCGGGCCAGAAGGTCGCCTCGCTCGCCATGAAGCTCGTGATCGGTGCCGCTGTGCTCTGGGGCATCGACCTCATCGGCGGCGGAGCCGGCATAGCGCTCGGGGTGAACCCGGTGAGCGCCGCCGCCGTCGGCTATCTCGGCGTTCCGGGGCTCCTTCTCGTCGCCGGATCCCACTTCATCCTCTCCGGTTCGCTGCACTGATCACGCGCCCGTCCCGCCGTTCTGGTAGACTGCCCGGCGGGAGGGATTCGGGTGGTCAGGGTGCGCATGGCGCCCAGCCCGACCGGCAACCCCCACATCGGCTGGGCCCGGACGGCGCTGTTCAATTGGCTCTTCGCCCGCCACGTCGGGGGCGTGTTCGTGCTCCGCATCGAGGATACGGACCAGAAGCGCCGGTTCGAGGGTGCTGTCCAGGCGTTCGATGACGCCTTCAATTGGCTCGGCTTCATGTACGACGAGGGACCCACCAGCGGGGGGCCGTACGGCCCCTACGTGGTGTCCGAGCGGCGCGACCGCCACGATGCGGCGCTCGCCCGGCTCAAGGAGGAGGGAGCTGTCTACCCCTGCTTCTGCTCGCCAGCGGAGCTGGACGAACGGCGCAAGGCGCTGCGCGGCGCCGGGATGGCACCCCGCTACGACGGCCGTTGCCGCACCATCCCGACCGAAGAGGCGGCCCGGCGCATCGCTGCCGGGGAAAGGCCAGCCTACCGGCTGAAGGCACCGGGCGAGGGCAGCCTCGTCGTGCAGGACCTCGTGCGGGGCGACGTGACGTTTGACCTCGCGACCGTCGACGACTTCATCGTCGCCAAATCGGACGGGACGCCCACCTACAACTTCCAGGTGGTCGTGGACGACGTGGACATGGCCATCTCCCATGTCATCCGGGCCGAGGAACACCTCTCCAACACACCCAAGCAGATCCTCATCTATGAGGCGCTCGGCGCCACGCCGCCGCTCTTCGCCCACGTGCCGATGGTGCTGGCGCCCGACCGGGCCAAGCTCTCGAAGAGACACGGAGCCACGTCCCTCGGCGAGTTCCGAGAGGCGGGCTTCCTGGCGGAGGCCCTTGCCAACTACCTGTGCCTTCTCGGCTGGCACCCCGGCGGGGATCGGGAGTTCTTCACGCTCGAGGAGGCGGCTGAACTCTTCACGCTGGATGACGTGCAGAAGAGCGCCGCCATCTATGACGTCAAGAAGCTCACCTGGATGAACGGCCAGTACCTGCGCATGCTGGACGTCGACGATCTGGTCGAGAGGTCCCGACCCTTTCTCGAGCGGCAGGGACTCATCGGTAGGGACCTCGACGATGCTGCTGCCGCCTACCTGAAACAGGTGGTGACGGCGGTGCGCGAGCGGGTCTCGACGCTCGTCGAGGTGGCCGATGCGGCGACCTACTTCTACCGTGAGGTCACCGACTACGACGGCAAGGGCCGGGCGAAGTACTTCGACGTGCCCGGGGCGCGCACGAGGCTCAGGCGTCTTGCCGACGCGCTCACAGGCGCCACCTTCACGATCGGGGAACTCGAAGAACTCTACACCAGGATCGCCGAGGAGGAGGGCATCCCCCGCGGCGAACTCATTCATCCGACACGCCTTGCCGTCACCGGCCGCACCATGGGACCGGGACTCTTCGAGATCCTCGAGATCCTGGGCAAGGAGCGCGTCGTGGCCCGTCTCCGGAGGGCCGCCGACGCGGCCTCGGCCTGAGGGCGGGGAGGGCCGGTCAACGACACCGCAAACCACGCTCACCTTTGTCTCGATTGCGGTCCTCCTGGGGCTCGGTCTCCTCGCCGTGACGCTGGCACGGTTGAGCGGAATCCCCGACCTCGTCCTCTTTCTGGCCCTCGGGGTCCTCACCGGGCCCTTCGTCCTCGGCTGGGTCCAGCTCTCCGCCTCCGGGGGGCTCGGCGAACTGATCGTGACGGGCGGCGCCGTCTTCATGCTCTATGAGGGTGGACGCGCCATCGACCTGTCCATCCTCCGACGCATCTGGCCCAGCGTGACGCTCCTCGCCACCGTTGGCGTCGCCCTCACCTCGGGCGTCGTGGCGCTCGCCACCCATCTCTTCATCGGTGCGACGTGGCCGGTGGCGCTCCTTGCCGGAGCGGCCATCGCCTCTACGGACCCGGCGACCATCGTGCCGCTCTTCATGCAGGTGAAGGTGAAGCGCCGCATCCAGCAGCTCGTGGTGAGCGAGTCGGCATTCAACGATGCCACCGCGGCGGTGCTCACCATCGCCTTCCTCGCCTTGGCGCAGGGCCAGGCGACGGGTGGGGCGGCGATCGCAGGCACCTTCGGCCGTCTCATCCTGGTGGGCGTCGTGGCGGGCCTTGTCGTCGGCCTCGTCGTGCAATACCTGGTGGCGGAATTCGGGCGCACGCCCCTTTGGACCCGCATGGAGCAGAACGGAGTGGCGACGCTCTTCGCCATGGCCGCAGCCTATGCCACGGCGCAGGTCCTTGGCGGCAGCGGCTTCATGGCCGTGTTTCTGGCCGGGATCGTGCGCGGGAGCGGCGGCCGGTGGGGACTCAGGCCCCGGGCCGAGCACGAGGCGAAGCATGAGGACTTCCTCGCCATCCTCGGCACGGCGGTGCGCATCCTGATCTTCGGGGTGCTGGGCGCGAACGTGGATCTGCCGCTCCTCGGCCGCATGGGCATGGCGGGGCTCGCTGTGACAGCGGCCCTCCTCTTCATCGGCAGGCCGGTTACGGTGTTCGCCTGTCTCCTGCCGGACCGGCTGGCGAAGTTTCACCTGAAGGAAATGCTCTTCGTCTCCTGGGTGCGCGAGACGGGCGTGGTTCCGGCGGCGCTCGGCACCATCCTCCTGGCGGAGCGTGCGCCCGGGGCAGAGACGGTGGCCGCCCTCATCTTCCTGGCCATCATGGTGACCATCGTCGTCCAGGCGCCGACGACGCGCCCCTGGGCAAGACGGCTCGGCGTGAGCGAGGAAGATGGCGCCTGAGGGTCGGCTTACGACGCCGACATGTTGCGTCGCTTGGCGCGGCGGTCCAACAGGTACAGGAAGGCCGCCAGGGCGACAGCCACCAGCGTGGCGCCGAAGAGCAGCGGCGACACCGGATGGGCGACGAGATGGCCGCTGCGGATGACCACCAGGGACGAAGCGCGGATGTCCGTCTCGCCCCCCGTCCTCGGGTCGGCACGATAGAAGGTGCCGGTGACCTCGACCGTGTCCCCGGTCTGCCAATAGTTGCCCCAGATGTGGATGCGGAAGGCGTCGGCCTTTGGCACCAGAACCCCGAGTGCGTAGACGCCGTCCGAGACGTTGACCCAGACGAGATCGCCGCGATCGATGGGTGAACCGACGACCTCGCCCACGAAGGCGATGGTCCTTCCGTTGTAATACGAGGCGTGGTTGAGGAGTTCTGTACTGGAGACACCCGCTCGGCCACCGGCAGCCATGGCCGGAGGTGATGAGAGGAAGAGGGCGCACGCCAGAGCGCAGCCGAGCGTCAAAAGGCGTCTCATCGACGCACCACCCCCCGTATGACGTGGGTGACGAAGACGAATACCGAGAGGAACTCAAGCCTGCCGACCCACATCATGCCGATGAACATCACCTTGATGAGGGGCGCCATGGTGGCGGAGGTGACCCCCGAGGAAAGGCCGACGTTGCCGGTGACCGAGGCCGCCTCGAAGAGCGCCTGATTCAGGGGATACCCGTACATGGTGAGCACGAGGGCCCCGGTCCCGAACGTGGCGAGGTAGAGGAGGATGATGAGGGCCGCTCCGCGCACCCGGGTATCGTTCAGGATGAAGTCCTCGACGTGGTGCAGATGGGTCTTGATCACCGCCGACTCCGGCATGAGGAGCCGGCGGATGTCTTCCTGGATGGCCCGGAAGACCGTGCCGATGCGAATGGCCTTGAAGCCGCCGGCGGTGGACGTGGCGCTGCCCCCGAACAGCATCGCGATCACCACGGCCAGGAAGGCGAGCCCTCCCCACTCAAGCGGGAACTGGACGGCGTAGATGTTCGAGAACCCGGTGGTGGTGTGTGCCGAAACCAGGTTCAGCCATCCCATCCGGACGAGCTCGACGATGCCGGTGTACGTCCCGGTGTGGATCAGGCCCACCGCCACGAGAGCCCAAAGGACGTTCACGGTGATGACGAAGGTCACGAACTCCAGGTCCCGCCGGATCTCCCGCCACCGCCCCTGCCACAGGGCGTAGTGGAATGCGAAGTTGAGGGAACCCACGATGGCGATGGACGTGGCCGCGAACTCGAAGAAGGGGTCGTGGTAATAGAGAATGTTCTCAGAGTGGGGAGCGAAGCCGCCCGTGGACCAGGCCGACATGAACATCCAGATGGCGTTCCAGATCGCCCTGACCGGAGGGAACCCCCAGACGACGAGCGAGATGAAGAGGATGAAGCTGCCCACGACCAGATAGAGGAGTGAGATACGCCAGATCGCCCGTGCCGTCGATCGCACGTTGGGCAAGAGGCGCTCGTCCTTCGCCTCCCCGACGTAGATCTTGAAGGCGCCGGACTCGTTCACGAAAAATGTGAGCGCCATGACCACGATGCCCTGGCCGCCCAGGTAGGTGACGAGAAAGCGCCAGGTGTTGAGGGCGTCCGAGATGCGGTCGGCGTGCTGGATGAGGGTGAGGCCCGTGGTGGTGAGACCGCTCATCACGTCAAATATGGCATCAAGGTAGGAGAGGTAGTACCCGGAGAGTTCATAGGGCAGCGCTCCGAGCAGCATGGCCAGAAGCCAGGCCACGGCCGTGATGACGAGGCCATGGATCCACTGCGCCGGACGGTTCGGGCGCCCGGCGATGAAGGTCAGGACGTAGCCGATGGCGACGGTGACGCCACCGGAGAAGGCAAAAATGCAGGCGTCGTACCAGTCCTGCTGGGCGATGCCGACGAGCATCGGTATCGCCATGAGGAGGCCGAAGCCGATCGTCACCCGCCCCGAATAGTAGAGGACGAGTGCCCAGTCCTGGCCGTAGGAGAGCCAGCCCCGCCTGATCACCGCAGGAGGATCGCCACCGCAGCGATGGCGAAGGCGATAGCGATGAATCCCGCAGCCAGACCGAGCTCAGCCGCCATTCCGGCGATCCAGGCCCTCATTCCCTCACCTTCCCGGCCAGCAGCGCCCTCAGGGCCTCGACCTCATCGCTGCGCGTGAGGGCGATCACCGAGTCGCCATACTGGATGAGGGTATCGCCACGGGGCACGACGAGGCCGTCCTCGCGCAGGATGGCGACGAGCACCACGTCAGCCGGCAAGGGGAGTTCCGCGACCGTCTTCCCCGCAGCAGGCGAGTCGCCGTTCAGGCGAAACTCGACCAGTTCCGTATTGCCGCGACGGAACTCCATCAGAAGGTGCAGGTCGCTCGAGGACAGCTCCTGCTCGACGAAGTGCGTGATGAGGGTCGTGCCGGAGACCGTGGTATCGATGCCCAGCTTGGGGAAGACCTCGGCGTTCTTGGGATTTGACACACGGGCGACTGTGCGGCTGACGTCGAAATACCATTTGGCGAGCTGGCAGACCACGAGATTGTCCTCGTCCTGGCCCGTCACGGCCGCGATGACGTCGGCGTCCACGACTCCGGCATCGCGCAGGACGGAGAGGGTGGAGGCGTCGCCCAGGATGACCAGCACATCGGGGAGCATCTCGGCAATGAATTCGGCCCGCTGCGGATTCTGCTCTATGACCGAGACATGGTTTGTCTTGCGAAGAGCCGATGCGAGGTAGTAGCCCACCTTGCCGCCACCGGCCACGACGATGTTCACGAGCCCAAAACCTCCTCGAGGCGGGGGTTGTGGGACCGCGTCACGGCCGTCAGCACGTCATCGGCCTTGAGGACGAAGTCGGCACCGACGAGGCTCGCATCCTCGCCACGGTGCGCGAACAGGATGCGCACGCCCAGAAGCGACTCCGCCTGAGTGACGGTTTGGCCGGCGAGGGTGGAGCCGACCGTCACATCGGTCCACTCGTACCCCGCCGGCAGGCCTTCCTCCAGAGATGCCCCGGCCGTCATGCGCCGGATGATCTGCAGCGCCGTCAGGCGAGTCGGGGAAATCGTCTCCAGGCCACGGACCTTGAAGATCCCCTCACGTACGGTATCATGCACGCGGCACAGCACATGGGGGACATGGAAGACCTCTTCGGCGATCTCGGAGGCCATGATGTTGACGTTGTCCGTGGTGGTCACGGCCACGAGATAGTCAGCATGCTCGATGCCTGCAGTGCGCAGCACGTCTAGGTCGATGCCCTTCCCCTGGATCGAACGCCCGTTGAAGCCCTCGCCGAGCCGTTCGAACGCCTTGGGGTTCTCGTCGATGACGTTGACGTCGTGTCCCTTCTCGGCGAGGAGCGTCGCCAGAAGCGAACCCACTTTTCCGCAGCCGACGATGACAACCTGCATGCTCTTAGCTCCTCTATGCCAGGCCGACAGTCCCCTGCCTTCTCCGGCAACGCGCCTATTGTAGGGCTTCCCGGCCCGGCGAGGAAGGTTCGAGGACCGGGCCGCTTCCCCGCCCGACCGCAGGCGCAGCGGACTTCTCGGGCCTTCCTCCCCAAGGGAATCGAGCTATGCTCCCCTGGCGCCAGAGGAGGGGGCGAGGCCGTCGAGAACGACTCCTGGGAGAATGAGAGGAAGGACCATGGGGGGTTTCATGGCGATGGAAGAATTCATCTGTCGCACCTGCGGGACCTGCTATCCGCCTTCCGAGGCGCACCCCTCGGCCTGCCGGGTCTGCGAGGATGAAAGACAGTACGTGCCCCCATCCGGACAGGCATGGACGACACCGGAGGCCATGCGCCGGGAGGATTACCGAAACGCCTTCTCCGTCCTCGAGCCCCGACTCGTGGGGATGAAGTCGGTGCCCGCCTTCGCCATCGGCCAACAGGCGCATCTCATCCGCACGTTGGAAGGCAACTTCCTCTGGGACGCCGTGAGCCTGGTCGACGACGCCACCCTGGAAATCCTGGCGGCACTTGGCGGCGTGCAGGCGATGGCTGTGTCCCACCCGCACTTTTTCTCCTCGATGGCGTCGTTCGCCGAAGCCTTCAACGCCCCTTGCTACATCGGGGCGGCGGATGCCGAATGGGTCGTCCGTCCGTCCCGGCAGGTCGTGCCGGTGGAGGGTGAGGCTCTCGCCATCTTTGGAGGGCTCACGCTCCTCGTCCCGGGCGGGCACTTTCCAGGTTCCCTGGCCCTGCACTGGGCGGACGGGGCGGGCGGAACCGGCGTGCTCTTCGGCAGCGATACGGTGACCGTCGCTCAGGACCGGAAGTCTGTCTCGTTCATGAAGAGCTTCCCGAACGACATTCCGCTCTCGGCGAGTGAGGTGCGAAGGATCGCCAGGACGCTGTCGCCCTACCCGTTCACGCGCATCTATGGAGGTTGGGCGGGCGCCGTCATCGAGGCCGATGCCAAAACTGTCGTGGCGGCATCCGTGGAGCGCTACATCCGAGCCGTGGATCCTGGCGCCCCTGATCCGGCGTAGAAGGACGATGCGTGTCTGGTCGTCTCCCCATGATCGACCACTGACGCCACGCCTGCTGTGGCGCGATGCTGTCCGTCCGACACCGGGCCGGACATCGGCCTGAACACGGGCCTTCGAACCTACATAGACCGCCTTGCCGGGCGAAATCGGCGTGTGCTACAATCGCAAGGCTCTGGGGAGTGGTGTAAAGGTAGCACAACAGGCTCTGGACCTGTTGGTGAGGGTTCGAATCCTTCCTCCCCAGCCAGGTTGGGCCCAATCGTCTAGAGGCCGAGGACGCCGCGCTCTCAATGCGGTGACACGGGTTCGAATCCCGTTTGGGCCACCACCCTTGGCATCGTCCCGTTTCTGGGCACGGCACCACGTACTGGTTTTGACCGGGCCTTGGGACGGTGCTAAAATGGCTTCTTGCGTGAAGCCGCGGTCTTTGAAAACCGGACAGTGCGAGAAGAGTATGGTCAGACGGCCAAGACTCCAAACAGTAATGACGGCAGAGGTTCCCCTTCGGGGGGACGGAGCCGGCGTGAAGAGGGCCAGA
>Ga0078972_1000252_pt2 | contig 203787 bp, 148 predicted proteins | sample YelNatPaOPGAMG01_FD_67568 | JGI IMG/M metagenome (GOLD analysis project Ga0078972, IMG submission 67568) | Hot spring thermophilic microbial communities from Obsidian Pool, Yellowstone National Park, USA - OP-RAMG-01 (SPADES assembly) (version 2) | ecosystem: Environmental > Aquatic > Thermal...
GAAAATCACCCGTCTGTTCTTTTGAAGGAAGACTTTGAAATAGAAAATCTGGATATTCTTAAAAAACGCTGGGAAAACATCAGCAACAAAGATGGCAAAGTCCTCGAATTAATACAAGATAGTCCTCCGGGAAGCAAGGGAGAAAAGGCGTTGAAGATGACGGCAACTTTAAATGAAAATACCGGCGGACACCTCTATAAACGTCTGTCACGCGAAGTCGATACTGCATTCGTAAGGTTCTATGTTAAATTTCCCAAGCCTTCAGCGTATATTCATCATTTTGTACATTTTGGCGGATACAATCCTTCTACGTCGTGGCCACAGGGTGGTGCCGGCGAACGACCTCGCGGCGATGAAAGGATAACAGTCGGGATTGAGCCTTACGGCTTCTATGGAAAATATCCGCCTCCGGGCGCATGGAACTTTTACTGCTACTGGCACGAGATGAAAGTATCAGCAGGTGGACGTTATTGGGGAAACTCCCTTGCCCCGGAAAAACCTCTGTTAATTGAGGAGGATAAATGGCAATGCGTGGAAGCAATGCTAAAACTTAATTCAGCCCCCGACAAACCTGATGGCGAAATTGCCCTATGGATAGACGGCAAGCTGGCAATGCACATAAAAAAGGGTACACCCAGGACGCAATGGACAGGAATGGGCTTCCGGGTGGTAACAGAAGGTGGAGAGCCTTTTGAAGGTTTTAAATGGCGAAACAACAATAATCTAAAAATAAACTTTTTCTGGCTTCTCCACTATGTAACCGAAAATGCATACCGCCAGAACAATATCCAAAACCCGCCTGAGAAAAACTCTGTTATTTTCGATAACATTGTTGTCGCCACGGAATATATCGGACCAATAAAAACCGAATAAATAGACCAAGAATTATTTCGGAGTTTTATTAGATAATCCCGTTTTGTTAAATTGAATTTACTACCAGTAACTATTTTTGAATTAATCTATGATTCAATGGTGTGCCATTAATGTTTTTCCAGGGTTTTTAATAGACCTGTGATAAAGAGTCTGTTCCTCTAAATCAGATGACCTAATTTTTTCTTCTTGGTTTCAAGATATTTTTCGTTGTAGGGATTAGGCTTAATTTTTATCGGGATCTGTTCAACAACCTTTAATCCGTAACCTTCAAGACCGATTATCTTCTTTGGATTATTTGTCAGAAGGCGTATCGACTTCAATCCAAGGTCGCAAAGGATTTGCGCGCCTACGCCGTATTCACGCAGGTCTGCTGGATACCCAAGTTTTAAATTCGCTTCAACTGTGTCATAACCGTGTTCCTGCAGCTTATATGCCATAATTTTCGGCGCAAGACCTATCCCGCGTCCCTCCTGCCGCAAATAAACGATGACACCTGCACCTTCCGAAGAGATCATACGCATCGCCTGCCGTAATTGAGGTCCGCAATCGCATCTTAAAGACCCAAATACATCGCCTGTCAGACATTCACTGTGGACACGCACAAGGACATTTTCTTTTCCTTCAACTTCGCCTTTTACAAGCGCAAGATGATGGTTACCGTCAATCTTAGATTTATAAAGGTAAAGGTCAAATTCACCAAATTCAGTTGGCAATTTTACAATTTCAACCCTCTCGACCAATCTTTCGCGCATCCGGCGATACTTAATCAAATCCGCTATAGAACAGATTTTCAGTTTGTGTTTCTTTGCAAATTTAAGAAGCTGGGGCAATCTTGCCATTGTGCCGTCGTCGTTCATTATCTCGCAGATAACGCCAACCGGTCTGCAACCTGCGAGTCGGGCGAGGTCAACTGCTGCTTCGGTGTGTCCGGCACGTTGTAAAACGCCGCCCGGTTTTGCCCGCAACGGAAAGACGTGTCCGGGCTGAACAAGGTCTTCCGGCGTAGCCATTGGGTCGGCAAGCACCTTTATTGTTTTTGCTCTATCAGCTGCGCTGATGCCTGTAGTAATTCCCTTTGCGGCATCAACACTGACCTGAAAATCTGTCCGGAATGAATCGCGGTTTTGCGAAACCATCTCTTCAATTCCAAGTTGTTTTAACCGCTCGGCAGTGGTAGGAACGCATATCAGACCTCTGCCGTATTTCGCCATAAAATTCACAGCTTCGGGTGTAACAAATTGAGCAGCCATTACGAGGTCGCCCTCGTTCTCGCGGTCAGCATCATCGACCACGATTACCATTTTGCCTTTTTTTATGTCTTCTAAAACCGACTCTATTGAATCGAGCGGATTTTCCCTATCTTTCTTCATAATTACAAATCTTCCTTAAAATTATCCGCGCTGGGATAATCTTATTCGCTTGCAGACCTTTTTATGATTATTCTCCCTATGCGCAGTCTTTTAATTTTATTTAACTGGCAATCAAGTTTATTACACTTTAAAAAACCTCAATATAAACATAACATCAATATAACCCTTTTTAATGACTTTTTACCAAATAAAAAACCCGCTGTTTGATAACAGCGGGCTTGTTTATTAAGGGTTTATACTATGGCTTATGACTTTTTGTCGTTGCCTGAGGCGCCGTTATCTTTGCCCGGGCACTTGCCTTTTTGAGGGCATGCCTTTGAAGCATCACCCTGTTTACACTGACACTGCCCTTTACATTCGCAGGAGCCTTTGCATTTGGCACAACAAGCAGATTTTTGTGAATTAGGGCAGCTGCCACTATCAGCGGCTTGAGCCAACGGAGCAACGGCAAACGCCAGCGAGACCAGTAATACGATTATCTTTTTCATAGCATGCAAAATATAATCAAATTAGATATGCATGTCAATTTTAAATTAATACATTCCTATTTTTTTTCTGTTAAAAACCTGAGATAATCCAAAATCAGGGAATGGAAAAGATTTGGTATTACTTCTTTGGTTTAAATTTAATGATATAGAATAGTCCAAATAAAATCATTATCGCCCCCCACCAGATGCCTGCATGGAGATGCCAGAGAGCGACCTTCTTCACAGGGGGATTAAATATTTCATAAATTCCAGCCCCCATTATTAGGATGCCATAAAATGCAATCAGGCATCCTATAAAGAACCAAATTGGAATCATTTCATGATGTTCACCAGTGCTCATAATCTTAGTCCTTTCATTACCAGAATATTATATTAACTAAAACCAGTACGGCTAAAACAACTGCTGCCCAGAGTTTTGGATTTTCATACCAAGGACATGGTCCTTCATCAGGTATTTCCGTCAATCCCATAACAAGGTTTTTCAATTCCGCTTCTGGTTTTGGTTTTGTAAACAAACTGACCACCACTGTTACAACCACGCAGACGACAAGCGACCAGAATCCGCTGTACATATTAATCGCCATGGGTTTTGCCTTTTCTGACCTTGCGATATATTTAGCGTGTTGAGGATTAAATGCCGCCGGGGCAAATTTCATTTCAATATCACTATACACAACATTGACCCCGGACTTTAAAACCACAGGGACATTTTCGACACCAAATGCAGTATTGGTTTTCGCCTGAGCATCAACTACTTCAGGGGCAAGTATCTGCACCGGAACTGTCGAATTTTTCTGAACCACACTTGGCGGCAGCACAACTTCATTTGTAAGGGTTAATTCCGTCTTTTTACCGGCTGCAACCTGAACTGCATTTGTAATCGGAACGTTGACGATATCAACTTTGCCACTTTCGACAATCACACGGGTAATTTTTCCGTTATTACCGTTTTGTCTTTCGACAGAGACAACCGCGCCTTTGTCAAACTGAACTTTTGGCTGTGGTCTGTAACCTTCTGGAAAACTATGGACAAACACCCACATGCCGATTGAGAAGATTATTGCGGTCAAAAATCCCCAGAAACCGCCAGCAGGTGTGGCGCGTTTCCAGAGCATTCCCAGAATTACAGTTCCGAACAAAGGGACAATGAAGAAGAAAACCAGAACCTGCAGGAATTCAAGGATGTTCGAAAACCAGAGTAATATGTAAGCCGCAGCGATTGAAATAACTACTCCGATTATGGATGTCCATCTGCCCACATGAAGATAATGTTCATCATTACCATCTTTTTTAATCAAAGGCTTATAAACGTCGTATGTCCAGACAGTTGCAAATGCGCTGACATTGCCAGCCATGCCAGACATAAAACCGGCTATCATTGCCGTAACACCCAAACCGAGCAAACCGGGTCCTAAATATTGTCCCATTAGCAACGGCAATACGTCATTGAATGTATGATTAGTAATCCTTGCGCGTGGGTCGCTTTCAGGGACAAGAACCATAGGCGAGCCATCCGGATTGAGCAACACAGCCAGACCAAGCAAGCCGGGTATTGTAACAATCAAAGGTACGCACATTTTCAACACCGCGCCGATAATTGTTCCGTTTTGAGCAGCGCGGAGGTTTTTTGCGACGATTACACGCTGAACCTGCAAAAAGTCCGTGCACCAGTAACCGAAGCTTACTGCCAGACCGAGGCCAAATACCATCCCGAACCAGTCAATCCCCATCGGGTTTGCGTCAAATGAACCAAGGTTTCGCCACAGACTTGTAAAATCCGCATTCTGAACTGTGGGGTGAATTATTTTCACATTTTGCTGGATGGTCTGCATCATTTTATTCCATCCGCCGGCATGAATAATTCCGAGAATAGGAATCAACAGCGACCCAAACCAAATAAGGAAGAACTGCAAAACCTCGTTAAAGACGGCAGACAACAATCCGCCAAGCGCAACATAGATCGCAACGGTTATAGAAGAAACCCAGATGCTTACGTGAATATCCCATCCAAGCAGAAGATTTAAAATCTTTGCCATCGCAAACATGCTTGCGCCACTAACCATAACGGTCATGAAACTGAAAGATACACCGGCAATCGAGCGCGCGCCTTCACCGTAGCGAAGTTTAAGATATCCCGGAACAGAGTGCGTTTTGCAAATGTAATAGAACGGCATCATCACAACTGCCAGAAACAATATTGCGGGAATAGCGCCAATCAAATATGCATGGGCTCCAAGCATACCATATTGATATGCCATTGCAGACCAACCCATTGTCTCCAGCGAACTGAGGTTAGCAGATATAAAACTTATACCGGCAATCCATGCCGTCATTTTTCTTCCCGCGAGGAAGAAATCTTCGCCGGTGTTTGTGAATTTCTTAAGGTAAACACCGATTGCTATTACAACTAAAAAGTATGTAACGATGATAAGTAGATCCACCGCGCCAAGCGTCAATGTCGGCGCATTAGCCACAGCCAATAAAGGAAATCCATTCATAAGATAGCGTTTTTTCTACATAATTAATCGCCGTCCGTCAAGTATTTCGGAATTCGGAGTAATAAAAATTTTTAAAGATTTTCAGAATTTCCAGTAAGAATAGTGAATACTCTGGTGTTCATAAAGCGTTTATTCAATGTGTCTTTTTAACAGCAAATTTAGATTCAAAATAAAAAAACCGAAATACGACACTTCAGATTAAGTTAGAAAATCTGAGGCACTTTAATATTTAGATTAACAACATAAATTCCTTTGAATAAACAATTGACACATGAGGATTAACTTTTACGATTTTTTTATGATGAAGCAGAAACTGAACAAATCGGTCTGGTCAAAATCAATTACAGCCTTTGCGATCCTTTCAATATTCGGGATAACCGGCGCTTTCGCTGCCCAAACGGCGGACGAAATATTAGTCCTGAAAGAAGTAAAACCCGAAAAACATGGCGGGTTATATACCGCAAACCGCCCACCACTTTTGCCAAGTCCATTCATTAAATTACCGATCGGAAGCATTACACCCAAAGGTTGGCTCCGACACATGCTGGAACTCGAAAAAGATGGAATGACGGGGCGGCTCATGGAAATTTCGCCATGGCTGAATTTCCAGCGCAGCGCATGGGCACATCCCGAAGGGAAGGGCGAATACGGTTGGGAGGAAATGCCATACTGGCTGAAAGGTTTCGGCGACCTTGGATATGTTCTCAGAGATGAAAAAATAATCGCGGAAGCCAAAAAGTGGATTTTCGCGGCAATTTCGTCCCAGAGGGAAGATGGATATTTTGGACCGCGTGGTTTGCTTACATCTCTTAACGGAAAACCCGACCTCTGGCCCCACATGTTAATGCTTAACGTCCTTCAATCTTATTATGAGTATTCAGGAGATGAGCGGATTATCAACGTAATGAAAAAATATTTCCAGTGGCAAAATACGTTGCCACCATCTGCATTTGGCGAAGGCTACTGGCCTAAATTAAGAATGGGCGACAACATAGAAAGTGTTTACTGGCTATATAACAGGATAGGGGAGCCATGGTTGCTTGACCTTGCCAGAAAAATGCATGAGAACATGGCGCGGTGGGACAAAGATGTCATCAACTGGCACAATGTAAATATTGCCCAGGGTTTCAGAGAACCGGCGGTCTATTATATGCAATCCCATAATCCGGAACATCTCTTTGCGGCAGAACGCAATTGGCAAAAGGTTATGGGTATCTACGGACAATTCCCGGGCGGCGGTTTTGCCGGGGATGAAAATTGCAGACCGGGTTACATCGATCCGCGTCAAGGCTTCGAAACATGCGGGATTGTGGAGTTTATGCACAGTTACCAGATGCTCACGAAGATTTCCGGAAATCCAATCTGGTCAGAACGGTGCGAGGAAATTACGTTCAACACATTTCCGGCGGCATTGACACCGGATTTAAAGGCTCTGCATTATCTGACCTGCGCTAATCAGGTTCAATGCGATAAAAACAACAAAGCGCCGGGAATTCAAAATGGCGGGACGATGTTTTCTTACAGTCCCTATGAGGTTTATCGTTGCTGCCAGCACAACGTTTCGCATGGCTGGCCTTATTATGCTGAGGAACTATGGCTGGCAACCCATGATAACGGATTGCTCGCGTCTTTATACGCAGCCTGCGAAGTAACTGCAAAGGTTGGCAATGGCGAGGTTGTGCAAATATCCGAAGAGACAGATTATCCGTTTGACGAAATTATCAATTTTAAATTCTCAATGAAAAGTCCTGTAAAATTTCCGTTGTATCTGCGGATTCCGCAATGGTGCGAAAACCCTGTTCTTAAAATCAACGGTGAGATGCAAAATGTTAAAGCATCGCCGCTTTCGTATCTCGTGATTAACAGGACATGGAAGGACAATGATATTGTTTCACTCCAGTTCCCCATGAAAGTCTGGTTAAAACGCTGGGAAAAGAATAAAAATTCAGTCTCGGTAAATTATGGTCCACTTACATTCTCGCTTAAAATTAAGGAAAAATGGGTGCCTTATGGAAACAGAAATCCGAACTGGAAAGAGTGGGAAGTTTTTCCGGATTCCGACTGGAATTACGGACTTGTTCTTGATAGCAGTTCGCCTGAAAAGTCATTTGAGGTAGTGAAAAAAGGAAAAGTTCCGCCGCAGCCATTTACACCCGAAAACGCCCCGATAGAAATCAAAGCAAAGGCGCGGAAAATTCCAGAGTGGCAGATGGACAGACTCGCCCTTGTCGGTTTGCTACAGGACAGCCCTGCATTCACGAAAGAACCTGTCGAAACAGTGGTTTTGATTCCTATGGGTGCAGCGAGGTTGCGGATATCATCATTCCCCGAAGCCAGTGACAGTCCTAACGCGCATAAATGGACGCCTCCGCCTCAGGTCAAGAAACCGCCGTTTAAAATTACAGCTTCTCATGTAAACCCGTCGGATTTTCTTGAAGCAGCGGCAGACGGGATTGAACCATCAAATTCTAACGACCACAGCATCCCGCGGTTTACATGGTGGGACCATAGAGGCACAAAAGAATGGATTCAGTTTGATTTTGAAAAGCCAAGGAAAATCTCCGGTCTCTCTGTTTACTGGTTCGACGATACGGGAGTCGGTAGTTGTCGTATCCCTGAATCATGGCAGGTTCTTTATAAGGACGGAAACGAGTGGAAGCCCGTTGAAAACACAAGCGATTATCAAATTAAAAAAGACGCATGGAGCGTAGTTAATTTTAAAACCGTCCAGACTACAGCCATACGGATAGAAGTAAAACTGAAGCCCAACTATTCAGGTGGTATTCTGGAATGTAAACTAATTGAATAAAATCAGTGAGGTTATTAATGGAATATCTCTCCTGCAAAAGGGGGGATATTTTTTATGTAGGAGCAACAAATTTCTGCAAAATCAGGGTCAGTATAAACAATGCCGGAAAAACAATTAGATAATTACCATATTCCGATGAGATACCGATTACAGCGAGCAAATCCACAAGGACAATCCCGGCTAAGAGTCTGGAAACAGCCCTCATTACGGTTTGTTTATTTGCAAAATCCAATCTGTGGACGCTCGTAAAAATCCAAAGAATAACAAAGAATGCGCAGATAAGCGCCATCGTCATGTTTTCCCCATAGTTTACAACCATCGCAAGTCCTATTGGACAAAATAGCGGGATGACAGCCCAATCCGAACCCGGTTCAGGTTTCGACTCGAATCTTGCAATCACCGAAATACCCCAGATATAAACGCAAAGGACAACACCGCTCCACGCGACAAGTCCGTTGAAACCATCTTTTGCGATACTTGCCCCAAGAAGATAAAGAATCAGCCTGCACAAACCTACGATTATAGAAGAGACTGCAACTTTTTTGTGCGAGTAATTATAAATAAAAATCAACAAGACAAGCACCCCTGAAAGGAATGCGACACTGTGGGAAATATGGGAGATTGAAATCAATCCGATACTAAACAAGGCAATGGTTATACTCATTGCTGTGCTTTCGGTAATAACACCTGCAGGGAGTGGTCTTTCTGGACGATACTGAGCGTCGTATTTAATATCGCAAAGGTCGTTCATGAACATTGCGCCGATATAAATACAAGAAACACCAAAACAGAGATTTAACAAAACTCCCTCATTTCCTGCCCCACCTAATAACCATCCTGCTAAACAATTCGACCAGATTGTCGGGAGATTCGATAAACGGCTTAACGCGATAAGCGCTTTAATTTTGTCTTTAATTTTTGTTTCTCCCTGTTGCATCCTGAAAATATTTTAAGAAATGGATGGGATTTCCCATGGTTTTCTATATGAACCGCGTTTCAAAAGTTTATTGGCTTCCGGATTGTCAGTTATCAGTTCCTTCGAAGAATCGAACTGCAACGACTGATTGCCAAGCTTAAATGAAATATTGGCGAGATGGCATAACATAGTGGAAAGATGTCCCTGTTCAACGTCCGAGATTGGCTTTTCACGTGATTTTACACAGTTTATAAAATTCTCGATATGTTCATTGTCGCCTTGCCTTCCGGGTTTGGATTCTGTAAGTTTGCCGTTCACATCAAAAACCTCCCAGCCGTCGCCATGTCTGCCAAGAAACATGAACCCGTCTGTCCCATAGATTTCAATTCGCGTAGCGTTAAACTTCCAGTCCGGCATCGCGTCGGTATCGCGGATTTCATACGGAGTTTTCTTCATGTATGGCGTCCACAATGCCGCTTCGAGAGTCATGACAAAATTATCGAATTCAAAAATTGCAAACTGAGTATCAGGCGTATCTCTGCCGTCTTTAAGAACAAGGATTTCGCCAACCTGTGAGACTTTCTTGGGTGGAGGCGGGTCGCCAAGCACCATTCGCGCAAGGTCAAGCTGATGAATTGCATCGCCGGGAATTGGACCGCATGAATATTCGAAATAATTAAGCCAGCTTCGCGCTATGCTATAATCCAGAACCTGCGCTGGACCGCTCCACAAGTCAAAATCCACTTCTTTCGGCGGCTGTTCTGACGCACGTTTCACAAACGGATGACTCATCATGTTATAGACCTTGACCGTATGTATCTTCCCAAGTTTTCCAGATTGAATCCGTTCCTTTGCAATGTGGACATACGGCGCGCTTCGTGATTGCGTCCCCACCTGCACAACCCGTTTATATTTGCGGGCTGCACTGACCATCATTCGTCCTTCCCATAAATTGTGGGAAAGCGGTTTTTCCACATAAACGTCTTTTCCTGCGATGCAGGCGAGGATTGTTCCAAGGGCATGCCAGTGGTCAGGGGTGGCGTTTATTACAACATCCACAGACTTGTCGTCGAGGATCCTTCTGAAATCTTGCGCAACCTGCGGTTTTCGTCCCTGCGAATTCTCAATCTGTTTCTGCAGATTTCCCAAACGGCGTGAATCGGGGTCGCAAATCCATGAAATCTCGACATCTTTGCGTTTCGCAAAGGCGTTTGAAAGAAATGAACCACGTCCTCCGGCTCCCATCAGTCCTGCGACAACCTTTTCATTGGCGCCGTATAATCCGCGGACTGTTAATAAAAATGACACGCCCGCGATCCCCGATGTTTTTAGAAAAAAGAAATGAACCACGTCCTCCGGCTCCCATCAGTCCTGCGACAACCTTTTCATTGGCGCCGTATAATCCGCGGACTGTTAATAAAAATGACACGCCCGCGATCCCCGATGTTTTTAGAAACTGCCGCCGTTTCATGGATTTTTAAAAACAGCAAACATTCATTCCGGACATACTCCCGGAAATTTTTACTTAACTAAAAGTTAAATAACAGGATTAAATAACAGGAGAATTAAAAGTAACCGAACTTACTCAGCTGTTTCTCGAGTTCAGCCTGGAATTTCTCGATATCCTGTGGAGACGGACGATATCCAGGAACGCTGGTACCGAGTCCAAGCCTGCCCATTTGGTCTATATACCATTCGCCGCTGACACCATCGCTAAATCTTACCTTTCCGCTCAGAACGGCTCCGGGTTTTGCCACTTCATCAATGGAGATTTTAACGCCTGAGAGGACTTCTGGGTCTTTATCTTCCTTTTTTAATTCCTCTTCCTGTTGTTTTTTCTTTTCTTCTTTTTCTTTTTCTTCTTTAGCCTTTTGTTCCTGAGTCTCGAGTTCCTGAGGCTGGACTTTCAGGTCATCAATAAGCAATCTGACCTCCATGTAGGTCATTCTGATTCCAAACTCTTTGGCAAGCAAATCCTGAATCTCAGAAAGTTTTTTGCCTTCCTTTATCCAACCGATAACCTTTTGTTTTTTTTCCTCGTCTAAAATCATAGTCTTATTTTTTTAATTATAGATTTGGATTTGAAATTTTAAAGCCTTAATTTTGAATAAAATATTGCGTAAAAATCCGGCATTCTGCAACCGGTTAAAAAAAATTAAAATAACCGCTTGACATAGCGGCGATTAATATTAAAATTTAGTCAATATGATGAATATTGTACGACAAGCTGTCCTGGTAGTCGTCGTAGTAAGTGACGACGCCGTAGGTGCTTGTCGTTAATAAACTGGACACGGATTAAAAGACAAGAACCCACGGCTGGAAAACGGTCGTGGGTTTTTTAATTTAACACGACCTGTCAGCCGGGGGTAAAAACGGCAAAAACAATAATAATGAGGAACAAAAATGACAACAGCGACACAAAAACGTCAGAACACACAGCCTGCTAAAAGCAGCGCTGAAGAGGTGTTGACCGGGAGTCAAATCCTTGTGAAAGCCCTTGAACGTGAAGGGGTTGAGGTTATTTTCGCATATCCCGGTGGGGCAAGCATGGAAGTTCATCAGGCGTTAACAAAGTCAAAACAAATCCGCACTATTCTCCCCCGCCATGAACAAGGGGGCGGTTTTGCGGCATCCGGTTATGCCCGCGCCACCGGTAAGGTTGGCGTTTGTATGACAACCAGCGGACCGGGCGCCACAAATCTGGTTACGCCAATTGCCGACGCCTACATGGATTCCGTGCCAATTGTTGCTATTACGGGACAAGTTCCTCAATGGATGATTGGTAAAACCGCATTTCAGGAGACCGACTTTTTTGGTTTAACTGTACCAATCGTCAAGCACAGCTATCTTGTTACAGATGTGAATGACCTTGCCCGGATTATCAAGGAAGCATTTTATATTGCGAGGACTGGTCGTCCCGGTCCGGTTGTAATTGACCTTCCAAAAAATATTCAGCAAGCTTCCACAAAGGTTAACTGGGACGTGGAAATGGACTTGCCGGGGTACAATCCTGACATCAGAGCCGACGATTCTCAGTTAGAAAAAGTTATTGAACTCCTCGAAAAATGTGAAAGACCAGTCATTTATTGCGGCGGCGGCATAATCAGCGCTAACGCATCTGATGAATTGCGTAGGTTTGTAGAGTTAACCCAGATTCCTGTTACAACTACTTTAATGGGATGCGGGGCATTCCCCGAAGACCATCCGCTGTCGTTGCGTTGGCTCGGAATGCATGGCGCCGCATGCGCAAACTGGGCTGTTAACGGCGAGTATGCATTAAGGAAAAATCCGAATGAGCCGATGGTCAAATTAAAGGATGGAGCCGATTTGCTCCTCGCCATGGGGGTAAGGTTTGATGACCGTGTTACCGGTAAAGCCGACAAATTCTGTGAAAACGGGATTATTGTCCATATTGATATTGACGCTTCCGAACATAATAAAAACAGACGTGTCCAATTTCCAATTCTTTCAGATGTGAAATATGCCCTTGCAAAATTAAATGAGATGCTTAAAAAACGTCCTTTGAAGAAAAAATACACGCAATGGCATAAACAGATTGCAGAATGGAAGGAACGCGGCAATTTCAGATATTCAATTACAGAGGAAGTTTTACAATCGCAGCACATGAAAGAGCATCTTCGCGGTATGGAAGATCAGGTTATCCTGCCGCAGATGGCGATTGAAATGCTTTATGAGATTTCTAAAGGAGAAGCCATAATAACCACAGGGGTGGGGCAGCACCAGATGTGGAGCGGACAATTTTATAAATATAAATATCCGCGACAGTTTATAACAAGCGCTGGTCTCGGAGCAATGGGCTTTGGTTATCCAGCCGCTATCGGCGCCAAGGTCGGGAGACCGGATAAACAGGTTGTGGATATTGACGGCGATGGTTCGTTCTTGATGAACATTCAGGAACTTGCAACAACTTATATTGAAAAAATACCTGTCAAGGCAATGATATTGAACAACCAGCACCTTGGCATGGTGGTTCAGTGGGAAGACAGATTCTACAACGGCAACCGTGGTCATACTTACCTCGGCGACCCAACTGATAGACAGAAAATTTACCCTGATTATGTGGCAGTCTGCAACGCTTTCGGAATTAAATGCGAACGTGTCATTTATAAGAAAGACCTCCCGAAAGCCATTGAACGAATGCTTGCCGCAAATGAACCTTATATACTTGATATTATAGTGCCATACACTGAACACGTTATGCCATTTATACCAGCAGGCAGGACTGTGGCAGACATGATTCTGGAATAAGGTTTAAATAACATACAGATAAAGACAGACCCCGGATTTTGCCGGGGTTTGTCATTTTATGCCGCCGAATCAGATGGAACACAGATGATTGGTTCTGCTTCCAAACCGGTTTCACGGTTAAACTCTGCCAGTACATCACGGATAAACTCTTCATAATAATTGGCATAAACAAGATTAACCGTGGCAGTTCCGGACTTGTCGCAAATCATCCTGCATCCAAGACAACCTCTATGCTCGAGCGAAACCTGGAATAACTTTTCTGTCACTTCAGGAACTATGTGAAGCAAATCGCGAGCCGCTTCATGACTGAATATCATGTATTGTCCGAATTGCTCAAAATCACCATCCTCCAACGCCCGTTCACCGAAAACAACCCTTTGGATTTCACCCACTACATAATACGCAAAATCATATTCGTTGCGGGAAAGCATCTTTTCTCTGGACTTTAAATATTCAAGGTCAACAGACCTAAGGGTTTTTGCCGACAGGGAAAATTTTGTCTTCTCGTTCAGAGATATCATTTTATCTATTTCCAAAGGTTTAGCCACTGAATCATCTTTTATTCTGAAAACAATAATAGCAATTTCCCCGAACATTGGGACATGGGCGAACGAATTGAATCTGCAATCTACGCACACTCCATGGTATTTTTTGCCGAAAAGACAAGTTAATTCCGAAATTCGATCCGTATCAGATACTGAATAGTCTTTTCTAATAGTGGAACATAAGCCGGCGATCGCAGTCTTTTCGCTTTTCGATGGCGGTTCGACAAATCCGTATTTATCCCTCGGTGGAGGATGTAACATTGTGCCTGTGTCTGTGAGGCGAAATGGATATAGTTTCCGGATCGTTAAGGTCATTGCAACCAGATACGAAGGTATTAGCCCAATGAATCCTGACAATGGAAAAGGGGAAAATACGACGGCATCGAATCCACCCACTGCCGCCTCCCGTTTATGCAATCTTTCTATAAGCAATTTGAGATAATCTGTCAAAGCATCAGATTTACCGGGTTTTGTATCTGATACACGGAAGGCGATTTTATCTTCCGGTTTTTCTGAGTATAAAATTTCCACTTTGCCATCAGTTCGCGGCGAGGCTACAACCTCTACGTTTTTTTCAATGGGTATTGCAATGGACAATCCGTCGTAAACGCCAGCAAAACCGCCGAGCAGTTCAACCACCGCCGGCGAACGCGTCTGATGAAATGGAGTATATCCAAACCGTTTTCTGAAAAGGTTTTTAGCGTTATCCATTTGTAATCAGGTTAGATGGAAAAACAAAATCAACCCCACGAAACAGGTTCTTTCTTCCTGAGCACTTTATTATCGGTTTCTGATAACTGCCCGCGAGTTACGCCAATCTGGTTCAGAAGTTTCAGTTTTTTCCATAGTTCATTACCTGATATCTGCCCGTTCAGCAGGGCAATGTAATTCTTAATGGTATCGGATACAATCCTCTGCGGTTCGTCCAGAAATTCAATTCTGAACCATGTTGCCCCAGCCCTTTTAAGGTCTTCGGCAAATTCTGCTCCGGTCTGCGCAAGGCTATTATAAACTGTGTTTCTGCACGCTGCGTCTGCAATTACAGGATGCTCAGCCCCAACACGGTCGCGGATTTTAATCGTATGCTTTTCGCACGGTCTTCCACAATCAGTGTAATTTGATCCGTTCGATAAAAACTTGCAGAAAAGGCAGTACTCCATGTGAAACATCGGCATGTGCTGGTGGATTGTTATCTCAAGCCGACGGGGGTCGGAATGATTTAAGAAGTGAATTATCTGTTCAATATTCAAATCGTATGAGACTGTGGCGCGGAGCGGATTCCACCTCGTGAGGAATTCGTCAAGCGCTACCGGATTTGCTATATTAAACGAGAAGTCCAGAACACACGGCAATTCTTTGTAAAATTCAAGATGCGCAAAGTTGCGCGCAAGGATGCCATCTGGTTTTGAAGCGAGTATTTTCTTTAATATTCCGGTTTCTGAATCTTTAAAGATTCTTGGTGGCGCAAAGAAAAGTTTAATATTCTTTCCTGTTTTAAAATTAAATTCATCCCGCAATTGAGAGGCTTTATCGTAATTATGCAAATTGTCGAAATCACAATAGATCGTTGTTATCCCGCAATCCAGAACTGCACTCAACTGTTCAGGATTTCTTACAAGAACCGTTAACTGCGGCGGTTCAGTAATATTTTGTTTCTCTGAACGGATCGGTAGTAGCTCAAAAATACGGATGTTTCGATTGATTTTCCATTTCGGCGGCTGACGCCGTATTTCCTCAAGTTTCTCAATTGCTTCGCGTCGTATCCTGTTCAATTCGCTGACGGGAAGGATGAGGTTTTCGCCAAGATTTACTCGTATTTCGCGCAGGTAAAACTGTGTAGAACCCAGCCTTCCCAATTGAGAAGCAAGTATCTGCATATTCAAAGGCTGAGAGACAGACTCAACAAGCGGGATTTCTGATTTTACTTCGACAACATTCCCGATTTCATCTTTAAAAACTGCAACCAGCGGTTCTCCACGGACACCGCTGACAGTTATCTGCAGCGGCTTTTTATACCTGAAAACCGGATTTGTAAAACTTTGGCGGACAAGCGATTCTAATTTTTGGTCGCTGGTTTTCCAGACGCGGTCGCCTGAATGTATCCTGTTGAAATCAATATCTCCCTTGCCAAATGTAATGCCGACATATTCGCCTTTTTCTGCAGTCTTTACAGGTAACTTTTTCCCGTCAGAAATTTTGAAAATCTCGTATATTCTTCCGCCTTCTTCGTCTAATTCAGGTTTCCCGCAATCAAAAACAACACCATCACCCGGTTTTAAAGCGCTTTCAAGTCTGATAAAAACCGTTTTATTACTGACCGACAAAACCTTGCCTAAATATACGCCACGTTTTTTTCCGAATTCGGCATGAACAAGTTGTTGGTTGTTTGTCCCTGCGAGCCATCCGGTATAAAACCCGCGTGAAAAAGCCATCTGCAAACAATACCACTCCGGTAGAGATGTAAACATTGACGCTTGAGTGTGATTCGGGTTTCTGAACACGGCGCGGTCTGAAGTCAGATAAATAATTCCTTCATCTTTGCTGGTTATTTTTCCGTTTCCACAGTTTGAAATAAGTTGCTTTTCCAAAATCGAATCAAGCGCCTTGCGGTAGATTCTCGTAACATTTGCCACATACTCTGCAGATTTTAGCCTGCCTTCGATTTTCACGGATGCTATCCCAAGTTCTACAATTTCCGGCAATAAATCCAGAGCGGCAATATCCTTTGGACTCAACAGATATTTCTGCTCGTTGAGCGGAAGCTTTTTGCCATCGCAGATTAATTCATACGGCATACGACATGCCTGCGCGCATTCGCCACGGTTTGCCGAGCGACCTCCCAAGGACTCGCTCGTAAGACACTGCCCGGAGTATGCCACACATAACGCACCGTGAACAAAGACCTCAAGTTCCGGACATTCACTTCCAAGTTCCTGTTTTATATTTTTAATTTCAGCAAGAGAACATTCCCGTGCCATCACAATTCGGGAGCACCCGAGTTCTTTCGCTATCCTGACGCCGGCTGCGTTTGTTATTGTCATTTGCGTGGAGGCATGGATTGGAAAGTCCTGACTTATTTTCCTTATAAGTCTGCATAAACCGATATCCTGTACAAGGACAGCATCGGCGCCTGCAGATATTATTTTTTCTATGAAGGGGATAACCCCTTCGAGTTCGCCGGTGAAAATAAGTGTATTCAGGGTAACATAACCTTTAACACCGCGGAGATGAAGATAACTCAAAATATCCGGCAACTCATCGATCGAAAAATTTCTTGCGCGAAGTCTGGCGTTATGTTCGGACAAGCCAAAATAGACCCCATCAGCCCCGTTCTCAACTGCGGCTGTCAGACACTCGCGGTCGCCAGCAGGAGAAAGAAGTTCCGGCAGGCGAATCCATTTGTTTTCATGGCTATTGTCCATTCAGAAAATAATTTTGCATAAAATTGCCGCTATTCAATCAGGATAAATTCTGACGGATAAAATGGCAAAATCCCAATTCCCCGCCGGACACCGGATTTTGTTTTAGTGAGTCCAGAAATAACTTATAAGCCCGCCTTTCAAATGTCTTACATTTTTGAAACCACGCGCCTTCAGAATTTCAGCCGCTGCTTTGGAGCGGATACCAAACTGGCACACAACACAATATGCGACATCAGGATTGAGTTCACTTAATCTTTTTTCAAGGAGACTAAGAGGGATGTGGATTGAGCCAGCAAGCATATTAGATGTCATTTCTCCTTTTTCCCTGACATCGAGAATCCGGATATCTGAGTTGCCAGATTCGATGATGTTTTTCAATTCGTCAGGTGTGATTTCATTAGGCAATGAATTTTCACGTTGTGCAGAGGACTGGTGAACAGTCTTAATTTGGTTATGCGCATCTATGGATTGCGCGTCTGAATCTGGTGTGCATAATTCTTCATAGTCCATGGGCTTAACACCTGAAGGATTTTTTCCGCATACCGGGCAAGCAGGGTCGCGTTTTAAACGAATTTCCCGAAACTTCATTTCAAGCGCATCAAAAACAAGTAACCGACCTGTTAGTAACGAACCTATGCCAAGGATTAGTTTTAAAGTTTCATTTGCCTGAATTAACCCGATAATCCCCGGGACAATACAGAAAACGCCGGCTTCTGCACACGAAGGGACAGCGTTTGGAGGCGGAGGTTCCGGATACAAGCAACGGTAACATGGGGAATCCATGTGAGGTGCAAAGACTGTGGCTTGTCCCCCGAACTGAAACACAGAACCGTAAACCACAGGTTTTCTCAGGTTCACACTCACATCATTAATCAGATACCGTGTCGGAAAATTGTCCGAACAATCTAAAATTACATCGTAATTTTTAAAAATTGCATACGCATTTGATGGTGACAATTTAGTCTTATACAAATCTACCTTAACGTCAGGGTTAATAGCTTTAATTGCTTGCGATGCCGAATCGGTTTTAGGAATACCTATATTGTTTGTCGTATGAATGACTTGTCGCTGAAGGTTGGAAATATCAACTATGTCGAAGTCCACTATCCCAATTTTTCCAATTCCTGCCGCAGACAGATAAATTACCGCAGGCGAACCAAGTCCACCTGCCCCGATACATAAAACGGATGCCGAACTAATTTTCTTTTGTCCCTCTAATCCGATTTCTGGTAGTATCAGGTGTCTCGAATATCTCTGAATTTGCTTGTCATTAAATTGCATATATCAGAAAGATTAAAAATCATTATAGACATGGTAGATTAAAAGCGGGAATAATCAAGGTAGACAGAAAAATTAAAAAACAAGACAGGAACAAAAATGGTAACAGGCGAAACGGGCAGAAACAGACCGATAATGACAACAGGATGGCAGAGGGTTCAATCAATTTTGCCAGAAGAATCCGCAAAGTTTATCCGAAGCAAGACAAAACTGGCTCCGACGCTTGCGATAGTTCTTGGCAGCGGATTTCAAAACGTATTAAAGAGATGTACCCGGGTGTTGGAATTGAGTTATAGTCAGATTCCCGGCTTCATCCGTCCAGCAGTTGCCGGTCATAAGGATGTATTTTTGATTGGCTATCTCGATAAAACACCCGTGATAATTCTCGGAGGGCGAATTCACTACTACGAAGGATTCCCAATGGAAATTGTAACCTACCCAATCCGCGTCCTTGCTGAACTTGGTGTAAAGACTGTTCTTCTAACAAATGCAGCCGGAGCAATTAATAAAAGATTTAAGCCCGGTAACTTCATGTGGATAAAAGACCATATCAATCTGATGGGGACAAACCCGCTTATCGGTCCGGTTCGGCTTAACCAGAAAAGGTTTATTGACCTTTCAAATCTCTATGCAGAAAAGTATAAAAAGTTATTCGAAAAGGCGGCAAAGGCGGCAGATGTAACTCTATACGAAGGCGTTTATCTATGTGTTAGCGGACCGACTTACGAGACACCTGCGGAAATAAGGGCGTTTTCAGTCCTTGGTGCTGATGCAGTTGGTATGAGCACCGTTCCTGAAGCTATTGTGGCTAAACAATGCGAGATGGAAGTAATCGGTTTAAGTTGCATAACAAACATGGCAGCAGGGCTAAATAAAAAACCGTTATCGCACGCCGAAGTTCTTGAAATTGCTGAAAAGGTCGGTGAGAAATCCGCAAAGATGATAGAAGAATTTGCAAAGTTGTATGCCACAGCCTGAAAGATGTCCGGAGATCTTAATAACATCCGCGCTCCGCGCAATGGAAAATGCAGTGGCGCCGTATTCAAAATTTAAAGTTGGAGCGGCAATATTAACCGCGGATGGGAAAATTATTACTGGCGCAAACGTGGAAAGTGCAAGTTATGGTCTAACCTGCTGTGCGGAAAGAGTCGCTCTCTTTAAGGCGCTGACTGATGGACATAGAAATTTTGAAGCAATTGCAATTACCGCACCGTTGGAAAACGGACCGATGCCATGCGGAGCATGCCGCCAGTTACTCGCAGAATACGCTTGGGACATCGATGTATGGGTTTTCGACAGCCGCAACCCTGAAAAAATAAGAAAATTCAAAGTCTCTGACCTATTACCGGAACCGTTTAAAGAATTCTGAAAAACCTGTGTTGCTATTTACATGAATTGCATAAGCCGAATTTAAAACCGGCTATTAGTTTCTCTACAATAAATTCCCTAACGTATAGTCGGATATCCTGATTTTTTTCTATATCAGGAAATGTATATTTTAGGAAAGAACAGTAATATTTATTTCCCTGCATTAAGCACTGCGGAAGCATGGCGTGCGTAATGTCCGTGAAGGTCGCGGGCATATTCAGCAAGTATCTTTTTGCCAATATCATTGTAATCACCGCAACGGTAGAGGGCACGCGCAAGCACCAATTCGGTGAGTGCAGCATTACGCATTGATGTATCAGTAGCAGATTGCGGATTTTTCAAAATCGCTGTTTTAATGTCAGTTATCGCATTCCCACTTATACCAGGTTTTTTCAATAATTTTGCCAGTGTGGGGCATGCCTTCGGGTCGCCTATATATTCCAGAGCAAGGGCAATAGCTCTGAAATGCGAGAATTCACTTGTTGAATCGAGTTGCTCTGCTTTTTTGAGGATGACATCAAGGGCGCGTTTGTCCCTGGTTCTGCCCGCAGCAATGATATAACTATCCAGAGGGCTCATGCTCGCGCCAAATTGCCCCATGCCTGTATATCTCCAACCTTTGTCCCACGGAGTATTTTTAATTTTCTCAAGAAGGATATCGAGTCCGGAATTATTGCCCAGCATTGCAAGTATGTGAGCGTATATCAGCTTGTGTGAAGGTTGCTTAACCTGAGCCATATATTTTTCCATTAACGGAATAGATTGTTCAGGAAACGCAAGTGCCACTTCTAACTTTTCGTAATTATTAGTCAATTCGCGAACTGCTTTGATGATTTCTTCTTGCGGTAACGGGAAATTATCTTTTTCGGTCAGAACCGATTCAGGAAGGTTTCCGATTTTAACAAGATGCTTTTGCAATTCTTTAATGTTGAGTTCTCTTGTTGTTATATTTTGTTTTGAAATCATAGCAGCTGCGACTCCTGCGGCGTATCCCTGATTCTGGATATCTGCCTGCATTCTTATGACCGGAAGCGCATCACGGTGAGCGCTTATTCCAAGACCTGTAACAATAATTCCCTCAATCCCTTTCGGAAGAAGACAGCGGTATGGAACGTGTACGTAAATATCGTCTCTGTGCGGAGGTCTGATTGTGAAAATCGGGTGAATTGTATAACCATGTGTATCAAAATTGCTTTTTGCAATTACAATTGTATCAGGATGAGTCCGGTTTAACATCATATCCATTGGTGTGAGGAATGCCTCGCCAACAATTTGCCGCCTTTCCCGTGTGTCTATTAACTGACCAAGGTCGTAAGATGACCGGAATTTTTGCCGCGCCGTTACAAATACCCTCCAGATGTCGAGAATGTCTGTGTCATCTACAAATGTATAATCTGTATTTGTATATCTTGCTCCAAGTTCCTTCGGTGGAAGTCCTGTGCCCTGAACGGCGACTTCCGTGTCGTCCGTGTATCTACATGTTGCTCCGGCTGCCGCTGCGATGTCTGCGTTACCTGTTGAGTCTATGACAACTTTTGCAAGCACAATGCCCGTTCCCCACGGTGTTGAGACTACAACACCACGGACAGTATTCTTTTCAACAAATGCGCCTGCGCCAAAACTTCCGTACCAGATGTCAACGCCTGCTTTTCTCAGTTCTTTCCGGTACCACTCGCTTTTGATTTCCGGATTCCACGCAGACGAAGACGGGTTTTCGCTGCCGCCCATCTCCGCCACACCGGCGTCAACTTCTTTTGTGAAACCAACGCGGTTGCCGTGATAATAACTGCTTATTAAACCTGCTGTACCAACCCCTCCGAGCGTGTAAAGGTATTCAATCAATAACGTTTTTGCCCCCATCCTTCCTGCTGCAATTGCCGCAGGCGCTCCACCAGTGCCGCCACCTACAACCACCACATCATAGGTTCCCAGAACCGGCATTGAACCATCCCCGCAATCAAGGTCACCTGAACGGGGGAGTCTATGCCATGCTGCGCCATCAGCAAATCTGATCTCTCCGGCAATTGCATTGGCTGTTTTTGCTTTTTTATCTGCCTTGATTCCAGCAATCGAACCGGCTTGTTTTGCCTGGTCTGCGGCAACTTTGCCAATGCGTTCACCTACAGCCATTATATTTACAGGACGCATTAAATATTCTGCTGTTTGCCGCGAAACTCCTGCATATCCGTTTAAGGTATAGAAGTTGTTCAGTCCTTCCGGTTTGAAACACCCGATCGGGATTTTGTCTGCCCCTTGCCATGCTCCATCGTAATAAGATTGCGCGCGTATTTGTTGCGGCGGGACTTCGAACAAAATTTCAGAGGAGTCTGCGACTTCTTTATTCCATGTTAAATCGCGGGCAAATTGCTCGGCTTTCTGAAATGTGCTGATTGAATATTCGGGAATCTGAATCTGAATTTTATATTCATGCACAGGATATGTGATACCTTGTTTGCCAATAGCGATGAGTTGTTGTTCTCGAGCAACAAGGCTTAAACTGTCAGATTTCATAATCTGACCGCCGACAACGACCCGTTTAAATTCTCTTGTGCCAGCAGGATAGGGGGACAACTGCGCTCCTACAAGTCTTGTCAGAACCCCGTTCATTGTAGCATCAATCAGAACCTTTCCAAGCACCGCTTGTTTCCCTGAACGATTAACGATTATAACGCCACAGGGTTGACCGGATTCGTCGTTAATTATCTGGACTGGAAACGATGCAAATATGAATTGAACACCAGCATTTATCAACGCTTCGTCAAGAGTCCGTTTCACCTGCATCGGTTTAACCAGTGCAATGACAGAGTTTTGTTTGTCCGGAGATTTTTGATTTGATTCCTCCTCAACAACAATTTCCCCCAGCAATATCCTTTTTATATTTTGTGGTTTGGTTATTAGAAGTCTCAGATGTTTTGTCTGAACAGGTTTGAATTCCGCAGAGATTATAATTGCATTGTTTTCGTAATTTCCGTTCCCGGATTCCGGGTTTTTTACTTCGGTTAACGGGGTTAGTTTGCCCGTAGTATTCAATGGTTCATAAAGAACGGAGACTTTATCAACTTCAAAATCGCCGACCCTCTGATAAGCTAGTACGTGGACTTTATTGACCGGGTGCGGTTTTTCAAGATATATATCAATTTCCACGTTATCATCATACTGGACACTTTCCTTTGCGGCGCTTTTCCATTTTCCGTCCGTCAGAACAGATGGCTGAGGGGTATCCGGATGAAGTTTGGCAGATGGCTTGTTGGCTTTATATGAAAAGGGGAGGGAACGGCCGATGGTCGGAATTGAGACAGGTTCAGGAGTGAAAATTTCTTTTGCAAGTGCAGTAAGCGGTTGTTCGCCCGGTTCAAGCCAGAGACGGTAAGTAGAACAGATATCCTCGCCTACGAACGTGCGTTCTGAAATCAAGAATACCCTTACGCCGCTTTTTGCAGCGGATATTGCAGCTTCAGCGCCTGCCGCTGTCCCGCCGACAACAACGACATCTGCTTTATCTAAAACAGGGACTTTATTGTTTGAAAATATAATTTCGCTGGCAAAAGCAGTAACACCTGCCGCCAGCGCGGCAATGCAGCAGATTATTTTTTTCATTACGATTAATCGAGTCGTTTAACCCTGATATTTTTATAGCGCACTACACTCTTCGGATCGTGCGCCTGCAGGGCGAAAGTGCCTTCGTTCAACACCCTTGAAAAGTCTTTTCCCGGTTTCTTGTCTGGTGGCTCGGTATAATCTACCACAACCTTATCGTTGACTTTAACAATGACCCGTTTGCCGTTAACAATGATATGTTCAGTGAACCATTCGTTATCCTTTGCGTAATTTTCGCGGACGTTCACGACATCATAAAGACTGCCTGTTCGTTTCCAGTCGCTGTGAGAGTTATTTACCTGAACTTCAAAACCTTCCTTTGGCCAGCCTCTTTCCTGATATTTTGTATGGAAATATATACCGCCGTTAGAACCCGGCTCAGTCATTACATCTACTTTCAGTTCAAAGTTTTTGAACGGCTTAGGATCGCCGACATAGAAAAGATGGCATCGGTCTCCTCGCGTTACGAATGCGCCGTCTTCAATCTTCCATGTATTCGGATTCTCGACGGCTGGTTTCCAGCCATTAAAAGTCTTGCCGTCAAAAATGCTGACAAAACCCTCTTCCGATTCTGCCGCATTGATATTTATTACGACACAAAACGCAACCAGAAACGATGCAACTATTGAGTTTTTCATAATTCCAATTTTTACAAATTATGACTGTTTGATGCAAAGAAATATTTAAATAATTTTTTAAAATTATCTTTTAGCCAGTGGCAGGCATAGTATTTAAAAAACCGGTTTTTGATTTCATTGTGGATATAAGGATTGCGAAAATTCCTTTTATTTTTTTATTTCAAACCTAAAAAATCTCTTTAGGATTTAATAAAAATCCGGTTGAGAAATGAATATGATTTCCCGCAGGTGTTTTATTAAAAAGATTGGGGTTTCTGCGAGTGTCGCAGGGATATTCAATGTAGTCGCTCCGGAGGTAGTGGGGCAGGGGAAAGGTACACCTCCGTCCGAAAGAGTTGGCGTTGGTCTGATTGGATGTGGTCTGATGGGACGCGGACATCTTCATCGGGTGGCTGGTGACAGCGCTTTTCAACTCATTGCTGTATGTGACCCGGATAAAACCAGACGCGAAAACGCAAGGGATACAGTCAATCAGATTTACTCACAAAAGACAGGAAAGAAATGGAATGATTGTCTGGAATTCAACGATTACAGGGAATTGCTTGCGAGAAAAGACATCGACGCGGTAGTTATTGTTACACCCGACCACTGGCATACACTAATGTCCATCCATGCTGCGAAGGCAGGGAAAGATATTTACTGCGAAAAGCCTGTGTCGGTTACAGTTCAGGAAGGAAGATTTCTTGCTGACACTGTAGCTGCTTATGGAAGGGTATTTCAAACTGGGACGCAATATCGTTCAACCCCGGTTATAAGGCAGGTTTGCGAGTTTGTAAGAAATGGCGGTCTTGGAAAGGTGTCGAAAGTGTTTACGATTTTAAACACGCTGATGGGGTTTATTAATTCTGAACGGTTTGCGCCATACTTCAAATATATTGAACCTCAGAAGAACGGGCATTTTTATTATCCATTGGATTTTCCGTTGCCTGCAGAGGATGTTCCCGAGGGACTGGATTGGGAAATGTGGGTTGGACCGGCGCCGTGGAAACCCTACAATAAATTGTATCATATTAATCCTTCACCCGGCGTTGTTCCGTGGTCATTTTGCGATGCCTTTGGCGCAGCATCGAACACATGGCATCTGTCGCACAGCGCCGATGTTATCCAATATGCCATAGGCATGGAAACCAGTGGTCCTGTCGAGATTATTCATCCTGCAGACGGCATTTTCCCGACGATGACATTCAAATATTCAAACGGTGTGCTACTGCATTTTGTTGATGGCTGGAATATGGTGCATACTCATTATAAAGCCTTACCTGCGGATGCTAAATTATCAGGGCTTTTTGGTGGAGTTTTTATCGGTGAAAAGGGATGGGTAACGTCAATGTCGGCGGGTGGTCCAATTGAAGGCGCTCCAAAAGATATTTTTGACAAAATCGGTTTAAAAACCCGCGAGGTTAACGTTGGTTCGAACAATCATCATGCGAACTGGCTTGAATGCATTAAAAACAGGCGTCGGCCAAGTTCACATGAAGAGATAGGTCATCGGTCGGCATCGATGGGGCATCTTGCGATGATTTCATTTAAACTTGGGAGGTCATTAAAATGGGATCCTGAAAAGGAAATGTTTATAAACGACGAAGAGGCAAACAGGCTTTTGTCTCGTCCACTGCGGGAACCATGGCGATTTTAATTAACGGAGGAATATATGAAGAAATATCCGACTATATTTTATTCGCTTGTAGTTTTTAGCGCGTCAATTTTTTTAACCGGATTTGTTGCAAATTCACAGACTCAGCAACAGCAGACGGAAAAAAGATACTCAATGGGGACAAATGTCCCTGCGGCGGATTTGACAAAGATTGAAAGCGCTTTGCCGCAGAGCGCCTTCGTAAAACCTAAAAAGCCAAGAACCCTGCTGATATTTGACCTTAATGTGAATTATGGCGGACATCTTTCTGCGGCTTATGCAAATGTTGCATTTAAGATGATGGGCGAAAAGACGGGTGCATTTAAAACTGTGATTTCCAGCGACCCATCAGTCTTTGAAAAAGAAAGTTTGAAATCCTATGACGCCGTTTTCTTTAACAACAATGTTGGAAACTTGTTCACAAACCGCGATTTAAGGGAAAACCTGGCTGAATTTGTTTACGGTGGCGGAGGACTTATGGGCGTACATGGAACAACAGTTGCATTTACAAAATGGCCTGGCGCAATTGAAGATTGGGAAGAATTTGGAATCATGCTTGGAGCGCGAGGGGCAAACCACAGGGAGAATACAGAACTAATTACAGTAAAAATTGATGACCCGACACATCCTTTAAACAAAATTTTTGGTGGAAAATCATTTGAATATCGCGATGAATTTTTCAGGTATCAAACAGTTTATTCGCGGGACAAGTTAAGGGTTTTATTGAGCATTGACACAAATAAACTCGACCTTGCTCCGGCAAAATCTTACGGCAATACCATAAGAAAAGACCACGATTATGCAATTGCATGGGTAAGAAGTTATGGACGCGGACGGGTTTTTCACTCCACAATAGCGCATAATACATATGTTTTCCAAGATCCTATGATGCTGAAATTTTATCTTGGTGCTGTCCAGTTTGTTCTTGGAGACCTTGACGCGCCAACTACACCAAGCGGTAAATTGAACAGTTTCACTAAGGCGCTTGAAAATTTAAACTGGCATGCCGGCGCCCGGCTCGCGTTTTCAGAAAATATCTCAATTGAGGAGTTTGCGGAAATGGCTCATGATAATAACGTTTACGAAATTTGTGTTCCTTATGGAATAAATATATTTAGAAATAATGACTTTAAATTCAAATCTAACCTCCCGGATTCTCAAAAAGAAAGATTCCGTCTTATGTTAGATAAATTCTGTGTCAGAATGACTACGTGCGAACTTAGTGATTCAGACGTCGGCATCGGCGGGTTAAATTCAGTATTCGAATTCCTGAAAATTATGGGTGTGGAGTCAGTTGTAATTCCGTATAACAAGGCGAATATTCGGCAATTAGCAGAAATTGGCAGACAGAATGACATTCAGATAATTGTCAATCCCCCTGCAGATTCTGATTTCACTGTGCTAAATGATATAGATTTAAACTCTGGTGGTGATGTTGGTCTTTTGGCAGTTTTGAATAGTAAAGAAAGTATTAACGGTTTGACTACGGCGCTCAAGCCTGAAAAATCAAATGTCAGCGCAGTTTTGCTTTCGCGGAATGTAGCCGGAAATATTACGGAAATTGAAAAACTGTTTGGAAGAATAAAAGAAAACGGTGTTAGGAATTTCCGTATTTGGTTGAACTGCGACAAAAAAGACGCTCAGACGGTCCCTGATTTAATGAACGTTGTCAGTAATGTTGTTGTGAGGATTCAGTAAAAATTGTCAGTTTTTTAAGAAGATTGCAAGGCGCGTGGCATTTCATAATTTGGACTCAAGTTTGCAATTCTTTATATTCACTCGACATAAAGACTGCAATTTGTTAACTAAACACTGTGCGTTCACAGTATTTAAATAACATACATAGGATAGTGGTAAAATTCGGGACGGGTATCCTGACGAATGAAAAGCGTCAGTTAGACCCGTCGCGTGTGGAACAACTTGTTGCTCAGGTTGCGGAGCAACATAAACTTGGACGGGAAGTCGTTATTGTTTCAAGCGGCGCAGTTGGCGCTGGCATGGGGGTTTTAGGATTTGATAAGCGACCGACCGAACTTTCTCAGTTACAGGCTTGTGCCGCTGTAGGACAGTTAAAACTCATGGCGGTTTACGACAAATTGTTTTCAAAATACGGTATAAATATTGGACAGGTGTTGCTTACTCATGATGATGTCCGTCACCATGACCGCCACCTAAACGCGCGTAACACTCTGGTAAATCTTCTGAAATACAAAGTAGTCCCTATCATAAACGAGAATGATGTTGTCTCTACAACGGAGTTAAAGTTTGGAGACAATGATAAACTTTCTGCACTTGTAGCGGCATTGTTGCCTGCCGATTTGCTTATAATTCTGACCTCTGTTGATGGTTTAATAGAAAACTACGGAGCTCCTAATCAGCGTGTGATTCCTGCTGTTCAAAAAATAGATTCAAATATAGAAAAACTTGCCGGCGGAACGGTAAGCCAGCTTTCTGTGGGCGGCATGGCGACTAAACTTCAGGCTGCAAAAATTGCCATGAGTTCCGGAATCCCCCTTGTCATAGCAAGCGGTAAGAAAAAAGACACAATCGCAAACATTTTAGACTGCAAAGAAGAGGGGACATTGTTTATCCCAAGCGCCCGGAAGCTTAAGAGTAGAAAACGGTGGATTGCCTTTTTCCATCGTCCCAAAGGCAGTGTTTTTGTTGATGACGGCGCCAGAACGGCTTTGAGGGAAAAGGGTAAGAGTCTTCTGCGTCCCGGCATTGTTCGTTGCGAAGGCGAATTTGAACCGGGCGATGTAATAAGTATCTGCGACATTGAAGGCACTGAATTTGCACGCGGGATTGTAAAATATTCATCCAAGGAAATCATGGACAACAAAAAACTGAGTCAGGAGGTTGTTCATCGCGACGACCTGGTTATATTATAAGATATTTATGAGTAAAAAAGACGGTTCAGAAATTGACAAATTGCGTGAAATAGTGGCAATTCTTCGTTCGCCGAATGGTTGTCCATGGGATAAAAAACAAACTCACATGAGCCTTCGTTACAACGCAATCGAAGAGGCTTATGAACTTGTCGAGTCAATAGAAAAGAAACGAGATGATGAGTTAATTGAGGAACTTGGTGACCTTCTATTACAGGTTGTTTTACATGCTCAAATAGCGCAAGAGAGGGGAGCGTTCGATTTCGATAAGGTTTGCAGCAATATACGTGAAAAACTAATCAGGCGTCATCCACATGTTTTTGGAGACAAGGTTTTGCACGACGTTGACGGTGTCTGGTCGCAGTGGGAGGCTTTAAAATTACAGGAAAAGAAGGGGACAGAATCCGAGCGGAAATCTGTTTTCGATGGCATACCAAAACATCTTCCATCATTGTTATACGCCGAGAAAGTCCTTAAAAAGGCGAAACGGATTGGCATATTTCTGGATTTTCTTGATTCAGATGAAAAATATACAAAGGAAACTTTGGGAAGAAAATTGTTTGCGCTTGTCTATTATGCCTATTCACGAAAATGGTCTGCGGAAGCCCTGTTGCGTTCGGAGGTTAAAAAGATCGAAAACAAACTAAGGAAATTAGAGGCGAGCAAAAGACAAGAAAAGTCGGCAGAAGGAACGGTTTCTAATCATAGTAATAACACACCCGGAAAATCAAAACCCCGTAAACAAAATAAGAAAGGAAACTGAAATGAAAGATCCGAGATACGAGAAACTGGCAAAATTATTGGTAGGTTATTGCTGTTCGTTAAAGAAAGGCGATAACGTTTTAATTGATGCGGCTGATACCCCTGATGAGTTTGTCGTAGAACTGATTCGCGCTGCCCGTGCAGCAGGCGCTATTCCGCTGGTTGAGGTCAGACATACGCGGATTAACCGGGAAATCCTGATAGATACAAATCCTAAACATGCGGAACTTGTAAAAACCATCGAACTATTCCGGATGAAAAAGGTTCAGGCATATATTGCCGTTCGGGGGAGTAATAATGCAAGTGAAACCGCAGATGTCCCACCGGACAAGATGCAGTTGTACACAAAAACGCTTAAACCTGTTCTTGACTACCGGGTTAACAAAACGCGATGGGTGGTTTTGCGCTGGCCTACGCCTTCTATGGCGCAATCCGCAAACATGAGCACAGAGGCGTTTGAAGATTTCTATTTTAACGTCTGCACAATGGATTATCCCCGCATGTCAAAGGCGATGAAGCCGTTAGTCGAAAGAATGAAGAAAGCCGATAAAGTGCGGATTCTCGGTCCGGGAACAGACCTTACATTCAGTATCAAAGGCATTGGCGCAAAAGGTTGCGATGGCAAACTGAATATCCCCGATGGCGAGGCTTTCAGTTGCCCTGTGAAAAATTCTGTAAATGGTGTAATTCAATTCAATACGCCCACGATTTACTCAGGCGTTAAGTTCGAAAATATCCGTCTGGAATTCAAAGATGGAAAGATTATCAAAGCCACCGGCTCGAATGAAAAGCGGCTTAATGAAATTCTGGATACAGACCCCGGCGCAAGGTATGTCGGCGAATTTTCACTCGGGTTTAATCCTTACATCGAAAATCCAATGTGCGACATTTTGTTCGACGAAAAGATTTCCGGTTCGCTCCATTTAACCCCCGGACAGGCGTATAAGGTTGCGGACAACGGGAATCGTTCCGCAATTCACTGGGATATGGTGCTTATCCAAAGACCTGAATGGGGTGGGGGAGAAGTCTGGTTCGATGGCGAATTAATCCGAAAGGACGGGAAGTTTATTCCAAAAGATTTGGTTCCATTAAATCCGGAAAATCTAAAGTAAGTTTTTGGCTTTGCATTTTGTAGATAACCGAATTGCGATGGATTAATAGATTGATTTTTCTTTCAAAATCCGCCAGTGTCTTCATAATTTTGGTTCAAAAGCGATTGAACTTTATGAACCATAATTTTCTTAAAGAGCGAGAAAAGATTTTTTGTATATGGCTTGTTATTTCCTTGTTTTCGTTCGTCGGCTATTCCCAGACAAAAATACTTAATCAGATATGCCGGTATCCAGCATTTTTAAGGGGTAATGCTCAGGGTGTAGAAGTTGCCGGAGATTTTGCGTTTCTTTCTTTGTATAGTTCAGGCGTGGCAATTTTCAATATATCGAACCCGACAAATCCTGTGCCACTCAGCGGTTTTAATACTGACGGCTATACATCTTCGGCAGGTGAGACTGGCAATTACCTCTTCATTGCCGACGGCAATAATGGAATTGTAATACTCAACATTTCAGACGCGCAAACACCACAGTTTGTATCGAACTTAAGAATTCAGGGTTGGGCAAAAGGTGTTTTAGCATGGAGCAACTATGTCTTTGTCGCTGCTTACGATGCAGGCGTCTATGCCATAGATGTCAGTAATCCAGCCAGTCCGAAAATTATATCACGATATGACACAAGTGGTAATGCCTATGATTTGGCAATCTCAGGAAAATACCTTTATGTTGCTGATGATACTGCCGGCTTACAGATTCTGGATATTTCAAATATCACAAATCTTACGCGTGTTGGCGGATATAACACTTCAGGGAATGCAACTGGCGTAGCTTTAAAAAGTAATTATGTGTTTATAGCCGACTCTGCTGCGGGTGTTCAGGTGATTGACGCGTCGAATCCTTCCGCGCCAACCCGAATTGGCGGATATAATACCCCCGGCATGGCAAATTCAGTTGCTGTATATAGCAATTATGTCTATGTCGCCGACGGTGATGGGGGAATTCAGATTATTGATATCACAAATCCGCGCAGTCCGGTTCGTGTTAACGCAATTTACCCCGGCAAATACCCCGTTGATATAGTAATCAGGGACAGGTTTGCTTACGTTGCCGATGATAGTTATGGACTCATTATCATCGATTTAGGGAATCCGACTAATCCAACTGTGGTCTCAAGATATAGCGCTGACGGCGAAACTGTGGATGTCATGATAGATGACAACCTCGCCTTTATTTCAAATCTCAATGGGGGATTTGAGATTGTTGATTTTAATTCAAGACCGCCGGCACGACTTAACGCAGTTACCCCTCTTGTGTCGTCCCTTCAGATTAAAAAATATCAGAACTATTTGTTTGTTGCTACCGGTGATACTTATCTGTCCGTGTTTGATTTCAGTCAAAATAATAACCTTACACTCATAACGAATATTAACACAGCGGGTATGACACGCGGGATTGATATAATAAGTAATTTTGCCTTTGTGGCATGCGATACACTTGGATTGCTCGTCTATGATATTACAGTACCATATTCCCCGCAATTTATTACAAACGTTGATACCACCGGGATTGCGCTTCAGACCCTCGCAGCCGGCAATATGTTATTTGTGGCTGATTACTGGGGAGGCGTTCAGATTTTTGATGTTTCAGACCCCGTTAATCCAAAGTATGTGAAGACGATAATAACCCCTAATTCGGCAATGGAGGTTGCGTTCCACAATAATAAGCTTTTCGTTGCATGCGATACTGCTGGCATTTTAGTAAGCGACGTTTCAGACCCGCAAAATCCAGTAGTTTTATCCACAATTGACACGCCCGGCAACGCCCGTGGAATATCCGCAGACGATGATTTTATATATGTAGCAGATGGCACAAATGGCGTCCTTATTTTTGACATAAATGCCGGTTCAGGTTCTTTTCCATTATTTCATGCAAAGACCGATGGCACTGCGCAAAATGTTCGTGTAGCCAATGACAAAATCTATGTTGCATGTGGTGCTGCAGGGGTAACACTTCTGAATTTGGTTCAAATTAACCCACCTGAATTAAGTATAAATATCATAGACGGTAGTGCAAAAATTCAACTCCATGGAACACCTTCGCTCCAGTATGAAATTCAAACATCTTTGGATTTTAAACAATGGACTACTCTTACCAATATTTTATTAACCAATCCGTTGGCAGAAATTTACGAGCCGGTTTCGTCTCCGTTTAGATTTTACAGGGCGGTTTGGACAGGGAATAAATGAAAGATTTTTCTATTTGTTCTTAACGGATTGTTCTTTCCGCACCTGTCATCTTGATTGGTTTAATCATGCCCGACGAATCGTATTCAACAAACTCAATACATGTCTGTCTGAAGCCGCGATAAGGACCGTCGCCGGTTACGTTTTCCCATCTGTGATAAAAAATTAGCCATTTACCGGAATTTTCATCAAAGAGAAACGAATGATGTCCCGGTCCTTTAAATCTCTCATCACTTTGCAGGATACATCCTTTATATTCCCACGGTCCGAAGGGTTTATCGGAGATTGAATAATGGACGGAGTAAGAAGAATGGCGCCAACTCCCGAAGCTATATGAAAGGTAATATTTTCCGTTATAATAGTGCATGAAAACGCCCTCAGTGAAAAATCGTGGAGTTTCACAGGGGATTTCACGTGCGATTTCTGTCATCTTAGAGGTCAGCTCAAAAATCCTTAATTTTGCCCCTGCGCTGCCACCGGCATATAAATAATATTTTTTTGAAACCGGGTCTTTGAAAACCATTGGGTCAATTGCCTCAAACTTCGAGTCACCGGTCAACAGTGGTTTCCCTGAGTCCGTGAAATGACCTTCCGGAGAGTCCCCAACGGCAACACCAATACGCGATGGTGTTGGGTTTTGCGGACCTACAGAGTAGTAGAAATAAAATTTTCCTTCATGTTCGACAATACATGGAGCCCATGCATAATGAGTAGTTTGCCCGTCTTCCCATACCCATTTTATTTCCTGCAAATTCAGAACCGGTCCATGCCTTTCCCATCTTTGCATGTCTTTGGAACTGAAGGCATAGAAGAACAAAGAACCTCCGGCGGTCGGATAAACGTAGATTTTATCCCCGAATATTGCCGCATGAGGATCTGCACCTCTTAAAACAGGATTAGTCGGAAGTTTGTTTTCCAGCAAAAGTTTCGAAAATTCGGGTATTCCACCGGTTTTTGCGGCTGGACTTTCATCTGCAACCATTGTTGAAACTACTATAAAGCAAATAAACACCATAACAGACAGAAGCCAACGCCTTTGTTTATCTAAATTTTCTCTTTTCATGGTTTATTTTTTTATTTCCAGAAAGCAATCTGCCAGCCCCGTTTTTTAGCAATTTCCAGCAATCGTTTATCTGGGTTCACGGCAACCGGGTTACCGACACATTCAAGCATTTCAAGGTCGCCATACGCATCCCCAAGTGCGTATGAATATTTCAGATTTATTCCATGTTTTTCTGAGTGTGATTTTATAATTTCGCTCTTAGCTTTGCCGGTCAGTGGTTTATCAACTATATTTCCCGTAAACTTTCCATCTTTTGTTTCGAGAGTTATAGCGAATGATTCAGCTCCCAGTTCATTTGCGAATGGATGCACAAGTTCACTAACCCCACCGGTTACAAGCACAATCGTATAACCGTTTTTCTGAAATTCTTTTATTGTTTCCAACGCTTCCGGATAAATTTTCGGTTTAAAAACATTTTGGTAATATCCGGTCGCTAATCTTTTGAAATCACTGATTGAGATTCCCCGATATTGACGATAGATTGAGATATTTGATTTTTCCCTACTTGTTTTATCAAGCAGCACCCAGTACGGACAAAGGGCGAGTATCTTCAATGTTCTGAAGATATTCTGGGGGAAGGGCAGACATTTGATATTAAACCAAAGGAGTGGTTGCACTATATTTGTATCTGAAAGCGTGCCGTCAATGTCCGCATAAACAGCGCATTTCCCCAATGACGGATTAATTTTTATCTTACTGTTAGACATCAGAAACTATATACGAATCGCGGATTTTATTTGTTCAAAATTATTTTGCGAATGTTATTTCCCGATTGGCGGAAGTTCTGAAAGTTTTTCAATATGTTTGCGAAGCCGTGTAACTGCCGCCCTGTAAAGTTCGATTGACGGTGTTTTGCCGACCTGTTTTTTGAGGTCCGAAAAATCGACAGGTTTCCCAAACCTCACCTCAATCCGACGGCTTCGCGGAATTATTCTTCCTTTTGGCAAAGCTGCGTATGTTCCCTGCAAATAAACCGGCACTATAGGATAATCAAGTTCGATTGCAAGCACGCCAATGCCGGGTTTGAATTGCTGAAGTTCTCCGGTAACAGAACGCGTCCCCTCCGGAAAGAGGATGATTGATTTACCGGCATCGAGAGCGATTTTACATACCGCAAGGTTCTCTGCCGCATTTGCCTCGCGGTCCATTGGCAGAGCATTCAAAAAAGTTTTAAAGAACCAGCTTTTAACCGGGTTGGTAAAGAAGTAATCGCGGGCAGCCATAGCGTAAAGATTGTCTGCAATGCTGCCGAGCGATTTTCGTATCGATGGTAGGTCAAGATGACTGCAATGGTTCGCAGCAATAATGAACGGTTTATTCTTCGGTAGGTTTTCTATTCCATCATATTTCACACGCAGATAAGTGCTCATTATCAGTCCGGTAAGGAATTCAAACCCATGACGCAGAAACGTGCGCAACGGGGTCTGTTTAATTCCATCCATTATTGCATCGGTCTTTATGTTAGCCCTTTCCCAGAGCGAACGTCCGAACCTGCGTGCCCGTTTCTCCGCCGCAACTTTTACAGCCTCTTCCGTGACAACAACTACATCTTTTACAGTAAATAATTTGTTTTCAAGGTCGGCGGGTAGATTAATTCCTAATTTTGATTCAAGTTCCTGAAGCAGATCAACTCTACCGATTGAATCAATTCCAAGGTCCATCTGAAGTTTATCATAAATCTGAACTTCTGCTGGCGATATACCCGCGATTTTTGCAACCGCCCTGAAAACCTCGACCTCAACGTCACTTTCCAGCGCCTGCGGCTTTTCGCCGGATATTTCAAGAGGAATCTCCCTGACAGGTTCGACAGGTTTGGCAATTTTCATCTGGTTAATGAAGTATTCACGGACTTTTCCCCGCTGAACTTTAAGCGTCGAAGTTTTAGGAAGGTCGCCCGGGTAAAACTCTACACGCGATACATGCTGATAAGACGGCAAATCCTTAGTCGCTTTAGCGATTGCGGCAATGATATTGTCCTTTATTGCGCCGTCTTCGGGAACCGCGACGACTACAACCTCTTCGCCCAACCCGGATTTATCCGGCAAACCAATTACACAGAATTCTTTTACGCCGGGGATGCTTTTGATAATATGCTCGATTTCATCAGGGTGCACCTTTTTCCCTGCGCTGGTTACAATAAGGTCTTTTAATCTGCCGGCAATATACAGGTAACCATCTTCGTCAATCTTCCCAAGGTCGCCGGTTTTGAACCAGCCATTTTCGAATGCCTTTTCGGTCGCCTGCGGATTTTGCCAGTAACCCTGAGTAACCGAAGGTCCGCGAACCCAGATTTCACCGATATCATCGTCATCAACATCGGCAATATTAATTTCAATTCCGGGGACAGGAGGACCAACAGAACCGGCTTTTGGCGCCGAAAGTGGATTCACACTCAGTACCGGCGAAGTTTCGGTCAAACCATAACCTTCGAGAATTGTTATGCCGAGCCGTTTAAAGAAATAGAAAATTTCGGGGTCGAGTGTTGCGCCACCAGACACAAACAGACGGATATTCCCTCCAAATGCATCATGAACCTTGCGGAATATTTTCTTCCTTATATTCTTAAACTCCATTACTTCGCCTATTGTGGCAATTACATCCCCGATATCAAGCATTGCCCTACCTTTCCATCCCGCTGCATTTATCTGCGACTGTATCCCGTCCATGAAGAGCTTATACAGGCGCGGAACACCAAGCATGACAGTAATTTCCGCAAGTTTCATCGTATTCAGAACATCCTGCGCACGCAGTGTTTCGAGGTAATAAACCGATGAACCCCCATACATCGGGATTAAAAAGCCGCAAGTAAATTCAAGAGCGTGATGCAGCGGCAGAACTGACAAAAACCTATCTGTTTCAAGCGGCTCTAATACTTCGGAAACCGCAAGCGCGTTGGAGATAAAGTTTGTGTGTGTCAGCATCACGCCTTTTGGTTCAAGCGTTGTGCCGCTCGTAAATAATATAGACGCAAGCGATTCAGGAGAGACATCCTTTAATTTAATTGACGACACGTCTTTGACAGGGCAGGGGAATTTTCTTCCCTCGAATGGCTCAAGATTATTGTAGACATTAAGGCATGGAAAATCACCAAGTTTGCTTGAGATTGCATCACGCAGGTCATTCCATCGTGATGGACTTAATATTGCCGCTTTGGCATTTGTAAGATTTATAATTTTGACAACATCTGCCGCAGGCATAGCGCGGTCAAGAGGAACTGCCACGCAGCCTGCCCTTATTATCGACATGTAAGCAAGCCCCCACTCGGGCGAGTTTTCCCCAGATAAGACAACTCTTTCGCCCCGGTGAAGTCCCAAACCGGCAATCAACTTTGCAGCAAGTATTCCGGATTTATAATACAATTCCTCATAAGTAATTTTAACGCTCTCCAGACCGTCGTTGCGTGTCCTATTTATAATTAAGAATGGTTTACTCCCAAACAGGACTGAACCTCTCAGGCAAAGTTCGGTGATGGTTTGCGGTGTGCCGGTTAAAGACGGAGAGATTACCGCCTTTGCTTTCTCTTTTTCTTCCTCCTCGAGAAGTTTTCCGTGTCCTGCTCCTGCGCGTGGCAGGACCTCCATCCTGAGAATATTTTTCTTTAATCCGGGTATATGTATTTCCTGCAGGTATTGACGCCAGTGGAATTTTCTTGGGTCAAAATCAAAATACTGTCGTTCTTCCGGTTTAATCCTTTCCAGAAGTTTAAATGAATTGTTAATTTCGAATCGGCAATCCAGATTTACATACGGACCGTATATATCGACATAATACATCAACTGTTCCATCCTGCTCAGTAGGCTCTTTACGCGTGGTTTCAGCCTTTTTTTTCCGGGGATCGGTAGCGGTCCGTTTAAAACATCGTAGGCGATTTTCGCCGGTTTGATATACCAGTTGTTTATCATCTGGCGATATTGTTCCACTGTGGGGAACTGCCACTCGGAAATTTTTATTGGCTTCCCGTCCTTGCCAATGAACGGATGTTTTACAAAGTAATCCCGGACATGCTCATACAGAGCCTCGAACCAGAGCGGATTTGTTGTTGAACTGGCGATGGTGAAGAGGTCAAAACCATCCGGATGTTTTGAAATATGCGCAGCGGCGGCAAGTATCACATTCACCACAAAATCCGCAGGTATAATATCCAGAACGATGTTCAAGTTTGCAGGAAAGTCCGACAATCTCCCTTTTCCGAAACCAATGATAATCGGATCAGCCATCCGCAAACCATCAAGCCATCCCGGCTCAGGCTCGCGGAGGCTCGATTCAATAATTGAAGGTCTGACAATTGCAAGCGGAGTTTTACCTCTGTATTTATAAATAAGTTGTTCGCCGAGATATTTGGTAAAAGTATAGGTATCGTTCCAGCCCAGTTCTTTAGCCCGCTTCATTCCAGCTTCCACAAGCGCAAGTTCAAGCCTTTCCTGCCCCTCCTGTGAATCCGGTGAGATACCCTCTTTTCTGAGTTGTTCAAGGCATCTTTCTTTTGTCGTTTCAGCTGTTTTACGCAGGTTTTCGATTTCCTCTTCGACGTCAAACCGCTCAGGACGTGGCACGCCCGGAGGAAGTTGGGCATTAATGGCTTCCAGAGGCGGGACTAACTTTTCCGGAATCAAGCCTGTCCGTCTCCCGCAAACATAAGCAGTTGAAATATGGACAAAAATTGCATTTACAGATTGTGCAAATTTAAGTAGCCGCAAAGGACCGAGGGTGTTAAGATTAAGCGCGATGTCAATCTGTTCGTCAAATACTACGGTCGCAGCGCTGTTAATTACAATGTCAACCTTGTTGCTAAATTCTTTATAGGTATTTTCGTCAAAACCGAGATTTTCCAGCGTAAGATCTCCCGAAACCGCCTCTATTTTCCTTTCGCAAAAAGAATCAAAATCATCCCCGTATTTCTCTCTCAACCTACTAAATGCATTGTTTCTTAATACCTCTGTGACTAATCTTTCCTGTGGTGTAATAACCCCGCCGTCCGGTTTTTTCTTCGGTCTTATAAGCAGATAAATTTTCCCGATATCCGGAAATTCCCACAGAATCTTTTCAGTTAAAGCCTTTGCTAAAAATCCGGTTGAACCGGTAAGAAGTACCCTCTTACCGGAAAAAAATTCTCTTATGGACAACGTGTCTTTCACTTTGCAATGTTAAAAATACTAACGTAGCCTTGCCGGCAAACTACTTTTATATTCCTAAAAAATCCTCAATTTCAATCTTTAATATAATCAGACAGCGAAAATGTAAATAGAAAGGGGATGGTAATTCCAGCACTCATTTAAAAAATGGATAAGAAAGTTCGCGGTACTTTGCTGAAAATTTTTCAAATTTAAAATGTAAAGGCTCCATCGCGTCTTACAAACCACAATGGAGCCGATCAGACTTACAATTTATTATCAGGACAAGATTTATCTTTCCCTCTGATACGATTTCCGTTTCTGAATTTATTCGCCATTAATCAATTTTCTGTTTTTTGGCGCGTTAAGAAACCTGTTCAGGGCGTTGAGATAAGCACGAGCGCTTGCTTCGATAATATCGGTACTTGCGCCTTTACCGCTGATAATCTGTTTATCTCCGAAATCTACCTTGACGCTCACCTCTCCGATGGCATCTCTTCCCTGCGAAACTGCCCTAATATTGTATTCAATCAGTTTACCTTCAATCTTTGTGATTCTTTCGATTGCCTTTAATGCAGCATCAACCGGACCATCCCCTGTTCCTGCTTCTTCAAAGGTCTCTTCTTTCTTACCGTTTATTTTTTTAAGCCGGACGGTTGCTGTCGGTATTGCGTGATTGCCGCTCATAAAGGTTAAATAATCCAATTTCCAGACTTCCGGCACACCCGCGATATGACCCTCCACAAGCGCAATCAAATCGTCGTCATAGACAAACTTTTTCCTGTCGCCGATTTCCTTAAACTTCTGGAAGATGGAATTGATTTCCTTCTCGCTCAATTTGTAGCCGAGGTGTTTAAGGCGTGCCGCCATAGCCGCGCGTCCGCTATGTTTTGTCAACGGAAGTTCAGATTGACCCCAGCCTACGTCCTCAGGATTCATAATTTCATAAGTTTCCCGTTTCTTGAGGATTCCGTCTTGATGAATACCGGCTGAGTGCGCGAACGCATTTTCGCCCACAATGGCTTTATTTCTCTGCACCATTAACCCGGATGTGCGCGCCACAAGCCGTGAGGTTTTTACGATTTCTTTTGTGTTGATGCCGACTGTAATGTCCTTAAAGAAATCGTTCCGTGTTTTAATTGCCATGACAACTTCCTCGAGCGAGGCATTACCTGCGCGTTCGCCAATACCGTTTATTGTGCATTCGACCTGACGGGCGCCGTTTTTAACAGCCGCAAGAGAGTTTGCCACTGCAAGCCCGAGGTCGTTGTGGCAGTGAACGCTTAAAATCGCATCGCCTCTTTTGAATTCCGGTATTTCCGATACAAGATATTCAATTAATTTGCCGAATTCATCCGGAACTGCATAGCCGACTGTGTCTGGAATATTTACCGTTGTAGCCCCTGCCTCTATCACTTTTTTGCATACCTGTACGAGAAATTCCGGTTCAGTGCGAGAGGCATCTTCCGGTGAAAACTCCACATTAGGAGTATATTTCTTTGCCTGTTTTACGCCTTCGACGGCAAGTCTTAAAATCTCGTCCTTCGCCTTGCCAAGTTTAAATTCTCTGTGGATCTTTGATGTTGCAAGAAAGACATGAATTCTGCCGTTCTTGCCCGCGGGTTTGAGGGCTGCGCCAGCAGCATCAATATCCTTTGGAACACAACGCGCAAGACCGGCAATAACAGGTCCTTTTATTTCTTTGGCGATTGTGTGCACTGCCTGAAAATCGCCTTCGCTTATGACGGGAAAACCGGCTTCTATCACATCAACCTTTAACCTCGCAAGTTGACGCGCAACCTCGAGTTTTTCCCTCAAATTCATTGAAGCGCCCGGACACTGTTCGCCATCGCGCAACGTCGTATCGAATATTATTATTTTCGTCATAACGGTCTATTTTTACATGTTTTGTTGTCCGTATCTCCAGTTTTTTCTCTCATGACGTACGGACACCATCATGATATAAAAAAACCCCACTGCCACTCATGGCAGTGGGGTTATAAAAATCTGTATAAATAAAGATTAAACCCCGACTGCCACGCTGCCGTTTAGCAGCGCGATGCTCAGAGCCAGTCGGAGTTGTAACCCGTTAATCATTTAGAAATAGTTTATACTATGTTTAAAAATTGTCAAATATTAAATTTATCGTTTTTCCCCATCATTCGCCTCGTGATTTATTCATTATCAACGTCTGAATCAGAGCAAAGCTCTTTGGTTATGAATTTTTTTTCAATTTTTATTTACATTTTTTTTAATACTCTATAAATTGTTTATATTCTTTAAAATTAATGTTTCCAGCAGTGGTGAAGTTCAATTGGGGTCTGTTTATGAATTTTTACAATATAATTCTTCATTCGCAGGATAACATAGGGGCACAGGGGTATGTGAAAGCCCTGAATGAAATCAATATTAACGCTAACGTAACATCCTCAATTTCAGAGATTAACAAATTAACAGAAGATAAAAATGTTCCATTAATTATAATTGACGATTCTTTTGATCAGAATGAATCAGCGAGTATTGCAAAGGAAATCCGCGCAAACGAGAAAAATAAAACAATTCCACTTCTTTTTATTTTAAAGGATGCAGTTTATGATAATTTTGCCGTAAAAGTATCGGAGTTTAGTCCATTTAAAATTATTCCTTCACCATCGGCTGGCAACATCGACGATTTTAAAATTAAGGTCTTCTGCCATCTTTTCCCTGAATCTAAAACTTCTGAAACAAAGGCTATTCCACCTGTAGTCAATGAATTTAAAAAATTACAGACAAAAGCTTTATTTCTGGACATAACCCCAGATATATACTTAATCGCTGATACAAAATGGAAGATTGTTTACTGGAATAGCAGCTTTGCAAATATTGTGGGTCAGGAAACGATTGATAAAATTGATAACCTCTCGGTGCAAAATATTTTCATCTCTGCGGGAATTAAATTCGAGGAAATTGCTAAAACCGTATTCGAAAAAGGTGAATGGAGCGGCGAGATTAACATTTTGAAAGCAGATTTTACCGAAATCCCAACAAAATCGCATTTTGTTCTCATGTGCGATTCTTCTGGGAAGCCGGAATCTGTACTGATAACCTCGCAGGATATTTCTGAAGTCAAGAATCTGAAAAAGCAGATAGAAAGAGCGGCAAAGATGGAAAGCATTGGCGCTCTTACAAGTGGTGTTGCCCATGATATCAATAATGTACTATCGCCTATTGTTTTAGCCGTTTCCATGCTAAAGGATGATGTTAAAGACCCTGAAAATTTAAAGAGGCTCAGCGTTATTGAAAATAACTGCAAACGAGCTTCTGATATCTTGCGAAATCTGCTTGCATACGCAAAGGCAATGCCCGGACACAAATATGCAGTAAATCCGAAGCATATAATTAGAGAAGTGGTTAGCATGATCGAGACCACTTTCCCCAAAAATATTACTATCAGGAGCAATGTTCCAAGAGACCTTTGGGTTATTCACGCAGATCCGACTCAATTGCATCAGGTTATTCTAAATCTGGCGATAAATGCGCGGGACGCGATGCCCGACGGCGGAATTCTTGAAATACGGGCTAAAAACATAGTCGTGGATAAAGCGATGCATAATGCTGAACCACAGGCAGAGTTGGGGAACTATGTAGTAATTTCAGTTTCGGATACAGGTGTAGGTATCCCGCCGGAAATAATTGATAAAATTTTTGAACCGTTCTTTACTACAAAACCAAAAGATGTTGGGACGGGACTTGGGCTTTCAACCGCGCGCGGGATTGTCGAGGAACATGGCGGTTTTATAAGGGTGAAAAGCGTGGTCGGGAAAGGAAGTACATTTGATGTCTGGCTACCTGCCCGTCCGGAAGTAAAAGAATTTGTTCCGGAAAAAACAAAACCTGTTTATTACGGTAATGGAGAGACTGTGCTTGTTATAGATGATGAAATCAGCATTCTGGAGGCTTTAAAGACCATCCTCGAGAAACATAGATACAATGTAATTACTGCTAAGAATGGAATTGAGGCTGTGGGCGTGTTAGCAAACAAAAGGTCTTTAATTAAAGTTGCGCTTTGCGATATTGATATGCCGCAGATGGACGGAATTTCTATAATGAAAGCATTGCAAATTTACGAGCCTTCATTGCCGATAATCGTCATGAGCGGTCTTATTCCTCCAAATTTAAGTGAAAAAATTAAGACAGTGAAGTATTATACAAAAATTAATAAACCTTTTACGAAAGAGGAGATTCTTGAGATTATTTACAAGGCAATTCACGGATTGCCGCTTGAAAAGAAGGGGGAGGAGCAGGGTTAAAACTCAATATATTTCGAAGTTGTTTTATGAAATACAGGAAAATAGTTTAATACAATTTCTATTTTTCCTCTTTTAACGGAGTAAACACAATGCCGCCATCTTTCACCTGAACGCTATCCATTGCCTGTAAAAGTAGGAGAAAGTCGTAATTGTTCTCCATGTTTTCAAGTAAATTCTTTTGGCTAATTTTTTTCAGAATCCACGAAGGTGCCTGCTTACCGTTTGCCATGGCGCGTTCGACCCGTAATGTAAGAAAACCGTCTTCAAGCCGCAGTTTGAGGTCAACATCCGCATTGAGGTATCTTCCCTTTAATTCTTTTCTCTTTGAATTTTCGAGTGGCACAGACAAAAGCGCTCGAATGTAGCCGTTAGTCAACACAACACGTACAAAATTCCGTTCCCTTATGAAATTAGCAATCATCTGATTAATATCTTCTTCGGTGATAACAAATTGTTCGGTTGAATGTCTGTCAAGAACATCTGCAACGTAGTTAGTCCAGCGCATAAATAGTGTTTGAACATGGTCTTTGTCTGCCACAATTGGCGGCATAGGTCTCGGTTTAAGTTCGGTGTAATTGTTTATCAGAGAGCGGTAATAGGAGAATATCGCTATAATCGCAATTAATCCCAAAAGCAAAAGCGAGCCAAGACCTATTAAGAGGTAAAACCACCACGGACGTTTTTTCTTTTGGATAGGCGCAATAGAAATATCAGCAGATGACGCGCCATCATCGGTTTTTTCTGTGAAGTTGTTGTTGTTTTTTTCGCTATCCGGATTCATATCAAATTCTACTTTAACATTATAACACGCGAAAACCAGAAATTGTTTCAAAATTTAATTCATTGGCTCAGGCGTTACTATTATATTGATATACAAAGTATTTAAACCGATATGAATATTGTTTTATGACTGATTATGTAACAGGAAGGCGGTTCGATACAGGCGAACAAGTTTGCGTCTTCTGGAAAGACGGGGTGATTGCAGATATCAAGCCAGCGAAAACCGTAACGGCAGATGACATCTGGATTGCGCCGCCGTTGTTCGATTTACAGATTAACGGTTTTGCCGGTGTTGATTTTCAGAAAGATTTTGTCGCGGCAACCGACCTGCTCCGGGCAGCAAACGAACTTTTCAAACATGGTTGTTTAAAATTTTTTCTTACTCTGATTACCGATGATTGGGAACGAATAGTGTCAAAACTGCGCCGGTTGAAACAAATCCGCGATGAGAATGACTTGCTTAAAAAGGCAATCGCAGGCTGGCATATTGAAGGTCCGTTTTTATCGGATAAGCCCGGCTTTTACGGAACTCATAATCCTGCCAAAATGATAAATCCATCGCCTTCTCATATCCGCGAACTCCGTAATATACTTGAAAACGATAAAATTATTATAACCATAGCCCCGGAAAGGGAGAATGCGTTGGAGTCAATAAAGGTTGCTACTGAACTTGGAATTACGGTCTTTCTTGGTCATACAGATGCGTCATCAGAAATAATAAAACTGGCGATGGAAAACGGGGCTAAGGGATTTACTCACATCGGCAACGGATGCCCGTTGACTCTTGAAAGAAAAGACAATATCATCTGGCGCGTTCTTGATATTGATGAACTGCCGGTAACCATTATTCCCGATAAAATTCATGTGTCTCCGATGCTTTTCAGGATTATTCATAAGGTTAAAACACCGGATAAAATTTGCTATGTTTCCGACGCAATTTCTGCCGCAGGGTCTCCGCCGGGTCGCTATTCGCTTGGCGAGATTGAGGTCGAATCAGGGGAAGATGGCGTTATTTGGAACAAGTCGAAGACAGGTTATGCAGGTTCATCGTTGTGTCCGTTCGATGGGGTTTTAAGAGCAATGGAAATGCTCGGGGAAAAATGGCAAAATGTCTGGCGAAGGTATTCAATTTTGCCAGCCGGAATGGTAGGCATTGATTGCGAATTGCGAGCAGGTAATGCGGCTGATTTTGTTATCATAAGGCAAAACGGACAAGGCAGACCTACCATAGATAAGGTATATTTTTCAGGAAAACAAATTTACCCGTGAGTAGTTTTAAATCGGGGCTATCTAATTAATATCAGAAATGAAAGTATCAGTAGTTATACCGGCTTTTAATGAAGAGCGATTGCTTCCCCTGACAATACAGAGTGTCCGGCAAGCTGCAGAAAGTTTTGTGAAAAGGGGTTGGGATTACGAAATAATAGTCTGCGACAATAATTCCACCGACGGCACTTCGCAGATTGCGGCAGGTTTGGGTGTAAAAGTGGTTTTTGAACCCGTAAATCATATTGCAAAGGCTCGAAATACCGGCGCGCGCTCAGCATGCGGCGATTGGCTGATTTTCATCGATGCGGATTCTCAGCCGTCAGCAGATTTGTTCGATGACGTTGCCGATGCGATTTTGAGCGGCAAAGTAATTGCCGGTGGCGCCACAGTCAGACTTGATAACGTTCCAAAAAGCGCACTTATTGTAAATCAGTTCTGGAATTTCATCAGCGTAACAATGAAATGGATGGCTGGTTCGTTCATTTTTTGTCGCGCTGATGTCTTCAGAACAATCGGCGGTTTCAACGAAGAACTGTTTGTATCCGAAGAAATTGACCTGAGCAAAAGAATTAAAAAACTCGCTAAGTCAATGAAAATGAAGGTTGTAATCTTGACCAGCCATCCGCTCATTACTTCCGGTAGGAAGGTTTATTTATACAAAAAACGCGAGTATTTCTGGTTTATCCTGAAAACTCTGTTTCTATTCGGCGCAACAATAAAAGACAGAGAAAGTTGTAATATCTGGTATGATGGAAAAAGATAAATTCCAGTATTTAAAAACTATTATTTGCAGTCGTGAATAAATCAAGCAAAATGTGTATTGTTTATTTCCGATCTTTTACAGCGTGCTTAATTATTGAGACTATTTAAAAATTATTATTCTCAACGTTTTGAATATATTTAAATTAAAATACAGACATGGCTCAAAAAAATAAATTTAAAGGTTTATTGAAGTGCATCACTGTTTTTGTCTGCGTTTTTTGTTGCGGAATAATCGGTTTGCCGCAAGGGGATAGTAATTTTGACAAGAACAAGTTTGACGATGAGATTTTCCCCGCCGATAAAATTCATGAGATTAAGATTACAATAAACGAATCTGACTGGAATTCTCTGAGGATGGAAAGGCATAACCTGTTTGCTGCGCTTGGCGAAGGACGTATAACTAATCCCGAACCAGAACCATACAAAGTTTACCGTGCCGATGTTGAAATAAATGGTAAAAAATATTCGCCGGTGGGAATCAAAAAACGCGGTTTTTTAGGTTCATCCAGTTTTACCCGTCCTTCGCTCGGTATAAGATTTGATGAATTCGATAAAAACCTGAATTTTTATGGTCTAAAACGAATTTCCCTGAATAACAATATTCAGGATCCGTCTCTGATAAGGCAATTCTTAACATATAAGGTTTTTAATAAAGCGGGTTTGCCTGCGCCAAAATGCAATTTTGCAAAGGTTTACGTCAACGGCAAATATCTTGGCATCTATACACATGTCGAAGCAGTAACCGGAAGTTTCCTGAAAAGGAATTTCGGTAATGACAGCGGAAATTTATATGAAGGTCAATTAAGCGATTTCCGCCCAGAGTGGTATCTGACCTTTGAGAAAAAAAATAATAAAGCCAGCAATAACCGCGATGATTTGAAAAAGGTTGTCGAAGCGCTTGAAGTCGATGACTCAATACTGATTGATAGACTGAACGAGTGTATTGATTTAGAGCAGTATATTTCATTCTGGGCTATGGAGGTGTTGACTGGGTTCTGGGATTGTTATTCAAACAACGGCAATAACTTTTTCGTATATAATGACCCGGTACGCAAAAAGTTTGTCTTTATCCCATGGGGAGCTGATGCAACATTTGGAGAAAATGACCCTTTTAGTCCCCCGAATAAACCGCTGACAGTTATGACAACTTCAATGTTGCCGTGGCGTCTTTACAGAATTGAAAAAACGCGTGAGGAATTCAGAGCGCAACTTCGCAGATTGCTCGAAACTGTGTGGAGTGAGAAACAATTATTGTCAGAGGTAGAGAGGCTTGAGGAATTGTTGAAACCGCATTTGCGCGATGAAGATAAGAATTTTTACGCCTCCATTGGCAGGGTTCGCGACTTTATCAAAAGCCGCAAAGAAATGTTAATGAAAGAGCTGAACGCACCCGCACCTGTATGGAAACAGGGTTTAAGGAAAAGACCATACCTTGAAAAAGCAGGCGCAATTCGAGCAGAATTCAGCACAATCTGGCGGGGAATTAACTACAGTGAACCGGGTTTCAGACCCTATGCCAGACTTCGCATGGTTATTGACGGGGAGAGACAATATTTTGTAAACATCGCTGCAAATGTCGAACCAGCGCGCGACCCGAGATTTTCCAATTCAGTTTCCATTTATTTTGTCGGTTTAGATCTTTTCAGAGCCAAATGGATGCTTCCACTATTTTTAATAACACCTGAACTTATAACAACAAACCAACCGATAATCCTCGATGGCACAGGGGCGGCTGGAATTTTACTGGAAGGCAAAATCCTGAGTTTTAATATCAAAACGCCGTATGTAATCAGTGGAACAATAACATTTGAATCAGCAGAAATGAGGGATAACGGGAAAATAAAGGGAAAAATCGAAGGCGATATTTATCAGTTTTTTAAAACAGACGATTAATTTTAAGACAGACGATTAAAAGAGAAATTTATCTTATGTGAATTTTCAGTTTTTCCTATGTAAACTGTATCTTGATTTTTCTCAAACACTATCTACAATTTCCAGCACTACTCAGAATTATCTTATTATATGTATTTTATTCTGTGCGGGATTAATTCTATCAATACAGATTCTCGCCAGCTCATTTTATCTGATTTATTACAAGGCGCATGGTTACAAAACCCTATCAGGTTTTAGAACAAAGTATTTCCCATGTGGTATTCCAATATCGGATTATTACCGAATCTGAAGCCACAGACATTTTAAATAGGCTGGTAATTCCGTAGAAGACGGAAAGTCCATTGATTGTGTTACAAAAAAGGATTTGGAGATTTTTCTGCCGGACTTTGCGACGGAGGAGTTTACCATTTCGACGAATCTTTCCGGCGCAACACTTGCCGTATTAAGACAAGCCAGTATCAATCCGTCCGGTTTCAGAATTTTTAATGCAGGGTTCAGCATGTCAGGATAGTCCTTCCATGCGTTAAAAGCGCCACTGGTTTTTGATTGCGAAAATGTCGGTGGATCAAGGATTATAAAATCAAACGTGCGCTGTTTTTTGCCAAAGCGTTTTAACCAATCAAAAACATCGCCTTTGATAAACTCATGGTCGTCCGGGTTTAACCCATTCAGTTCAAAGTTCTTTCGTCCCCGGTTCAAATACTTTTCGGACAAATCGATGCTTACAGTCTTCATTCCTGCAAGTGCCGCAACCACTGAAAATGCGCAGGTGTAAGAAAACGTATTCAGAACCTCCATTTGCCGGGATTCGTCCGGGAATGGGAAGTTTGCTCCGATGTAACGGGTTAAAATCCGTCTTCGGTTATCGCGCTGGTCGAGGAATATTCCTACTGAATAACCTTCTTCGAAACTGACCAGATATTTCACACCGTTTTCGGTTATCACGAAATTTTCCGGCGCAATTTCGCCAAAGAGAGGTTTTGGTTTTAATACTGATGGTTCAAAAGCCCTAACCTCCTTTTGCAAAAACTTGTGATATGCCCCGACTGCGCTGCACTCCCGGGCAAGGATTTTTATGGTTTCTGATTCATCAGCCATCAGATCCCTTGCACTCTGAACAAGCAGCCATTTTCCGTATTTATCCACATAAATCCCATCAAGGTCATCCGAGATTCCGTGAACAAGCCGGTAACTGTCAGTCTGGTCGTTGAGCAATTCGTTCCTTAATGCAAAGGCAGGTGATGCGGCTAAAGGTTTTGCCCGGAAGGTCATCTTTCTGCCTGTGGCAGGATGCACAAAGGAGATTTCTGCGGAATGCAACCAGAGCCGGATTGAAGTTCCGCCACCATAAATTGTATCGCCAAGTACGGCGCAGCCCTTGTCAGCGGCATGTAGCCGCACCTGATGAGTTCTGCCTGTGAATGGCTCAGCAATTAATACTGTCAGTTCATCGTGCTTATGAAAATCTTTTGCGTAATTAATCCAGTCCAGACATAGATTAATCAACTCGTCATCGCTTTTTTCCGGAACTTTGAAATATGTTTCGGCGGGTTCTAATCCGGGTTTCAGCGGCACGCTTTTAAACTGCGCGCCGAAACGCATGATATGCGAACGGACAGAAAACTGGTTTTGCTTTGGTTTCCCGCGTGTTATCAGAATATATTTTTTGCTGACCTGTCGTTCTGTAAATTGTTCTGTCAGAGATTTATTCGCCAGTTTGCTTTTTGAAAAAATCAGGATACCGGAAGTTTCTTTGTCCAGCCTGTGAATTATTGCGAGGTCTTTCCATTCCGGTTTAAAATGGCGCAGGTAATCATAAATCCCGAAAGTGGCATAAGGCGATGGCGCATGTGTATTCAAACCTGCGGGTTTATTGACAACCAAAAGGTGTTCATCCTCATAAATAATGAAGCGTGGAAGCAGAACCTCGAATTTCATCTTAAAAAGAATTCCTCAAATCACATTTTCAGGATGCGGGTTTCATCATAGAACTGAACCGTAACAGTTTCCGGTTCAATCGAAATCACTTTGACCCCATTGATTTCATCACCAATAAAAACTGTCTTTCCGTTGATTATGGCGGAGGGTTTAGTTTTCTGATAGAAAATCCCGTTTAATTTCAATTCCGGAAATTTCGTCGGGATTACCTTTGGTTTAGAGACTTTTTCCTCAGGAAGGAGTTTTGCGAGCAATTTTTCTGATTCTGAAGGTGCTGACGAATTCTGAGCGGTAGTTGTGCTGTTAGAAATCACGGTTGATGCTGCATCTGAACCCGCAGTTTGTTGTTCCTTTGCCTTTTCAGTGGTTTTACTATCGGACTTTGGCGGTGAGGCAATTGCGGCATTGGTCTTATTTTCCCCTATTTTTCCGGTTGCCTCATACAAATTGTTGGACTGATTTTTAGCCACGCTCACGATTGTTGTTCTGGCAATTTCATAAGCATTAGTTTTAGCCGTGTTTGTAGTAGTGATTGTAGGCTTATTCGTTTTTATTAAAAACGCAAATAAAGATGGCGTTTTCTCCGGGTTTTTCCAGAAGTAAATAAAAATCAGAACCAGCGCCATAGCGCTGAGGATTATTCCAAGAATGATATAACGTTTTGCCGATTTTTGTCGTTGACCAAACCTGTAAACAGGCTGGGCGTAGTTTAGCGGCTTGTCGGTGTTTTTTGCTCCCGATTCAGAAATTCTTTTCAAAGCATTGTTTATAAGACTCATACCTTGATATCTCCTTCCAGTTCTCTTATTGCGAGACCAACCATTGAGTAATCAATAACATCACGTTGCATCACAAATCCTGCTAACAGACACTTATCGCAAAGAGCGTTAATCAACCGCGGGATTCCCTTGCTATACCAGTAAATCCGCCACAAAGCTGCACGCGTAAAATACGGCGCGCCATTTGCCCCTGCTACCAACATCCTGTGTTGGATATACTGTCCGACTTCGTGATAGTTCAGCGGCTTTAAATGAAACCGGACGGTAATCCTTTGCCGCAATTGTCTCAATTCCGGATGCTCAAGACGCTGTTTTAATTCCGGTTGTCCCATCAGTATAATCTGTAAAAGTTTTTTGTTCTCGGTTTCAAGATTAGAAAGCAATCTCACTTGTTCTAACAGGTCGTTTGTCAAATCTTGCGCCTCATCAATAATCAGGATGTTTTCTTTGCCTTTTGCAGCCTCTTCGAGCAAAAAGTTGTTAAATGCAGCCAGAGTCTCAAGCTTATCCAGCCCTTTTACGTTAAGCCCGAACTCCATTGCAATCGCTTTAATCAGTTGTTCGGGGTCAAGGATTGGATTTAATATCAGGGCTGTGTTGTAATCGGTTCCCAATTTATCCAGTAAAGCCCTGCACAAGGTTGTTTTGCCGCAACCGACCTCGCTGGTTAACTGAACAAATCCCTTATGTTCCTGAATCCCGTAAAGTAAATGATTAAACGCCTCCCTATGTTTAGCGCTGAAAAACAGAAAGCGCGGGTTCGGCGTAAGTTCAAAAGGCGGCTCTTTTAATCCATAAAACTCTAAATACACGGTTTATCTTATATCAAATTCATTTATTTTTGTCGAGACTCTCGTTTATTTATTACTCCGCTTAGAGTTATTTCTGGTTAAATCCGATTTGTGGGTTGCATGATTGAGCAAATGGTCATTTCCGGTGTTATACAGGTTTTCCAAGCGCCACAGCGTCTGCACGCATTCTCTCAATATCCTCTTTTTCAAGAACGAGGTCGCCGGCAGGGGCGTTTTCCAGAACCTGTTTTTCATTGCGTGCTCCGCAAAGAACATGTGTAACACCTTTTTGCGCAAGCGTCCATGCAAGGACAAGTTGGGCAAGTGTGCAGTTGTATTTGTCTGTAAATTTTTTCCATCCCGCGAGCATATCAAGAACCTTCCTGCGGTTTTCTGGTTTGAACCATGGATTCTTCGCCTCATTTGCGCGGAATTCTTCTTTGCCAAATACCCTGTCCATGCCTATTTTGCCAGTCAAAAGTCCTTGTTCCAGAGACATATAAGTAAGCGTGGCAAGATTTTTCTCTGCGCAATATGGCAGAATATCGTCTTCAGGCTGACGATGTAAAATCGAGTATCTGAACTGCGATGACACAATCTGTCCGTATTTCAGATACTCGTTCATTTCGTCCACAGAGGCGTTCGATACACCAATAGCGCGGATTTTTCCCTGTTTCTGAAGTTTCAGAAGAGCGTTCATTGTATCTTCGATTGGCGTTTTATCCGGTGGAACAGCTTGCCAGTGAGTTTGATATAGGTCAATGTAATCGGTTTGTAATCTGCGCAGACTCCTGTCAATTTCAATCATGATTGTTTCCGGACGCAGACATCTGAAGACCGGCTTGCCTTCAAAAGTCGCAAAGAAAGAGCCACGGTTATCATCCCACCACAATCCGCATTTAGTCGCTACAATGTATTTATCCCGTTTGCCTTTGAGCGCTTTGCCAATGACTTCTTCGCTGTGCCCGAAGCCGTAAATGGGGGCTGTATCTATAAGAGTTATTCCATTGTCCAGAGCGGCATGAATTGCACGGATTGACTGATTATCATCCGGTTTTCCGCCCCATAAACTGCCGCCTCCAATTGCCCATGCGCCAAACCCGATTACAGATGCCGAAATTCCGGAGTTACCTAAATTTTTAAATTTCATAAGCCTGCCTTTTTGTGTTTTGTTCGGGTTTTAAATTTTGTTTTATAAAATAAATTTAATGCATTTTTCGTTACCCGCAAACATGTTGGGATTATAAACTCCAAAGGAGGATTTTTTCATGCAAATTATTTTAATTTAAGTTGTTGACAATCTTCCGATTTAGGCTAAAAATTTAAACATCGCACAAAGAACTGTGGTTTGGTGTCAGTTGACAGGTGTTGATAAAGTTAAACTCCAACTACCAGTGCCCGCAGTGGAAAAGGCGCTCCAGCCGGTTTTTTGAGCGGTAAGGTTAGTGAATATGAACGAATCGCGTTTGTTTGTTGGTAATCTCTCCTACAATACCGGAGAGCAGGACTTGAAAGATTATTTTTCGCAGGCTGGTGTTGTTACGTCAGTTCATCTGATGGTTGACAAGTTTACCGGAAAGTCGAGAGGATTCGCATTTGTCGAGTTTTCTACTGCCGAAGAAGCCCAGCGGGCTGTTGACCAGTTCAACAGCAAAGAATTTCAGGGGCGAACACTGACAGTCAATATCGCCCGTCCGAGAGAAGAACGTCCTCCGCGTCAACGTGGCGGTGGCGGAAGGCGTAATTTCCGTGGCAGACGGGAAGAATAACCCCTGCAAAACAAAATCTTTGAAAAAGGCAGAGCGTCATAAAAAGCGCCTGCCTTATTTTTGTTTTTTAATGGCGAAAATTTGCCTTTTTTACCTCTGTTAATGTATAATTTTCCCTGATATTTTGTTAAAAAAACAAAACAGGTTATAAGGTATGAAAACAAAAGTTCTGTGGATTTTATTACTTGCCGGTTTCATTATCGGATGCGCCACAGTTCCGGAGACCGGAAGGTATCAATTGAATCTACTTACGGCAGACGAAGAATATAAACTTGGGCTTTCGAGTTTTGAAGATATTAAGAAAAATACCCCGATTTGCAAAGACCCCGCTATAAACGCGCTTGTTCAGAAGGTTGGTAAACGAATTGCCGCCGTGGCGAACCTGCCGAACGCCCAGTGGGAATTTGTGGTCTTCGAAAGCAAAGAAGCAAACGCATTTTGTCTACCCGGCGGAAAGGTCGGTGTTTATACCGGTATTTTGCCAATTACAAAAAATGAAGCAGGATTGGCAACTGTAATTGGACATGAGGTTGCCCATGCAGTTGCGCGTCATGGCGCCGAAAGGGTAAGTCAGGCTCTGCTTATTCAGACCGGGAGCAGCGTCCTTAGCAGGAGTATTTCAGGCTATGACCCGCGTGTTCAATCTGCGCTGATGCTCGCATACGGTATCGGGACAACTGTCGGTGTAGAACTTCCATATAGCAGAATGCAGGAGAGCGAGGCAGACCACATCGGTCTGCTCTATATGGCGCGCGCAGGTTATGACCCACGCGAGGCAATCGCCTTCTGGCAGAGGTTTTCCGAGTTTAACAAATCACAGGGCGGTTCAAATGTCCCTTCATTTCTGAGAACTCATCCGCTCGACGAAAAAAGAATTGAACAACTAAAGGCGTGGCTCCCTGAAGCCATGGCTCAATATAAACCGCAACAATAGACACGGATTTCTTTTGTATTTTTCTGATAGACATTGAGATTCTAAAAGAATAAAAAGATACCCCATGAACGTTCCGTTCTTAAATTTGGCCGCTCAGTTTGAACAGATAAAAAGTGAGGCAGAAAAAGCCGTGCTCGATGTCCTTTCGGGCGGTCATTACATATTGGGCAAAAATGTTGAGGCGCTGGAAAATGAAATTGCATCGCTTTGCGGTGTTAAATACGGAATTGGCGTTAATTCCGGTTCTGACGCCCTCACATTAACACTAAAAGCGCTCGGTATAAAACCCGGTGACGAGGTTATCACTACCCCTTTCACATACATTGCCCCCGCAGAATCAATTTACCAGATGGGAGCAAAAATTGTATTTGCGGACATTGACGAACGGACGTTTAACATAGACCCTCGTGATGTCGCGAAAAAGATTACCAAAAACACGAAAGCAATTATTCCTGTCCATCTGTTTGGTCAGCCAGCTGATTTGAAAGCAATTTTGTCAATAGTTTCAGGAACAAATATAAAGATTGTAGAGGACTGCGCTCAGGCAATCGGCGCTCTTTATGACGGGAAGCCGGTTGGATCATTTGGCGTAGCGGGTTGTATCAGTTTTTATCCGACCAAGAATTTAGGCGCTGCCGGTGATGGAGGAATGATTGTTACCAATGATGCTGCGCTCGCCTCGAAATTAAAAATGATTCGCGTCCATGGCATTTCAAAACGGTATCATCACGATTTACATGGTTATAACTCACGGTTAGATGAAATTCAGGCGGCTATTTTAAGGGTAAAATTGAAATATTTAGATCGCTGGAATAACCGCAGAATTGAAATTGCCCGAAAATATACTGAGGGACTTAAAGGTCTTCCAATAAAAACGCCTGTGGTAATGGATAACGTAAAACATGTATATCACGTTTATGCAATTTTGACCGATAAACGGGATGCTTTACAGGATTACCTTAATGCGCGCGGTATTTCCACAATAATCTATTACCCGAAGCCACTTCACCTCCAAAAGGTTTACGAAAATTTAGGATATAAACAGGGCGATTTACCGGTCGCAGAAAAGATTTCCACTCAAATCCTTCCTTTGCCAATGTATCCTGAACTGACAGATGAACAGATCGAATATGTGATAAATACCATAAGGTCATTTAGATTTTAACACGGTTCAGCGGGTTTAAGCGAAGAATAAACTTAACGGAGATTGCCGGAGATATAACTACCTGGAATCAAATGGTCCGGTATGCGATTTGCCTGTCAGTTTCCAGTAAAAATCCCTCAAAACAACAGCAGTTTTACCAATCAACCAATGTAAAAATCCTGTTCGGTTTTTAATCTCTCTTCTCAATTTTACTTTGTATTCTTTTTCTGCATTCCGGAGACAGACTTCCATCCGAGCTGCATAGAGGCATCTTAATTTATTTTTAAGAATGAATTTGTAAAATCCTGAATACGGAAAAAGGTCGGCTATAAATTTCATCGCCTCCCATTCTTCTGTAGATAATTTCTCCAACTTTTGCAAATTACGGCTCGTGGTATTCTGCGGATGGATGCGGTATTGACATAATATTTCGCGCACCTCGATTATCTTTTTGCAGTGTTTACCAAGTTCCGCATAAAACACAACATCAGCAGCCTGCGGCATATCTTCCTTAAAGTGGCATGGCAATTTTTCTCTGCCGGTTTTAATGATCGAAGCAGGCATCAGGATTGTCTGCATTTGCGCGTGTTTTTTAAGGTGTTCAATTAAGGATATTTCCCGTGGCGGTGCGCCATTATCTTTGTAATCAATAAACCACCAAGGCGGAAGTTTTCTGCCTTCGGAATCAATTAATTCAAACCTGCTGTAGACGATTGATGGCGCTTCTGCATGCTCAAGAAGCGGAATTAATTTTTCAAAAAAAGAAGGTAGGACAAGGTCATCCGCGGTCAGAATGTGCAGATAATCTGTTTGAGGCGCAAACTCAAGCGCCCTGTTCATGTTGCCGAATAAACCTAAATTCCTTTCGTTTTGTATTAAACGGACATTTAATTTTCTATATTCGCCAACAATCTCCCTTGTCTTGTCTGTTGAGCAGTTATCCAGAACTATAACTTCATCCGGTGGACGAGTCTGGGATGCGAGTGAATCCAGAGTTTTTTCAATGTATTTTTCTCCGTTAAAAACTGGGATGACTGTTGTAACAACAGGCATTTTAACGTATTCTTTTCAGAAACGCATCTGGCCAATGCGTTATGTTTTTCGATAACTCACTTTCGTTAAACAACCATGGCGGTTGCTCTATAACAAATTCCGGATGGCGGGCGGCAAATTCTTTCGCGGCTTCGGATGGGTTATCCCAAATCCATTCAGGTTTTCCTCTCGGGACATCGTGGAGCCATTTCATACTGCCGTCTGTTGCCACAATGTACGAGCCGGGCTTTATAAGGTCATGGTAGGCTTCGAGCTCCGCAAGCACGTGCGCCTTTGTGTGGCATGAATCAAGAATTACAATCGCCTGTTCATCGGGTTTAACCAGAGATTTAACTTTTTTTACAACCTCTGGGTCGGTTGAACTGCCTTCAATCATTGTTATATATGGATAAAGTTCATGTTGCTCAATAGCTTTGCGGTTGTGAGGACGAATCTCAATGTCAATGCCGATGACCCTTCCTTTTCCCATCAGTTTGCAAAGTGAAGCGCTGAAAATCAACGAACCACCATGAGCGATACCGGTTTCAATAATCACGTCAGGTTTTACCCTGTAAATTACCTCCTGAATACGGATAATATCTTCGGGAATCTGAATAATCGGTCTGCCGAGCCATGTAAATGTGTACGGATATTTTTGATTCCATCCGACTTTAAGCCACTGGAGAGATATTTCTTCGAAAGCCTCTTTGGAATAAAGCGGCATTACCCTGACTTGTCCCTTGTCAGATATTTCGAGAACTTTTGCGTCTGTATCAATTATTAACTTCATTTTTCCTGACCTGTTTTGTTTAATCAGACATCTACCTTATTTTAAAAACATCCCATTTAGCAAGCCTGAAAAATCCCAGTTTGTTTTCTACGGTTATTTTAGAAAAGTTAACCCAAAATTTGAATTGACATTTTCCAAATTTAAAAATATTTTCCTATCAATGTTGCGCAAACAGGAAAAGTTAATACTGAAATGGGTTTCAAGCCTGTTGACGGCTTTTTATCTCCTGCTTGCGTTTGTTTCCCAATCGCCTCAGATTCATTCACTCATTCACAAAGACGCGTCTTCTGAACAGCATCACTGCGTTATTACTTTAATTGCCCAGAGTCAGATTCTGACATCTGATACCGCTGTTTGCGTCTTTCAGCAAAATCCTCTGATTAAAGATTCGGAACCTTTTGATTGCGATGTTTTAAGTTCATTTAATTATCCTTCCAATTGTTCAAGGGCTCCGCCGGTTATTTCTTAAAAAAGATACAATCTGAAAATCCAGCGCAAAAATTTTTGGATGTTTTTGTTTTACGCTGGATTTGGCTCTGATTAAAAACATCTGGTTTTAAACTTCTAACCTTAAACCATAAATCCTTTAAAAATTTTAAAATATGAAAAAACTCTTAACCATTTCTCTGATTGCAGTTATTAGTTCTTTAAATACTCATTATCTGGCTATTATTGCGGCGGAACCGGCAAATCAAAGCACTCCTGTCCGCTTAAATGACTCATCAAATTCAATCGAGTCGTTAAAACTCCAGCTTGAAAAACTTCAAAGGGAATTCGAGGAGACACAACGCCGTCAACTCCAGCAGATAGAGTCCCTGAAAATGCAGATAGAGGCTCTCGAAAAAGGCTCTGCAACTCCTGTAAAGAAAGAGGAGATTCAGTCTCAAAGCGCCATAATAAAAACCAATAACTGGCGCGAAGAGATTGTCTCAAGCAGCGCTGCCAAAAAGTGGAATCCTGCTGCGCCTATACGTCTTATTGGTTCAGGTAATAATTACCTCGACCTTTCATTGGACGCATTGGTGGCAGCTGGCAGTTCCACAGAAAAACATGTAGATGAACTCCAGTTGGGCGGACACGACCCTTCACAACGCGGTTTCACTCTGCAGCAAATGGAAATGGTATTCAACGGCGCCGTTGACCCGTATTTTACTGGTCAGGCAAACGTAGTTTATAAACTCGATTCTTCGGGTGAATCAGACCTTGAACTCGAAGAAATTTATGCCGACACATTATCATTACCTATGAATCTGCAGGTAAGAGTAGGACAATTTTACTCTGATTTTGGCAGGATTAATAACCAACATCCGCACCAATGGAATTTTGTTGATGCGCCGATTGTAATTACTCGGTTACTCGGCGAGGACGGATTAAGAAATCTGGGAGTGCGGATTTCGTGGCTGATGCCGTTGCCGTTTTATTCTGAACTCTTTTTTGCAATTCAAAACAGCGGCGGTACTGCTTCGAGTTTCCGAGGGAGTGGTCATCATCACAATGACGAAGGAGAGGATAATGATTTACTTTTCGGGCGTCCCCGTTCAATCACTGATATACGTACATTCGGTGATTTACTTTTCGTCCCAAGATACGCCGTCTCGTTCGATTTAACCGAATCCCAGACACTACTTGCAGGCGTTTCTGCAGCATTTGGTCCAAATTCATCAGGAACAAGAGGACATACTGAAATTTATGGAACTGATGTCATGTGGAAATGGAAACCACGCTACCATCATGGCGGTTTTCCGTTCGTCTCTGTTCAGTCCGAATTCCTTATCCGCAGATACACCGCAGATGAATTTAACTGGGACCTAAACGGAAACGGACTAGTCGACCCAGGTGAATACGATTTCAATAATGACGGTGTGCCTGATTTCTTACCGCGTGAAAAAATCGATGATTACGGCTTTTACACCGAGTTAAACTGGGGATTTAAGAAAGGATGGGTTGCCTCGGTTAGGGGCGAGTATGTTACTGCCGAGCGCGCGTTATATGAGCAGATACTTGGACTGGATGAGTCCAGACTGACAAGAAAAAGACTTTCAACCGCACTTTCATGGTACCTGAGTGAATTTTCAAAATTAAGAATTCAGTATAACTACGATTATCGCCAGATTTACGGACCAGACCATTCTATTTGGGTACAATTTGAATTTCTGCTCGGGCAACATGCAGCTCATAAATTCTGAAAACAGGTTGATTGGTATATGATGAAATTTATGAAACTTACAGATGGAGGTAATTTTATGAAAACTCTGAAAACTTTTATCGGACTAAGTTTAGTTGCTTTTAATTTAATGTCAGCTGATCCGAAACTGAATGTTGTTGCAACACTGCCGGACCTCGGCGCTGTGGCTTTGGAGATTGGCGGGGAAAGAATAAAACTTACTGTAATCGCAGGCGCTAACGAAGACCCGCATTTCGTCGATGCAAGACCAAGTTTTTTACGAGTGTTAAATCAGGCAGATGTTCTGATTGAAAATGGAGGCGAACTTGAAGCTGGATGGCTTCCCCCTCTTGTTAGTTCAGCAAGAAATAAGAAGATTCTCGGAGATTCTCCTGGACATATCCTTGCAATTACTGGCGTAAAATTACTCGATGTGCCAGTGGGAAAAATTGACAGGTCGGAAGGCGATGTTCATCCTTACGGTAACCCGCACTTCATGCTCGACCCAGAAAACTGCCTGATAGTGGCTTCAAATATAACAGCTGCATTCAGCCGTATTGATTCACAGGGCACAGAATATTACCAGCAAAACCTGAAAACCTTCTCCGAAAAAATGTTATCGAAAATCCCGCAGTGGAAAAAGACAATGGAACCATTTGCTGGAATAAAAGTTATCACATACCACAAGTCGTTCGATTACCTGATAAATTATTTCAATCTTGTGCTTTATGATACCATTGAACCAAAACCAGGCATTGAGCCTTCACCATCCCATATTTCGAATTTAATTAAAAGGGCAAAACAGGAAAATGTTAGGCTCGTTATTATCGAACCAAACAGACCCAAAAAGACGCCAACCGAAGTCTGCAAAGCAACCGGCGCAAAATTGTTAATCTTGCCTCTTATGCCGGGTGGTGGAAATAGTCCAAAGGATTTTATTGGTTGGTATGATTATATAATCAAAACATTATCAGAATCATTGAAAAACTGAGGTGCTGTATGAACACTGAATGGCTTGCGCGCCTTTCAAATCTTTCTGTCGGATATGAATCACCTGTAATTGAGGAAATTAATCTTGAAATCAGGGCAGGGGATTTTATTGGATTGCTCGGTCCAAACGGCTCAGGCAAAACCACCTTGCTTAAAACGATCGCTGGGATTCTGAAACCGCTGGCAGGCGATGTGGTTTTCAATGAAGAGTATCCCTCAACGGTAGGGTATGTCCCTCAGAAAGAATCACTGAACCCTGAATTCCTGCTAAGCGGGTATGAAGTAGTATTAATGGGAACTTATGGACGGAAAAAACTGTTTAAACCGGTTACAAGGGAAGAAAAGGATTTTGTTGTAAAATGTTTACAACTTGTTGATGCTGAATTATTTGCGCGCAAGCCATTCTTTGAACTTTCAGGTGGGCAACGTCAACGCATTCTAATAGCACGGGCGCTTGCTGTTAAACCGCGCCTGTTACTTTTGGACGAACCTATCGCAGGTGTCGATTTGCCTACAGCCCAGTCTATTATGGAACTTCTTGTAAAATTGAGAACCGAACAGGGAATTGCGATTGTGTTTGTTACACATGATATTTCCATGACCTTGCGCTATGCAAATGATACATTTGTTATTCATCAGAACAGGCTTTTAAAACTCAACAAAGAGGAACTTCGCTCTGCGGACAGGATTGAAACTTTATTGAATGTATATTTCGGATGAACCTGAAGATTATGAAATAACCTATTAAGCAAGAGGATATTATGAGTGTGCTTAATGAAATATTATCGCCTGACTTTTTATTAAGAAACTCGCTTTATATAAGCATTTTAGCCGGACTTGTATGCCCGATTGCCGGCGTTTATCTTGTTCTGCGTAGGATGGTGTTTCTTGGGATTGCCTTGCCGCAGATATCGTCGCTTGGAATTGCTGTTGCCTTAACTATTCATGCATTATATGGCGTTCATCTCGACACACATGCGGCAGAGGAAAAAGTCCTCGCTTACGCTGGCGCGCTTGGTTTTTCGCTTATCGCTATCATTCTCCTTTCTTTTGCGGAAATCAGAAGTAAATCAAATTCAGAATCAAGGCTCGGCGCCGTTTATGTTATAGCAATGGCGCTTAGTATTCTGATTCTGGCTCAGTGCCCTAATGCGGAGAAAGGCTGGTTGAATCTTCTCAAAGGCGAAATTATTGCAATCTCGGATACAGATTTAATCATTTCGGCAATCGGGTTCGGGATTGTAATAATTTGTTTTCTTCTTTTTAACCGCGAGTTTACTCTGATGTCTTTTGACCGTGAAATGGCGCTGGCTTTGAGGAAAAATGTGGTCTTCTGGGATGTATTTCTATTTGTATTACTCGGAACAATTATTGCGGTTTCAGTGATTTCTGTCGGTCCCCTTGTGGCATTTGGTTTTGCTATTATCCCCCCACTGATTGTAAGGCATCATGTCAGCAGTATCCGCGCCTTCATTGTTTTTTCCTCATTATGCGGTGTAGTTGGTGCATTTTGCGGTTTTATAATTTCATATAAAAACGATTTACCTCTTGGACCAACCGACATTGTTTTGCTGGGTATTGCGGCAGTTATTAGTTATTTATGCAGAAAAACCATTGTCTTCATAAGAAAAATTAAAACTATAAAAAAATAAGCCAAAGTAAAATTAATACTTGAAAATAATTTTTTGTTGACCAACCTTTTCTATATGTCTGAATTTGCATTAAATTAAAAACGTTTTAATTTAATAAGAATGAGATTTTTTAGGATAATTGCGATTGCGGTTGCAGTCCTTGCTCTTTCTGCAATTTTTGCAGTAAGCGCAGAAGACACAACCGCTGTTGCGAATACCGCTGGGCATGTTGTATCACAGCAACACACCGAACACCACGGTCTGCCCGAAAGCGCCCAGAAGATTACCCCGTTTATTACAAATTCAATGCTTGTTACATGGATTGTAGCGCTGTCTCTAATCCTTTTTGCAAGATACGCTACACGCCAGATGAAAGAAGTTCCTGATGGTGCGCAGAACTTTGCCGAATGGTTGGTCGAATCATTGTATGAGTTCCTTGAAGGAATAATCGGTTCAGAGCTTGCTCGGAAAACATTCTGGTTTTTTGCAACAATATTCATATTTATTCTTTTCTCCAACTGGTTCGGATTAATTCCTGGTGTCGGAACAATAGGATGGGGAGTCCCTGACGCAGATGGTAAACTGCGTCATATCACAACGCCGTTATTCCGTGGTGTTAACGCAGATTTAAACATGACTCTGGGCATGGCATTGGTATTCTTTGTGATGTGGACGGTCTGGGCAATTCAGGAAAACGGCCTAAAAGGATTTATTCTCCACTTGTTCGGTCCAAAAGGTGAGTCTGCTGGAATAATGAAAATCCTTATGATTGCAGTCTTTGTGATGGTGGGTTTCCTTGAAGTAATTTCAATCTTGTTCAGACCTGTTTCGTTGAGTTTCCGTTTGTATGGAAATATATTTGCAGGCGAGAACATGCTGGAAACGATGTCGCAGATTGGACCTGAAAACCTGCGGTGGTTACTGAGCTGGTTAGTGCCAATACCTTTTTATTTGCTTGAAGTTTTGGTTGGTCTCGTGCAGGCGCTTGTTTTCATGTTATTGACAGCTGTGTTCACCTTACTTATCTGTTTGCACGAGGATGAACACGAGAAAACAGCGCATTGATTTTTGAAAATAAAAAGATTTCGGCGGTTTGACCATGAAAAATTCGTGGGAGCCGTCGGAAAAAACTGAAAGGGAAAAAGTCTATGATGACACCAATATTGGCGGAAATATCCGGCAACCTGCATATTGGGTTGGCTTGCCTTGGAGCAGCGCTTGGCATTGGCTTCATAGGTATGAAGGCTTCGGAAGCTGTAGGGAGAAATCCCGGAGCGGCTACGAAGATACTTATTCAAGCCATTCTCAGCATAGCGTTTGCCGAGGGTATCGTATTCTTCGCTATCTTCTTAGCGGGGAAATAATAATTAAAACCAAAGGGGAGCGGACGCTGCAAATGTCCGCTCCCTTCACTTTGCCGGAAATGCCAGATTATGAAATTTGAAATAATATTTGCTGCATCTTCTCTTGGGGAGACAGCAAGAGGAATCACGGAAAAATTCGGCGTTAACTGGCCGCAGTTTTTCGCGCAGGTTGTTAGTTTCTGTATTGTAGCCGCATTACTCTATCGTTTTGCTTATAAACCGATTTTGCAGGTTCTGGACGAACGCAAAAAGAGAATTGCCGAAAGCCTCCAGCAAGCCCAGAAAATTAAGGAGGAACTGGCAAAAACTGAAGCTGCAAGACAGGAAATGCTCGCCCGCGCCAACGCCGAGGCAAATAAACTGATTGAAGAAGCCCGCGCAGCAGCGGCAAAACTTCAAGAAGCAGAGGCTAAAAAAGCTATTGCAATGGCAGAACAAATCATTAAAAAGGCGCACGAAGCCGCTGCGGCTGACCGGATGCAGATGATGGCTGATTTAAGAAAGGAAATTGGAAGGCTTGTAGTCGAGACAACCATTAAGGTTACCGGTAAAGTTCTTACCCCTGAAGAACACAGGAAATTAATCGAGGAAACAAACCGGGCCCTTGCCGCATAAACACTTATGCTGAGTTCAAAACAAATCAGGCGAATCGCAAAGCAGTTGTTCAATTCATGCAAGGTTGACGATACGCTTGATGAAAACCGCAGGCAAATTACTGCAAGTTCCTGTCGGGATGGGTCTGCTCGGACGCGTCGTCAACACACTTGGCGAACCGCTGGACGGCAAAGGTCCAATAAAATACGACACGACTTATCCGGTTGAAAAAATTGCGCCCGGGATTATTAAACGTCGCAGCGTCAACCAGCCTGTTCAAACAGGTATAATGGCAATTGACGCTATGATACCTATCGGCAGAGGACAACGCGAATTGATTATCGGCGACCGCTCAACAGGCAAGACTGCAATCTGCATTGATACGATCATTAATAACGCAAGATTAAACCGTGAAGCCGAAGAAAAGGGCGACACAAGTTATCGTAAACTGTATTCAATCTACGTGGCAATCGGACAGAAACAGTCGAGTATAGCACAAACCCTTAACATTCTTGAACGAGAAGGCGCAATGCCTTATACGATAGTTGTCGTGGCTTCTGCTTCTGATTCTGCCACGAACCAGTATCTCGCCCCATTTGCCGGCTGCGCCATGGGCGAGTGGTTCATGGATAACGGAATGGATGCCCTGATTATTTACGATGACCTTTCTAAACACGCGGTTGCATATAGACAGGTTTCGCTCGTTCTGAAAAGACCGTCCGGTCGCGAGGCGTATCCGGGCGATGTCTTTTACCTTCATAGCCGTCTGCTTGAACGCGCAGCAAGACTAAACGAAAAAAACGGTAACGGTTCACTTACCGCATTACCGATAATCGAAACCCAACTCGGCGACGTATCGGCTTACATTCCGACAAACGTAATCTCAATTACAGACGGCCAGATATTCCTTGAAACAGACCTGTTTTATCAGGGTGTCAGACCTGCAATTTCAGTGGGTATTTCAGTTTCGCGTGTGGGTTCTGCGGCTCAGATTAAGGCAATGAAACAGGTCGCAGGAAAAATTAAACTTGAACTTGCCCAGTTCCGCGAACTTGCAGCATTTGCCCAGTTTGGTTCAGACCTTGATCCCACAACACAGGCAAAGATTGAGCGTGGGAAACGAATCGTCGAGATATTTAAACAACCGCAATATAATCCTGTGCCGGTTGAAATCCAGGTTGCAATTCTGTGGGCTGTCCAGAATGGTATGTTTGACGATGTGCCCGTCGAAAAAGTCAAGGACTGTCAGGCAAAGATGACCGATTTTCTGGTAACACGTAAATCTGCCGTATTGAATCGGATAAGAACCGAACAGGCGCTTGACGATTCTCTGGTCAATGAACTTAAAAACGCTTTGACCGAGTTTAAGAAGTTTTACAAATAACCTGATATGCCCAGCGCAAGAGACATACGCAGGCGGATTAAATCCATAAAAAACACTGCCCAGATAACACGGGCGATGCAGATGGTTGCCGCCTCGAAGATGCGAAAAGCCCAGCAAGCGGCAATCTCTGGAAGACCGTATGCGGCTTTACTTAATCGCGTCATTTACGAAGCCGGCAAACACGCCGGTGATTTTACACATCCGTTTTTTGAGCCCGGCAAAGGCAAAAAAGAATGCGTTATAATTGTATCGACCGATAAAGGGCTTTGCGGCGCGCTCAATGCAAATTTATTCCGTGAAGTGGTAAAATTCGACAGCACAAACACGGTTTTCATAACTGCAGGTAAAAAGGCAAGTCAGTTCATTGCAAGAACAAAGAGAAATCTGTTAGCCGAATTCACATACAAAGATACTCCTCAATTTGCTGAGGCAAGGGCAATATCGAAATTTGCTCAGGATTTGTTTTTACAGGGCGAAATATCTGATATACGGATACTTTTTACAAAGTTTATTTCAACAATTAACCAAAAGCCTGTATTGATTCCGTTCCTTCCGATAGAAAATATCGAAGGTACATTGAAGGGAATGCAATCGCAGCAGGAAGGTGAAAAGATTCAACAAAACGATTTTGAATTCCTTTTTGAACCTGGTCCAGACCAGGTTCTTGGGGCAATGTTGCCGCATTATTTAAACTTTTTAATGTATCAGGTTCTCCTCGAATCAAAGGCGAGCGAGCATAGCGCGCGTATGATTGCAATGAAAAACGCAACGGACAACGCAACGCAGTTGGTTAAAGATCTGACGTTGGCATACAATAAAATGCGGCAGGCGGCTATCACTAAAGAAATCCTTGAAATCAGCACAGCCCAGATGGCAATGGAATAAATTTAAATAAGGTATTTTGAAGATGAATAAAGGGAAAATAGTACAGGTTATAGGTCCGGTGGTTGACGTAGAGTTTAAGGAAAAACTGCCGGAGATTTACAACGCCCTTGTGGTCAACTATAAGATCGGCGACCGGGATGTTTCCCTGACACTCGAGGTACAGCAACACCTTGGCGACAACTGGGTTCGCACAATCGCAATGTCAACGACAGAGGGCTTGAAACGCGGTTATGAAGTCATTGACACCGGAAAACCGATTTCAGTCCCTGTTGGAGACGGAGTCATGGGAAGGGTAATGAACGTGATTGGCGAGCCGGTTGATGAAAAGGGTCCCATACAGGCAACAAAATATTACCCGATTCATCGTCCACCACCGTCGCTTCTCGAACAATCGGTAACCCCTCAGGTTCTTGTTACAGGTATTAAAGTCATTGACCTTATTTGTCCGTTCTTAAAAGGCGGTAAAGTTGGCGCGTTCGGCGGTGCAGGGGTTGGCAAAACCGTCGTAATCATGGAGTTGATTAACAACATTGCTAAAATGCATGGCGGCGTTTCGGTCTTTGCCGGCGTAGGGGAAAGAACCCGCGAAGGAAACGACCTTTACCATGAAATGTCCGCTGCAAAGGTCATTAAACAGGATAACCTTAGCGAATCCAAAATCGCCCTTGTGTTTGGTCAGATGAACGAACCGCCCGGCGCAAGGCTCAGAGTCGCTCTTTCAGGTCTGGCTATAACCGAATATTTCCGCGACGAACGAAATCAAGACGTTTTGCTTTTCATTGACAACATATTCCGTTTCTCACAGGCAGGTTCAGAAGTCTCGGCATTGCTTGGCAGAACGCCAAGCGCTGTTGGTTATCAGCCGACTCTTGCTGCTGAAATGGGCGAACTGCAGGAGCGTATTACATCTACAAAGAAAGGCTCAATCACATCTTTCCAAGCGATTTATGTCCCTGCTGACGACATCACAGACCCAGCTCCGGCAACAACATTTACGCACCTCGATGCCACAATCGTTCTTGAACGTTCTATTGCAGAGTTAGGTATTTATCCTGCTGTTGACCCGCTTGCCTCAACGTCGAGAGCATTGACACCCGAAATCGTCGGACAGGAACATTACGAAGTCGCCCGCGGTGTCCAGCGAGTATTGCAAAGATACAAGGATTTACAGGACATAATCGCAATCCTTGGTATGGATGAATTATCTCCGGAAGATAAACTCACAGTTTACCGCGCAAGAAAAATCCAGAGATTTCTGAGTCAGCCGTTCTCTGTCGCGGAAGTGTTCACCGGCAGACCCGGCAAACAGGTGCCTATTGCGGAAACTGTCCGTGGATTTAAGGAAATCCTTGAAGGCAAGCACGACGATGTGCCTGAAGCAAACTTCTATATGAAGGGCACAATTGATGAAATTTACGAATCGTAGCCGTTTGCAGGAACCGGTTAAAAACTATCCGGAGGTGAAGACGAACAAATGCCAGCAACATTGAAATTAGAAATAGTAACGCCGGAAGGAATAATTTTTTCGGATGATGTCGATATGGTAACAATTCCTGCCATCGAAGGGGAAATGGGTATTTATCCCATGCACACCCCTTTGATGACTCAGATTGTAGTCGGTGAACTCAAAATACAAAAAGGCGGCAAAGAAATTTTCATGGCAGTTGGCGAAGGTTTTGTGGAAATTACCAACGATAGAGTGTCGATTTTGACTGATATGGCAATCGAAGCCAAGGATATTGATGAAGCAAGGGTTGAAGAGGCGCGACGCAAAGCCGAAGCCAGACTCCGCGAGAAGGTTTCGGACGAAGAAGCCGCTGCATTGCAGGCGACAATTGTCCGCGCATTAACTCAGATTGAATTGAAGAAAAAATACAGAAAATAAGTCTCCCGCTCTATTTAATCGGAGGAGCGTTATTTAAAAATACAATTTTTTATGATTTTTTTTGTTGTTTGATATGAGTTGTGATATAAATTTTTGCATAAGGTATTACCAGTTCCAAAATAGAGCAGATAAGGTCATTTCATTTTAAAATGAAGCATTTGCTATCAATTGAAAAACTGACAAAAGAGGATATCGTTTTTATCCTCGATAATGTGGCGTATTTCAAGAAAAACCGCGGAAGCGCAGAACACCGCTTTCTTAGCGGTCAGACTTGGGCGCTGTTGTTTTCCAAATCTTCCACGAGAACCCGTGTGTCTTTTGAAGTAGGATTAAGGGAACTGGGAGCAAACGTTCTTTTCCTGAGCGCAAGAGACATTCAACTCGGCAGGGGAGAACCTATTAAAGATACAGCGCGTGTTCTCGGCAGAATGGTTCATGGCGCAGTAATCCGGACATACGGACAAAATGAGGTCGAAGAATTTGCCGAGTATTCAAAAATACCCACAATCAATGCGCTTACCGATGATGAACATCCGTGCCAGATTTTGACCGATATATATACCTTTCAGGAATTGCGCAATGAACCAATTACAGGCAAAACAGTTGCATTTTTCGGTGATGGCAGCAGCAATGTGGCAAACTCGTGGCTGTTCGCGGCGGCTAAAGTCGGTTTCAATCTAAAAATTGCAGCACCCAAAAAGTATCAGCCCCCTCAGCGGTTAATTGCACGGTTAAACGCTACTTTAATTTCACAGAACGGGGATAAATCAGTTTATAAGCTTCCCTCTGGTTCAATTCTTACACTCACTGAAGATATGAAAGTAGCCGCCACAGGCGTTGACCTTCTTTATACTGACGTCTGGGTTTCTATGGGCAAAGAGGCAGAATCCGAGGAAAGAATTAAAGAACTTTCGCCATATCAGTTAAACAAAAGCATAACCTCGTTGGCAAATCCAGGGGCGTTAGTTATGCATTGCCTACCTGCTTACCGCGGAAAAGAAATTGATGAAGAGACTTTCGAAGCCCATGCCGAGACAATTTTTACTGAGGCAGAAAACCGTTTACATACTCAGAAATCCATTCTCCGCTGGATGACCATTTAAAAGTTTTAACAACACTTAAGCGTAATTTCGTGTGTTGATTTATAAGACTATAAATGAGGTCTTGAGTTAGTGGTTTATTTATTTTTCACACTATTCATCGTCCTTATTATTCGCTGGTCGAGTTCTTTTGCGGTGTTGTATCCTATTGATTTTAATTTTGTATGCATTGCCGCCACTTCGACAAGTCTTGCAAGGTCTCTTCCCGGACGGACAGGAATTGTAATATGAGGAACTTTTATGCCGAGAATTTTGTAATATTCCTGTTCCATTCCGAGCCTGTCGATCTCTTTGACTTCGTCCCAATCTTTTAAAGTAACCACAAGGTCAACCCGTTTCTCGCTCCTGATACTTCTTACACCGAACATTGCCTGAACATCTATTATTCCGATTCCCCTGACCTCCATGAAGTTTCTCGTAAGTTCTGGACTTTTGCCGATTAACTCGTGCCCTTCAAGCAGTGTGACCTGCACAACATCATCAGAAACAAGACTGTAACCTCTTTCAATTAACGCAAGCACGCATTCGCTTTTTCCTATTCCGCTTTCCCCGCGTATAATCACGCCTATTCCGAGAATATCCACCATACTCCCCAGAACTGTCTCTCGCGGAGAAAACATAACCTCAAGCGCAAGCGTAGCCAGATTTATGAATTTCATTGTAATTAGTGGACAGGTGAAAACAGGTATATTTTTCTCTTCCGCAAGTTTCAGGAAATGTTTATCCGGCTCAAGCCCGCGGCAGAAAACGACACATGGTATGCTGAAGGAAAACAACGTTTTATACCTCTTAATCCGTTCTTCGACAGGAAGGGTTTTCAGGTAGGTAACTTCGGCATTTCCGAACACCTGAATCCGCCTCATTGCAAAGTATTTTGTATGACCGGCTAACGCAAGTCCAGGGCGGTTCACAGTGGGTTCTCTGATTATTTTCTTTAACCCGTTTGCACCTGCAACGAGTTTAAGCTGAAGGGCGTCTGCCTGTGAAGTATAGAATTTCTCAACGGTTACTATATCTCTTTTCATAGGTTAAACTCCGGTCCAAGATAGATTTCCCGGGCTTTAGGATCGTTTGCCAAAAACTCGGAATCGCCTTCCACAAGAATTTTTCCCTTGTGGATTAAGTACCCGCGATCTATTAATTTTAACATCTCGCGGACACTATGGTCAGTTACAAGTATCCCAAGTCCCCTTTCTTTGAGTTGGCGGATAATTTTCTGAACCTCATACACGGCAATCGGGTCAATCCCTGCAAACGGTTCATCAAGCAAGAGCAATTTCGGATTAGTAACCAGAGCGCGTGTAACTTCGAGCCTTCTCTTTTCGCCACCGCTGAGCGTATATGCAGGACTTTTAGCCAGAGGCGTCAGGTCAAGTTCTTCCAGCAGATATTTAAGGCGCGTTTTCCGTTCATCACGTGTCAGGTCACAGGTTTCAAGGATTGCTAAGATATTTTCTTCCACTGTCAGTTTTCTGAAAATTGATGGTTCCTGCGTCAGATATCCAATACCCAATCGTGCGCGCAGATGCATAGCCATGTTCGTTATATCCTTTCCGCAAAACTCAACAGTCCCTGAATTCGGTCTGACAATGCCAACAACCATGTTGAACGTGGTTGTCTTACCGGCGCCGTTCGGTCCCATTAACCCAACAATCTCACCAGCCCTTACGTAGATTGACACGCCATCCACCACGTTCCGTTTTTTGTATGTCTTTACAAGATTATGCGTTTGCAGAAGGATTTTTGAATCCTTCCCGCTTGTCTGAACCACGTTTTCCTGCGACACCTGATTCTGTGTTTCGCTCATTTTCTGAAATTAAAAATTCCTGTTTTTTCTGCGTTAGTTGAAGATAACGAAATATTAACCTTATAAGGTCCGAGAGCCTGAAACCGGTTATCTTTCATGAACCACATAAGAGTTTCGGCGCCGGTTATTTCAATCGTTTTTACACCACTCAACGGCGATACCTGTTTTTTGGCAGGCTTTTCAGTTCCAGTGGTTGAACCGGTTGCTTGCAAAGGTTCATGTTTTTTTGACATTCCTGCAATTGTCTCAGGTGATAAATTGAGTCTTGGATTTCCGCGTAGTTCAACAAGTTCATTTGTTCCATAATAAAACGCATGACTTGCCAAAGCCGAATTATTTCCGTAATCGACTCTAACTTTCTGCAAAGCCTCAATGTAATCCACAAGATTTGTTTTTGGCTGCATCCGCAACCGCAAAGATTCGCACGTCAAAACAACAGGAATATTTGTAGCAGTCTGCATTGCCGTTTTTTCAAGACAAACCTGACCGTCAGCGCTGGCTGAACTTATAAATTCTCCGCTATCGTCCAATTTTATGTTAAGAGTATTGCAATTCAGTTTTAGATCCGGCACGACCTGAAGGTTGGTCTGAATGGTATTTTGGACAATTTGAACATCGGTTTTCATCTTGATTGTGTTTACCACGTTTGACGGTGGGCTTAAAATAAACTCGGCTTCCTGCGACTTAAGTTTAAGTTTCTCATAAACAATGTTATTGGTAAGGCGGACATAATAAGTTGCCATTACACCATCTGCAGTTTCAATTCTTGCTATTCCGGGCTTGTCTTTTCCTGATTCTCCCCTGAGGTATTTGCTATTTAAAACCCAGTAACCTTTTTCTGATTGTCTTTGTTTCAGTATTACATTTTCTTCCGCATTAAATTTATCAATTGAACCCGGCGGAACGACTGTCAGAAAGAGACTGCCGCAACTTAATTCGAACGATTCATCAATTAACCTCACGCTATCCCTTATTGAGATATTTGTAAGATGGTAGTTGAAAACGTTTCCGTAAATTTCAACAACACGTTTATTAGTATTAACTACAGAAGTTTCTGCGGAGGGGGTTCGCGGCAGCTCATATTTTATCTCCACATTCCCGCTGGCTGACATAAGGTTTAGCCCTTTTGTATAACTAAGATGCTCCGCCTTGCCAATCATTTCGGGAGTCTTCCAGAGTGTATTGCCATAACAGTTAAGCAATGCATCGTTTGTTGAATAAGAAAAGAGAAGTTGGTCGGTTTTAATGTAATTGTCCCCCTGTGTAACAATAACATTTGTATATAAATTAAAATGCTGGACTTCTTTTCCTTGTTCAATCGTTTTTTTGCCTTTTATCTTACCAGCCGATATTTCTACAGGTTTGTTTTCTGTTTCGCCTTCCTTCTTTAGATTCTTTGTGGACGGAAACACCGAACTTAATCCAAAGGTAACATTTGTTCTGCTTCTTGTATGTGTATTTCCGAGTGCGGTAAATTCATTCTGTTGTCTGTCTAAAATTAGAGAATCGGCAGTTCCTTCTGCTTCCGGAGCTCTCCATCTGGCTTGTCCTTCAAGAATGACTATATTGTTAGTCGCAATAAATACCGCTTTTTCAGCAAAAGCCTGATTTTCCTTGTCATCAAAAGTAACGTTCACCTTTGCAGTGATTTCCTGGATTCCGCCAAGTCTTTCCAGAAACTTAATCAGCAACTCTCCACATGAAAGGTTCATTAGGTTTGCCTTTCTTTGGCTATTGTAAATTTCTTTTATGCGGACATTACCTTTGTATTCTGCCTCTGATTCGCGCGATTTGAACATCATATTCAGGCACTATAAAGCCCCCACGCACGGTCGATTCAGTTAAATTCTGTCCCTGCGTTCTGAATATTGGACAGTTTAAAAATATCCCTAATAAAATGAAAAATACTATTATAGATTTGCCGTTAATTTCCTTCATGTGCCTTTATTAATTTATGCAGTTTTACAACAAACTTCAGAAAATCCGGTATCTCACGGAGCGGTATCATATTCGGACCATCGCTTAACGCTTTTGACGGCTCCGGATGGGTTTCCACAAATATCCCGTCAGCCCCTGCCGCTATAGCGCTCCTTGCCAGAACCGGTGCAAATTCCGCTTGTCCCCCTGATTTATCCCCGGCTCCCCCAGGCAACTGAACAGAGTGTGTTGCGTCAAAAATTACCGGGTAATTAAAACTTTTCATTATTGGGATAGACCGCATGTCCGCAACCAGATTGTTATATCCGAAACTCGCCCCGCGTTCTGTCAGTAACAATTTTCTCCCGCCAGCCTCTTCGGCTTTGGCAACAACATTCTTCATGTCATAGGGCGATAAAAACTGACCTTTTTTAATATTCACGATTTTGCCTGTTTTTACCGCTGAAACAATCAAATTGGTCTGACGGCAAAGAAAGGCAGGTATTTGGATTACATCAACCACCTTTGACACAATATCAGCTTGCCATGGTTCATGAATATCTGTAAGTACCGGAATTTTGAATTTATTTTTAACCCCGTTCAGAATTTCCATCCCTTTTTCGATTCCCGGACCTCTGAAACTCTTAATTGAAGTCCGGTTTGCCTTGTCAAAACTCGCTTTAAAAATAAAAACAACATTGAGACGTTCGGTCGCCTTTTTCAAAAAGTCGGCAACTTCATAACACAGGACATCGCTCTCGATTACACACGGTCCTGCTATAAAAATTAGCCTCTTGCTCTTTTTAATTTTATCCCAGAGTTCCATTATCTATAAATATTCATCCGATTTTAAATCATTCATAGACTTAAAGTAAATTTTGAATTTGCAAAAGCCCGTTTTATTTGCAGTGTGATTAACCTTGACCCACCGGGAGTTTAATAAAATTCAATCTCCTGAATCTTATTAAAATTCAATCGCGGGCATTCAGACCGATTAAACATACCTTGATTTAACAATCTTAATTTTGTAGGTTTTAATTAGAAACACAAATGGAACCTGCCCGGCATAAGCAGAAATCAGGTGAATCCCGGCTTGGTCTGGAAGCCGGGAAACTGGTGGATAATGAAAGATTCAGACTTAAAAAATTAATAGGGCAGGGGAAAGCAGGGGAAGTTTGGCTTGCTTATGATAACAGGCTCCATGAATTTGTGGCATTAAAATTTTTCTTCCCTCAATTTTCCGAAAATCCGGAGGTATTGGAAAAACTCCGCCGCGAGATATTAAAAAGTCGTAAACTATCCCATCCGAATATTGTTAGGATTTACGATTTACATCAGGAAAAGGAGAAGCTGCCTTTCATTGCAATGGAATACGTGGACGGACCGAATTTGCATCAATTGTGTCTGACCAGACCCAACGGTGTGCTGACATGGGATTTCATAAGTCCTTTATTGCGGCAACTGGTTTCCGCAATTCAATATGCCCACGGAGAAAATATAATTCATCATGATATCAAGCCCTCGAACCTTTTAATCAACAGCCAGAAAAACCTTAAATTAAGCGATTTCGGCATTGCAAGGGTAACACAAGACACCGTCGCTGCCTCCTCATGATTCAGAAAGTAAGACAAAGCCATCCCTTGTGATTGCGGATTCAAAAACCGGCAAGGATTTTACTGAATCTACAAATAATAAAAAGTCATCTGTTGTTCCCGTTAATACGAACAAAACAAATTCGCAGTCAATAGTTCGGGATAATATTTTCAGGCAGGAAAAAATTGCCCGCGGAAAACTTATAGCTGAAATTTCTAAACCGCTCACTGCGATTGCAAGAGCCGAAGAAGGCTCGTGGGTAATTGTTTCGGATTCTGAAGGCTACGCGCGCATGCTGAACTCAAAAAGCGGCAGTATTATCTGGGAGAACAGGGTTTGCGGTTTTCCCATTAAAGCACTGGCTATGATGTCCGATAACAGGAGATTCATAGTCGGCGATTCAGCGGGAAATATCTCAATCTGTTCGATCTCACGTTGCGAAGTCGTGTCTTCCGTAAACGCCCATAAGGAGGAAATTGTCTGCATTGCCACTTCTGCTAATAGATATTTTGCCACCGCCGACGCAGGTGGAATTATAAAGGTCTGGGATTCAATTTCGGGAAGATTCATTAGTGAAATTAAATCAATGCAACCCCCTGTTAATAAACTTGCAATTTCGCCGGACGGAAAAATCTTAGCCGCAGGAAAACAAAATGGTGTCATTAATTTATATTTGCTTCCCCTCGGAGATATGCAGAAGTCATTCATCGCTCATAAAGGCGGATTATCGGAAATCTTTTTTAATCCTGCGGATTCTCAGTTTTACTCCCTCGGAAGAGAAGACAGAACATTGAAACACTGGGACTTAATCGGTGTCAGCGAGAAAAAAACATTCAGACCGCAAGCGCCATTAAGGGAAGGCTTTTTGACCGTGAGGTTTTCAGGTAAATCTCCAATTGCGGTAATTGTCTCTGATGCAAATTACGGCTACGTGATTAATCCGGAAACATTTTCATTAATTAAAAGGCTCAAATTTGATATCCACAAAAGCCCTGTTACAGGTATTGAAGTTTTCCCGGATAACACAGTTATAACCATTGGTTCAGACGGATTTGTATGCAGATGGGAGATTGAATAATACTCAATCGCATTAATCTTAATTTAGCAAAAATTATCCGACTTTTAATTTATATCCGACTTCCAATTGTTTATTTACACTGGGCTTCGTGTCTGAGCGCGTGGTCAAGGAGAACAAGAGCAGTCATTGCTTCAACAATCGGCACTGCGCGGGGAAGAACGCACGGGTCATGTCTTCCTGAAGGCTTCAAAGTTGTTTCGCGAAAGTGGATATCAACCGTTTGCTGTTCAACCATCACAGTCGCTGTGGGTTTAAATGCAACCCTGAAATATATAAGTTCGCCGTTGCTTATACCGCCCTGAATTCCTCCCGAGAAATTGGTTTTAGTGGAAACCTTGCCGTCTTTAATACAAAAGGCGTCGTTATGTTCTGTGCCGGTATAATTGACACAGTCAAATCCCGAGCCATATTCAAAACCTTTTGTTGCCGGGATGCTTAACATTGCCTTTGCAAGGTCTGCACTTAGTTTATCAAAAACAGGGTCGCCCCATCCGGCTGGAACATTCCGCGCCACGCATTCAATTATCCCCCCAACACTATCGCCCTTGCTTCGGATTTCTTTTATCAATGCCTCCATTTCCTTTGCCATTGACTGATCCGGACAACGAACTGGATTTGACTCAACCTCCGCCATCGTAACCTTTGTTTTGTCTATGTTGGCTTTGAGTTTATAGATTTGCTGGACGTATGCGAGAATTTCAACATTGTATTTTTCTTTAAGGATTTTTTTTGCAACTGCCCCTGCAGCAACTCTTCCGATTGTTTCCCGAGCGCTTGACCTACCGCCACCTTGCCAGTTCCTGATGCCGTATTTTATAAAATAGGTATAGTCGGCATGGGATGGTCTGAATTTCTCCGCTATATCCCGGTACGCCTCCGGTCTTGCATCTTCATTCATTACAAGCATGCAGATTGGCGTCCCCAACGTTTTCCCCTCAAAGACGCCACTCAAGATTTTAACTGTATCGGTTTCCTTCCGCTGGGTAACAATGGCAGATTGACCGGGTCTGCGTCTGTCGAGTTCAAACTGAATATCGGATTCGGAAATCGAAATCCGTGGAGGGCAGCCATCTATAACAACACCTACGGCGCCACCATGCGATTCTCCCCACGTTGTGACCCTAAATAAATGTCCGAATGTGTTACCCATATTTCAGCGATAATTGAATTTAAAAATATGGTCTAATACGAGCAAATTTTAAACAAGATAAGGAATTGTGAGCGGTCCCTGAGGTAGCACGGCAATTTTTGCTTTGCCATTTCTTTCAGAAACTAACTCCGCAACTGTTTTTTCTATATTTTTGCACGGAATCAGATGTGCGTTTTTTACATCTTCATCCGGCAATGTACTGTAAAGATAAACCTTTGCCTTTTTTCGAATCTGCGCCTGAATCTGAACCTGCCATTGGTCGGGTCGAGTAGTCTTCGAATTAAGAATAATGTTCAGAAGTTCGTCGGGATTTTTCCCTTCTTTAAGCATTTTTTCATAGGAACTATTGTATGGGATTCCATCGCGGCATTCGCATGCAAGAATTATAACCCCGCCGTCTTTTACAATCTTTGCGGCAGCGCTCATTCCCTTGACCCCTTGATACAGATTAAGGTCAAGCGGATAACCGCTGTTTGTTGTTATAACTATATCGAACTTTTCTTTTACAGGCTGCATCGCGCATTGTTTCACAAATTCAGTGCCTTTTTTATGCGCAGAGATTAGGTCGCCTGCAAAGATTCCGGTTATTTTCCGCTCATCATTCAAGGAAACATTTATGAGAAAAGTTGAACCAACTTTTAATGCGATATCGCGCATTTCTTCCCAGATTGGATTCCCCTCAGTTATGCCAAATGTTGCGTTCGGATGCGCTATATTTTCAGCGCGATGATTTGCCATTATTGTTTCAATGTAAGCCGCGCCGGGCAGTATGCCTTTTGGTCCGCCGCTGAAACCGGCAAAAAAATGCGGTTCAATAAATCCTGTAATTATCCTTAAATCCGCAGAAACAATATGTTTCGAAATATACGCCGGTGTGCCGTCCCGCAGCGTTCCGACCTGTACGTGGGAATCTTTATTTTCAGGGTCGTTATGTGTTATTTTGTAATTCTTAACGACCTGCGGCGTGAGCATTTTTTCAAGCTCATCCTTTGTGTTCTCCCTATGAGTGCCGAGCGAATTAAGCAACGTTATATTTTTTGACGGAACAAATGAAAGGTATTCGAGAAGCCATGGAATCAGACGATTGTTCGGAGTCGCCCTTGTTATGTCTGTAAAAGTAATACATATCTTTGACTTGCTGTTTAACCAGTTTCGGAGCGGGGGTGCGTCAATTGGCTTATTCAATGCATGCCAGAGAGCGGCTTTTTCGTCTTCAAGTCCGTCTGAGTGTTTGGGTGTGATGACTGTGGTAATGTCATCAGGCAAATCTACGGTCAAACCGTTCTCACCATACGCCAATTTAACTTTCATAGAGGAAACCTGTGTTTTAATAATACCTGCGTCACATTAAAAATTGTATTTGTTTCTGTAATTAATTTATCATTAAATTAAAATTGTGTAAGGCATTTTTTAACGTTTGACATTATTCATTATAAAATTTAAGTTTTATTGAGTTATGGCTGAAAACATACCGAATTTGCCACCTGGAGCGGTTCCGCCAAAGCCTGAAGGGGCAGGAGCGCAACCAAAGAAGGAAACTGTCCGTATCACATTGCCGCCGAAACCAACTGCTGCGCCTACGATAAAATTACCAACGTTGCCGCAGTCGGCTCCTGCAGGGGGAGCGGCGCCTGCAACTCCAGCAGCGCCATCGGTTCCTCCGAAACCGGCAGTGCCATCGGCTCCACAGGTTTCAGCCCCGCCATCCACGCCTCCGCCCGGAACGACACCACCGCCGGGTGGCACTACAGGGGCAAAATTGGCAACAACTCCGGGTCCAAAAGGCACACCTCCGCCAACTGCTGCAAAAGAAGAACCAGCCAAAGGTCAGGCGCCTAAGCCTGCACCGGCATTGGCTGGAGCAGCCACAGTTTCGGTAATCGACAAGGTTCTGGCTATCTTAGCCATGGTCTCAAGCCTTGCGGCAGTGGGTTGTATCGTTTACCTACTAAGTCTGCTGCAACAGGCATTAGGCGGCGGTGGCGGTCAATAAAAATCCACACTAAAACAATTTTAAACTTTAAAGAAGGATATTTATGGCATCAGATAAAATAATTGTATTAAATAGCGAGAACTTCAACTCGGAAGTTATCCAGTCCAGCATTCCTGTAATAGTGGATTTCTGGGCAGTTTGGTGCGGACCGTGCAAAATGCTCGCTCCTGTCCTTGATGAACTTGCCGAAGAATATAATGGCAGAATTAAAATAGGAAAGGTAAACGTAGATGATAATCCCGAGCTTGCCAACACCTTCGGCATCAATTCAATCCCGACATTGATATTTTTCAAAAACGGTCAGGTTGTCGGGCAATCAATCGGGGTTAAGCCCAAATCTGTCTTAAAAGACGCAATCGAAAGACTTTTGTCATAAAAGAATTTCAACGAGACGTTGTTGGCTGGTTTTAAAACCAGAAATTGGTTTATTGTCTTTTCATAAAAAAGAGTCATATCAGGATTTTTGCAGAAAACATTTTTTATGTAGCAATTTAATGTAATAATTTTAATCTAATTTTTAATGTCACTTATACGTACACCAGGATTCTATAAAAAGTTATCCGATTTTTATTATGAACTTGGCGCTTTGATTGGGGCAGGAATACCAATTCTGAACGCTTTAAATCATGTATTTAAGTCTTCACACAATCTGCAAATACGAAGGTACTGTTCAGTCCTGACGAAAAACCTCCAATCCAATAAAACCCTTGCTGAGTCATTTGCGCAGTTAGAAGATATCCCGGAATTCGACCGTGGGCTGATAGAAGCGTCGGAAAAATCAGGCAGGCTTGAATCCTGTTTTAAGTTCCTTTCGACAATCTATCAAGAACGGGCAAACCTTATTAATCAGTTTTTAGCAGGTATCGCTTATCCTGTATTTTTAGCGCACTTTGCAGTTTTTATTTTTCCTTTTGCGGAGTTTTTTGCCACTGGAAACCTGCTTGTGTATTTATCAAAAACTCTCGGCATATTAATTCCTATTTATGTTGTAACATTTTTGGTCATAACCGCCATTCAATCGGAGAAAAACGAAAAATGGAAAGAACTGATGCAAGGTCTGGTGAAATTTATTCCTTATTTCAGAAGTGGCACACAATCCATGTATCTATCGCGTTTTGCGCTTTCTCTGGAGGCACTTCTAAACGCCGGAGTCCCGATTATCACTGCCCTTCAGCTTTCAGCAAAAGCATGCGGTTCTGTAAGAATAAAAAAGGCAGTAGAGCAGTGGATACCCAGACTCTCCACAGGCGTCTCGACTCCATCGGAAGAGATTAGCAGATGCCCGGAGTTTCCCGAAATTTTCTCATCTCAGTTTGCCACAGGCGAGGTCAGCGGTAAATTGGATGAAACCTTAAAGAGACTCCATGCTTATTATTTAGAAGAAGGCTCACGTAATTTGCGTACTGGATTTAAAATGCTCGGACATTTGATATTCCTGATTATCGCCCTGATTATTGCATTTAAAATTATCATGTTTTATGTTAAATTGTATTCACAATACGAATTTTAAAATTTTTTGTGAACAAAATGACGTCTGATTAAATAGAGATGTTTATTTGAGATAAGTGCAAAATGATAACATTGGTTCAAATTCCTTGGTGCGGATTTTGTCTGGTGCAAAAAAAGATACTCGATTATGCGGGACTAAAATATAAAACCAGAGATATACCGTATTTCGACAGGTCTTATGTCTGGAAGATTACAAAAAACCGCTGTTATCAGGTACCCGTATTGATTGACGGAAAAAATGTAATTTTCGAAACCGATGACGATTCGCAGATTATCGCCAAATACATTGATAACAAGTTTAATCTCGGATTATTTCCTAAAAAATTTGCCGGCGTCCAGAATTTAATATGGAGGCATATCGAACACGATGTCGAAGAGATTTGCTCAAAATTAAACGACGTCTATTACCATGAGTTTGTTCCAGAAAATGAACGCCTGATTTATTTGCGCGATAAAGAACGAAAATACGGAAAATCTTGCATTCAGCAGTGGCAATTAGAACAAAAGGCTCTTTTGTTGGAGTTAGAAAAACGCCTTTGGTATTATGAACAGATGCTGTCAGAAAGAGATTATCTTCTTGATATCAAGCCAGTGTTCATTGATTTCGATTTGTTTGGTATATTAGGCGTTCTGTTATATACCGGACATTACAAATTGCCGCAATGCCACACGAGGCTTGCTCAATGGTACGAAAGGATGAAGCAGATTTCCTTTAAAACCGTAAAATGATTGCAGTAGTTTTCATATTAATTCCATCATATAAACCACAAACCACATTGTCTGATTCATGTCAAAAATGCCTGGAAAAACTATAAAAAATTATATCCTCGATACCAATGTCCTGCTTCATGACCCGAACTCGTTAATGAGTTTTCAGGACAATAATGTCATGATTCCCATCGAGGTTATCGAGGAGATAGATAAATTTAAACGGGAATCAAACGACCTCGGACAGAACGCCAGAACTGTCTCGAGGACTCTGGACGAATTGCGTTCAAAAGGCAGATTGAGCGAAGGAGTAAAACTTCCCAATAATGGCTGTCTGAAAGTCGTTTTTCTAGGAAACAATGGATGCCCGCAAAATCTGCGGGAAAATACAGATAACAGAATAATTGCGCTTGCCCTTAAATTAAAACAAGAAAATCCCGATATTCCCACAATTATCGTTTCAAAGGATATTAACCTGAGAATCAAAGCCGACGCGCTTGGGATTCACGCAGAAGACTATGAGACAGACCGCGTCAGGCTTCAAGATCTTTACACCGGCACGTTCGAACTTGAAGTCCCATCAAAAGTCCTCACCGCTTTCCGTAATTACGGAGAGATAGATTTAAGTGGTGACGAACCTTATTACCCGAACGAATACTGTACACTTATTGATAAAGAGAATCCGAAAAGAACCTCCCTTGCGCGTGTTGACGCCAAAAAGAAGAAACTCGTGGCAATCAGCGATTACAGCAAAGAGGGTGTTTGGGGAATAAAACCCAAGAACCGTGAGCAACATTTCGCCCTCGACGCCCTTTTAAATGATGAAATTAAACTCGTAACGCTGATGGGAAAGGCAGGGACAGGTAAAACTCTGCTTGCAATGGCGGCGGGATTAAAATGCGTTGCTCAGGACAGGCAATATCGCAGGCTTGTTGTAGCGCGTCCGACAATCTCCGTAGGCAAAGAATTAGGATTTTTGCCAGGAACACTCGAGGAAAAACTTGACCCGTGGATGCAGCCAATCCATGACGCCCTTGAATTGCTTGCCGATCTGAATATGGGATCGGATTTGCGGCGGACTGCAGATTTAATGCGCTCAGGAACAATTGTCGTTGAGGCATTGAGTTATATCAGAGGCAGAAGCATCGCAAACCAATATATGATTATCGACGAAGCTCAGAACCTCACACCACTTGAAGTCAAAACAATCATTACACGTGTCGGACACGGAACAAAAATCGTTTTCACAGGTGACCCATATCAGATTGACAACCCATACGTGGATTCGTCATCAAACGGATTTAATTATCTGGTAAGCAGGTTCAGAAAAGAGACAATCTCGGCTCATATAGAACTTCAAAGGGGAGAACGCTCCGAACTTGCCGAACTCGCGGCAAACCTGCTCTAATCTGAAAAACGGATTAATTTCGAAAGTTAATCGGCTATATTAAGCCCCTCTATAAACTTCAGGGATGATAAATCATTCTTTCATAAGGATTCTAAAAAATCCCTGAACACACCGAATTTTCCCGAAAAAAATAAATAAAACTCTGACCTCTAAAAAGGCCAGAGTTTTTAGTTTTGCTGTTATTTTGGCAAAATTGTTTTAATGACCGCAGGAGCAGCCGCCTGAGCCACAATCCGAGCCACAGCCATAGAAGTCCTCAGGAACAGGCACACGTCCTAATTCAAATGTGCGGGAAACGTGCTGAAGGATAATGTTCTTAATCTCATTAATTTCCTGCTGGGCTTCTATAAAGCCAATCGCAATCGGATTGTTTAAAAGCGCATCGCGGTCTTTTTCGAAGTCTTCAATTTCCTCTTCGGTCAGGGGGATACCGCTCTCTTGTTTATTATGCAGCATCATCCCTTTTGCGCTTAGGTCTTCGTATTGCTTCCGCGTCCCCTCATCTGTCATGAAAAGGGTAATCCTTTCTTTGATAGACGCATATTGGGGGTCGTCGATCAGTGCTTGGCACAACTCACGAAGTTTTGCCATCAACGGGGTTTCGAATTCGTTCTCTTGCATTTATTACTCACTATTTAATTGTTTACTACTTGATTACAATTTTACACATATTTAAAAATTTTCAACAACTGTTTTTTAAATTTTTTTACATAATGAATTTTTTAAACCGTTACGTAATAAAAAGTAAAAAACCATGAGATATGTTATCTCTGATAAACTCAGTCGCCCGGCTTTTTCATCTCCGTTTTATTGAACATTTCCTAAACCTTTTGTTTTCTATGTAATTTCTGACTGGGTTTATGATATTTTAAAATAAAATGAACGGGAAGTTTAAGATTGTCCTTGTTAGCGATATCCATTATGCCTGCGAACTGGAACGGCAACGCAAGGATTTTGAAGATAGGGGAGTGCCAAATCCGTTTTTGCGTCCTATTGCAAAAATGTACAGGCATTTTGTGTGGCTGCGTGACCCGTTGAATCATTACGACAAGTTTTACAGATTTCTTGAAAAAAGTCCGGACGCCGATTTTTGCATCGCCCTCGGCGATTACACCTGCGACACCGCCTATGTAGGCATATCTGACGATTTGACTTTTGCCAGCGCAAAGGAATGTATTGATAAACTGCGCAGCAAATATGCAAATTTTAAAGGATTAATCGGCGACCACGAACTGGGCAAGTTAAGTCTTTTTGGCGGAGTCGGCGGATTAAGACTCGCAAGTTATAAGCGAGCAATAGAGGAGTTAAAACTTGAACCATACTGGAAATTTTATATCGGCAATTATGTGCTCATTGGTGTCACATCCACAGTTGTGGCAATGCCGATTTTCAAGGTTGAAGCACTTGAAACAGAGGTTCATGAGTGGATGACCCTCCATCAGGAGCATATCTGCAAAATTTGTAGTTTCTTTGAAGAAATTGATGGAGACAAAAAAATCATACTCTTCTGTCATGACCCATCGGCGCTTTCAATACTCGGCGATTTACCTGTTATTCAACGTCGGTTTGACCGCATCGAGATGACAATCATCGGACACCTGCATTCAAATGCCGTTTTCAAGGCAAGCGAATATTTTGCCGGTATGCCCCAGATAAGTTTTCTTGGACATACCCCGCGGCGTTTAAGCAAAGCCATGCAAAAGGCGCGCGTGTGGAAACATTTCAAGGTGCATCTGTGCCCGTCTCTTTCTGGAATCCAACTTTTTAAAGATGGCGGTTTCTGCGAGTTAACCCTAAGCTTAAACGGAAATGTCCCAGCAGATTTTCAATTTCACCACTTACCTTGGCATGAATAAAAATTATTTTATAACCTATTTCAAAAGTTCCGCCATCTTTATACCAAGCGCAACAGGTTCGCGGATGTCGCCTTTTAATTTTCCGGATTTTGGCGGACTATGATGGAAAGAAACTGCTGTTAACACAATTGTGTCGTCGTGCGGTTCCGCCCATACAGCAACCGGAGCCTGACATCCGCCCCCCATTGCCCGCAGAAATGCCCTTTCCGCAGTTACACATTGAAATGTTGTATAGTGATTGATTGCTTTGCAGATTTCTTCGATACGCGTGTCGCCGTCCCGGATTTCAATCCCAATGGCTGCCTGTCCAGCGCATGGCAGCATTTCATCTGACTCCAGTCTCCTTGCCCTGAGGCCATCCGGAACAGCGTCTCCTGCAAGTCGCCCGTCTTCCGTAATCCTGAAATTTAGACGCTCAAGTCCCGCCCACGCCAGAATGAGGGCGGCGAATTTTTTATTGTCGGCGAGCTTTTGTAGTCTTGTAACCACGTTCCCACGGATAGGCTCTACAACAAGATGCGGATTCTTTGCAAGTAACTGCGATTTCCGTCTTGTGCTTGTTGTTGCGACTACTGAACCGGGCGGAAGGTCTTCGATTTTCAGGGTAGTTGGAAAATCTGATTCGCGGTAAATAATTGTGTCGCGCACATCAGCCCTTTTTAAAACGGCGGCAAGTTTTAATCCCGCAGGCAGATCGGTGGGTAAATCCTTAAGGCTATGAACTGCCATATCCGCCTTGCCATTAAGTAACGCAACCTCCAGTTCCTTGGTGAACAGACCCTTTGGCAATCCCACAGCGCCTGCAGCCATTGACGCTTTTTGAAGTTTATCTCCAGTTGTTTTAATGATTTTTATCTCAAACCGCAGTTGCGGAAAATGCTTATAACATAATTCTTTAACCATTTCGGTCTGCGCAAGCGCAAGCGCGCTTCCCCGTGTTGCAAGTATAATTGGTTTAACCATTAAAAATCTCCCTATGTTCAGATTTTGGATTGAATGGAATAAGCGATTTGTTTCATTAAATCTTCCACCTTTTCCCGTATAATCCTTTCACACTTCGAAACCTCTTCCATCCGCTGTTTCAGATAATCGTCTGCAATTTCCTGCAAATCGTCTATGTCATAAAGATACACATTGTCAAAAGATGTAACATCCGGGTTAATATCTCTTGGCACAGCAAGGTCAATCATCAGAATCGGATGTTCCTTTTTCTTTCCCATTATAGGAGCAAGTGAGTGACGCGAAATAAGATATCCAGGGGCTGACGTGCTGCTGATAACAATATCCATTTCCGGGATTGAATTATGAAAATTTTCAAATGGAATTGTTGTACCGCCGATTTCATCCGCAAGCTTTTTTGCCTTTTCCGGCGAACGATTCGTAAAACAAAGATTTACCGCCCCGCGCGATACAAATGCCTTTGCTGATTTCTCAGCAGTATCACCGGCGCCAATAACAAGTATTTTTCTGTCTTTTAACGATGAAAAAATCCGTTCGGCAAGTTCAACTGCAACAGATGCCACCGAGACACTTCCTTTCTGAATATTAGTTTCGGTTCGAATCTTTTTCGCCACATTAAAAGCACGTTGAAACGCGCGGTTCAGCAGACTGCCTGTATGATTGCCGGCAAGCGCTATGTCATAAGCCTTTTTCAATTGACCAAGGATTTCGGTTTCTCCGAGCACCATTGAGTCCAGTCCGCAAGCCACCCTGAAAAGATGGAGCAGACTTTCCGGCTCAGCCATTGTATATATTTCGCCGTTAATTTCTTTTGAGTAATTTTTGGTTTTTAAAAGAAATTCACTTACATGAGAGAGCAGTTTTTCCCCGGGCATGTCACCTGCTGCATAAATTTCCACCCTGTTGCATGTGCATAAGATAACGGCTTCTTTGGCTATCCCGCCGGAACGCAGAGAATTCAATACCGATGGCAATTCTGAATCGCCAATAGCAAATTGCTCCCGCATTTCCACAGGAGCCGACTTGTGATTTAATCCTACAACTACAATTGCCATCTTAATTTAAATCTCAAAATCCAATTATATATTTATCAATTAAATGACTGAACCCTTATAAATTAAGCACATCCACCGTTTTTTTCACGGATTATGAATTTTTGATATCATGTTGACGCCCCAGAATGTGAGCGCTATAAAAGCAAAACTGCCAATCGCCCCAATAGCAAATTTTCTGCTTCCCAGCGAAAAAAACTTATATGCGGAGAGCAAGATCGCATACATGATCCACACTACCGCAGTCCACTGCACTTTCGGGTCATGAGAGAAGGTTGTTCCTGCAGGCGGCTTTAATGCTACTGCGCCGATTATCATCCCGGCGGTCAGGAGAATAACCCCTGCAACCATAGTTTCCACCATAACCTTCATAATCCTTTCCATCGGTGGAAGCAGAGAGAAAAATGCCTTAACCCTGTTAAACTTAAGATTGTATGATTGAGTTACATACATAATGCCGCTGAGCGCCGAAATACCAAACAACCCGTATGAGAGCAGGATTAGCGTAGCATGCAGGTTTAAATATAATTTCGGATTTTCCAGCGCAGATCCCTTTATTGTCTGATCCATGTTTGGCATTAACGCGAGTAGTCCCAATCCAAGCAACAGAGGCGCCGCATAAGCGCCTAAAAACCTTAATCTCGGATGAATCCCTATGACAAGGTAAGCCAGAGCAATAGACCAAGACACAAACATGATTGCCTCATAAAGGTTATGGACAGGACATCGCGCAAATGACAACCCGCGGAAATACATCGCAAATGTCTGAAATAAAAATCCACTGAGCAAAATCAAATAGTTTATCCTGTCATCCCTGCGAAACCCCGCGCGTATCAGAAATATTCCGTAAATTGCGCCTATCGCATACAGGACAACAGCAATCAAAAACGCCGATTTATCATTCAAACTTATCACACTATTTAAACTTATAATGATTTGGCTTACATTCAAGCCATTTAATTATACTGGCTTGTTGCCTTCGTATACAGGATTATTGTAAAAAGATTTAAAATGAAAAAGTTGCCAGTAGCATTGACGGTTGCCGGCTCTGACAGCGGCGGTGGGGCAGGAATTCAGGCTGATTTGAAGACATTCTTCTCCCTCGGTGTCCATGGGACAAGTGTCATAACCTGCATAACCGCCCAGAATCCATCCGCAGTAATCGGCATTCAAGAAGTCAACCCGGAAATTGTCGCAAAACAACTCGAAGCGGTTTTTGACGGATTAAACCCGGCTTCGGCAAAAACCGGTATGCTCTATTCGGAAAAAATTATAAATATTGTAGCCGGCTTTTTCAAAGAAAGGCGCTTTTCAAACCTTGTTATTGACCCGGTTATGGTCGCTTCAAGCGGCGCAGTCTTACTTAAAAACGAGGCAATTGACGCGCTTGTTCAGAACCTGATTCCACTCGGTTGCATAATAATGCCAAACCTTGATGAAGCATCCGTTTTTCTAAAACGAAAAATAACTTCAGTCGAAGAACTTCGCGATGCTGCAAGGGAATTGAACCAGCGTTTCTCATGTGCTGTTCTTTTAAAAGGCGGTCATTTGCGGGATTTAAAAGAGGCAATTGATATTTTTCAGGATGGAAAAACCGAATTGATGCTCAAGGGGACAATGGTTAAGAATGCCCAGACCCATGGGACAGGTTGCACATATTCTGCCGCTGTTACCGCTTTCCTCGCAAAGGGATATAATCTTCATGAGTCTGTCATTGCCGCAAAAAAATATATCACCCGCACAATCGCCAAAAGCGTTAAAATTAACAAATTCTTTGCGCTTGGCTGGGACACACGCAGACCATAATTAAACTGATTATGTTGATAATACCTGATAATTCCAAATTTATACCGGCATTTAAAAGTCGGAAATTAAATCCGGAATTTCAAAAATTACCGGAAGTCAGGAAATCGTGAAGATTTTGTAATTACAGCATTTGTTCCTTCCCGCGTTATAAATAAAACAGCAGCTTTAGTTTTATTTTCGATTAATTTTAATCCCTTTTCCTTGCCCAGAATACACGCGCTTGTTGCAAGAGCGTCGCTCAAAGTTGCGTTTTCTGCTATTACAGTTGCCTGAATCCTGTTGGTCAGACCGAGACCTGTTTTTGGATCTAAAATATGGGAATATCTGACGCCGTTAATTTCTATGAACTGTTCCACATCTCCTGATGTTGAAATTCCGCAGTTTTTCAACTCCAGAACAATCCCGAGCGTGTTTGTCTGATTTTCTCCGGAACCTACATCAATTCTCCATCCTTTTTTGCCCGGAGGCGGATTGCCAACTGCAATATCTCCCGAACCGGCAACAAGCGCGCTTGTGATGCCGTATCTTCTGAAAATCTGCAGGCATTTATCCGCAGCATAACCCTTTGCTATCCCTCCAAGGTCAAGCCGCATCCCTTCTTTTAAAAGCGTGATTGTTTTTTTGCGTGGATTAATTTTTACGTTCTGATAATCCACAAGCGATAACGCCTTTTCCATTTTTTCTCGTGGCGGAAACTGACGGTGTCTCCCTGACCATCTCCACAATTGAATTACAGGCCCTGCGGTAATATCGAAGGCGCCATCTGTCAGTTTCGAAATCTTCAATGCCTTTTCTATTATATCGTAAAGTTCGTCGCTGACTTTAACTTCTCCGTCCCCAGATTTATAACACAGTTGCATTAATTCGCTTTCAGCGTAGTAATCGGTAAATTTATCATCGAGTTCTTTAATCTTCTTAAAAGCCTCTTCCGCCGCGGACTTTGCCTGTGCCTCGTTGGTGGCATAAAGGACAAATTTCCACCATGTGCCCATGCAGGGAGCTCCGAATTCATACCGTTTCAATTCTCCTGTCTGCGGTTTTGACGCGCACGACATCATGAACATCGACGCGGCAAAAATGAGAATAAGGAAAACAAGTTTATTAAAATTCCGCATAATTAATTCCTTATAAAATAAAAAACGCGGGTATCATCTGCGACACCCGCGTTAAACCTTAATCACAGATTAATCTTTTTCAACACCGCTAATCCAGTATTTACCAATTTCTTCAGGTGGGGGGACTTTAAGCGGTCTGACAATTCTGAATCCGCACCACTGAACATCGGAGAAATACCAAATGCTCTTCGGCAATTGCGGGTCTGTGGCTTTCCATGAGCGTTCTGAATACCGCCTTGCGGCGCTTCTGAACAGGGCAGGGTCTTCATCATCCCAGCAACCGCCACGCACAGAATGTGGGTATGGTTTTGTTGCCTTGTTCCACGGGTCAACAACAAATTCGCCGCATGTTTTGTAATAGTCCGGGTCATACTGGTCGAGACAGAATTCAAGCACATTGCCAAGCATATCGTGAAGTCCCCATGGATTTGGTTTCTTTTCACCGACCTTGTGATATTTAAAGTCGCTGTTCTTGCCCGTCCATGCATATTCACCGAGTTGCGACGGGTCATCGCCAAAGAAGTAAGCCGTCTTTGTCCCGGCGCGACATGCATATTCCCATTCTGCCTCGGTTGGCAATCTGTAGAAGTGCCCCGTTTTTGCGCTTAACCATTGGCAATATTTGTTTGCCGCATGCTGCGTCATTGCAATTGCAGGATATCCATCCTTGCCCATGCCGAAACTCATTTCAACATAAGGTTTTGACGGACGGGTTATCGCGTCGGTCAGCTTGTCAAGTTCAGGGTCTGTGGGATATTGCTGTCTGAGTTTCTTTTCGTCATCGGGATACATGAAAAGTTCATACTCGTTCCATGTTACTTCAAACTTGCCCATCCAGAATGGCGAAATTCTTACCCTATGCACTGGACTTTCATCCGGTTTGTGTCCTGGTTCATTTTCAGGGCTTCCCATCAGAAATTCTCCTCCAGGAATTGGAACCATCACATAGGTCACGCCAGTTCCAGGGATCGTATTTGTATATGGTTTCATATCAGCTTCTGTTTTGACATCGAGATTAGCCATAATCCGCTTGTGAATGAGCGGAATTGTAAATTCGTCCGTATCATCCATGCTTGGGAGTTGCCCAGCCTTTGTCTCGGCAACTTTTCCGTCCTTAATCCGATACTCTTTGAACTCAAGCGAGAACTTGCCCACACCAGATGAAAGCAGCATCTGCACACCGCCTTCGAATGGAATTGCTGCCATATAAAAGAATTTTTCGGGCGGCGTAAGAGACTGTATTAATGCAGGCGCAGATTTTCCGTTGAAACTATAAATGCCAGCCTTTTCTCCCTTGCCGAATATAACCGCAAGTTTTGCCTCGTTCCCATCAGGTATAGTGTAGATTTTCAGAACAGGGGTGTCGAATTGATAACTCACCGCATTTCCGAACTGGCATTTGTTTTCCTGAGCATCAGTTAATGGGATGAATTTAAACGAAGAAGAACCCGGATTATAAACAATGACATCAAGCAGGTCATCGCCATTGAAGAATCCAACAGTATAATCACTCTGCGGCAGCAGGTCTTTGATTGCCCCGATTACTTCAGGTTTACCTGAAGCAGTAGTTTCGAACTGGAACACGTCGTTTTTCTCGCCAGCAAGAATTATTGCGATTACTTCTTTAAGTCCTTTTTTAATAGTTACGCGGTTGGGTTTGGAAGGAGCGCCCGGAACGGCTGTTTCAAAGATTTTAGTGAACTGCCCGTTCGCGTTTCTGAAAAATGTAACCTTATTGGGGTCAGGGTCGTTGTAAATGCTGCCAAGAAATAAATCGTGCAGCGGGGTATTACCGGCGCCACCAATATCAACCGGCAAAATTGAGAATGGTCCAAGAACCGGAGGCGGAATTGGTGTCGGTGTTGCAGCAGATGTTACGCTATCGGCAGGAATCACGACAATCTGATTACCATCGGCAGACGTCAGCGCAATACCATCCTTGTTTTCGGCAAAGAGTTTGCCGATACCTGCGCCAGAGACGTCCTTTACACCGCTAACCCTGTGGTTAACCCACGTGAATTCGCCCTGTTTTAATTGATATGCAATGCGGTATTTGCCGCTGCCTTTGTCAACAATTATTAGATCGGCTAAACCGTTGCCATCGAAATCGCCTGTTCCTGTCAGCTCTTTTTCATGGTCGTAAATAAAAGAACCGACGGTTGCCCCACTCGCGATACCTATCGATACCGCTACTGCCGCTGTTATGACTTTTAAATATTTCATAGTCTCTCAATTTGACGTGTTCTAAAAATAAAAATTGAAATAAATTTTCCAATAAGATTTTTAAATGTCAATCTTTTGAATATAATTTTAACTTATTTTTAAAAAATGATAATTGACGAAAACGACTGAAAAGGCGAATTTTGATGAAATTCGGATAATGAAGACGGTACTTTTTGTTTGCACAGGAAATGTATGTCGCAGCCCCATGGCGGAGGGTCTTTTCCGTCATTTGACTAAAGATAAAGGCGAATACATAGCAATGTCGGCGGGGTTGTATGCCCCGAACGGCGACCCCCCAAGTCCGAATGCCGTCGAAGCAATGCGGCGCATCGGCATCGATATTTCCAATATAAGAAGTCAGTCGCTCACCCCCGAACTTGTTGAGAAAGCCGATTACATCTTTTGCATGACACAGGGACATCTGGAATCCTTAATCTCCCTTTATCCTTCCGCCGCTGAAAAAACATTTCTTTTGCTTGAATTTAATGAAGATTGTGATAATAAAGATGTGCCTGATCCCATCGGGGGATCGCTCCAGGTCTATATTGCCTGCAGAGATCAGATTTTATCTGGTATAAAATCCATAATTAATTTTATTGAGCAGCAATCTAAAAACAAAATGATTACTACAATGAATAAAAAAATTGCGCTTGGCGCCGACCACGGCGGTTTTGAAACCAAAGAAAAAATTAAATCTTTCTTGCGGGAACGCGGAATTGAGTTTGTAGATTTCGGCACAAATTCAACCGAATCCTGCGATTATCCAGATTACGCGCTGGCAGTGGCAAAAGCCGTTGCCGGTAAAAATGCGGATTTGGGTATCCTGATTTGCACAACAGGCATTGGCATGAGCATCGTGGCAAACAAAGTTGCCGGTATTCGCGCTGCCCTTGCTTTTAACGAGGAAATGGGTTCTGCAGCGCGACGCCATAACGATGCCAATGTATTATGTCTTTCAGGTAAATACACACCAGCAGATGTTGCATTAAAAATTGTCGAAGCCTTTTTAGACGCAGATTTTGAAGGCGGAAGACATGCCCGGCGGCTTGGCAAAATTGTCGAATTAAAAGGTCAGCAGGATTTGCCGCTCGAAGCGGTTGACCCCGAAATTGCAAAGGCAATCGATCAAGAGATTAGACGACAACAGGAAAACATTGAACTTATTGCAAGTGAGAATTTTACCAGCCCCGCTGTCATGAAGGCGCAGGGTTCGGTCCTGACAAACAAATACGCCGAGGGTTATCCGAAGAAAAGATGGTATGGCGGTTGCGAGAATGTGGACATTGTCGAACAACTTGCAATTGACCGGGCTAAAAAACTTTTTGGCGCCGAACATGCAAACGTCCAACCTCACAGCGGTAGCAGCGCTAACATGGCTGTTTATTTTGCAATGCTGAAACCCGGCGACAAACTCCTTACTATGGATTTAACCCATGGCGGACATCTGACCCATGGGAATAAAGTCAATTTTTCAGGCCGGTTCTTCGAGGTTGTTCATTATGGTGTCAGTAAAGAAGACGAACGCATTGATTATGAACAACTTGCCAGACTTGCCCGCGAGCATAAACCAAAGATGATTACAGTTGGCGCAAGTGCATATCCGCGTATCATTGATTTTGAAAAGATGGCGCAAATCGCTCAGGAAGTCGGCGCATACTTGCTTGCAGATATTGCGCATATTGCGGGACTTGTGGTTGCTGGATTGCATCCAAGCCCTGTGCCGTACGCGGATTTTGTTACAACAACCACTCATAAAACATTACGTGGTCCGCGTGGCGGTCTGATCCTTTGCAAGGAAAAATATGCCAAGGATATTGATTCCCAGACATTCCCGGGCATTCAGGGTGGTCCGTTGATGCACGTCATAGCGGCAAAAGCCGTCTGCCTGCACGAAGCAATGCAGCCGGAATTCAGGGCTTATCAGGAGCAGATAATTAAAAACGCTAAGACACTTGCCAACAGGTTGAAAGAAAATGGTTTCCGGCTTGTTAGCGGCGGCACAGACAATCACCTGATGCTCGTGGATGTAGGCGTCCGCGGGCTGACTGGCAAAGATTGCCAGATTGCCCTTGACGGCGCAGGTATAACGGTGAACAAAAACACTATCCCGTTCGAAACGCGGTCGCCGTTCCAGGCAAGCGGAATCAGAATCGGAACACCAGCTGTTACCTCGCGGGGAATGAAGGAACCCGAAATGATTTTAATTGCCGACATGATAACCGAAGTTTTGTCGGATGTTAAGAATACTGAAATTCAGATGAAAGTCCGCGAACGCGTGAGGGAGTTGACAAAACAATTTCCTCTGCCATATTGATAGTGTAATCAATCAAATGGAACAGGTATGCTTGTTCCATATAGAGAATGAGGTTTGATTTATCCTCATTCGCAGAGATCGGGTTGCTTATAAACAACCCCCGCTTTAAATCCGCGGCAAGTGGAATGTAATCTTGCCAGATAGACACATTGTAAATGGGATGAATTAATCCAATTAGTTTTTTAAATTTTAAAATTATATTTTGACTATGCCAAGAACATCAAAATCTACTAAGAAAAAAACCGCCAAAGAGCAGTTAGAGACAACAGGCGAACCTGTTGAATCTTCGGCAGCTGAAACTCAAACAGCAGCCGACACGTCCACAGAACAGACGCTTTTACCTGTCGAAGAAACTCAGGAAAAAACAGTAAAGAAGAAGAAAACTGCTCGTAAGAAAACAAAGAAGACGGCTGAGGAATCCACAGAACAGCAGATGCAGTTGCTCTCACAGGGAGAACAGTTAGAAAGCAAAGAACCGGAAACTGCGACTGCTGTGGAAGAGCCAAAATCCGAAGCTGTTGCTGCAGAGCCAAAAGCCGCTGATACAGCCGTAAAGGAAAAGACCGAAGAACTTCCAGCCCAACCTCAGGAGACATTACCGCCAGCTTCCGCAGAGGAAAAACCGGAACAAAAGGGAACCGTCGATGAAATGGAATTCCCTGATACAAAATCTCCACCTCCTGAATTACTGAAGGAAATCACAAAAGAGGAAGTAAAGGTTGAGGAAAAACCTATAATACCGGAACAGCTGCCTTCGGATTTAATCAACATCACCAAACTGCAAAGTATGAGCATGCCCGAACTCAATGCCATGGCTCGCGATTTGGGCATTGAGAACTTCGGCACCATGCGCAAGCATGAACTTATCTATCAAATATTAAGCAAAACTTCCGAAAAAAGCGGTTTGATATTTTCCGAAGGCGTTCTCGAAATTTTGCCAGATGGATTTGGTTTTCTGCGTTCTAAGAGTTACAACTACCTTCCGTGTCCGGAAGACGTCTACGTCTCGCCATCCCAGATACGAAAATTCAATCTCCAGACAGGTAACATAGTTACAGGGCTTATAAGACCACCGAAGGAAAAGGAAAAATTCTTTGCCTTGTTAAAAATCGTAGCCATAGATGGCGAAGACCCCGAAAAGGCTAAAGAAAAGACGCATTTTGATAACCTTACTCCGCTTTTCCCGAACAAGCGCTTTATTCTGGAGACCACGCCTGATGAATATTCAACAAGGGTGCTTGACCTCGTTTGCCCTATCGGTAAGGGAACACGTGGATTAATTGTGGCTCCTCCGAGAACAGGTAAAACCATTCTTCTCCAGAAAATTGCTAATGCCATCCTGAAAAACAATCCGGAAGTCTATCTTATCATCCTACTAATTGACGAACGACCGGAGGAAGTTACCGATATGGAACGCACCTGCGTAGGCGCTGAAGTTGTAAGTTCTACCTTCGACGAGCCGCCTGAACACCATGTTGCAGTTGCAGAAATGGTACTGGAAAAAGCTAAAAGAATGGTTGAACGAAAGAAAGACGTGGTCATCCTCCTCGACTCAATTACACGTCTTGCCCGTGCCTACAATACGTTGCAGCCGCACTCGGGCAAAATCCTTTCTGGTGGTGTGGACGCAAACGCCCTTCATAAACCAAAACGGTTCTTTGGCGCAGCCCGTAACATCGAGGAAGGCGGTTCCCTTACAATTATGGCGACTGCATTGATTGATACGGGGTCAAGAATGGATGAGGTTATTTTCGAGGAGTTCAAAGGCACGGGTAACATGGAAGTTCATCTTGACAGACAACTTGTTGACCGCCGTATATTCCCGTCAATCAATATTGAACTGTCAGGAACGCGTAAAGAGGAACTCCTTTATCACCCTGAAGAATATCAGCGGATTGTTGTATTGCGGCGGGCTTTGACCGGCGTTCCGCCTGTTGAGGCAATGGAACTCCTCCTTGGTAAACTCAAAAAGACGCGTTCAAACATTGAATTCCTGTTAACCTTGTCGCCGTCTCAGTTGAAATAAACTGTCTGAAGGTTATTTTCAGAGCAGGGGAATCGCCAATGCGCGGTTCCCCTGTTTTGTTTTTGAATGGTTTTAAGCCCTGAACAACTGACCGAGTTTCTTCCCAAGCAATTTTCCGGCGACAAAGAGGCTTGCCATAAGAATAACCATGCCGACTACACCCATAGCGCAGGCAATGCTTGGCGCCGAAGGCTCAATACGCCCCATAAACTGGTATATCATTTTTGTAATCGGATAGTATTGCTCTCTCATCGCAAGAATAAGACCATCGCTGACCTCAAGCATTGCGAACGCAAAACTCAATATTGCACCGGCAATCAGATTTGCCATTATCAACGGAAGCGTGATTTTTCTTAATGTTCTGAATGGCGATGCACCGAGATTTGCAGATGCCTCTTCAAGCGTAACGCTCGTTTGCTGAAAACCGGCATAGGCTGACCTGACCACATAAGGCAGCCGTCTGATGCTGTAACTAATGATGAGCAAAAGGGTAGGATTTTCACGAGGATTTAACCATGAAATTTTAAAATCAAACCCAGCCATATAACCAAACGCAATCACAATCCCAGGAACAGCAAGTGGTAGCATCGCAAGCGCATCCAGCAGATTGGCGAAGGGTATTTTCTGACGCGTCAGTAACCATGCAATAGTTATTCCAAGTACAACATCAATAAATGCGCTTAACCCTGAGTAAAATAAACTATTGTTGATGCTCATCCTCGCCGGACCAGCTTTGAGGATTTCAAGGTAATAATCAGTCGTCCATTCAGAAGGAAGAATCGTAAAGAACCACCTGTCTGAAAATGACTGGATAATTACCATCAGGTGTGGCAGCAATGCAACCGCCACAAGCGAGCCTATAATTGCCCATATAAAAATTGTCTGAAAAAGATTTGTCCTTGTTTCTAACCCAGCAACGTGTCCGCGGGATAGCATTTCATAGCGTTTACTGGCAAGGACTTTCTTTGCGATCCAGAATAAAATTACAGTCATGGCAAGCACTACCACTACGAGCGCGTGTCCCATCGGGTCTGTGTTAATTTGTTTTACGGAATCGAAAATCTGAACCGGAACAACGCGCGAGAACCCGAATATCAGCGGCGTTCCAAGGTCTGTAAATGCCCAGATGAAGACAATAATTGCACCGGCAAAATACCCGGGCAATATCAACGGCAAGTAAATAGTCCTGAAAATCCGCCAGCTTGAAGCCCCAAGGTTCTTTGCCGCTTCAATCAGCGATGGGTCAACATTTGCCATTGCCGCCGACAGATTAAGGAAAAGAATTGGATACAGGCTCAACACCTGCAGGATTACAATTCCGGCAAACCCAGCTCCGCCAAACCAGTCTATCGGTTTATCAGCGGAAAGAATACCAAGCTTCATCAACAGTAGATTTAAAGAGCCGTATTTTGCAAGCAATTGCTTCAACCCAATTGCTCCGACAAACGGAGGCATAATCATCGGGATTAACAAAAGTCCACCTGCCACGCCTTTCCCAGGAAAATCGTATTTCACCATCACATAGGCGATTGGCATGGTAATCAATGTGCCAATTATCGTTGTTAAGAATCCAATAGCAAAACTGTTTCTCAGTGATTCGTTCTGTAGCGGACTGTGAAGTAGAATTCTGAAATATTGCAAGCTGAATTTGCCCTCAGGATAGAACGCCCCTTTCAACATGTAGCCAACAGGGTATATAAGAAAAACCAGAAAAAAAAGTCCCACCCCGAGCAAAATCAGCAGATTTTTAACATTTAAATCATAGTTTTTCACTTTGACAGTTTATAATTATTTTTTAGGTATAATCTGAATCGCATCTATATTAACAAAACCATCTGCGTCGGTATTATCAATAATGACAGAATTTGTCTTATTTGCTTCAAACTCGAACGTCCCAAGAGATATAAAGGAAGGCGCTAATGTTGGTTTTTCTCTCTGGTTCACAAATTTTATAACCTCTCCATCAGCACACGATATTGTTACCCGGGTCTTTGTGCATCTGTTGGTATGAGCCTGATAAGACATCCTGACCTCGTAAAAACCACTTTCAGGAACTGTAAATGTATATGTTGCAGTCCCTTTTGTTCCTTGACCTATGTAGCGGTAACCATTGCCAACATAGAAAGGTAACCCCTGACCAGTTCCCCAGTTGCCTGTTAATACGGCTTTATCATCGTCAATTACAATCCCCGGTAATGACGATGCAGACACAGAATATTCCTTTGGCGGTTCGAGTGGAGGTGTATTTTCCGGAATTACAATCTTTGAATTAACCGTGGCTCGACGAGCAGAACCCGGCAGTCTCATCAATTCTTTGAGTTCTTCTAAATGAGAATCGTAAATTTCTCGCGGTGTTCTTTTATATTTCACGCAAAGCGATACTGCTTTTCCAACAACCTCGCCCATCATACCCCCGGTTTTCATAACACGGATTGTCCCAAGCGCTTCACGGTTTACGCTAATACAACGACCAGCCATGAAAAGGTTATTAATATTTCTTGAGTAAAAACACCGGTAGGGAATTGGATATCCGTTAACCTTATCCACAGCCCTATCAAACACAGCCCGCGAGATAAATGGCTCCGGAACTCTCTCAGTCAGATATTTTTCATTCGGATAGTGAAGGTCAATATCCCATGTAGTGGGAACACATGCGTCAGGATAGATTTTTCTCTGCACTATATCGTCTCTTGTAAGAATAACATCGCCAAGGAGTTGACGGGATTCGCGTGTCCCGCCAATGTAAGCCACCCATTCCAGTTCGGCGTTTACATGTTTATCCTTACCATCACCGTTTTTCATTGCGTTGAATGCGCCGAATACCGCACGAAGATTCCAATCACGTATATATTCAAGGTCGCGAATCGGGTCTTTGTCGAATCCACTTTCCCAGAACCACTCTCCGGCAAATTTGGCAGGGTAGGGGAAATCATTCATTGTTAGTTGCAAAGCCCATGGGGTTTGCGGAAATTCCCTTGGTCCGTCGGCATTTCGCCAGCGCCACATATTGCTCATTCCCATGTGCCCTCTTTCCTGAATAGTATGGTCTGCGCCGGCGAGAACACCAACTCGTGCATGTCCGGTGCAATCTGAAAAGTAATCAGCGGTAAACCTCTTCCTTTCGCCAGTTCTGGTATCAAACGCAACAACAGCCACAATGCGATTATCCTTTGTTTCAACCTTATAGACATAGTGGTTAAGGAAAAGACTTATATTCTTTTCTGCGCGCACAATTGCTTCGCGTCTGGCATCATTAAACTCTGTTTCATGACCCGGAGATTGTGAAGGTCTGTCCACAAGTTCCTCAACAATTTCGCCAAGCCTCGGGAATAACCCACGGCGTGTTCCGCCCTGTGGCCATACCCTGATTTCGGAACTACCGTTTCCGCCGAGAACAGGTCTATCCTGAATTAGAGCAACCTTGCACCCCATTCTCGCCGCAGAAATCGCTGCACACATGCCCGCATATCCGCCACCAATAACCACAAAATCGTATTTCCCGGCATTCTCAGGTTGTAATTTTTTCCCCGCAAGCTTAAGCCTCCAATCTGCGTTAGGTGTTGAATCGTTAGGCGGTACGAACGACGGGTCGTCGGTGAAAATAATTGCGTCGCATCTTCCGTCAAAACCAGTTAAATCGCGAAGCGCCACTGTCGCCTTGGATGAATTAAATGTAACCTCGCCACCATATTCCCAGAACCAGTCAGCGTTTGTGGTACCGAAAATATGTGGCAACGGTTCCCCGTTAATTAAAATCTGGAATTTTCCAGGTGCCCCGGGTGCATTCCAACGTGCAACCCAGTCTTTTGTTCGCGCATAAACCTTATATTTGCCTTTTTTCGGAACTGAAATAGTTGTCCTTGCATCTTCAACCGGCTTTCCCAAACCATGCGCAAGAAGATAAGGAGAGCCCATTATCTCAATAAACTGGGTATCGAGTTTCCACCCACCATAATTTTCAAAACTCTCGGCTTCTATTAGAAAAGTCGCTGCCTGACAATTAATGGCAAAAATAACAAATACTCCTACTGCTAAAATCCCAACCAAGCACTTAAATTTTAATTTCATAGCGTAGTAATTTAATTGACTTAATTATTCTTCGTCAAAATTTCTTTCAACCAGATCGGTTAATTCTTTCGCAGCTTTTAGGGCATCAGCCCCTTCTGTGTGGATTTTAATTTTTGAACCCGGACCGGCAGCAAGCATCATTAGCCCCATGATACTTTTCCCATTGACTTTTTCGCCGTCTTTTTCCACATATACATTGCAATTAAATTTATTTGCTAAACGAACAAAGAGCGATGCAGGACGAGCGTGAATCCCGAGTTTGTTCTTTACCTCAACTTCCCGCGTAACCTTTTGTATCTGTGGTTTTTTCTTATCTGAACTCATTAAACCAGTTATATTTTACAATAAATAAAATGTCATAATCCACCAAAAATCAAACAAAAATAGGATAAGTGATTTTTATAATCGCTCGGATTTTGAAATCAGTTCAAAAGGCTGTACAGCCACCTACATAAAATCAGGTCCATTTGCTGATGTTTATTTTTCCGCTATCATGAAAAATTTGGTACCTTCCGTTTTACATACCCGTTTTTTACAAACCATTCGATAGCGTCCGAAAATGCCTGTCTAATAGGTGTTTGCGGCAGACCAAGTTCTTTAATTGCCTTTGAAGGATTGAAGAACATCATATATTTTGCCATCTTCACCCCGGCAACCGGCGCCTTAGGTGGAATACCTGTAATCTTTGAAATTGCTTCATTTATATACGCAAAAAACAGAGCAACAGAATACGGAATTTTCACTTTCGGCGCAGGAATGCCACTTATTTCCTCAAGCAACCTGAAAGTTTCTTCCATCGTTAAATTACCTTCCGCATTTCCAAGGATATAACGCTCACCGATTTTGCCCTTTTCAGCCGCTAAAATATGTCCGATTGCAACATCCCTCACATGCACCCAGTTTAATCCTGTATCAAGATAAGCCGGCATCGCCCCGTTTAAAAAATCAACAACTATTTTTCCTGTCGGTGTTGGTTTTACATCCCATGGACCAACAGGTGCGCTGGGGTTAACAATAACAACAGGCGCACCGTTTCGAGCGAACTCCAACGCAACCTGTTCGGCTCTAAACTTCGAAAGTTTATAATGGTTGCTCATCTGCGATTCAGAGACCGGCGCGGACTCATCCGATGGAACTAATTTCCCATCAATAACCTTCGGCAAGGCAATGCATCCGACGGTGCTCGTATAAACTATCCGCGGGCATCCGGCGTTAACAGCCGCTTCAAGGATATTCCGCGTTCCTTCCACATTTGCCGCATACATCGGGCGATAATCTTTCATCCAAAGGTGATATGAAGCAGCAACATGAAAACACCAATCACAGTTTTTCAACCCCTCACTTAGTCTTTGCCTATCCGAAAGGTCGCCGTAAAAAAATTCTACATCAAGTCCTTCGAGCGCCTTCTTATCGGAATCCTTTCGTAAAAGAACCCTTACCTCAAATCCGCGTTTCAAAAGTTCCCTGCACAGATTTGAACCAATGAATCCTGTAGCGCCTGTAACAAAACATTTCATGTTAATTCTTTAAATTTTTTTGTAATATTCTTAAAAATCCGTTTTTATAAATGATTTAAAATATAGGGTATAATTAGCATAAAACGGGAAAAAAATGAAAAACAAAGTATTGATTTTTATAAGCAGATATTTTGACTTTGACCAGTACAATACGAATTTCAGGACAGAGGTTCTCGCAGGATTAACAACCTTTCTCACAATGGCATATATAATATTCGTCCAGCCTGCGGTTCTGTCCGGAAATCTAATTGGCAAACCAACAGGAATGGATTTTAATGCAGTAACCACTGCAACCTGTCTTTCCGCGGCAATTGCCTCAATAATTATGGGGATTTACGCAAAATACCCAGTAGCGCTGGCGCCCGGCATGGGACAGAACTTTTTCTTTGTAATCAGTGCGATTCCCGCCGCCGCTGCCGCAGGTTTTACAAACAGCTGGCAAACTGCGCTCGGCGTGGTTTTTATTTCCGGAGTGTTGTTTTTAATCCTCTCATTTTACGGCGTGCGTGAAGCAGTTCTGAACGCATTAAGTCCCTCTCTGAAAAATGGCATCGCCGCTGGGATAGGATTATTTATCGCATTTATTGGACTCCAGAATGCCGGTTTAATAATCAAAGACCCCGCCACAGGCGTTAAATTAACGCATAATTTTTCTTCACCTGATGTTATTGTATTTTTTATCGGATTATTTGTGGCTTCTGCGTTACATTCCAGAAAAGTGCCTGGCTCGATTTTGATTGGAATTGTCGCAGCCACAGCCGCAGCCGCAACAATAAAACTGGCAATTCCACTATTGCCGGGTTCAATCACAAATTCAGTCGCTTTTAAAGAATCCCTTCTTACCGAAAGGTTTCAGTTTGCTAAACTTCTAATTTCTGCTCCACCGTCTCTTGAACCAACCTTTCTTAAAATGGATTTAAAACATGCCCTTTCCCTGCCTATGCTGCCATTTATCATAGTATTTTTGTTCATGGTGCTTTTTGATACCGTTGGGACACTCGTCGGAGTCGCAGAACAAGCTGGTTTAATGAAAGACAATCAGTTGCCACGTGCAAAACAGGCGTTTGTTTCAGATGCGCTCGGCACCACAATCGGCGCCTGCCTCGGAACAAGTACCGTGACAAGTTACATCGAAAGCGCAGCCGGTGTTGAGCAGGGGGGAAGAACAGGTTTAACCGCTATCGTCGCAGGTTTGCTTTTTATCGTGGCATTATTCTTTACTCCGATAATTTCAATGGTCGGGAGTTATTCGCCGATAACCGCCCCTGCGCTGGTAATCGTCGGTGCAATGATGATGAAAAATATCAGCAAAATAGATTGGTCAGATTACACAGAAAGTCTTCCAGCATTCCTTGTTGTGATTGGTATTCCTCTTTCCTATTCCATCGGCGACGGACTCGCGCTAGGATTTTTGAGTTATCCAGTCATTAAATTGATTTCCGGACAAGGCAGGAGTGTTAAGCCTGTCTTTTATTTCCTCGCGCTGATTCTTGCAGTCTATTTTCTGTTAATACGTTAAATTAATATTTTACTTTTCACAGAAAGGATTTTATAATTTTGTAAATATGGAGACCAAAAACAAGTTAGTATTATGGTTTGCTGCGCTGACTCTGGCGTTTCAATGTCAATCTGCGGAAATCCCACATGAGAAAATCGTTCCAGCAGACACATTGCTATTTGTAACAATCCCAGACTACGACAAGGCGGTAAATCTTGGTAAAAATTCTCCCGGTGGCATGTTTATAAATGACCCCTCCATGGAGGCTTTTGTTAAGAAATTTTCCAGCAAATGGCGTTCTGATGTCGTAGAGCCTCTTGAAAAGGAACTCGGTATCAAATTCTCGGATTATTCCGGAATAGTTAAAGGTCAGGTCAGTTTTTGCCTGAGCCTGTTAACAGGAAACGAACCGTCGGCAATGCCGGAGGTTGCTATTACACTGATGATTGAATCACGCGACGGCAAGGATAACCTGACCAAGGCACTTCAGGATATAAAGCAAAAATACACTAAAGGTGGCGGCGAAATCAAAAACGCAAAAGTCGGCAATACGGCATACGATATTTTCGTTGTCAACTCCGAATCCATTGACAGAATAATTAACAAGGTTTTCCCTGACCCAACCGAAGGTTGGGAATCGCTCGAAGGTCCTAAACAAAAACCCAAGAACAAAAAGTACGAAATCTCGGTTTGTCAGATTGACTCTTTGCTTTTGCTTTCCACAAAACAGACTGTGATTGAAAAGCTGATTGCTAATGCTTCGGGGAATCCAGTCGATTCACTGGCAAACTACGAAAACTTCAAAAACAGGTTTCAGAAAAAGACCGATACAACAGCCTTTTTTGCATGGTTAAGGGCAGACCAGTTGACCAGCATGCTTAAAGCTGCTGCCGAAGCACCCAAGGGAGAAACTTCGCCGTTTAATCTTTCGAAAATTCTGAATACCACCGGCATCTTTGCAATTAAAGATTTCTCAATGCTTGTAAATATACAGCCGGATGGCAGCGAAACGGAGATTTTCGGCAGACTTCCAAAAAACGAACTCACTGGTTTCCTGAAAGCTCTTGTCCCGCAACAAAAAGATTCGACTCCGCCTTCATTTATCCCGGCAAACGCAGCAAGTTTTGCCAGATATCGCCTCGACATGCAGCAGGCATGGATGCAAATCGAAAATGCCCTTAACCAGATTGACCCGAAGATACTCAACGTGGTTAATCTGATGTTACAAACCGCAGGAAAAGCCAAAGACCCCAACTTTGACTGGAGAAAAAATATTCTGGGCAATTTCGGCGATGATATAATCGTTTTTACAAGGATACCTGAAAAAGTTACTTTCGAAAACTTTAACCGCAACCCGCGTTTAGTATTAATCGGTAGTAAAAACCCGGATGAACTCGGCGCAGCTATCCGCTTTCTTTCGGCGCTTTCTCCTAAACCGCCCGAGATAAAAGAGAAAAATATCGCCGGTAAAAAAGTTTATTACTGGCAGTCGCCGCAACAGAATATCGAAATCCCCGGTGCCCCGCAACAACCAAACCCTGTTGAACGTTACACATACATTGCATCCGTTGCAAACTATACAGTTTTTGCAAATGACCAGAAAATTCTCGAAGACTTTTTGAATTTTTCAGAAGCAAAGGCAAACCCGCTCAAAAATATTCCCGGCTTTAATGAAGCCCTAAACAAAGCCGGAAATCCAAATTCAGGACTGGTTTTATTCGCAAACGACCGCGAAAACATGCGTCTGCAATTCACGGTTTTGAAAAATGAGCCGGATATAATTGCTGCGTTCATCGGCATCACCCCAATCGGTATGAGACTTGGCTTGGCAGAAGATTCGAAACTATTCAAGGAATGGATTGACCCGAATCTTTTGCCGGACTTCGAAAAAGTGGCTAAATATTTCAATTTCACGCTATCCTCCCTAACAATTAATGACGATGGTATATTATTAAAAAGTGTTACGCCAAATTCGCCTGAGTTGAAAAAATAATCTGTTTTTATCTCCTCTAAACATAATAATTTGTCCCTTTTTGAGGGGATAAATTATTCTGTCGTCGGAATTTTTACGGTCGTTCAGGACTTAAGGGCCATTGCTCCCTCTGCAATACTGTAATCTCCTGATTCAATTTAAAAATGTGGGAAATTTTTTAAAAAAATATTGTATATCTAATAAAATAAGCTTAAATTTTTCTGGATAAGAAACACCAAAAACCCAGGCTTATGAAAAGAATATTAACAACCCTTGTTCTGGCTGTAATAGCGATTCCATTTAGTCTCAAAGCTGGTATTGCCTTTGCACCTCCTCCAGGTGGCTGGACGTATATTTATACCGGCGATTCAGCAGCAGGCGCGCCACGGAGACAAAACCAGTTTGCTCTGGATGGCACATGGAGGCATGAAAATGGTTCAGATGAATGGAATGCTGATGGTCGTGGCCCAGCTAACCCCCCAAAGGGTGGTGTCGAAAGTAATAATGGTATATTAACCATTGAAGACGCCGAGAGTTCTACTTCTGGAAACAATAATAACCGAAAGATTTACTTCACTCATTCCATCACACAAGATGGTGTTACCGTTAATAATCTTCTTGATTCTGGGGTAACAATCTCTTTCAGGGCAAGACTTACGCCTCCGGACGATAAAGCCGAAATACCGCTTCCAAATGGATATGGCATTTTCAGCGATGGCAAAGGCATGTTTGGCGTTCGGCAAAGCAATCCATCATCGATAATTTCATTTAGTCTCGTCCTACAAACAGAAGATTCAACCCCAACAAGCACTTTAAATTTTCAAAGCGCCGGCTTAACATTTAACAGATTAAACGGCGATGCGCCTGCAGGCAGTGGTGCAGTTAATAGTTCAAGCGACCCAAGTCTGAACCCTATAGTTCCCCTTGACCCAACCCAGTGGCATGAATTTTGGATTACAATTAAGGCAAACGACGCTACACCCGGAAACGGCACCCATACAGTGACAATCTATATTGATGGCTCTACTTCCGGTTATACATTTAATGTTACTGCCGGCACAGGTAGCGATGTTGATACAACAATTACTCCAAACTGGACTGATTACATTGGTATGGGTCTTAATAACTCAGCAACTATCGGCGCTTTTGATGTGGATTTCTATGCATATAAGCCGGGTGTATGGTCGCCTGCCCCTCTTACACCACCGTCAGCCCCATCTAATGTAACTGCTCTCAGTGGAGATAAACAGGTTAAATTAACTTGGAGTGCCTCTGTTGGCGCAGATGGATATTATGTTAAACGAGGGCAGACAAGTGGCGGCCCTTATTCAGTGATTGTCCCGGTTGCAACTACTAATTACCTCGACACGAATGTTATCAATGGTCAGACTTATTATTACGTTATTACTGCCACGAATGTTGCCGGCGAAAGCCCGAATTCAATCGAGGTCGTCGGAAAACCAAGTCTTTCAGTAAGCGGAGTTCAGGCTACTGGCGGACTTAACGAAATTACCGTTACGTGGAATCAGTTTAACGGCGCGCTTGGATACAATGTTCATCGTGCGACTGTCAGCGGTGGTCCATACACGCAGGTTGCATCCGGTATAACTGATACTCACTATGTTGACCAAAATCTGGAGCCGGGTAAGAAATACTTCTATGTTGTCTATGCAGATTTAGGCGGTGGTCAACTAAGCGGTATATCAGATGAAGCAAGTGCCATAACCATACCTTCGGCTCCACCTTTAAGTTGTTCACTTTTTGCCGCAACTGTAATTACACTCTCTTGGTCAATGCCCGGCCAAATTATCAGTGATTTTATTATTGAAAGGTCAACCGATGGGGCAAATTTCACTCAGATTGACACTATACCTGGAAGTTCAAAAGGCTACACCAATGCAAATCTGGCACCAAACACAAAATATTACTACCGCGTTGCGGCGCGCAACGGATCAGGAACATCCCCCTATTCACAGATTGTGTCTCAGAAGACCCCGACAATAGGTGTAAACGTGAACTTTGCAACTACTAATGCTCCTGTGCCAGTCGGATACTTGCAGGATGTCGGCTTGCCGCTTGGTGACCGCGGCAACGGTTATTATTATGGCTGGACATCGCCAGTAGGACGCGACCTAACTCAGGATACACGTTATCGTAATAGTCCGAATTCTCCGGATATAAGATATGATACATTAAATCACATAATGAAAGCGAATACGAGTGATCCTTCCGTAGGCGCAGTCTGGGAAATTGAAATGCCCCCTTCATTTTATCTCGTTCACATTGTCGCTGGCGACCCCACTGCAACAGATAGTATTTATCAGTTTGACGTTGAAGGCTATTTAACAGATTCTTATACCCCTGTTTCGGGCGCTTGGTGGGGGGACTTCACAATTGTTGTCCCTGTAACCGATGGTTTGCTCACCGTTAAATCCGGTCCAAACGCAAGAAACAACAAGATTAATTTCATTGATATCTATGCCACTGTCCCCGAAATCTTCGAAATTGTTCAGAATCCACAACCGGTAACAGTTCTTGAATCCCGTCCGTTTGCGTTATCTGTAACAATTTCCGGTGGGACAAAACCAATATGGTATCAATGGTTTAAAAATGGTGTCCCGATTGATGGCGCAACAACACCCACATTCTCAGTCAACAGGGCGCAGCTGGGCGATACCGGTGATTACTTCGTTGTAATCACAAATTTTGCCGGCGCTTTGACTAGTTCAATAGCGCATGTCGAAATTCTTACTGACACAGAACCGCCTAAATTACTTTCTGCTGCAAGCCTCGATGGATACACTGTGTTTGTTAAGTTTGATGAACCACTTGATAATACAACTGCATCTGACCCAGTCAATTACAATATCGAAAGCGAAGGAGTTGCTATCGGCGTCATCAGTGCGGTTTTGTTAACAAATAATGATAGCATGGTTGAGTTGGCAATTGATCCTATGACACCAATAACCGGTGAAAAATTCATAATCACTGTTTCCGGTGTGGATGACCTTTCATCTGGCAACAATACCATTCCATTTGAAAATCCTGCTATTTATACAGGAACTGTGGCGCGCCTTACAGCAATGGATATTGGTATTCCCGGCACAGGCGGATTCTCCGCCTCTGGACCAACCTTAAACATAAATTTGCCAGGCTATACTTATAACTACAGCAACGGTGTTTTCGATGTTTTTGCTAATGGCTGGGATATCTACACACCAATGGACGGTTTCCATTACGTCTTTAAGGAAGTTGCCGGCAATTTCGACGCCGTTGTCCGCGTCCAGAGTATCACAAGACCTGATCAGTGGGCTAAGGCAGGTTTAATGATTCGCCCGACAACCAACGCAAACAGCCGCTATATCGCTATTGTCACAACTCCAACAAACGGAGTTAACATGATTGCTGCTCAATGGAGAGATACTGATGGTGGCGGCTATGGTAGTTTACACGGCGGCAACGGAGGTCCACTTGTCCATCCATCATATCCGAATCAGTGGCTTAGATTGCAGAGAATAGATTCAGTAATTAATCTCTACTGGAGCACAAACGGAATTGACTGGAATTTATATACAAACCGCGACACAGCACTATTTGGAGGTGCATATCCCGATACTGTTCTTATCGGTATGGCGGCAACCTCCCACAATCAAAGCGCGCTAACCAACGGCGTGTTCGTCGAATTCAGAGATTTTTCAATTACACCATTGTTACCGCCGGCAGTTGTAATTTTATCGCCGCAATACAAAGACGGTCAATTCTCGGTTAAGGTTCAATCTGTGATTGGCAAGAGTTATATTCTTGAAGCAACTCAATCTCTGACCGAAGCAATCTGGCAGGAGGTTGGAACACCGGTTACCGGAACAGGACAAGAAATCATACTCACAGATCCTTCAGCAACCGAACCTGCAAAATTCTATCGGGTAAAAATCCGATAGTTAATAAAGCTTACCAACGCAGTTAAACTAAAAGGCGCGTATGTTGAATACGCGCCTTTATTTTTAGTAATAAACAAAACAAAAACCATTAGTCAGACACAATGGACTTAATAATTATCTGATTCACCGCTGATTTTCGCAGGTTATTGAAAAAATCTTTTTATACTTAAAAATCATGACAACCCCAGTAATTTCGAGGGTCAATTGTTCAATATATGCCGTTAATCGTTCAAGGTAGGTTTTTTACCAGCTTGTCAGAATACCAAAACTGGTGATAATGTTTCTAATCGCTGGAAAGACCATTTTTATATTTAAAACTCACTTCTTTTTCTTTTTTTCGAGCGCGATTTCCAGCACTTCATCCACAGTTTCAACAGGAATTAACTCAATGTTTTCCTTAACTTCGGCAGGAAGTTCAGGCAGGTCTTTTTGGTTTAGTTTCGGATAAATTACCTTTTTAATCCCCGCCCGCAAGGCTGCAAGGGTTTTTTCTTTCAGACCACCGATAGGCAATACAAGTCCCCTCAGGGTTATTTCGCCTGTCATTGCGATATCCGGTCTAACCTTTTTTCCGCTAAACAACGATGCAAGGGCGGTGAACATGGCAATCCCAGCCGATGGACCGTCTTTTGGCACAGCGCCTGCCGGCACATGAATATGAATATCGACATCTTTGAATTCATCCGGTGAAATTCCAAGATCCTTGCACCTTGCCTTTACAAGGCTTAATGCCGCCTGCGCACTTTCCTTCATGACATCGCCAATCTGTCCGGTGAGCATAATATTGCCTTTGCCCGGATATTTGATTGCTTCTATATGCAGAATCTCACCGCCCGTTGGCGTCCATGCAAGCCCTGTTACTACGCCCGGTGTTCCGGTGGTAAGTTTTGTTTCCCTGATATATATCGGCGGACCGAGTATTTCCTCCACAACCTTCGGGGTAATTGTCATTTCTGTAATTTCATTTTTAGCGACGCGCGCAGCAACAGCCCGGCAAATGGATGCAATTTTCCTTTCCAGTTCGCGGACGCCGGCTTCTCTGGTATAGTCCTGAATGATTTTATCAATGGCTGCGGTTTCAAATTTGCATTGGTTTTCTTTTAGCCCGTTTTCGGCTAATTGTCTTTTTACGAGATATTTTTTTGCTATTTGCAGTTTTTCCTTTTCGGTATATCCGGGTATTTCAATAACCTCCATTCTATCGCGCAAAGGAACAGGAACTGCCTCTATGAAATTTGCAGTGCAGATAAACATTACCTGCGACAGGTCAAAAGGAACATCAAGATAATGGTCAACAAATGAATGATTCTGATTCGGGTCAAGGACTTCAAGCAAGGCGCTTGTTGGGTCACCGCGAAAATCTGCCCCAAGTTTGTCAATCTCATCAAGCATCATTACGGGATTTTTTGAACCGGCGCGACGGATTTCCTGAATAATTCTACCAGGCATTGAGCCGATATAAGTCCTGCGATGCCCACGTATCTCTGCCTCGTCATGCACACCACCAAGACTCATCCTTACAAATTTTCGTCCAAGCGCGTCGGCAATGGACTGTCCGAGACTTGTTTTCCCCACACCGGGCGGTCCGACAAAGCAGAGAATTGGTCCGTGTCCTTTCGGATTTAATTTCCTTACAGCGAGGTATTCAATGAGTCTTTTCTTAACTTTTTCGAGGTCGAAATGGTCACGGTCGAGAATTTTTTGCGCGCGTTCAAGGTCAAGGTTGTCCTCGGTTACCTTATTCCATGGTAGTTCAGCGATTGTTTCAACATAACTGACAATTACCGAATACTCCGGACTTGCCGGATGCAGTCTGGACAGGCGTCGCAGTTCGCGTTCAGCCTGTTCCATAACCTCTTTTGGCGGTTGCGCCGCATTCAGTTTGTTTCTTAACTCTTCGATTTGTTGTTCGACACCTTCTTCGCCTTCTCCCAATTCGCGCTGTATCGCCCGTAATTGTTCCCGCAGATAAGCCTGCCTTTGCGCCTGACTGATTTGCGACGCAGCATCCTTCTGAATCTTTTGCTGCAGTGTAGCAATTTCAAGTTGCGCAACAACCTCGCGCAATACCGCCTGAACGCGTTTAGGAACATCAAGTTCCTCAAGCAATGATTGTTTCTTTGCTGTATCGAGATTTAAATTGCCCGCAAGAAAGTCCGCCAGATGTCCGGGGTCTTCAATATTCAGCAGGGTCAACTTTACAGGCTCGGCTTGTTCCACAGTCAATTCAACAAGTTTTATAGCCGAACTCCGCAGGGTATTCACTGTTGCCTCAAATTCTTTGTCCTCCTTGTTATAAGGCAATGATTCAAGTGGCTGAACTTCCGCTTTGAAAAACGGATGGGTTAAAACAAATTTCTTAATCGCTATTCTCTGCAACGCCTGAACAACAATCAGAATTTGCTCTTCCGAATGTCTAAATAGTTTTAAAACTATAGCGGCTACGCCTACATGATAAATATCCTCTGGCGCAGGATTATCAACATCAGGATTTTTCTGCGCGCAGATACCAATCATCTTGCTTTGACCGAGCGACTCCTCAAGCAATTGCCGCGAACTCGGACGTCCGATAGTCAACGGGGTTATGGTTCCCGGGAAAATTACAGTATTCCGGACGGGTAATATTGGCAGAACATCAGGAATCTTCGGCGCCTGTGTCATTCCCGGTATTACCAGCCCTTCTGATTGTCCTGACGAAGTATCCCCAGCAGAAGCATCATACCCCATTATCAATTTCGAAAAAGGCAATCCCTTCATAATTTTCTCCTATTTTGCGATAGGCATTATAACCCAGAGCATCCCGTCCCTGTATTCAGCCTTTACATTTTCTGGCTCAATCTCCTCAGGCAGCTCAATAATCCTTTCAAACTGCCCGTAATCGATCTCCATTGCATAAATTCCCCAGCCTTCTTCCGGGAGAATATCTTTTGGCTCAGGAAACCTGCGAAAACCGCGAATCAACAACCTTTTATTCTCGGCGCGAACAGATAATTCCTCTCTTTTTATCCCGGAAATATCCATACACACCACAAGTTTGCCTGCCCCTTTAAGAAGGTTTACAGGCGGATGCCACAACGTAGCGCCTGTGGTTGCGCAAAAGACTGTGCTGTGAATTTCGTACTGCAACCTCTTAAGTTGTGTGTAAAGTTTTTCAAGTTCGTTAGACGCCATAATCTCAATTTATCAGGTTTAGGTGATTTTTCCAATTTGTCGGTTTGTATCATTTTTTCTGAACGGTTGCCTGATTCAGCGGTATATTCTGCGGCACCGGTTCCTTGGGCTTTGGTACTTCCTTGCCTACGAGTTTATAAAATTCCGCGCCGTCAATTGTCTCGCGTTCCAAAAGTATGCCGGTAATTTTATCGAGCAGATGACGGTTCTCGATAAGGATTTCTTTGGCTATTGCGTAATTCTCAGACATGATGGTTTTTACCTCTTCGTCAATTTCGCGCGCTGTCTGTTCGGAACAATCCCTTTGAAAGAATGCCTCATCGCCGGCAAGAAACGAACCTTGTTTCTGCACGCAGTTGACTAAACCGATTCTCTCGCTCATACCCCACATTGCCACCATTTGTCTTGCAATTGCAGTTGCGCGTTCAAGGTCGTTTTGAGCGCCTGTGCTTGGTTCACCGAAAACAATCTCCTCTGCTGCGCGACCTCCGAGCATGCACCGTATCCTGTCCATCAACTCGCTTTTTGCGAGCAGATACTGATCTCCTGCAGGAAGTTGCAAGGTGTAACCAAGGGCTGCACGTCCACGTGGAACGATACTGATTTTATGAACTGGGTCAGCGTTTTTACAGAATGCAGCCACAAGCGCGTGTCCAACTTCATGATATGCCACCCGTTTTTTCTCATCAGGGTTAAGACGCCGACTTTTACGTTCAGGTCCGGCAACAACTTTTTCAATTGCCTTTTCAATGTCTTCCTGTGTGATTTCTTTTGCCTTTCTTGATGCCGCAATCAGAGCTGCTTCGTTGAGAACATTCGCAAGGTCTGCGCCGGAAAATCCCGGTGTTGCAGCTGCCACTTTCCGCAGGTCAACATCTTTGGCAAGTTTCTTGTTCTTTGCGTGAACCTTTAATATCGCCTCTCTGCCGTCTATATCCGGCGCGTCAACAACTACCTGACGATCGAACCTTCCTGGGCGAAGCAATGCCCTATCGAGAACTTCGGGTCTGTTTGTCGCTGCAAGGACTATTACGCCAGTGTTTGCTTCAAAACCATCCATCTCTACAAGCAACGCATTCAGCGTCTGCTCACGTTCATCGTTTGCTGGTCCAAGATGCACGCCGCGTTGTCTGCCGATTGCGTCTATTTCATCTATAAAGATGATGCATGGGGCATTTTGTTTTGCCTGCGAAAACAGGTCTCTGACGCGCGCCGCACCGACACCAACGAACATCTCCACAAAGTCGCTGCCGCTAATGCTAAAGAACGGCACCTTTGCTTCTCCCGCAACTGCTCGGGCGAGCAACGTCTTTCCTGTTCCGGGCGGACCTACAAGAAGAACCCCTTTGGGGATCCTTGCCCCGAGAGCCTGATATTCCTTCGGGTTTTTGAGAAAATCGACCACCTCTTTTAACTCCTGTTTGGCTTCGTCGCAACCAGCAACATCGTCAAAAGTTACCCCGGTATCTTTATCTACTATTAACCGAGCCCTGCTTTTGCCAATGCTTAAAATACTTTCACCGGCGGAGCCTATTCGCCTGAAAAGGAACATCCAGATACCAACCATCAACATCAAAGGCAATATCCATTCCATCAGGAATTTCCCAAGCACGCTCGGTTTAACACCGGAAAATTCAACACCCGCCGCCTGAAGTTCCTTCACGAGGTCAGGGTCTTCCACCCTTATAGTTCTGAAACGAAACGGCTTGGTCTCTTTTAATGCCTTGACTAATCCCTGCGAAAGTTCGTTTGTTTTGGCTACCGAAATAGAGGCGACTTCATTTGTGCCTGACTCATGTTTTGGTGTGATTCTCCCCACAATTTCATCCGGCAATATGGTTACATAATCAACCTCTTTCCTCGCCAGATGGGCTTTAAACTGACTATATGGGATCATCCTTTCTGTTATTTGCTGATATATTTCCTGCCATGTCAGTAAGAATATTAACGTTATTAAAACGTAACCCAATAACCATTTTTGTTGCGGAGTCAGATTCCCTGGAAGTTTAACTTTAGAGTTTCTTTTTTTCATTTCCTTTTCTTTATAATATATAAAGCCAAATTGTCAAATAAAGACTAATTGCCTTTTATTCTGATTTATCAACCCGTTTTGCGAATATTTTACGTCATTTGCCGTCTATTATTTTATATGATAAACCATTTATCTAACATTATAATATCGGCAATTTTTTGTCTCGGTTTTGCAATCCGAACTCCGGTCTCGGCAGGGGTGTTTCCTCAAAAGGAATGGATTCAGCGTTCACCATCGGAGCTAAATATAGACGAATCGCGCTTGAAAAAACTTTCTGATTTAGTCGGCGGTAACGGCTGCGTGGTAAAAGATGGTTACCTCGTCTATAAATGGGGCGATGTAACCAAAAGTGCTGACGTTGCTTCTGCTTTTAAACCTGTATTGACATCCCTTCTATTCATTGCTTTGCAAAATAAACTGATTGAAAGTATCCACGAACCCATCTCAAAATATCAACCCGCTCTCTTAACCCTCAATGGCGGAAAGGACTCAAAGATTACATGGTTCCACCTCGCAAACCAAATTTCCGGCTACGGTTTAAAGGAACCGCCGGGCAAGGCGTACAGTTATAACGACTTTGCCCTTGCGCTTTATTACGATACCCTGATGGAAAAGATTTTTAAAAAAGACGGCACGGAAGTGCTTAAGAAATATCTTGCCGACCCGCTTGGATTTGAAGATCCATACACTTTCAACGCCTTTGGAAAAAACAATCGTCCCGGTCGTCTCGCCGTCTCAGTTCGGGATTTTGCAAGGTTCGGTCTTATGATTTTGAATGAAGGAAAGTGGGGCGATAAAGAGATTCTCAAAAAAGAGTATGTTCATGAGATGTTAAATAATCCTTTGCCACCGGATTTCCCGCTTACGTCGGGAGAGTTTGCGGATATGTTGCCCGGTCAGCGAAGCATCGGTGGAACCCGAAACATCACACAGGTTGGTCCCGGCTACTATAGTTTTAACTGGTGGTTAAACAGAACTAACAAATTTGGAAAAAGACTGCTTGCAAAAGCGCCGACTGATACCATCCTTGCCAGCGGTCACGGCGGTAAAAGAGTCCTGATGATAATCCCCTCTATGAACCTGATCGTTTGCTGGAACGAAACAAGAATAGATGATCAGGATGCATCCCCCGAAAAATCCGATACCCTGATGAACCAGGCTGCTGAACTTGTGGCTTCTTCTGTTTTAACATCATCCGGCATAGCCTCCACAGGGAATACTTCAAAGACTATCCTTGCCATAAATAAGACCATGTTTACCATCAACGGAAAGCCAGAATTTCTTCTCGGCATAAGTTACTATGGCGCGCTTGGGGCAGATGAAAAGACTATATCCACAGACCTCGATTTGTTAAGAAAATACGGTTTCAATTGGATAAGGGTTTGGGCAACATGGGCTGCTTTTGATAACGAAGTTTCTGCTGTCGATCCATACACAGGCAAACCACGTGAACCGTTTATGTCCAAACTTAAATGGCTGGTCGACGAATGCGACCGCCGTGGTATTATAGTCGATATAACACTTTCCCGCGGCAACGGTGTTACAGGCAAACCACGTCTTGGAAATATAGAACCCCATAAGGAAGCAGTAAGGTCGCTTATCCTTGCATTAAAAGAATATCGCAACTGGTATCTCGACCTTTCTAATGAACGTAACATCCGGGATAAACGCTATACCAGTTTTGCGGATTTAAAGGAACTCAGACAACTTGCCCGTTCGTTGTTTCCGGAACTACTTGTAACCGCTTCTCATGCAGGGGATTTATCAAAGGATGAATTGAAAAGTTATCTCGCGGATGTTGGTGTTGATTTTATTTCTCCGCACCGTCCCAGAGACAAAAATTCTCCTGCGCAGACAGAGGAAAAAACACGCCAGTATTTGCAGTGGATGAATGAGTTAGGTTTCGAAAAACCGGTTCATTATCAGGAGCCGTTCCGCAGAAACTTTGGCAAATGGGAACCGCAGGTTAACGACTTCATAACAGACCTGCTTGGCGCTAAAAAGGGTGGGGCGGCTGGCTGGTGTTTTCATAACGGAGATAATCGTTCTGCCACTGATGGCAGACCCCGCAGATCGTTCGACCTTCGGGAGGGAAGCGTATTTTCTCAGCTTGACGAAACAGAAAAAGAATTCATCAGATGGCTGGAGACCGGCTATAAACAGCAATAATCAGTTTTCAGCCGAGTGCAGACCACCAACCCCGGCGAGAAATTCAACGTTAGTTTTCCCGAGTTTCCTATGTGATTCTTCCAGACAGTTCCACAGGCATGCCCCGCAGTGAACGCATTTTTCGCGGTCAAAAACTGGCACACCGTTTTCACCCGGCGTTATAGCCTGTCCTGAACACATCTCAATGCAGATTTTCCTCTCACACTGCATGCAAACCTTCTCATCAACAAACCTGACATGGTCTGCATATCCCTGAGCAGCCTGCACCTTCCCACCGATTAACAACGCATCCTGATGAGATATAAGCAATTTACCATCGTACGGGATCGGCTCCCATCCGGCTTTTTCCATTAAAACTGTATTTAGAGCAATTCCTTTTTCGGCGCATTCTCTTCTGATTCTAACGATTTCCTCGGGCGAAATCTTTCCTCTGTAAAACTCTTCAATAGTCGGCATTTTTTCTTTATGCGGCGACGCTTTACATGAAAGGTTTAATTTGCCGTTGGTCAGACCGCTTAACGCCATCCCAATCAAACCATAAACAAAACCGCGATTGAATCCGTCGCGCGCCTTTTCGGCAATCTTTGATTCTTTTTCGAGCCAGCTTTGCTGACGTCGTTTTACATAGGTTTCCTCGAGATTCTCTTTTGTGAACGGACGTTTTTTCTCGAGCAATTCAATGACAGACTCCGCTAGCAACACGCCGCTTTCCCATGCTTCATCTACGCCTGAATTAGTCAACACATTTGTTGTTCCTGAACATTCGCCAATTTTTGCATAGCCATTGCCGGCAAGGTAGGGCGTTGCGCGTCTACCTGATTCAAGTATGGATTTTGCCCCCCATGACCGCAATTTTCCGCCTTTCAGGTATTTCCAGAAATAAGGATGTAACATCCAATATTGCAGATACCTGTATGCAGTCCGGATTGGATTATAAAACCAGCTGGGGATAAATATCCCGAATGATGCAATATTGCCGGGATGAACGTACATGAAACCAAAAATTTCAGGCTCAGGATAACCAAGTGTGTGAAAGACCGTGCCCGGTTTAAGCCCGCAATTTTCAGGTAGGTCAACCACAAACTTCATCCCAAGAGCCCATTCATGACGATCGTAATTTTCCGGGACACCAATTGCTTCATCAATCTGTCGGCTAATAACCCCCACAGGACCATCGCCTACAACAGTCAGATTTGACCGCACTTCCATGCCCGGCATGAAACCTTCTGTGGGATTGCCGTTTTTATCAACGCCCTGATCAATTAATCGTATTCCCTTAACAGAACTATTCTCAATTATCACCCCGGATGCAGGAGTGCCGGGCCATATCTGAATATCACCGCCTGACTGAATTTCTGCGGCAACCCATTGCATGAATTGCCCCATCGAAAATATCCATCCATCCCCTTTATGCAAAAATGAAGGAATCCACGGCAATTCGAGCGCCTCGTCTTTGTATGGTAGCGCAAACTTGAATAACCTTATCAACCGGTCGGCAAGTTTTACAATTGCAGGACGACGGCTTGCTCCATGCGGGTCCAACATGTAAAGAAGTTTTTCTTCTTTTACCTCACAGGCGAGCGGCACGGATTTAAGAGCCTCAGCAGAAAACGACTTTTTTATGCCCCGTGCCCGCGTTACAATGCCCGAAACGCCAAAACCAACATCATCAGCCCTCTCGTAACATAATATTTGAAGCGGCATTCCAGGCATTGCTTGGCTTTCGAACCTCGGAGAACCGTCGGGATTTTTCAGGTTGCGCGCCAGGGTCGTCAGAAAACCGCCCATTGCCGGACCAAACCCGACGCAAACAATATCAACATCCATCCGCGGACGTTCCACAGGAATGCCCTGTTCATTTACAGAAGTCTCTGACATAAAACACAGTTTTCTTGTTCCTTAAAGACGAGCCTTTAATTGATTTTTAAGCTGGATAATCGAGCGCCTCAGGAATCATCACTTTTGTCAGCGATTCCGCTGCCCTGTCTTTCGCAAGTCGGGCGCCAGTTAAACAGCCATCGAGTTTCACCCGGAGTTTCAGAAAATCTGAATAATTTTCAAGACAGACACACGGACCTGCCTTTGGCGGACGGGAAGCGTCGCTGACAGAATCCGAAACCGTACGAGCACCGCTTGCAATTCCCGGCATTATGCCTTCAAGCACATCAAGTTCATCCAATCGATAACAATGTTTGTCATCCATTTCGCCCCACATCGGATGGCGATTGTATCCGAATACAAGTTCTGCGCAGATTTTTCCAACCTCCCCGGCAGCGCGCGCTGTCTGCACATGGCAGAGGTCTGAATAAAAGTTTATTAACCCCGGAAGTCCCTCCACAAGGTTTGGGTTCGACGGTCCTTTTTCTTCGAGTTCAAGCACATCAAGAATAAATTGCCGTGTGGAAAGCAACCAGCAAAGCGCGTCTGCCATAGGGAACGTAACCCCCTGACGGTTTTTGGTATATAGTTTATTTCCGTTTGCGTCTTTGGCATTCATCAGATGGTTCAGCGTCCAAAGCCACATCTGCATTGCCGTGGCGAGCGCGCATGCACCGGTACCGGGCCGTTTTTCACCAATCCGCCGCATCTGTTTTATCCATTCCCTGAACATCGCAAGGAACACCTCGTTTGTCATTGTAATCGACAGTTGCAGGCGCTGGACTGCCTCTGGTCCTTCATACGTGGCTTCCAATTGCGCATCCACCCACTTATGGAAGAGAAATCCCGGACAATCTTCCGTTATTCCATATCCGCCCATGAGACTCACAGCCTCACGCATCATCGCCGCGCCGTGTCCGGTATTATACAATTTGCAGGCAGGACACAACACATTTGCAAGGGCGTCAAGCGCAATATACCGAACAATCGGGTCGTTCTTTAATTGCTCATACCGTTGCTGATTACGCGCGTTTTCGTCTGCGTATTCAAGTGAAATGAATTCCAAAACATCTTTCTGTTTTTCCATGAGCGCCTTAAATTTTGCGCGTCCGGCAATCTTCTTTTCCTCAAATATTTTATTGACCTCTCTTTCCAGCGGGTCGAGCTGGTCGAATACCCGGGCAGCCTCAAAACCGAGAGACGCGCTTGCCTCTCCAGAAGCCCAGATGTCAACCAGTCTGTGCGTGGCGTCTTCCTTTTGCTGTAACCCAAGTTCATATCTTGGTGAACCTGCGCCGGATGAACCCCCGCCTCTGAATCGGTTTCGCTGATACCTGATAATTGGCTCAATTGCCGATAGCAATTTGGCGCTACCCATAAGCCCCACAGTAACGCGCGTGCGCTTGAAAACAGCCTCAATTACTTCGCTGTGGTTGTAATTGGGAACGATGACACCATCCTTTATTGTGTATCCGCCAATAATTCTGCTGGCAGGGACTTTCAGGCTAAAAACAGGGTCGCATGTGGATGAAAGCTGATGAACTAATTTTTTCGTCGGTGTGCCGCGGTCAAAGATGCCGGGGTCAGTTTCTTCAAGTATTACCATGCAACTGCCTTTAATGCGCGGGTCATCAGAGTCAACCGCCGCTGTTACCACGTTCGCATAAGCCATATTTGTGATAAACCGACCCCGTTTTTCCACATGTAGAATCGGTTCTTCGCCCTCTTTCCACTCTGCAACTCGGACTTTGCCGCTTAAAACCCCGGTATCAACACCCACATACGGCAATGGCTCTGTTAGCGCAAACGCATAACGCCACGGCTTCCTGTTTTCGCCCGGCTGCGGTGGCACCGCCTTGCTCATGTAATATTGTTTCTGTTCAGGCGTTCCACATTCATGGATTGGCGAGAGTCCAAGGTTGCCGGCAAGACTTGCCGTTGCTGCCCCTGCGTCAACCCATGATAATTCAAATGCAATCAAAGCCAGCGCAAGATTTTTTGGTCCGGCAATGTATCCGCCTTCTTCCGGCTCCATAAACGCCGAAGTTATTCCCGCCTCGTCAAAAGCCTTTAACATCTGCTCTTTTTCCGGCGTCCACTCGTGTGTGTTTCGCGCGCCGTTTGCCACAAGCCGGGCTACAATACCGCGCGCTACCGAACGCGCAGACTGCACAAGCATGGCAAGGTCGTAGCGGTCAGCATATCTCCACATAATTTGCCGGACATCATCGCCGGGTAACGTCTGCAAATACAAATTTTTCCCATTTTCAGCCGAGTTTTGCATAAGTTTATTTCAATCAGTTTATTAATTTTTTCGCAAGATTAAAACCTAATAACCCGAATTTCGGCAAGAGAAATTACAGACAAAATTCCGTTTTGTAAAAATTCACTCCGCCCCAATCTGCTTTTCTATAAAAACTAAAATAAAGCCTAATCAATCTCCAATTCATAAAAAGGATTAACCGTCCAGAGACACATAGAACAAAGAATTTTTACGATTATTAAATTCTAAATTTACGATTATTAAATTCTAAAACTGTTTTCGCCATCTTAAAAAAAAATATATTTTTTATTTACCGTAACACACAGTCTGGTAAGATTTCAGAGATAAATATATTAATAAACTTTATTTAGGAAAATTGCGTTATGAAACCGGAATCTAATCGCCTCAGAATACTGCTGATTGCTGTGTTTTCCATCATTACAGGTGTTTTAAGTTCTATATCCGCAGAATACGCAAGAAACCCGATTATTTATGCTGATGTTCCGGATGTCGCCGTGATTCGCGTTGGAAATTCTTATTACATGAGCAGCACAACAATGCATTTGAGTCCGGGACTCCCGATCATGAAATCAACGAACCTTGTGGACTGGCAGATTATAAGTTATGCCTATGACATCCTCGAGGACAACGACGCGCTTGCCTTGCGTAACGGCAAAAACGCCTATGGCGGTGGCTCTTGGGCAAGCAGTCTCAGATACCACAACGGGATGTTCTATGTGAGCACCTTTTCCCACACAACAGGGAAGACCTATATTTTTTCTACCAAAGACCCAGAAAAAGAACCATGGAAGGCGATTTCTTTCAGACCAGCCCTTCACGACAGTTCACTGTTTTTCGATGATGATGGCAAGGTCTACATGATCTATGGAGCAGGAAATATCCGGCTCGTAGAATTGAAGCCAGACCTTTCCGGATTAAAACCCGGCGGAATTGACATGGTTATCATCACAAACGCAAGCAGGGTAGCAGGACCAAACATCGGCTTGCCGGCAGAAGGTTCCCAGATGCACAAAATCAATGGCAAATATTATCTCATGAACATTACCTGGCCTAAAGGTGGAATGCGCACTGAGATAATTTTCCGCGCTGAAAAGATCACTGGACCCTATGAGGGCAGGATCGCATTACAGGACAAGGGAATTGCTCAGGGCGGATTAGTCGATACGCCCGACGGCAAATGGTACGCCATGCTATTTCAGGACCACGGTGCAGTGGGACGAATCCCTTATCTTGTTCCGGTTAAATGGATGGATGACTGGCCTGTTTTCGGTATTGACGGAAAGGTTCCGGACACGCTGGATATCCCCGCCGGAAAATTAGGTATTTCAGGCATTGTCACGGCCGATGAATTTGATTACCCGTCCGACAAGCCTACGCTAAAATTGGCATGGCAATGGAATCATAATCCGGATACCAACAACTTCTCTCTGACTGCCCGTCCGGGTTATTTAAGGATTACAACCGGGCGTGTGGACACAGATATTCTAAAAGCAAAAAACACGCTTACCCAGAGAACATTTGGACCGGAGTGTTCAGGTGAAATTGCAATTGACGTCGTAAATATGAAAGATGGCGATTACGCCGGTATTGCTGCGTTTCAGAAAAATTACGGATTTGTCGGCGTCAAATGCGCAGGCAACAGCAAGGAAGTTGTTATGGTCAGATACGGCGCAACTGCTCCTGAAGAAGTGCAAAGCGTTCCGCTAACACAAAACAGAGTTTATTTAAAAATTGAATGCGATTTTAAAAACCGCTCAGACAAAGCCTACTTTTACTATAGCACGGATGGCAGAGAGTGGAGTCCAATCGGCAAGCCGCTTCAGATGTCCTATACAATCCCGCATTTCATGGGTTACCGGTTTGCCCTGTTTAACTTTGCAACAAAGACACCGGGCGGATTTGTAGATTTCGATTATTTCCGTGTAAGCGATAAAATTTCCGCTGCCAAATAGCAAAAAGTTACACGGCATTATCTGAACAAATATGCGGCAAATTATTTTTTCCCAAAGCAATAGATTGTCCCATCTTCGGAGCCGATGACAAATTTTTGATCAATAATTGCAGCAGATGAAGAGACCGGATTCCCGGTATCATAAGACCAGAGTTCCTTTCCTGTCTGGAACGAGAGGATATAAACCCTTCCGTCGTCCGAACCGACAATCACTTTATCACCTGCTATAACTGGCGAACTGTCAACCTTTGCCTTCGTCGTGAATGTCCAGACAGGTTTTCCATCCGATATATTCAGGCAATGAACCCTTTTATCTCTGCCGCCAACAACAACTTTTGAATTCGACACCGCAGGCGATGAATAATATGGAAAACGCCTGTCCGTGTATTTCCACGCAATAACTCCCTTTCCGATATCCACACACAAAAACGAATCTTCCATGTTCCCGAAGAATGCAAAATTTTTGTAGACCGCCACCGAGCACGCTATATATGCGCCAGCCTCAATCTTCTTATTTTCTTTGCCGGTTTTGATGTCCACAAAGTGGAGTATTCCATCGCATCCGCCAAAGATTGCCATCCCGTTATAAACCGAAGCCGCCCCGTTTATGTAATTGCCCGTATCAAAAACCCAGTTTGTTTTACCGGTTTTTGCGTCAACGCAGTGCAGGTTGTTATCGTAACTCCCGATGATTACAAATTTGGTATTCCCCGATGCCGTCCAGTTTGGCGCGCCGGCAATTTTACCGCCCGTCTGGTATTTCCATTTCAGACTTCCGCCTACGCTTTCAATCGCATATAGAAATCCATCATCCGAGCCAATGTAGACAATCCCGTCAAGAACAAGCGGAGAAGATTCGACAGCGCCATCGGTTTTAAAAGACCACTTTTTCTGACCTGATTGCAGATCAATGGCATAAACGAACCCGTCGCCCGAACCGATATAAACCGTATTGTTAATAATTGCCGCTGAAGACTTTACAGCGCCGCCTGTTGTAAATTTCCAGATTAACTCCGGTTTTTCGGGTATTGTGGCGCTTGTAAAACCGCGTAAATCCGGCGTTCCCCTGAACATTATCCATTCGCTAACATTTTCAGAAGCATAAGGGCTGGAAACCATTGCCATGAGCAAAATTACCAACCAAGCAACTTTTGCATTTATATTGTTCATATTCCAAAATCCCATTAACGTTTTTCCCACAAAATAATGTTTTTCCCTCAAGATTAGACGAAAGTATTGATAAAATGTTTACATAGTGAATAATTTAAGTCATTAAAAATGGTAGAGAATTTTTGACCATGATTCAGTATCTCAATTTATTAAAATACGTCCTTGAAAACGGTAAATTCAGAAAAGACCGCACAGGCGTAGGCACTTATTCAGTGTTCGGCGCTCAGGTGAGGTTTAACCTCGAAGAGGGCTTTCCGTTGCTTACAACCAAGAAATTGCATGTTAAGTCTATAATTTACGAATTGCTCTGGTTTCTGCGTGGCGATACGAACATTAAATATCTGCATGAACACGGAGTAACAATCTGGGATGAATGGGCTGATGAAAACGGCGATTTGGGAAGGATTTATGGCGCGCAATGGTGTGACTGGCGGACTCCTGACGGTAGGTCGATAAACCAGATTGATGAGGTCATCGAACAGATTAAAACCAATCCAACAAGCAGACGTCTTATTGTCAGCGCTTGGAACGTGGGCGAACTAAACCAGATGCGTCTCCCACCATGCCATATACTCTTTCAGTTCTACGTCTCTGAAGGTAAATTAAGTTGCCAGCTTTACCAGCGAAGCGCCGACATATTTCTTGGCGTTCCGTTTAATATTGCTTCATATTCGCTTCTAACAATGATGGTTGCGCAGGTTTGCGGTTTAAAACCCTATGAGTTTATCCACACATTCGGTGATTTGCATCTATACTCAAACCATGTTGAACAGGCAAAACTGCAGCTTTCCAGAGAACCGCGGAAATTGCCTATTATGAAACTGAACCCGGATATCAAAAATATCCACGATTTCAAATACGAAGATTTTGAACTTATTGGATACGACCCGCATCCGCCTATAAAAGCCCCGGTTGCTGTATGAATTATTTCACTGCCATAGTGGCTATGGATGAACACCGCCTGATTGGCTGCGGCAACCGGATTCCATGGCACATCCCCGGCGACCTCAAATGGTTTAAATCCGTTACAATCGGAAACGTGGTTGTAATGGGGAGAAAAACTTTCGAGTCGATCGGCAAACTTCTCCCCGGTCGCGACAATGTGGTCTTAAGCCGTTCCGGTTTCAGTTTCCCCGGCGTTGTCGTAGTGGAGGCTCTTGAGAAAATACCAGAGATTTTTCCAGACCGTAAGATTTTCATCTGCGGTGGCGCGCAGGTCTACAAACTTGCTTTGCCGCTTTGTAATGAACTTCTGATTACGCACGTAAAGGGGATTTATTCAGGGGATGTATATTTTCCGGAATACGAAAACCGGTTTCAACTTGTGGAAATTCTCGCTGAATTTGAAACTCACAAAATAGCAAGATACCGAAATCTGTATTTGCCATGCAACTTGGAGAATACATACAGCAAATCGTCGCCGCTTCCCTAAAATGTCTCGGAACCGGAAACGGCTACCCCTCCGGTCATCGAGCCCATTCATGTTATCTCTACGAATTCGGCAAAACATCAGTCATGGTTGATTGCGGCGAACCCGCGACTGCTACATTCAAACGCCTGAAAATTGACTGGAATATTCCGGACGCAATTTTTATCTCGCACCTGCATTTTGACCATTGCGGCGGTCTTTTTATGTTGTTGCAGGGGATGTATCTGGAACACAGAACAAAACCCCTGAAAATCTATATGCCTCGGGATGGAATCGACCTTTTCCAGAATCTGTTAAAAGCCGCCGGATTTGTCCCGGAAGTAGTTAACTTTGAGCTCGGATTTGAGGAAATTTCGAACCTCACTACCGTTTCCGTAAATGATATTCAGATAACGCCGGTTCTGAATTCACATTTAGATTCATTTAAACAGAAGGTCAGCGGAAAATATGATTTTAAATACGAATCGTTCAGTTTTCTGATAACGGCTGGCGGCAAAAAGATTTTCCATACCTCGGATATCGGTAGTATTGAAGATTTAAAACCTGTCTCCGAATACGGAGTTGATACGCTTGTCTGCGAACTTTATCATGTTAAGCCCGAGCAACTTTTTGAATATCTGCAGAATGCAAAGTTAGAAAAACTAATCCTCGTTCATCTAGACAGGCGTTACAGGAAAAACATTGAGGAAATTAAATCTCTTGCCGGTAAGTTTCTCCCCGAAACAGTTTGCGTTATACCTGATGATGGCGCACAGATTTTTCTTGAAACAAAGCAGCCGTCAGTTTAGTGGTCTATCTGATATATTTTAGTTTAACCATCATAATTAGAGGTTTAATGTGAAAACAGTCGGGATAATCCCTGCAAGATACGGTTCAACGCGTTTTCCGGGAAAACCAATCGCTATCATCGCCGGTAAACCGTTGATACAATGGGTAGTCGAACAGGCAAAAAAAGCGGAAGCCCTGAGCGAGGTAATTGTCGCAACTGATGACGAACGGATTCGGGATGTAGCACAGCGCTTTTGCAGGGTTGAGATGACCCGTCGCGACCATCCGAGCGGCACAGACAGGATTGCGGAAGTCGCTGAACGACTTGATTGTCAGGCTGTTGTGAATATTCAGGGTGATGAACCGCTTATTGACCCGCAGGTAATAAACCAAGTGGCGTTAGCCTTAGATAATGCCGGAATGTCCACTGCGGCAACGCCGATTACAGAGCCGGAAGAACTCGATAATCCCAATGTTGTAAAAGTAGTTGTAAATTCACACGGTTTTGCGTTATATTTTTCGCGGTATTGTATACCGTATTTGAGAGACGCCGCAGGGCGACCAGCAGGGGAGCGATTGGCGGCGTTTAATTTTTTAAAACACTTAGGCATTTACGGTTACAGGCGGGAGATATTGACAACGCTTGTAAAAGCAAAAGAATCACCGCTCGAAAAAGCGGAACGTCTGGAGCAGTTAAGGGCTCTGGAAATGGGAATATCAATCGCCGTAGTTAAAACAAACTCCCGTAGCATTGGCGTAGATACGCCGGAGGACGTTAAAAAAGTCGAAGCATTACTCGCTCGAAATAAACATAAAATTTAAAACAGATTTCTGATTACCGTAACGTGAAAAACACAAAATACATATTTGTAACAGGCGGAGTTATTAGTTCATTAGGGAAGGGGCTAACAGCCGCTTCCCTTGGGACTTTACTCGAAAGCCGTGGTCTTAAGATTACAATTCAGAAGTTCGACCCATACCTGAATGTTGACCCCGGCACAATGAATCCTTATCAGCACGGGGAGGTTTATGTCCTTGACGACGGAGCGGAAACCGACCTTGACCTCGGTCATTACGAACGCTTCACCCATGCCAGTCTGTCGAGATTAAATAACCTTACCAGTGGGCAGGTCTATCAGCGGGTGCTGGATAAGGAAAGACGCGGCGATTATCTTGGCAAGACTGTTCAGGTAATCCCGCACGTTACAGACGAGATTCAAAACCGCATTCGTGAAGTGGCAGAGCAGTCAGGCGCAGATGTAGTGATAACCGAAATCGGCGGTACAACCGGGGATATTGAAGGTCTGCCGTTTCTTGAGGCAATCCGCGAGTTCGCTCTCGATGTCGGTTATGCAAACGCAATTTTCATACACGTTACTTACGTCCCATACATCAAAACCGCCGGCGAGTTGAAAACCAAACCAACACAGCAGTCCGTCGCAAAACTGCGCGAAATCGGTATTACCCCGCACATACTTGTCTGCCGCTGCGACAGACCTCTGGATAAATCTGTGCGTCAGAAAATTTCCATGTTCTGCAACGTTCCGGTAGAGGCTGTCATCGAGGAACGCGATGTTGAACATACCATATACGAGGTTCCGTTAATGCTCCACCGCGAGAAATTGGACGAGCTCGTCTGCCGGTTGCTGAACCTTACTACACCGCCATCCGATTTGTCTCACTGGCAGGAAATACTCAGAAAAATTATTGCCCCTCGCCACCAAACCAAAATTGCGTTAGTCGGAAAATACATTGATCTTAACGACGCCTATAAATCGGTCTATGAAGCGATAACTCATGGCGGAATTGCCAACGATTGCGGAGTCGAAGTAATAAAAGTTGATGCCGAAGACCTTGAAACCGAAGGTTATGAAAAATTACTTAACGGGGTAGGGGGCATTCTCGTCCCTGGCGGTTTCGGCGCGCGCGGGGTTGAAGGTAAAATCCGCGCTGTAAAATACGCAAGGGAAAATAAAATTCCTTTCCTCGGTCTATGCCTTGGCATGCAGGTTGCCGTGATTGAATTTGCAAGAAACGTTCTTGGATTAAAAGACGCCCATTCGGTTGAATTTAATCCGGATACACCGCATCCTGTAATTGCCATGCTCGATGAACAGAAAAAAATTACAAGAATGGGCGGTACAATGAGACTTGGCAAACAGCCTTGCGAAATTAAAAAGGGAACGCTTGCGGAAAAATTATACAATGCTTTTCTCATTCATGAGCGGCATCGCCACAGATATGAATTTAATAATGAATACCGTAAAATGTTCGAAAGTGCCGGGATGGTCATCAGCGGAACTTCCGCAGGCGGTGAACTCGTGGAATTGATTGAACTGCAAGACCATCCGTTTTTCATTGCCTGCCAGTTCCATCCGGAATTTCTGAGCAAACCACACAAACCGCACCCGCTTTTTAGCGGCTTCATAAGGGCATCTTTGCTGAAGCTCGATAAAAAAGCAGTTTAAAATCTGCTCAACAGGATGTCTGCCTGTCTTTCTGAAATTATGTGCTACATTAATTCAATTTGTTAATGAACTATTCAGAGGCAATTAAATTCCTGTATGAACTTCGGTTATTCGGTTCGAAGTTCGGACTGGAAAATACATTTAAACTCGCCGAACTCTGCGGTAATCCGCAGGATGAATTGAATTTTGTCCACGTTGCCGGTACAAACGGCAAAGGTTCAACCTGCGCGATGCTCGAAAGCATTTACCGCGCTGCCGGTTATAAAACCGGACTTTACACATCCCCGCATCTTGTCTCGTTCACCGAAAGAATCCAGATTAACAGAAAACCAATTCCTCAGGCTGAAGTTGTCCGTCTTGTCGAGCAGATGAAATCTGTGCTCGGCAAATTTCCGTCCGATCATCTGCCAACTTTTTTCGAGGTCGTTACCGTAATGGCGCTCGTCTATTTTTGCCGCAACGAATGCGATGTTGTCATCTGGGAAACCGGCCTCGGCGGAAGACTTGATGCGACAAACATCGTCTATCCGCTGGCTTCAGTAATCACTAATATCGGACTCGACCACCAGCAATATCTTGGACCAACAACCGCGCATATTGCCGCAGAAAAAGCAGGCATTATTAAACCTAATGTTCCTGTTATTACCGCAACCGATGACGAAGACGCGCTTGATGTTATAATCGGCACAGCCCTTCACAAAGGCTCTCCTTTTTGCATAGTTACAAAAGAAGATACTAACCATCCACCCTTAGATTCCATAGAACTCCCTCTTTATGGCGAACATCAGAAAATAAATGCCGCTTTAGCCGTTGCAACTGTAAATACCCTTCAGAAAAGATTGCCTGTGCTTGAATCTGCCATAATCGAAGGGCTTTCCACAGTTCAATGGGCTGGACGCTTTCAGATAATAAATTCGGCGCAAAGAACGTTTGTCCTCGATGGCGCTCACAACCCCCATGGAGCAAAAGCGCTTTCCCGCGCCTTTAAGTCCATTTATCCTGATGTTAAACCCGCAATCATACTTGGGATTCTCGGCGACAAAGACATCAGCGGTATCTGTGCCGAATTAGTATCAATCCCCGGCGATATATTCATAACACCAGTTGCAAGCGAAAGAACTGCAAAGCCCGAAAAAATCAGAGATGAGTTCCTTAAAATAAAACCAAACGTCCGGATAACTCTCTGTAACAATTTAAAACAAGCCATTGAACTTACCTCGCTTTATCCGCTGACTCTTATTGCAGGCTCTCTCTATCTTGTCGGCGAGGCAATCGAATTGCTTGGCGTTGCAACCACGGTTTCCCAATACGAACGCGCCTTAAATGAATGGAAAGTAAATCCTGCAAGATAGAAAATCCGCTTTCTCTACTTTGTCAGAGCGCCGTATAAATTCCCTTTATTCAGGCTGTTTTCAATTTCATTAAGTTCGTCAATAATTTGAGCGATTGTTCCGGATTTATCCGGCGATTGCGTCAGCATCGATTCAATTGTGTTAAATTCGTTCTCCATGAAATTAATTGTCCTTGAACAGAGTTCCTTTATACCGGCACCAACCCGTGTCTGCCACTGTGCCGCAAGCCTTGAAATGTTTTTCTCTGTCTCGTTATTAATTCTCCGTCGCAGATTCCTTTTCAGAAACGGTTTTATAAGCCATGCAGGGATTAAGTTCCCGATAATATCCATCGGCACCATAAAATAAAAGTTCACATCTATCGGCGGGGATTCTATTTCTGGGATTTCTACTGAAAATTCCGGGAATTTTAATTCAACCCCGAGTGCCTGCTGAACAGCGTTAATCAACCGGGCGCGTGAAGCCTCGCACAAATTTGTCAGATAATTTTTGCTTTTATCCAGCGGTTCTAAAAATACACGACGGTCTCTGTTAGAAATGGTCAGAAGTTTGGTGAGCAGAGCGCGCCGAAGCCATTTGCCAAATTCTTCCATAAACGCCGGCAATTTAAGATTATAATTATTAACTGCCTCTGGAAACTCAAGCTGCAGTTCATGCTGAATCCGTCTTTGTTCAGGTTCTAGTTTACGCAGGTATTCTTCAAGGGCGGTAGCCTTCCAGTGATTTTCTAAAAACCGAATCTCCTCACGGACGCGTGCAAGCCGTTCCCGTTCTTCCGCAAGTTTTACCCGTAACTCTGCCTTTGTATTCTCCGCGCATTGCGATGACTGAAGCGCAATTTCAAGCAGTCCCTTTGTCGCCCGGCAGAGAGAGAGCAACTTAAAGTTGATAACATCTTCGAGGGTTTCCTTTGCGCTTTCTTTTAACGGGAAAAATATTTCATTGTCAATTTTTTCCCGCAAATGTTCGTAACCCGGTCTCGTCGAGTAAAAATAGACCGGAAACTCGCGATTAAATTTCTGACGGAGTGTTTTTATTACAAATTCCTTTACCTCGTTTATCTGTTTGGCTTCTAACAGGTCTGCCTTTGTCAGAAGGATGATTATTTTGTTCGTTTTATCAATAAGACGACCAATCAGGTTTATATCCCATTCCGCAAGAGGCGCGTCGCAACTAATGGCAACAATTGCCACTACAACATTCGGAAGCCAGTCAATTGAAGTTTTTGTATTGTGTTCAAATACACTTTCAAGTCCCGGAGTATCAATAAGCTGAATCGGATCATATCGTCTTAACTCCGGGCATCGAATATAAACGTAATCTACATTCTTATAATTTTTCGGGTTGTTACTTTCGCCAACATAATCAATAACGTTCTGAACCGGTATCTCTTCTTTTCCCCCGTCAAGAAAATATACAGTTGCGCCTTCTTCCGAACCATAGCCGATTTTTGTAATAACCGCAGTCAGCGGAATTGCCCCTATCGGCAACAGCGTTTTTCCAGCAATGCTGTTTAAAAATGAACTCTTTCCGGATTTAAACCTGCCAAATATGCCTACATCAACGGTTTGCTGGCCTTTTAACTTGTTCTTGCAGGCAATAAGATAAGATTGCAGACTCGAAAGGTTGTATTCCGAAATGACCTCTTCCAGCCGTGATAAAACCCGGCTTTTATCAGAAATTTCCTGTCCTGTTAACATCATAGGCAACCCCCCGGAATAAGTTTGAACAGATTTGAATTCTGACAGGTTTCAGGCAGAGAAGCCGACGTTTTACCCTTTCTCTGTGGGCTCCTGCGCTCCTGCTCATCGTTGTTTTTTAATTTTAATATAAGCGCTGACATAAATATGATATCTCCAACATATAGGAGTTATCAGCGCTGAACTATACGTCAGGCGGTTCGCTACAATGAGCAGGCAAACTCCATTGCCCACTGCCTACATTATTATCTAAAATGGTTAAAAAATCAAGACCGACAAAAATACCTCTTTTATCCAAGCCTCATAATATCCGGAAATCTCATACCCACAACATCCTTAATTCATTTATAAGAACTGTTTTACAAGATACTTTCAATGAATAAGAAATATTAATAACTCTAAACATTAATATAATCATACAAAATACTTTATCAGACCGTTTTGATTTATTGTAATTGTGTGCTATTTATTTATGCCGATAGCGGTTTTTGGCTATCCGCAAAAGTTGCTGATTCAGGAGAGGTTAAATCTTTCTGAACAGGCAAACTGAAATTTGTTCTTTGTAAGAATTTTGTTTTTAAAAAGCCCTAAAATAGGGGAAAAACGGATTTAAAAATCCGAATTAAAAGTCGAAAGCCGATAGTTTTAGTGTTAAATTGAAATACTTTATCTGCTTAATACCGAGGATACCGCTCAGAGCAGATTTCTCAATTGTTCTTTTGAATATTTTTAACGGAGCAATCACATGTTAGAATGGTTAACACAAATTGAAAAAGCCCAGCCTGTGGTTTACGCAGTGCTGGTGATATCCTTTGCTGCTGCAATAGGACTTATCATTGGCAGTGTCAAAATTCGCGGCGTCGGTATTGGCATTGCTGGCGTTTTGTTCGCCGGTATTTTTGTATCGCACTTCGGATTCCACATAAATCCTACAATTTTGGATTTTGTCCGCGATTTTGGTCTGATTCTGTTTGTCTACACGGTTGGATTACAGGTTGGACCAAGTTTCTTCACATCCCTTAAAAGGCAAGGTTTAAAATTCAACCTCATGGCAGCCAGCGTGGTTGTTACTGGCGCTTTGATTACAATCATCATGGCTCAGATTCTTGGTATTGATATCGCCGCTGCTGTCGGCATATTTGCCGGCGCTACTACCAACACCCCGGCTTTGGCTGCGGCTCAGGAGGCGTTGAAAAGTCTCCCATCTGTTCAACAGGAAAGGTTAGTCCTCCCATCACTCGGATACGCCGTCGCCTATCCCTTCGGCGTCATGGGGATTATCATTTCAATGCTTCTTGTAAAATATGCCTTGAAGATAAGCCCGGAAGCCGAAATGGAAAACTTCAGGAAGGAACTTGAATCGGATGTCAAAAAACTTGAAAGGGTAAATCTCGTAATTGAAAACGAAAATCTAAACGGAATAACGCTGGAAGATCTGCCAGGAAGACGCGAGCTTGGGGTAGTAATTTCTCGTATAAAAAAGAGCGGTTCAAACGAGGTAGTAGCCGCAAGAAGAGACATGATTCTTAATGTCGGCGATATCTTGCTCGCTGTCGGAACAAAGGAGGCTCTTGAGAAGTTTGAACTTATTGTCGGAAAAAAGACAGACGTTGACTTACTGAAAATCCCAAGCCGTGTTGTGAACCGCCGAATTATTGTTACTAACAAAGAAGTTATCGGCAAGTCCTTGCGCGAACTTGGTTTGAATGAAATTTATGGAGTTACAGTGTCGCGCGTTACGAGGGCAGACCTCGAAGTAACCGCAGTTGCCGACCTTAAGCTCCAGTTCGGTGATATGCTCATGGTCGTCGGCGAACCGGAAGACATCGAGGAGGTCGCAAAACTAATGGGTAATTCCATAAAAGAATTAAATCATACAAATCTTATACCCGTATTCATCGGCATTATACTTGGGCTGATTATTGGCAGTTATCCGTTAACAATTGGCAATGTGCCTGCGCCAGTCAAGATTGGTCTTGCCGGTGGACCTCTGATTGCCGCAATCGTTCTTGCACGTATAGGAAAAATCGGTCCTCTTATCTGGTATATGCCAGTCAACTCTAATATTGCAATGCGCGAACTTGGTATTGTGCTTTTCCTTGCCTGTGTAGGATTAAAAGCTGGACACCAGTTTATCCCCACTCTTGTAAACGGTGATGGATTCCTCTGGATGGGCGTTGGGGCAATCATAACGCTGGTTCCCATGCTATTGCTTGGGTTCCTTGGCAGAATCTACGGAAAATTAAACTACATGAGCCTTTGCGGTATAATGGCAGGCAGTATGACAGACCCGCCGGCACTCGCCTTTGCAACTACAGCAACCGGTTCAGATGCCCCTGCGGTTTCTTATGCCGCCGTTTATCCGCTGACAATGCTACTGAGAATCCTGACTGCCCAGTTAATCGTCCTTTTCTTTGCATCTTAAAGGCACGTAACGGATTAAAACCTCTCTGTTACCGATAGTGGAAATAAGTTCCATTTCTAAAAGCCTATTTTTAAAAAATCCATTTGAATAAAATTGCCTAAACCGGCATATTCTCTATAAATGCGATTCAGGTATGCCGCGGCATGGATTGTTGCGATGTTCCTAATAGTGGCGAAAATTGAAGCCGCTATCAAGGAGCTTCCATCCAGTTTGGTTTTCGGCAAGCCGTATATAAACCTTAAAGATTACTCGCAGAGTAGAGGACTTCAGTTTTCCTTCGACAGTCAGAATAACACTATCACCCTTTCGAGCAAATGGTCAAAACTCGAATTCACAGTAGATTCAAGACAATGTTCAATAAACGGCGTAAACGTATGGCTTTCTTTCCCGATAGCAAAGCAAAATGGGGTAATTTACATTTCCCCTATCGATGCTAAAACTACGATTGATCCAATATTGCAACCGCCAAGATATTTAGTCAGCAAAAAGATAAAAACTGTTTGCATAGACCCAGGACACGGAGGGAAAGACCCCGGAAATCTCGAAGGAAAACATATAGAAAAAGTCTACACCCTTTCCCTTGCTTATGAATTAAAACGCCAACTCGAAAAAGCAGGTTTAAAAGTATTTCTCACCCGAACCAGCGATAAATTTATAGACCTCCCCCAGCGCGCAGAAATTGCAAAAACCAAAGGCGCAGACCTTTTTATTAGCATCCATTTTAATTCAAGCGATACTCGTTCAGTCAAAGGAATTGAAACTTATTGTGTTACGCCAGCAGGGGCAGATTCAACAAATGTCCGTGGTAATACTGCTAACAAAAGTCCCGTATCAGGCAATAAAAATGACGCGAGAAACATGTTTCTTGCATGGAATATTCAAAAGTATCTGGTGAAATCTATGGATACCGAAGACCGCGGCATTAAACGTGCCCGGTTCGCAGTTCTTAAAGATGCAGCTGTGCCTGCGGTTCTCGTAGAATGCGGGTTTATGAGCAACCCCGAAGAGATGCAAAAGATTCAGGACGTCGCTTGGAGAAGACAAATTGCAAAAGGTATAGCCGATGGCATTCTGAATTATAAAAAGCAGATTGAAAGATAGCCCTAAAAAGATGAAATTTAAAAAACAGCGCGTTATTTTCTTTGAAATTAAAACAACATGTTTGTAAAATAGAGTCATGAACCCGGCAGGATTAAATGTGCGACGCGCCGTAGTAGATGACCTTCCACAGTTATTAAATTTGTGGAAAATTGAGAAACTTCCATGGGAGATTCTTGAAAAGCGCTTCACTGAATTTCAGGTTGCCGTGGATTCAAATAATCAGGTAATAGGTGCTATAGGGTTGCACATCGTAGGACACGAAGGTCTGATGCACAGCGAAGCCTTTCTCCGTTTTGACCTTGCCGACACAATCAGAGAGATGATCTGGGAACGAATTGAGGTTATTGCTCACAATTTTGGACTCGTGAGAATCTGGACACGTGAAGATTCACCATTCTGGCATCATTATGGATTTCGTCCTGCCACTAATGAGCAACTGCAGAAACTTCCGAAGATTTTCGGAACCGCAGATTCAGGATGGTATGTTGCTACTTTCCGCAAAGAAGAGCCCCCAAAAGTTATTAGCCCAGAAAAAGAATTTGAGATTCTCATTGCGCAAGAAAAGGCAGAAACTCAACGCATCACAGACCTTGCAAAAATAATGCGGGTAATTGCGGTCATCATTGCGGCGTTATTACTTCTGGGAGTCGTTATCATGGGGGTTTATATAGTTACAAAATTGCCCGCGGGAAAATAGAAAAAGTTTAAGGGGATTTCGGACTATGAAAAAATTAACATTAGTTATTTATTTTTTATCACTGGCATTTTGTTTTGCGGTTTCACCGCTTGTACCGGTGGATTTAAGATGTGAATATTTTAAAGACCCGGAAGGAATTGATACCCCTCAGCCACGGTTGAGCTGGAAGGTCTTAAATAAAGACCAGAACATTCGCGGCGCGCGTCAGACCGCATACCAAATCCTCGTGGCAAGCAGTTTAAAATTGTTATCTTCTGATACCGGCGATATGTGGAACAGCGGCAAGGTGGACTCCGATGATTCAATTCACATTGCCTATATCGGAAAACCGCTGGAGTCGTTTAGAGAGTATTTCTGGAAAGTTCGTATCTGGGACGAAAACGGCGTGGTTTCAAAATGGAGCGACGTCGCTAAATGGTCAATGGGTGTCCTCGATAAAACGCAATGGAAGGCAAAGTGGATTGGTTTGGATGAAAAGTTCCCAGTAGAAACCATCGGCGGGGCGTCATGGATATGGTTTCCTGAAGGCGAACCCGAAAAACTGGCTCCCACCGGCAAACGGTATTTCCGTACGACTTTTTACATTCGGAACGCATCATCTGTTACTGATGCAGTTTTTATTGGGACAGCGGATAACATTGGGACTATATACATGAACGGGGTTGAAGCTGGCAGGATGGATGATTTCCATGTCGCCAAGGCGTTTAACTTAACTGCTGCATGTAGACAGGGAACAAATGTAATCGCTATCGTAGTGGAAAATACCGGTGAAACGCCTAATCCAGCCGGTGTTATCGGATTTCTGAGGTTGAAACTAAAAAATCCGGTTGCTTCTCCCACTAACACAGAAAACGTCCGCGTATTTTTAAACATTTGCATAAAGACAGATAGTTCATGGAAATGTTCTGATAAAGAAGAACGAGGCTGGAATCAGGTCGGTTTCGATGATTCAAAATGGGTCAATGCAAGAGAACTTGGAAAATCAGGGATGGCGCCATGGGGCAACACCCGCATTCCTGAGGAAGCCCGTGTGTTGCCAGCCCGTTATTTAAGAAAAGAGTTCTCCGCACCTAAACCCATAAAACGCGCCGTCGCTTATATCAGCGGACTCGGTCTCCATGAACTTTACATAAACGGAAATAAGATTGGCGACCACGTTTTATCTCCCGCACTTACAGAATACGATAAAAAGATTTTCTACGTAGCCCATGATGTTACTGAAAACATAAGACAGGGGAAAAATGCCGTCGGAGTAATCCTTGGAAACGGCAGGTTTTATGCGCCGCGTTTATATACTCCCGCCCCAACCCGAACTTTTGGATATCCAATGTTATTCTTCCAGATGAGGCTTGAGTATAAAGACGGAAGCGTCGAGGAAATTGTCAGCGATGAATCATGGAAGGTAACCGACGAAGGACCAATCAGAGAAAATAACGAGTATGACGGCGAATATTATGACAGCAACATGGAAATGCCTGGATGGAATAAGCCCGGCTTCAACGATTCAAAATGGGTGATTGCGGATGTTTTAAAACCGCAAGCCGGTGAACTCCGCGCACAGATGATGGAGCCAATCAGAATCACTCAGATATTAAAACCGGTCGCCGTTACAAGTCCGTTAACAAACGTTTACATCTTTGACATGGGACAAAACATGGTCGGCTGGTGCAGACTAAAAGTAACAGGCAGATATGGAGATGTTGTCAGTTTAAGACATGCAGAGATTTTGAAACCGGATGGAACACTTTTCATGGATAATATCAGAGGAGCAAAAGTTACCGATTATTATATTTTAAAAGGCAAAGGTCTGGAGGTTTACGAACCAAGATTCACATATCACGGGTTCAGGTTCGTCGAGGTAAAGGGATTATCATTAAAACCCTCACTCGGAATGATTGAAGGCTGTGTTGTTCATGATGACGTGGAAAAGGTTGGCGAATTCACATGTTCAAATCCTCTCATAAACAGGATTTATTCAAACATCGTTTGGGGAGTTCGCGGAAACTACCGCAGCATACCTACAGATTGCCCGCAACGGGATGAAAGACAGGGATGGTTGGGCGACAGATCCGCAGAGTCCAAAGGCGAGATGTATGTGTTCAATGTGGCTCAACTATACAGAAAATGGCTTCAGGATATGGCTGATGCGCAGAAAGATTCCGGAAGTATCCCGGACGTTTGTCCATCCTACTGGCCCTTTTATTCGGATAACGTTACTTGGCCAAGCAGCGCCATTATAATTCCTCAGGCAATTTACGAACATTACGCTGATATTGACCTCTTGAAACAACACTATCCATGCATGAAAAAGTGGATTCTTTACATGGCTAAATTTATGACCAATGGATTAATTGCCCGTGATTCCTACGGCGACTGGTGTGTCCCGCCCGAAGACCCTAAATTAATCCACACAAAAGATCCAAAACGGATTACCAACAGAACACTGCTTGCCTCTGCCTATTTTTATTACGACCTCACTTTAATGAAAAAATATGCAACGGTTCTCGGATTGGCTTCCGATGCGGCTGAATTCGGTAAAATGGCTGAATCCCTGAAAAATGCTTTCAACGAAAGGTTTTACAACAAGGAAAAGGGGTATTACGACAACGGAACCCAGACTTCATGCGTATTGCCGCTTGCTTTCAATATGGTTCCGGAGGGAGAAAAAGACCGCGTATTCAATCACCTTGTATGGAAGATTGATAATGAATCTAAAGGACATATCGGAACCGGACTTATCGGTTGCCAATTCATTAACCGTGTCCTTACCGAAAACGGAAGACCAGACCTTGTTTATAAGATTATAACACAGACAGATTACCCAAGTTTTGGTTACATGATTAGCAAAGGGGCAACAACAATCTGGGAACTCTGGAACGGCGATACCGCCGACCCGGGTATGAATTCGCATAATCATGTAATGCTTGTTGGCGACCTCGTTACATGGTTCTACGAGTACCTCGCAGGCATTAAAACCGACCCTGAAAATCCGGGGTTTAAACGGATTATCCTGAAACCTTGCCTGATTGACGGACTGGATTACGTAAAGGCATCGTATCGTTCTGTCCGCGGTCTTATTGTAAGTAACTGGGAAAAGAATAAAAATTCATTCAACTGGCAGGTTAAAATCCCGCCTAACACGACCGCTTTGATATATTTCCCTCCGGGGATAACAAATATTTACGAAAACGGCATCCCCGCTCCTTCAGCAAAAGGGCTAAAATTTATAAAAACAGAAAACAACAGCCCTGTTTATGAAGTAATTTCGGGGGAATATAAATTTAAATGCAATTGACCCTTTTCCCTACGTTTGGTTTGTCCTGAAAAATTGTTAAGCGTTAAACTGTTTTAACTCTTTTTAGAGGTATTTGCAAAAAATGGCTGAATCTCCTGTGTTACCTTTTTGCTACCGCATTTAGGACAAACCACTTTCCCCTTTTTCTCGTCATGCTCGCTGATGCGCATGACTAATGTGAATTTTTTCCCGCAATTTTCACAACGGTATTCGTATGTTGGCATAGGCTCACCTATAGTTAATAAGGTTAACCTTTTCCAATTAAAATACCCTCGTAAACTACAATTAATTATATTATTCAGACTTCTGAAAAATCAATACCCTTATTTGATTTGCGGATAATAAAAATAAGGTGAATATTATAATTAAGAAAAACCGAAAATTTATGGCAAAACAGACCATCGAACAAATCAAAAAACGTCTCATTGATGATACATCAATCCCAGAAGAAAAGCGTTCCGAATTAATAACGTTGCTTGATAAATTAGAAGCGGAGGTTGCTTCCCTTGAAAATACTCATAAAGAAGACGCAGGCAGTATCGCTATGTTCGCCGCATCGTCAGCTCATGAGGCAACGCGCAAAGTTAAAAATAAAAAACTTCTCGACCTTTCCATCGAAGGTTTAAAAACTTCGGTGCAGAAATTCGAAGACACACACCCTAAACTTGTTCAAGTTGTCAACGCAATTTCAACAACACTGTCGAATTTGGGAATTTAAACAGTAGAATCTGCTAACGGCATATTTTATTATCCCGATTCACTGAACAGGTTTTATAAACCGCGTAGAAAATGTCATCTCGTAAAGTCTGATTAATTTATTTTAATTCTGGATTAATAGAACACGGATTAATATCCTGATTTTATGTTTAAAGTTGGCATTGGATATGATGTTCACCGCCTTGTGGAAGGCAGGAAACTGATTCTTGGCGGTGTCGAAATTCCGCATATTAAAGGATTGGACGGTCACTCGGATGCTGACGTCCTTATGCACGCAATCTGCGACGCCCTGTTAGGAACAATCGGAGAAGGGGATATCGGAAAATTATTTCCGAATACAGACCCACGATGGAAAAACGCGCCAAGCAGAATATTTCTGGAAGAAGCAGCCAGAAGAATTGCCGGTAAGAACGGTATAATCATCAATGTGGACTCCACAATTATCGCAGATGCGCCTAAACTCAGCCCCCACATTGATTCCATGAAACGAAATATTGCTGCCGCATTGAACATACCGCCGGACAGGATTGGTATTAAAGCCACTACAAATGAAGGTATCGGATTTATTGGCAGACAAGAGGGTATTGCCGCATTCGCCGTCGCGAGCGTCGAGATAAAATAATTTGGGTATAAATTAAAACCGGAGATGTATTTCTACATCCCCGGTTTTTGCTGTTTCAGGCTTTATCGTTTAAGCCTTTATTTGACAAGACGGAAGAACATATTCCCATTGCCAATAGGCAATGTAACCGGACTTGTGCTGCCATCCAGCACATCAATCCAGTTGGTAGTGTTCAGGTCGGAATTCTGTTGCAGTCTGAATCCCGGCGCCGACCACTCGAGAATCACATTTCCATCCTGCATCCTGATACCAAGTTTCGGCGACTCCACATAAACAATCTCGAAGTCATTAATCTGCGCGAGTATTGCCGTGCCAAAGAGTGAATCCGAACTTGTTGCGCTGGCTTGGTGAACTTCGACGGCAATCAGATTCCGTCCTGCTACAAGGTTAGTAACCTCGATAAACGGCGAGACGGTGTAGTCGCTTACGTCAATGGCGTTTGGAGCAAAAGTATATGCATTAACAGGTCCAGCAGGCATATTGACCCTGTAGACTTCCTCCCCGTTGATATAGAATATTGCGCCGTCATCGACTGCATGCATGAATGCGATCTTTACCCCTTCAGTCTTATATGGGAACACAAATGTGGTTCTGTAATAATAAGTCGTAACCACTAATCCGGCATAATTCGTGAGCGGTATTTGTGTGTTTATCGGGTTGTTGTCCACAAACCCGCTTGATTCATAACCAAGCAAAGCCATGCCACTCTTCCATCCGGAGTCATCGAAATCAAGTTTGTACCAGTTTGTGCCAAGGTCGTTTCCTGAGTTATCATATTTCCACGTAACCCATACCGGCATAATCATTACAGTTGCAGCAATGTTGGCTTTATAGTTACGCAATGTATTGGCGGCTTCGGAGGTATCCGAAACACCATTTATTGTTATGGAGTATATTATCCCAGGTTCCATCGGTGTGGTTGTAATTATCACGTTTGTCCAGTCTTGTAACACTACGTTCATAATATCCAAAGCCGCACCGCCACCAGCCGGCGCAATTACATAACTGGTCGGATCCTGTGCTGAAAATGGATCAAGCGGTTCAGAGAAGGTCAGCCTTATTGTTGTCAGGTTTGTGCTTGCAACTGCTGATATTAATGCTGGCGGTGTAGTATCCGGAATTACTGTAACAAGGGCGCTGCTTTCAACACTATTAACCATATTCTGAACAACGACTTTATACGTACCTGACATGCTTGGTTTTGCGTTTGCAATGATATAGGTTGCGTTTGTAGCGCCTTCAATAGCAACTCCATCCTTATACCATTGGAATTTTGGATACGGTCCCGTTACTTCCACAGAGAGTGTTACAGATTCACCTTCTTTCAGAGTCTTATCCGTAAGCGGTGTAACAATTGTTACCGGACTTAACGATGGCATGATGCCTAATATCTGAAGTCCCATTGTAGCATCCGAACTTGAAGCATTAACCTCATGAACCTCTACCGCAACAAGATTTCTACCTTTTACAAGAGGAGCATTTAAGATCGTAAATGGTCCCTCGTACGCGGCATCACCTACGGTTCTATTTGCCCATGTATTATGTTCAATTTCTCCCGAAGGCATTCCAAGCCTGTAAATCTCTACTCCGTTAAGGTAAAATACAGCCCCGTCGTCAATAATCGTACGCAACGCAATGACGGTATTTGATGCTTCACCGCCGGTAAAATCAAACCAAACGCGGAAATAATAGGTTGTAATGCTAAATGTATTATTAGCATTTGATCTATTCATTATTGTCCTGACTGGTTCTGGCAGGGCAGGGATTGTGCCGACTTTTGCCTCGAAAAGCGCAAGTCCGTTTGACCAGCCACTGTCGTCAAAATCAAGCTTATACCAGTTAGTCCCCCAGTTGTATCCGGTGCTATCAAATTTCCAGACAGTGTATTGGTCAATATTTAATAGCGTTAAATAATACATAGCAATAGGAACTGGGGTATTATCTACCTCATTTGCCTGTCTCGATAAATCTTTTATCCCCATTGCGACAATGCTATATCGTTTTCCAAACTCTAGGTCGCCAGGGTTGAACGAAAGAGTCACATTCGTCTGGTTATTCATAAGAGCCGCAGAGGCAAAGATTGGGTCGCCTACCTCCGGTCTGATCTCATAACTCCAGTTATCTCCAGCTTCAGTTGAGACCGGTTCGGAGAAATAGACATTGATTGTAAGTAAGTTAGAGGATGCTATAGCCGCTATAATCCTCGGCGGTATAGTATCAGGAACATAAATTAAATTAGCTGAACTTGAAGCCTGGCTTGTTGTATTGCTGATAGTTACCATATAGGTTCCGGCGTCAGTCGGTGAGAAGTTTGTAATTGTCAAGAAAGAGTTCGTTGCGCCAACAATTTCAACTCCATCTTTGAACCATTGATAGTGCTGGAATGTACCAGACGCTCCGACGCGCAACGTAACTGTCGAAGCCTCATTCACCTGCATATCTGTAAGGGCATTCGTTATCACAATTGGTTCAGAAATAACTTGTATAGTAACCGGGTCGGTCTGAACAGAGTTTATATTGTTCCAGACTTTCACATAATATGAGCCGCTGTCAGCTGGTAACGCTGGATGCACCTGATACATCCTATTTGTTGCATTGGGAATTGGATTCCCATCCTTATACCATTGGAAGGACGGGAACGAACCACTAACAGCAACCGACAAATAAAGGGTCTGTCCTTCTAATATTGTTTGGTTAGTTGGTGCTGAGATTATAGTAATTGGCTCATTTACACTGACTATTAACTCTTCAAGACTAAACGCTGAAAGCGCGTAGCTATAAGATGGACTTGTAGTATTTTGTCCATTTGGAACGGAGCCCCGATAAACCTGAACTGATACACTGAATTCCCCATCCGGACCTGGGTCAATGTCGCTGAAAACTATCATTGCGCCTACAGCGCGATTCTCACCAGCGTTCCATGCGGCTTGATTTGCGTTCAGGGTTGAGACATCGGCGGCAGTAATTACGCCGTAGTTAGGAGGATATACTTCACTCCACGTCGGTTTATGCGCATGTGTAAATGAATTAACTCCGTCAATCGTTGCTACTGTCCAGCGGTCCATATAATTATTTCCACGCACCGCAGTCCCCTTAAATACATACCGTTTTGATGGGTCAAGCCCTGTGAACTTATAAGTTACCACAACCCCGTTTCTTATTCCGATTGCGTCATTATTCCCTGTTCCAAAGTCAATATAAGGCAAAAACCAATTACCGGCTGGTGTTCCTGAATTTGGCGCGCCCATTGCGCCAAATTGGTCCGGAGTGCCGGTTACTATAATTTCAAGTGTAGCCGGCGTTTGTGCCCCCTGAGGCATCAAAGCGTAGCTAACAGTGTTTGTCAGCGGACCAGTTAGACCAGCCTCATAACCGAATGCGTTGTAAAAATTCGCATACGGGGATGAGTTTGGTCCTCTGTGATGGTCGTTATACGCCACCCAGTTCGTCGTGTATTGAGCAAATACCGACGCTGTAAGCAGGAATGTGCCAAATAATACTACTCCTTTACAAAATAATGATTTGGTTTTCATAGGCTTTCTTGGGTTTACATTAATAACTTAACCACAAATTAAAATTCTGGCAACAAAAAATTGAAAATTTTTGATAAATTTTTTTCTACAAACTTCCTTTTGAAAGATTAACTTAACCTTATTTCAAATGTCCGTGCTACCATTGAATTAAGAATTTTAATTAATTTCCGACTATCCGGCATAACCCACAGATTTTTGTTGCAAAATCAGCGCTTTACTTTTTTATATGAAGGTTAAATATTGATAAGACCATTTGTATGGTTTTAGGTCAAAGGCTGGAACTCTCAGATTCGGGGAGTTCAAAGTAAAACTTGGTTCAACGCTTGCTATCCAGCCAGCAGCGGTTAACTTGTTAAAATTAACTGAAAATCTAAATTGACGAGGCGCAAAGACTATGACGCCTGAAGGAACAAATAATATGAATAATAAACCGGAAACGGAGTTCGATCTTGAAAAAATGTTTCTGCCCGAGTGGGCTGTTAAGCCACCCACACCGGCGCAATACACCGAATATACAGCCGAAGAAGAGAAAAAACGCGGACGCAAAGGCGAATTTCCACGGCGCAGGGAAAGGGAACGACAGCCACGGGCTGCTGAAAGAGAAAGAGGTAGCAGGGCAGAAGAAAAACGTGAACGCCGTCGCAAAAGAGAAAGGCGTGAACGGATTCCGCTTCCAAGAGTAAAAGTTAATATTATCCTCGATGACAACACCGTTGACGCCATTGTACGCCAGATAAAACGGATTGGAAGGGCTTTTCCGCTTTTCGAACTTGCTCGAAAAGCCCTCGATTACCCCGATCGCCAACTCGTCAAATTCGAGGTAATTAAAAAACAAGATGGCACACCCGTTCAGCCGTTATACCTCTGTCTTCTTGACAATACGCTCTGGTTATCCGAGATGGAGGCAATCGATTATGTTCTTGATAAACACTTTTCCACATTTTATCAGGCTGAACGTACCCAGATTGAACCGCCCAAAGGCAAATACACTTTTGTCGCGCAATGCGGTCTCAGCGGCGTAATTCTTGGTCCTCCAAATCATCACGACTACCAACTGAAACTCCGTAAACTCCACGCGGAACGCTTTTCACACATTCCTTTCGACGAATATAAAAAGAAAATTAAAATCGTCCGGGACGAAGAGATAGTTAAGAAATGGATTGAGGAACAAAGCTGGCGAACCGAATACATTACACTGAACGTTCCTGAACCCATTAGGCTCCTGACAAGGGAAGAGGTTGTACAGCACTTTAAACAAACACATCTGCCGACAATTATACAACAGGTGGATTCGTATGAAATGCCAGGGCCGGCAAGCAGAAATATCCCATGTGTCCCACTCCAGCGACTGGTTCGCAAACACTGGCAAGAGCAAAGAAGATTCCCAATGAAATTAGCGGTCTTCCTGAGCCAGAAGTTCGCTGAACAGGGATTGCAGTTCTTTAAGTGGGACAGAAGGATTACTTATGTTGCAATTTCAAGACCGCGATACCTTGACCTCGAAGAATCGCCGGTCTCGGAAAACGTCCGTAAAATTATCGAATTTATCAAAAACCATCCGGGATGCACCCGTCATGATGTTGTAGAGGCGCTTGCGCCTTCACCGCAAAAAATCAATGTAAATGTTCCTGAAGAGAAACCGTCTGAAACTCAGCCTACTGCTGTAACCGAAACGGCGCCTGCAGAATCCGGACAGGCAGCAGAGACTGCCCCTGCAGTACCCGCTCAGGCGGAACAGGCTCAGGCTGCTCAGAGTCAGTCCCAGCCGGTTGAAGAAGAATTTACTCCTGAACAGCTGGCTGTAATTGCCGATATTCACTGGCTTGTGCATCAGGGGCATATAATTGAGTTTTATAACGGCAAGATGTACGTGGCTAAAAAACCGGCGCCAAAGCCGCAGAAAGAACCTAAGCCAGCCCCTCAGGCTCAGGGGACTGAGGCTCAGGCTTCGCAGCAACCCGCTGGACAAGCTGCTACAGCGGTTTCATCCGACGCAGAAGCAAAAGCTGAAGTCGCCGCCGATAAGGATGTTGCTGAACCAGTGGATGTAGAGCAATTGCAGAAAGACTCATTCGAAGGCGAAGAACCGTTACCAGAAGATGAGTCGGCTCACCTTATGTCAGAAGTTGATGAAGATGAGGATGAACAGCCTGCGGATGAGACAACCGCTCAAGCTGAATCACAACCTGCAACTCCGCCTACGGAGAACAAGGAAAAACCGGAAGGTCAGCAATAATATTCAATATTCAACGTTTGAGATTTCCGGCAACGGATGGTAAATTCCAATCGTTGCCGGAAATTTTTAAATAACAGCAACAGGATAATAAATGGAACTGAGTCTGAAAATATTGGCTGACGGACTTATATCGTATCTTTGTTTCCTCATTGTCCTCGCATTTCATGAAAGCGGACATGCGTGGATGGCGTGGAAACGAGGCGATCCCACGGCGAAAATGCTGGGTCGGGTCTCTTTAAACCCGATTGTCCATATAGATTTTGTGGGAACTATACTCCTGCCGCTACTTGGAATTTTTTTAAGCGCCTCAGGTTCTTCCGCTGCAAGGTTCGTTATCGGGTGGGGAAAGCCTGTTCCAGTAAATTCATCTTATTTTAAAAATCGTCGGTTAGACAATATGCTTGTGGGACTCGCCGGTCCGTTTATGAATATAGCAATTGCGTTTCTGGCGATTGCACTCGCCAACATCGGAATAATAATTAAATCAGAGATGTTAATTGAATTGTGTTATCGCCTTACATTTATAAGCCTATTCCTTTGTTTCTTTAATCTCCTGCCGATTCCCCCATTGGATGGTTCGCATGTATTGAGTTATCTGCTTCGCATGAGCGATGAGGCTTACGCAACAATTGCCCGTTTCGGCTTCATTATTATTATCATTGTTATCCAGATTCCTGTCGTGAATTTCGCGCTCTCATTCCTAACAAGATACACATTTAACCTTATACATTCTCTTGTAAATTTTTCACGGTTCTTTGCCTCCTGATAACGCCGTAATCCGCAGAAATAAAAAACAGTTTGCATTGTGTTTCCCACAGGGTAATCTTGTTATATGAGAAAGATTACCCCATGTTTTAGTCGATTGATTCCGCTATTTACTTTGATAATTCTACCGGATTTGGTTTTCTCTCAAACCAATTATGTTCCGTCTGTGATTGATACAGACATGGTTTTATCCGGTACAAACCGCGTTGATGGAAACGTCTTCATCAGCAGCAACGCAACCCTACAAATTATGCCCGGCAGTGTTATTTTGATGAACACCGGCGCAACAATCACAATTTACGGAAAACTCCTCGCAGACGGAAATACCAATCAGCCTATCTACTTTACACGCGCCACAACATCCGCGCGCTGGGGACGTCTCATGTTCATAAGGTCAAAGCCTTCTGTTCTTAAAGGATGCATTTTTGAATTTTCAAATTGTTCAGGAAGCCATCTTGATTATTACGACAATGATTGCAATCCTACCACGCCGCCGCCAAACCGAACTTACCATGAGGCAATAGTGGCGCTGGCATCACATCTGGATATCGAAGAATGCACTTTCAGAAATCTGCCTGATACCTCCTCTTCGGCGGAAGGAGATGCAATCGCAATTATTTCAGACGACCCTCAATACCCCGGTGCCGCATCCGCAAACATCCGCAAATGTCAGTTCCTATCAATAGGGCAGGGGGTTCATACCCGTTTTTCTTATGTGCTTGTGGAAGGTTGTTATTTTATGGGCAAAAGGGGAGATAATGATTACGTTGACCTGTATGGCGAAAGTGACCCGCCGCCATTAATTATCAAAAATATTTTTGGCACATGCCACGATGATATGATAAATCCAACCCGCTGTTCGGCGATAATAATCGGCAATATAATTTATGGCAGCGACGACCATGGTGTTGTTCTACGGGATAAATGTCAGCCAGTGATGATAAATAATTTAATCTACAACTGCACAAGCGGAGGCATTGCCGTCCAGAACCAGTGCGACGCCATCATAATCAATAATGCTATCATTAACTGCAACCGCGGAATAAGGTTTTTCGACCACACCACACGTTGGGGAGCTCCGTATTGCCTTAATCCGGGCAGTGGAAAAGCAACAATCATAAATACTATTATTTGGGACTGCCCAACATCGCTTGAGCTTGCGGATAGCCCTTACACAGAAGACCGTGGTTCCCATGCCAAAGTCATGTATTGCAATATTAAGGGAGGGAGGTCAACAGCGTCTGTCTCAGCAAACTCTACACTCACATGGGGCGATGGAAATATTGACGCAAATCCATTGTTCACGAACACCTACCGCCTTCAGGCAGGTTCACCGTGCATTGACGCCGGTATAGACCCATTGCTCGTAATCAGTAACTTAAACATTTTGATAACCAACGACTTGGATGGTCTGCCGCGTCCGCTTGACGGTGATAACGACGGAATTTCAAAATACGACATCGGGCCATTCGAGTATCTGAATTCACTCGCGGATTCTGATAATGACGGTATCCCTGACTGGTGGTGTGTTAAGTACGGACTTAATCCTGTGTCAAATATTGCTTTGAATGACGACGATAACGACGGCGAAAATAATTATCGCGAGTTTGTGGCGGACACTAATCCAACTAACCCGTTTTCATTCTTCAGAATACTTTCGTTTGAATACGCGCCGTATCCGAAAATCTATTTCCGCAGTTCAACCAACAGACTCTATTCACTTTACTATATAACAAACATTACAAAAGCATTACAGACTAACTGGCTTAGTGTTGAAAATCAGACTAATAAACGGGGCAATGGAGGACTCGATTTCCTGATAGACACAAATACCGGTGTTCAAAGGTTTTACAAGATAGGTGTTTCCATGCCTTGAATAAAGTTTGTTAAATTCTGCAACTCAATACTATCAATACAATGAAATATCAGTAAATAAAGTAAAATCCTCCGAAATAGATTTTCCCTGAGGTTTTCTTTTGGGTTCCGTCAACTATAAGGTAAGTGTCAATCTTAATTTTGCCATGCACAACGCCGTCATTTGCTCCGCCCCAGTGTCCTGCCGACGAAAGATTGGAAAGGTCAAATTTTATCCATCGCCAGCCTGCCCAGTCCATGGACGGACCACTGGGCTGGAAGACCTGACCACTTTCATCAACTACCCGCATCCGTAGTGAATTTTTCGAGTTATCGCCATAAACCCACACCCCAATTGCCTGTGGCGCACCTTCTATTGCTTTACGCTCTCCCGTTGCTGTAATGCGGACAAACCTCCAGCCATTTTCAAATTCATACTCCAGACAATATCCCTCTTTGATCGGCGGATTTGCGCCTGTAATTGGAGTTTTGGTAAGGGCGCATTTTGCCGGCACTTTTGAATCCCCGTCCAGATATGCCTTTAGTTCATTTAATTCAATTGCTTTATATTGCCTTTCTGGAACATGTCCGATTATCTGCCCCGACTGATTTAATAAACTTACGCTGACTGACTTGCCTGTCTGCGGCAAAGGTATATCCGTGGAATAACTTTCAGTCAATTTGTCTATCCTTAATTTCCTTTCTGTCGCGCCGGCTTTCAAAATTGCGTCTAACTCGGTTTTATTCGGATTTTCAACAATAACCCGCAATCCGCCTTCCACAGGAACGCAGTCAATTTTAATTGAATTTGCGACCGTAAAATTAAGCAATTCGACCCATTTTCCGAGATTTCTATTATTCCTTGCGTCCAGATACTCAACTTCCACCGTGCCATTAACAGTCTCAATATCGTATCTTGATATTGAAGATTTAAGGATGCGGCTTTCTATCTTGTTTGGATTAAGTTTTAATGAATCATTATGTACCGTATCGTTGATAACTAACTTTATATTCACAAGCGCAGGAAAATCGAACGGATTAGTTATACGTAACGGAATATGGATGCCATCCTTTTCGCCTGCTTTTACAAGAACACTAACGGTGTTTTCGAACTGCCATGCCCCGGCGGTGATTAATTCTGGACTTTTCGTCTTAAGCGAAATAAAGAGCGGGTTTTTCGTCAGATTTAGTTTTAGTTCTCCGTTTGCCAATTCAGGTTTTAAATCTCCTCCATCCCACGTGGTAATCTTAATATTATCGGCTGAATTAATTCCCAGTTTAAGTTTAACACTCTCGGGATTGCCCATTGTCCACGCGGCAAGTTTCTGGTTACCAGCAGCGTCGTTAAAAAGCAACACATAAACGTCATTGTTTCCCAACGGAAGCCTTCGGATAAATCTACAGTTTTTAAGTTCCGATGTTGCAGTTTTAATTGCGATGTAAGCAGGTTTTGGCTGCAAATCTTGCGTAACGGTCCCGAAATTGTGCTCGTTATAATTAGGGTCGTTACCATCGTTTTTCCAATCATACCAGATTGAGAGAGGTACACCTGACATCAGATTTATCAGTTGCTGTCTAACAATATACGCAGCCTGAAGTTCCAGAGGGATGCCTTTGTTGTGTGTTGCATAACCCCATTCGCCGCTGATAATTGGTATGTTCTTTTTTGCAGGCGAAGCATATTTTTCAACCATTGCCCGAAGTTTTTGATAGTCGGCAACCACGGTCTCCGGTGGTCTGCTTCTGTATGGATGTACGCTGATGGCATCAAGCTCTTCAATTAACCCCGCTTTGAACATTTCCTCCAGAAATCCCCAAGGAAATTCCGACGACGCAGGCGCTATTATTTTTGCATTCGGATCTGCCTTGCGGATTTCTTTAATCGTCGCCTTCGCAAGCGCTATGTATTGATGAACATCAGGCTTTGGTCTCCAGAAAAAGATATTTGGTTCATTCCAGATCTCCCAGATTATCTTTTTGCCTTTGAAGTGAGAAGCAGCAGCGCCAGCCCATCTTGCAAATGCGGCGATGCTCTCCGGTTTTTGTGGCGCGCGTAATTCCTTTCTGACATTCCCACCCTCAGTAACCTCATAAGTCTCTTCGTAAAGCGGATTTGAATAATCAAGGATGTAGATTGCACCAAGCCCCCTTTTTTCAAGGTTTGCCGTTAGTTCTTCGTATGCAGACCAGTCGTATTCGCCTTTTTTACGTTCGATTGAACTCCACCCAAAGTCCATGCGGATAAACCTGAACCCAGCATCCGCAATCATATCCAAATCTTTCTCATGGCCACGGGTAAAATGGATGTTCACACCCACGCCTTCCGGAAAAATCAAAGGCGGAATTTGCGCGTTTAAAGCTGTTGTAAAAAACGCTGTAAAAATGAAAGCCGCAAACGCATTCCGTAGATTTGCCGCAACATACGTTGCACAATCCGCCACACGTTTCACTTCAAAATAAATATTTACACTTCTCATAGGTTATTCAGGATTATTAGACGAAAACCCCAGTTCTAAAACTCAAATAACTTTGAGCAATTATTTTAAAAATTTAATGCAGAAATAACAACGCCGGATTTTTTCCGAAAGCCGACTGCAATGTCTTTTATATAATAGGTTTTATTGGAACTCCGTTAACGTTTTACACAAATTTTTTGCCGGTCAATCTTTCGTATGCCTCGATGTATTTGGCTTGTGTTTTCTTAACAATATGCGGCGGTAGGACCGGCGCCGGTGGTTGTTTATTCCAGTCAAGCGATTCCAGATAATCGCGGACAAATTGTTTATCAAAACTCGGTTGGGGCTCTCCCGGTTTATATTTATCCATTGGCCAGAATCTTGAAGAATCTGGCGTAAGAAGTTCATCAATCAAAATAAGTTCGCCGTCGCAAATCCCGAACTCGAATTTTGTATCCGCAATTATAATCCCACGCGAACGCGCGTAATCGCGCGCAAATTTGTAAATGTTAAGGCTTGCTTCACGGACACGGAGGGCAATATCGTCGCCCACGATTTCGCATGCCTGTTCGAATGTAATATTCTCATCATGTCCAGTTTCAGCCTTTGTAGCTGGTGTAAAAATTGGTTCAGGCAATTCAGAGGATTCCACCAGTCCGGGCGGCAATTTTATACCGCAGACTGATTGCGTCTTCTTATATTCTTTCCAGCCCGAGCCGGAAAGAAAACCCCGAACTACACATTCAATTGGCAGTGGTTTGCATTTCCTTACAATCATGCTCCTGCCGTGCAATATCTTTTCGTAAGGTTTCAGAAAATCAGGCAATGGTGAATCCGGAGAACTCAGTAAATGGTTAGGCTGAAATTTTCCTGTCTGCTCGAACCAGAAATACGAAATTTGTGTTAAAATTTCACCTTTTCGCGGAATCCCATTTGGCATTATGACGTCAAAGGCGCTGATTCTGTCTGTGGCAACAATCAGCAGACTGTCTCCTAAATCGAATATCTCGCGTACCTTACCGCTTTTTACCTTTTTAACACCGGCAACGCCTTCAATGTTAACCTGCATTATCGGTTCCATATTCATTTTGTTAAAATTTTATAGATAGTGAAAAATTTCTTAAAGAAAAATTATTCGTGAATAATATTTTTTGGCTAAACTGAAGTTTTTACCTGTTCCTCAGCACAAATTTCCCGTCGCGGATTTCCAGCTTTCCGCTATCGAGCATTATCCTCAAAATTAAATTATGCAGAAACGTCCCGTTAAGGTCTTTCGAACTGACGTTGTGAATAACATAATTCCTTAAATCCAGCGGAACTTCCCGAGAGTGCGCAGGATCTTCAAGATTCATCAGTCTTATTTTGCCAATTGATATATTCATCGTCTGAATAAAAAAAGGTATTGTTCCAGAATTTGATTTTTGACTGCCACCGGATGCCTGAATCCTGAAAAGCTCTTCAAGATTTACCCTGTTCAGTTTATCCGAAATTATATTAACCGTTGAGCAATCAATCCGGAGGAGTTTCAATAAAACCTCCCCCTTCAATGCGTGGGTAAAATCATACTCAAGAGTAATTTCCGGAACTTCAAGAAATCGCGAACCTCCAAAGGCAGGGCTGTTATAAAGAACATAATTCATTATTTTTATCCGGGGCGATAAAAAATAGACATCAACTTTTTCTATGGAGGATTCAAGCCCTATTCTGCGATTTAACTGCGCGACAAGGATTTCCTTTACAATCGTATCAGTGAACGCCAACACAAGTATCACCAATACGACCGCTAATACAAGCAATCTGAAAATCCACTTAATCATCTTTACACCGCATTTTACTGGCAAATTTTTCTTCTTTCAAAACATTATTGTGTCGTAACGTCTCTTTAATATTTAAATCTTCCCCGAGCTTACGCAGAAAAACAGTTTAATCCTGTTCTCCGCCTTTTAATTGGAAGATGTCAGTTTTCCTGCTGTTATTTTTTTTCAAAAAGGATTCACTCCGTGTAAATTATGAGAAACTTTCTTTGCCGGACGGTTTTTATAATTAAAAAATATAGTCGAGACTGGTTTACGGAAAATTCCGGATGGCTTTAATTAAGAATCGGAATAAATAAGGGATTATTTTTATGGCAGTTGAGCAGGTAACAACAAAAAATACAACAAAGATTAAAATAAGAATTGCATTTATATTGTTTTGCGGAGCCCTTTTAATTCTTGGCGCGTTCTGGTCATCAGAGGCTTACCTTGCGCGCAGAAATATCGAATCATACGCAGTTATAAATACCCGGAACGACATCGAACTTTTCGCAAACGCAATTAAAATTTATATTCAGGATAAAGATAAATTGCCTTTCATCCCGCCCGGCGATAAGGAGTTTATAATCAAAGCAAAAAGTCTATACCCCGTCTTATTTAAAAGCAAAATGGTTTCGATGGAGATGCCTGACCCACCGCCTCATTGGAAGGCTGCCGAAAATATTGTTGACAGATGGAATAATGAATTGAACGTGATTGCCAGAGAAAAGGTAATTCCTGAGGCGGGCGATTCCGTTAAATATTATCTTCTAACAATCTGGAGTAACGGTCCTAATCAAGTTAACGATAACGGCGAAAAGGACGATATAGTCGGCACATACCTGATTGAATACTGGGTTGACCTGCCTGCCATTAAAACAAAAATCAAAAAGTAACAACCCCAACACATCACGCCCTCGCTGTTCCATAATGAATTTTCATTATAATGTGATATAATGTCTTTATTATTTGAAACCTTAGTTGATTACAATGAACATAGAACAACTTGTTAAAGACTTAATCGAATCCTATGAAAAAATTGGCGGGATTAACCACATTGACGGTGTTAATCTGCCTTCGAAAAAAGCAATCGCCGATATAACATGTGATTTATTGCGTCTGCTTTTCCCCGGCTTTTTTGATGAACGTATAATCCACAAATCCGAAATAGAACCTCAGACAACAATATTGCTTATCTCCATTGCAACAAGGCTTGAGAATGAAATAACAAAGAGCCTTGAATATTATCCACCCGAAGGTCTGGATGAAAAAGATATTAAAAAAGAAGCCCATAAAATAACCGCCGAGTTTTTGAAGCAAATCCCTCGCATTCGGGAGCTACTCCAGACAGATGCCGAGGCGGCTTATAACGGCGACCCGGCAGCACTCAGCAAGGAAGAGGTTATTGTGGCTTACCCATTTATGGAAGCTATTGCTGTCCAACGGCTTGCCCACGAACTTTATCTCAGAAAAGTTGCGTTGATACCCCGGATCATGACCGAATGGGCTCATAGCCGTTCAGGACTCGACATCCATCCCGGCGCAAAAATCGGTTCACATTTCTTTGTTGATCATTGCACAGGAACAGTAATCGGCGAAACTGCAGTTATAGGCAACCACGTCAAAATGTATCAGGGCGTGGGACTTGTGGCACGCTCGCTTTCTGCCGGACAGTTATTAAGAGGAAAGAAAAGACATCCCACAATCGAGGACAGAGTTACAATCTATGCAGGCGCTACTATTGTCGGTGGCGATACTGTCGTGGGCGAAGGCAGTACAATCGGCGCAAACGTATTCCTTACCCACAGCGTGCCTCCAAACTCACTTGTGCTTTTCAGTGATGTAAATCCAACTGTCCTTAGCAAAGACAGCTTCAAAAACGGTAAAAAAGAATAAACTCTGGCGCCAGTTATCTCTGCTCCCGCTTTAACTTGGAACAACCAATTCGAATAAACTCGGCGATAACTTGCCGGGTTTATCTCTGTTCCAGTTTTATCTGAATCAAAGCCAAACACTGAGAGGAACGGAAGTTCTTAGTCGAAGGATTTCTAATTGGCTCGCAAATTATGGAATAATGCGATCACCTTTTTGTCCCCCTAAATGGGGACTGGCAGGATTCTAAATAAAGCGTAAATTAGAACCAGATTTTTGGATTGTGTTGTGTGTGCGGGTAGCCGGTAGAAAAAGTTTTCATAGTTGTTAGGGCTGGTCGGGTGACCAGCCCTAATTTTTATCCCTTCTAACGTTGGTTTTATCCTAACTTTTCCAAATTTTTATGCCTACTTCTAAAAATTTTTATACCACCACAACAACTATTATTCTCGCTTTCGCGAAAGGAACGGATTCTGTTTTTTGTCTTCAACACAGATTACAGTTTTTACATCATTCCCATGCCGATTTTAGCTTATATACTTCTAATTTTAACGGTTTGCCTCCAGTGATTGATACGGATTTGTTTTCCGCTTTCGGCGTAAACGGAACAGGCATATATGTAAGACCATCACTGGCAAATACTTCCGTAACAATCCTGTCAACATAGATTATAACTCTCTGTTTTCCGTCTATAAGAGGCGCAGGGGCAATAATCCCGTTCACATTAATCTCTTGTTTGAAAGGCTCGTATTTAACGCTTGCGCCACGGATGTTTATAGTAAATTCCGAAGCTTCAAATTCTGCTCGAAGTTCAATCAGTTCTGCCTGAAAATCGTTCAGGTTATCCGCTCGGTTCCCACCGTCGCGAAGCGTTTTCAATTCATCAACCGGTGTCCATGTCAGGCGGTAGCCTTCCTTTGTTCGTTTCAGATTCAATTCCATCGGCAACGACATTGCCTGATTAAACGGCATTCCCGGCGTATTAACCTGAAGCCATCCAATCTGAACAACACGTCCCTTAGGTTCGTATGAATAAGTTTGCGCTGCATAAAATCCCCTTCCTCTGTGTCCTTTTAGCTTCGGTGTCTCGGGTTTGAATTGTCTGCCGTCAAATTCCCCGACCATGTAATCGCTGTCCGCCGCGGTCAAAATCCATTTGCCTGAAATACAGAATATATCCGGGCATTCATAAAAGCCTTCAATTCTGGATTGATAAGTCCATGATTTAAGATCCGGCGACGTATAGAATGCTATCCATCTTTTGCCTTCATATTCATCATATACTGCCATTACCCAGTGTTTCGACGGTTCATACCAAAGCAATCGCGGGTCTCTGCCTTGGTGTTTTACAACAGGGTTATTTTCATATTCTTCAAAAGACCTCCCGCCATTGTTGGAATATCCTATGCACTCGCCGCGTCCAGTGCTTGTGTATGCCGCAACTATTAATTCTTTATCTCCTTTTTTCCATCCGCTTGTATTGTTTTTGTCAACAACAGCGCTTCCACTCCATGCCCAGTCGCCGTATTTTGCCGGATAAATAGCTATCGGTAGTTCTTTCCAGTGAACAAGGTCTTTGCTTACCGCATGTCCCCAGTGCATGTTTCCCCATCCCCAGCCATAGGGATTGTGCTGGTAATATAGATGATATTCGCCGTCCGCAAACACAAGCCCGTTCGGGTCATTGTTCCAGCCCCGCCTTGATGAAAAATGAAACTGTGCCCGCAAAGGCTCTTTATATACATTTTCCTCGTCCCAAATTGTATCAGACTGAGAGATAAGTTGTGGCGCTTTTGAGTTTTCGGCAATCCTGTTTATGCGGATTTTTAATTTCTTTTTATTCCATTGGCTTACATCAAGATGAGCATACCACTCCGGATTATCCGCAAGATCAATATCGAATTCCCTCACAACATGCGATTCATATTCCACTATTACCCTGCGTTTCTGAACACCTTGTCTGACCGGAAATAGCAGATACTTTTTGCTGACCTCAATTTCAATTTCGGGGGATACCATTTTAGGAATCAGGTTTGTCGGGTTATCGCTCTGGACAATGTGGTCAACGTTGATATGTCCCCAGCCACCTGTAGCATTATCCACAATACGAATCTGTGCCTTTTTTCCTTCAAACTCGCGGACATCCCATGCCGCAGGTCTCAACTCCTCGCTACCGCCGGGTTCAGTGTTCGGACCAACTGCCTCCCTTGCCACCTTTCCATCCACAATCAATTGCATGCAGGTTTTGCCCTCAAAGCCGCCGCCACCTATCAAAAAATTGATATATTTCCGTTGAATAACAAACTCCGGAGATTTCAGTACGCCCACACTTTTGTCGCCGTTATAATATGAATTAACAAGCCCATTGCCGAGAAATCCACTCACCTTCATCTGGTTAGGCAACGTTCCGCGTGCAGGTCTTGTTCCAAATGCCTCGCCTTCTACCTTCCAATCCCCATAATCGTCCCCCTCAAAATCGGCGATTAAAATATCCGGACGCTGTCCGAAAACTTCTATTGCTACGCAAACAAATGCAAGAAATACCGCTATTTCGGCGCACCTTTTCAGAAATATCTTATCCATATAAACAGTTTGAAATACCAACTGTTTAAAACAAGGAAAAATTACTTTGCCATGGATACCCAATCCTTTGATTTTGGCGAAATTTTTTAACCACAGAAGATTTCATCACGAAAGACACAGAGTGACACAGAGAAATTAATATTTTAAGTCTTAAAAATTATGCTTTCTCTTTGTGTTTTTTCTCTGTGTCCTCTGTAGTTTAGATTTAGTCCTTCTTTTTAATTCCCAACATATACTAATTTATTATTAGTTTCATAACTCTGTGTTTTTTTCTCCGTGTTCTCTGTGTTCTCTGTGGTTTAATTTAATTAATAATTATGTTTTTTACTCTGTTTCCTCTGTGGTTTAAATTAATTATCCCATCGGTTTCTTAAATTTTAAAAATTTGTGTATTTTCTCCGTGTTCTCTGTGCCCTCTGTGGTTATAAAAAAAATCCAAAATCTGCTTATCCTACTAATCCTATTATTATTGTCCCACTTCTTTTGATTATCCTTTTAACTTAATAATTCTCCAGTTTTCCCTTTGTGTCCTCTGTGGTTTAAATTAATTATTATATAATTATGTTTTTTCTCTGTATCCTCTGTGGTTTAAAATAAAAATCATGTAACGGGTCCATAACGAGGCCCGAGTTTTTCCGCAAGTTGTTTACCAAATTCGAGCAGATCTTTGCGTTCTTCATCGGAGAGCGGGCGATATTTTTTGGCAAACTCGATGTTCTGGATAGCCTGTTCCAGTGTAAACGGTCCCACATTTGCCACAGACACACCCTTCAAATCCAATGCATAATACATTGCCTGCTGAAGCCGTTCCGGTGGAGTTGCGCAACCGACCCATCCCTTTTTGTGATTTGGGAAACCGCCTTTTATCCCCGCATATACTTTCATTGCCACCACGCCCACATTTTGCTTTAAACACTCAGGAATTAACTTGCCTTCGAAATCGTATATATTTCTGTCGGCATAATTCATCACCGCCATTACAACGTCAATCTTTCCGGTCTCAAGAATTTTCAGGAAATTCGAAGGACGCGCATGACCCGATACCCCTATGAACCGCAGCTTTCCAGCCTGTTTTTGCTTAAGCAGGTATGGCAAAACGCCGTCATCTGCCATCACACGGTCGAGGTTTTTCCCACCAATATGATGAATGTGAACAAGATCAACATAATCCACCTTCAACCGCTGCAATGATTCGTTAAGTGATTTTTCCGCCTGCGCAGCAGTCTCCGTCCAGACCTTTGTGACAAGAAACAATTTATCGCGTCTCTGGGGAACAAGCCTGCCGAGGATTTCCTCCGCGTGTCCGTAAATCCTCGCAGTGTCAACATAGTTGACCCCGCGGTCGAGCACCTCGCCAAATATTCTTTCGGCTTCTTTGGGCTCGACCATCGCCTCGCCTATCGGCGCAGTGCCCAATCCGAGAATGGTTACCTTTGCGTTTGTTCTGCCTAAAATTCTTGTCGGTATATCCTTTTGAGATGCCTCGCCGGAAAACAGACGAGCCCCGGCAAATAAAGAAGTAATTATCGCAAATTCTTTTATAAATGAACGACGGCTGGTAGATGTTTTCAGAAAATCCTTTCTCGACTGACGGGTTACCTTTTTATCATTCAGCACTTTCATAATCTATCCTTGTTTGGGTTTTGTATTTACATCATTCACTTCATTCAGTTATGACGTCAGCCCCTCTGCTTAAATTCATACTTTTTCAGAAAATCCTTTAAAACATTCAAATCTGTAATTGGCTCAAAACAGTGTCTGTCCGTACAAATATAGATTGTGTCTTTCTTATAATCATTTCCAAATCTGGTCTTAATCAAATCTGCATCAGCATTGCTTAACTGTGGCAGATAAAAACCCGCAATTGTCGCAAGGTATGCCTTTAAAAACTCAGGCGAACTATCGCGCGCTACGGCGGCTTTCAATCTTTCTCCGTGGTAAAGCCCGAGCGCAATCAGCATTTCCGAAAGCGTAGTTGGCTGTTGATTCATCTGGCTTGCGAAAAACCTGAAAGTTCTCTCCGCTGATTCGAGGAATTTTTTCTCGTCCGTAATGTCATAAAGCCGCAGCAACACCCCAGCCGCAAGCGAATTCCCAGATGGCATAGCGCCGTCGAAAGAATCTTTAAGATTGTAAATCAGCTCGTTCTCTTTATGAGGTGACTGCCAGAAACCGCCATTTGTCCTGTCCTCGAATTTTTCTATCATCGTCTCTGCAAGTTCAACCGCAAGTCTAATAGCTTCCGCATCGAGCGTTGCCTGATAAAATTCAATCAACCCCGCAATAAATGCCGCATAATCATCCTGAACCTGCGTCTTATTTATCCTCCCGTCATACCATGAGTGGAAAAGAATACGTTGCTGATGATCGTATAGATTTTTCTTTATAAACTCAATGCATTCGCCAGCAGATTTAATATATTCAGGCTCGGACAGAACTAATCCGGCGCGCGATAACCCCTCTATCGCAAAACCGTTCCATGCAGTGAGGATTTTTTCATCTCTCATCGGTCTGACCCGCCGTTCTCTCGCCTGTTTTATTTTGCAAAGTATTTTTTCGAAAGCCTTCTCTTCATCCATTGACGGCATTCGTGCCATATATAGGATATTGAAGCCGGTTGTGCCTGACGGATGCAGCGGGTCAATGTAATTTCCTTCGGGACGCAGGTTGAAGATTTCCCGCGCAAGATCGAACTCATCCGGTTCGAGAATCTCTTTAAGTTCATTGTAAGACCAAAGGTAATACTTGCCTTCTTCGCCTTCGCTGTCGGCATCTTCGGCAGAATAAAAACCGCCGTTGCTGTCTCGCAGTCTCCCCGTTAGATAATTTGCTGTTGACCTTGCAACTTCTGCAAAGAAATTATTATCTCCCGCAATATATGCCTCGGTAAAAAGAAGCAGGAGTAACGCATTGTCATAAAGCATCTTTTCGAAATGGGGGAGAATCCATTGCCTGTCAACCGAATACCTGTGAAACCCGCCTCCGACCCTGTCATGAATCCCGCCAAGCGCTATCGCCTTGCATGTCCGCATGACCATGTTTATTGAATCGGAATCGCCGGTTTTAAATCCATAGTAGAGCAAAAACCTCAATATCGATGGTTGTGGAAATTTTGGTGAATCACCGAACCCGCTGAATTCCTTGTCGTAGTTACTTTTAAACCCCTCTGCTGCAATACGCAGGATTTTATCCGATGGTATTCCATCGCCGCCTGTACCGCTTTCGAACCATTGTTTAAACTGGTTTAAAACCTCGTTTGCAGAATCCACGACAGCATTGCCGCGTTCTGTCCATGCCCGGTGAATCTGTGTCAGAACCTCCATAAACCCCAGCCTGCCACGGGTATTATGTGGCGGAAAATATGTCCCACCAAAAAATGGTTTTCCATCCGGTGTTAAAAACACCGAAAGTGGCCATCCTCCCGAACCAGTTGTAACCTGAACAAAATTCATATAAATGCGGTCAATATCCGGACGTTCCTCGCGGTCAACTTTTACAGGAACAAAATGTTTATTTAAAAATTCAGCAATCTCCGGATTTTCGAACGATTCCTCCGCCATAACATGACACCAGTGACACGAAGAGTAGCCTATGCTTAAAAATATCGGTTTATTTTCGGATTTTGCCTTGTCAAACGCTTCCTCCCCCCACGGAAACCAATCTACGGGATTATATTGATGCTGGAGAAGATACGGAGAACTTGACTTCGACAGCCGGTTCGGCTTTACGTTGACTTTTCTAACTTCATCAAAACTCATTTTAAAATTTAACACCGCATTTTAGTGATGTCCAAAAAATTCGGATTTCGGATTTTTAAAAAATGAGAATAAATAATCCGCTGACTATTCCATGTAGTCTTTTCCCCTATGTTCACAAGAACTACTACCCGATTAACCCTGTTGGATTACCAAAATCTCAATTTAACAAAACTACCGGAAACTTCTTTCCAAAAAATTCAACCTTATAAAAATAACATTATCCTGTCTTCCTCACTGTTTTAATCAAATCCTCCTTACGATTGATATTTCACGGCGGTCGATATTCGGCGCATCCCGTTAGAAGTCCTTTCCTTAATACGTGCATGAAATGAACTTTTTTTACCTTTCAATTCTTAAAAATAACTTAAATAAAAAATTTATATCTTCTATATAAATACTTTATTAGTATCGCTCACATCTACATGCCATGTAGACGACATCTACATGTGTAGTATCCCACATCTACATGGTATGTTGTCATAGTCTATATGGTGAATGAGGGGTTTTGTTATTAAAAACTTACCTTTTTGTTATTCCATACTCTTACATAATTATTCATAGATCATATATTGCATCTGCTTTTGCCCAAACTATTTCATTCGGGAATTTCCTCATAGAATGCTAGATCTGGCTTAAACTTCTCACCGTGATAAAAACACACGATTTTTCAGGAGAATAATTTGAAAATCCACTATCTATAAGCAAAAGTGTCAGTGCGGACGCTGGAAAAACCAGTGTTCGCGACAGTTAGGACCTGCCCGTAGCAGGTCTGAAACACGAGTAATGTTAATAAACTGTCCGGATACAAAAACAGTCCTGTTGTTCAGTTTGTAAACTGAACGTCAGCAAAATCTGAAAGGAAATTTTATGCGATATGTTAAAACGATAGGGGATATAAAATTAAAAATCCGCCCACATTCCTGCCTCTTATGAAAATTAACCGCTAACCCCGCAGCGACATACGTATCCTGTCGGGATGTTATCAATAAATTTTCAAAGAGCCATTATGAATGGTTCGCTAAAAATTTTTTAAAAAAGTTTTTGACGCGTTTCAGAAAATCTGATTAACTTGCGCTATCATGTGTAACACATTGATAAATAGAGGATTGGTAGATTCTGTTTTTACAAGTGAGGTATAGATTTCCATAGGACGTCAGAGGACGTAATTTTTAATTTGCGGGACAAAAAAGCGATTAAATTAGAAGCGTATGAACGATAACAAACAGGAAATGTGGAAGAAAAAGTTAATAGCGCTGCTACACGACCCACCGCATAAGCCGATGAATATTAAAGCGCATGAGAGCGAGCGTAAATCATATTTAAACTGTCTTGGACTTGAAGAAAATGATTTATACGAATTTAGTAAATATTGTGATTTTCAGGCTGCCGCTGCTGACAGGTTGATTTTTCCTGACCCCACCCGCAGTGGATTAAAAGTTGATTGGGAAGAAAACTCTTTTGAATTTAAACATCCGCTTAGCGCAGATGTCCTGAATCCACAGAAATTTCCGCCAACATCTGCATCTATGGAATATGATTTGACAAGCATTCTGTACGGCATAACAACCAATAAAGAAGATTGGAAATTGAAATACATTCGCGTTTGGCGTCTCTGGCCTGAACTAGTGGCAAGGGAGAAAAACCCCCAGTTTGCGTATATTGTTGCAGACACGAGAATTCCTGACCATACAATCTGGCAACACAATTCACTTGCCTCTGCGTTCGAGGCGCTTGGCGAAAGAACACCTGCCTTTATGCTGTTCCAGATTGGTCCAGTTCAGGATTTCATTAAACAGGCGCGCAAGCTTCAGGATTTGTGGTCAGGAAGTTACATATTAAGTTACCTTATTGCCCAAGCGATTATATCGGTCGCCGAGGAACTCGGTCCGGATAATATTATTTATCCTCAGGTTCGCGGAACGCCGTTAATCGACCTCCATTGGTTTAAATGCAATTATATTCCGCACACCCTGCGCGCTTCGCACGAAAACGAATTGCTTGTTCCGAATCTTCCTAACAGGTTTCTTGCTCTTGTCCCCGCAGGGAGTGATGGCGAAAAAATTGCAAAAGCGGCAGAAGAAGCAGTACGCAAAACGTGGAAGGAAATTTCTGATTCCGTCAGGGACTTAATAAACAGCAAAGTCGGCGATGAATGCAAGGGATGGGATGAAGCATGGGATAATCAGGTTTCGAGGTTTCCTGTGATTGACTGGGTAATTCATGAGTGGTCAGATGTCGAAACAGCAATTAAAAACGTAAAGGAAAACAATGCGCCACCTATAAAAGGCGGATGGGAAAAGTGTCCATTGTATCATGCTTATAAATGGGCAATGGAAGTTATACCACAGGATAAACGGGAACCTTATGACGCTCATAAAAATTCCGCTTTTGCTTGGATGCTCCATTATGCAATTACAGACTGGAAATTTGCCGCAAGAAAAAACGCTCGCGCCTTTGAACAGTGGGTAAAACCAGGTGTAGGTTTGAAAAAAGGGATTCCAAAAGATATTCTCGACGGAAAAAACGAAGCGATTGGCGGAGTTAATCATGATGTTTTCTGGGATAAAATGAATAAATCATTCCCATTAGATTTTCCAAGTAAATCTCAGTTTTACGGCGCAATCACAGTTATTAAACGGTTATGGTCAAAGAGTTATCTGGAAGGAAAACTGGAATGGAAAGAGAGCAGACCAAAGTTTGGTTCAATACAATATGTAGCCGATGCCCAGCATAAATTAGAAGCTGACAGCACAGCCAATACCAGCGAGAAAAACAATCAAAAAGGGGAAAACAAATATTACGCTGTCCTGACGATGGACGGAGATTACATGGGTGAATGGGTCTCAGGAGCAAGAGCGCCTCAGCTTGTGAGTCTGCTTGCTAAACAAGCTTCGAATTATTTTAAGAAATACTGGGAGGTAAAGAAAACAACTGCCGGACTTCCTGATTTTAATAAGGTTCAGCGACCATTGTCCCCCGGCTACCACGCTGCTTTGTCAGAAGCACTTTCGAATTTCAGTCTATATTGTGCCAGAATTATTGTTGAGAAATTTGGCGGTCAATTAATCTACTCCGGTGGCGATGATATACTTGCAATTCTTCCGGCAAAAACTGCTCTTGATTGCGCACAGGCGCTCCAGATTGCATTCCGCGGGCTTCACCCAGACAACCCGAAATGCAACGCGTCCGATCGCGTAAAGCAGGTTTTGAAAAAACTATTTTATTACAAGGACAAATATGAAGATCACGTAGAGGGATTCATTGTTTTAAACCGAGAAGAAGGCGGTGTCGGTAGAAGTGAACACCTGAAACCGAACTGGCCACTTATGGTTATGGGACCGCGTGCAACAATCTCCGCTGGTATCGCAATTGGTCATGTCCATGACCCGATGCAGGATACCATTCAGGCAGCTCGCGAAGCAGAGAAAATGGCAAAAAGCCTTCCAGGCAAAGGCGGTTTTGCAATTTCAATTCTAAAACGCTCCGGCGAAACCACTTCATTCAGGGCAAAGTGGGATTCGGGCGTTCCTTTGGTATGGAGCGAATTGTTCTTCGGAAAACATGACCTCAGCGAAGGCTTCGCTTATAAATATGCCTCGCGGGTAAAGGATTTGGTGGTTATAGGAGGGTCTTCCGAAGGGGCAAGATACGTTGAAAAATGGACTCAGGAAGAAAATGGACAAGATACAGGAGATAGTTTCCTTAAAGAAGCCGTAAAACTCGAACTCGTACACTCCCTGATTCGTCAGGGTGGATACGAAAAAGATGATGCCGAAGAGATAGCAAAAGACTGGTGTAAAAAACTCATACCGAATGGAGATGGCATAAACGGATTAACCCCGAGAGATTATCTCCATTTCTGGCTGTGCTATGCATTTTTAAACAGAATTTCCAAATCTAAGGAGGCTGAAGAATAATGAACACGAACGAGATTACGAAAACGAAATTTATTGAGCCGGTTGACGTTCTGTTTTTCCGCGACGCAATTCCGATGCAAGCTGGCGTTGGCAAAGGCGCTGGTTCGCGCTTTCCATTTCCGACAACCTTGCACGAGGCTTTCAGGTCAAGTCTCCTTCTAAGCATTGGGAAAACTGTATCAGAAAAGAAAATCCCGGGTCGTCCTAAGGAGGCTGTCCGAAAAGGAAACTGGCACGATGAAATTGAAGATTCCCCTGTAAAAATCGCTGCCCGAGAGTTCCGTTCACTTTGTACTGTCGGACCATTCCCGTATTTAGACGGCGAAGGATTGTTCCTACCGGTTCCTATGGATGTTACAGTCGAAATACCGGGAAAAAAAGGCGATGATGAAAACTACAATCCCAAAGAAGAGAATAGAAACGAAGATAAAAAACAAAAAAGCAAGGATAATCGAGATGGATTAATAGTCCTTCACCGCATGCAATTGTTGTGGGATAAAAACTGTTCTTTTAACCGCAATGGAAACTCCGACGCATGTCTGCGGTGTCTTCCGGTTTCCACGCGTCCGCCCTCAAAAGATGCTGAATTGAAGGGTTATTTCTCGATTGAGCAATATAAGAAATATCTTGCCGGTTCTAATGAACCAATCCAAAACGCAAGAAAAGAATCCGAATTCTGGCAGCCCGAATATAGAATCGGAATTCAGATTGACCCTGAGACATTCAGCGCAAAAGAGGGACAAATCTATGCCGCCACGTATATGCGACCCGTGATGACAAGAGAAAAAAAATTACAGTTCGCCTGCCAGTTGAAACTGAAAGACCCGCGCAACGGCGAAAAAGAAGCGCTTGATAAACTTAACTGGCTGTTGTTTGGCGGTGAACATAGGTTGGCAAGATTATACGATGCACGTTCTAAGAATCCGTTCGAAGACAATTTGTTTAATCCATCTGAGGACGAATTATTTAAGCCACTGGAAAAATTCAAAAAAGATGAACCTGTTTTACTTAAATGGGTTCTTGTTACACCTGCAATATTTGCCTATGGCAGTATTCCCGGGTGGTGCGTTGAAAACAAAGGTAAAAACCTCCCGGTCGGATTTGTCGCGCTGGAATTAAAGGGCAAATGCTGTCTTATTTCATGGTGTCTTGGCAGGCCAGTGACTTTTTCAGGTTTTGATGTGGTTGACTGGAAGGCAAAGGATACTTTGCTCGGCGTTCCGGCAGGCTCAGTCTATTACTTCCTTTGCGAAAACAGTGATGCCGCGAAAGAACTTGCCCGCAAACTTCACTGGAAGCCGCGTTCGGATTACTACGGCGAAAAGGGCTGCGGGTATGGATTTGTCAGCTTCGATGTAAAGATGCACCCGACGTCCGGGAGCGTCTTAGATTTAGCAAATCAGGTCTTTAAACAATAAACTAAAGGAGAAATATGAACAAACACTTAGTTACAATATACACAAGGTCGCCGCTCCACGTAGGCAGCGGAAGTTCAGTTGATGTTGTGGATTTGCCGATTATGCGGGAAAGAATTACCGCATATCCGGTAATCCCAAGCACAAGTCTGAAAGGAGTTTTACTCCAATATTCACGGGAAAAATGGGGCGACCCACGAAATATTGAAGTTCCTTTTGAGGGTAAAATCCTGTTCGGTTTTAATGATGAAGATGAAAAAATCAGTGTTGCAGGTTGTGTCCAGATAATGGAGGCAAAAATCCTTGCATTTCCGGTAAGGTCGCTTTCCGGTTGTTTCGCGTGGATAACCTGTCCGCTTGCGCTCGAAAGGTTCAATCGTGATACAGGGAAAAACATAAAAATTCCTGAGGTTAATAAAGACCATGCAATCGCCGGGCAGGATGTCATCGTGAATAATAGCGAGGTGGTTCTGGAAGAGTATGCTTTGAAGTTGCAGCCTAATCCAAACGTCAAAGCCGAAGATATCGCAAAGGAATTAAAGGGTTGTTCAGACGACCCGGTATGGAATAAAAAACTCGAATCAAGGCTCGTTATCGTAAATGACGAAAACTTCCAGCACTTTGTTACCACATGCACAGAAGTAAATACACGCATTGCAATTGACCCTAAAACGCGGACAAATACATCTAAAGCGCTATTTAATCAGGAAAACGTTCCATCAGAATCGCTCTTTTACAGCGTGTTAACCGTCTTACCAGCGCGTGGAGGAACGAATAGCGATATAAAACTGGAAGAAAATATGGAAAAACCCGAAGAAAATATGAAAAAACCAGAAGACTATTTGAATGAATTATTTGAATCAAAACCGCTTATTCTCCAGATTGGCGGCGACGAAACAACCGGTTTTGGCTTATGTGAAATTAAAAAAATTAAACTGTAATTAAAATGGAGGTAAACTATGAAGACACTTGCCCAAATCAGAGCCCAAAATGCCTTGAAGTGTATCGGACAAGAATATAAAGGTCAGGTTGGTGGTGATGTTGTAAATAAAATCCCGTCTATGATACAAAACAATGGCTTAATGGCCGCCCTTGCTTTTTGTTTCGCCAAAGGCGGAGGACATGAAAAAGTTACAAATTTAATTGCAGAACATTTATCTGACGAATCCATCGGTATTGTTAGAGCAGGGAATACAGAAGAGTTAATTGAGGAATTAGCCAATGGTGATGCAACCTTGCTCAGACGGGCAACCGCAGAAGCGATAGCATTTCTGAACTACGTTAAACGTTTTGCAAAATGATGGTTATGAGCAAACTAAATGAAATATTTAACCAAATCTGGTATGTGAAATATTACATTCCCAAAACACGTTTGGATTATGCCTATAAGTATTCACAATGGCATCTTTTTCTTGAGAAGTATGCCTACGCAGTAAGGTTCCAGTGTGATGATACGGCTGAAAATAATAAAGAATTTAAGAAAAGATATCCTTCAGGCAAATTTATTGCATTAGAAGCATCAGCAGAACTTGCCAATAGTAAATATTTACTGGAATATTGCGAAAACAAACACAGGTTTTTGGATAACCTGAAGCAATTTTGCGGCTCGCGGTATCGCGAAATAGAACTTGTCAACGAATCAAAATTAATGGTGCATTTGGGAAAGACAAGCGCGCTTGAAAATGTTGGACTTTATGCAGACAGAACGACTGGTCTCCCTATCATTCCCGGCACCTCACTAAAAGGCGTTTTAAGCGCATGGGCAAGTTGGGAGGCTAATAAAAATATGATTTATTCAGTTAGATATAAGGAGGACTATAAAAAGCGCCGACAACAATATGATTCTGATTTAGCAAAACGAATTTTCGGCGATGATTCTGAATATGGTTCGGAAAGCGCTGGCGAGATTATTTTTGTTGGCGGTTTTCCTAAGGCGCCTCCGGAACTGGAGTTAGATATTGTAAACCCACATCATGATGAAGACGGAAAAGATAAAGAAAATTTGACTCCAAATCCATTTCTAAGTGTTAAAGAAGGTATAATTTGGCGGTTTGTGTTTTTTGCCAGGAAAGGCGTTGACAACGACCAAGAATTGCTGGAAACAACAGAAAGGTGGCTCAAAGAAGCGCTAACTCAATATGGAATCGGCGCAAAAACCGCAGCAGGTTATGGAAAATTCAGGGAAGTGACTGATGAAGATAAAAAGAATTATAGAAAGAGAATTGAAGAATTATTGAAATCAAATCAGGGGACAGTAAAAGACGAAAAAGGGAATAAAGTGAGTCCAACGCCACAACCTACATCTAATTTAGTAACGATTGCCGGAGATTACCCAAATGAAGAGGTTTTTAAGAACCGTGTTTTAAATAATCTTGAACCTTCAAAGTTCGAAAAACTTAAAATAGAGATTGAAATTCTTAAAAAGCAGGAGAATCAAGAATGGCTTGAAAAATTCAAGGCAGAGTTAAAGAAGCCTAATTACAAGGACATTCGTAAAAAACTAAAAGAAAAAGACTGGTTTCCAAAGGAGTGGTTGCCACAATGAAACTTCAGACAGAAAAATTCAAATTTGAGTTGCTGACGCCTTGTTTTAGCGGCACAGCATACGGAGGTCAAGAAGCGGAGATCCGCGTTCCGCCAATCCGTGGTCATATCCGCCAATGGCACAGGGCTCTTTTCAGAAATGAGGATACAAATAAAGTTTGGGGTTCTGCGTCAAAAAGTGATAAAAATAGTAGCCATGTCGAGGGTTCTACGTCAAATGATAGTCAACATAGTAGCCTTGTTGGGATAAGATTAGTTAACGTTGATAAAGTTAAGATAGAAAAAAGTCCGATACTTCCTCATAAGAACGGCGGTGGTGGTACTCGATTAGCGATACAGCCCGAGACAGTTGTGGAATTTGAATTGGTCAGATTAGTGGGGTGTTCAGATGATTTATGGGAACATGCAATTAAAGCGACTAAACTATGGCTTTTGCTCGGTGGTTTAGGCGCCCGTGTAACCAGAGCAGCAGGAAGCGTTTATCCAATTGGAGACTGGGTGCCAAAGGACAAAGAACAATTTAAGAAGTTTTTATCAGGCACCTTAGGATTTAAAAATCATTCTATCGCTGTAATTGGTTACGGGAAAAATCATTCCGCAGAAGACCTTAGAAAGGTAGCATCTGATACAATCAAAGGAAATTTGAAAAATGTCTTTGGCTCTCCTGACCCGAGACAACCTTCTCCAACTAAATTTAAAGTGTTTAGGTTTGGCAATGGTTATTGTTTGCTTGCAATAGCCCCGAAAAAACAAATTTATGATAAACGAACACAAAAAAGTTATCTAATAATTGAAATTGCAAAGGATGAATTAATGAAAAAACCAAGATGGAGTAATCTTGGCGAGTGGGAAATCTTATTATGATTTATTATAAGAGGAGAAGATATAATGAAAGAACAAACTGAAATTCAAAATAACAAAAAGTTCAAAGCCATATTGACTTCAGTGGGTGGTTCTCCATCACCAATTATTTATAATATTAAACAACATAAACCAGAGCACTTGTGGTTTTTCTGCTCTTGTGGTTCACGCGAGATAGCAGAGGGAATTTTAAAAGAGGTTAAAAAAGATAATGATTATTCTCCAAATGTACGTTTTATAGAAATTGAGCAATATGAGGTTTTAGGTCCGTGTTATCTGGAACTCAGGAGAAAAATTCCCGAATTATTAAAAGAATATAAGATTGAGCCCGAGGAAGTCCTTGTAGATTACACCGGCGGCACAAAGACGATGAGCGCCGCCCTTGTTCTCGCCGGAATGGAAAAGTTCAGCAATTTTAGTTATATAGGTGGCGAGCAACGCGATAAAAATGGTGTAGGAGTTGTAATTGATGGGAAGGAAAGATGGGTTTACCAGCAAAATCCGTGGAACGAATTTGCCATTAGAGACATAGAACAAGCGATCTATTTGTGGAATAACTACTTATTTGAGGCATCATCAAAGATTTTTGAGGACATCGCCAAAAAAGTCAATGCAAAACATAAATTTCAGGCATTTGCAGAACTCGCACTCGGAATGGAAGGAAGACAACGCTTTCATTTTAGCGAGGCAGTTAGGATTTTTAAAAGTGTGATCGCTAAGTTGCCATCATATTACTATGGCAAGAACGATTTCGGGTTGATTGAACTTGCTAAAAATTCACTACGGATATGTGAAGAATGTGCAAAAGAGGATGAAGCCAAGATTTTACGCGAACTGCTCGACAATAGCCTCCGCACTGCAAAACAAGGGCGTTTTGAGGATGCTGCGGCAAGACTTTATCGAGCAATGGAATTGCAGGCGCAAATCTGGTTGCGCGAAAAAACAAACGGTAAATTCAAACAGGGCCGTTTTGTAGGTAATATGTCTGAACTTCCGGAGGCTTTGATTGGCAAGGAATATTGTAAACCAGACCACAGAAATCAGATAAAACTTGCTCTCACAAATTGTATCCGTGCCCTTAATGACCTCGGTGATGAGAGGGTTAAACCAATATTTAATGATATGGAAGTCGGGGAAAAGTCTAAGTGGTTTGGCGCTATTGAATTAAGAAATTCGTCAATTCTTGCGCATAATCTCAAACCCGTCACGGAAAAAGGATTTAATTCAATGAAAGAGGTTGCTGCTGAATTTTTCAGATTTGATCTTAGTAAGGAAGAAAATCCGATACCGCCAATGGATGAGAGATGGTTTTGGTAATCAATTAAGCCCGATATTTTTACAGGGAATTGTTATATATGAACTGCGCCGGACAAGGATAAAAAAACCGAGATTAGATACAAGGAAACCAGATTAACTGTGGGGGACTTATGGTTCTATATACAATTGCGTCGAGACAAATCTGGCCGCAATTACTTGCCATTTTGCATTTAAAACCGGAAAAGGTCTTTCTCTTCCATAGCGAAGACAAAACAGAGTCGAAAAAACCCGCCGAACATTTGAAAAAGTTCTTTGATAAATCAGGGATTGTACCACTGGGAAAAACAAAGTTATTCCAGATTCCTTACGACGATTTTAGTGGTGTGGAAAATGCGTTAGACAAAATTCAAACCGAAGAACAAATACCGTTGAATTCAATTGTTTTGAATTTAACCGGCGGGAATAAACTAATGGCAACTGCCGCATTCCGCTGGGCAACAAAACGCTCGGTCAAATCCTTTTACCTCGAAAAGGGCAATAAACTCATCTGGTTCAATTCGTGCGATGGCGAAGTGAAAACTGAATGTGAGAAACTTGATGCTCATATCGCAGATGAACTTGAACCGTTGGATGTCCTGCGTTGTCAGCTTCAAAATTCGGTTGTTGATTTCGAAGGAGAAAAAATAACGCTGAGTCAGGATGGAATGAGTGAATCTGAGGAAAAATATTTAAGGGTAATAAAAAATGGAAATTATGACCCAAAATGGCTAAACCGGGAGGGCATTTTAATAGAAGAAAAAAAAGAAGGCGACCATCTTGAATTAAGAACAGCAGCTGCATTGCTAAAGATTGGGGTTTATCAGATTCGGCGAGGACTTCGCTTAAAACCAAATACAGACGATGGCGTATCTGCGACAATGCCGCATACAGAAATCGACCTGCTCTTTGTCTGGAACGGGCGGTTATGGATTGTAGATTGCAAAGATAGAATGAGCGAAAGTAACCTTTGCGATAGTTTTTATGAACAAATTCGTCCTATACCTGGTGAGGCAATAAATCTTTGGGAGATGATTAAAAGTATTGTAGAAAAAAGCCATTTCAAGATATTGAAAGACGATATTGTTACAGTGAGGGAAGTGGGTGGACTTTATGGCAGCGTCATTTGTGTCCGGAGAAGCGATCTGAACGAAGAAATTATGCAATATGCCAAACGTAATGGAATCCATATTGTTAAAACAAGAACTATGTATGACGATCTTGAGGCAATTTTATGCAAATGATCATGAATCAGACTGATAAGCTTATGACGTCAGCGGACGTAACAATTTCCTAAATTTTTACTCCTCAGTTTAAAATGTGCTTCGGTAAAAAATAGATGCGTTTTCAACATGAGAGAACTTTAGTATGAAAAAGAAAAAAACAATCGCACAGGTTAAAGGGAAACCCGAAAAAGTAAAATCTCCTGAGAATAATCGTGAGGTTATTCTTATTGCGGTAACAGGCATGTCGCCAGCTGTGTTAACAGAAACAGTGTGGGCTTTGGCGCATCCAGAAAATGAATCAGGCATAGAACCAATTATTCCTCACCGTGTCATAGTCATCACAACCACAATCGGCAGGAGGGAGATCATCGAAGCGCTTTTTACTCCGAATCCACGTTTTGACAATAAAACTGTGTGGGAAACCCTCCGTGAACAACTCGAAAAAGAAGGTTTACCTGTAAAGAACAGGCTCCGCTTTGGTACAACCGGCGACGACATCCGTGTCTTCACAAAATCTGATCCACGCACAAATCGCACGGTTGAACTGGACGACATCAGAACGCCGGAAGACAACGAGTCAGCCGCAGATTTCATTCTTGAAAACCTGCGCGCCTTTGTGGAAGACCCGGACAAGATTGTAATTGGTTCTCTTGCCGGCGGACGTAAGACAATGAGCGCGTTGATTTACGCCTGCTTCAGCCTTATCGGCAGAGATTCCGACCGTCTTACGCATGTGCTTGTAAGCGAACCTTTTGAACAGTTAAAGGAATTTTTCTTTCCCGCTCAACCCGGCGGCGTATTGGCTCATCGCGACGGTGGCAAGTTCAATCCAGCTGACGCCCGAATTCAGCTTGCCGATATCCCGTTCGTGCCACTTCGATATGCATTCTTAAAAGAATTTGCGAGACCACCCGGCGGTTTTATGAGGCTCGTGGAATTTTGTAATGCAAATGTCCGTCAGCAAATTGGCGAATCCATAAAGTTTACCATTAGCACAACTTCGCGAGAAATAGAAATCAACGGACACAGAATCCAGACAAGTCCCCGTGAGCATTGCCTACTTTTGTTCCTTGCCCGCAGGGCAAAAAATAATGAACCGCCTTTTGGCAAATATTTGGAGGCTAAAGACCCGCTGAATGAATTCAGAGAACAACTCAGGCATCAGGCAGACCCGAATAACTTTTCGGATTGGCGATTAGCAGATACTCTGGGTAATGAATTTGATGAAGATGATTTGCGTAAATTGATAAGTTCAATACGCGAAAAGGCAAGAAGACTCGGTGGCGACGCTGCAATGTTTGCGCAGGTATTGCCCGAACGTGGAAAATTCGCTCTACATATTCCCGGTTCTATGATTTACATCAAGTGAACGTCCCGGGATGTGAGCGGACGTCTTAACAACGGCATTTGTTGGTAATGGTGATATAACTTTTATTGAAAGGCGGCGGATCGGCGACGTGGTTCACGCGTATTCTGCCAAATCGCGCCAAGGAGGTGGTTCCAATCCGCCGCCACTTATTTATAAAACAATAACCGTTAATGCTGACTATGCCAACAGCCTGTTTAAACCAGCCAAATCTGAAAGTCAACCTCGTCAGTGAACGGCTCGAGGTTGTGCAGAAGGATTATGAGACGGGGGAGGATAAATTGTTGCGCGAGATTCCCCTTTACGACCTTGAACGTGTTGTAGCCCATGAGTCTGTTTACTTCACAAATGCGGCAATTGCCGAGCTCTTAAGACGCGGCATTCCGATTCAGATTTTCTCGTGGTCTGGCGAATACCTCGGCGGTTTCCTGCCGGCGCAGAATCGTCAGGGACTCGCGAGATTAAACCAATACCGCGCATCAATGGACGAACAATTTAAAGTCAGAATTGCTGGAAAAATTGTTGCGGCGAAAATCTACAATCAACGTCGCGCGCTTCAAAGGTTATTGTCCGGCAGGACCACAAACGCTGACGACAACACGGCTGTTAACCAGGTCTCAGCAGTGATTGACCATCTTGCCCGATTCCTCAGCTCGGTTTCAACATGTCAGTCTGTGGACGAATTACGCGGATACGAGGGGGCAGCCACAGCAAAATATTTTCAGGCGTGGGCAATGTTTTTACCCGAAGAGTTTCCGTTCGAAGGACGTTCCACACGTCCGCCGCTCAATCCTGTAAATGCATGCATATCATTTTGCGCTACAATCCTTTACAGCGAAGCTGCCGCATTTATTACTGCTCATGGACTTGACCCCGGAATCGGCATTTTGCACACAACTGAGGATAACAGGTTGTCTCTTGCCCTGGACCTTATTGAGCCTTTCAGACCGGCGCTTGTTGAGGCGCTTACGCTCGACCTATTTTCGCATCAAATACTGAACAACTCGCATTTTGAGAAACGTGAGGGCGGAGTTTATCTGAATCAGGAAGGGCGAAAGAAATTCTTTTTCCAGTATGAACGCCGCATGGAGAGACAATTTATGTCTGAGGCAGCCGGACATCGCACAACATTGCGTCAGCAGCTTGAAAATCAGGCTACGATGTTTAAATCGGCTTTCGATAATATTGAAAACTTTGAACCATTTTTGATGAACTAACGGTTATGGAAAATTGGTGGTATGAGGCATTCCCGTCAGTGCCATACGAAAAATCTCCTCCAAAGGAACCGGATATGTTAATCGTCGTTGCCTATGATATAACCGATAACAGACGACTTGCGCGCGTGGCTAAAGTCTGTGAAGACTACGGCGTACGAGTGCAATACAGCGTATTTGAATGCCATCTCAACGAACGTGAATTCAAAACAATGTGGGAACGGATTCTTGAACAGATTGACCCTGCCGAAGACCGTGTCGTTGCCTACAAAATAGACGCTAAAAGCGCAAAACAAACCGTAACTGCTGGCACAATGGTTTGCTCTGAGCAGGTTGTCTGTTATCTGATTTAGAGGATTAAGAAGATTGACTACTTCCCAGTAAGAAAGAGTTCACAGAACTTATCCTACTTTCGTGTCAGTAAATTGCGTATTTTTAATGGCTGTTTTTGCGTGTCATTTGGCGGTTTTTATGGTTTAATAAGGATATGTTGGCGCAAATGCGTTTGTTTGTATGAAAGTTGTAACTTTAACAACCGATTTTGGATTGTCCGACTGGTTTGTCGGGACAATGAAGGGGGTTATTTTAAAAATTTCCCCTAATACACAGATAGTGGATATTACCCATGATGTTCCGTCGCAGGATATCCGTGCAGGCGCATTTGCTCTGATGTGCAGTTACAAATATTTTCCGGAGGGTTCGGTGCATGTTGCGGTTGTTGACCCCGGCGTTGGCAGCAGGCGAGGAGCGATTGCGGTGAAAACTCGACATTATTGGTTTGTCGGACCGGATAACGGCGTTTTGTCGTATGCCTTACGCGAGCAGGATGTGATGGATATCCGCGCGATTGAAAACCAAAAGATTTGCATTGAAGGTGTGGGGACCACGTTTCACGGACGCGATGTTTTTGCGCCGGCGGCGGCTCATATTGCCAGAGGTATTAACCCGGAATTCATAGGCAGAAAACTGAGGTCTTTTGTAAGCCTTCCGTTCCCGGAAGTCAGTAAAGCAGATGGCAGAGTTACTGGCGAGGTTTTGTATATAGACAAGTTTGGCAACGCTATCACAAATATCAGATTCAGCAGTCAGGGCGAATTCAGCGGATGGCATGCGGTAGTTGGTCGCAGGAAGCCGTTTCCTGTCATGAATTGTTACGCCGATGCTAAAGACGGCGAGGCGTTGGCTGTTTATGGCTCGAGCGGGTTCATAGAAATTGCTCTCAGAAATGACAATGCCGCCGAAAAATTAAACTTAAAAACTGGCACAAAAATTCAGTTAATCAAGCCATAATAAAAATTTTTTTTAATACTCCTTGAATTCAGGTTTTGAAGTAATAAACTCCTGCCGGAATGGTAGATTTTAAGAATCTTAACGCCCAGCAAAAAAGCGCTGTTACAACGGTGAATGGACCTGTGTTAATCCTTGCCGGCGCAGGCACAGGAAAAACGCGGGTCATCACCTACAGGATTGCGTATTTGGTCAGTATGGGCGTTTCTCCGGAGAACATTCTTGCCGTAACTTTTACTAACAAGGCGGCTCGGGAAATGCTCGAACGGGCACGTAAATTGTTGAATGGGACAGGCAACGGATTTGATGCTAAAAAGAAACCTTTCATCAGCACGTTTCATTCCCTCGGTGCGTATATATTAAGAAACCACATTGATAAGCTCGGATACAAATCCAATTTTGTCATTTACAATGAATCCGAACAACTTACAGTTATTAAGCGGATTTTAAGCGAGATTGCCTCAAAAGAATATCGCCCGCAGCCTGAAGCGGTTGCCGCATTTATAAGCAGGATAAAAAACAGCGCAGGCAAAGGTTTTGAAAATATTGTGGATGGGAATTTTACTGCCTTGGCTGAACGGCTTTTAAAACGATACAACGCGGCGTTAAAGGCGTGTAATGCGGTGGATTTTGACGATCTATTGCTTCTGCCGATAGAATTGTTTAAGAAGTTTCCCGATGTCCTGAATCATTACCGCCAGAGGTTTAAATACATCATGGTTGATGAGTATCAGGACACGAACGGGGCACAGTTTGAGATGATTAAATTGCTTGCCGGCGAACACCGCAACATTTGCGTTGTCGGAGATGATGACCAGAGCATTTACGGTTGGCGAGGTGCGGAACTTTCCAATATACTTCGATTTGAAGAGCATTTTCCTGAGGCAAAGATAGTGAAACTTGAACAGAATTATCGCTCTACCAACACAATTCTTGAAGCCGCAAATAATCTTATAAGTCACAACACCGAACGCCATACAAAAAGGTTGTGGTCATCCAAAGGCAGTGGTGAGAAAATCCGTCTCCGCTGTTTTGAAAATGAGGAAAAAGAAGCCGAAGGCATCGCTGAGTGGATAATGTTCTCAAACAAGATGATGGGAATTCCCCTTGAACATCATGCGGTTCTTTTCCGGACAAACCAACAATCGCGTCCGATAGAAACAGCGCTTCGTCGCGCGCAGATACCCTACAATCTTGTTGGTGGACAGAGTTTCTTCGACAGACGCGAAATCCGCGACCTTGTGGCGTATTTAAAGGTGTTTGTAAATCCGGAGGATGATGTTAACCTGTTGCGGATTACGAACGTGCCTCCACGCGGTCTCGGTGAAGGCGTAATGGAAAAACTTCTTGCCGCAAGTCACAGATTAAAAAGTTCCGTGTTTTCGGCGATGCGCAACGGAAATGTTTTGAAAGAATTAAGCCAACGTTCAGCCAGCGCTGTTGAGGAGTTCACGGAATTGATTGAGAACGCAAGGAATTACCTTGCGGGTAAGCCAAAAAAACCAAAGGAACTCGAAGAGTTTCTGGTTCGATTTTTTAAGGAGACAGGTTATTTTGAAGATCTTTTGAAATACGATAAGGATATTGAGACTTCCGAAAACCGCATTCAAAACATAAAAGACCTGCTTGCGGGAATTGACAATTTCGAGGGCGAGACAATGATCGAAAAACTCCAGAGTTTTCTGAGCGAGGTAACACTGGACAGTGACAGGGAAAACGATAAGAAATTAAAGCCAAACGCGGTAACACTAATAACGATGCACAGTTGCAAGGGACTGGAGTTTCCTCATGTGTTTATTGCTGGGGTCGAGGATAACCTGATTCCGCATTCACGGTCAATCCTTGAAGACCGTATTGACGAGGAAAGGCGGCTCTTTTACGTGGCGATTACACGGGCAATGGAAACGCTGACAATCAGTCATTGCGCAAGCCGCAAAAGTTACGGGTCATACACTCCGGCGCATCCTTCAAGGTTTTTAAAAGAACTCCCGCAAAACTTACTCGAGAAAGAAGACGGTCTTTCTAATAAACCGGTTTCAAAGGAACGCGCAAAGTATTATTTCTCAATGATTAAAAACATGTTAGGCGAATAATACCGGCTTTTTAAAAACTTCGCGATGACAATAAAAACCAGACGTCTTCCAATGCCTCAATTTCCTGCCGCGTCTGGAATTAAACAATGGTTGGATAGGATTTTATTATATTATGGATTTTTGGCGTTGAAAAGATGGTCGATGTCTTCAAGACGAAGGTCGTTGAAACTGTAAACAACGATGTGCGCGTTTCTGAGAGTATGTGGCGGGTGCGTAGTGGCAAGCGCAACGACTTTCATACCGGCTTTTAGTCCTGCCTCAATTCCGACGTGCGCATCTTCAAATACGACACATTCCTCCGGTTTTTTGCCAATCCTTTTAGCGGCAAGGAGAAAAACTTCGGGATCGGGTTTTCCATGTTTTACATCCTCACCGGAAACAATTGCGTCAAAGTATTCCCTGATTTTCAATATCTCTAAGGCGCATTCAATATTTTCCCGGATTGTTGAGGAGGCGATTGATGACTTTATTCCTCGTTCTTTTAATTTTCTCAACCACGTTAATACGCCGGGCAGAAGAGTAACTCCTTCCTTTTTAATGATTTCGCGGTAGATTGCCTCTTTGGCAAGAGACAGACGATGGATTTCCGCTGGGTCATTAGTCCATTTAAGCAGCTCGGGAATTACCTTTTCGTTTTTCATCCCGAAACTTTTCGGGAAAAACCCTTCTGGGCAAACCCTGCCTTCGCGTTCGGCAAGTATATACCACGCCTGTTCATGAGGGCGGGAACTATCGATAATTACCCCGTCCCAGTCAAATAATGCTCCCCAATCTTTCATTTTAATTTTCAATAAAAGAACTATATTAGTATAAAATTGAATTTGTTCAAGTTAAGCGCGACTGCTATCTTTTAGAAACTAAATTTTGATGAGAAAGAAAATCGTAAAAACAGGAATTTGCGGACTGCTAATATTGATTAGCTGGATAGCCGGCATTTTTGAGGCATTTTCGGAGGATGATTTAATTTCATTTGTAAACGGGGATAAGTTGCACGGGAAGGTTATTGCAGTTGACCCGGTCAAAGGGGTTGCGCTTAAAAACCAGTTTATAGAGCAAACTACGGCATTTCCTGTTGATTCTATTGTAAAAATTGTTTTTGCAGAAACGGAACAGCCACCGGTTAGCGGGAAATATCCATGCATTATCCGGATGGTTAACCGGGATGAACTTGAATGCAGTCTTGTGTCGCTCGATGAAAGTTCTGTGGTGGTCAGTGCCCCGTTTTCGGAAAATCTCACAATTCCGCGTAAGAGGATTGATAGCATAAATCCGATTTCTCCGAATCCTGCAATTATTTACAAGGGACCAACCGGCACTGAAGGGTGGACGATAAGCAGTTCGCCTGTGGAGGACGAAAAGGAAGGAAAGTGGCGTTATGTCAATGGCTCTTTTATAGCGACAGGCGCTGGATCGCTTGCCCGCGATTTAAAACTCCCTGACATGGCAACTATAGAATTCGATATTGCATGGAAAAACTACATGTCTGTTGCGGTTGCGCTTTATGCAAGCACCCTCCAGCCAATCCTTTTATCCAAGAAGGACGATCCTGATGTGCCGGATTTTGGCTCGTTTTACAGTCTTCAGATTAATTTTAACACTGCGAATCTGATGCTCATTAAAAAAGGGGTTCCCCTCAATTCGATGGGAATGGCTTTCATACCGAACATGGAAGCAAAAACTTCTGCGCATATAATGATTCGCGTAAGCAAGCCCCAGAAAATGATTTTGCTGTATGTGGATGGTATCCTTGTAAAACAATGGCAGGAGCAGGGCGAGTTCGGCGGCAGCGGAACATGCGTCAGGTTTGTTAATCAGCTTTCAACGCCGATTAAAATCAGCAACATTGTGGTTTCGCAGTGGGATGGAAGGATTGAGATTCCAATTACGAGAGTGGATAATTCAAAGTCCGATTTTATAAATATGATTAACAATGACGTCATCAACGGTACAGTGAAGGAATTTAAAAACGGCAAATTCATAGTTCAGACTCCGTTCGGAACCGTGGATGTTCCGTTTGAAAGGGTGAGCCACATGCATTTTTCGATGATTGGACGCGAACCGGCAATCCGCACACAAGGGGAAATACCTGTTGTCTTTCAAAGACAAGGTAAACTATCGCTGAAACCCGAAAAATGGGATGGGGATAAACTGATTGCCGTAAATCCGAATTTCGGACGCATCGCGCTGCCGCTTTCCATGATTAAAGTCATAAATTTTAAACCTGATTATGTCCTCTTTACCTTCTGAGGAATTATGATTGTAAAGTCAAAACACTTTTCGGCTACCGGTGTAATCCTGTTGCGAACCAGTCTGATTTTGCTGGTTATTGCGATTCTTCGGTTTTCTGCAGCAGAATCCGTTGCTCAGAAATTGAGACGGTTTCTACCGCAAGGAGCTTACGGAAAACCTAATGTAATCCTTTTATCCGCAGACGTTTTTAGTTATCGAGATTTTGAAGTTATTAAGAAATCTCCGTCAGATTTTCCAAATCTGACCACACTAATTTCAAACAGTATTGTTTTCACACGGTTTTACAATTCAGATTTTAAAGCCTCTGGAGTCTATAGTTCATATCTTTTCGGATTTCAATATACCGCTAAACAAAATCAACAGTCTGCTAACGAACCAGCTGGAGATAAGTTGCCTTTGGCAAAGGTGCTAAAGGAATGCGAATATTTTACAGGAATTCTCGGAAAATGGTGCATCGGCGATGAGATAAATCAGCCTGTTAAAATAGGCTTTGACCAGTGGTTTGGATATTTAACGCCACAGGAATCGACAAATCTGTTTCCGCCGTATCTATGGCGGAATGACAAGAGGTTTCATCTCTCTGAAAATCAGGGTGGGGCAAAGGCTGTTCCTGCGCAAAGATGGTTTAATACTACCACGACGAACTTTCTGAGAATTTACCGCGAGTATGCGTTCTTTCTCTATTTGCCGTCGGTTTTACCCGGAAGCGATTCGCAGTCTGAAACGCAAGGTGTTGATAAAAAGGCAATTAAATCTGTGGTATCAGAAGACAGACGTAAATCCATTAAAGAACTCGATGCATACGTTGGGCTTATCCTGAATTACCTGAAAATTTTCAAAATTCAGGATAAAACAATCATTATTTTAACCGGAGTTATGGATGCTGAGGATGGATTAAAATCAACGGAAAAACAGGCTGGATTAAAACAGATTTCGGAGATCATCGAGGCGAAACTTCATGTTCCAATGATTGTTTCATGGGAAGGGACGATTAAATCTGCAATCACAAATGATTCATTATTAACATCTTATGATATTTATCCGACAATACTCCAACTTGCGGATGGGAAAGTTCCTACAAACAGTTGTGAATATTCATTTGCGCAGGAGTTAACAGGTAAAACAAATATGGCTTTGCCAGAGTTTGTGTTCTGGAAGATGAAGGAAGGGGCGTATGATTGGGTAATAAGGCTTAACGGCTATTATGTCGGTTATTCGGAAAAGGATAAGGCTATTGATTTGCAAGTAATTGATAATGAAAAGAATATAAATTCAGACACTGAAAAGGTCAGGCGGGATATAACCGAATTTGTTAATCGCATCAATAAAGGATTGCCACGGACTAAACCGGAAAAAAGATAAGGATATCGGAAGATCAGGGTTCAAGGATTTTTTTGTTCGGAGCGTAGGTTTCAGGGTTTGATTTTTGGCGGATTGATTCCTGTAATGATTAACTTTCCGTCTTTATCGATGATGATTTCTGCGTCCGGCAGGTTGTTGAAATCGTTAACAGTATATCTGCTTGTCAGACAATGGATTGTCTTATTAGATGAACCCCGCAATTGTTTTGATATACGCAGTTGATGTTTGTAGCGACCGGCGATTATTACATCCGAAAGAAAGATAATCCTTTTAACGCCTTCAACATTAAGAAGCAGTCTGGAAAACGGAGGGTTATGCGTCAGTTTTCCGTTAATTGCGTCCTGAATTTCTGTCCATTCAAATCCGGTGAGGACAATGATAGAGAGATTTGTGTTTTTCCTGACGAGACTTAGGAAATCAGCCAGCGGATTAGCCTGTTCGAGAGGTTCACCGCCGGAGATGGTAATGCCCTCGATCGAATCCTTAATTTCCTCTATGCGTTTAAACAGATTTTCTGCTGAAATTATTTCACCGCTTTCAAATTCGTGGGTTTCGGGATTAAAACAGCCGGGGCAATTCAGTGAACATCCCTGTGTCCAGATTACCGCCCTTGCGCCGGGACCATTCGAATAACTCCGGGGCAATATTCTGTGAATCCGCAATTTGCTATCATTTTTATTCATTTAGTTTTTAATGTTTAGACGGCGCAGGTTGAGTTTAGTTGTGAAAAAATTAAAGCAGAGGGGATATAAGCACAAAACTGGTAATACCGGTAGATTGGTTTTAGTTGTGAATAAAATTCCCGCGATGGTTGCGTGAATGTAACGCATTGGTTCGTGAAAATTCTTAATTTCATGATATTTTTTTCTGAAAGAAACCATAGATTTTTAATATCGTTTCAGGGTTAAGTCTAAAATACCGTAAAAACTGCCTTGAAATATATTGATTTGAAGCGGTTTGTTTTTTTGCTTTGGTTTAATCTTCGGCAAGGATGGGGAAATAAATCGGTTAAATTTCTGTTTGGCATGATAATTGCTATTTTAAAGGTGTTCAGTGGTAGAGTTGGTTGATTGGTTCCCAACTTAAGCACTGGCATGGTTGGTTTGGGAGTTGTGGGCACGGCCATCGGTGCATGTGGAGTTATAATGGGGGGAAGAGTGCACCGATGGCCGAAACTTTAAAAAGATTTTGGGGTATTTAATAATTAGGGTATATTGATAGTAATGGGGTTAAATTTACCCCACCCGATGTTGCGGGTTTCGGTTAAACAAGCAGGCTGATGTAAGTTGCCACCAGCATACCTTCCGCACCACGGGTGGGGAAATAGTTTGACCCCATTTTATTTTTCTCTAAGACTTTTGCAAGCAAAAACTTAAAAATTTTTTTGGTCATTCAAATAATTTTAAAATTAACCACAGAGGACAAAGAGTCTCACATAGAAAAACCACAGAGGTTTAAAATTATCAGGACAGGAAGGTAAAGAAGGGGTTATTTTAAATCATAAGGAATTGAATTATTTACTCTTTGCTAATCGGAAAAGTCCTCTTAAACATAAAGTTCCTAATCCTCTTTAGCATTCTGTTGGAAAATAAAAGCCACCCAAAGGTGTTTAATGGAGAAAACCGTAAATGTCGAAGTGAAAATCTTATTTCTTGAAACAACTGATAAATAGTGTAAATCAATTTATATTGTTTTTTTGTTTAAAGAAACGGGTTTAGAAAATGGACTACAAAGATACATTAAATTTGCCACAGACGGGTTTCCCGATGAAGGCAGACCTTGTTAATCGGGAGCCTGAAAGGTTAAAGAAATGGGAATCTGACGGGATTTACGATAAAATTCTTAAACTTCGTCAGAATGCACCGAAATTTGTTTTGCATGACGGACCTCCGTTTGCGAACGGGGATGTTCATATTGGGACTGCCCTGAACAAGATTCTTAAAGATATAATTATTAAATTTAAGACCCTGCGCGGGATGAACGCACCTTACGTTCCGGGCTGGGATTGTCATGGTTTGCCGATTGAATTCAAGGTTGTGCAGGATATGCGTAAAGCGGGTCAAACCGAACCTGACCCTGCAACAATCCGTCGCGCATGCGAGGCGTATGCGTTGAAATATGTTGATATCCAACGGGAACAGTTTAAAAGACTCGGTGTATTTGGGGACTGGGATAATCCGTATCTGACGCTTGACCGGCAATATGAAGCCGATGAACTTCGTTTATTTGCAGACTTGATTGAAAAGGGATTTGTTTATCGGGGTAAGAAACCTGTCTATTGGAGTATTCCTTGCCGCACAGCGCTTGCTGAAGCAGAAGTGGAATATAAGGACCATGTCAGCCAGAGCATTTTTGTAAAATTCCCGATCATCGGAAAGCCGAACACGTATCTGTTAATCTGGACAACTACGCCATGGACTTTGCCGGCGAACCTTGCGGTGGCTTACAATTCCACGTTCAGTTATTCGGTCGTCCGTGTTAATGGCGAAGAGGATTATGTTCTTTCCACATATCTCATCAGCAAGGTTGCTGAACAGTGTAAGTGGGAAGATTTCGTAATTGTCAGAAGTCTGGAAGGCGAGCATTTTGAACACATTGAATACCAGCATCCATTCTGCAACCGCACGGGTAGGTTATATCCCGGTGATGAATTTGTCGATAACGAGACAGGAACAGGATTTGTCCACATTGCTCCTGGGCATGGTCTTGAGGACTACATGCTCGGATGCCGTGTAGGATTGCCGATTTATTCGCCGGTTGATGACAACGGCTGTTTTACTTATACTGACGATTTGCCTGTTGATCAGCAGATGCCGTCATGGATGATTGGAAAGTCTATTCTCGAAAAGCATGGCAAGAGTGAGGCAAACGAGGCGGTGCTGCATGAATTGCGTTCAAAAAATCTTCTGGTTCATGAGGAAAACTATCATCACAGTTACCCACATTGCTGGCGGAGCAAGACACCTGTAATTTTCCGCGCAATGGACCAGTGGTTTATTAACATAGACCATAAAATTAACGGACAAACTTTCAGAGAAGCTGTGCTTGAGGCTATTGAAAAGGTAAAGTGGGTGCCGGACTGGGGCAAGAACAGAATTGAAGCTGCTGTAAAAGCTCGTCCGGACTGGTGCATCAGCCGTCAGCGCGCATGGGGTGTTCCGATACCGGCATTCTATGATGCAAAGGGCAATCCAATCCTTGATGCACGAATTGTTCGGGCTACTGCAGACCTTGTCGAAAAACATGGGACAAATGTGTGGTTCGAAAAGTCCGCACAGGAATTGTGGCAATTGTTAAGACCATCGGATTGGACTGGACCCGAAGCAGTGTCGAAATCCATGGACACGCTTGATGTATGGATTGACTCCGGCTCTTCATCGCGGACAGTTCTCATGAGACGTCCGGAGTTAAACCGCGCTGATCAGCCTTTGGGATGGCAGGCGGATATGTATCTTGAAGGAAGCGACCAGCATCGTGGTTGGTTCCAGTCGTCATTATTACTCTCCCTTGCGGCAAATGGCGCTGCGCCATACAAAACCGTATTGACTCACGGGTTCATGGTTGACGCAGACCGTGAGAAGATTTCAAAGAGCAAGCAGGGACAGGGGGGATATGAAAAGCCGCAGACTTCTGAGGCGTATGTAAAAAAATACGGTGTGGATGTATTGCGGCTTTGGGTGGCGTCGCAGGATTTCCGCAACGACATTGTAGTGAGCGACGAGCGTATTACAAAGGTTGGTGAAATTTACCGAATGATTCGCAATACCCTGCGATATCAACTCTCGAACCTGTATGATTTTGACCCGCAGAAGAATAGCGTTTCGTTTGATAAAATGACCGGATTAGACCGTTGGATTCTCGATGAATTCTCGAAACTCGAACATGCGGTGACAAAGGCTTATGAAAATTGTGAGTTCCATCTTATTTATCAGAAGATAAGTCAGTTTGCCGCGGTTGAACTTTCGGCAATTTACCATGATGTAATAAAGGACAGGCTTTATACGGATGCAAAGGACTCTTTAAGGAGGCGTTCATCACAGACGGCGCTGTATATTATGATTTGCGACCTATGCAAAATGCTTGCGCCGATAATTCCGTTCACAGCGGACGAGGCATGGGAGTTCATTCCGCACAAACCGGGCGAGTCCGTCTTCCTAACAGACTGGGAACCAAAGGATTTCCAGCGGTCGGATGCGGAACGAACTGCATGGAACCATCTATTCGAACTCCGTGAGAAGGTGCTTTTGTATCTGGAGAAAGAACGTCAGGCTGGCAACATCGGCAAGGCGCTTGAGGCAAAGGTTACAATCACGGGTAACAATCCGCTTGTGCTGGATGCAAAGAATAATCTTGAAGCATTCCGCGAGTTGCTAAATGTTTCGCAACTTGAAATTAACATTGCCGGCGCCAAAGAAACTACAATTCTTGTAACAAAAGCGCTTGGAAAGAAATGCGAACGTTGCTGGCACTGGGAGACTGATGTGGGGAGTAATAAGGAGCATCCGACGCTTTGCGGCAGGTGTGCCACAATTCTCCAGAATACCAGATAAGTCTGCATCGGACAGGAATAAACAGATTTTTAATGATTTTTAAACTTGACCACAAGGGACAAAGTGGTTGTTAAAGAGGAGTTGAATTAATTTTATTGAAACAGGTGGATGATAGGGATTTTAAGTTTAAGAAAATTTAGTCGATAAAAACAATTTTAATAATTGCCTGTTTTCCGGATGATAAATTAAATCCCGCCAATTCTTTTAATTTTACATATCTGTTTTTACTTTGCATAGCCCAGTTATAATAACCACAGGCAGGAATGCCTATGTTACAATGTAGCACAGACATTCTTGTTTGTTTTTTTTCACCACAGAGGATACAGAGAAACACAAAGATGATTAAAAAGGAATTAAAACAAGATTTAGAAAACCTTAAATTCAACGGAATTTGAAGGTTGGGTATTATTTTAGAGCAGTAATATTTTTGGACTAATATCTTTTATAAGATTTACCTTCGGTTAAAAATTATTTTAAGACAATTATTGTGGTTATGATTTGGTTTATGATTGTAAGAAGTTATGGAGACTGATTATAGCGTCAGGTTCAACGGGTTTAGTCGGTTGGTTGGGAAATCGGCAATGGAAAAAATTGCCGCATCGAGTGTTTGTGTTATTGGTCTTGGGGGAGTGGGTTCGTGGGCGGTAGAGGCGCTTGCAAGATGTGGAGTGGGGAAGATTACGATTGTTGATTTTGACGAGGTATGTAAAAGCAATGTGAACCGTCAATTGCACGCTTTGGACGGCGAGTTTCATAAACCAAAGGTGGAAGTAATGGCTGAGAGAATTAGGAAGATAAATCCGTTATGCGAGGTTACGCCGGTTCAGCTGTTTTTCACTTATTCAACGGCAGAAACAATCCTAAAGCCGCAGTTTGACTACGTGATCGATGCAATGGATAGTCCGTCGAAGAAATGCTATCTTGCCCATTATTGCAGGGAGCGTGGATTGAATTTAATTATCACCGGGGCTGCAGGCGGAAAGACTGACCCGACCAAAGTTCGTATTGCAGACCTGTCTGCAGTGAATCACGACCGTTTGTTGCAGGAGGTGCGGAAAAAACTGCGGGTAAAATATAATTTCCCGCGTTTACCGGAGCCTATGATGGTGGAGGCTGTGTTTTCCGAAGAACCAACGCGAAAGCCGGTTATTGAAGGATGTGAAGACAGGACTAAGCGAAGGAGTCTGGATTGCAGGACTGGTCTTGGGACGGCTGTTTTTGTTACAGCCGTGTTTGGTTTTGTAGCAGCATCGCGGGTGGTCAACCGCATCGCCGGAATTGTAACAGAGGATTTATCTGAAAAGGAAAAGTCAAAATAAAATATTCTAATTAATTCTGATTTAAGGCATAGTGGTTATATGAACTCGATGACCGGTTATGGAAAGGCAGAAGTAACGGTGGGGAACAACAAAGTTACCATCGAGATTTTCTCTGTTAATCGTCGCCAGATAGATGTGCAGGTGATATTGCCGGACGATTTTTCTGCTTATGAAATGCCAATACGTGAAATTATTACAGAGAATGTAGCGCGCGGTCAGGTAACTGTGAGGGTCAGTGCTGTTCTTATTCCTGATGCAAAAAAATATAGACCGGTTGAAATAAACAGGGAACTTGCCAGAGAATACGCCCGCGAGTTTAAAAAACTTGCGAAAGAAATCGGGTGTGAGGATGAGATTGACCTTGAACTTGTTCTTGAAGCGCCGGGTGTGCTTATTCCGGTTCGACAGACTGCGGAGGATGAAAAGACATGGCGGCAATTTAAAAAAGGTTTGGATAAGGCGCTGAAGGATTTTCTCTCCATGCGCGCAAAGGAGGGCAGGCACCTTGAAGAGGATTTAGTAAGGCGTGTTAAAAATATGCAGTCTGAACTTGAAAAGGTAAAAAAGCGCGCGCCGGAGGTTGTAAAAAGGTATCGGAAACAACTCGAGGAGCGGATTAAGGCAGCTGGATTATCTGTTGACCCTGAGGACGAGGAACGGCTTTTAAAGGAGATTGTGTTGTTTGCCGACAGGTCAGATATTTCGGAAGAGATAGCGCGGTTGGAAAGCCACTTTAAAAAGTTCTATGAATATTTAAAAGAGAAAGAACCAATTGGCAAGACGCTCGATTTTCTTGCTCAGGAGATGAACCGCGAAATAAACACGATTGGTTCGAAATCTAACGACCATGCCATTGCGCACTCTGTGGTTGTTTTGAAGACTGAACTGGAAAAATTCCGAGAACAGGTTCAGAATATCGAGTGATACGAGGGGAAAGTGGCTTTTAAATTATATGGACGAGTTTAGCAGTTTTTTTGGGAAAAAAATTAAGAGAATCCCATTGGTGATAGTGGTTTCAGCGCCGTCAGGCGCCGGGAAAACTACCCTTTGCGGAAATTTGCTAAATGCCGATCCGCAGGTAAAAAGGGTAATCACTTGCACAACAAGACCGCCACGGGCTGGAGAAAAAGATGGGGTTGATTATTTTTTTCTTTCGAGGGATGTTTTTGAAAAGAAGATAGAAAACGGGGAGTTTCTTGAGTATGCCGTGGTTCACGGAAATTATTACGGGACTTTGAAAAGCGAGGTTTTTAAGATTCGCGAAAGCGGAAATGATGTTTTGTTGAACATTGATGTACAGGGAGCGGGAAAGATACGCGAACGGGCAAGCCAGGATGAGGAACTTAAAAGGTCGCTTGTAACTGTGTTTGTGGGTGCCACTGGTATGGATGTTTTGGAGGAAAGATTGCGAAAAAGGGCACTTGATTCGGAAGAGACTTTGCAGAGGCGTTTACTGAACGCTGCAGAGGAGATAAAAAGATGGCATGAATTCGATTATCTTATTATAAGCGGGACGATGGAAGAAGACCTTGAAAGACTCAAGGCGATAGTCTGCACAGAAAGGATGCGGACAAACAGACTTATAATTGATTAAACGAAAAAGATGAACAAAAGAAAGATAGTAATTCTTGGCGTTACCGGTTCAATTGCCGCTCATAAGGCACTGGATATAACGAGCAATCTTGTGAAAGCCGGTGTTGATGTGCATGTTGTGATGACGCCTGACGCTCAGCAGTTTGTAACTCCGGTTCCGTTTAAAACGCTTTCGCGAAATCCGGTTATAACATCTTTGTTCGATGACGAAGGCGACTGGAAGCCGACCCATATTACGCTGGCTGATGAGGCAGATTTATTATTAATCGCGCCAGCCACAGCAAATACTATCGCAAAGCTTGCTATCGGTATTGCGGATAATGCCCTCACATGCATTGCGCTGGCGTTAAACAAGGAAGCCGGTTTAATGATTGCGCCTGCGATGAACGGCAAGATGTGGTTGCATCCTGCAACTCAGGAGAATGTAAGGATTCTGAAGCAGAGAGGAGCGGAGTTCGTCGGTCCCGAAGAAGGTATGCTTTCATGTGGTTATGAGGGAATCGGAAGGCTCATGGCTGTGGAAAATATTGTACGGGCAGTTTTGGAAAAACTGAAAAAACAAAAAGGCGAACTTATATGACAGATATTCCGGCGCGGCGATTACATTAATGAAATTAGAGGCAATTAAAATATTTAATGAATATAAAAACCTGTTCAAACCGATAAAACCATCCGATTATCTTCTTTTTCGGCGAATCCGAGGTATTGAACGCGATATAATTTTGCCGATTAAATTAATCCTAATATTAATTCTTATTTATTATTTGTTTTTCACACAACCGCTGACGACTGTAACGCCATTGCGCGAGATTGTTCTGACAGGGATTCGTCGGTTCTTCATATTTTATATAATTTTTAACATCCTGATTGCGTTTCTTTTGTTGAGAAAAAACAGTGAGCAAATTCTCAAATATAGATGGATCCTACTTGCAAATAGTTTTTTTGATGCGGTTTTAATTGCAATTTTGACACTGATAACTGGTGGTTATGAGAGCGTGTTATATTGGCTGTTTGTGGGGTTATTACTTAGAAACGCCTTGCTTCATCTGGTGGCGGCTGAACAACTTGTTTTAAATCTGTTGGTCTGTGCAATTTTTACACTGGCAGGAGCATTGGAAATAAAGGTGCGTGAGATGGAGGCTGAATCGTATATTGCGTTATGGAAGGCAGAACAGTCCCTGAATGTCGAACGACCCATGAAGAACGATAAGAGCGTAAGCACCAACAAGGTATCACAACACTTTAATAACGCCGTGGACAACAATGAAGCCGGCATAGACGAGAATACTTTAAGGGCGCTCGACCTTCTGCCACCTGAAAATCCGACTGAACCTGCGTTTCTGCGTGTTATATTGCTTGTGTTGTTTGCCGTGTGTTTTTACGGGCTTCAACTGTTATTGCTGCGAACAAAGATGGCTGAACAGGAAAAGCAGCAATTCGAATCTCGTACCGAACAGTTACGATCAGCAAGCCGTATTGCTGCGGAAATCGCACATCAGGTTAAAAACCAACTTGCAGTTATAAAAAATGCGGTTTTTGTTCTGGGCAGGCTGATCCCGGAGCCCGATGCGAAGGTTAAACAGCAATTAGAACTCATTGATACTGGTGTTAACAAGGTGGATAACATTATTGTGGAGATTCTCGGTTATGGAAAACTTGCTGAGGGCAAGGTTGAGAAACTGGATGTGCTTGAAACACTCAATACTTCCATTGACAATGTTTTCCCAAAAGGTTCACAGCATAATATTAATATTATAAGGAATTATAATGTTTCTGAACCGTATGTGATGATGCAAAGATATCATTTGCAATCCATTTTTATAAATCTGCTTCAAAATGCCCGGGAGGCATTACAGGATATGGATAAGGATAAGAGAGAGATAAAAATCGAAGCCCGTCGGGATGAAAAGGACAATATTGTTGTATCCATTAAAGACAGCGGTCCGGGAATTCCCGATGACCTAAGGCAAAAGATTTTCGAACCGTATTTTACCACAAAACGTACCGGAACAGGTCTTGGGCTTGCAATTGTGAAGCAAAACCTTGATATTTATGGAGGGACTATTCGTGTAGAATCCTTGCCGGGCGAAGGCGCAGAATTTATAGTAACCTTACCCGCAATAAGATATGAAGCAATTGAATAAAAGTTTATTGCCGCCGGTGCTCATTGTTGATGATGAGCAACCCATGAGGATTTCTCTCGGCAATATACTGAATGTAGATGGATATAAAGTAGTATCAGCGGAATCTGCCGAGCAGGCGCTCAAACTCCTTGAGCGCGAAGAGTTTTTCATGGTCATAACCGATATGCGGCTCGGCGGGATGAGTGGGATTGAACTATTAAAATACATCCGTCAGCGATGGCAAAATCTGCCCGTTCTTGTAATTACCGCTTATGCAACCCCTAAACAGGCTGTTGAGGCAATTAAACTCGGCGCATACGATTATCTTTCCAAACCGTTCGACCCCGATGAGTTAATTAACGCGGTTAAAAACTGCGCCGAGCGGTATTTGCTTATGGAGGAAAACCGCCGGTACCGTCAGCGGACAGTTGAAGAATTTACGCTGGACCATATTATCGGCGAATCTCCAAAAATGCTTGAAATTAAAGAACTTATAAAGATGGTAGCGCCGACGGATACCACAGTGCTGATACTTGGAGAGACAGGAACCGGCAAGGAATTAATAGCAGGCGCAATCCACAGCCTGAGCAACAGGCGGGAAAATAATTATGTGAGAATTAACTGCGCGGCAATACCGGAAAATCTACTGGAAAGCGAGTTGTTCGGACATGAAAAGGGTTCATTCACCGGGGCTTTAAAACAAAAACTCGGAAGGGTCGAAGAAGCGGATGGCGGTACGATTTTTCTTGATGAGATTGGTGATATGAGCCGTCCGCTGCAGGCGAAATTGTTAAGATTCCTTGAAAACGGCACATTTACGCGGGTTGGCGGAAACGAGGAGTTAAAGGTGAATGTCAGGTTAATTGCCGCAACAAACCGCGATATTATAGAGGCTATTCAGAGCGGACAGTTCAGAGAAGACCTTTACCACAGGCTTAATGTGATACAATTCCGTCCGCCCCCGTTAAGAGAACGAGGGAATGATATTATCCTACTGGCAAATCATTTCCTGAAGCATTTTACAATGGTACTTGGGAAAAAGATTGTCGGGTTTACTGATGAGGCTAAACAAAAGCTGCTTTCACATCATTGGCCCGGGAATGTGCGGGAATTGCGGAATGTAATTGAACGGGCTGTTATCCTCGAAAATACAAATTATATACAGAAACATAATCTGCCGGATTTCCAACTCGAATCCAGACTCAAAAAAGAATCCGTTCCGTTGATTGGCGGGGAGAAATCGTTGGATGAAATGGTGGAGGAATTTGAAAAGAGTCTGATTCTGCAGGCGCTTGAACAGAGTAATTACAGTATCGCAAAGGCTGCCGACCTGCTTAAGATATCGCGTCATGCCTTGCGATACAGGATGCAACGGCTGAATTTAAAGGTTGATGGAGAATTAATTGACGATGGGACTAAAATCGGTAACCATGAGGAGAAATGAGCGTTATGAATGGTATATTGTCCGCCGTTAACACGGCAGAACTTTTAGCGCCGGACACTTATCCCAAACCATCAAGTCCGTGGCTGAGCAATATTCTGATTATTTTGGGGCTGATACTCGCTTTGTTTTGCGTCGCTCTGATGATTGTCTGGGCGTTTAGAGAGAGGAAACCATTAATTGCCACAGACCCTGAAACAAAGAATGATGTGACTACGAAGGAAAGAGGGTTATTTTTCCAAAAGTCCCGGCACAGAAAATATAAAAGAAGATTTCCGACCCTTGCTGAAAAAGGCGGTTTGCCACCTAAAAAGGAGGACCGGAATTACGAGTCTGCCAATCGCGAATGATTAATCGGAGAAATAATTATCCCTTATATGCTCCGGACGCAGAAATAATCCTCTGTTTAAAATGACAAAGTCCGCGGAAATAACGAAATCGAGCGCTTCAAATCTTGCATTTGCATTTTGTGTATTGCCCCCGGAAAAACGGGACGCAATGTGCGCGTTGTATGCGTTTTGCCGAGAGGTGGATGATGTTGCTGATGATGAGAGGTCCCCAGTAGAAGAAAGAAGGAGAAAACTTGATGAATGGGAAACAGATTTAAAAAAGATTTACGACGGCGGCGAACCCTCATTTGAAGTAAACAAAGAATTACGACAGATAATAGCCAGGTACCAGATTCCGTATTTCCTGTTCGATGAACTATTAAAAGGGGTGAGGATGGATCTTGAGATTAAACGGTATAACACGTTTGAAGAACTTGACCTGTATTGTTACCGGGTTGCGTCAGTGGTGGGGTTGTTGAGCATTGAGATATTCGGATATAAAAACGAGAGAACAAAAGAGTTTGCTGTCCAGCTTGGCAAGGCGCTTCAGTTTACTAATATTCTACGCGATGTAAGAAACGATGCAATGAGGGGGAGGATATATATTCCGCTGGAGGCATTAAAACAACACGGGGTTACTGAGGAAGAAATTTTAAATGGTGTTTATTCAGATAGATTTAGGAAGCTTGCTGGATCAATTGCAGACTGCGCAAAAAAACATTTCCGTCAGGCGCGCAGGATACTGCCTGCAGAAGATAAAAACTCTATGATCGCCGCTGAGTTGATGGGCGAGATTTACTGGAATCTTTTGAAGAAAATTGAGCATGAGAATTTCAATGTTTTAGGCGAGAAAAGAATCAGACTGGGGAAATTGAAGAAGATGGTACTGGCTTTGAAGGCAATTTACTGGGCAAAGATAGAGTCAAAGATATTTACTTCATCCCATTATAAACCTTCTTATGGAATGGACACGCTGACGTGATTCCTGAAAGACATACCACCATTGCTATTGCCATAAGATGACATGGAAAATCCAGCAGGTAAAAAATTATTGATTGTTAATGCAGACGACTTCGGGAAGGATGACGCTGTTAACGAGGCTGTGCTTGAGGCACACAGAGACGGTATTTTAACGACTGCAAGTTTAATGGTTAACGAAGACGCCTGCGGGGATGCCATAAAAATTGCGAGGGGAAATGAAAGACTCGGTATTGGTTTGCATATTTCGTTGCTCTATGATAAGCCATGTCTTCCCCGGGCGGAAATTCCTGATCTTGTGGGGGAAGATGGCAGATTTTACAGTTCGCCCGTAATGACAGGATTTAACTGTTATTTTAAGAAGAGAATAAAGAGACAACTCGAACTTGAGGTTTCGGCGCAGGTCAGGAAATTTCTCGATACTGGCTTATACCTCGACCACATAAACGGGCACCTGCATTTTCATATGCAGCCGGTAGTGTTTAAAATTATTCTGGCGAATGCGGAACGATGGGGAGTCAGGGCAATAAGACTGACACGCGATCCGTTAATGCTGAATCTGAAGTTATCCCGTGGAAGACTTTTAGGAAAATTCTGCGAGGCAGTTACTTTTAACCTATTATCAGCATGGTGCAAAAAGAAACTTGAAGGGAAAGGAATTAAATTCGCGGACCGCGTTTTTGGTCTATTACAGAACGGACGCGTTGACGCTAATTATCTTAAGAATTTACTGAAGGTTTTGCCGGACGGGATTACAGAAATTTACTCGCATCCTTCGAAAAAATCTTCAATCCATGAATTCACCGCATTAATAGATGCGGATATAAGGAAGATGATTTGCGAAAATGGCATAAAACTGGTAAGATATCAGGATATTTAGATATGGTCAAAATTTTAGTCATATTAGTTGCTGCCTTCGTAATAGAGGCGTTAGGCGTAATAGAAGTTAAAAAAGGCGTTGACGAAATAGTTGTCCGCTATAAGCAGCGTGAGCAAAAGACACGAATGTTTAAAAACATATTGAAGATGGTTGGCAATGCATTCGTGAACAAACATTTCATGCTTGGATTGTTTCTTGAGCTAGTATTTTTCATTGGATTGCTTTATCTACTTGGGCAGAAGGATGTTAGTTTTATTTGGCCATTGACTTCATTAAGTTTTGTAATGACTACGCTTGCCGCCCGGTTTCTTCTGAATGAAAATGTTTCAACTGTGAGATGGGCTGGTGTTGCGCTTATTATGGTTGGCGCCGCATTGATTACGTACAGCGAGCATACAAAGAAAAAGGATGAACCGCCTCAGGTTGTCATTCAGACCACAATCAAACCGGGAACATGATTTCTGAATTACTTTAAAATAGATTTCGGATTTCCCCTGAACTGGTTATGATGACCTCTTGAATAAGCCCAATGCGTAAATAAGTGTGGTTTCAAAATCAACTTCATTCCAGTTGGAAATCAGGTATCGTCGAGCCGGTCCTTTCCGCATCAGATTTTCGTCGTAGTGAAAGTTGAAATGCCCATTCATTGTTATATTATTTGCGACAATTGCGCCGATAAAATCTTCCGCATTATTACCCCCACCTCTGAGAAATAGTGATGCATTTGGGGCATATAAGACGCCGGTAAACTGTCCGTTTCCGCTAATATCAATGGAAGTGTTAGAATCTAGACCGTAATACTGGAAGTTCAATGCATTACCGTTTTTATTAATAACGCCGTTTCCGGCAATCTTTGTGTTTGCGCCTGCCATGTAAAGTTTAAGAGAGCCATTTGGACCGATAACAATTGCGTTATTCCCTGTAATCTGAATATTGTTTTTTACAAGTAATCTTGCGTTACCGCGAACATAAAGAGAGCCCGAAAGGTTATCAAGAACATAATCGTAACTATCAAGAATGTAATCGTATCTTGTGCTTGTGACTACAACATTTGTGGCGGTTCTTTGCATATAGGTGTAGGAGATAGGCGTTTTGTATGTATAACTTGGAATACTATAAGTATAAACTTCGCTTGGATAAGAATACACTTTTACTGTATATGAATATGACTGGATCGCTTGGTAATACCGGTACCATGCTTTTTCGGGATTATTATAATTGTATGTAAAACCTCCAACGTAGGTTCCCGGTGCAGGTATGTAGCCATACGCGCTGTCATCGGTAGGTGGGGGTGATTGCTTTGATGGCATTGGATTTAATATACATTTGACGGAAGATTGGACTGTGTTAGTTGTAATCGAACCATATACGTCAACATTAGTAGGATAATAGGTTGTGTTTGTATTAATATAACCTATCGTTAATCTTGGCACCTGCCCGGGGAATTTGTAAGTTGTAATCATTATAATGTTTGTTGTAATGGGTCCCGGTGGAGCAGGAGAAGGATAGTCAGTTGTGCTAATTGTAACATAGTTTGTCGTAACTCCGTCAGGGGGCACAATTGTCGGGTAGTTTGTCGTAGTTACAATACCAAAATTTGTTACAATACCCGTTGCGGTGGGATCGGTGGGATATTCGGTAGATGTAATAGTGGCGTATTGATATTGAAAATTGGTCTCTGTTACAGTTCCACCAGCCGGGGTGTATCCACCTGTAAATGGAACATCTACAGATGGGAAACTCATATTCATATCGTCGGAGAAATGTCCGGGTTCAATACCTCTGTTGCCGGCATTATACCATGCAAGACTGCCCACAACGCCATTTGGACCTATACTGATTGTGCCTCCGGGACCAGTTGCCACATAACCGAGGATATTGGCATTTCCGGCATTCAACATATTCGGTTCACCGGAGTTTGTTGCAACATCGCCATTATCTTTTCTTTTTGAAGGATGGTATCTGCCATCGATGCTGAAATTAGGGTCGGAAGAATCAAAGCTATCTGTTTGGACATTATTGCCATTAAAGTCTATTCTTCCTTTTGCCGTCATTGCCTTTGCAAAAATAGGACCACCGGATACAGTGGTACGAACAGTACGACGGACTTCACTCTTTGAACTGCTACCCCCTGACCACTGAAACTGAGTAGATGAACCTACCATCGAACTTCCAAATGCAATCGGTGCTGGGACAAATCCGGCGCTTTCAATTATTGGCTGCGACTTTGGTATTATGACAACAACATACCGACCTTCGCCAAGAGTTCTTCTTTTCACTGCTAAACCGAATTCAAAATTCCATCCGTCACTATATAAGTTAGTCAGGCCGTTTTTGTTTAAATGGGCAAGGGCTTCTTCGATCCCTGCCTCAATCAGTGGCATTGTGGCGTTCCAGCATTGTGAGCGTATAATGGAACGATTCTGGGCGCTTATGAATGTCAAGTAACTCGCCAGGGTAAAGCCAATAATCCCTGCTATAATAATGGTCATTGCAAGGACACTGGCACTCACTTTATATTTTTGAGCGATTTTTATTTTCATAGGCTAAGATCTTGGAGATTCCTGCAAAACTACGTCCGGTATATAGCGACAGTGAAGCCACGGCAAGGAAGATGATTGAGCCGATCCCAACTGTAACCATGAACTCAACAAGGGTGAATCCCCAGATATTTTTATGTTTTTCAATTTTGAGAATCATAAACTGTCTATATTTTAGACATACAATTAGACATAAACCCAATAATTAGACACTAAAATAGGTAGTTTTGCATTCCATTTTTTGCAACGTAAGTTGACATTGTTCGTGTTCGTTTAATGCCGCCATTTGTCCATGTAAGTGAAATTATAACCAAGCGCATATCAGCGTCATAAGTTGCGCCTGTGTTTGCGTTAGTGATAGTAAGGGTTCCGTAATATGTGATTCCGCGCTTATCCAAGAGACCACGCGGGAAATAGTAATCAACAAAATCTGGTGGAAGATTGGTACCGCTTGTTATCTGGTCCCAACTGCATAACCTTATAGTCTCCATTTTTTCAACAATAATCTGGGTTGCGCGCAGATTTTCCCGCATTAATTGGATTATACTGAAGCCAAACGATATCCCGGCATAGAGCGAAACGAAAACAATTCCCACTATTCCCATGCCGACGACGGCTTCAACAAGTGAGAACGCCTTTTGTTTTAATTTGGGCTTTAGTAACCGCATATTTAACGGTTGTCGTTCAAAGTTCTAATTTTTGCCACAACTTCTGATTAGCAACTGCCATGCCAGTCTATTTGTTGGGTCGCACGGTTTATATAAAATCTACTATATTTAAGTTTGATTTCCAAATTTAATCTCGTCTGATTAGAAAAAAACAGAGGGTAATACAAGTTAGTGCGGAGAATATTAAGCCTGTGTAGAATAATTTGTCTCTGTAAATAAATTCCACAATATGATTTCCGGCGGGGACAATTATAGCCTGAAATCCGTAATTGGCTTTGTATATTTTCGAGTTTTTTCCGTCCACAAGTGCCTCCCAGCATGGATAGTAAGCCATCGAAAAAACAACGGATGTAGTGGTATCACAGGAAATAGTGGCTTTTAGTCTATTAGCGGTTATTTCGGTTAACAAAACGGACACATTAGGATTAGCTTCATTACGGAGGGGATTTGGGGAATCGTCTTGCAAAAAGACTGTAGTTTGCGGATTGAACTCTTTTGAAAAGATTTTTTCAAAAGTTTGTATTTCATTGAGCCACAAGATATTTTGACCGGCAGAGATTAATTGCATGGCTGTCCGGCGGGGTTCCCAGACATATTGTTTTCCGGGAGCAGGTCTCCATCTGATTCCTGAAAAGTCAGCAAACCCATCGGGAATGTTATCCTCGTCTTCAAATAGTTTATCCAGAATTATTTTACTCTCGCGGAGGTGGAGAGAGAACATGCCTGTTAATTTTGCAAGTCCTTCCAGAAGATTAAGATTTGAATATAAACCGAGCCGTTTTGACAAGACATCAGATACAGGGTCGTTTTTTATTTGGTTAAATTTATAGAAATCTTTGTCGTGTCTTGTAAAGATTCTTCCATTTTTAAATCCATCTGGTCTTTCGGCATTTAGAAGGTCGGGTTTATAAACCCAGCTTTCGACTGATGGATTTTGTTTTGGCGCATGTGTTTTAAAATCAAGAAACAGCAAAATCATGGCGGCAATTAAGAAGATGTGGCTAAAATCTGGTTTTTTACGCAACAGGTAAGGTATTGATACAAAGGAAGTTAAGAAGATGATTCTTAACGCTAAATTTTTTATAATAAAATCTTTAGGTAATCCTTGATTATGGGTGTTAATGCTCAGGATTGCTGAAATAGCGAGTAGTCCCACAAGAAGCACGTAAACCAATAAAGGTATATATTTTCTGCGAAAGTTTCCGTGTTCAGTTACAAATTTAAATCCGTATCCTGCAAGTAGAATTATAGAAAACATGTAAAGGATAATGAATTTTATCGGGAAACGTATCAGGTCGAAGAAAGGTAAAATCTTTTTTAATAATGGATACACGATGAAGTTATTCCCTAATGCAATAAGGACACCTGCGATTGATAGAATAATAAACAACCATTTGTAATGTGACCGGTTATAGAATATGCCGACAATACCAAGCCAAATAAGACCTATCGGTATATAGATTGAGGATGTCCAGTATTGGTCTTTCTGAAATATGACGCCGTAAGACCATTCAAAAGAGTTGTAGAACGGCGTAATCAGACAAAATAGGGAACCGAGCGACCAGTTAGTATCGCCGCCGGAGGTTACTCTATGTGAATTTGCAAGGAGTTGGATAAATGGAAGCAGCTGTATGGCGGTCAGGGCAAGCGAACCGATGCATATAAGAGAAAAGTTTTTAACTATGGCTGATTTTTTTGCAGATTTTAGAAACTCGATCGATGCTGAAAACAAAATGATAATCCATGTAAACCCGATAATTTCAGGCGCGCCGGTCAATATTTGCATTGAGCAGATTATTATTGAGACAACGATGTATTTTGATTTGTCCGAACCGATTGCTCTAAGAACGCTTAGAATACACCATGGCATCCAGCCGAAGGCGGCACTGTTATTAGTCCACATGAGGCTGTTAATTGTGATTCCGTTGAACTGATAACCGAGCGCGATTAAAAATGCAGCGAAATTATTTCCTACGAAATATCTGGCAAGGCAATACATTCCAATACCGCCAAAAACAAGGTGCAGGATTGGAAATATGCTGATTCCCCATTCAGGCGGGAAGAGGAAAAACAGCAGGTTGAAGGGATATAATACCATTGTATTCCATTGAGCTAAAAACGGGATACCGAATTCATTCAATGGATTCCAAAATGGTATTTCGGAATTGAGGAAAGAGTTGCGTACGTAATAGGCGTTCGGGTATGCAAAGATAGCGAAGTCGCGGAAGAAAAATGAATATCCGCCAATGAGGACTTCAGCGTATTCGCATAACAACAATAAAACAAGGAGGGCAAAAGTTAATTTTCCCGCAAACTTCTTTTCTGAGTGTTGCGTAGGCATCACATGATTAGCTAAAGACTGTCAAAAGGTCAGGCTGCAGATTTAATATGGATACTCGACAATTCTGTAAAATCTGATTTTTGATTCTCCTGTGGTTGAGTCTATGAATTCTGATAAATTTCCGTTTGCATTGAAGTTAGTTAACGGGAACCACATAATGAGGTCTTCGGAATATTGGATTTCATAAAGATGCCCCGGTAAAGTTTGGAATTTCAGGCTGAAGTTTTTATCCGGCGTGATTCCAGCTGAAGAAATCTTTGTTGGTGTAGTAAGAACAATCTTTAAGTTTATCTTTCCGGTCATTCCGGCGAATCCATCCACAGCGATATTGTAAGTTAAGTTCGAGGAGGCGTAGAACGTTACAATGCTTGAAAAATCGCCGTCTGCTGGGTCGGCGTCGTTGTTACTGGCTATCAGCATAAGATTTGTCAATGATGTGCCGGTGTAAACTCCGAGCAAGGTATCGATTTCGCTTCCTTCGGTTGTGATGGTAGCGATACCAGAGAATGGCGGTTTCCATGCCCACCAGACGGACGCACCACCTGCATCGCCGGCGTGATTTGGTTCGTTGGGTTCTTTTGTGGCATTGAGATTAGAGCCGACTGCAACTGCAAGATCTCCTGTGAGCATAATACGATTGGTAAAGAAATCATTAGGCGGCGCAGCCACTTGCTCAATGGACAGTGTGATGTGACCATCATCGATGCTATCGTAGTTGTCGCCATATTTGTATCCATCAACCGCAATCTGATAAGTGGTGCCTTTTATTGCCGGGAAAGTGACCAGACTGGTTAAACCCCCGCCGAGTTCTTCATCATCGTTATTTGAGGCAACAGGTGTGAGTGAATTGATAGTGTTTCCGGTATATACAGCGAGAATGGTGTCGAAATCGCTTCCAAAGGTTGAAATACTTACCGGACCGGTTTCAGGCGCTGTCCATGACCACCACACAGATTTTCCGCTATTTAAGCCGGCATGGAGTGGCTCATTATCGTCTGAGCTTGCGTTGATGTTATTGCCATAGACGGTGATTTGATTTGTAGATGGCAAGACGATTCGGTTTGTGAACATGTCATTAGGCGGACCGGGTTCAAATGTTAAATTTATAACAACTTTTCCGTAGCCATCGCTGCCGTTTCCCATTACCTGAATTTTGTAAACACGATTAGGTATTACACCAAGGGTACAATAATCGGTGAAATTTGCCTCCGGCGGACCGCTGTTGTCGTCCCATGTAAGAAGTTTTATATCCGAGCCTGTTCCGAAGAAGTTGCTTTCGCCCATATAAATTGCGAGCAGAGTGTCGAAATCGCTACCCATTGTTGTTACAGTCAGTTTTCCGTTTGAAGGTGCCTGCCATTCCCACCATACCGATTTGTAATTAGGACTTTGCTCTGGCGTAACAACGCTTGTCAAAAGAGCAATCTCATTAGGTTCAACGGTAGCCTTTCCATTTGCACTTACATCGGTTACGTTTGTGCCATAAAGCCTTGTTCTGTTTGTATAAATATTGTTGTCGGGGAATATGCTTAACACGACTTTGCCAGCCCAGTTGATTTCCTCCTCTTGATAACCATCAACAACAATATAATAAACGTTATTTGTGGTGGCGCTGAGAGTTACAAGACTTGTCAGGTCAACAGGTGATCCTGAATCGTCATCTCTAATAGTTGTGGCGGATGAAGGAACTTTTGTGATATTCTGGTAAACGCCAAGGACTGTGTTGAAAGTGCTTCCAATTGTAGAAATTAAGTACTGTCCATTACGTGGCGGTCGCCATTTCCACCATATAGTTTTCCCTGTGTAACTAAATCCTATTGTGGAGGTCTCACCTGTTTCAACATCAGCATGACCATTCCAACTAATTGATTGCACCCTTTCTCCGTAGAGTTCTATTGCGTTTTCAAACATATTATTGTCTGGCTGAATCCGCAGTTCAATATTTCCGCTTGCAACATTTGTGCCGTTACGTTTGCCATATACCGCAATGTAATAGGTGGTATTGGAATTTGCATAATATGAGAAAAGGCTCGCCGTAGATGTAACGAAATCCGGCGTTACGCCGTTATCATCTTCTTTTATTTTCAATATACTTCCGCCGGAACCCGGCATGAACAAAGCAAGAACAGTATCAAAATCACTGCCGTCAGTGGTGAAGATATAATAACCTGTGTATGGTGGTTTCCATTCCCACCAAACGGAGTTTCCAACAGGGATAGTTACCTTGTTAGATTCTACCGCCTCCATTGTAGCGCCTACATTCGAACCGATGGTGAATACGTAATTTGTCGAAGGCAGAACAATACGATTTGCTATGTTATCATTTGGCGGTCTTTGAGCCTTTACTATTGTTGCCGCTAAAATAAAAATTATTATGCTGATAATCCTAATCATATTTAGTCTGAATTTTTAACATAACGATTTTAAAAATAAAGGAATAAAATTTATAAAAAGATAATGGCTAACTGATTCCATATTTTTATGGTTACTCGATCTTCTTGTGGAATTGGTGTTCCATAAAAGTGGATGAGGAAACCGCGTAGAGAGGGATGGAATACATCATTTTTTAAACTTTAATTGCATGGTTTTGATTCTTCATTTATCGTATTTCTGAATGTGTCACGAAAAACGACGAGTAAAGATTTAAAAATGAATACGCTTTATCTTGATATATTTAGCGGCATAAGCGGAGATATGTTTCTTGGGGCTATGATAGACCTCGGGGTAGAAGCCGCAGTAATCAATGATGCTTTACAAAGGATTAAAATCGGAGATGTTCGGATTGAAGCGGTCAGGAAGGTTACAAGGGGAATAAGCGGAATTAAAGTTAACGTGATTGAACACCCAAAGGAAACTGTTCATGACCACGACAGAGATGACGAGCATTCACATCACGGACTTGGACATGACCTTTATCATGATAAAGAACATTTAACGACGCATGGTGAGCATAATCACGATAATTCCGCGAATCATGATAAATGTGGGCTCAAGAATGAAGCGCATGGACATCATCATCATGAAAGCCGGACGTTTCGGGATATTTCTGAATTAATATCAGAGAGCGGATTGTCTGATTGGGTTAAAGAAAAATCGATTAGCATATTCGCAAGGATTGCAAGGGCAGAGTCAAAAATCCATGGCTGTCCGGTTGATAAAGTTCATTTCCACGAAGTTGGAGCAATAGATTCAATAGTTGACATAATCGGCGCATGTGTGGCGCTTGAAGCACTTGGGCGACCTGAAGTGTTTTCTGCTCCGGTGGTTGAAGGGAGGGGATTTGTTCATTGCGCTCACGGGAATTTTCCTGTTCCGGCTCCGGCAACGCTTGAAATATTGTCCGAACGAAATATTGCAATTACTCAATGTGATGAGCCAGGGGAACTTGTAACGCCGACAGGTGCTGCGATTATTGCAGAATTTGTCTGCGAATTTGGTCTGATGCAGGGACTTAAACCGGTAAGGGTTGGTTATGGATTAGGAAGCCGTGAAGGCAAAACAAGACCTAATGTTCTGCGCGCTGTTCTGGGCGAGGCACAGAAAAATACCATCGGTCACGACTGGGAAACCGATAAGGTGGCAGTCATAGAGACAAATCTGGACGATATAAATCCGGAGGT